>Ga0164243_10000089_pt1 | contig 233847 bp, 256 predicted proteins | sample OricompcompostOP_FD_108781 | JGI IMG/M metagenome (GOLD analysis project Ga0164243, IMG submission 108781) | Organic Plus compost microbial communities from Emeryville, California, USA - Original compost - Organic plus compost (OP) | ecosystem: Engineered > Solid waste > Mixed feedstock >... | reverse complement strand
GTAGATACCCATCCGGCCTTTATAACCCCCTGGGGCTTTCGGGCCAGGAACACCCTTAGTTAAAGTATAAGCATTTTGGGTGGCAAGTGGCAAGTTTTGATACCCCAAGTCCTTTGCCATTTTGGCTGCCTCTTCTTTTGTCTTGGGTAAAAGCCGACCTATTGTTGCTTGTATTGCCGCTGTTTCAGCCACACTTGATTGGTATTGGGTACGCTCTTCGCCAATACGACGCACCAACCGCTGTCCAATAACCGTATGTACGGTGCTGGCGATTAAAAACGGCTCGATACCCATGTCTAAAAGACGCGGCAGAATACCTGCGGCAGAATTAGTGTGCAGCGTACTGAATACTAAGTGTCCGGTAAGGGCAGCTTGCACAGCTAATTCTGCCGTTTCTTTGTCACGGATCTCGCCTACCATCACCACATCGGGGTCTTGGCGTAGAATGGATCTCAGCCCGCTTGCGAATGTCAATCCGACATCACCGTTAACCTGAATCTGGTTTACGCCGTTCATTTTGTATTCGACCGGGTCCTCAAGAGTTACAATATTTATTTCATCAGTTTTTATCGCATTTAAAAGCGCGTACAGCGACGTAGATTTACCAGAACCAGTAGGGCCAGAAGTTAGGATCATGCCGTGGGACTGCTTGAGACCTTCACGAATCATCCGTAAACTGCGACCAACGTAACCCATATTTTCCAGCTGTAAACTTGTACCGCTTTTATCCAGCAGACGAATAACGACCTGTTCACCCCAAACCACTGGCGAAATAGCGATACGTAAGTCGATGTCTGCATCGCCAACACGAATACTGAATTCACCGTCTTGCGGGATACGATGCTCGTCGATCTTCAAATTAGCTAAGATTTTGATACGGGAAATCAGTGGTGGTTCAGTACTCTTTGGTAGCTTCATGATCTCACGCAACACTCCATCAACCCGGCATCGGATCTTCAGTTCTTTTTCAAGTGGTTCAATATGGATATCGCTTGCTTTATTACGAGCCGCAAACTCTAAAATTGTGGAGAGCGCCTTGCTAATTGGGGAATCTTGTACGATTGTCTTAATTTCTTTGCCGCCAGGAGCCTGTTTGCCTTCGCCCTTCTTTTTATCAGCTTTAGTTTGTTCTCCTTCTTCTCCGATAGTACTAATTTCGCCAACCACCTTTTTTGATATGTTAGCGTCATATTGCTGAAGTACCTGACGTATACCAGCCTCACTAGCTGCATACACTTTTAGCGGCCGCCCGATTTTATTAGAAAGAAAATCTACTGCCTGCACATTATCGGCATCAAGCATAGCCACGACCAGCCTGCGCTGCATCTCACCAAGAGGCACTGCCATATATCGCTCTGCAACATCTTGCGGCAATAAGTCTAAAATTTTCGGGTCTATCTGGGCATTCAAAAGGTTTACATAAGGCAGTTTACTGACATGGGCAATAGTTTTAGTCAGGTCTTCATCGGAAATATGACCATCGCTTACCAACAAGCCGAATAGCGGTGTATGGTCTTTTGCCGCCTTACCTCGGAGCTCATTCAGCTTATCATTGGCGATGAGTCCATTCTTTACTAATGTTTCCTCTACCTCTTTCTGGGCAGCGGCAGATAGCACACTCATGGTTACCCCTTGGCCGTACTATTGGCCGCCACCGAATGGATTTGGATTATTATTATCACCTATTTGTACTGGCTGGGCCGGATCAATTGACTGACTGTTAAAGTATTTCTCGTTCGGTTTCGGAAAATCTGCCGTAATCGGATCTATGACTTCAACCTGCTGTGAGCGATTTTCGGGCGTGGCAAAAAACATATTTGAAAGAATGAGCGAAAATATTGCACTTACAAAAGCTACTACCACCAACACAAGCAAATCTTTTTGTTTCATTACTTCACTACCTTCTTCCTTAGCTCAAGCTTCTTCTCGGGCTGGTAATATGTCTGGGCAGTTATACCTGCGGTTACATTACCTTCGCTGCTGTTGATTGTCAGCTTTTGCATTTGGATCGGGCGGATAGATTTCTCAAATACTTCAGTAAGCCCTTGGACCTGCTGGTAAGCGCCCTTTACAGTTAATTGGAAGTCCATAGGCACTGGCTGCGGTGCGGCTGCAGACTGTCCGCCAGACTGTGCGACTTCATCATCGGTACCAATGATGCCCTCAATCTGCAAACCTTGGTTTGTAGCTAATTTTTCCAAGCTAGAAGCTAACGCTGGAAAGTCATACTTGCTTGGTAGCGCATCTAACACGATCTTAGCGTTGTCACCATCCCTGTCACCTGTACCTGCGGGGTTACCGCCAATCACGTTCTGTGAAGTACTAACAAATGCCTCGTATGACTTTACAAGGTCATCGCGCGCAGCTAAATTCTCATCAAGTTGGTGTAGGGTATCTTTTTTGGCCGTAATTACTCTATTTTGATACATAGCCTGACTAAACAAAGCACGCGACGCCACGACAGAAAATACGACCAAGAACGCTGCCACTGCAGCAGCAATAACCGTGGTTGTGTTAGCTTTGTCGATCAGCGCCCGTTTGGTCAGGCCAGCAGTATTCGGTGTCTTGAGTGCCATTTTATTGCCCCTCTCCTATATTCTGTTGGAATAACGCGCTTGGACGTTCAGTTGCTGAACGGCTACTGACAATCTGTGGAACCTGCAATTTAACATTTTCTTCCTGCCCAAAGATAACCGGGTCAAAATTAAGTGTAATGTTGTAGGTATTCTTGTTTTCGGAACGTGAGAGATTAGCCAGAACCACGCTATTGAAAGCCGGTTTTTTATCGCTACCGGTACTGTCGGTCGTGTAATTTGTAAACTTAAACGAGTCAGTATATGTATTGATAGCCGCTACACTTTGCGCGGTACCGGATATAGACATCGTGCCCGCTTCGTAGTCAACTTCTAGTTGAGAGATTGCTACTTGTGTTGGAGTAACCTGCTGTAAATAGCCGAAAATACGAGAAGCTACAAGCTTGTCGCCGTGCAATTGATCAAGTGCGCTTATCTGATTTTGGATGGTCAAAATCTTATTTAGGTCTTCTGTATTCGTTAGGTCTGTGCTCCGCGATTTGATGTCTTTTGTAAGATCATTCATATTTTTCTTTTGCGCTAAGTTAACAAACGTGAACAAGATGACAAATAACGCTATCGCGGCAATACTAGCGATCACAGAAATGGAAACAATCAAACGCTTTTGGCGCTCTGCCTTGATATATGCGATTTTTACATCTGGTAATAAGTTAAACTGAATCATCCGTTACGCTCCGCTAGTCCTGCTGCTACCCCAAAGTGGTTTGATACAGACAATAATTCGTTTTGGCGGTCTGGTGAGAATGAGATATTTCGCCAAGCGTTACCAATCTCTACTTCAATACCGAATTTATTAGCGACATAAACTGGGAATTCTGGCATGGATGACGCTCCACCTGTCACAATAACTCGTGCTACGTTCGTACTATAGCGTGTCTGGAAGAACTGGATAGATTTTTCTATGTCACTGGCAAGCAAATCGATTGCGCCGCTGATCGCTTCGTATACGCGCCCTTCGAGCTTATCTTTACTCATGCCAAACTTGAATACGAACTGTTCAGCCTGTTTGTCATCTACATTCAAATTCTGAGCTGCTGTACGAATAATCGCCTCCGTACCAGTTGGGATAGAACGTGTGAGCCGTGGTGCACCGTTCATCACAATCACTAAATCAGTATTTTTATTGCCAATATCCAAAATCATCTGGGGTTGTGTAGCATCAGGTACAGTCAAAGAGCGTGCCAGCGCTAAGTTATCAGGCTCAAATGCAATGACATTCAATCCAATTGACTCAAGCATGTCTAAGCGCTTCTCGATATATTCATTATCTACGCTTGAAAGCAATATCTCTATTTTAGTGCGGTCTTTCGGTGAGTCGCCAATAACCGCCCAGTCTATCTTGGACTGGTCGACCGGGGTTGGAATAAATGAGTCGGCTTGGTATTTTAAAGCTTTGCCGAGTTCATTGCCTGACAAACGGTCAAAATCAACGACAGTAGTAAACACGCGAGTAGAAGGCACGCCTACCGCCACGTCTTTGGTTGTAACCTGGGCTTGAGCTAATAGATCGGTAATTATTTGCAAGACTTTCTGTTGATCAGCCTTGGAATCACTGAGTACAATTTTACTGTCTACTGGCACATAGGCATATTTCACGAGTGTTTTCGTAGGGCCAGTGCCTGTGAGTTGTACCAGCCGTATTGCAGTCGTACCGATGTCGAGACCAAAGAAGTTAGAGCTTAGCCCACTTAATATACTCATAGTTAGCCCAATTATAGCATAAGCGTATAACGCTTATGCAAGTTTAATTTACAGTGCTGGAGGCAGTGTAGTAATGGAGTCGTAAAGCTTCACGGTACCAGTCTCGGGACCACCAGTCGATTCACGTTGCCATACAAGCGGGTTAAAGCGGAACACTTCACCTGCTGCATTATAGCCTGGGCCGCCGCCCACTCCCCACTTGCTTGGACCGGTGCCGCCACCGTCTTGGTACAAGCTGCCCCACGTGCGAAGCAGGTGGATTTTCTTAGCGACGACAGATCCAGTAAATACCAATTGCTTTTGCTTACACGTATTGTAATTAGGGTTGCCACCACTTTGCACTGTCAGCGGACTACCTATACCTGAAGCACAGGTGTAGATATTGCCGCCGCCCGAACTATCCTGCTGCGCTACATAGGTGCCATACAACTGGCCTACATTTGGCCCAATATAGATATTACGAGCCACTACGGTAATACTTGGGATCTTTTCGATTGCATCGTTGGTGGTAGTACTTGGCACTATGTCCTTGCTGATGAATACATCACCTTTTACGTACAAGCGGATGCGGCTATTTTGAGTTACCGTAGGCACTTCACCCGCTAAAGAAGTCATGTCATTTATATTACCTTCTACATAAAAGTTCTGTACCGGCGCCCTATTAGCCTCATTTACACCAGGCCAGCCGCTTACAATATCACTGCCTGTCGGCATACTGGCAAAGTAATCAGGTTTACAATTGCCGGCGTTTAAGTTACCGCCAAATGCCCCACCATTAATAATACCTCCACCAATACTTATAGTAGAACCTTGGCCGTTTGCAAAACTCAGGTTAGTCGGTCCGGTGCCAAAGGCATTGCCGCTCGGAACGGTTTGGCCGCTGGCGAAACCACGTATCACACCTTGAGCAAAGACCGCTAAGCTTGCTCCAGCACCATTGAATGTACCGCCTGCACCGTTCTTGTTCCACGCAATGACGGTAGAGCTGTTGCCGGCACAGCCAGCAACTACATCGCCGCCATATACCTTAAAGTACGGTCGGGCAACTACACGGAAACATGAGCTGCTCTGGGTCTGTCCAGTAAAGTAGTGGGGGTTAGCGGTGCCTGCATTAAACACATTCAAACAATACTGAGTTCCCAAATCGCCTTCTTGCGCAGGGTTACGGCCCCACCTTGCAACTTCTTGATCGCCATCACCACCTATCCCATGTGCGCACGAGCCGCTTTGGATCACGCTACCATTAGCGGTTACGTTGTAGTTACAGTTAACCGTATAACCAGGCCATCCCCCACCACCCACAAAACCCTTGGTAGATATAGTGGCTGTTAAATTAGCTGACTCACCCGGCTCTATCTGAGTCACATTATTTTCATTATTTGTTCTGATACTTGAAGTACCGCCTACCACAACAGCACATGCTGGATTTGAAGTTTTTGGAACAAAGATATCCCTAGCTTCTCGGCTTACGCTATAAGCTTGGCAGTAGATTGCACCACGAGGCGTTTGGCCGTTCGTATAAAAAACAGAGGCTCCATCATTAGGCGGTATATAAGGCCCTGGTGGATTTGTAGTAAATGGCACAGCAATCTCACGACTCACCTTACAATTTATACCTCCTGTACCTGCATTCGGATCTCCTGGATCATAATTATATGCTACACACCCTGTTAGACCTTCAGCAGTCATTCCTCCTCCATTAGGCGCAGGATCTGGGTTAACATTTGTAATATTGTGCCCGAAGTCTACGCTACCTCCCTGCTCAACATAACCAGCCGAAGCTCCTGATGCCGGGATTAATTGCCAATTCGGTGGAGGAGGGCACGTAGGAGGCACTCCGCAGGGAGTACAAGGGTCACATGCTTCTGGCACAACAGTTACACAAACGTTATTTCCCAAATTATCGTTATTGCCACTTCCGTTGCTAATCCTATCGGCATAGCCTCGGACACAATACTTTGTACCAGCAACAGCATTAGCTGGAATATTAACTTTGTCTACTGGATCAGGATACCATGGTGTTGACCGATCCGGCTCTAGAGCATCCACAGACACTCTAGAGCCCACTGTATGCGAACCATCGAAGTCTGTATTACGCCACCGCTGGAAGCCACTACTTTTTGCCTCTCCGTCGTTCGTTATACGATATCTAAAATAAGCTGTAGCACCCGCTCTTGCATTCATATTGTTCTTTGTCCAGCTACTATTATTGACTTTTGCTTGAGTAGTAACGGTGAGATGCCAGTTCTGAGGCTCTGGTTTAGGCTCTGTGTAAGTTACGGTTACGAGCTTGGTATAGCCATTTCTGGAGCGCATCTCCACAGTGTTCCAGCTGCCTCCCGGCTTAGCGCCATCTGGCACACCCTCACCAGTTACATTAAACCGTTGCTCATTACCCCTACCGTGAAAGCTAACATCGCAGTCAAGCGTCCAAGGACCAGCTGTCCAGTTACCTTCTGATGTACGGCGCTGTGAAGTGGTACCGTATCCAAATACTGCCACACTCGCTCGACCACATCTATTATTAAGCTGACTGAAAGTACCTTGATAAGCTCGAGAGCCACTGCTAGCATTATAAAGGTTTCCGCCATTTGAAGACGTCGGCAAGATAGTCGATACCACCGCCCACGTCCCCCTTGCATCACTTACGGTGTTTGAACCATACTTTTTCCATTGCATCTCTACAATCATGCCTGCGTAGTCGTGCTCGTTATAACTATTAACACCAGAACCGTCACCACAATGTACTATTTGGTTCTGCACCTCATCGGCAGCATGGACAGTACCGCCTGAACTAACTGTTGCTAGCAGTGCTGCACCAAAAATTACCAGAAGTATCTTTTGCGGCAGTGTTAGTCTATGTAAGACTCTCATTTTTTATACCCTTTATATGTGGCACTTAAACTTGCTAAGATGGCGTTAAATTGCGCCGCTTGTGCAGCATTGCCTTTATTTTCTATATCAGTAAAGTAATAGTATGTTTCAATAGCCTTCCTATTTTGAGGGTTCTTGTAGTCTTTTATCTCATACGTTCTGCCTATCTGCACATCACCGATCCCTATAGGCGCATCTTCGATTACATAATTATTAATATCGGCTGGCAATTCAGAGCGTTCTGAAATCGGCTCAGCTGGATCAAGCTTCATGCTTAATGAATTATTAGGCTTGTTAAAAAAGTTTAGCTTAGGATCTGCATTAATTTGCGCTAGCAGCTCATCAGGAGATATAGACTTGTCTTGTAATTTTTTGTAGTACATGTCTGCCTGTTGTTTAGCATAGGCTTTATCTTGTGCAATAAGCTGAGTATTGCCGGCATTCGCAGGGCTATAATCATTACCCGTTTGCATAAGTTGGCCAAAGTAAAATACAAACACGTAGCCTTTTACCGCATCTAAGGTGGTGGATGAAGGCAATTTTTTACTAAGTGCAGTATCGTAAGCCACAATATTTGCCCATTTGCTATTACGCTCTTTATCACTAGCTTGGGCAAAAAGCTCTTTCTTGGCATCTGCAATTTCTTGGCTTGTGGGCTCGAACTTGGTTTCTTGCGCAACTATCTGGCGTTTTTTATACTGATACAAGGTAGCAGCAGCTTCATTTTCTGGAACTCCACTATTAACTGGATATGCAATATCATCAGCTATAGATTGCTTCGTATAATTCTTACCCTCAATAGTAAAGACAACACTATCCTGGCGCTTCTGCTCCACCAAACCCCATCCAGCTACCGCCAACAGAATGACCGAAAGTCCAATAAATGGTAATTTTATCCTTTTAGGTAGCTTACCATTGTCTGCCAGGGGCTTTGGCTTTTTGTCTGATAATACAACTGGTGTAGTGGTTATTTTTTTATCGTCTTTGCTCATATTTGGGCTAAGTTCCTTATGCTTAACTATACCATAAGCGTAATTAAAACAACCCTTTCGTTGAGATTTTCCACAGCCTCTGTGTCATTTGTGATATGAATCACGTGGATAACTAACCACTAGCAATTTTTTTCTCTTACTATATATGGTATAAGGAAAGTAGCTACAGCCAGTAACTAAAGAGGTAGCTCCTATGAAGCAGCAATCAGACGCTCAACCAACCGAAGAGTTAGAACAACGATTCTCATCGCCCTATTTTCGGGCGGGTCAGGAGATGCTTCGTCATATTGGGCACCAAGCATTTCGTCGCGATGAAGCCTTAGTTGACATAGCCACCGCAGCAGAAACTGATGCTGTTTTATACAGTAAACCACTGGATAGAGTTCAGGATGGAGGCATAGCTGCTAATGCAAATAAAATTACCTTGGGCGCGCTTGAAAAAGCGCGCTTTTTTGTTCGCGAAACGACCGAACAAATACAGCAAGGATGGAATGTAGTGCGCAAGAATCCTAAAAAGATACTACAGCTCGGCTCGATATCTGCTGTATCTGTATTGGCTCAACCGGTAGTAAGCGCTATTACAGAAAAGGTGCCATTAGTTCGCGATTTTGATAAAACATCTTCTGCCAGTGCCGAGGAGCCAAACCAAGATAATGGTGGCTATCCCTGGGCAAACGTAGAACCAGGAACGTACGACAGTAGTAACATAGAAGCTCGCACGTGTGCTTCTTACGTATATTGGAGACTAACCAAAGAAGGGGTACTGCCGGAACGCGCCTCTGCCATGGACCCTGTTGCAGCAAAAGCCCAGTATGAATTAGTTGACGCTCAGCCAGCTGCTGGCTCAGTAGGCGTGCTTACGAATGATAAAGGCAGCAGTCACTCCTTCTTTGTAGAAGCCGTTGAAGCAGATGGTGATACTATGCTCATTGCAGATATGAATGCCGATGGTCAAGGTAATTTCAATAGAAGATATATATCTAAAAGCTCCTTGGCTGCATACGCCCCTGATTTACAATTTATTCACTTTGAAAAACCCCCAGTTGCAAATGGAGCATTTGCGGGCGCGTCACAAGAAACCAGAAAAAGAAATATTCTTAGCATCAAGAACAACCTGCTAGAATCGCCAAAGTACCTTACCTCACCAAATGGACGCTATAACCTGTTATTTGGCTATGATGCAAATTTAGCGGTATATGATACACAAAATAACTTCGCAGTACTTTGGCAAAGCGGAACTAAAGGCAGGACAAGTACCAATGGTGATCAGAGGCTAACAATAGAACAAAATAGTAAAACGGGCAATTACCTGCTTGTTATGAAAAGAGATATGGCAGATCCGAATGATGAAAATGCTGCTCCAAAGTTTGAAAGGGTTAAGCAATGGAATCTCGGTAAGGCAAACGGTATTACCTTAAATAATGATGGTACTTTGTCTGGCATAAAGAACGGAAAAATTGTTTGGCGCAATGCCAAGGGCATTAATACTGTTCCACGCCTTGCCAAAACTGCAGCTCGTAAGGAAGCCGTCGCCGCCAGAAAACGTACACTCGCTGCAAGTAGGGCGCGAAGCGCAAAACAAAACCGTGCAGCTACTAAAAGTAAGGTGGCCAATAAAAAAGCCCCTGCAGTTACTAAAAAACACCGGTAATTTCTAAATTAAACCAATTCGTACGAAGCTGCAATTATTTGGCGTAGATGCCCTTTAGCCCTCACATGCCCTAGGCCCCACGGCTCATGCTAGCGCTTGATGTGATATGTAGTCGTATGGTGCGTATAGCCGTGCTTTTCTGGACGAATTCTTTGCTTTGCTGACATCCAAAGGCCCATAGTACTCAATCGGATCTCTGTAATAAGGCTTTTCATGGTGCTTAAATAGTCAAAATAATCCGGTTCTTCTGCTTGGTCGCGCACTATGCTTGCATGGGCTAAGGTATGCTCTATTGAGCACATTTTTTGTTCAATTTTCTGTAGATCCTTAAGGTCAACCTTCGGATGATGTACCCCTGTTTTCTGGGCGAATTCTTTACGTAATTCCGCTAGTTCATTCTTCAGCGAAAGGAATTCAGCTTTAGTGAGTTCATTTCGCTCAAGAACAGTTTCAAATGGTTGTAGCGTTCCCATATGCCCCTCCTCCTCATGTAAGCAATAGACCCATATACCTCTGCACGCCCTCCACCTGTACCATGCAAAGTACTCTCCGCCTATCTAGTCTTCATTATCTCCCTATAAAATACCTTTGCAGTTAACTATTTGACAAAAATCCTTTGTTTAATTGGGAGTTAATTTTGGTTGTATATAGTTAACTTCATGATGGGATGGAAATTGCGACTACCAAATCAACATTTTAGTATGTATTCGCTCATTGCTGTTGCGTTCTCTGCTTCAGCTACCTCACAATCTACCTGGACTAACGCCACCAAAAATCCTAACCTTACCCAGTGCGGAATCATACAACAAGCCGAATATAACAAGTCTGTGCAAGATCGCCGCGGCTTCACTGCGGAGTATGCGATCAAATAATTAAATATGGTGTTTTCTTTATACATAGGGGGTAAGTAATGGCTAAAAAGACCCCCATTCCAATTTAAAACCACTCACACACGGTTGACATAGGACGCTATTGGTGTTAATTTTTACTTAAATCTTAAATTTTGAGGTACCTATGGAAGTAAAGCCGGTTCGATCTAGACCTCCCAGAGGAGAAGGAAATCGGTTTGGGTTGCATATGACCGCCATTGAAGCACGTGCAATACGTGGGGCGTACCGAGAAAAACTCGCTATGCTAGTTTTAGATGAAGAAACATCGACAGGTGATACCTACGCTGCTATGGATGATACCGCCTTTAAATTAGCAAATGCAAAACCTACAGAACGAACCGAAGTCCTTGATAGCGAACTAAAAGAAATATCTGAAACGCTCTTAGCGTTCTCTGAACACACCGCCGAACAAACCCGAGCCCATTTACATAGAACTGCGGCTATGGCCTATAACAACGAGCAGGTAGTGGAAAGAATACAGCTGGGCAAAATCGCAAAAGATATGTCAAATACATTGGCCAAGTTTTTGCTATCCCGCGACCTTGAGGCATTACCTCAAACTGACGCTTCTCCTTCGGCAGCAAACTCTTACCAACCAAAATAAGCGCTTCAAAACGCTGTATAAAGCTACCTTTATTCTATTCAGTACGTCAACTTTATCTAAATTTTCTTACAACGCCATTACATTCTAGACACATACTTGCTGGGTCATTAAAAAACGTGTTTGATGCGCCAATGTGAGGTTTGCCTACCCGCGAAAAGTGCACCCGTAACACGGGAGCAATATCGGTAATCACACCAACGGTAGATGTCGATCCACCGCACGTAAATATAGTTATTTGTCGTTTCGGGACTTGTAACGAAACGTTTTTAAGGTTATTTTGTGCCTCACGAATAGTGATAAATTCTTGTATCTATCTACTATACCAACCCTTTGCTCTTACAATCGATCCCTCATATGCAAATAATACAATTTAACTATTTGTGCATATATTTTTGTTATGCTTATGGTAAGTATAAAACTACAACAGGAGCCATCGTGGAAGAACCTCAGAAATTACCTCAAAAACCAACATCAAAGTCTAAAAAATAGCTTTTCCTCTGGTTATACTTTTACTCCTTATCGGCGTGGGTACAGGAATATATTTCTGGCAGCATAACAAATTAGAGGAACAAAAAAGAGAGTCAAGCAGTAGAATTAACGAGCTTCAGGCAAAAATTAAGGACCTACAAAAGTCCGATACGGCATCAGATAATAACACAAACAACGTAAAACACGTTGAAACTTATTCGGTTAAGATGCCTAATGGAAAAACTTTGTCTTATCCCCTTACGTCTAATAACCAGTCAATCATTTGGTGGTATGGCGGGTGCGGAGACAATACCCAAGAGCCTAATGGTACATATATTTACACTACGACTGCAGAATCAATCCGCTTTTTATCTGAGATTGACAACGCCTACCTTCAGCGTGTATGCAATACCCCTACCCTAGATTTGCGCTCAATAAACAAGTGGGCGGTTACCACGGCAACTAAGCAGATTACCAAGGGACAAGCAGCATCCTGCCTCGACTCACTAGCCGATCCACGCTTTGATAGCGTTGGCAAGTATAGAGAACAAGCTAAGCAACTTTTGGATAATGAAAAACAAAGCATTGAAGAGTTTGCATAGTCAATAAGTGTCCAGTAGGCTACTAGGCTATAAAAACCACCTGCAAAGTAACAGGCTTGGAATTAGAGATTAAACGTTAATAAGAAGTTAACTATTTCGCTTTTCGGCTATGAAGTTACTTGAATATGTCACAGTCTTTCGTGATATGGATCACGGGTAGAAATAACCGGGTGGAGTTAAGGAATAGTTTGGGACAACGGTATATAATACTGGATATGAATACTGCTACATATATCCTTCCAACAACGTATAAGTTTCGTGATACTGATATGATTTTCAGTTCTTCGGGTAATGTTCCTGACGAATATATTTTACGCGTCAAAGATTTGCCGGACGACAGCAAGCCGCGAGAGAAATTACTTGCTGGTGGGGCCAAACAAATGTCGGTAGCAGAGTTACTGGCTGTGATGCTTGGCGTAGGTACGAAAAAAGAAGAAGTTATGGCAATGGCGCAGCGCGTCACTAGCGAATATGGTGAAAAAGCGCTATCTGTAACTGATGATCCAAAAAAGTTAGCTGAAGCAACTGATATCCCGATTACGAAAGCCTGCCAGATTGTTGCAGGTTTTGAATTCGGACGAAGGTTTTATTCTAGTAAAAACGGCCAGCCGGTATTTATACGAAATGCTGCGCAAGCCTATGAACACCTGAAGGGTATGGCCAACGGCAAAAAAGAGCAGCTGCGCGGACTATACCTAAACAGCCGCTACCAAGTAGTGCATGACGAAGTAATTTCTATCGGTACCCTTACCTCAAACATCGTGCATCCGCGCGAAGTGTTCCAGCCAGCTATTGAGCACGGTGCAATTGCGGTTATTATTGCTCATAACCACCCATCGGATAACACTACACCAACCGATGATGATTTGGCTATCACCAGCCAATTAGTAACCGCTGGGAAAATTTTGGGTATCGACCTGCTTGACCACCTAATTATTACCAACGACGATTTCTTAAGTATTTTAAACGGGGATAAATAAATGTACGGGACTTACCAACTGCAAGCCAACGACACCATTTGGACACATAACATTTTGCGACACTGGTTTATACGAGATTTTGATACTGAGCACCTAGACGACTTAAAAGCTCAAGTTGCTTCTGGCGACTATTTTATAACACTCGCAACCAAGTTGGATGACCTCAGCCAACAACTGGCCGAAGTCCACCCTGCGGGCCACATAATTTTAGAAAAAATTATTGCCGACCTCAGCTATCTCCAAAACAACTACCGCATCAAAAGATGATGGAATCATTTATTTATTTTGCAGGTTGGTCTACTTGCACTTCACAGGAAGATACCCAGAAGTTATTTGCCACCATTATTGGTATTGTTATGGTACTGGGTAGTCTTTCTTTTAGCTATATAATTTTAAAGAAAATATACCATGCCAAAAAAACCAACGCTGTAACAGAGTCCGTAAAAAATATTTTCGTTCTCTTATTAGCACCGGTACTATTTATTTTGAGTTTAGTTGTGCCATTCTTCGTTACAGTATTCATGTTGTCTCCATGGTGCCAATAACCAGGAAATTTTTATCTATCAGAATGGCCGGTATCGCTTGGTGGGCCGAATGCACCCAAGAATATAAGAATTCTGCTACGTACTTTTGGACCTAAATCTACGCCTTCATCAACGTGGTCTGTACGGAGTAAGTCTACGAGTCGTCGGGTTGCTTCGCCATATGGATGGTAATACTCACGCTTGACTGCCGCAAACCAACCTTCTAGCGCCTGTAATTTATACTTTTCTGGTATGCCAGCATCTATACAGAGCGCCTCTATATTTCTATAGGTAACCCACCCTCCGGAGTGAAAAGCATCTGGCTCAGGCAAAGTGTAGTATGCAAATAGCCTGTCTGCTATGGCTTCGTCAACATATGGAATGAGCTGTAAGATTGGGCCGTCATATGGGCTTGTACCCTGTCTGTTATTTCTTTCGTTTTGGTCAAGCCAAAACAGTACACCCTTAGCAAGCTCGTTAATATGCTTTTTTTCAATGTCCTGCAAAAATACCTGTGCATCAAATACCTCTGTAAAGCCTACATTATCTCCAGGACTAAGGTTCAAGACTCCCCGGTTATGCTGTAGTTCTGGCGCATCAAAAGGGAGTTGCTGGCCAACCGGCGCCGTTAAGGTCGCGACAGCACGCTGGCGTACTGATCGCGGTATATCTTTGCTTTTCCAAATAGCATACACCTGTGTCAGCTCTTTATTTCCGCACAAAAGCGGCTCCTCCTCGCTTGGCGCAAAACGCGAATCCGGCGCCATGGCATGGCGCCATATCTCCGCGCTAATATCGTCCACTATTTCTCCCAACGGCATTGGCTCGGGAGGCTTTCTGTATCTCTCTAACATATCTGAATTCCAGAATAAGACTATACGCTAAATATAGCGCAGATACTTTAATTTATTCTTAATTGCTGGAAGATTCTGGAAAATTTTCCGTTGAGAATATTTTTTCGTCGCGGATTACACGTCTGATAACTTTTATACTGCCGAGCACCCGGCCATAAAATGCACCAGCCAAAAGTGCTAGGCTTACTGATGCCACCGAACCATCATGGATAAATATTTCTACCAAATGTTCGCGTGAAAGGTCAAAGGCTATGTATAGAATAATTAAAATAATGCCATAGATATCCATATTTTGGATAACATTGCCGCCTGTATCATCCCATGAGATTTTATAAATCCGGGTGAACATTTTGCCTACCACAATACCTACGATAAGTCCCAAAAGAACTAATAATGGGTTCGCATGGTCGCGGAACATGTCATATATAACCAGAATGAGTACAATAAGTGACACGATAAAATAAATCCGTAGGTTGCGCCGTAATTTCGGGTGGATATATTTTTTTGCTGCTTCGTGCCGTTTATGATGGGCTTCTCGTCGTGATGCCATATGCTTATTATACGCCTACCCAGCAGCAAGAATTTTTTGGAGCGTTTTGATATTGCGCATGGTATTAAAGTTTTTGTATTTGCTTTTACTTAAATGTTTAGAAAAATCGCTCTTTAATGTCATGCCCTTAGGCACTTTCCAATATAGTGCATGTTCAGCCGGTTTAATTTTTTCAGATAGATCTACGTTTATTTCGTTAAAGAGCTCCACCGCTAAATTGTTTTCAAAGAATATGACGTAGTCGTGCATTTCGGCTGGTCCTATATCAAATGGATAGACTTCTACAATTTCTTTGACCATGTGATACGGAAAAATTTGTACAATAGCATTGTAGCCAAAAGTCGTACCCAATTTTTGTTCAAGCTGATTTTTCAGATGAGAAAGGTCAGATTTTGGCGCAGAAAAGAGTACATTTCCTGTTTGCAGCACCGTAGAAACATCCTGAAAACCCATATCCTCAAAGCAAGCCTTCAGGTCTGCCATTTTAATCTTTACCCCACCACATTAATCCCTCGAAGAAACGCTACGTATCTTTTCATATTTATATTTTACACGACTAAATCTACCTACCATCAGCTGTATCACCCAAGGAATAAAAATTACTAGAGTGAGTTAGGATTGGATGCTTGTTTTTGATCAGCGATTAGCTCTTCCAGGCGGGTTCGGTCAATCCAACCTTTTTTAAGAACGTTGCCTTGTTCATCAAGTTCTGGTGGGACTATACAATCCGCAAGTGCATCAAATAACTTGCGCGTAACGGTTGTGTCATCCTCTAACGCGCCCAGCAGACGGTTTATGCTATTTTTCACGCTATACAATTTGCCCTTATATTCAGATGGCGCATAAGCAGTGGTAAATTGCCGTATCATTGCCTTACGATCCACATACGTCGCGTCTGGGCCGACGTTGTCTTCAAAACTTGCCCTACAGACGGTCTTAAGCTGTACTATCCCGCCTGACTTGTCAATAAACACGCCGAACATTTTGCGCATATTACGGTATGAACGATTATCACCTGCTCTTAGATCAGGGTCGATCGTTTCGAAATCTCCATCCATAATAGCCGCAGTTTTATGCTCTGTGATCGTATCGGTAAGATACCGATTGGTGTAATCACCTTCCTCTTGCTTGGCCAGCCCAAAACCAACCCGGATGCGGCGAAGATTTGCAAATGCACCTTCTTTTTCGATAAAGGCGCCACCTTCTATTTGATGTTGCCACTCATGAGGCAATCTTGTCCTGATGTATTCACGCGAAAGGTTGCCAGCCACATTAAAAGTATTATCGTACTCATCATAAAATGCTTTTACTGCGTCTTCTTTAATTTGTGGGGTGGTTGAAAAGACCCGGGTTGGCGCCTTAGTAAAAAGATTAGGCAAACGTTTTCCTACATAGCTTGGTATAAAGCCTATTTTCATACCGTATTTTACACCTTTGGTAAATCCCGCCTGTAATTTAGGTAGCATTTCGGCGACTAACTCTTGGGTCTTTAAGGTTTTAACCTCTTCTTCCATCGGACGCGGGGTGTCAGGCAAACCGAATTCTTGCGTGAATGGACCCCATGACCCGGTATGCGAACGAGGGTCTTGGCTACTAAATATTGGCTCGCGTACTACTGCGGTAAGGGAATTCATGGCAATACCATGTATAGCCGCCGTACCCAGTTCCCATTCCGTACGGGTAACTGCACGTGGTCCTTCGGCTTCTGTTACTTCTACGGCTTTTAGCTCTTCTGGAAGCGGCCGCTCGGCAAGTATCGACATCAGTATTTACCTTACCTTTTATGCTTAATTTAACTAATTTACTTTAACATATTATTAATCTAAAAGCAATAATATTTTTCACAGTTTTTTAAGGTTACAGATGATGTTAGGCGGAGCTCTAAGATTAGCTTAAAGGCAGCGAAATAGTAAAAGTCGCACCCTTGCCTTCGGTGCTTTTAACGGTAATTTCTCCTTTGTGTCCGACAACAATTTTTTGGGCCAGCGCCAAACCGATGCCATATCCGGCTGCCTGTTGCTTATTACGGGACTGATCTGCCCGGTAAAACCGGTCAAAAATATGCGGCAGGTCTTTTTTAGCAATACCTACCCCTTCATCCTGTACTCGGATATAGGCTTGTTTGCCGCGCGTATAGCCATCGATGAAAATTTTTCCACCCTTTCTACTGTACTTTACCGCATTGTCCAACAATACGACGACCGCCTGGGTCAGGTTTGGCTTGTCGCCCTGTATTGAAATATTTTTTACCTTGTCTTCAATGGTAATACGCTTGGCAATGGCCGCCTGCATAACTTGGTTGATAGCATCGGTCGCGACATCTTGAAGAGAGACTGTCTGTGTATGCAGCGGCGCTGTATCGTGCCTGGCAAGCCGCAAAAGATTATCAGTCAAAGTTTTAAGCTTCAACACTTCGACCACGTTGTATTCCAAAATTTCTTTAGCTTCTCTGGTCGTGAGTCTTTTCTTGCGCAGCGCTACCTCATTCGTTGTCTGTAATGCTGTAAGTGGCGTGCGAAGTTCGTGAGACGCATCGCTGACAAATTGGTTCTGGGCCTCCATGTTTGCTTCAATAGGTTCCAATGTCCGCCGTGCCAGCCAATAGCTAAACACCCCTCCGGCCACAAATACTAGTAAATTAATAAGAGTCAGCCGAAAGATAAGGTGGCGCCGGCCCTCGTCAATGCGATCTTGAATAAACTCATTAATCACAGTCCTGCGCTCTACGAAACTTGGCTCGTCCTGTGTTTGAAAGACCGATTGTGGAGGCAATTGGCGGTTTAATTCATGGAGTGATGTATTATAGAACACCGCACTAAAGCCGATACTCATAATCATGATGATGCCTAGGTAAGACACCGTAAGTCGCGCGGTGGCAGTAGTAAAGAAATGCTTTATTTGCTCAAGATTCATATGCGCTATGCCTCAATTTTATAACCAAAGCCCCGCACAGTATGCAGCAAGTTAGGGCCTTTGAAGGGCTTATCGATTTTATTGCGCAAATAGGCCATAAAGACTTCGACTGTATTCGGCAAAATATCCGCATCAAAATCCCACACATGGGTAGTGATAGTATTTTTACTCAGTACTTTACCCTGGTTCCGTAATAAGTATTCAAGCATAGCATACTCTTTGGCTGAAAGATGGATTGGCTTGCCCGCCCGGGTAACGGTATGGGTACGCGTATTCAACGTAAGGTCACCTGCAGCCAAAACTTCGGTGCTTGTCTCTTGTGGACGGCGAAGCAAAGCCCTGATACGCGCAAGCAACACCTCAAACGAAAATGGCTTTGCCAAATAGTCGTCGGCACCACTATCAAGCCCCTGCACAATATCACGGTTCTGGTCTTTGGCGGTGAGCATTAAAATGGGCGTATGGATACCATCGGCGCGCAATTTTTTTGACACTTCAAACCCATTCATGCCGGGCATCATAACATCCAATAAAATCAGGTCATATTCATCCTCGCTGGCAGCACCATAACCGGACTCTCCGTCATAGCAAACATCAACCGCATAAGACTCTTGCTCGAGCCCTTCTTTGACCGCTTGCGCGATCCGATGTTCGTCTTCCACTACCAATATCCGCATACTATTTACTATACTACCTTCGTCATCTTAAAGTCTGCTTAAAAAAGAGGCCGCACGGGGAGAACGACCTCTTTTTTGTACTATTTTTTGGGACTTGTTTTTAACTTACTGCAAAGCTGGGTTGCTGCCAAATACTATCAACAAATCTGTGTCCTCTGCGTGTAAGCGTCACGAACGTCTCATGCGTCTTGCGACTTAATGTTATGAGGCGCTTATGTTGTAATGCACGCAAGATGTGCATGAGCCGGTCGCGGTCAAGCCGCAGCGATTCAGCCAGGTTGTTCAAGTAATCGCCTTCACGTGCTTCTACTTCTTGTAGAATCAACGTGTATTCTTGTGGTAAATGGATTTTTCGCATACTACCCTCCTTTTTAAGGCTTTTGGCTTTGCCCTTATCCGCAGCAAAGTACTTACCAGTCTACGGGCTGTTCCTTAAAATAACCTTAAGAAATAAATACCAAAGAATGGTACTATCTCACTACCCCTGTTAAATAACGTGTATAAGTTTATCTGTTGGCATAGTGACCTTTTAGCCCAACTACCTTTTGAGTCAAAACTGACAATGCTACCGACTGATACAGTCGGCAATAGCAAGTACATTCACATTGGCATTATAGCTGACAGCAGCTACTTCTTTCTAACTGGCTTGGGATATAGTTCCCTATTCTTAACATACATCGCCACAACAGATTTTTCTTCAGGATTTTCACCAGTAATCTTGTCCGTGACTTTCTTATCTAATTTCAACGCGAATTCACTTATCTTGTGACGTACCATGTACTCACGATACATGTAATTTTTTGATCTGCCACTGCCATGCTTGTACTTCTTTAACATGTCAATCCTGCACATATCAAGCACGCGTTCCTGGGCAAGTAACGCCAGTAATTGCCTGTAATCAAGTTCTTCGTCACCTGATGGTTTATATTCTTGAAGTAAATCTTCGGCTTGTTTTAATTCTTCAAATGGTTTCATCTTGTTACCTTTCAATTTCAGTATAATCCATTAGCTTGTTCACCTAGACGTGCAGTTTCACTTTCAGACATAGCGTGATCACTGTAATTCGAATAAACGTCCAGCATTTGAACGACCATTTCCTGTGGTGTTTTAGGCACGTTTTCCATGATTAGAATTATAAATTTTTATTTTTGATTAACTGTCAATATTGTAACATAACATCCATATAAGTCAAGCTGTACTCTTCAGGTCATAATCTGCTTTATCTAATCCAATCACCTCTTAGACTGAAAGCCACTGTATCACCCACCAATAAAAGTAACCATTGTTATTCAGATGAACATATCGAGTTACTAAAGGAACAACTTATCTGCTGAAATCTCATCACTTATTTCTTACGGGTAGCCAAACCCACGCCAACTAAGCCAAGCACAAGTGCGGCAATTGCAATGTATAGCGATCGGTTTGCAGCAGTTCTCGCATCAGCTGCAGCTTGGTCAGCTTTTTTAATTGCTGCCGTGTCAACAGTTTCAGAAACAACATGAGTTACTGAGAATGGACCAGAATTACCGCCGGCTTCACCATGGCCACCTTCACTGGCTTTATCCCAAGAAACAACCGTACCATCTTCGTAGGTCTGGTAAGCTTTCCATCGTAATTCGGTAGGCTTTTCTGGGACTTGGGCGCTGAAGCTAAACTCATCTCGCAAACCTTCTCCGATCGCACCACCACTCCACGTAATAGATTTGACGGTAGCGTTTTCACCTGTACCTTCTTTTTCAGTCGTCACTTCCCAACCTTGCTTTTGGGTTGGTGAAACATGCGCAACATTACTTGGAATAGCTACTTTCACGCTGGTTGTTGGAATTGTTTTCTCATTCGGTACGTTCACTGTAAATGTCTGGAAACCAGCCGTTACCACCTCAGCAGGCTTGACCGTCACATGCGCAGAGGCTGTCGCGCTAAAAACAAGCGTTACCAGGCCTAGGAGTATGCCTACAAAAGATACGTTACGCTGAATTGCTGTTCGATTCATTATGTCTCTCCGTTTATGGTTATATCGATTCAGTATATTAAAACGTACTCTGCTTGGCTATGCCTTTTCTGCGGTTGAAGGCCATGACACCAAGCAGCACTAAGCTAATGCCGCTAGCCAACAGTAACATTTCCGCCCACGGATAGGTTGGCTTATCTAAGGCGCTGGCAGCCACACCACGGGAAACCCGTTGTGACTGTGTAAATGCATAGGTTTTACCATCTGTTTTAATAGTAAATGTCAGCTCGTATGCGCCTTGAGCTGGAAATGTGTAATCAGCAGTTACTAGTGAACCGTCTATACGTGCCTCCACTTCATCTTGCTGCCCACCAGCGTCCTTAATGGCTACTGCCACTGTACTGTCCTTTTGTACTACTTGGTTTTGTGCGTCAAAGTAGAGGGTCGCTTTTTGCCCAGCTATAGGGTCATCATCGGGAATGATGTGCAGAATTGCTCCTTGAGCTTTGGTGGTGTCGGTAATCAGGACATGCGCTGAGGCGGTTGGCGTTATAGCAAAGCAAGCAGCTAGCGCCAAAAGACAAAGAAGCATTTTTCTCATTGGTGCTCCTGACTGTGCTGTGGATTATTGCGCCCACTATGACGGCTGTGGTAATTCTCTACAACTGACGGTGTAGCCGCAATACAGATCACCCAGAATAACCAAAGGCTGCCAAACAAGGTTATAAAGTAGTCCTTACTTTGGAACTCCGGATATTTACGAGCGAAGAGCGTTACTATCCGGTAGGTCTCCAAGCCACTTAGCACCACAAGTGCGACAAATACCGCCCATTGGATACCTGAGTATGCCAAGTGCGTCCCGACAGTCCAAATATGTAGCATCGCCACTATTCCGCCAAGATAGACGAGTCGGTGTAGCCACTTCCAACGCCTAAAGGTCATAAACTTTACGACAGCATCAAATGAGGTTGCGGCCATGATGCCCAGGATTATGAACGCAACCAAGCCACCCAGCAGTGACCACTTAAACAAGCTTGGTAGGTACTGTAACTGGTCAACACCTCCGAGTTGCCCAAAGAGCGCAATTGCCCCGTGTAAAACAACAAAGTAAAACGCCGACACTCCGATTGCCCGTCGGGCGAACTCAATATGCTTAATCCGTTGTTTGCCGATAACGTAGCCGATAGGAGAAATGATAAGAGCGATATACCAATAGATAACACCGAGCAATCCGAAGACTTGCTGCACGCGGATGTAAAATAGTTGGTCGCTTGGTATTTGTAAACGAAGCCAGGAAAATACAGCAATACTTACCAATATTGAACTGGCCAGAATGTAGAAGCGGGAGTTATTGAGCAAGCTATATGTATATTTTTGCTTCACCAACCTATTGTATCGTTAACTATAGCCTGCTAGCTATTAGCATACTAAACCTACCTCTGTTAAAATATATACTATGAGTTTGCTTCAACTTGGGAGGTTAACACTCTAATATAATTACCTTTTGAACTGGAATTACAGATACCAGAACCGCCAAGTAGACGAGGATATCCCAAAAAATAGCCACTAAAGTTGTTGCAACGAAGGAAGAAAAGAAGTTACCGTATGAGAACGAATACCAATATTAGCTACACAACAGGTTGGGTTAAATGTTAAGTATAGGAATTGTCGGGTTGCCGAATGTTGGGAAGTCGACATTATTTAATGCGCTGACAAACAGTGATATTTTAGCAGCGAACTATCCGTTTGCCACCATTGAACCGAACACGGGGATTGTGCCAATCCCTGACGAACGGCTGCAAAAATTGGCTGATATATATAACAGTAAAAAAATCGTACCAGCCACGGTGACCTTCGTGGACATTGCCGGACTTGTGGCTGGCGCCAGCAAGGGCGAAGGCTTGGGCAACCAATTTTTGGCAAATATCCGCTCCACTGCTGCCATTGCGCATGTTGTACGGGCGTTCGACGATCCGAACGTGACACATGTAGACAACCAGCACGACCCGAAGAAAGACATGGAAGTCATTAACACTGAATTAGTTTTGGCTGATCTGCAAACCGTAGAAAAACGCCTGCCCCGCCTGGATAAAGAAAGCCGGGCCAATCCAAAGATCCGCCCGCTGGCAAATACCTTGCAGCGCATGAAACAATTACTGGACGAAGGCACCCCTATACACAGTGTCATGAAGCCCGAAGAATACGAAGGCCTTGAAGATTTGCAGCTGTTGACTATGAAGCCAGTAATCTATGTGTTTAACGTTGATGAAGCCGGACTTACCGACACCGTGAAGCAGCAGAGCTTACGTGAGCTGGTCGCACCTGCAGATGCAATTTTTGTGTGCGCTAAACTAGAACACGAATTACAAGGTTTAGACGAAGGTGACCGCAAGGAGTTGCTAGAAAGTTATAGTGTCCATGATTCCGGACTTACCCAATTGATTCATGCCGCATACGATACACTTGGCTTGCAAAGTTATCTCACTGCAGGCGAAAAAGAAGTTCGGGCCTGGACGATTCCTAAGGGCGCCACAGCACCACAAGCAGCAGGTGTTATCCATGGAGATTTTGAACGAGGATTTATTGCAGCACAAATTGTTAATTATAACGATCTCGTAACGGCAGGTTCTGAGCAAGCCGCTAAAGCTGCTGGCAAAATTGCAACCGTTGGCAAAGACTACATTATGCAGCCAAATGATATTGTTGAATTTAGGTTTAATGTGTAGCTACTTCAACTGTTTCTTGTACTGCAAAACGTGTTAACAGCTCTCTTTGTATTTCATAATGCACTACCTCAGCTTCACGACGAAGCCGGCTTGCTTCGGGGTACACTCCGACGGGACGACTTTGTCCAAGCATTGCAGTTTCGACTGTGCCGTTATTAAAGACTCTATATCCCCAGTTATCTCCGCCCTGTCCTGTGAGTAACTCCCTGGCCAGCATAACGGGTTTTCGTTCATTTTCTGGTATTGTCTCATCGAAAATTCTATTGCCCTCCTCCAAAGAAGACGTCGTGCTTTCAAGCCTGAGTAGATAACGTTCACCATCCTTGAGGGGCATATGTAACAAAAATTTTGTCATTCCGTGATCACGCCAAAGATAAGCACCTGGCTGTGTTTTCCGTAAGAGTTGTCGATCATCCTCTGGCTGGCTAGGCGCTTTCCGTTTAATTTTAAGACCGTTATCAAGAGGTTTCTTCGCATATGCACGCTCGACTATGCCTTTCAGCACTCTGTCAACATCATCCATGAATACATCTCGTGCAAGTTCTGGCACCTTGTTCTGTGTACTACTCAGCTCAGTTACGGTAGAGCTATTTGTCGTTTTAGGTGTTTTTTCTATTTTTATCACTTAATATAAATTAGCATAATTAGTGCTAATTGTCAATTCCTATTCTTGCCTATGCTAGTAAAAACGTGGGAATTTGCGCCGACGCGCAAAAGTCGGCGCTTTCGTATATGGATTACGTGTCGGCCGAGAGATAGGTATACTACCTGAAACGGAGCTCTCACCGGTAGCTTCCATCGCTAATTGTGCAAGTCCGGCTGGAGCATAGGTTTGAACTGATTGTTCGGGTAAAGCCTGCTGCTGTACTTGCGGTAGATTATAGCCGCCGGACATTTGTGCAAACTGCTGCATCATGGCATGTTGTTGATGATTACGTATCATCACAACTCGATGCTGTAGATATTCAACCAACCGCCTGAGCCGGGCGTGGTTCCAGCTAGTAAACATGAGTGACTTGTTTGTTGAAAATATTCGTATGGTCGCATTTAGTAAGCGATGGCTGAAATCAATTTCGGAGATCATATCGAAGCGCAGGTCTTCGATTGTCAAATACATTGGCTTACGGTCAACCAAAAGCAGTCTATGGTCGGTCACTACCAATAACGCGATGCCTCCTTCATAATAACCGTTAGTGCATTGGGCGATAGTTTCACCTGGTAGCAAAATCTTTGCTAATTCTTTTATTTCCGGCCTTCCAAAAAACTTGAAATTGCAGCCGATAGTTTTGAGTTGTTCTTCCACCGTTCGTAAATGAACCATGACTATCTCCCCTTTCCTCCGCAGTCTTGCACCTCACGAGACTGTCTATACTATAGTACGTGGAATGGGTACTAATTTATGGTTATTTTTTTCACAAATTTTAAGCGATTTTCATCACAAACCTTGAGCTTAACAGATAGAAATTGCCTGCATGATGATGGTATGACATAATATAGGTATGTCGAACCAACCAGCACAACAAAAGGTGCTGACCGACTTCTTTCACCAAGGAACGCGGCTCACCTACCAAAAAGGAGAGTTCATCATTCGCCCGGGCGAGACGCCGTCGGGCGTTTTTTTTATCGAAAAAGGGCTGGTGAAAACTTATGACATCACAAAATACGGCGAAGAAAACTTGTTGGTTATCCGGAAAGAAGGCGAGCTGCTTGGTATGACTTGGGCACTTACCAGCAAACCAAAACAAGTCATATACGCCGCCCTTGCTCCGACCACCGTATGGCTGATGACTACCGATAAATTCGAAAATTTGCTGCAGAATACCCCTGCAGTAGCCCTGCCATTACTGCAGCTGGTAACCGACATGTACCGTGTACATTCTGAACGTATCCTTAACTTAGAATACCGAACCGTGCGGGAACGCCTTATTTCATTTCTGTTAAGTATGGCGAACCGATTTGGCACTGAGGAACCTACCGGCATACTGATTGACGTACCATTACGCCATCAAGATATCGCAAGCTCTATAAGTGCCACCCGTGAGACCACTGGCCGCGAAATTACCGCCCTGGAACGCAAGGGGCTGCTCAGTAATTCCTCATCACGTATAGTACTGCACGATATTCCCGCGCTACAACAATTCCTTGTTTAACTTAATATTGCCAAGCAGCAACCATACTCTCAACGGTCGCCGTCACTTTTTCGTGGGGCGGTATGTCCGTGGCATCATAATAATGGTCAATAGTGAAAAAGTCTTCAATCACATTAAGGCAATAAATTTCATCAGCCAAGACGTGCATCCTATCAACCGCTGGCACATTTGCAACCGGCGTCGCCACAATAACTTCTTTACAGGCGATCGGTTTCAAAAATTCAAAAGCCAAATCTAAGCTAAACGCATCCTGGAGTCCATCACTGACTAAAATAATGTGCCTACCCTGTAAAAGTTCGCGCCGGATAAGGTCGCCTTCACCGCTCACACGGTGCATTTCATTAATACGGTATAACTTCTCTTGCTCGATAAAGTTACGGTACTCCATGGTCATTTCATCGATGTCGGGCTTAGAGTACGCATTATTATAGGCGAATGTACCATCTGCGGTTAATCCGCCAAAAATCTTGTTCTCGCGCGGCAATTCGATTGTCGCCGTAGCCAGCAGCATAAGTACGCACTGTAGTTTTACGGCTATTTGCATACCTACGACCACCCCACCGTCATTAAGAGCGATGACGGCGCATTGGTCGGCTTTGTGTTTTTTAACAATTTGGCTGGCTAAAAGTTTGCCAGCAGCTTCACGGCTCTTGAAGTACATACCAAGATTTTAACGTACTTCTTATGCTTTCGCGACTGTCAAATAATAAAAACGTTCCAAATTACCTTTCTCACCCGCCACGCCAGAGTCGGCTTTGTTCTTGATTACAAAATTTTGAGACACCCACATTTCGAACTTCTTTAAAATATCACGGCGCATGCGGTCATTTTTTATAACGCCTTTGTGCTTTACATTATCCGCTACAGCTTCAAATTGCGGCTTCACCATAGCTAGAATTACTGTATTTGGGTTAGACAGCTTTTTAACCGCTGGCAAAATCTGCCTGAGTGAAATAAACGATACGTCAATAACGACTATATCTATAGTATCGGTAGTCACAAACTCTCGGATATCGGTTTGCTCGTGGAGTTCAATACGTTGATCGGTGCGCAGTATTGGGTGTAGCTGGTTCGTGCCGACATCCACAGCAATGCTTTTTTCAGCACCATGCTGCAACGCATAATCAGTAAAGCCGCCGGTACTGCTACCTACATCAAGTACTGTTTTGCCTTTAAAGTCTATGCTGAATTGCTTGGCGATACTCGCAAGCTTCAAGCCTGCTCGGCTTACATACTGTTCTTTAGCTGTAAGCCCTATATTGGCATCTTCAGATACCAAAAACCCTGGCTTGGTAATACTTTTTCCATTTACAGTCACGCCGCCGAGCTTTATATACGTTTCAGCCTGGCTCCGGGTAGTAGTCAAACCTTTTTTAACGACAGCTAGGTCAAGTCGGGTTTTTTGCATAACTAGTCAGAGATTGCTTCAATGCCTGCGCCTAATAGTAAAAGTGCACCAAGCGCCACGGTGACGTTCCATGCAAATTCACCAAATGAGTGTGATGTTTCCTTGCTCTTCGCCTTTGCCATAGCCTACTCCTTTACACGTTCACGGTATGCACCAGTACTTGTATCGACAGAGATGATATCGCCTTGCTTAATAAAGGCAGGTACTTTCACGGTGATACCTGTTTCCAGTGTAGCATCTTTCATGACGTTGCTTGTAGTATCGCCCTTGACAACATTTTCAGTGTAGGTTACTTCAAGCGGCACGTTTTTAGGCAAGTCTACGCTAATCGGACGACCGTCAAAAAATTGTAGTTGCAATCGGTCGCCTTCTTTTAAATAGCCTGCGCCATCACCAACCAAATCTGCAGCGACTTCGAATTGCTCGAAGGTTTCTTCATTCATAAAGTAAAAAGTCGAACCGTCATTATACAGGTACTGCACACTTTGGTTCGTAACATCCGCACTGTCTAACTGCTCATTGCCTTTATAGGTCTTCTCAAGCACCTTGCCGTCGAGCAAACTTTTAATACGTACATTTACGATGGAACCGCCACGCCCCATAACCTTCTGATTGTAATCAACTACACGATATGGAACACCTTCAACCTGAAATAACGTACCCTTTTTGAGATCTGTAATTGATAGAGCCATTATTTACTCCTTTTTGTATCTTCGATATTTTGTAAAAATGTATCGGCATCATCAGCACTTAATATGCCGTACGTCTGCATTGCCATGACAACACCCTTGATCGGTTCAGAATCGTTATTTTGCAGCCATGCAGTAATTGCCTTATTGATATCCGCCTGGAATGTAGGCGCCTGAAACATCCACGCCGCGCCTGCGCCAGCCTCCATAAAACTTGAGCCTTTAGCTTGGTAAGCCTTCAAAAGCTTGCTGATAACCGCTTTTTTATCCATAGCCACAGTATAACCTGCACTCAGGGAAAAATTGAACTAGTTATTTGCTACGAATGGAAGCAGTGCAATGTGGCGTGCACGCTTGATAGCACGAGCCAAGTGGCGTTGCTGGCTTTCGGTAAGGCCAGTTTTCTTACGGGTTTCGATTTGCCCATATACATTTACATATCGTTGTAATGTCTTTACGTCCTTGTAGTCAAAATATGCTACGTCTGAACGATGCTTGAAGATTTTTGCCATAATATAATTTCCTTTCTACTGATTAAGAACTTTTTTCTGGGAGGTTTCTACCGGATTTTGACTAGTGCAGCCTGAGATAGATGAAAACCGAGCACAAACTTCAAGTCGTATGCAGCATACGACGAGAAATTTTATCGCAGGTTTCTTGCTCAGAGTGTGCAGTCAACAATTCGCTAGAAAGGGATGTCGTCTAAATTGATTGGCTCATCAGTGATATCTTCGATCACCACATCATCTTTTTTCTTTGATGAGCTGGCGTTTGATGTATCACTTTGCATACTTCCGCCGTTATCATCACCGCCACCACGGCTATCCAGGAAAGTTACATCGCTTGCAAGTACTTCTACCTTGCTGCGCTTGTTGCCATCCTGCTCCCAACTGCGGCTTTGTAAACGACCCTGTACGAGGCAGCGACGCCCTTTGCTTAGGTATTGCGCTACACGCTCACCGAGCGGACCCCAGGCTACGACATCAATGTAATCGGTCGCTTCTTTCCACTCTCCGCTTTGGTCTTTGTATGCGCGGTTCAGCGCTAAGCTGAAGCTACACACACTTTGGCCGCTTGGCGTGTTCCGAAGCTCCGGATCACGTGTTAGATTTCCCATTAAAATAACTTGATTGACACTCCGTGCCATATGTCCCTCCTTAGCCGGGCTTTCTAGGTTGTGGTACTACCCTGGCTGCCTAATTTATTAATGTCTTCAGTATATTATTTTTCTTCGTCTTTGTCTTCAGTTTCTTCATCTTCACTGTCAGAACCACGACGAGCTGCTTGCTTGGCCTTTTGGGCTTCAGCCTTGGCAATTGCCTTGAGGTCTGGACGAGTGACCAAGAAACGGATCACTTCATCGGTGATATTGAGCGTGCTTTCAATTTTCCGCACGTTCTCGCCAGGAATTTCTACCGTGTAGAATACATACACAGCAGATTCATTCTTTTTAATTGGATATGCGAGCTTGCGCTTGCCCCAATTATCGACATTGGTGATTTTGCCACCATTGTCTGTAAAGATTTTTTCTACCCGGGCGGTAGCTTTTTCCAGGTCTATTTCTAGGTCTGGATCATACAAAATAGCGATTTCGTATTGGTTCACGAATCCTCCTTTGGTTAAAGCCTACACGCATTTTGCTGTAAGCTGAGTTAATAACCTGTTTATTTTACCAAAATTACCTCTGTTAGTCAACTATGCCACAACACGCCCTACCATGTACAAAGCCCGTGGTACAACAAGCTTCCCCAGGCCTCTTCTTAAATCTTCATCACTTGCGTTCGGGTCAATCAGCCTCATTTCAGCTGGTACCAATCTGAGACGCTCTAAATTACGCTCAATACCCCTAAAGTGTGTTTCCAGGATGTTATCAAAATACTCTTGACCTATACTATCCTCCTGATCATATTCCGGCGGTAAAATATCCTTATAGATACTTATCGATGACTCCCTTCGACGCGCCCGGCGTTCCCACATGGTCATTGTACGCACGCTTCTGAACAAACTTTTCGCTACATGCCACGACTCAATTCTTTGTAGCATTACCTCCTCTTTTGGTACCTCAGGAGGGATCATGACTTTATGTAACCAATTTTCAAATACTCGTGGTAAAAGTGCCTTATGGATTGGCAATTCCCGAAAGGAGTTGCATGTGATGCCTTTATACAAATTTCCTTCATAATACAGATGGTGCACACTTAGATGTCTCGGCCATTCATAATCAGCAGCAATCGTACTCTTTACTGTTTCTATAAGCTCTTCTGGAATAACTAAACCTCTGCTATCAACTGGTGTTATTAACTTGGTTTCAGCAGGGTCAACAAGCCACGCTTCCTCTGGAGGCAAACCTGGTTCGCCAGCAATGTCTCCACGATGTCGTGGCAACTGCACTAGCTGACCCATACAAATCCTTTGGTATTAAAAAACCGGCCCCAAAAGACCGGTTCTAATATCCTATAAAAGTGTAGTGCAATCTGACCTGGCGGAAGGGTTGAAGCGCAAGAGTTTGCCGTAAGTCTCTCAGTAACAGCAGAACCCCTACACATCAACCCCTCCTGTTTGGCGATATTTGTTTTAACTCTATATTAGACTGATTGTGCTTATGCTGCAATGGTAAAATTTACTGCGTCAGATATTCATCTCTGGGAGATTGTTCAGGAGCCGCAGAGCCACCAAAGACGTCGTCCATACTGCTTACCAATACTTCACGCGGACGGGAGCCGTCGGCCTGGCCGATGATACCTTGTTCTTCCATGGTTTCCATCAGGCGCGCTGCACGGCCATAGCCGATACGAAGTTTGCGCTGCAACAAGCTAGTGCTGGCTTTGCGGGATTCAATGACCACATGCACCGCATCACGGAACATATCATCATCGCCGCCATCACCACCGCCCATATCGGCGACAACACCACCCTTGCCGTTAAGTTGTACCGGTTGGCTAACGACTTCATCATCGTACTGTGGCGCTCGCTGTTCGCGGATAAAGTCAGTGACCTTCCCAGTTTCGCCATCTTCAATCAACGCCGCCTGGACACGCTTTGGTTTTGGCATGTCAGAAGTTAGGAGAAGCATATCACCACGACCGAGAAGTTTCTCTGCACCCATTTGGTCGATGATAGTACGTGAATCCACTTGGCTAGCAACCGTAAAGGCAATACGCGCCGGTACGTTTGCCTTGATAAGACCGGTAATCACATCAACTGATGGACGCTGAGTGGCAAGTACTAAATGGATACCGGCGGCACGGGCTTTTTGTGCCAACCGCACAATCAAAGCCTCTACGTCACGAGCAGCCATCATCATAAGGTCAGCCAGCTCGTCGATCACGATTACGATATATGGCATGCCTTCTTCTTTTTTGAGGTTGTTGTATTCGCCGATATTACGTTTACCAACCTCGGCCATGGTGCGCAAGCGACGTTCCATTTCTGCGACCGCCCATTTGAGCGCGCTGATACATTTTTCCGGCTCATTGATAACCGGCGTTAATAAATGCGGAATGTCTTGGTAGGGCGCCATTTCAACCTGTTTTGGATCTACTAAAATAAGCTTTAGGTCAGCTGGCGAGTTGCGGTACAAGAGGCTGGTTAAGAACGTATTGATCATGACTGATTTACCGGAACCGGTCTGGCCGGCCACCAAAAGGTGTGGCATTTTCGCCAGGTCTGCCACAATCGGTTTGCCGGCAATATCTTTGCCGATCACAAACCCAAGCGGGCTCTTAATAGCCCCAAATTCGCTGGATTGAAGCAGCGAACTTATACGTACTGTTGCAGCCTTGATATTCGGTACTTCAATGCCAACTGCCCGCTTGCCGGGAATTGGAGCTTCCATACGGATGGCATGGGCCGCCAAATCCAAGGCAAGGTTGTTCTCTAAGGCAGTGATTTTGGTCAGTTTTACCCCTGTCGGCGGCTTTAGCGTGTATTGGGTTACGCGCGGACCGACATTGGCGCCTTCCATCTCAACATCAATATTAAAGTTAGCGAATGTGTCATGAATAATTTGTGCATTACCGTTTACATCGCCTGCATCTGCTTTGTCTTGCTTTTGATTGAGCAAGTTAATAGATGGTAGCTGCCAATCGGGGTCACTGGCAGTGGTGAGTGCCTCATGGTCTTCTTTAGAGGACAGTTTGGTCGCGGTATTGCGAAGTGTACTGAGACGCTGTGGCTCCTTACCCTTGCCATCGTGATGCTCTACCGGTACGCCTTCGTTCAACTTGAAACCGGTGTCAGCAGCCTTGGCTTTCAGTTCATTGATGTCAGTGTCTTGTTCGCCTTTCTTAAACAAATCAAAGATTCTCAATAGTACCTTCGGTGAAATACCAAAAGCGTAGAAAATTGACAATACGCTGGCAATAAAGAAGATAATCGAAGCTGGGATTTTATCCAATGCCTGCAATACTGCACCACCGACGATTTCACCAGTCCAGCCGCCATGACCACCGTCCCAGGTGCCATCAACCAATTTGCCGGCGAAAGCCGTAAAGAAAAAGCTGGCGCTGAACACTAACACGGCAATTACGACAAATAATTTTGGTAAGGGTATGCGTTTGTCTTCACTGGTAAATTTATAAACTCCCCAGTATGAGAGCGCTATGGGTGTCATATACGCTGCCCAGCCAAGCGCGGCATATACACCTTTAAACATGCCAACTGGTAAATTACCCCCTGTGCCGAAGCCGCCAAGAAGTAAAAAGAGTGCAATGATAAATAATAGAATTGCCCCGGAATATGCCCAAAAAGCTGAATGTTCGGCTGGCGCCGCAGCGGCTTCAACTTTTTTCTTTCGTGTTTGTTTTTTCTTTTTTGCCATTACCGCTTTATTTTATCAAATTTGTGGCCTCATTGCCTACTATCTTTCTTCTTTACCATGGATCAGAAAAGTGGTTACGAACCTGCTCTACTGCCCGTCTATGGTTAGCTTTGGCAACTTGATGAGCCTCACCAACGTAGGGGTTTATCGGCCCTTCAGGTATACGTTCAACGCCAGCATGTGTAAGAATCATCGTCTCCAATTCTTTAGACAGCTCAGGAAATGCTCCCGCAGAAATCACTGCCATTTTACTAACTTCATGAGGCGGCAATCTATCTGGTTCGAGCGCATACTCTTTCATGTATTAATTATAACAAAAATATCAATATTTGTCAATATTGCTTATGCTTGCGCCTGTGGTGGCCATCGGATACAGTTAGCCCTACATGTACAGAGACATAGATGAGGCTACCAGAGCCCAAGGTGAAATGCATATCAGGCGCGCACATGCATACACTGAATTTCGCCGGTGCAGTGCTCCGATAGTTGGGGCTATAGTTGCTGCAACAGATGAAAATTGGCTAGTAACCATAGCAGTAGCCGCCGATATGGCTACGGACGGATTGGATGGCCGGGACGCACGGAAAGGGGCTAAAATATTGGGCATCCCTACTTCTCCTGAGGGTGCTGTAGAAGACCCAAAAGCAGACAAAGCACTCGCCGATAACTTAATGCGCGGCCTCGTTTCCCGCTATTTGCGGCAAAAAGATTTTGGGTCCGCAGCAATTATGGGCATTAACCTTGGCGTATCTCATTGGCGCGACGGCAAGATGGCTGAAAACCGCAGGCTTATAGAAGAGACCGGCGTTAATAGCGACGCCCTCAAAGCTATCCCGATCAACAAACTTAAAACTGCAACCCAAATGGCCGCGAGCTTAGCTGCACTCCAAAGCAGCGATAAACGGACACGACGGGCTGCGGTATGGGCATTCACCGCCGGAACACTGATCGGCGTAATCGGTGAACGCCAATACCATACCCGTGTACAAAAACTTATTGCAAACCGCAGCTAGTCAGTGCGGGCATCTTGGGTAAGGAGCTTGGCACGGAGTTCCTGAAAGCGTTTTTGCTGTTCAGCAGCAATTTCGTCGCTCGTCTTGGTACGACCGCCAGATGCGGTTTTAGCGGTAGATTCACCCTTGCCGCCAATGACATTTACTACCGGAATAACGATTGGACTACGTTGAGTGTGCTCAAACAGGTAGTGTGTCACATGGTCTTTGAGCTCTGCTTTAAAACGGTCAAGGTCGATACGCTTGAAGCGCTGTCCTACCGCCCGGCGGAGTTCTTGTCGAAGGCCATTCATGATCTCTTCGTTGCCACGCATATAGATAAAGCCGCGGCTGATAATATCGGGACTAGTAAGCAAATTACCGGTCTTTTTATCGACGGTCAAAATAACTGCCACCAAGCCTTCTTCGGCCAACAATACACGATCTTTCACTACGATATTATTCACGATAGTACCAGTCTGGTCGACTAAAATCGTACCGTGCGGTACTTCACCGATAATTTCCATTTTATCTTCGGTTAGAGCGATCACTTGGCCGTTTTCGGCGTTTACGGTATTGGCACGTGGGATACCTTGGTTGATTGCAATATCAATGTGGCGCTTTTTGGAGCGGAACGAACCATAGATAGGGATAAAGAATTTTGGCTTTACCATATCAATAAGTTCGGCGTATTCATCAACACTAGCATGGCCCGATACGTGTAATGGACCAATACCGTCAAGTTCGTGGTTACGGTGTTCGAACACATGCACATTTTTACGAAGCAAACCATCTACCATATCGCCAATGAGTGCATCGTTGCCACTTTCTGGAATTGGCGTGCTACTGAGCACTACGGTATCTTGTTCTTTGAGTTTAATGTACTTATGTTCCCCGCTTGCCATACGCTGGAGGGCTGAGCTTGGCTCACCTTGTGAACCGGTACATACCACTACAACTTGATCATCTTTCATGCTTGGCACGCTAGCAATCGGTACAAACGTACCTTTCGGTACTTTCATGAAGCCATGGCGAATTGCCATCTCAAGTGTACTGATCATGCTGCGGCCGTCCATAGCCACCTTTTTATTATGATGTACGGCAGCATTAATAAGCATCTGGACACGGTTCATGTTGGTTGAAAACAAACCGATAAAAATACGGCCTGGAGCCCGGTCCATGATGTCAATAAAGCTTTGCTCGATTGTAGATTCTGACGGTGTGCGGCCTGGTCGTTCAGTAGTAGTACTTTCTGAAAGTAACGCCAGAACTCCTTCGTTACCAAGTTCTTTTAGCCGGTCGGTATCACTGCGTTCGTGGTCGAGCGGATTGGGGTCCAAACGAAAGTCACCGGTGTTGATGATCCGGCCAACTGGTGTATCTACTACTACCATGGTACTGCCCGGGATGGAGTGGGTAATCCTAACGAGTTCCACGAAAAACGCTCCGATCTTTAGGCGCTCGTGCGTATTTTCATTCATGGTCACTGTACGCAGTTCAAAGCCTTCGGGCATCGGGAGGCCAAAGTTTTCAAAAATTTCTTCAACACGGCCGATAGTAAATTTTGAACCGTAAATCGGTGCCGGAAATTCTGGGACAATATGCGGCAACGCTCCGATGTGGTCAAGGTGCCCGTGGGTAATCACATACGCACGAAGTTTGTGCTTGATAGTGCGGAGGTACGACATATCAGCAATACCATAGTTAATACCCGGCAGGTCAACGCCAAGGTCATTACCTGCATCGATGATGATAGCGTCATCCATATACTCAATGAGCATGGTGTTTTTAGAACCGCCGCCATCCATACCACCGAGGCCAATGATCTTGAGGCGCGGACTCTCATCAATGAAATTAGCACGCTTTTGATGTTGGGCAACAAGGTCTGGATTGGCTGCCTGGTATTGGTTAGCAATGCGCTGAGCATCCATTTGGGTACGTTTTTGGGCGCGTACAGCTGCACCGCGAGAAATCTTGCTGCCATTTCCGTTACCGTTGCCACCATTGCTCGGCGGTCGGTTTTGATTACGCGGATTTTTATTACCGTTATTGTTTCGTTTGGGTTTATCGTTTCGTTTCTGATTAGTCTGATTCATAGTTTTTTCCTTTCTGATTCAGGTTTAGTGTATTAATTGGTTTCTTGCTTGATTTTTTCGACAATAATAGGGATCGTGCTAAAATCCTCAATCAATGTCTCGCGCATACTGCCGTTATAGAGTGCTGCTGCGGGATGAAAGAGCGGTAGAATAACAACACTTATTGTCTCTCCGTCGCGCTGCATCTTGATGCGTTTTGGTTGGCCATGGATAGCTGAAATCTTTTGGTCAGGCAGAAAATATTCCATACTGTGCCTGCCAAGTGTCACAATAACTTTCGGTTCAATGACACTAAGCTGGCGCAGTAAATATGGCCAAAAGGCTTTCTTTTCATCTGGCAGTGGATCACGATTGTTTGGCGGACGGTATTTTACGATGTTGGTAATATAGATATCTTTTCGCGAAAGTCCGATACCAGCCAACATTTCGTTTAAAAATTTACCGGCGGCACCGACAAAGGGCAGCCCTTGTAAATCCTCGTTCTTGCCAGGCGCTTCGCCGATAAACACGATATCTGCATTGGCGTTACCGTCGCCCATCACAAGGTTCGTGGCCGTCTTGGCCAAATCTGGACAGATATTCTTTTTGAGAATATCTGCCTTAATCTGATCAAGTAGCTTTTGTTGATCTTTTGCGCTCATCACTTACTTGCTTAATTCACGGGCTGCGGCTTTCATGGAAAGCTGGAGGCGGCCGCGGTCATCAACTGCAACCAGTTTTACTGTTACCTTATCGCCTTCTTTTACGACATCACTCGGTTTATTGACACGTTCTTCACTCATTTCGCTGACATGTACCAAGCCATCTTTTCCTGGCAAAATTTGTACGAATGCTCCAAAGTCCATAACGCTCACTACAGGTACGTCGTGGTAGATTTTGCCAACTTCCGGTTCTTCCACAATAGTTGCTATCCATTGCTTCGCAGCATTAATACTGGCACCATCTGGGCTGGCGATCATTACGGTACCATCGTCTTTAATATCAATCTCGGCACCAGTCTCTGCGGTAATTTTTTGGATTACTTCACCGCCCTTACCGATTACTTCGCGGATCTTATCTGGATTGATGGTAATGGTTTCTACGCGTGGCGCATATGGGCTTAATTCGCCCTTTGGCTCAGCAATGGTTGTCAACATATGGTCAAGGATGAATGCACGACCTTCTTTACCTTGCAGTAAAGCCTTCTTCAGTGTTTCTACGGGCAAACCATGGACTTTCATATCCATCTGAAGCGCTGTAATACCGTTCTTAGTACCGGCTACCTTGAAGTCCATGTCACCGGCAAAATCTTCGGCATCGGCGATATCACTCATGATATAGGTGTTGTCACCGTCAAGCATAAGGCCCATTGCGATACCACTGACTGGTGCCTTTAATGGCACACCAGCATCCATAAGGCTCAAACAGCTGGCGCAGGTAGCAGCCATAGAGGTTGAACCATTCTGGCTCATAATTTCGGTCACAGTGCGAATTGTATACGGAAATTCATTTTCATTTGGGATAACTGGCAGTAATGCACGTTCCGCCAAGGCGCTGTGTCCGATTTCACGGCGACCTGGGCTACCTAAGCGGCGTACCTCACCGACAGTGTAACCTGGGGCGTTGTAGTGGTGCATATAACGCTTCTCTACATCATTACGTTCCATAGTATCAAGCATTTGTGCATAGCTAAGAGGTGCAAGCGTGGTGATATTTAAAGCTTGGGTCATGCCGCGGGTAAAGATGCTGGAGCCGTGCGCGCGTGGCAATAAGCCGATTTCGCTCGAAAGCGGGCGGATTTCGGTTAGTTTACGGCCATCTGGGCGGATACCTTCTTCAACGATACCTTTACGTACATCCTTGTGAAGTGCCATTGTAAACGCTTCATCGTATTCCGGCTTTAATTCTTCGTATGTATCACCATGTTCGAGTTCAAAAGCTTCATGGAAGCTCTTTCGAAGGTCTGCTACCAATTCATTACGTTCTGGGTACGGCGCACGAAGCGCGTCACCCATCTTGCCCTCAACCCAGGCGTCAACTTTGGCTTGGATTTCTTCGTTCGGTTTTACTAATTCGTATTCAATTGGCGTGACACCAACTTTTTCAACAAGTTCTTGCTGCAAAGCAATCGCAGGTTGCATAGCTTCCTGGGCAAATGCGATGGCATCAGCAATTTGGTCTTCGGATACTTCACGGGCCCCAGCCTCTACCATCATAATGGCGTCTTTGGTGCCAGCCACTACAAGGTCTAATTCACCTTCTTCAAGCGTCTTATGGCTTGGGAAGGCTACAAATTTACCATCTTCTATGCCAATGCGAAGCCCAGCTACAGGCCCATCAAATGGTGTACCGGTAAGGCTAAGTGCTGAACTGACTGCAATCATGGCCACCATATCCGGACGGAACGTCGGGTCCATACTCAAAACTGTTGCTACGCCCTGGATTTCTTGGCGATAACCCTTAGGGAACAGCGGGCGGATTGGACGGTCGATTAAGCGGCCAATCAAAATGGCTTCGTCACTTGGACGGCCTTCGCGCTTAATGAAGCGGCTGCCGCTGATTTTGCCCGATGCATAAAATTTTTCTTCATAGTCGATGCTTAAGGGAAAATAATCCATGCCTTGAACACTTTGGGGCTTCACCATAGCCGTACCAAGCACCACAGTCTCGCCATAGCGTACGATCACGCTGCCGCTGGTACGGAAGCCGACACGGCCAACTTCAAGGCTCAGTGTTTTACCACATAACTCAGTTTCTACTTTTATAATGTCTTTACCAAAAGGGTTTATTGTTCCCATTTAGTTTCCTTTCTCGAGAGTGTTCCTGCGCAGGGTCCAAATATACAGCGCTGCCCTGTGCGTTAATTCAGAACGCAATATATCTGATCTCTAGCGCGCGAACGTATTCTCGTAATTAATGTGCACAAGCTAGGTGTCTCGAGATTCGAGACACGTGAGTCTATGCACCTTAGCGGATGCCAAGTTTTTTCTTAAGATCAAGATACGCTTGGCCGTCTTTTGCGGCAATGTATTTCAAAAGGCGCTTGCGCTTACCTACCTGCTGTAACAGGCCACGGCGGGCAGCGAAATCTTTTTTGTTTACTTTGAGGTGTTCAGTAAGCTCTTTGATACGTTCAGTAGCTACTGCAACTTGGGTTGCAGCTGAACCAGTATCTTTATCATGCTTTTGCGTACTCTTGATAGCAGCTTGTTTTTTCTCGGTTGAGATCATTCAATTCCTTTATATTAAATTAGAGATTTCTGATGGCGTTAGACACTATTCTAGCACACCCTTATCTGTTACGCAACCGCTGAACAAATAAGTAGTCTTTTCTTTATACTTGATCAGCTCACCAAAACCATAAAATGTATTATGATCTTAAGGAACTGCGGGAGGTTGAGGGCAAAGAAACATATGTGAATACATAGATATGGTGCTTTTCAGCATAGTTTCTTTGTTAGCCCCTCTTCCTCCCGGAAGTTCTCTTACGATCTACCTTTCATGCTCGCAGCACACGTTTCGCAGTCATCATAATGTGTGCGCAGAGCTCTTCCAAGGGCACCAGTTTCAGGGAAAAAATCTAGATTTGTAGATGTAAATTGCGGATGTGGACAAACGTCCTGCAGCTTCATCCCAAGCGCCTCTTCACACGGAGGACATGGATCATTCAACAGGTGATCAAGCCGTGATTGAGCCTCATCCTCTGAGAGCGAGCGCTGTCGTGAGTCAATCCCCAGCATCTCGATCCCGTTCGGCAGAATCCATGCAACGAAGGTTGGTTGCAATTGCGCCCTCGTATGCCTCTCGGCAATTTCCTGCGCTTTATCTGCAGCACTGGATACTCTACACATATATGTAAGGCTCCTCGATTCTGATGCGTATATCACTGGTCAGAAACTAGAATAAGAAGAATTGCCTTATTCTAATTTCTGACCAGTGATTTAATCTAGATTACGTAACAGAGAACTTCTTAATGTACCTCGGAGTAATACCACTCTACGAGAGTATTCACATTATATCACTATAGCATAAAAATGCTTAAGTATCAACGTTTACTCTTCTGTGAGTGTTCGGAGGCCTTGGATCATAGCAGCTTCTTTGAGGGGGACTTGGTAGTTTTTGGATGCCTCTAGGATATCTTTAGTGGCCTTAGCAAGATAGTTGTAAAGTTCTTGGTTTACACGGTCTTCCGACCAGTGTTCACCATTTTTATTTTGCAACCACTCTAGATAACTAACTATCACTCCGCCGGCATTGGCAAGAATATCAGGTACTACTGTTATGCCAGCTTCTTCGAGGACTTCACCTGCTTTATCATTTACCGGCCCATTGGCGAGCTCTAAGATGTATTTTGCTTTAATTTTATGGACATTTTCTTCGGTAATCACATCGCCAAGCGCCGCCAAGACCAATACGTCAACTTCTTGCTCTAATAATTCTTCATTCGTAATTTTATCCGCATCGCCACCATAATCTGCAAATCTGCCGCGATTTTCCTTGAAATGTACTAATTCTTGCACTGGTAAGCCATTTTTACTCCCTAAAGCAGTAGCCGAGTCACTGGCGGCGACCATTTTCCAGCTTGGATGGTCTACAAGCGCTACCGAAGCGAAAAATGAGCCGACATTGCCAAAACCCTGCACTGCATATGTGAGAGGTTTTTCGAGTAACCCCTGGGCTTTTAAAAGCTCTGCAAGCACTATTACGCCACCTCTACCGGTGGCCGCATCACGACCTTTGCTCCCGCCCTTATCCAGGCTTTTGCCAGTGAAGCTCGCTTTGGTAGTATCACCGGTGAGGCGTTCGTATTCGTCAACCATCCAATCTATCACTGCTGGATTGGTATTTACATCTGGGGCAGGCACGTCTTTATCTGGGCCAATATAGGGCTCTAAGCCCTGTACGTATTGCCGACTCACCTCTTCAAGCTGCTCTTTGGTGAGTTTTTTCGGATCGACTGCCACGCCCCCCTTACCGCCGCCTAAAGGTAACCCTACCGCAGCCGTTTTAAAGCTCATAAGCGTTGCGAGCGCCCGAACTTCATCCAAGTCTACGTCTGGATGAAAGCGTATGCCGCCCTTATACGGTCCACGTCGGTTATCGTGTTGTACACGGTAAGCCTTAAATTTTTGGCCGTCTTTAAGCGTAATTTCAAATTCATGCTCTTCATTTGCCCTAATAATGGCATCGATTTCGGTGTCATCAAGCCCTAGTTTTTTACCAGCTTGGCGGATTAATGTTTGTGCAGTATGTAGCATTATCTTTCTTCTGTGTTATGTTTACTATAAAGAAACCCGGCCTACAACCTTCGACAATTTCACTGGACCAAGTATTCGTGAATCAAGAGACTTGTCTCGATTATCTCCGAGAACAAAAATTTGATCATTACCTAGCTCTGTATCTACGGCACCTTTTACCTTATCACTTACCCCTGGGAAAAGAGGGGTGAAGCCTTGCGGATTTTCATTATTAAATACTAGTAGCTTATTTCTCTGAATCACTACTCTTTCACCAGGCAACGCAATAACTCTGTGAACCAGTTTTTTAGTCTTAACATCCGCTTCATACTCCACAACATCTCCGCGCTGTGGAATAGCTCCATCTTTGTAAGGTACTACTCTGATAACTTCTCCAGATTTTATTGTTGGCTCCATTGCAGAACTCATCAGTACGTCGTGAGTTTTTGCGTACTGTAATCGCACCCCGATCAAACCTATTAGTCCTACTGCTAAAATTCCGAGAATAATGGCAGTTTTTTTATGCATAACACCTACTATAGCACTAACTTTGCAGGCTGGCTGCTATGTCAGAGGTTATTTTTTCCCGAATATCTATAGCATCCTCGATAGAGAAATTACCTACTTTAATACGACGAAGGTCTGACATGTAAGCACTGGTACCAAGTTTTTTAGCAATATCTTCGACAAGCGAGCGGATATAAGTGCCGCTCGATACATTGGCTGTAAATGTAATATAAGGATGGCTATATTCTGTTAGCTCAATACGGCTGATCTTTATTGGTCGAGCTTCCAGTTCTACAACCTTACCTGCGCGCGCCAGCTTATATGCCCGTTGACCATTAATTTTCATAGCTGAAAATGCTGGTGGTACTTGCATAGTTTCCCCTAAAAAACTACGGAGTGTATTTTTTATTTCTTCTCTACTGTATTCACGCATTTCTACTGCCGTCTTTTCGCCTTCACTATCACCCGTGGTACTGGTCTCGCCCAGCTTCATTACGACTGCATATGTTTTGTCGACTTTAGATAGCTCAATAGCCTTTTTTGTATATTCTTTACCCACTAAAATTACTAAAAGTCCTGTGGCTTGCGGATCGAGGGTACCGGTATGCCCCACTTTGACGTTTTTTGGCTTTTTCCCCAGTTCAGTAGCCACAATTTTACGTACATAATTTACGACATCGAAACTAGTCCAACCTTTTGGCTTATCAACCAGTAAAATTCCTTGCATAAGTGTTAATTATACAGGCTTACTGAGGAAATGGCGGCACGATTGGCGGCGGCACGGGCGGTGCTGCATTTGGTGGCTGCTGGTTTGAATCGTCCTGTGATGGTTGTGAGGGTGTTGCAGGTGTGCTTGGTAACGGCATCGTCATTGGCTGATCTGCCGTCTGAAGCGTACCAGAACTTGGCTCTACGGGAGAGAAAGGTGTTGTTGGAGGTGTTGGCAATTGCATAGTGCCGTTATCAATTCCTGGGGTGTTCTCTACGGGTGAAGTTTGAGTTGGTGTATGTAATGGTTCTCCTAGCGGCTGGGCGTTCAATGCGGCAATTGGCTCAAGTTTTTGTGGTGCATCAGTATCTGACATGGCTGCGGCCACTGCGTCACGAGCTGCATCGACTGAGGCAGGTTGTTCTGCGTCATGTGGTGTATCAATCCCTTCAGGACGCTGTAAATCTTCAAGATTTAACTCTTCTGGGCCAGCAGCTTCAGGGGGTTTTGATGCTTGCCAAGCTGGCGCAGGTTGCGACGCAGGCTTTTCATGCAGATGAGGACTGTTTACTTCTTGTTCTATATCACTCAGTGTGTCGTGGGAATGATCTTTTTGAGTAGGAAGAGTAGGATTGTCATGCGACAGCGTAGGCTCGTCCGGGCTGACAGCTGGCAAAGTTAATGGATCAATATATGGCTCTGTCTTATTAGCCGCATTAGGATCTGTATCGCTACTGAAAGGTGGAGGGCTAACCGCTGTACGAGGGTTTTTGTACCCCTGTGGTTCCTCTGATAAAGTCTCTGTTGGTGTTGCAGGCGATAGTTTTGGCTCTTCAGGCTCTGAAGGTGCTGGCGTATCTTGCGGCGGTATAGTTGCATTATCTTTTGGAAGCTCCTCTTGAGCTGGAGGGTTTTCATCCTTCTTTTGAATTGGCTTTTCATCGTTGCTGTGGTTAATCTCCAAAGTGCCGTCTTCATTCACACGCGCAGCTGCAGGTTGCTCTTGCTCTTCATCGGGTTGATCAACAGCAGCCGGTTCGGCTGGAGACTTCACAGGTTCTTGAAGCTTCGTAGCAACCAGTTGTTGGTTGGCTCCGGCAGCCATAAGGCTAGCACTCACGTTCATAGTTTCAGCGCTTGTTTTTTCGTTACTAAACCGGTCAGTTTCGGCTACAACACCGGTAAGAAAAGCCGTGGAGATCTGTTGATCAAGCACATCTTGAGACAATTGCATGGCTAGGGCTGCTGACATTTCAGATAGGCTACTGGCGTTCGTATCGAGCCAATGAATGCTCCCTAGTTCACCACCCTGTTCCTGATTATTGAGTGTAATAACTGTCGCATCGTGCAGTATGCGTCCGTGAGCTGTAACTGCCTGGTCTAATTCTTTTTGATCGTGCACACCAATCGCTAACACTACATCAACATTGAAATCTCCCTGGCTGAACTCCAGGTCAGCGTCAGAAATACTTGTACGATACGGCGTGATAAAAATTCTTACCAGTTTATCTTCGACTTTGTAGCGTAATTTATCTGCTTTGGATTTATCGAGACTAATAATGAAGTCGCGTAGGCTATCGGTATTTTTTTCAATGGTGTCTTCCGGCTGCAAAAATTCAATTGTCGAAGGTACATTGCCACTAAATACTGCAGTAGCATGCTTATCCAACTTATTGAGCGCCAAGCTCAAACCAATACACGCAGCCAGCTGGTCCACTGACGGATCATTACTCACGGTAACAAGCACGTTATTGGCTTGTTTCAACCGGTCAATGACTTGTTTTTGTGTATCCATATTTTTTATTTTATACTCTTTATGCCCAGCCTACCATAAACCATAAGCGCTGACAAGCTAATTCTACTCGTATACTTTACAAACAGAGGCCAGTCTTGTATAGTTGATCTTCGAATATAGTCATAAACTAAATAAGGAATATTCATGCCAATCATCAAATCAGCAAAAAAGCGCGTTAAAGTTGCCAAAAAAGCAGCTATCCGCAACAGTAAAACCAAACGTTCATTGCGTACCGCGGTAAAAGCTTTCCATGCTAGCCTCACCGGCAATAAAGCTAAGTCTGGTGAAAGCTTGAGCAAAGCTCAAAGCGAAATCGACAAAGCGGCTAAGAAGAACGTGATCCACAAGAATAAGGCTGCCCGCAAGAAAAGCCAACTCGCCAAGGCCGCTAAAGCTGCCGGTGCAAAGCCAGCTGCGAAAAAGACTGCTACCAAGAAAGCTGCTCCAGCCAAAAAACCTGCAGCGAAAAAGGCCCCTGCCAAAAAGCCAGCAGCAAAGAAAACTACTAAGAAGTAACTTTTATATTTCGTAGAATTACCGACCCTTTTCTTGGGTCGGTTTTTCTTTTAGGAAATTTGCAAAATATATGTTTGCAGCGCTTCGTCGAGGTCAATGGGTTGACGTTTGCTGCGGGCATCTATCGAAACAATTCCTTGGATCAACTCTTTAAGCTGTTGTAATGTTAATCGATTTGCTATAGCTTTGGCCTTGTTGGCGCTATAGGGGCTTACCTTTCCTTCTCTTACAAGGTCGTGGTTGGCACCGGCGGTTTTAGCTAAGGCAACTTGACGGAGTTGCCAACCAATCATAGCCAGAATTTCTTGAGGTTCAACCTTCATAGTGCGTTGTTCGGCATACAAATCCAATGCTTTTTTGGTCTGGCCGGAAAATGCTGCGTCTAACAGGTCAAAAATCTTACTCTGCGGCGTTTGCTCGGTCATTATATCTATCGTTTCACGGGTGATTTTACTACCGCTTAAAACAAGTTTTTGAATTTCATTACTCAGGCGTTCTTGATCTATGCCAATACGGTCAATAAGATAGGCCGCATCAGACAGAGATAACTCACCGCCTCGCTCTTTTGCGTATTGTACTGCCCATGGTACTAATCCGCGACTATCAAGTTCATTACACTCTTTGAAATCAGTATTTTTCTTGAGCCATTTATAATAGGCTGTGCGCTTATCAATTTTTGGCTCAACGATAACAATATCTGTAATCTCAGGGATATCTGACAGTAATGTGTCGGCTTGTTCTATAAATTGCTTTTGGGCACTTGGCGTATGCAGTACCACAAGCTTTTTTGAAGCTAAAAACGGCAGACTTTGTACTGCTTCCGCTATCCGGTCATAGGAGATTTCCTCACCATCTAAGTGTTCAAGTGCCATATCGCCATACTCATTTACAAATGCCTGAACTATTTTTGTAAGCTCAGCATGCATCATGAAGCTATTCTCACCCGTCAAAACTGTGATCATATATATAGTATATAGAATCTAAGCCTTTAACCGCATGGGTTAGAGGCATTTTCAAATGGCTGTAATTGCTCATTGTTAAACCAAGCCCCGTGGCGTAAACGCTTGTCAGGCGGCGTACCGATAGGTGCACTATCGACAGTTAGGCTACTTGCTTTGGCGTTATTACTGTTAGTGTTATCTGGAAAGCTACCAACCCCAGAGTCATCAAGTGTTACAAATAGCTGAATATATTGGCCGATTGAATCATTACAGACTAAAGGAGCGACAGCGCTCTTTGAGGTACCGAATACTCCATTGCTTCCCGCCATCCGATAGTTTATGTTATGTGTTCCTCCTGGCACAGTACCGATATAATTGATGCCTGTTACTTTGCTATTAGTCCCCAGATCAATCACTTTTGAATATAATGCCTTCATAGGCATTGCTGTAACCTGGGCGTATTGGACATCACTTTGTAGCGTCCCTCCTGTGATTTCTCCTCCTAATATGTATAGATACCCTCCATAGATAGCTGTTGTATGGTCTTGTCGAGCCGTAGAGAAATTCGTTCCTTGTTGCCAGTTATCAATAGTACCATTTGCGTTTATAGAGGCGTATTGGATGTCATTTTGGTAGGCGTTACCTCCTCTTACACCACCACTAATATACATATAACCGTTTTGAGCCACACCAGCGAGTGACTCCCGAGGCATATTAAAACTAGCGGTGTAATTCCATGTTCCTGGAGCTCCTCCCGCATTAATGGGAGCGTATTGGACGTCATCAAGAAGCCCGCCACCCGTATAACCTCCTAACACATATAGATATCCGTTATATGCTAGGCCTACATGCCCGCCGCGAACAGTTTTAAAGGTGTTAGATGCGGTCGTCCAACCGCCTATTGTACCGTTCGCATTAATGGGGGCGTATTGGACGTCATTTAAATATCCGCTACCGCTATCTCCTCCCAGGACATACAGATAGCCACCGTATGCAGCAACGGCATGCTCATGGCGAGGAGCAGGGAAACCGCTTCCCGTAGAACTCCAGCTCCCGAGAGAGCCATCATTGTTAATCGGAGCGTATTGGACGTCATTGCAATATTGGCTACTTAAGCTACTACAGCTGGTACCAACAGACGCCTTACGCCCCCCCACCACATACAGGTTGCCGTTATATACTGCTGCTGCCAACCCGGCTCGGCCCGTTGAAAAGGAGTTAGCTGCCGTGGTCCATGTTCCAAGAGCTCCAGGAGTACTACCACAGCCACCGACGCCGCTGTTGGAGCCGGTACAGATGAGAGCATATTGAATGCTATTACTATAGCCGATCCCTGATATATCACCTCCGATCGAATAGAGATACCCTTTATAAGCTACCGAAGCAAAGCTATACCGTCCCGCAGGAGACCCTGAACTAGGGTTTGTTAAAGCTGTAGTCGATGTAGACGAACCTACAAAGCCCGCACCGTTATTATTTATTTTGGCAGAATAAACGCCGTTTGAATAACCACCGCTAAAACCACCGGTAATGTATATGTACCCGTTATATACTGTTGCACCGGCTGCTGAACGTACAGCATTAAGGCTTGTATTGGACACCCAGGCACCGATTGTACCGTCAGAGTTAATTACTGCATACTGCACAATACTTTGTTGCGTGCCAGTACTACCCCCTAAGATATATACATACCCATTGTACGCAACTGCACCGAGTGAGTCACGTGGTGTGCTAAAGTTTGCTCCTGCAGACGCCCAAATACCAATATCTCCCACCGTACTGCCACAGCCACCAACGCCGCTGTTGGAGCCGGTACAGATGAGAGCTTTTTGGGTATCGGCAAGCTGGGTAGTGCCGTTGTTTCCGCCTATGATATAGAGATAGCCATTGTATACAACTGATGCATGAAGACTGCGGGCAGTGGTAAAGTTATTGGCTGATGTATTCCAGGTACCAATATTCCCATTAGCAGGGTCAATAGGGGCATATTGGGTAGTAGCATTTAGTGAACCTGTATCCCCGCCTATGACATAGATATAGTCGTTATACACTACGGAGGTATGCCCTGAACGAGGAGTAGAAAATGCGTTCACCCCACTGGTAGTCCAGGTACCGACGTTACCCGCAGTAGCGTTACAGCCACCAACGCCGCTGTTGGAGCCGGTACAGATGAGAGCTTTTTGCACATCATTACACGTAAGACCTGCTGTGCCTGTAGTACGACAACTCGTGTTATTGGCGGTCGAAGGTTTTAGACCACCCAAAATGTACAGATACCCATGATAGACTACAGCCGTATGCCCTGCCCGAGCGGCAGTGAAGGCATTAGTAGTTGTTGCCCACGTCCCTACTCCCCCAGCAGCACTACCACAGCCACCGACGCCGCTGTTATAACCAGTGCAAATACGTGCATAGAGAGTGGTGTTGTAATACGTTGTTCCCGATTGCCTCCCCCCTATGACATACAAGAAGCCGTTGTAAGCAACGGAAGCATGCCGTTCTCTGCCAGGCGTAAAGGTATTCGCTAATGAAGTATACGTTGTGGTAGTCCCTGCAGGGTTAACAGCAGCATATACCACACTAGCGCTGTTAGCATTATTATCAGTACCTCCTAATACATATAAATAGCCGTTATAGGCGACCATTTCGTTCTGTGTCCGTACACCAGATAAAGCAGTAGTGTCTGTCCAGCTCCCTAAGGAGCCGTTCGCATGAATAGGAGCGTATTGGACAGAACTAAAAAGCCCATAGCTACCTCCTGCCCCACCATTGCCACTCCCTCCAGCTAAATAAATGTATCCGTTCATTACTGAGACAGCACCATCGTACCGTACGCTTGTTAAACTGGTAGTTGTAATCCACGCACCAATTGTTCCATTACTATTTATAGGGGCGTATTGGACGTCAGTAGTCCAGTCTCCTCCAATCCTGTAAAGGTAGCCGTTATAGGCAACTGATGTCTGCCCTGATATCTGATACGGCAAGCTTGTGGTACTATTCCACGTGCCTACCGCTCCGTTACTACTAATAGGGGCGTATTGGACGTCGCTACAGTACTGAGCAGTAATACCGCCACTACATGCAGTACTTTGAGCTGTTTTATCACCACCCATTACATACATATACCCGTTATATGCTACAGCTGAGTGAAATTCTCGACCGGTCGAAAAACCGGTTGTTTGCTGCCACGTGCCTAAAGCACCCGTCGAAGTATTAATTGGAGCATACCATACATCATTCAGTACTGAACTCGTAGCGCTGTTCCACCCACCCACTAAATAAAGGTACCCATTATATACCAATGAAACATGGCCACCTCGCGAAACTGTAAAGCTTGTCCCTACTGACCAGCTCCCTACAGCGCCAGTTGATGAATTAAGTGACGCGTACCTTACGTCAGTAGTGGTTTGTCCGCCATCCCATCCACCCGTAACATAGATATAGCCGTTATATGCCACCGCAGAATGGGTTGCCAAACCATATTGCAAGTTAGTTGTAGGATTAAAGTTCCCTACACCCCCACCTGTAACATTTCCTCGCTTTAAATCTCCCCCTGATACTGAGAAGTTATTGTCTTCCATGTTACCTGACTGGAAATCACTGTTGCTATCTACTGTTACACTCGGGTCGATACTGAGAGGGTACTGCGCTTTATCGAGGCCTTTGGTGACTACTCGTAATGTATTACCGCTTAATTCGAAATGACTATCGACAGCAGCAATTGATTTTTGGTTAGTATTACCCGCCCCTATTACAACTGGCGCTGGAATTTTAAAGGTTAGGTAGTTTTTTTCTGAATTATTACGTGCGTTTTCAACCTTCATTTGATCATCACTCGACCCATAACTAATATTGCCGAAAAGTGCCGGATCTGCTGAATAAATACCTATTTCGCCTGTCTCGGGGATGAGTCGAGCCTCTAAGCTTTTTGGTAAGTTTAAGGTATATTCCATAGTGAAGGTATCACCTGGGCTTTTGTTCAGTACTACATTCTCCTTTAGGCCGCTCGCATCTACCGTATAGGCTAGCTGTCCTTTTACCCCCGATAAGGGATAAATGAGGTGACCCTCTTTTTGCTCACCGGGCATGGTTTTAAATTGGGGAGTAAGCTTAAAACTGAGACCCATTTGGTTGTCATAGTACGTTACCCCTTTTGAAAGGTCCTTTGACACATCAACACTATATAATTGGTTATCTTTAGCGCCACCACCACCGATTTGAGACTTGAGGTTTTCGAGAGGGTTTCCTTCCGTGGTAGGCGGCTTCTTCGCGTCTTTATTAAACTGGAATACTTGAGTTTTTTCGTCAAACGATAATTTTTTTGTAAGGTCTTTGTCAGCAACTCCAAGAAGCCCTTGGGTTTGTTTGTTTAATGTGTATCGCTGCGCACGTATATATGGCTGCACTATTGGAATTCCTGCTCCTACCAGCAAAAGCAGCAATAATAATGATGCAGATATACGGTGGTGATAATGAATAAACCGATAAGTTTTCTTCGTAACGGGTCGTAAAAACTTAATTTTATATAAACCACGGAATATTTTCGTAAAACCGCGCTGAATTTTACGGTCTAATATCCGTAAGAGCTTCGCTGGTTGACGCAAAATCCGACCAAATACCCTCTTTATTTTCGTCATAGCATCTCGTTTATGGTTCTAGCGGATATTATAACACTTGTGGTTATCTAGTGCGAAAGCTGTTGGCAATGGGGGCAAATATGTGTACCCCTACCAGCTACGCGGATTTTTTCTATAGTTGTATCGCACCGCGGGCAAGGTTTGCCTTCGCGTCGAAACACGCGGGCAAAGCTAATGTAGCTACCTTTTTTGCCTTCGGCATTTACGTAGTTACGATCAGTTGAACCGCCTTTTTCAATAGAAAGTTTCAATACGTCTATTAATTCCCGATATAGTACGTCTGTTTGTACTTTTGTAAGGTCTTTTACCAATGTAGATGGATGAATTTTGGCACCCCACAAACCTTCATCCGCATAAATATTGCCTATACCTGCCAATACCGTTTGGTCCAGTAGTACAGCTTTTATATTGCTATTTTTCCGTCGTTGCAAGCGTTCGTAAAAAATCTCTGGTGTAAACGAGGAATCAAGCGGTTCAGGGCCAACTTTTTGGAAAAAATCGATATTTGGTACTTCGGCTGTTGGGAATACTCGCACCCAGCCAAATTTTCGTTGATCGTTAAAGAATAACTTCGTACCATCCTCAAACGTAATAGTTACATGCGTGGTCTTGTCTGGCAGCTTGCCAATAAGCGAGTCATTCGGGTGTCCTGCCCCAAAAGTTTGTTCACCGCGGAACACTAACTGGCCGGTCATCTTCAAATGAATAACTAATGAGTATTTGCTGGAGAGTTCTATCAACAAAACTTTGGCCCGGCGCGCAACCAATACCACTTTCGCGCCCACTACAAAATTTGCCACGTCCTCTGGCGTATTAGGAAAGCTTTTCGGGTTATCGAATTCCACTTGCTTAATTACCCTTCCGGGCAGTAATTTAGCAAGCCCAATCTTTACCGTCTCAACTTCTGGCAATTCCGGCATACACACTATTTTAAGCTATACTAAAAAGAATGGATAATTTGGCGGATATTTTAGCGCGGAAAAATTTTGATGAGCCGCAAGAAGTCGGCATTATTAAGCGCTATGTCAAAGAACATTTCGATGTGTCCGTAGGTGTCAAAGTACAGGAAAAAGTAATCGTCATAACCGCACGCAGCGCACCGCTTGTCGGCCGATTACGCATGCATACGGTGCAATTACAGCGTGCATGTCAAACCGACAAACGCCTGGTATTCCGAATTGGCTAATCTATGCCGAGATCTTGTGTAAGGTCGTTATACGCTGGAATTTGCGCCTGGAATAATTGGACGATTTGATCTGCTTGGCCACGGAAACTGCCTTCGTTCCCACAGGAAGTTGACCAAAATTGTTGCTTTACGTCGTTGCCGTCAATAATCTGGAAAATATAGCGGTTGCCAAACGGACAATGGCCTCGGTAATCGGCCACAGCCTTGTTTTTGTCGCCATTTGTATACCCGAGCAGGTCAATCGCACGAAGGAAACTGCCATAAGCGGATGAATTACTATTAACCTGCTCTTGGCGCACTACTTCGCCTTGATAACCGTGTACAAGCTGAATTTTATTAGCATCACGACCCACTTCTATATACACTTGGCGGTGTAAATCATTAGCGTTAATTGGCCCTTCGGTCATCAAGCGCATGACCACTCCCGTATTCTCGTAATCAGCTAAATTAACACGCCGTTCCGTGGGGGCTTCACCGCCGCCACCAAAAATAGCTCTTAGGAGTAAAATCACAAAGAGGATAATGAGGCCAATGGCGATTAAAAAACTTACAATGTAGCGCATAGAATCTCTATTTACACTGGTAGAATACCATATGTTCTAAAAAAATGCAAAACCCTACCTCTTATTGGAGCGTCTTTTGTATTTCTATTTGAAATTGCTCAAAATTTTCATATAAAATCGCCCGCATACCCACTGAAAGCGCACCAGCACAGTGCCGGGATTGATCGTCTACCATTACACATTCTTTTGGCGTTACGCCTAACCTTTCAGCGACTGTTTCGTACATTTTTGAGTCAGGCTTTACAAGACCTACTTCATACGACAAAACGTGCGCGTCCAAAAGCTCCACTTGTTCTTTAGAAAAAAGAAGATGTAATACATCATAGCTTGCATTGCTGAGCATACCGATTTTGTACTTAGGCTTCAGATGGGATTTTATATAGTCGAATAATACTTCGTTCGGCACTTGGCGTTCTACGGCAGTCCGTACGACAGCTTCCGGCACATTCACCAAATGAGCTGTTTCGCGGATCATGTCTTCAAAGCTCCGTTTGCCGCTATCAACTTCTTTGCCAAGCAGTTGTACAGCTAAAGCGACTTTTTCGTTGCCTTCAATATATTTTTTCTTAAACGGTGTCCATCCGTCTTCCGCCAGTACCCCAAAACAGTCGAATATGATTGCTTTTACCATTGGCTTTATTGTACCAAGTTACCTCGTATACAAAACTGCTTATTTTTACCAATAAGCGGTATAATACATGCAAATGAAGCTACGCTACCATACTGCCTTCGCAACGTTCATCCAGCTTGCCATTATGACGCTGCTAGTTATTATCGGCGGCATTATGGATGTAGCGAAAAACTGTGAAAATAGCAGCGAATGTGTGGTCAACTCATTCCTCTGGATTATTATTGCGTTCCTACTGGCAGGTTGGTATGCTGCTTTATTCGCATTAGGCTATTTTGCCCAGGAAAACCGCAGCTACAAGCTTGCCCGCCTATTGATCGGCGGCGAACTATTTACGGCGTTCATTGCTTTGATGCTTATTAAGAATCCTTCTAGCTTCTATAGCGGTATGGGAGCAATCATAGCACTGCTATTTGCGGTATGGATTATTGTACTCGCATGGCGCATCTATAAAGCCCGCGGCAGCCGTATCTCTACTACTAGGTCTAGTGGCGCAAATCGCCCTCGCCGCCGCTTATCCGACCGTTAGTTGGGTTTTTTCAACACAATAGTAAACCAGTCGGTATTGTTTAGATGTTGCCGATCTACATATACGCATTCGTATGTGTTACCAGCCAACTGCATAATTAATTCAGGCGTATAAAAGAAAAATTGTCGCTTACCAAACCTATCTTCCTGGACTTTTTCAGTATATAGGGGAAGATACTTGAGTGAGATATAAAAAACGCCACCAGGGTTTAAGGCTTTATATGCCTTGCCTAAAATTTGCTTCATCTCGTACTTATTTACATGGAGCAAAGAGGCAAAAGAAAATATTATATCTATATTATCTGGGAAGGTGAACTTTGTAATATCATCTTGTACAAATTGCGCTTCTGGACACACCTTTCGCGCTATTGTTAATAAATTATCTGAAACATCCATACCCAAATACCAAGCTGCACGCTGTATGATTTCCTTTGCATCGCGCCCATCTCCGCATCCTATTTCTAATACTCGAGCACTGTTACGGTTTTCACTCAATTCAAAACCGCAGTCCGTGACCCTATAGCACCAAACTTATCTGCCATAGCTTGGGCTGTCCTGTTATATGTATTTATAGTCTCTTGGCGTAGGGTCGTCATTACCCACAATTATATCAATTAGAGCGTGGTGTATTTGTATCCGGAGAAAATGTATAGTCCGGTACGGCAATCAATCGAAGCTGAGGGTGTACCTGCCATAGCCTGCTCCTAGTATCAACAGAAAAATTTATTGAATCCGGCTCATACATAATTAACCCAGACCTTCTCAAAATAACACCTGCCAACCAAAGGTCGTATTGGTTCCCAGGTTCTGGAGACTTATCCAATGCTTTGTCATCATGCTCTTTATTCTCTTCCAAAACTTCTCCTATTTTTATGTACGCTCGTATGCGCTGAGCACAAGAAAGAAGTATAAGACCGAGTAATAATACTATCTGTAATATTCTGTACATATAGGCAGGGTACGTAATTTATGTCTCGGGAAAACGCTCAGGATCAGCCGCGTAATATTTTGCCCACTTGTTATCAGCCGGCAGAGTCACACTTACTATGTAGTCACCATTTTCAAAGCCACCGTTTTTTTCTCGTTTTTGCTTCTGTGCTTCGGTAATATCCGCTTCGGAGATGCCGCATACGGCTGCTAACCGGTTTAATGCTTCGCGTACATCAGCAATCTCATTAGCTGTCGGATTTTCTCTGAGTTCTTTTGCTTCCTCTATAATCTTATCTGCCAAGGCTGCGATGAGTTCATCACCGTGAAGTCGCTTATGCGCCACTTCACCGCCCATGTGTACATGGTGTTTTACAATTTTGTCCCGTACTAACTTACCAAGCCGAAATGTTCGCATTTGGCTCACAGCTCGCCCCAGTTTTGGCCGATAGTAGTGTCGACATCAAGTTTTACAGGAAGTTTTGGATAAATGCCTTCCATGGTGGTTTTGAGTAATTTTGCTACTCCGTCGGCATCCTTTTCGTCCACTTCTACTAAAATTGAATCATGGATTTGCAGTAACATATCTGCGCTAGGATATTCTTTGCGTAGCCTTTTGTCTATTTCGATCATCGCCAGCTTCATAAGGTCGGCCTCAGTTCCCTGGATCGGCATATTAATAGCTGCTCGTTCAGCCGCTGAACGCACCATGAAATTGCTGGAATGGATATCTGGCATTGGTCGGCGGCGACCAAAAATAGTTTCAACATAGCCTTCTTTCCGGGCAAATTCTTTGATCCGGTCCATATAGTCAAACAGAGGCTTGCGCAGTTCTTTGTATCGCTCAATAAAATTCATGGCTTGTTCGTACGTCATACCGGCAGCTACCGCCAAGCCGTGTGGGCTCATGCCGTACAAAATACCGAAATTGATAACTTTGGCAGCCCGGCGCATATTTTTTGTGACATCTTCAATTTGGCGACCATAAACCTGCGCGGCGGTTGTAGTGTGGATATCCGCGCCGTTGTTGAACATTTCGACTAATTCCTTGTCTTCGGCCATTACTGCAGCTAAGCGTAGTTCGAATTGGCTGTAATCAGCGCTCACAAACAACTTGCCCTTGCCTGCTACAAACGCCGTACGGATACGTCGGCCGAGGTCTGTCCGGGTTGGGATATTTTGTAAGTTCGGATCATTCGAACTAAGTCGCCCTGTCTGGGCAATCGTTAAGCGGAATGTCGTATGCAGCCGGGAATTTTCATCTACTTGCTCTGGCAGAGTATCGACATAGGTATTTTTGAGCTTTGCCACCTCCCGGTACTGGCTAATCAGGTCGATAATCGGGTGCTTGCCACGGAGTTTGTCGAGCTCACTTGCTGCAGTTGAATATCCGGTCTTACCCTTTTTTATGCCTTGCTTTGGCAAATCTAGTTTCGTAAATAATATCTCAGCCAGCTGGCCCGGACTGCCAATATTAAATTCTTGGTCAGCATAGCCGTAAATCTGCTGCTCCAGGTCTGAAATTGCGTCCTCAATTTCCACCGAGAAATCTTTCAAATACTTCGTATCCAGTTGGATGCCTTCGTACTCCATGCGTGCTAGCACGGGAATAACTGGCCATTCAATAGTTTTTACAAGTTCTGGCAGCTTAGGTATAGATTTCAGCGCCTTCACCTGTCCAGCGTATATGCCGTGGAGCGTTGCCATGATCTCTGGTGCGCGCTGCACATACTCTTCATCTGTTAGTTCCTCAAACGGTGACCCATCGTAATCCAAATCCGTACTAGCAAGTTCAGTCAGCGTCTGCTCGCGGTTCAATGGGTTAAGCACGAACGAACCTATCAATACGTCGAACCCAATAGGAGGTAATTCCTCTGTTCCCAAGTCAAGAAGTGCTTGATGCGTTGCCTTGACATCATAGCCTATAAGCTCTTTGTCTTTAAGTAATGCCGTGACCAACTTGCTATCTAATTTGTTCAGGTCAAGTGTATATGACTGCTTCTGTTCACTGCTGAGTAATAAATAGGTCGGCTTTCGGCCATGCTTGCCCGCACAGCGCGAATGGATAATTATCTTTTTACTTGTCAGCTCAAGTTTTTTCAGTGCGGCATCAGTCTCAATAATCGTGTTTTTGCCAATGCGCAAATTTCCTGCACCGTGTCCATTCGCTCCGTTTTCTTCAGAAATCTGCATTGTTTCTGGTAATTGACGTACCAGACTCTTAAATTCCAACCTCTGTAAAATTTCACGGATTTTTTCAGGGTTTACCTTACTACCATCAACTTCTTCAAGGTTAAGTTTGATCGGCGCATCAGTCCAGATAGCTGCCAATTTTTTACTCAAATATGCCGAGTCCTTACCGGCTTCCAATTTCTTACGAATACTTTCCTTGATCAAAACCAGGTTTTCGTACACACCGTCAAGCGTTTTATATTCCTGGAGTAGCTGGATTGCAGTTTTTTCACCGATGCCAGGTACACCCGGAATATTGTCTGAAGAATCGCCTTTTAGAGATTTCAGATCCAAAAATTGATGCACATCGATGCCGTACTTCGCCTTAAAGCTATCTGGTGAATACAATTCTATGTTACTCAAACCTTTTTTCAATGCGAATACTTTGGTGTGGCCGTTAACCACCTGAAGCAAATCCATATCGCTGGTTACCAGCAGCGTATCAATACCTTTTTTATCTGCTTCAACCGCCAGAGTACCCATGATATCATCGGCTTCGTAATCGTCCAGTTCGTAGAGTGGCCAACCAAACGCTTCCAAAAGTTCGTGTAAAATCGGCATTTGCTCATAAAAATCCGGCGGTGCCGGCTTGCGCCCTGCTTTGTATGCGGGGTAAAGCTCTAGGCGCCGACGAATATTTGTCTTAGGCTTATCCCAAGCTACCGCTACATAATCCGGCTGGAGTTTCCGTAGTACCTCCAAAGCCATGGTCGCGAACCCGAATACACCGCCAGTCGGCGTCCCGTCTTTGGTTGCCAAATTCGGCATCGCATAATACCCTCGGTAAAATACCGATTTCCCATCAATAACTACCAATTTCTTCCGCTTGGTCTGCTGTTCCGCCTCTGCCATACACTTAGTATAATCTACTTCCGGCAAACAACCAGAAGCTAAATGAGCTAGTTTTTAACCCTCTCTTATGGGAGGCGCAACGGCATACCGTCTGCGGCATACCCTGCCTTGGTACCACGTGTCCTTGAGCGCCGAATTCCTGCCCATATGCCCTGTGTCGGTAGCTCCCTCTCGGTGAGTTCTTGGCACGCTTCAAGCAGTGGACATTCTAGGCATCGTTCCAGTAGCTGAGACGAAGCCACACCTGCCCTCAAAAATAACTCAGGCATATCTTTGCATTTTGCATCATCCCATGGATTTTCTTTTTCAGCTGCTTGTCTGATAACTCGCTGCAAGGAAGGATGTGTCACTAGTGCCTGTACCCGTTCTAGCCGGTCTTTTTCAGTAGAACCCATAACACTACCTCCTCCAGCCTTTATCAGCACCTCTATTTCATTTGGCTTAAAAACACTCTTTAGACTCTCCACCAGTTCATGTAAAGCAGGATTAAGTACGTGGCCGTTCATTTGCTCGCCGCTCCCATCAGGTATAACATCGTGTAAGGCACGTGGTTTTCCTGCTCCGTCCATAACAGGCTGGTCAAACGACTTTGTGTATCTCAACATATATGCTGTATGAAGGTCTTGTAACGCCGCGTCGTCAAGTTCTAGTGCTTCTGCAATTTCCCGAGGAGATAATCCTAAAGCTGTTAACTTGGCATACTTGGGAAGTGTACCATCATTATAATAAGCTACAGGCTCTTTAACTATCTCTCTATTTTGAGGAGCTCGTTGGATTGCCTGTATAATCCAGGGCTGTGCGTACGTAGAGAATTTATATCCTTTCCATGGATCGAACTTCTCCGCTGCTCGGTGTAGTCCAGGAAAACCTGCTTGGAGACACTCTTCTTCTGTCATGCCTCGTTCACTTTGCGTCTTATGTTGAGCGAGAACCCTAAGCCAACGTACATTTGCCATGCACATTTTAGTAATTGCCTGACGACGCGCCTCAGCCATTTCCTCAACTACTTCCCACGAAGCATATGGGACAATGCTCCCCGCTTCGTCAATTCGCTCTTGGGCAGGCTGCCCAAGTTGAATTATTTTCCCCAACTCTCTTTCTTGCTCAGCGGTCAATAAAGGATGGTCTTGCCCGGCCTCGCGAACAAGCCGTAATAGAGGGCTTACCTCAGAGGCATTTTTGTCATAACTTAAATCAAGTTCCGTACTACTTTCCGGAACTTCCCTATCTTCAGCCTTATCAGGGTCACTGTCCCACTCGTCAACCTCCGTGGGAATTTCATCAAAAGCTACACTCCTATCTATTCCGAAGAGTTCTTCTGTTTCTCTAACTTCAAGAATTTCTGCGCCTCGCATACTACTTCAGTAATACGCTACCGTTGACCATATTTCAAGCATAAGAACAGTATAAAACTTAAATTATGGGTAAATTAATGATTGTACTTAAAATGTGTCTTGTACGCATTTGTAGTAAAGTCGACTTCCATAACGATACACAGGCTTAAACCACGCTTATGCTTTATACTTTAGGGTAACGGTAAAGGAAGGAAAGATATGCATAAAAAGGCGAATTCAACAGACGACAAAATTATAACTCCTACCTATGCGTCACGCTCCTTACAAAATCCTGTGCCTAAGTATCAGTTACCACAACAAGGCATGGCACCGAATAGTGCATATCAGCTTATCCATGATGAACTAGCTCTCGACGGCAATGCACATATGAATCTAGCGACTTTTGTCACGACTTGGATGGAAGATGAAGCTACCAAGCTCATGACGGAGATGTTAGAAAAGAACATTGTCGATAAAGATGAATATCCCCAAACCGCCGAGATTGAAAAACGTTGCGTGAATATTATTGCGAAACTTTGGAACGCCCCTGATGATGCGAACACGATCGGTACCTCCACTATTGGCTCGAGTGAAGCGTGCATGCTCGCGGGGATGGCACTCAAATTCCGCTGGCGCAAACGCCAACAATCGGCAGGAAAGCCCCTAGACAAACCCAACCTCGTACTTGGTATAAATGCACAAGTATGTTGGGAAAAATTTTGCCGATATTGGGATATTGAACCGCGATTTGTTCATGTTGAACCAGGCCGTTACCATTTAGACCCTGCTACAGCCCTCACATTATGTGATGAAAATACCATTGGCGTTGTTGCTATCCTTGGCAGCACATTTGACGGTAGCTTTGAACCAGTACAAGAGTTAAGTAGATTGCTCGACCAATACGAAGCCGAGCATGGCCTTTCTATACCAATCCATGTGGATGCAGCAAGCGGCGGGTTTGTTGCACCTTTCAGCAAGCCAGAGCTTGTCTGGGATTTCCGGTTACCCCGGGTAAGCTCCATCAATACTTCGAGCCACAAATACGGCATGGTATATCCGGGTCTCGGCTGGGTGATTTGGCAACGCGCCGAAGACCTACCTGAAGAACTGATTTTTAATGTCGATTATTTAGGCGGCAGCATGCCGACATTCTCTATTAATTTTTCACGTCCTGGCAATGGCGTGGTTGCCCAGTATTACAATTTCTTACGCCTTGGCTTTGAGGGTTACCAACAAATTATTCAAAACTGCCAAAATGTGGCCCATCACATAGCCAAAGGCCTGGGCGAGATAGGGCCTTTTGCGATCCTTACCGATGGTAGCGATTTACCAGTGGTGGCCTTTACTCTCAAAGATAGTAGCGCTACACCTTATACACTTTTTGACCTATCTGACCGGTTGCGAGAGCGAGGCTGGCAGGTACCTGCCTATCCAATGCCGGCAAATCTTTCCGAGCTCGTAATAATGCGTATCGTAGTAAAAGAAAACTTCAGTCTTGATATGGCCGATCTCTTACTACAAGATATAAAACGTTATATACAAATATTAGAGGACAGTCACCATACCGATAAAACGCCTCGTCCCTCTTTCCACCACTAATTAATCTTGGTGCTTTTCAAAATGCTGGTAGTCAATGCGGCCGCTATCCGGTGTCCAATTGCCGCCCCACTCCCAGCCAAAACCTTCCATCATTACAACTAACGGATGCTCAGCATGCAACGTGCCTGGTTTATCTTTTTTCCACCTCGCACCTTTTGGCTGAACGATTTTTTTGCCGTTTTCATAGCGAATATATGGGTTTTGTCGTGGATTAATATCGAAAGCCCGCCCTAAGCCGTGAAGGGATATTTTGTCACTACCTGCAATTAAGCGGTAGTTGAATCCTGATGATACATTATCCGCCATCAGCTTTTCATCATCCCACAGATAGTCTGGATGCGCTGCCGGAATCACTTTTTCTATAGGAAATTCCATCTCTAGCGCATGGCGGAAAAATGCATCCACTTCTCCCATAACACTAAGTGCTACCACGATCTGCCCATCATGGTAGCGCCCATCAAAACCAAAATAGGTTACTTCCATAAGCCCCAGTGAATCCAAAATCTCCTCATCACAAAGCTGGTCAGGGTTTTGGACAATAGCTTGATAGACTGTTAAATCACTATCTATCTTTTTCATTTACTGTTGCCTCGGAAAGGTTATATATAAATCACGAGTATCGCCATACACATCACGAAACTCATGCGAGCTATGCATGCCTTTACTATCGCCAGGATCAATGATGCCTTCAGTAGTAAAATTATTTTCTGACACGCCTAGTCGAGCCATTGCTTCTCTTATGTCGCGTACGATCATTCCGCGAGTATCAGCATGCCATGTATCTGACTGTATTACTTCATCACCTTCTTGCCAGTTAGGGTTGGATACATTCTTTACAAAGCCATCAGCGTACCATCCAGGCAAATGAGTTTCCATTGCCTCACGGTCGCTAAAATGTTTAACGAAGTTATGGCCCTGAATAGCCGCCCCCAACTTAATACGTATTGAGGTGGGATCAGCGCCATAATGTCTCACGGCTTCGCGCATAGCATACTCTGTAAAACTCATTGGTGCCCCGTCCTTTTCAAAGTTATACCTGCTTGAGCCAAACATATTAGTCCGAGTTCCATGTTCAAAACCAAATACCGTATTACCGTCTTTATCTTTGAACTCAAAATTTACATCGGCACAATCTGCTAATCGTCGGCCGAGGGCGCCAACTTCACCAACCCTGGCAAAAAAGGCATTAAACCCCGGTAGTTCGTACCAACCGTAGGGGTTCTGTGCAATATCCTCTGCATATTCGTCAAGTCGATCAGCAAACCCTACCCTATCACCGGTAACGCCCACCATTAATACTTGTTCAGGTTTTAAGCCCAGTAGTTGTATTTCCCTAAGAAGGTTAATGTCAGCGCAAGAACGAGCTTCAATCGCTTGCGTTATAGTTTCCCTGGCAGTAGTATCTTCATCAAACGATTCGTATTCGCCTCGAAGTTGGCAAACTTGTTTGCATGCTTGTTCACCAGCCACCATACATGCTCTTCGTACCACATTTCCTGTTTCTAGCTCACCAGCCTCATCACGCATACGGGAAATAGTATGCATCGTACTTTCACCTACAGGGTATATTGCGTTCGCCTCTGTCATATCCGACTCCTTTTGCACCTTGCCTCTTATTTTATACCTCTTACAATTCCACTTTCGTCCTTTTGGACTCATCAGCATGAATACACATTCATGGAGTGAAAGAATGACAAGTAAGAAATTATTGATGAGAAGAGAAACATAGCGCACGGCGAACGCCTGATCACCTATAAGTGATACTGGCATCCGCCATGGCCTAATTTCTAACGCCCTTCTTCCTCGGCTCGGCGCTCAAGCTCTGCTTGAAACTCTCGTTCGGCTTCTGCCTCACTTTCGCTATCACCAGGATGGGTGTGAGCTGAGTCGCTGTAGATGATCTCGCCGCATTCACACTCGTACGGAATTTGGGGATCATCCCATGGCGTGTAAGTGTTGGCGTTATTCGGGTAGAGGCGCCTGTTGGATTCCTGCAACTCTCCTGTGGTGGTCAAGCCGAACGAAACTCCTTGCAGCAGGATGCCCGACTCGAGAGCCGCTTCCTGGGCAGATATATCTCCGTGAGTATTACCAGCGTTACACATTGTAGGCTCGCTCCTGTGGATGGTTTAGCACAATGTTTACTCTTCTTGATTTAAGATGAGCTACTGAATTACTCGTCCACTAGTCCAGTAGCTCATCTCAAAAAGTCTTACTTGTCAAAGTACAATTGACCTACTTGATCAATTGTATATAACATTATAAACTGTTTTATTATTTTGTCAAGTACTTTTATGAATAATTGTTTCACTTTATGTACTTAACATCAATATTTTATACATTATTTTGTGAAATTACTATTCACAAAATTAAATACTTGTGCTATACTGTGGGTATGAAACCTGAAAAACTTATTGCTGCTGGCCTTAATGAGCAACAGGCAGCAACGTATGCCCTCCTTATAGAAAAGGGCGAGGTTGCCCCGCCTGAAACTGCCACTGTCTTAGGCCTCACCCGAAGTAACGCTTATAAAGTTTTGGATCGCCTTGTAGAAATGGGGCTGGCAGAGAAGACCGAACCAAAGAATAAAATTGTTTATATACCCACAAATCCCACTGCTCTTGCCCGGCTCGCAGCAGAACAACGGAATAAGGCGACTGCGCAAGAAGCCGCAGTCCAGGAAGTCATTACTGATCTACTCTCAAAATACCGTCAACATACCGACCAACCAAACATCCAGGTAGTAACCGGGCGACAAGCAGTAGCTGAAGCTTATCGTATGCAAATTCGGCAAAAAGCACCTATATATTTTGTAAAAAGCACCTCAGATATCAGCACCATGGGATTTGACACCATGCATAGCATACGCACTGAACCTGAACGTCATAATATAGAGCGCCATGGTATCACTCCCGACAAATCAACCACTCCGAAACCTAATGATAAACTAGACAGAACATGGATACGGGGCGAAGATTATACAGCCCCCGTTGAGTGGAGCGTAAGTGGCGAAAGCTTACTTATAGTCCTGTTTGGAGACGAACCGCATGCCATTACTATAGAAAGCCCGGTAGTGGCCAGTGCCTTCAGGCAATTGTGGCAAATACTGCATGATTGTCTACATTCAATGCCTTACTATAACTCTTTGCCACGGGGAAAAAATTAACAAGAAGTATCAGGCCGGCGCTATGGTTTCAGCGCCACAACATGACCATTGCGCCCTTCTGGTTCACCAGTGCGCCCGGTGCGCGCATGAGAAAAATATCGGTTATCCGCACCAGTATCTACATCTACTATCTGGACATTTTCAGGGTCAACGCCTATACCCATACTGCTATCTGTAATCTCCTGTACAACGCGAGCAAGCAGATCTACTGTGCGCATCGCATTATCGTTTGGGTCAATATCCATAAACTGCTTCCATTTTGGGTCAGCAAAAACTTCACCTGCTATTTTTGCAGGAAATTTATAAGAGGCCTTTCGTATTGATGGACCGAAATGCACCCCTATATTTTCAGATGAGATACTATGCCTGTCCATTAAATATGCGAGCGATGACAAATGGATATCTCCGTCTACTCCCTGTCTGCCGACATGAATCAGCCCGACCGCTCCTCCGCTCCTGTCATAAATAGTCATTGCGTTACAATCGGCAGTGTTAAGACCCAGCGCTACTCCTGGTCTGTTAATAATTAATCCGTCCACATGGAATTGTTCATCAAGATCTTCATCATCTATCCCACTTAGGTCTTCAAAATCTCTACCCATTCTTACTTTCTGCAACGCAAGCCGTGAAACCTTCAAACACCTCCATAATTCTTCCTGTCTTTCGGCTGCCAGTGGATCGGCAAATTCAGGCCTTGTATCTACATTGCCGAACTCTGTGCCGCTATAAAGTAGAGTTACCGGGCCACAATCTACCTGGGTTACTCCGACAGGAAGTATCACTTCTGAGCTAGCCATAATTAATTTATTATATAATTTTAACATAGCAATTGCAATATTTACTATCTCAGAGAAAGCATAAGCGATGCTATACTAAAGTCAGTATGAGCAGCGTACAGCTCCCTAAAAGCAAGCAAAAAGCCGAGATTTTTTGGCAAACGATGGACATTACTGTTGTGTTGGCAGTAGTATGTTTGATTTTGGCGTTTTTTACGCGTAATTTTGTACTCAGTCTTCTATTGTGTGGGCTATCGCTCGCGAGTATTATTGTGTACTTCTTAGTAGAGTACAAGCTGGAATACAAATTAGTAAAAGCCAGGCGTATAAAGCCGAACCATAACCCTGCAATGGAGGAATCTCGAGCAAATTTATTACTATGGGGGGTTGTGATTGCAGGTTTGGCTATTGGAAATTTTTTTCTGTACTTTACTCGCCACGGTGTTACGCTTCATGACATCCCCACCACTGCGCCGTTTTATAAAGATGCGCTCGCGCTTATATTCCTAACTATCGTGGCGTGCTTGCTGGCCCATGCCCTGCATCACAGCTATCACTTCTCCAAAAACCTTCAGCTTGCTGGTATTCATCAGGCCCGCACCATAAAGTCTTATGTCCTGGCATTTGTATACACATTTGTCGGCGTATACATTTTATTGCTTGTTTCGTCATACCATGCCGATTTGGTTTTTGCCTTACTCGCTGCCGCACTTTATATCGGTTTCCGGGAATTTCAGCGTTACGACCGTAAAAATCACCGCAAATCAGTGCATAGGCTCCATAAAAAAGTCTCTACCAAGTAATCTTGCGAAGTTCACCAAAGAAGTCCCGTATATCTACCGTCTTGCCCGCGGCAAGTTGTTTTCCTACCTCTGTCGCGAGTGGAGTTACTGCATTATTAGCGTCGCAATCAGATCCGGCAAGTACCTGGCCGACATGGATAGGGTTAAGTGTTAATTCTGTAGCTCGCCAATGTAGCTTATCTTCTTTACTCGTAGTATCCAGTTGCGCAAGGTTAGCGAGCATTAAAGTACGATTAGTAATACCTAATGCTTTTATCCGATAATCGGGATCGGTTTCAAGTGTCGCCATAATAATCGCTGCTTCATGCTGGGCCCGCAAGGCTTGGGTTATATCAATTCCCTGCTCAAGGCATTTTGCATACGCATGGCATAGCTCAATCGCGAGCGCTGCCCGTTGGATCATCGTTTCATCTTCGCCACCACACAGCTCATAGCCTAATAACACTAAAGATCCTTGCAATCTGTCAGTATTGCTCTTTAATACCTCTAGATATTTACTCTGCTTAGCTAGTGGTGTAACCGTCTCGCAATACTTTATTACTGCGGCTTCAACTTGCTTTTGATATACTTCCCAATTCATTTCTGTTTAGTATAACTCTGTTTTACGTTAAAATGACCACTATGGAACAAAAAGTTATTACATTCGTTGGCATGCCCGGTGCTGGCAAAAGCACGCTAGTAGACTATTTGGAACAAAAAGGCATACCGAATGTGTACTTCGGTGGCATTACCCTCGACGAAATAAAAAAACGGGGGCTGGAAATTAACGCCGAAAATGAAAAAATTGTTCGTGAAGACTTACGCGCTCAAGAAGGAAAAGGCGTGTATGCAAAACGTATAATTGCAAAAATTGAAGCGCTCGGCGAAGAGGGATATAAGACAGTCGTTGCGGACGGTCTATATAGCTGGACTGAGTACAAGATTTTCAAAGATCATTTTGGTGATAACGCAGTGATTATCGCTATTGCTGCCCCACGCAAACTTCGTCATGAGCGTCTTGCCAAACGACCAGTACGCCCCTTAACTGAAGAAGAAGTTACGAAGCGGGAATATGCTGAGATAGAGAATATCGAAAAGGGCGGCCCGATCGCCAATGCCGATTATACTTTGATAAATGACAAGTCTCCTGGGGAACTTATCGAAAACCTCGAAAAAATCCTTAGTGATATTTCTTAAAATATACGGGTGTAATTTTTAACAGCCCGTGCCCTAAATGTGCGGTTAACTGTACCTGCCTAACAAGATAGGAGGATTTTATGGCTGATATTACATCCAAACATGTGGCGATACTTGTTGATGATTATTTTGAACAAGTAGAATTCACAAAACCAAAAGAAACATTAGAGCAAGCTGGTGCGCTAACCACCATAATTACTACGTGTGATTCTGATACGCTGCACGGCATGAACCATGCAAAAATTGGCGATAAATTCATGCCCGATCTGCATATAGAAGACGTCAATTTTGAGGACTATGACATGCTGGTCATACCAGGCGGCGTGTTTAATGCGGATAATTTGCGCATGAATGAAATAGCTCGGGAATGGGTTGAATATACCATTGAAAATGATATTCCGCTCGGTGTTATTTGTCATGGGCCATGGCTGCTTGTATCAGCAGATGTGGTTGACGGGTTACGTCTGACTAGTTACCACACTCTCCAGGACGATATCCGTAATGCTGGCGGCGACTGGGTCGACAAGGAGCTAGTGATTGATGGTAATGTTATTACCAGCAGGAAACCCGACGATTTACCCGCCTTCTGTAACGCCCTTATCGAAACGCTTAATAAGGCACCAGCTATTCATTAAGCCTTAGTTCGCAAGCCGTAAACCTATAACACCGGCAAGTATCAAAACTATCGATACCAAGCGCAAGACTGTCGCAGCTTCATTAAATATAAACATTCCCAGTATAGCCGTACCGACTGTTCCTATGCCCGTCCATACTGCATATGCAGTACCGACGGGCAGTTTTTTAAGCGCAATACTAAGTAATACAAAACTTAAAATCGAGAAAACCACGAACAAAACACTCGGAACTAACTTAGTAAATCCATGGCTCGCTTTCAAAGAAATAGCGAATGCTGTTTCAAATAATCCTGCTACTACTAAAACCACCCACGCCATTTATCACTAGTGTAACAAAATAAGATTACTTAATGTAATCGAGAAGTTTTTTAGCGTCTTTATGACGGCGAAGCTTAGCAAGTGCCTTGGCTTCAATTTGACGGATACGTTCACGGGTTACGGCAAATTCTTGGCCGACTTCTTCAAGTGTATGGTTACGGCCATCTTCAAGACCGAAACGTAGACGCAAGATTTTTTGCTCACGCTCAGTGAGTGCGCCAAGCATATCTTTTACTTGCTCTTTCAAGAGTTGTCCAGCAGCAGATTGTTCCGGCGTAATGGTGTCTTCATCTTCAATAAAATCTGCCAGTACTGATTCTTCTTCATCATCACGGATTGAAGCGTCGAGTGAAGAAATATCCTGCTTAATTTTCATAATGTGCTCAACTTTGTCCACATCAATTTCCATAGCTTCGGCAATTTCTTCATTGGTTGGCTCTCGGTTCAAATCTTGGGTCAAACGGCGTTGGGTACGAAGCAACTTGTTTATGGTTTCGACCATATGCACCGGAATACGGATGGTACGTGCCTGGTCAGCGATAGCACGGGTAATTGCTTGACGAATCCACCACGTTGCATAAGTAGAGAACTTGAAGCCCTTATCCGGATCAAATTTTTCCACTGCACGCAGTAAGCCAGTATTGCCCTCCTGGATAAGGTCTAAAAGATCCAAGCCACGTCCGACATACCGCTTAGCAATTGATACGACTAAACGCATGTTTGCTTCAGCCATCTGGTCTTTTGCATCCTTATCACCAGCAACAACACGGCGTGCTAGCTCCAACTCCTCTTCACTGGAAAGCAATGGTACTTTACCAATTTCACGTAGGTATAAACGGACCGAGTCGTCGGCAATATCATCAAGATACTTCTGGTCTTCTACAACAATTTCTTCACCGTCTTCAGCTACCCATTCATCTGAGAAACCTGTAACATCCGGTTCGGTTGTTAAGACCTCTACATTGGCTTCAGTGAGCTCCGTATAGAGTGCATCTAAAATCTCGACGTTTTCCGGAGTATCCGGGATAAGTTTGGTTATATCCTTTTGGTCGATCTGGCCGGCTTTTTTAGCCTTTTCCAGTAGATCTTGTTTCGCTTTCTCCAAAGCCGTAGCTTTATCTTTATCGTTTGGCATAATTGCCCCCCTTGTATTTGCTTAATAGTTCGTTGAGTTCTTTATCTTTTGCTAGCAACGCCCGCTCCTCCTCAGGAGTAGCAGTCAGATAAGCAGTTTTATTTTGTGCTTTTTGGGTTTCTACATAATACTTTACCAATTCTGACTGCAGGTATTCCGCTTCGTTCCGCAGTTCGAGCAATTCTATGCCCTGGTAAAGCTCTTCATACTGTAATGATAACATTTTAACATATTCTGCCTGCTCTTTCAATGCAGCCGCTTTTTCCGGTGTACCGTCAAAATCAGGATGTTCTTTGAGAAAAGCATAGACAAATCGGGCCTTTTCCTGCGGAAAAAATTCCGGCTGCAGTGATATAAGTAAATCGCGCAACCTTGGCTGTAACAATACAAGCGCTATGAGTTTATTCTGTTTTTTAATAACCTCGAGAGCGTCTTGTTCTTCTTTAGTAATTAGTTTTTTGACCTGCTGCTTCTGCGTTGGTGTTGGTTGGGTGGAACGATCAAGCTTCATCTGCAACAGTGCTTCTCGGTTTACATCAATAATGTCGGCAATTTTCTGCACGTAATGCTCCTGCTCTACCCGGTCGGCAAGATTCCGCACCACTGCCAATACCGTGTCGCTGAACAAAACTTTATTACCCGGCTTGGTTAAATCAAGTTCTGTTTGATAATGCGCAATCAACCAATCTAGCACGTATTGCGGCTGGTCAATAACTTGTTTCCACACAGTTTTATCTTGGCGAATTAGTTCATCAGGGTCTTTACCATTTGGAATCGTAATCACCCTCAAGCGTACGCCAACCTTGCTGGCAATTGGAATTGCCCGCTCAGTGGCCGCAATACCTGCACGGTCCGCATCAAAACTGAGACGCACATCGCCAGTAAAACGCTTTAGCGCCTTAAGCTGCTGTTCGGTCAAAGCCGTACCAGCAGTGGCCACGCACTGTTTCACACCCGCCTGATGGCTGGCGATCACATCCAGGTTTCCTTCGGCGAGTACCACAAATTTCGTTTTACGGATTGCCTCTTTTGCTAAATGTAGCCCAAAAACATGACGGCTTTTATCATACAGAAGCGTTTGCGGTGTATTAATATATTTCGGCGCCTGTGGATCGTTGGCTAAAAGCCGCGCCGTAAAACCAACAACCCGCCCCTGCTGGTCTTGCAACGGCACCATAAGCCGTCCGCGGAACATGTCACCGCCAAAACGGTTCGTAAGTCCAGCCTGCTGAATTTCTTTTTGGGTAAAACCTTGTTTCTTCGCAAAATCTACCACCGCATTTCCGGTATTTGGAGAATAACCCAGACGCCATTCGAGCACCGTTTCTTTTGTAAACTTGCGTTTATTTAATACATAATCGAGCGTGCTCTTATTTGCTTTTAGATTTGCTTGATAAAACTTTGTGGCTTGCTCCAAAAGATGATACAGCCGCTCTTTTTGTTTGTTATCCGAAGATTTACTTTTATACTGCTCCAGTTCAATACCAGCCTTACGGGCCAAAATTTCCAGTGAACCACGGAAATCCACCCCTTCCATTTCTTGGATGAATGTGAACATATCGCCGCCCTTACCACTGCTGAAATCGTGCCAGATCTGCTTTTCCGGACTTACCACGAAACTCGGCGTACGTTCATTCGTAAATGGGCTTAATCCCTTAAAATTCCGCCCTGCACGCTTTAGCTGGACGTACTCATTCAGTACGTCTTCGATCGCCAACCGGCCCTTAATCTCCTCAACGGCATCCATACTGTAATAGTAGATGGTAGTAACAAGTTAGTAAATAGACACCAATCAAGCCAGCATAAGACAACTTTACTCTTTATAACTTAAGCAGTTTCTACTATTATGGGTGCATATGCCTCCAGCGAAACAACCAACGAATCAGTTCGACTTTATTAATAATGCCGGCCAAAAGCCAAAAAAACCAATGGTGTCTTTGCCGGCAGGCAACTCTCAAACGCAGCGCATTCTGATATTTAGCGGTATTATTGCCGTGGTACTTATTTTTATTATATTTATTTTTATACTTGCCAACCGCGGTGGTGAAAATAAAGAGCAGTTTGTAGATATCGTGCAGAAACAAAGTGAACTTACTCGTATTGCTACCCTTGGAGGAACCGAGCCATCTGCGAATCCGGACGTAAAAATAACTGCTACAAATATTAGTATGGCAGTGTCTAGCGATAAGCAAAGTCTGGTAGCAGCACTCGCTAAAAAGGGGATGAAGCTAAAAGGCAAACAATTAAATGGCGTTCCAAACCAAGCTACTACCAAACTCTTAACTGACGCCAAAGCTGCAGCCAACTTTGATAGTACACTGATTACAACCTTGAGCGATCAAATGGATGACTATCGCAACAGCCTTGAAGCAGCCTACAACCAAACCAAATCACGCTCCTTAAAAGATAACCTCTCAAAAGCCTACCAACACACAGACTTACTACAAAGACAACTCGCCGCTACGAAGCCGTAACCAGCTGATACGAATGGCGAATAAGGTCTTGTATCTCTTCCCAGGGTAACTGTCCGCTTAGTATTATTGTGTTCCAATGTTTTTTATTCAGATGGTACCCGGGCATAACTGTTTCATACTTTTCACGCAATAATTGGCTGAGCTGCGGGTCGCATTTTAAACTAAGACGCACCGGCTCACTTCCCTCGCTAATGAGAGCAAACATTTTGTCATGTACCTTATACACCGCCACACTTTTACCGAATGGGTAGTCTAGTGCAGCATGTGGCATACTCAGTATGTACTCTTCAACTGTCTTATGATCCATAAAATAGTATTGTAGTAAAAACTATGGTGCTTTGACAATTTTTCTTAAAGAGTTATAGTGAGAAGGCAAAGGAGTAATCGGGGAGCTTATATCTATGGGGTACCACTACGTAAAAAACCTGTGCAAGAAATTTTCATTTGCAGGGGTAGCGTTTGTTTTAGCGCTCAACAGTTTCGCGGCTATGACGCCGCTTTTTTTAAACCAAACTGTTGCAGCTGAAGAAACAATTACACAAACTCAAGAACCAACAAACACAACGCCAGAAACCCAACCAACACCTCTGGCGCCAGAACAAGAACCAGCCGGTCAGAGCAACGAAAACCAAAATCCTTCTCCTCAAAGCCTGCAAAACAATTCTATTGCTCCTGCAGCTGTTGCCGCACCAGCAGTCCCTACGCCGACCTCTCCATCAAATGGCGCGGTAAAAAATCCTTTCAACCTTACATGGGGATACAACTGGACCGCTTCTCCAAGCACCTTCCCCTACGTAACCATATACGAATTTCGGGCAGCCCAAAGTATTGATAGCCTCACCGCTGCTCCAGCCAGCCGCACGCTCACTACCGGCCTTTCTTCTTTTCATTTAAACACTGAAGGTACATGGTATTGGCAAGTACGAGCTATCAAATCTTATTTCGGTATCAGCGATACTGCTGCCAGTGCTTGGAGTACTGTATCGCAAGTTACCATCGATAAAACCGCGCCGAATGTTACTATCGCAAGTCCAGCAAATAATACAACTGTAAAAGGTCAGGTAAGCCTGTCTGCGGCTGTTGCCGACGCTAACCCAGATACGACGACCTTCGAAGTTTTTAAAGGTATCAATATTTTTGACACACCCGTATACACGAGTAACGGCACTGGCACTAATCCAACGGCAGTCTGGGATTCATCCGGTACCGACGGGTACTATACTGTCCGCGTTCGCGCCACTGACCTGGCCGGTAACGTCAATATTCCCGCTACTTATAGCACCTTTATTGTCGACAACGCAGGTCCAAGTATTTCTATCACCAACCCCGCAACCGATGGCAGCAATCAGACAAATAATTTCCAAATCACTACTACCGCCCAAGATAATCGCGCGCTAAACAGGATTAGTATTAAGATTTATGACACCAGTAACACGTTAGCCCAAGACTGCTTGAGTGTATCACCAATTAACGCTCCAAGCACCACGGTCAGCTGTAATGCTAATGTCAATGGCTTGCCTGACGGCAGATACATAGTTGTCGCAGAAACCACCGACAATGCCGGTAACACTGCTAGCGTAAGCCGAAGTTTCCTTATCGACCGAAACGCACCTACAGCCCATATTGACAGTCCTGCACACGGCAGCCTATTTGGCGGCTCTACTAGTAACGTAACCGTAAGCGGCACAATCAGCGATGCCAACATCACCTCTTACCAATATATTGTTAAAAACAGCGCAGACGAAGAGAAATTTAATAGCGGCGTACAGCCAACCAGCGGCGGGACGGTAACATACACATGGAGCACTGCTGGCCTTCCAAGCGGCACGTACTCCATTACACTTATTGCAACCGATGTGATCGGCCAACAAGCCTCAGCAGCGATCACGGTTACCGTTGATAACGACGGACCGGTAGTTACCATCTCACCGGATAATGCCGACTACATTGGTAGTTCTGTCGTGCCGAATGTCACAGCACTCGACGACAACGGACCGCTCTCCTATCTCTGGGTGGCAGACGATAGCACGTATGAAGATATTATTTCTGATCCCACAATTGCTGAACCCACTTTTACGCCAACAACTGCCGGCACCTATACCTTTTACCTCACTGTACAAGATGCACTAGGCAACAGCACCCAACAAGAATTTACTTTTACTTGGGAGCCTTACATTGCACCGATACCGACAGACAATACCCCTGTAGAAGAAGTAGTTGCACTTACTTCATCAAGTCCTGTCACAACTTCTGGACTCACTATAACGCCATTCAACTCTACAAGTCCGCAGGTACTGGGAACTGCCGCTCCAATCTCTGGTAATAACGACAAAGACTCGGGTAAAACCAAATCTACTGCCACAGCTAAAAATAAAGAAAAAGAAATTGCCGCACCTGCATCAGACAACTTTGCGTGGTATTGGATTTTGCTGCTCGTAGCAGTATTGGTAGCCCTCTACTACGCCTACCGTAATTGGCGCCTCGGCAAAGAAAACAAGTAGCGCCACTGACAAGTTTGCCCGCCCATAGGCATAAGGAGGTTATTTCTATACCTTACCCCTGTTATAACAATCAATAGTATTGACATAAGCGCAATGTCGTGGTAATATGTTGAGCATAGAAAGGTTAATAAAAACTTAATCAAAAATTTATAAAAAATTAAATTATGTCTACTTCACATTCATCAGAAACCCAAATTGCAATCGGTGAAATCGATACAGGAGCAGTAAATATTGATGTCAGGCGACAAAAAGTCGGTGAACGCTTAAAAAGCATCCTTACTTTAGACACAGAAGGCGCAGGTGTTATTCATGCTCACCAAGCACAACGTGCAGAGGATCTTGCCCATGGTTCTCTACCAGAAGACGTACCGGTCACTGCGGCAATGCAAGAACGAGCAAACGCCATAAGCCAAGCACACGAACATTACGACCAGCCTTAGAGGGATTTTATGCGCTGAAGATAATTTTGCAGCTCAGCGATTGATTCGTGGATGTCATCAAATGCGCGGTGAGCTTTCTTTTTCTGGAATTCTATACCGTATTTGCCTTGCATCAAAATTTTGAACGATGACACATCAAGCATTCGATAGTGCAGTTTAGCGTCAAGCTGCGGCCACCAGTATTTAATAAAATTGCGGTCATTATGGATAGAATTACCTGCCAAGATAGCCGGTTCGTCGCCAAAGTGTTTCGTAATAAGTGCCACTAATTCTTGTTCAACTTGGCTACTTGGTTTACCATCATTGAGTTTCTGAATAAAATTATCCCGGTTTTCAGGGTAATCATTCCACCAGGGCCAGGTGTTCATTCGCTCAGTTACAAACGCTTTGTCTTGAATTACTCCTGATTCGTAACTAGCTATCGGGTTAAAGTCAAAATCGGTAATTTCTGCAGCTACTTCTAAAATTACATCCTGCTGCGGATCAAGTCCGGTCATTTCTAAGTCCACCCAAAATAATTTGGTTGGAAAGTCTTTTGTATTACTCATTACCGGCTATTATACCTGAAAACATACGTGCACACGATAAAGGCCCCACCTGTTTTAATAAATTGGGTTACGAACGCCACAGGATGGCTTTTAGTCGTCTGGAGAGCGCACAATTTATTAAAAAGTAGAGCCTTCCTAGAAAATACTTATTACTATCTAGCGGGCTGCGGCAAGCGCGTCGCTATACCACTTCAGCTCTTCAAGCGTGGTTTTCAGCGCAGTTTGCGGCCCGTACGGATTGGAACGAATTTCTTCATCCACCAATTCGCCCGACTCATCAATAAGCTCCCCTGCCCGTCCAGTCACATATACCGGTGTTGGTGTACTTATTGCTTTAAGACCTGGAATAATACCCCGCAAATGACTGACAGCTGCCGCCCCACCAGTCGAACCGTGAGCTACAATTGCTACTGGCTTTTTGGCAATCTGAAAATCGATATAATCAAGGGCATTCTTCAAAACACCCGAAGTGGAACGGTTGTACTCCGGCGTCACTAACACATACGCATCGGCTTCGGCGAGTTTATCAAGCCATTTTTTAGCTTCCGCGTTCGGCTTACGCTCAGGATTATACTGCGGTGAAATCGGTTCATCCAACAGCGGCAACGAATAATCCGCTAAATCAACTATTTCTACTGACGCATTTGGTAATTTTTTTGCTTCGCGTGCCGTCCATTCTGCTACTTTATGAGTAACGCGTCCAGGGCGTGTTGAACCAACGATGACGTGAACTTTCATCTTCTACTCCTTTATGGTATATTTAGTATAGTATTGGCACTTCTTAGTATATGCCTAATACTATACTTTGTAAAGTTATGAAAAATTCACCGCAAGCTACCCCTATAGAACCTCGAACCGGCTGCATTGCCAGTGCTATGGAAATCATTGGCAACAAGTGGACGGCCCTTATTTTGCGTGATCTCTTTAGCGGGCCAAAGCGTTTCTGTGAACTCGAACAATCCGTGGGTAAAATTAATCCTCGCACCCTCTCCCAACGCCTTGATGACCTCGAATCGCATGGCATTATTACTAAGCAAAAATTTGCCGAAGTACCGCCCCGCATTGAATACAGCCTCACACAAAAAGGTGAAGACTTATTGCCGGTGCTTGAGCAAATGGCTGCTTGGGGTACTAAATACTATCAAAAGCCGTGTTAATTAAGGCTTTTTATTGGTAAAGTTGAGCGCCGCTGAATTTATACAGTAACGCTGGCCGCCAGGTTGATCGTAGGCATCACTAAAGACATGTCCTAAATGGCCACCGCACTTAGCGCAAATAACTTCTATCCTGTCCATACCGTGTGACGTGTCACGATGAAGTGTAACCGCCCCTTGGTTAATAACATCATAAAAGCTTGGCCAACCACTGCCGGAGTCGAATTTCGTATCACTACTAAACAATGGGTTGCCACAGGCAACGCAAACATAAGTGCCTTGCTCTTTGTTGTGCAGAAACTTACCAGTGAATGGTACTTCTGTGGCCTTTTCCCGCAAGATAGCATATTGATCAGGTGTCAAAAACTTACGCCACTCTTCTTCTGTATGTTCCACCTTCATGTATTACCCCCTTACTCTTCTTTCTTTTTATCAAGCCGATCGAGTTTTAGTCCGAGTACTACAAAATAAATCACCGCCGCAATTGCCAAAAATTTAATAAGCGCATCGATAAGATCACCAAAAGCAAATACTTCCGAACGGTCCCCGACAGAAATCGTTGTATTAAGCCCGTCTAAACCTTGTTTGCCGACAATGAGACCAACGAGTGGGGTAATAACGGCATTGACAATCTGTGCTACGAGTCCGGATGCCGCAGTACCAATTGCAAGGCCGATCGCCAAACCAATAACGCCTTTCTCACGAATAAAAGTTGTGAATCCATGCACATGGCTATGGGGTGTTTTAGAAATTTTTCTGACTCTCTCTTTAGATTTTGCACTCGCGGCTCGGGTTTTAGTTTTTGCAGTTGCTGCGGCCTTTTTCGCAGCTTCAGTCTTTGTGGCCATGGGTATAACTCCTCTGTATATTATCCCTTCTATTGTACTGTGGTCGTAAAGTGTTATACAGAGGTATATTTTACATTTTTTCCAGCGCAGTAATGCCGAGTAGTTCTAGGCCATTTTTTAAAATGGCCGTATAGTCGCCCACAAGCTTCAATCGGAGCGCTTCTCTGTCACTGCCAATAACTTTGTTTTTTTCGTAAAACCGGTTGAATGTTTGTGATAGTTCATACAAATATGTGCATATGAGATGTGGTAGGTGTTCCTGAGCAGATTTTGTAATAACTTCAGGGTATTCTGTCATTTTACGCAGTAAACTTCGTTCATCGCTTTCTAGGCCTACGTCGAAACTTTCTTTGGCAGTGTGTCCAGCTTTTCGCAAAATACTGCAGGCCCGCGCATGTGCGTATTGTAAATATGGCCCGCTATTACCTTCTAGGCTGACCGATTCACTCACATCAAAGGCAATATCGCCACCTAACCGGTGCTTTAAGAACGAGTATTTAATAGCGCCAAGTGTAATTTCTATATTCAAAGTCGGATCTTCATTTAATGCTTTAGTGGCATTTCCAACCACTTCTAATACATCGACAGCGCGAGTCACATTCCCAAGGCGTGAACTCATTTTTTTGCCATCTCCAAACCGTACAGTTCCATTTGTCAGGTGCGTTTGCTTGGCTGCTACATCAGCATCGATATCTTCCAAGGCAGCAAACACTACCTTCATATATTCCGCTTGGTCATTGCCAGTCATAATGAAGCGTTTGTCATACGGAAAATCTTTCACTTCACTGAAAATTACGCCTAAATCTTTCGTCTCATAGGTGGGTATACCGGCAGAGGTAATAAACACTCGTGTATGTAAGCCTTTTTTCTCACCTTCATATACTATCGCTCCGTCGCTTTCTGTAAAAACTTCTCGGTGTTTATGCACTACTTCAAGCCCCGGTTCTGTCGTCTGGCTTTCTGGGTAGTATTTATCAAAAGATTCTACCGAAATGGTGTCGTAAAATTTTTTGAAATAATCATAACTCCACTCCCGGCAAGTCCAATATATTTGGGCTAGGGCTGATTCGTGGTCATTGTCGCTATGAAACGCATATATCTGCTTATTGAGCGCATTCATACGTGCCTGGGCTTCTGGGTTACCCTCATAGGCCTGAGCACCCAAGACGTACGCTTTGCTGATCCATTCCGCACGAGTCGCTTCCGGTACCTCCGAAAGTTTATCCGGATACTCTCCCTTTAGCACCTCTGTGATTCCGTACAGACATTTCGCAACGTGTAATCCTACGTCTCCGCCAAAATTTGCACGAAATACTTGAGCGCCTGACGCCTCAAAGATTCTACCAAGTGCATCACCTACAACCGTCTGATATAAATGTCCAGTATGGAGCTCTTTAAAAGCGTTGGGGCAAGAATATTCCAGCAATATTCGCTTCCCTTCTAATATACGTTCCGCTTCCAAACGCAAGCCCAGTGTTAAAGCCTCATCCGTCAGCCGTATATTCAAAAATCCCGGGCCAGCCACAGACACTTCTGCAATAGATGAATTATTCGTAAGTTCTTGGGCCAGAGCTTCGGCGATATCTCGTGGGTTTTTCTCTGTAGGCTTAGTAAGCCGCATGGCAATATTTGTCGCGTAATCACCAAATTGCTCTTCCGGACGTGTCAGCTCAACTTCCGTATCAATATTGAACACTTTTTTACATGCGGACTGCACCGCTGTTTCAATCTCTTGCTTCATTACCCTCAGTATAACAGATTAGCGTGCACGCCGAACCAGGCTGGCAACACGCCACAAGCAGTAGTAACACACACCGAGTAGCACAAAGTATGTGGCTGTGATCACAAAAGTTTGGAGGTGAGCAGTCGGATTGATAATCCGCTCCGATATATCAAATAAAATTCCTGCCGGGCTCGTAATAATATCCCAGGTATTCCACCTTAGATCGCGACCGACATAAATTGCAAAACTGGTTAACAGCAAAATCAGAGCTACTACACGCCAAGCACGCGCAGCCGATAATCGTCGGCGTAATTCTACGTGCACGATAGCCAAACTTGCGAACCCTAAGCTTACGCCCGTCGCAATTAGTGCAGTAAACATCGCCACATCATAAATTTGATCAACCCGTGGCACGTCTTGCAAGTGTATGTAGTCCGTAATCATATAAAAAGTGTTCGGCAAAAATCCCAGCCATACTGCTGTCACAATAAGCGGTAACCAGTTCGCCCATGATTGCGTGCGTAATAATCTTCGAAGCCATAAGCTCAAACCGAACGGCACCCAAGCAAGCAATAAATTCCATATAAGGTACCAAAACTCCATACTGGAATTCCTGAGCGCCCCGATAAAGAAAAATCCAGCCGAGACAATTGTAGCCAGCACAAATAAGCCGGTTACTTGCTCAAGCGGAGTGTATGTCCGAGCTTTCATACTATGTTTAGTATACCAACCTACAGGGGTATATTATTCGTCCAAAGCTTTTTTGAACTTTTCAATCAGATCAACAGGTGTCGGGTTCAAACCATTTAAAATTGCCACGTATAAGGATACAAAATCGCCCATGGCAGTTGTCCACAATAATTGCTGCAGTATTGTTTTACCTTCAGGCAAAATGATATACGGCGCTGGCCGCTGGCCGCTTAGTAATCGTTCACTTACTTCGAAGCGTTTCAACGTTCGTGGGTGCTCCAGATTGCTTCGTATATCAATAATCGCATATGGCTTATCGGTTGGTTGCTTCGTCCAGCCAATAAATTCATTGTGATTGAACTCTGGATATTGGTTAACCCATGCAACATGTTTAGCATTTTCATTAAAGCTGATCTTCCATTTATACGCCGCCGGGTAAAATTTCGCCCCGGAGTATACTACGATTGATTTACCAATCAATTCCAAAGCCAATTGCTTAGCTGGGTTACTAGCGGTAGGTACCGTAGCGACCCATGAAGCTATATGACTTTTCAAATATTCTGCGCTACCGGTAAGCTCTTTAAGCAATTCCTTGTCTGCTAAGCCTGCCCCAACTAAAACCGACACAAAAGCCTTCAGCCCAACAAGGGTTGCATAACGCGGTTGGCCAGTATCCGGCAGCTTAAGGAACGGGTACTGCTTCTCTGTAGCAATCTCCTCCAATTTGCCTCCGTGAGCTATCACTACAATAACAGCGTTCTTAGCCTCGGCCTGTTCAAGTGCACTTAAAGTCTCTTCAGTATTACCAGAGTAACTTGATGCAATAAACAAAGTTTTGTCAGAAACGTATTCCGGAATATCATAATCGCGCACAATCTGGAACGGCACCGAAAGTCCCGGCCATGTCGTACCAATCAGCGCCGCTAGTGCGGACCCACCCATACCACCAAGCACAACGTTGTCATACTGGATATTGCTCAAATTACCGAAATCCGTGGCAAACTCGTATTCAAGTTGCTGCCACTGCCTTTCGGCGACTCCCAGTGCGTCCTGCGCGTCTTTTTCATGAATGTATTTCAGGTCATCAAGCATTATGGTTTTACAACTCCTCCACTTGTCTTATATCGTACTTATGTATTATAGTATACCGTAAAGCATAAGGGGGAATTAATGTTCGGGCACCAAGATGATGCAATAAAACAGGATCAGAAATCGACTGCTGACGTACCGTTGCCAGATGCCGCTTTAAGCGCGCTGACCAGTCCGCCGGATACTACGCCGCCAACCGATAGTCCAGTCCAACCTGCTAGTCCTCCTGCCATCACTACCCCGGACAATTCACCTGCCCCTGATCTTTCTCCTGACGAGGGCGTAACATTAGATGCATCAGCACCGACCGAAGAGGCAGAGGCAAAATCTCAATCCGAACAAACACCTCCGCCAGCAAAGATTGAACCGCCAACTTCATCAGTATCTATTCATACCGATGATCTCTTAGATATCAAAAATGAGGCACTTCATGACCTTTCACCACTTATTGATCAGCTCGACTTAGACGTTTCGGAAAAATTTAAAACTATTATGATGCTTATACAGGCTTCTGATGATCAATCTTTAATTCCACAAGCCTACAAAATAGCTAAAAGTATAGATGACGAAAAAGCCAAGGCACAAGCCCTCCTGGATGTCGTTAACGAAATTAACTACTTTACTCAAAAAGATTCAAAAGAAGGATAATTAACCGCCGGTTGAAGGTAGGTTATTACCTGAATCATCACCAGTTTTTGGTACTGCGGACGGATTATTTTGACCTGTGTTGCCACTGTTTTGTGAAGGCGAGCCCTGATTGTTTTGCTGACCAGTTTGATTATTCTGACCATTAGCACCACTTTGTCCCTGGTTTTGCTGGCCCTGTCCGCCGTTTTCATTTTCTTTAGACTTTTTATCGGAATTATTTGATTCGTTCTGGGCAGTATTGTTACCTTTATCATTGTCACCGGTGACGCTGCGGTAAACTGCTCGTACTAGTAAAAAGATACCGAATAACAGTGCCAATATAATGACAATAGCTACAATCCAGCGCACCCACTTACGCCAACCGCTTTCCTTCTCGTAATACTGCTCCAGCTCTGCTGGCACTGGATGTTCCGTTGTGTCTTGTTTGCGTCGTCCAAATAACCTCGCCATACTAACTCCTTTTTTACAGAGTATATCCCCGCTTCTCAAACTGCAAGCATGAGCAAAATGCTTAGGTAACAGGAAAAAGCACTGTGGACCCATCAACAGGCTCACATGAATCTAACCTGAACGCAAGTATTTTTTTCTGCTCATCACTACAAAAACCTCTACTTTCCCACCAGTCTGCTGCTTCATATTGCCCATATTCTCTCAACGCAGCTACTGCATCTTGTGCAGGTAATTCCCAGCAGGGTTGCGTTGGCGTAGGTTTGTGAGATGATGACTCTCTATAACTTACTCTTGTGTTAAGGCACGGGACAGCTTCAAATTCCACTCCCAGCCATGCGTTGCGCACCCACTCTGGTGGTCCGCCTTCCGGATCACCGACTACGCGCACACGTTTTGCGCGAGGATGCTTCTCCTTACCATGTGCGCTTAAACGTTCACTCATGCCATGTACTATATAAAATCTTTCGCGCCTTTACTATGTAGTAGTTATATCCTACCTTCAATTTGTCGTGCATATGATCCATAGATTAATGCTGTAGTACTTGTTGTTGGCTTTTTTCTTTCAACACTGACTATCTCAGCTCTTCAAAAGATAGAATTACTAATTAAAACCACCCGAAATAAATCCGGGTGGTTTTAATTCAACTTTCAAGGAAGAGCAGCCGGAGACGACGAGTTTATTTCGTCGCCTGCGCGTTGAGAGAGGAGGTTCCTTTCAAGTTACATCATTCCCATGCCGCCAGGCATACCGCCACCACCTGCCGCGGGAGCTTCTGGTTCAGGGATTTCTACTACCAATGCGCCCATGGTCATGCTGGTCCCGGCAATAGAAACTGCATTTTGAACCGCCTGCTTGGTAACAGCTACCGGATCAACCACACCAGCTGCCTTAAGGTCTACAAGCTTACTTGGATCATTGACGTTTACGCCCTGTCCTGCCTTACCCGCCTTCACTTGTGGTAACCACTCATCAGCGTTGAGACCAGCATTCGTCAAAAGAATGCGGAATGGTTGCTCAAGCGCTTTTTTGAGCAGTTGTTTACCGGCAGTTACTGCATCATCGTCATCATTTGAGGTTGCGATTGCAGTCGTAAGGTTTACAAGTGTTACGCCGCCGCCAGGCACAATACCTTCAGCTAATGCTGCTTTTACGGCTGCTACTGCATCATCCACGCGATATTTCTTTTCCTCAATTTCAGTTTCGGTGGCACCACCAACCTTGATAACCGCTACCTTGCCGCTCAGTGCCGCACGGCGCTTTTCAAGGTTTTCTTTGTCATATTCGCTGGTTGCCGCTGCAACTTGCGTGTTGATTTGGTTGATGCGAGCTTGAATTTCTGCAGCCGCACCAGCACCTTCTACAATGGTAGTCTCATCTTTAGTCACCAATACTTTGCGTGCACTACCAACTACACTAATATCAACGTTTTCAAAGGTCATGCCACGATCTTCACTAATCACTTCAGCACCAGTTAATACGGCAATGTCATTAAGCACATCCTTGCGACGGTCACCAAAGGCTGGCGCCTTGATAGCCACGGTATTAAATACACCCTTCAAACGATTCAAGATAAGTGTGCCGAGTGCTTCACCTTCTACGTCTTCAGCGATTAGTACCAAGTCTTTCTTACCGGCTTGAGCTAGTTTTTCAAGTAGTGGCAAGAATTCTTGGATAGAGCTGATTTTCTTATCAGTAATCACAATTGCTGGCTTGTCATATACGGCTTCCATGCGAGCGGTATCGGTTACCATGTACGGGCTTACGAAACCGCGGTCAAAGGTAAAGCCTTCTACTACTTCACTTTCAAGCTCAAGGCCTTGACCTTCTTCTACAGTTACGACACCGTCTTTACCAACCTTATCGATAACCTCTGCAATTAGCTCACCAATTTCTGCATCACCAGCTGAAATGGTAGCAACCTCAGCGACACGGCTCTTCTTACCTTGGATGTCTTCGCTCATGCCGTTGAGCTTCGCGATTACATCATGGGCGGCAGCTTCCAGGCCCTTTCGGAGCAACATTGGGTTGTGACCAGCGGCAATCAGCTTGTTAGCTTCGTTCAAGATATTGTAGGTCAAAACAGTTACGGTGGTGGTACCGTCACCAGCTACGTCATTCATCTTGCTGGCAGCTTGTTTGATAAGTTCCGCACCAACTTTATAACCTAAAGTTTCATCGTCTTCGTCAGCAATCTCTACGCCTTTAGCCACGGTTACACCATCGTGGGTCACGGTTGGAGCGCCGTACGACTTGCTAATCACTACGTTACGGCCTTTTGGGCCCATAGTCGTTTTTACTGCATCGTAGAGCACTTGTGCACCGCCTAACACGCGGCGGCGTGCGTCATCATCATAAAATACTTTTTTCGCCATCAAACTTCCTCCTATTTAACCGTTGCTAAAACGTCTTCTTCTTTAACTAGAATATATTCTTCGCCGTCAACCTTTACGTCAGTCGTACTGTAGCTCTTGTAAATAATACGGTCGCCTACCTTTACTTGGCTTGTTTGTTTGCCCACAGCCACTACCTTAGCGGTCTTTGGCTTTTCCTTAGCTGCATCGGGCAGATACAGTCCGCTGGCAGTTTTAGTTTGGGCTTCTTCAGCTTGGGCCACAATATAATCGGCCAATGGTTGTACAGGTACACTCATATATTCATTACTCCTCTTTACGTTTTCTGTTGTTAGCACTTTCAGGGTGAGAGTGCTAACCTTCAGCACTCATAATAACGGAGTGCTAATTTCTCTGTCAACCCATTGGCTAGCCAAACAAAAAACAAGCCTCTTTTGAGACTTGTTTTATATAAATATCCTGAAAGAGAGATTGTAGGAAAATGTACATGAAGCGAGTGGGTAAAGCTAAAAGCAGACAAGAAGCAAAGAATGAAATATGGAGCTCAGGCAACCGTAGCCGAAAATACAGCCACAAACTGCCTGAGTCTCCCCTTCATCTACACCTGACGGATCACGCCCACGCTTCCGTAGCGGAGCACCCGGGTTACCGGATCCACTGTCTTCCCTGTGTTGGGCCGTCCCCCATTGCCGCAGACGCTCGTGATGACGCGCGTGGCAGGTATGTCGTCCGAAGACTGCTTGCTAGACGACTGGTTAGGTCTGCTACTTTTCTGCACTACCCCTTCGCGACCAGATGTACTTTATTCGGCAGACACCTGCTAATTTTTCAAAGCCAGCCTTGGCTTTGTACCCCTTTTCCTGTAGTTAACATACGAGTGGTGTCGCCGCTTCCCCTTTGGAAGTAACAAAGAACCATTGCCTAGGACAGTTCCTTGTTACTTCCAAAGAGTACCTACAATCTCAAAGTGCATATATCCGAACCAGCATGCCGCGGCTCAAAGATATAAGTCAATATAATTTAAGAATCCTCCCAAAACATAAGTGGTGGAGCTCCCCAAATTATTTCTTAATTTTACCTTAAAATTCGAAAAGTATCAATATCATTTAAAATATGAGCTGTCAAAAATCTTAAATATTGCTTAAATAATTGAAAGATGGTATTATCAAGGCTTCCGATCACCCACGAAGTGAAAGGACGTGCTCCATATGCAGTTGGTCAATTGTACGAACGGCGAGGCGCTGACAGAAACGCTCCGCAACAAGGAGTGGCGGGAGCGGAGAATAGAAGTGCGAGACACTGAGCGAGATGTCCTCATCGCCTCCACCACAGTCTCGTGCATGGTGGTCGACGAAGGCACCAGAAAGGGCTTGTTGTTCAAGGTTAGTGGCATGAAGCCGCGAATCCTCAGTGAGCTCACGAACGAGCTGGACCGCAACCGCTGTCACCAACTCCGGAGATCCGCTCTGACGGTGTATCTCGAGAGAGACAACCGGCCCAGCCAGACCGCTCTCTTCGCAGAGTTTCGGCCAGGAGAGTGCAAGCGTAGTACAGATACGGTGCTCATGCGCCTCGACAGAGCGATCCAGCGCGTGCTGCGCGAGGAGCTTCGCAAGCAGAGAACTGCCCGCGGCCTCCGTCCGCGTCCAATTCTGGCACTCGTCAACTAGCAACTAGGGGGACACTTCATAATCGGGGGATCGGGGGATCGACTTTATTTACACGCGAACCTATACGTTATAAGAAAAGCGCGCTCGTAAATTAATAGTCGTTCAACAACCGTTGTCGGGGTTTGGTGTTAGTGAAAAAGCTTGTAGTGTCGAGGTTATTCCTCCTCTTGCTTATCACTCTGCTACACACTAGACCCCGCACCTCCCTACGTTCATTTTTTATATTTATCAATTTCTTAAATCTTAACTATTGCTTAAGCATGCTGATCATGGTACTAATGAAAGTGTACCTGTTCCTATTCAACCGGGGGTTGTCATGGCTGACAATACTCTCCAGGTGTCCAAGGGGCGCACCCTCTCGTGGGAAACCATCATGGATTCCGACAAGGTGGTGATCGTGATCACACATCTGGGGGTGAGCTGGGCTGCCATGGACGCAGTGCGCAACAAGGCGAACCGCAGAGGCAAGCAGAAGATTTACAACTGCGTCGCTCGGGGTTTCTTCCGGCGGGGCAAGCTGCATCTCGTCATGGATGACATGATGCTCGAAATGCCCATCAAGGATCAGATCGAGCTGACCATGTCTCAGGTCTGCATCACCATCGGGAAGTTCAAGGAGCCCAGAGGCCGGCGAGATAGTCGTCCCAAGCGGTCGCGTCGTTCTCGCAATGGGCGGGATCGTCAGCAGCAGAAGAAGGTCATGCAGTCCTACAGAGGAAATAATTTCAAGGGGGCACCTATTCCCGCATAGGCAACAGGGACATCGAACGACGTGCATACGCACGAACCAACCATGTAAGACGTTGCAGATATGCACGTCGTTCGGCAGTCCGGGTCTAGTCGGAAGCTAGTAGAGGTTTGCAGTCAAGACGCCCCACGCGTCTTCTCACCTCCACTACATCCTAGACTAGACCCGGCCACTTCCCATATTCTGTATAATATTTCACTATGGTGCCTACACTTATTAATACCCAGGTCTTGATGTCTGGGGCAGATTATTTTGACGACAATGCCGCAATCAACCCTTTTATGAACAAGAATGTGCCGGTTGACCGCATAAAAGCCCAGACCGAGCACGACCATATCCAAGAAGCCCTTAAACGAGCAAATGTAGAAGTTATTAAGGTAGCACCGCCCCAAGACTGCCAAGACGGTGTCTATACTGCCAACTGGGCATTGGTGCGTGGGGACACTGCGGTACTGTCTACCCTTCCCAATGCGCGTAAAGGCGAAGAACCCTACGCAGAAAAGGTTCTGAAAGACCTTGGGAAGAAAGTGGTAAAAATACCTAGTAATATCCACTTTAGTGGCCAGGGAGATGCTTTGCCTTGCGGTGATTTCCTGTTTGCCGGAACTGGGTATCGTACTGAAAAACCTGCACATGATTTTGTAGCTGATACGCTCGGATATACCGTCATCAGCCTTCAAACTATCCCCAAGCGTAGTTTATGGGGTTTTGGCAAGCCAGCTATCAATAAAGACTCTGGTTGGCCCGATAGCTTCTTCTATGACATTGATTTAGCGTTATCCGTATTACGAGCGCCCGCAAACGGTAAAAAAGGTCTTATAGCTTGGTGCCCTGAAGCATTCACACCGACCAGCCGTCGGAAGCTTGAAGCGTTTGACGAGGTAGAAAAAATTGAAGTGTCCTTTTTAGAAGCTAAAAAGGCTTTTGCTTGTAACCTTGTATCAACTGGAGAAACCGTGGTTATGAGTGCTAATGCCCCTCGGCTTAAAGCTGAGCTGGAAGATCGCGGCTTCCAGATAATTACTCCTCAAATCACCGAACTTGCTAAAGGTGGAGGCTATATCCGTTGCACCACCCTCACCCTTAACAACATGTAAGTTACTTCTTGAGCTTTTGTAAGGCCTTTTTCGCTTCAGCAATCTCATCCCACGGAAATTCAATCACCCTGTCTGGGTTATGGTCATCTTGTTGAAGATGGCGTAATTCTGCGGCTTTCGGGCCGTTACGCAAAATATCCTTTTCATGGCCTTTGCCCAGAAGCAATACCGTATCGCCCTTTTTAGCTTTCTTAAAAGTGAACTCAATGGCGTCTGAACGGTCATGTACCAAAAATAAGTCCTTATCACGCGTCTTGCCAGCTTTTTCCGCGCCTGCAGCAATTTCATTCATAATTTCCAAGCCGTCCATGTCGCGATCGTCCTCTTCAGTCAAAACCACAATATCTGCATATTTACCGGCTAAATGACCTTGTACCGCCCGTTTTTCCGCATCGCGCCGGCCAGCCGAGCCAAACATCACAATTAATTTGCCTTGTACAACTGGTTTTAAATCCTTGAACAGCTTCTCAAAGCTATCAGGTGTGTGTGCGTAGTCTACAATCACACTGAAGCTCTGACCCTCGTCTACACGCGTCATACGGCCTTCTACTCCCTCTAGAGATGCAATACCCCGCTCTATCTGCTTTCCCGACAGCCCAATCGCCTGGCCTACCCCTACAGCAGCTAGCGAATTATATACATTGAAACTTCCTGGTAACTTGCATGATATATGCATTTTCTCACCAGCGACGCTTACATCATACTGCACCCCATCTGGACTCAATTGAATATTCGTAGCCTTAAGGTTTGTGCCTTCTACCCCATAGGTCACCGGATGTAGTATATCTTTTGCAAACAATTCTGCACTCGGATCGTCAGCATTAATAATGCCCGTACGCAAACCTTTTTTGTTCCGGTTTGCCAACTTGAATAACCTACGCTTGGCATCACGATAATTCTCGAAAGTTCCATGGTAGTCCAGGTGTTCGTGAGTGATATTAGTCATTACAGCCACCGAAATTGGTACACCCCATATTCGATGCTGCGCTAATGCATGGCTTGTTACCTCAAGCACTAGCCAGTCGACCTGTTTGTTTCTGAGATATCTTAGACGCTTCATAAGCGTTGGTACACCTACCGTAGTCATATGCTGCACTTGCGGCTTGATGTCGTTATTAATACCCCATGCCACAGTAGTCATGAGGGCTGTAGTATAGCCAGCCTCCACAAGCATCTTATGGATGATGAAGCTCGTACTAGTCTTGCCATTTGTACCAGTTACACCTATAACTTTCAGATCGCGCCCCGGAAAACGATATACGATGTTGAAAACCACTGCTTCCAATAAATGGCCAAATGGCTCAATAGCTTTAAACAAATTTTTAGGAATTATTTTTTTTACAATAGTTCGAATACTCATACAATGTAAGTATAACGACCGCCCGTAGAGTTACAAAGAAACGTATTCCTATAGTAGAGGCTAGCGAATAGTACGCGCTTGTTTTAATGCCCATCGCGGAATAGTAAATGTATACCCGACTGGTAATGAACGCGCGTCTTGTTCGCTAAGATTTTGACTAGCTAGCACGGCATTTTTAACTGTAGCTATTCGGGCTTCATTAGTCTTCTCGCTCTTGGTCAAGTAGCCGTGTTCTTGCAGATATTGTGCCGACTGTCCCCAGATAGTTGTATGACTCAGGCCACCAACACTAAGTCGAAGAGTACGCGTTGTCTCGTAATCGCTCCGGTTAGTTTCTGCAGCCTTTTGAGCATGATGGCGGACTTCCATGCGAGCTTCCCTGCGAGCCTGGGCTTTTGCCGCTGCTTCAGATTGTATATTTGCTGGCGCTGGCGCAGAAGGTTGGGCACGGGTAGAGCTGTTCTTAGACTTCTCATCGGCGCCTCCTGTAATGAGCGCTAATGCAACTCCTGTCGCAGCTACAGCTCCCAGTACTGCTGCCGTCCATTTGTGACGACGCTTGCGGTGCCGTTCAGGAGCCTCGTTTGGCGCACCAGGCGCAAGATGAGTTGACTGCTGTTTCTCCTTCGTAGAATTTGTGCCTGCTATAGGCTGAGTAGTCAGGTTTCTTGACTCCCCTTCGTTGATATCAATTATGACCACTGATTTGTCATCGCGTTTTCTACTAGTTCGAAATAATTTATGTGCCGCTGTTATTAGGTCGTTCATATCAAGGGCTTCTCGTAGCTCTGCTTCTGTCAGTTTTTGCTCAGGTTTGTCGCCAGTAATGCCATCCGAACAAATCATTATGCGGTCGTCAAGCTCTAGGGGTACTGCCCCGAATTCATCCTGCACTGTAGGCTGAAAATCTAAATTTGTAAAAATTCCATTATATAAGTATCTTCCCTCTGATTGGTCAGTAGTCAGTGCTTTTACTGTCCCGCCTTTGCCCCGCTGTAAAAACAAACGTGTATCACCAGCATGACCCCATACAAGATGGGGCCTATCATTAATTCTTTCAATCTTTGCAAAAGTAACAGTAGTTGCCCCTACCTCTCCATTCATTACACTCACACGCGCCGCATCCATCGCCGCTTTTGCTTTCTTAACCGCCTCTTTTACGCTCCGTGGATCGGTAGTATTATCCAAGTAATACCCCTTTACCCCCATCATTGCCTCCTGCGAGGCTACATCCGGGCTCTTGTCACCACCTACTCCATCGAATACACCAAATAATCTCAAGTCTTCGTCTTTTAAGACAGTGTCTCCATTGACTCCACCCTCTATCCTTGGCCTTGATATGGCCACAGATTCAATACTAAATCGTGACACCTCTTCCCACTTATCATGTACTTGCTTCAGGTCAACTGCCAGAGTTTGTAACTTGTCCTTAGTACTTGATTCCTGGGGTACACCAGTTAATCCTGTAGGGGTAACATGTGGTACTCTTCCAAGCTTTTGCACCTGTTTGTCATAACTCTTCATGACACTTTGCCATAGCTTGTCGCTTTGCTGGTTAGCTTCTGTCCCTGTTTCAGAAAAGTCCATTTCAGTAGCGATCATTTTATCAAGCAGTACATCACCTATTGTTGCCGCCACTTGAGTATCCTGTCCATACTCAGCTTCAGCCAACCGGCGTGCTAGCTCACGCATTGACAAACTCCCATACTCAGCCTGCATGTTTTCAGGCGTCATGGTAGATTCTAGTTGTTTGGGAATGTGTTGCATACCGTTACTCTTTATCGTTTGTATATTTTACAAAAGTGTTGTAAATTTGTCAAACATAAGCATTAAATATATAAACTGGTACTCTTACCGAAAGCTCATCTGTTACACTATATTGGATGAAGGTTATAGGGATTGAAAGCAGTTGCGATGAGACAGCAGTTGCAGTAGTCGAAGACGGTCACAGGTTACTCTCAAATGTTGTAGCCAGCAGTATGGATTTGCATGCGCAGTATGGCGGTGTGGTGCCAGAAATTGCCGCACGCAGCCACATTGAAGCAATTATACCTACAGTGCAAAGTGCACTAGACCAAGCAAACTGTACCTGGGATGATATTGATGGTATCGCCGTGACGTACGGCGCTGGGCTTGGCGGTTCCTTACTTATCGGTGTTATGACTGCTCGTACGTTGGCAATCTCCAAGGGTAAGCCACTCTATGCCATTAACCACGTTGAGGGACACGTATACGCCAACTTCTTGACCACTACTTCCCTACCCACTTATAAGATGCCAAAAAACCAGCCAGAATTTCCACTGCTTGCCCTTATCGTAAGTGGCGGTCACAGCCAGCTTGTATTGTTCCGCAATCATTTTGACTACATACTACTCGGACAAACCCGGGATGACGCTATTGGTGAAGCATTTGATAAAGTGGCAAAAATTATTGGGCTTCCCTACCCTGGCGGCCCAAGTATCAGCAAGAAAGCACTTGAAGGTGACCCGTATGCCTTTAAGTTGCCTAAGGCAAAATTGGAAGACAAGTATTCATTTTCGTTCTCAGGGCTTAAAACAGCTGTTTTGCGCCTTGCTCAGGAACAAATTGGTGAAGACTTCACCTTCCCTTCTACCCAGCTTCCTGAGCGGCTCTCTGAAGCTCAGAAGGCTAATATTGCAGCTAGCTTCCAGCGTGTGGCCATAGAAACGGTTGTAGATAAGACTATTTTAGCTTACGAAGAGTTTACCCCAAGAAGCGTGATTATAGCTGGCGGCGTAGCTGCAAATGGCGAACTACGCCGCCAGCTCTCTGCGCGCTTACCTATCGCTATTGAGTATACAGACATAAAGCTTTGCACCGATAACGGTGCTATGATTGCTACTTTGGGTTGTTTCAAGGCTCTCCAGGGCCAACCTGCTGCCGATCCCTACTCCCTTGAAATTGCGCCTAATTTATCCATGTAGTTAATTGTAATTTAAGATAAAACTTGTTATGCTTAAAGAGCAAAAACAAAAAGCGTGGTGGGCATTTTCGCAAGCCTAAATATGCGGATGTACGTTTCTGAGACACAACCAAAAAGTTAAAGAAAATTTAGGAATACAGTTTTGTAGAGGGCTTTCACATGAAAAGTCTTGTATTAAGTTGTATTTTCACATGAAAACCATTTCTTAAATATTATATGGTTATTCTATACCCCTTTTAAATGTGTAGTTTCGACTTGTACTTCCCAAGTCTCATCAGTAGCTAAGCTAGACTACACTCCTAACCGCAATTCTCTACCCTTTGGTTCGGGGAAAATGCGGTACAGACCACACGATTCCGAAGTAATCGATGTGAGGAGTATGTCTGTATTTCTGCTGGTACTGTCTGGCCAGATGGAGAAGGTGAGCGAGGGCAAGGATCAGGGTCATGATCACCTCCATTGTCATCGGTGTCGTCCTCATCGTCCTCGTCCCACTCAGCAGCCCACAGCGCCTTAAGCGCCAACCAGAAACAATACACGCCCGTCAAAAGGCTTATGAGAACACCGTAGACATAGAGGTAAGCCAGAAAGAGTGGACCCATAAAATAGGCCCTTTCAATCCCTATGATAGCCCATATGTACAGCGTAGCCACAAACGTCCAGATATATAACGAAAGCGCAAATCCGAATCCTCCTGGTGTACCTATGGATATTTTCGAGCTTACGCTTCTGCAGGCAATACTCGCAACAGATGGCGTTGCAAGGGCCAACAACGTAATAATGACCTTCACAAGCTGATGCATAATGCAGACCTTTGTTAAGTATCATCACAGCAGAGACAATTATAGATTATGCCTCTGTTTAATGTTTTTGTCAATTATCTAACAGGGGTGGTATACTAATAGGAATGAAGTTGCCAAAATCTTATGAACCGAGTGAATACGAAGCGGATATTTATGCTTTGTGGGAAAAATCTAACGCATTTGTGCCAAAAGGGGCAGGGAAGCCTTTTAGTATTGTGGTGCCGCCGCCGAATGCCAATGGGGATTTACACCTGGGGCATGCCTTGACTCTGGCCTTAGAGGACATTTCTATCCGTTTTCACCGTCTTCGAGGTGACCGAGCACTATTGGTGCCAGGTGCTGACCACGCCGGCTTTGAAACACAGGTGGTGTATGAGCGCCGCCTTGCCAAAGAAGGGAAGAGTCGCTTCGATTTCACCCGTGAGGAACTGTACAAGGGTATTTGGGATTTTGTTACAGAAAATAGAGATAATTTCGAGAACCAGTACCGCCGTTTAGGCGCTAGCGTAGATTGGAACCATTACACCTTCACACTTGACGATAAAATTATTAGCCGCGCCTACAAAACGTTTAAGAAAATGTGGGATGAAGGGCTTATTTACAGAGGTGAACGCTTGGTTAATTTCTGTACGTTCCACGGTACAGCATTTGCAGATATCGAGGTGGAATACAAAGAAGAGCAGGGACATTTATGGGAAATTCGCTACCCGCTGGTTGATGGCTCCGGCTCGATTACCGTAGCCACCACCCGCCCGGAAACGATGCTCGGCGACGTAGCCGTAGCAGTACACCCAGAAGATGAGCGGTACAAGGAATTTGTAGGGAAAACGGTGAAATTACCGCTGACAGAGCGCGAAATCCCAATTATTACTGATGATTTTGTAGACAAAGGTTTTGGTACCGGTGCGGTAAAGATCACCCCAGCCCACGACCCGAACGACTTCGAGGCAGGGGAGCGCCACGACCTACCGAAAATTACCGTGATCAGCCACGAAGGCCGGATGATGAACGTACCAGAAAAATACTTAGGTCTCACCGTAGATGAAGCCCGGAAAGCAGTAGTCGCCGATCTGGAAGAGCAGAAAGTATTAGTAAGCGCCAAAGATCACCTACACAGCGTCGGGCACTGCTATAAATGCGGCACCGTCATCCAACCACTGCTCCGTGAACAGTGGTTTATAGATATGGAGCCGCTTGCCAAGCGGGCAATTGAGACGCTTGAGGCAGGGGAGATTACCTTTTACCCAGAAGCCAAGAAAAAGCAGCTTATCACGTATTTGAAGCAACTGAAAGACTGGAATATTAGCCGCCAGATCGCGTGGGGTATCCCGATCCCGGCCTTCCAGAATATTGATGAGCCGACTGAGTGGATTTATGACGAGAATGTCACCGAAGAGATTATTACTAGAGGCGACAAGACCTACCGCCGTGATCCAGATGTGTTCGACACATGGTTTTCTAGCGGTCAGTGGCCATTTGCGACATTAGAGTATCCAGATAGCGACAAGGATGCGGAATTTTACCCCTTAAGCTTAATGGAGACTGGTTTTGATATCTTGATGCCCTGGGTATCGCGCATGATTATGCTCGGGCTGTATGTGACCGATAAAGTGCCATTTAAAGCCGTGTACTTACACGGGCTTATTTTGGATGAACATGGTCAAAAAATGAGCAAGAGTAGAGGAAATGTGACTAATCCGTTAGAGGTGGCCGATAAGTACGGTTCTGACGCTTTGCGTATGGGTATTATTACTGGCCAATCTGCTGGCAACAACCAGCCGTTTGTACCTGGGAAAGTAGTTGGTGCGCGTAATTTTGCAAATAAACTGTGGAATATAGCCCGCTTTACCGAAAACCTGACCGGTGAGAATTACCAACCAAGCGAACTGAAGGCGCAATCTGCTGCCGACCATTGGATATTGCATAAATTACAACAAACAAGTGATGAGTTGGTAACAGAGCTAGAAAGCTACCGATTTAGCGAAGCCTATGAACGCATCTATCACTTTATCTGGGATGATTTGGCAGATTGGTACATTGAAGCGTCTAAGGCATCGCCAAATATTGATTTGCTCGCCTTTGTACTTGAAAGTGCCCTCACGCTCGCACATCCATTCGCCCCGTTTGTGACCGAAACTATCTGGCAAGCCTTAGGCTGGCGTGAGGAGCTGCTTATTTCCTACCACTGGCCGGAAATTCCGAGTTTCGACAAAAAAGCCGCTCAAGATTTTGAAGATATTAAAACCATCGTAATTGAAGCACGGTATATCACCAACACACTAAAAGAGAAGGGGAGTACGCTGTATTTCACTAACGCACCACTGTTAGTTGAGAACGCTCAATTAATTGCTCGCCTTGCGAAACTACAAGCCGTCACCCAAGTGGAAAGCGGTGACGGTCTCCACCTGACCCAAACGAAGCATAAAAGCTGGCTGGATATCGACCAAGCGACTGCTAAGAACTACTTGAAGGAGTTAGAGACCAAAAAAGCTGACCAGACTGTAGTTATTAACCGCCTGAAAAGCCGCCTAGACAACAAATCGTATATAAATAACGCACCGGAAGAAATCGTCGAGCAAACCCGCAAACAGCTTAAAGAAGCTGAAGCTGTACTAGAAGGTATTAACCGCGAATACGTCCGTTTCAGCAGCTAAGTATTATTTTACGCGGTGAACTCAAGGGCTTGGCGGACGGTATTGATGGATTCTTCTGGGCGGTAAGCATCGAACCAGATGGTATGCCATTCGAACTTCTTGGCCGCCACAAGGTTTACACGAGTATCATCAACAAACAAAATCTCTGATCCAGGGAATTTAGCCTCATTTTGGGCAATTTCATAAATCGCTGGATCGGGCTTCATAGCCCGTACAACAGACGAATCCACAATCTGGTCAAATTGTACTGCTGGAATCTTTCCACGAGCCTGAAGAGCTTCTACGAAGCCAGGCATTGTGTTTGTAAGTAAGCCTATATGGTAATGTTCTTGCGTCCAGTGCAATAGCTCTTCCATGCCGGGGATAGGCTGGGCAGCCTCAAGGTAATACTCCATCCAATCAACTTCCATGTTGAGGCGCGTACTCAGTGCTTCATTAAGTTCCTCAACCGTTTTTTCTCCTCTGTTAATTGGCTCGTCATAATCCCAAAACAGCGCTTCAATGACATCTACTGGCACGCCACTTTCTTTAGACAGCCGCGTAAAACCGTGATGCGTAAACTGCACCAAACAACCGTTAACATCAAAGTATACAAAGCGCACGCCTCTATTTGAGACCTTTTTAGTATCTTGGGCTACTACAGCTACGGCACGCCCCATAAGTGCGTCTAAGCTTGTATCTATAGCTTCAGCAATACTTTGAATCGTAAAAATGGAAGGTGCTTTAATAGCGCCGCGTTCAATTTTGGCAAGAGTAGAATAACTTAAACCCGCCTTTTGGCATAATTCTTGCTGAGTAAAACCAGCTTTGCGCCTAGCCTCCTGAAGCCGGCGGCCCAACCCTTTCTCATCCATGGCCATATTGTACTAGTTTTAAGGTTAAAAACCAACAAAATAGTACTAAATGGCTAGTTATTTGGGATCATGCTGATGAGCGACCATGCGATAAAGAAAGTAATGATCCCTACAACTGCGGTTACAATAATGTCGCTTTGTGTAAGCCCACCGGTACGGCGAGTAATCTTGGAGTAAGTCCACCCCGCTATCCCAATGGCTAAAAAGAGCGCTACGACTATTGATGACATAGCTTTAGTATACCGTGCTTACGCTAAAAAGCTACTTTTTGGGCAATGCTAACCAATGCCTCGTGATCTGGCTCTGCCTGCATATCTGGATGCCGTCGAAATTCTTCAGGGGTAGAGAAGGGTATGACATGAATGTGAACATGAGGCACATCTGTTCCCATTACCTGTAGTCCCACGTAGGGTACCTGTAGGGCTTCTCGAAGATGCGCACCGATCTTCTTCACTGCAGTCATAAGCGTTTGGTACGTTTCGTCGTCCAGGTCCCACACGAATTCAACCTGTTTTTTTGGAATAACCAATGTATGACCGGGCTGTACTGGGTGAATATCTAAAAAGGCAATAACACTATCATCCTCATATACTTTATGGCTTGGGATTTCGCCTTTAATAATTTTCGTAAAGATACTTTCCTGCATAGTCCAATAATAGCAGATACATATAGCTCAGTTTTATATACTAGAGTTGTACAAATATAAAAAATGTATTATAGTTTATTCCAACTATGTCAGAGCGTCTCGATTTATCATATCTAGAGGAAAGCGCCAGCCTGGATTTCGATGAGTGTAGTATATCTGCAGGCCAAGCCAGCCATGCAGTACATGAATTGCTATCTGGTGAATTATCCGAAAAAGCTGAGAAGTCTTTACAAGTCTTGAGGCCGGGTCAACAAGAGCCACAAGTCATGCAAGCCCATACCGCCGTTCCTCTTAGCGATTATCAACACCCCCATCATACAGTTATAGAACTAGAGGGACGGAATCCTGCCACCCTCCTGTTTATTCAACCATTGCGACGCGAAATCGTCGCCCGAAAGCACGAAGAACGACGAGGGCTCCTGCAAAGAGCCGTTGTAATTGAAGAACCGGAAGAAATCGTTCACCGAATAGACGATCCGATATTAGTAGCATTGACCGAGAAATCTATAGCTATTCCTATAGCCACATTTGCTAAACGAGTCAATGATACGTGCAGCTACGTGCAAATCGGCCAAGAGATGTACGACAAGAACTTCGTCGTAACCCCAGAAGACGAAAATGACCCAAACCGTCTTGAGATTATAGAAATATTCCGATCAATCTTGGCGAAAGAAACTCCTACCAAAAGAGGAGAATCTATTCTACGTAATCTCATACTAGAACAGTTGCACTGTAATGAAGAGCAAGCACGAAACGCCTACGAAGGCCACCTCGTGTCAAGATGTTATGAGATAGCCCGGCAACGAACCGAATTTTCCGAGCTGGTAATAAGCGATGAGGAAAGTGGAGCAACGTCTACCCAATCTATGCTTACATGGCAGATTATGCAGCCGGTTCAAACCGCTGATAGCCGTCATGTGGGCCTTGTATTAGGGGCTTCTGACCCCGCAATTAAAGACCTTTCACTATATGCAGTCACACGCAACAATTTCGCGCTAGAGGTTGCACGTATGAGCCAACTGCACGGTACAGTGGAATTTACTCATCAAGATTTTTCTGACGCTGAACGCGATGCAAATATCCAGGCTCTCCTTGTTTTACTAAAGCAAGGAGGAAACCTTCCGAAAGCAGACCTTTATTTTTCTCCCGATTATGACACCGACCGTGATGCCAATAATGATCAGGTATTAGTAAATGATATATTGGTAAAATATGGGGTTATTAAAGATTATACAAGAGGCAACTCCATCTATGTAAAACGGGCCCGTAAAAATAATGAGCAGCGCTTTGAAGCAGCAGCTCAAGAGGTTCTAGCGTATTTGCAATTTCCAGAAGTATACGAAAACCCTTTTAAAAATATAGAACTCCTGGAAAAAGTGTTGGAGCAGCGTCAAAACACTACCATACAGTATCTTGCCATGCTTGATCAGTTGGGCGTTCCCTCTCTACTACTAGACCACACTGGTGAAACTTCGCCGGTATATGAAGCCTTCTTGCACCGCTTGACTGTACTCTGCGATCAAGGAAGTGATTTTGCGGGCACTTTCCATAACCTTACTATAGGAAAAACTCGGGGAGATATAGAAGTAAAGGCCTCCATAGAAAAAGCAGATGGACAGTTCCATGTACAAGTTTGGCATCGCCCAATAGTACTCGAAGGGATAGAGTTTAAGCTCTTAAGTCGTGTAGACCTCGATATTACGAATATTCCTCCGAAAGGTGGGGTAGATATCTATACTCAGGCAGCACGCTTATTGCCGATTTTAGATGCTTTAAAAGCCGTCCAATAAGGCAACTGGCGGAGGAGGCGAGATTCGAACTCGCGATAACGTTGCCGCTATACTGCTTTTCGAGAGCAGCGCCTTCAACCACTCGGCCACTCCTCCTTGAGAAAGTATTGTAACAGATAGGTGCTTTCATTTCAGGGCTAGCATTTGGCCATAAATTATGCTAAAATTACCCCTGTTGTTGATTTTCCCTGGGAAAAGAGCAGCCCGAGTCGACGAATTTATTTCGCAACCCGGAGCGATGAGAAAAACCTTGGTTTTTTCATAATCGTGCACCCGTAGCTCAGCTGGATAGAGCGTTGGCTTGCGGAGCCAAAGGTCATAGGTTCGAATCCTGTCGGGTGTACCACGTTTTGACTAAATACCACTTTTGTGGTATTTTTTGTTTACATGTCTTACGAGTACCTAGACTTAGCAATAGAGAAATCACGTGAATCCGTTAATGAAGGGGGCTTTCCTGTAGGAGCTGTTGTTGCAGTAGGAGGCGAAGTTATTTCCACAGGCATAAGCAATGGCAAAATACTAAGCGATCCGTCAAGTCATGCTGAAATGGTAGCCATTCGCAAAGCATGTACTGAAATTGGGTCAAGGAATCTTGGAAAAACTGCAATTTTATATTCCTCAATGGAGCCGTGTCTTATGTGCTATGGTGCCTCGGTATGGGCTTCGATACCACGTCTTGTATTCGCTATTAGAAGAGAAAGTCTGTCTCCTCAACACTTTGAAGGGGATCATAACCTTAATGGTATTAACGCTTCCACGCGTCGCCCGATAAACCTCATACACGCCGCCTCTTTTGAGAGGCAAGCTTTGAGCATTGTAGAGCAGTGGGAGACATTACAAGAAGCAAGGTTATAATTTCCTTCACTACGGTGTACCAAAATAAATGCCCCAGTTTTAGCTGAGGTTTTTATTTTGTTTTATTGATGGTGTTCATAAAGTAATGTGTTGGCCAAAATAGAGTTTATCTTTTATATTTGTAAGGCATGAAAGAGAAATTTATATGGCAACAACCTAGTATAATCGCTAAAAGTTTGGCTTTGGTAGCTTTTTTGGGCGCAGAAGCACCTGGCAAGGCGGGGGCTTTACCCAGTCAGAGTGATATAGCTGTAGCTACAGCGAACCAACTAGTCCGTAAACACACTGCTGAAGCCCGTCTACAAGAACTAGAGGCAAGAACCGAGCGAAGACTTGCAAAAGGACAACCGGTTGATTATTTGCGCGGTCAGCTTAGTTTCATAGAAAAAACCAAGGGTGGTAAAAGTCGTACAATCAGTATTGAAAATCCACTTATCGTCCACAGGGGTAGCATTTCGAAAAACTTCCGTCATACATCTTACCCTGATTTTTCACGGGATACATTTGGATCAGTCACTAGTAATTCAAGTGGTCAACCCGAGGTTACTCTCCATTACCCAGAGCTCAGCGAAGGACTGGGTGGAATTAATGATCCTTCTGCTCCAGCGGGATCGATGATAGGCAGAGTACAATTTGCGAAAGGCCAGGAGGGTATTGATCTCCAAAATCCGATGCAGCCAGACACACGAATTATCCTGGGTTACGAGGGAAAGCCTGCACGAATAGGCTTTGTAAAACCTCACAACTAGTGCCTCTAAACCCATGTCGGTTTTTTAACAGTTCTGCAGGCACATCATTGCGTATACTTTTTATGGAGGAAGTGTATGAGCATCCTTGGCCGTATCATCTGGTTTATTGGCGCAGTAGTTATAGCCCTTCTTTTACTAAGGTTTTTCTTCATACTGTTTGGCGTCAGTCCGCTCAATGATTTTGTTCGGTTTGTATATGATATAACCCGGCCACTCGTATCGCCATTTTTTGGATTGTTTAATTATAACTATATATCAGGCAGAGCAACTGTTGAGGTTCCGTGTTTAGTTGCGATAGCTGTGTATACGATTATTGCCTCTGTGTTGGCCTGGATCGTAAGCCCACGCGGGCGTGTCTAGAAGCGAATCTTGCGCATAAGGTTGTCTACCATGTCACGTTTTTCGATATCCATAGGTAGAAAATTACTTAGAAATGTGACAATTTTTTCTTCATCTTGCGGATCATAATAAATTGATACGGCTGGCATAAACCGCTTTAACGGCCAAAAAGTTATACTTGAAAACGCTCCTTCTTCAATAACTGAGAATGTTTTCATTTGGTCGAAGCTATACATTTTTCCGCCAATGCTGATACCTGCGTCACTCAGGGTATATTGTTGCACACGCGGTTGCCGACCGGCATAAAATCCAAAGACTATAGCTGCTATTAAAATAACCGCGACCGATACAAAATCTTTAGTTAAGACATATACTATTGCCGAGAAAGCTAGCGCAGCACCTGCTAGCACAAGGTACCATCCTGGACTTTTTTGATGCGCAATATACTCTGAAGCTGACCAGGTTATACGATTTTCATCACTCTGTAAAGAACGTCCCTCTGGACCCCGAGTAAAGTGAGAATCTTCGTAAGTATCTGTTGGAAGTTGCGGTGCAAAACTTCCGTCTGCGTTAGGAGATGAATTGGCTGAAGCTTGAGGGCCGGCAGTTGGCGAAGCAGGAAGCGGTGCAGGGGACGACGGTGTAGGTTGCGAAACAACCTGTTCTGCAGCTTGTGGTTGGGGTTGTGCCTGCGGCGGGGGAGTGGGGTTCGAAACAGATTGCGGAATAGAAACCGCTACTTCTTGTGGAGGGGCGGGAGATTGCTTAGGCGGTTCTTCTTGGTCTCCGCCCGGGGTGATCAACTGACCAGGAGTTGGTTCTGCCATAAGCGTAATTATATCAGTGCATACGGCTCAAACAAAAAACACCGCCTAGGTTGCGGTGTTTTTTGTTTGGCGGAGAGAGAGGGATTCGAACCCTCGCGGGAGCTCTCGCCCCCCTAACGATTTAGCAAACCGTCCCCTTCAGCCACTTGGGTACCTCTCCGTATATTGCATTAGATCTGGCGGAAGGGGTGGGATTCGAACCCACGGTACCGTTGCCGGCACGACGGTTTTCAAGACCGTTTCCTTAAACCACTCGGACACCCTTCCGTATTCGAGAACAACAGGGGTCATTATAGCAGTTTAGGTTGTCATATGAAAGGGATATGCTACTTTTATGGCAAAAGTACCCGAATTTAGTGGCATGGTAGTAGATTTTAATGCAAGGTTTAGGATGTCTATAAGCTTATCTGAAGGGAAAAGGGTATCCGATCCCTTAGCAGAATTCACCGACAAAGAACGCTGTGAGTCCAGTGAAGGATTAGAGGATATCGCCCAGCCCTTGATTCCTCGGCTCTTGCAAAAATGGCTGCCCTCAAGCCCCCAGGCAAGACACTCGTGCGGGGTAACATAACTGATTAGCTTATCAAGAAATCGTAGTATGTTGTATTTTATATGTTGTAAATATGTACACTGCTGGTTGCGCCCTAGATCTATATTAAGCTATACTGTCGACAAGACAAAAACGCAAGTTTCTGTAAGCAATAATAGGAGGGTAACAATTATGGCGCGACGAAATCGCGACGACGATTTGCTGCTAGAGGAAGACGAGCTGACTGCGGCGTTTTTAGGCGAGGATGACGCACCTGTTGCAGCACAAGACGAAGCTACCGATCAACCAGTAGCAGCACCTCAAGATGAGTGGGACGAAGAGGAAGCAATCCAAGGCCAATTGGCAGTAGATGTATATGAAACTAAAGAAAAGTTAGTTGTTAAAGCTCGTACTGCAGGTGTAAACAAAAATGACCTCGACGTAAGCATTGCCGACAATACACTAACTATCCGTGGCACGCTTTCTGCAGGCGCAGAAGAGGAAGTAGAGAATTATTTCGCACAAGAATGTTATTGGGGTGAATTCTCACGTAGCATTGCACTTCCAGTACCTGTCAAGGAAGAGGAAATTGAAGCAGTATTGAAGGATGGAGTATTAACTGTAAGCTTTACCAAGGTTAAGCAAGATACTGTTAAGAAAATCCAAGTTCTGTAGCAATACAGTTCTAATTCTGTATTAAAAAACACCCTGATTACGTGGGTGTTTTTTAATACTGTGAGATTGAGATAGCTATATTTTCTGTAGCACAAACCGGACAATAATTTGGGCAAAGGCCACGATTATTAACCCGACGATAGCAAATAATATGGTGTTACGTGCACTTGATGCCGTATTCGAATCTCCGGCGGAGGTAACGTAGCGAAAGCCACCTATGATGATCATGATCACCGCAATCGCACCAACAATAGCCGAGAGGACGTTTAGCACTGTTTTAATAAGGTTTTCTATACCAGACTGAGGGTTGCAAGCTTTATCTTTTTGTTCAGCATTACCAGGAGTCCTGTCTTTACATTCATTAATTTGTCCTTCAACCCCTTTACACCTTTTACTAGGGTCTGGATCATTTACATTAAGGTTTATGTCAGCCCCACATTCAGCAGAATGCTCTAAGGCTTGGCCAGCTGTAACACCAGGGAATACCATAACAGTAGCGCTTACTATAAGTAAAATGGCAGAAATAACCCCTAAAGTTACCAAGGAAGAAAGGGTGGTTACTATATTTTTCATCAGATAGCCTTTTTATTTTAAGATTACAATGATATATGCAACTAGATACGTTGCAACACAAACCGGACGATAACTTGTGCGAAAGCAACGATGATCAAACCAACGATGGCGTAGAGGATGGTGTTTTTAGCGCCACTAACTGCATTAGAGTCGCCAGCGGAGGTGACATAGCGAAAGCCACCTATGATGATCATGATGACACACACGGCACCCACTATTGCAGACAAAACGTTTATGATGACTTTGATTAGGTTTTCAATCCTACCGGCAGCTGCTTTAGGCTTTTCACAGCCCGTTCCAAGGCTTATATCACTTCCACAATTTACGCTTCCATCTATGTCCTGAGCGCTTGTTGAAGCTGCAGGCACAACTGCCAAAGATAAGCCAAGAAATACAAGAACACTTATTGTTATGACCTGTAACTTGCTTTGTAATGTTTTAAACATACTTACACCTACCTAGATTAGTCAGTTACAGTACGTTGCAGTACGAATTGTACGATAATCTGTGCGAAAGCCACGATAATTAAACCAACGATAGCGTAGAGAATGGTGTTTTTAGCACCACTGACGTTATTTGAGTCACCAGCTGAGGTGATATAACGGAAGCCGCCAACGATGATCATGATTACTGAGATAGAGCCGACGATTACTGAGAAAACGTTGATAATAGTACGGATAAGACCTTCGATATCATTACCGCTGCCAGATACATCCTCATTACAGTTAGAAGGATCTAGGCCACTGATATTTGAACCACACTTTGTGTTTTTATCAATCTCTTGCGCGTGCACTGTGGCAGGGAGGGCAAAAGCTACAATTAGTAATACAGCTACTACGGCAATTTTTGCCATAATACTTGTTTTAATAAGATCTAACATTGTTTATTCCTTTTATTTTTTAACCTATGCAGATACTTATATCATATAGAACATGTACTAATCAAATTTTTATTGGTTTATACCGCTCGTTGTAGCACAAACTGAACGATGACTTGTGCGAAAGCCACGATAATCAAACCAACGATAGCGTAGAGAATGGTGTTTTTAGCACCTCCCACATTATTCGAATCTCCACCAGAAGTAATATAGCGGAAGCCACCGATAATAATCATGATAACAGACACTGAGCCGACGATTACTGAGAAGACATTGATAATAGTACGGATAAGATCCTCAAGCTTATTGCTGCTCCCAGACACATTAGAGTTGCAACCCCCGCCGCTTAAGCCATCTATATTTGAACCGCATTTTACTTTATTATCAATATTTACTGTAGTATCAGCAGATACAAGAGCGGGAGTAAAAGCTGTGATTCCAGAGAATAATAGAGCACTAACCAATATTGCTTTCGCAATGTATTCCCTTATGGTCTCAATCATGATAACTTGCCTCTTTTCATAGAAGTTATTTTAACATTTTACCCATAATCGAGCAATTTTCTTTCTTATATTTGCTGTAGCACAAACCGAACAATAATTTGGGCAAAGGCCACCACTACAAGACCGACAAGTGCATAAATGATGGTATTACGCGCGTTGGCCGCAGCGTTAGAATCGCCGGCAGATGTCATATATTTTATACCGCCCACAATTATAAGGATAACTGCAATAATGCCCCCTATTGCTGACAAAATATTTATAATCGTCTTTATAATATTGCTTATCTTGCTCTCACCACCTCCGCACCCGCCAATCGCGCTACAAACTTGACCTTGGGCATCTTGTGCATAGACAGGGGAAGTACTTAGAACAGGCAGCATAAGACCAAAGCTAATTAAAAGAGATATGGCAGCAAGTTTTAGGTTTCTATGCAATTTTTGTAACATGATTCAAGTATACCTTACCTTTATGTAACCTTATTAATAACGAATGTTATGAGGGCTTGTGCAAGTACCACGATTATGAGCCCAACCGCCGCAAAAATGAGGGTGTTACGGCCGTTACTGAATTTCTGGCTATCTCCACCCGAAGTCATCATATTAATTCCACCAATAATAATCATAATGACCGCTATAGCACCCGCAAGAACGGAAATAACTTGGGCTATTCTGTAAAAAAGACCCTCTTTACCGCCCGATAAGGGATCCTTTGTTCCGTCTTCCCGACATGCAGCTGGCTTTTTATCCTCGGGTAAGCTTTTTACCTGAGGATTATTACAAGCAGTGTTAAATGGATCAGCTGCATGTGTAGGCGTAGTGGCAAAGAAAGCTCCTATCATGCCCAATATACTTACTATGGCTACTGCACTTCTTAGTCGCCTCATGCCACGCTACTCACTATAAACCTTACAATTGCGTATGCACACACAGTTACCACAAGACCAACTAATGCATACAAGATGGTGTTCTTCGCTTGCGCTGTAGCATTAGGGTCACCTTGAGACAGGATATAGCGAAGGCCACCAATTACTACGAATATCAATGCGAGTCCGCCAGCAATGCCGAAAACAATATTAAGGATAACTTCAATACTATTACTTTTCGCATGTGGTAGCTGGTCGATTTTTATTTCACTTACTGCTGCTAGGGTATAAAAAAAGTCTTTCATATGTATTCACTTATTGAGCTAACCTATTGCCTAAAAATGCCACTACTGCTGCAGCTACAATACTAATCACCAATCCAAGCACAGCGTTAAGGATAGTGTTTTGCGCAGATTTTGTACCATCAGGCGAGCCTTGGCTTGTTATGTATTTTATACCGCCATATATCACAAATGCTACTGCTACTAAAGCTGCGATTCGAATTAGAATATCTATAACACCTAGTCCAATAAGTAAAATATCACCGCCGTTAAACTTACCGCCTTTTATAAGATCAAACTGTATAGAACATTCACCCAAAGCATCTTTTTTCATCGCTAAATACTTATACCAAGATGGTATAAGTTCAAGGAACTGAGGCCTTGAAGTACATTCCGCAGCAAAATTAGTCAATAAATGTATCATATATACCCCTTATTTTAACCCTGGCGCTAACCACTTAAGTATGAGATAGAGGAAAATGTATGCAACAAGCGCAACAATCGCACCAGCAATTTGTTTCTTTGCAGCACTCATCTTCGAAGGATCATCTGCTGCACCTGCATATCGGATGCCTCCTGAAACGATACCTATTGTTACTGCAATCCCAACAGCTGCGCTGAGGAAGCCAATTATTGGATTTATGTATTTAGCAATTAAGTCGCATTTGTTCGGGTTTTTTACACAATCCAGCGCTGGATCACCATCAGCAGGTTCGGAGCCTCCGCCCGAATTAGGGGCAAATTTCTCAGTGATCTTTCGGCCACAGTCAGTTAACTCAGCGCTACTTGCGCGGTTATTTCCAAAAACACAACCTGCATCTTTCACAAGCGCCCGCCTGACTTCGTTGCACCGCCTATCTTGCTGTGACCTATCAGGACGATTACCGGGATCGTAATATCCACAACTCTGCTTGTATTCGTTGAGTAGCCTTTCGCCATCCTTTTTATTGTTAAAAGCAAAAGTAACTTGTGGCTGAAGGATAAAAATACTTACAAAAGAAAATACAAGGACCAGAAAAATTAAATTTTTTTGCACTATTGGTTTTCGTTTTAAAAAGTACATCTTGGCTGCAATTATGCCCTAATTCTTTTTAGCTCGCAAGCAAAAGGATTTTTTCCTAATAATCTTCGATACAGGAAGCATAATTGTGATACTATGAGACAAGAGAAAACACTCATGAAAACAAGAACTAGCTTGTTCGGGCATCCTGTAAAATCATTTATTTTTCCGCTTCTTCTCTTGGCGGTTTTTTTAAGTAGTGTTATTTTTAACCTCTTTGGCCCCATGCAGGGTACTACATACGCAGCAGTAGAGGATGAACGTCTGCAAAAAGATCGTACCATCTTATTTGCACTTCGAGCGTGTATTTCTAATAACAAAGATTATTGGAAAGATGAGGTCGGTGGCGATGCCGTTAGTAAGACAAATATGTCTGGCATTATTAATAGCGACCTTGATGGGGCGCTTGGAAAAATAGAAGTTCCAGTTGGGTACGAGATAGATGGTGACAATGGCAATGCAAAATGTAATGGCATCAGCCTGACTCGCGCCTTAAACTTTATAGACCGCACGCCAAATTGGTTCTTCGGCCAAATTTATGACCTAGAAAATCCGGAAAATGACGGAGACAATAAGGTTTATAAGCGCAAATCTAATATTAAGATTACTGATAACATAAACAGTCTGTTGAATCAGAAAGATGCCGCTATCGGTAAAGCTGAAAGACAAAGAAGATTAGCTAAGGCCTTTTGGCTTTGTAACGAAGAAGTTCCTGAAGGACAAAACCCATCGCGTACCGATAATGTAATTGGCGGCAAACGATACCAGCTAAAAGAAGGGAAAAAAAGTGATAGTGAAATCAGTGTTGGTTTAGACCTTGAAACAACAAACGGTAAATATGAGTGTGGTACCTTGCTTAAATGGGGTGACCCTGCCTTTATGGCTGAAGCACTTGCAGCAAACCCACCGAGTGCTGGTGGCAACGGTGGTGATAGTGGCGATGGCTTGACCGGAAGTACTGATTCGTGTGACGTGAAAATAAATAGCCCAATCAGCTGGATCGTGTGTCCAATTGTAGATGGTATCAACAAAGCAGTTGTCGCACTTGATAAGGAAATAACAAGCCTCCTTACTGTAGGAACTGATAGAATCTTTTGTACTGAGGTAGGAGGGGATTGTTCGCAAAAGGAAGTAGACACTGGTAAACGGTATTATACTGCCTGGAATTCCCTCCGAACTATCGCCCTGGGGCTAATTGTTATTGCGGCATTGGTAGTAATTATTGCCAGTGCCTTTGGGTACGAAATACTTGATGCTTACACTATTCGTAAAGTTTTACCGCGTCTATTGATTTCTATCGTCTTCATCACATTGTCATGGAACATTATGGAATTTTTCATTGTACTGACGAATGATGTCGGCAATGGTTTACGTGCCCTAATTTATGCTCCGTTTGAGGGAATGGGAGATGTTACATTGTCTGGAGGAACACAAATAATAGGCCTCCTCAGCGCTGGAGTGATGGGCGTATTTTTAGGTGCTGTAGGTTTACTAAGTCTTGGCTTAACAGCCCTTTTAGCTGTGTTAATCGCTTTCGGTGTGCTTATTGTGCGAGAGCTCATCATTGTTATGCTCGTTATCATCGCACCTATTGGTATTGCATGCCTTGTACTCCCAAATACACGAAAAGGCTGGCAACTATGGCAAAATTCCATGACAGCTATGCTTGTAGTATTTCCTATTATTACTGCAATCATAGCCACCGGTAGGGTATTCGCAATGACTGCTTTTGCAGGTGGTGAAGCAAGCAATATCGAAGAAATCATCGCATTTATTGCGTATTTCTTACCATATTTCCTTATACCTTTTGCATTCCGCGCAGCAGGTGGTCTCATGGCAACTCTTGCCGGCATCACGAATGACCGTAGTCGTGGCATGTTCGACCGACTCAAGAAAGTACGCGCAGATAACACCGCCAAAAATATTAACGCTATGAAAAGCGGCACACGATTTACCGGCTCAATGCCTGGTACCCGTACTGCTGCGGGTGCCTTTAACCGTGCGACTGTTGGCGCATCTACGGGAGTAAGAGGCAGATTTGGCTTTGGTGCCCGTGGAAAGGAAGCTATTGCCCAACAGCGAGCAATTGCCGGAATGGAACTTATGAAAGACCCAAGGTGGGCAGCGATTAAAGATGATGACGGAGCTTTGCGAGCTGCAACGTACTCTAATGCGTCAGCGGCTTATGAGGGTGTTCGACAACATTATTTCAAGGAGTTTACTGCTTCAGGTATGGATGCGAATAAAGCTGCTGCCGAGGCAGCAGATATGGCCAGACACTCGGTAGCTGCAGTTCAGACATCAGTTGGATTTGGCCGACCGCAGGCAGCCGCTGCTACCCAAGCTATGATCGATACTGGTACTTCATTCTCTGATATCCAAGATGTTGCCCAAACTATTGCGCGATCTTCTGCGGGCAATGAAAGTATGGCTGCCAATCTTGCTGGTTACGCAAACTCCAAGACTAAGTCGGTGGGTCGTCACGACCTTGCACCTGGATTTGGTAAGTTAAACGACCTTGCGCAAGAAGAAATGAAAGCCCTTGGGACAGGTGGAGGCCCAGATGCAAGCAAGTATGCCGAAGCTATGGAAGAAGCATGGGCCAGTGGATCACTGTATCAGCATGCCAACGACAAGCCACAAAACCTCCAGGCTGCAATCAAACATTTCCAGGGCGAATGGGCTTCTGGCGATCACAAGCGCATGGAAAAAGCTGCGATTTTCCACGAAGAACTCAAGGCTATGCTACCGAATACCCATGGTAAAGCCCGAGATGATATTTCCAAAGCCATACAAGCCAACGGAGATCAAATTAACAGGTTCTTATCTAGTTCTGCACTAGACGACAAAGGAGAGGCGATTGTCCGCGAGGTGCCAATCACTGATAGAAATGGCCGACCTACTGGTGGCTTTAGGCAGGAAACGATGTCTGTACGCCAAGTTCTCAACCGTGATCAGCGAATTCGAGAATATCGTCAGCCCGACCCGAATACTATGCAATAGCTCTATTATTTCATTCAACACTATCTACTTGTAAAATCACATAATTTATGCTAATATATAAGCATGAGCGAAACATCTGTGCCCTCAGACCGTGACCCATCTGGCAATCCAGGGGGGGTTCTCCATGACATGGGAGATACACCTGAACAAAGTGTCGTAGGCGCTCCATTAGGCTCAGAAAGGTACACGACACAAGGTGGCGAAAAACTCCAGTTCACCCCACAATCGTATGATGAATTTAAAGGAGAAACGCGGTTCCGGCTTGCAGAACATTTCCGCTACAACCCCAACGATAGACGTACTGCGCGTGAAATAAACTGGGAAAATAATATTTACACACGGGAGCCCCGTAACAAGCCTGATGGGATGTATCGTGAAGCACTCATTCAAACTGAATCAGGCCATGCCTACTATATAACTAACAACACTGTATTTAAGTTTCTCCCCAGTGAAGATGAAAACGAACCATTTGGAGCTATTGATGATATATATACCTTTGATGAACATATTCCATTACCAAATGTAACCTTGGGTAGCGAATGGAAATTATCTGAATCTGACACTACATCAAATGTAACGAGTGTACTGATAAGCATATCCCGCGTCACTGGTGATCCTGATATAAAGCAAAACATTGGTGGATATAAAAAATCTGGTCCGGATCTATTTGCAGTCGCTCATAAAGCTGCCGGGGAACTTGATGATGATACACCCAACCCTATAATCTTTGAGCGTAAAAAACCCACTACAGTTTCTCCTGAAACAATTATAGAACGATTCAGAGAAGTTTCGGGTAGCCCGAAAGGCTCAGATCCTGAGAATTTTCTTGATAAAAAATCAGCGGAATTGTGCAAAGAATTCTCGGCCGGCCTTGAAGAGATGGATGACAAGGGCTGGGAAAAGGTTATAAAAGCCTTCACCCCTATTGAATTACGCACTCGTCGCATTTCCGGAAAGCCTGTATGGAGCACTCCAGCACAACTTCAGAGCCAAGAAGGCCTGCCAAACGCTATTCTCAATAAAACCGTTTGGAAAGGTCGAGGAATTCGTATCGGTACTCTAGATCTACCACGTGGTGGTAGCAATACAATCGTCATGCTCTGTGACGACGGAAAGTTGCGATGTCTTCGCAATACGACCGCGTTAAACCTGAGCTATGGTTTAGGGTATGGTGAATTACCAGAAGGTTCGTCTATCACCCTTGACACTGCCGGTATTACAACAGCTAATGATCCGGCATCAGTTCGGCTACAGAAAATACTATCTAAACTAAAGAAATAATCTTTTTAGCAGCGTATTATAGCACTTATTTATTCATTTTACTTTCGTCCTCCTAAAGGACTCATCAGCATAACTAAGTAGTTATGGAGTAAAATGCGACAGAGAGCAAGAAGGGCGGGAGCAGCCATAAATCTGACTTATATTATAATGCTTGCTCTCCCGCCCTCTTGATGATCATCATGCCCTTCTAGCGCTCCGACTAGCTCTGCGCTTCAGCTTCTTAGCTCGCGCGTAATAGTCATTCGGGTCCTCGGCAGGACGATTGCGGTTATGTCTACTAGTGTAAACCACTACATATCCCGCCGATATGAACCCCAAGAACATGAACACCAGGGTTTCACTCGAGTTCCAGCCCCATTTATGCGGATAGGAGTAGAGCGGCATCACCATCAGGAGCCACATCGCCAACATAGCGATAGTAGCTGCCGTCAGGCTGAACCACAGCCACATGAGGAAGAACAGTATTCCTGCGGTAATAAGACCCCAGATAGGACCTTTGTTCTCCCCCTCTCCCAGGCCAGGAAAGAGCATTCTATCCCTCCTTGATTGATCTCTCTGTCGACGTCTCTTGATATAGCATCAGAGATGAGTAAATTATAATATAAAAGCGTGTATTTTGCAATAATTTCAGTAGTTTTATTATGCTCGATACTTGTTATACTTATAGGTAAGTACTATGGCTGTTTATAAAGTAATTCAGGACGTTGAAGCTGATGATAAGTTGCTTGGCCCGTTGACACTCAGGCAATTTGTATATGCAGGTATAACTGTTTTTTGTCTATATTTAAGCTATATGGCCCTCACTAAAGGTGCCGCTTTTTTATTGGTAGTATTTTTGCCTCCTGCATTTATCGCAGGGTTTTTTGCATTTCCATGGGGGAGAGAACAACCGACGGAAATTTGGGCATTGGCACGTATACGATTTATGTTTAAGCCGCGAAAAAGGACGTGGAATCAAACAGGCATTAAAGAACTCGTTACCATTACTGTACCGAAAAAAATTGAAAAGGTGTATACAGATGGCTTATCCCAAACTGAAGTAAAAAGCCGTTTACAAGCATTGGCAACAACAATCGACAGTCGAGGGTGGGCAATTAAAAGTGCGTCTATGAGTCCTTATACCACTACGCCTGTAGTAGCCATAGGCAACAACAATGATGAAGAACGGTTGATTAACGTAAATGCAATGCCACAGAGCGTGCCGACCGATGACACTACAATATATGATGATGTGCTTGACCCAACAAACAACCCTAAAGCGCAGCAGTTTGATGCCATACTAGAGCAAAATGCTCAAGCGCAACGAGAACGTCTTATGTCACAAATGCAGCAGGCCAGTACTAATGAGTCTCAAGATGCTGCCACCCAAACAACACGCCAACCAGCAGATTACTGGTTCTTGAACCAGCCTCAGGCAACTACTGGATCGAATCAGACAACCTTTGGCTCACAAGTGGTAACTCCTGGGGCACCCGCAGCGAACACAGACGTCGACAAAATTGAAGAGCAGCAACTCGTTCAACAGCTCCGAGAAAACGCACAAGAGCAAACAATGCAATACTCACACCTTCCTACAGTTTTGCCACTTGCAGAACAAGAAAAGTTAGCAAAACAACAAGCACAAAACCACCCACCTACACCGACACCGCCTCAACAAATATCCTCGCCGACTTCAGTGACAGATAAACCCGACACTGCTATACTAGAACTTGCACAGAAAGACGATTGGAATATATCCACAATTGCCCGTCAAGCCAGAAAGGCACATGGCGAAGAACCTGATGAAGTCGTTATATCGTTGCATTAAATACTCGACATAGTAGACATGAGCGAGGGTGGGACATACAAACTACATGAATCCAAATGATCCAAACCAATTTCAACAAGCACAAGCCCCTGCAATGGCGCCACTACAGTCCCAGGGTGGTGAAATACCCAATGCTCAAGCAGCTCAACCCGTAGTGTCTGGAAGCCAGTCAACAATCAAGGCTCCACCTCCAAAGTCAAATCCCAATAGTACCCAAAACTCCTTACAGATTGCAGAAATCCGAGACGGTATCGTTATTATGAACGATGGAACTTTTCGATCCGTCCTCATGCTTAAAAGTATTAACTTTGACTTGATGAGTCAACAAGAACAGGAGGCGGTAGAGTTCGCATACCAAGGATTCTTAAACTCGCTTTATTTCCCAATCCAAATATTTGTACGCTCTCAGAAAGTTGACTTACAGCCGTATATTGAAAAGTTAGATAAGATCCGCACCGAACATGACAATATGCTCCTCGCTATGCTCATGGAGGATTATCTTGTTTATATGGACAACTTAGCACAACAAACGAACATTATGGACAAAAAGTTCTATATAGTGATCCCGTATTTTCCACATCCAGAAAGTGCTAAAAAGGCAATTGCTTCTGACAGTAAAAACTTCTTATCAGGCCTTATGAGCATGTTTAATAATAATGAAACTCATGTTGTAGTGAATGAAAATGACTTGGAAACAGCAAAAAATGAATTAAGAAACCGTGTTCAAGCCGTGTTAAGCGGTCTACTCCAATGCGGTGTTCAGGGCCTACCACTGGATACACAGGAGCTTATTGAACTGTATTATGACACCTATAACCCAGATACTGCCACACGCCAGCAATTAAAAAATTTTAATGATTTGACTGCTGATGTCGTACAGAAAGGCGCCGGAAATGTTACCCAGTCACACCTCCAGGGAGAATTGCAATAATGTTTGGCAAAAAGAAGCAAAAACTTGACCCCGTTGCCATAGCTCAAGCGCAGCAACTACAAGAGCAGCAGGAAGTTGCTGCAGCATTTCAAAAAGGTATTACAGCACTCCGTGACTTTATTGCTCCAAGCTCGCTTGAGTTTCAATCTTCTTATTTCCAGCTCGGTACTCGATTTGCTCGGACATACTATGTTTATGGTTACCCGCGGCAGGTATATACCGGTTGGCTGAGCGGTATGGTGAACCTCGATGAGGTTATGGATATGTCTATCTATGTATATCCTGTTGAAAGCCAAGTCGTCTTAGAGAATTTACGCAAAAAGGTCACTCAGCTGGAGGCTGGCCTTCAGCTCGATGCAGAAAAAGGCCGAATTCGAGATCCGGCAAAACAGGCAGCCATTCTCGATGCAGAAGAAATACGCGATAAGCTTCAGGTAGGTGAAGAGCGTTTTTTCCGTTTCGGCCTGTATTTTACGATTTACGGCTCTTCTTTAGAAGAATTGGAGTTTATTTCGCACAAAGTTGAGTCAATGCTTGGCCAACAACTTGTATTTAGTAAGCCGGCCAGTGCACAACAAGAGCAAGGGCTTAATAGTACCGTACCGCAATTTATTGACCAGTTACAAATTCGGCGCAATATGAGTACCGGCGCAATTAGTACCAGTTTTCCGTTTACTTCGGCTGATCTTAGCCAAGACAACGGTATTCTATATGGTATTAACATGCATAATTCAGGTCTCGTGATTTTTGACAGATATACCCTTGAGAATAGTAATTCGGTAGTATTTGCAAAGTCTGGCGCTGGTAAAAGTTTTGCTGTCAAACTAGAAGCATTACGCAGCCTCATGATGGGTACCGAAATTTTTATCATAGACCCGGAAAATGAATACGAGCGAATGTGTGATGCCGTCGGAGGAGCGTACGTACGGCTTAGCCTTAATTCAGCAACGCGCATCAATCCATTCGACCTGCCGAAAGTTATTGATACTGAAGAAGCTGACAATGCTTTAAGAAGCAACCTTATTACACTCCACGGACTTTTGCGTCTTATGATGGGCGGCGCCCAAGCCCAACTTATTGGCGGCAACACCGCCTTAACCCCGGCATTAACTCCAAGCGAAGAAGCAGACCTGGATGCAGCTTTAATCGAAACATATGCTAAAGCTGGTATTACAAATGACCCCTTAACCCACACTGCACCGCCTCCAACTATTGCTGATTTATACGACACTCTCCTGCATATGGGTGGTTTAGGCCCCCAGCTTGCGCAGCGGCTTCGTAAATATACTTCGGGTACGTTTGCTGGTATCTTCAGCCAACAGTCAAACATTAATATTGACAACCCGATGGTAGTATTTAATGTTCGAGATCTCGAAGATGAGCTACGGCCAGTCGCAATGTATATCGTTCTAAACTATATTTGGAACAAGACTAAAACAGATCAAAAGCGACGACTGCTGGTAGTAGATGAAGCATGGCAACTTATGAAATATGAAGATTCAGCTGCTTTTCTTTTCTCACTAGCCAAGCGAGCACGTAAATATAACTTAGGTATTACTACTATTACCCAAGACGTGGAAGATTTTATGGGCAGCCGTATGGGACGAGCAATAGTGGCTAACGCCAGTATGCAGCTCTTATTAAAACAATCTCCAACTGCCGTGGACGTATTAACAGATGTATTTAAGCTGACGAGTGAAGAACGGAAACGTCTAAGCCAATTTCCGGTTGGTCAAGGACTATTCTTTGCTGGACAAAGCCATGTTCATATCCAGATAATCGCAAGCCCCACAGAAACCAGCTTAATTACAACCAACCCTGAGCAGATACAACAACTTCAGGCAGGAGAAATGAACCAACTACAAGGTACGATTGATTTGAATAACCAATTACATCCTGGCTTGTAATTGGTTATACTTATATATAGATAACTTGATGGGTGCGAGATTTATATAATGGCCGAACCATTACGCAATGATAATGTTTACGACGATCACGACGAAAACCCGGTAACCCGTCCTCAGCTTGAAGGTATTAAAGGGGGCGGCGAAACCACAACTCCACGCGCCGGACATTTACAAGCCGTACCTAATAGCACCACAGCTAGTAATGAAGCCGGCAGCTCTAATCCCAACCTCAAGCTTATTCAAGGTGGTGAGGCTGCCGGAGCAAGCGATCAAGGAACCGAGAGTGAAAAAGAAGAACAAAAAGTACTGTCCGACCGAGTTGGCAAAGGTTACGAAGAAGGTGAAAGCTCCGCTAATAAACAAAGTAGATTTAGTAGTGTTAAAGGTAAGCTTGCAAATAGTAAAACTAAACGGCGCATACTTTTTGGTATAGCTGGCGGACTTACCGCAGGCGCGTTATCTATTGGAGCATTCTTCTTCGGGTTCATGAATGTGTTTAAACTCGATCATTTCTTATCTAATGTTGAAAAGCGTGCATTCATGCGATGGCAGGTAAATATGGATGATCGTTCAACGAAATGGATTCAAGCTTATCTTACAGTACGTCTGGGAGAAGTTGAGAATTCTGGCGCAGAAGTCAGGGATAATGAAAACATAATATTTCGGGCAAACAGGGTAGATAACAATAATCCACTTACGGATTGGTACCGTACTCTACGCGCTTCCAAGTTTGAAGAGAAAGTTTTTAATGAGAATGGTATAAAGTTTGTAAGCGTCGCAACGAAACAGCCTGACGGAACCATACAGTTCAGACCAGGAAGAGTAGAAATAGACGGACAACAAACACTAACTTTTGATCCACGCTATAGCGAGATAAATGCAATTGATGATATTAATCTTAATGAATTCAACGGAAGGTTGCGCAATTTCGTTGAACTAGAAGTGTTTGACAGTGATAAAGCTGCCCGCAGAGAAATCCGGAAAGTTGTAAATGATAACCTTAAGCCTTGGCAAGTGTATAAGAAAAGACAGCTCCGTAAGGATATCCAGAATATGACGGGTGTCCGCGACTGGCGGTTCTTTGAAAAAACCCGTGCAGCGTGGGAAGAGAAAAAAATTTCAGTCCGCAACAAAATTATCCTTAAGGCCATGCCCGAGAATACTAAATCGGGTAAGTTTGTAAAATGTATATTTGGCGTTGAAACGTGTCGTTCATCACCTGACCCATCTCATCCAGATAATAAAAGTCCGCTTTCTACAGGAAACGGTGACTTTTCTGATAGTAGAGATAGCGAGGGGATGCGTAAACAATTTATATCTAAAATAGTCAGTAGACTTAATATTTTTACAAGTATAGCTACATCACTCGAAACGCTCAATAATGTTGATATGAACATGCGGAACGGCAGTTTGTCTAAAATGGTGGCTGCAGCACGTGCTGCCCAAGCAGTTGGATTGTTCCAGGTTTATTCAACAGCAAAGGACCAGATAAAAACTGGAGAAGTTAACACTCCTGAAGTTGGCGAATTTATGGAGTATGCTAATAATATAGGGCGCAATGAGGCGTGGTCAGCAGTATTGGGAGACAGCAGCAGTGTGGCATATTCTGGCGGGACAGCCTATGCTGCAGCAGAAACAGCAAAAAATAAGGAGCAGTATTGTTCAGAAGAATATCAAGCCTTGGTAGACGCTGGCGAAACAGATAAGGGTGAGTTTGCTTATAATTGTAACCCTATAGGCAGTGGTAGTAAGGCTGCCCAAATTGAAAATCAATGGACTAATGGACCAATGGGAAAGGTGCTTGGGCCAGTACTAAGTGCGTATCGGGCAACACCACTTGATGACATTATAGGCGGTGTTCTTGGGGCAGTTGGAGATGCTATAGGCTTCGTTGTAAACCCAGCAGTAAAGGGAGCCTTAGCAGTCTTAGGGTTACAAGATGATGTTGATGGAGCAGTCAAATGGATGGCTAACTCAGCTGTCGATTATCTTGGAGCAGGCCCTCAAACTGATGAAGGTACTCCGTCTAGTGCTGAAGGGAATTATGTTATGCAAGGAGGTGCTGCATCTGCTGAAGCCACTGCACGCTCACATGGAGCTGCTTTGACTACTGCTACTACGCGGCAAGAATCTATCAACCGTGTAAATGCCTATTTACATGAGTTTGGTGAGAACCAAAGCTTTACGCAAAAATATTTTGCACTTGATAATCCAGATTCTGTGGCGTCAAAACAATTGTTTGCTGTAGCGACGTCGTCAGCATTTTCAAGCCCAGGTACTTTCGCATCATCGATATTCAATTCAATTGGATCACTACCTGGAAAACTATTGTCATTCGGATCTGTGTCTGCTCAGGAGGATACACAAAAACCATATGCTGCTTCCAATTTTGCAGAAATAGACACCTATGATCTACCGGCGGTTTGTATTAATCGGAACGTACTGGATGCTACGCCGGCCAACTCTACAAATGCTGACGACTTAGGGCTTATCCCGGCTAGTGAACTAACTTGGGAATTGTTAAGTAGTAATGAAGAATTTTATGATCGACTTTATGCGAATAATCCTGATGAAAATACCGCTCTGCAAGTTTATAACTGTGAATTGTTCGACAATGGTGTCCGTGGAAGTCTTGGTGCAATATACGGGTATGGAGAAAAAAATGCTATCCAAGAGTCTGGAGGAAGTGGAACTTCAGACGATGGTTCAGGCTCCGATACCACTGGAGACACAGGAGGGGAGATATCGGGAGACGCGCAGGAAATCGCTAGAAAAATATTACAAAAAAATAATATAGACTTAGGATCAGGTGATGGATTTTGCAGGTATTGTGAAGAGGATATTCGAAATACTGCTGAAGGTAAGCCCGCATATGGGAATGTTGCACTTGATGTCAACCTTTTGAAATTTATACTTGAACTTAGTCAATACATGGCAGTAAACATTAACTCCATCACTGGTGAGGGGTGCGGTCATTCCAGTGATACGTGTAAAAGTGCCGGGGGGAGCAGTATGCACTATGAAGGGAAGGGTGTAGATTTTAGCTGTAGTATGACTGATGGAAGCACCATAGACAGAATTGGCCAGAAGTATGGTATCAAATCTAATTATGAGCGTTGTGATGCAGGCATAAACCACTGGCATTATTCGATAGGTGGTAGATAGCATATGGAAAGATTTTTTTCTAAAAAACAACGCTTGATATTGCGGTCAAAGTCTCTACTGTATATAACCACCTTGTTTTTGTGTACGTTTGTCATGATCTACCAAAATACTCAGCCCGCACTTGCACAAGAAGTGAGAGAAGAGATGAATACGGATGACCTTAATAGCATCTTCCGAGAAAGTACCTTCTATAGTGATGCATGTACTCCAGGGGGAGGCGCATCAGCGGGAGTAGATGATGGTGGTGAGCTTCAAAATAGGCTACACAGCCTGGCTGCTGAGAATGGCGATGTAGATGTGGCAATATCCGTAAGCCAGATTGGAAGTAAAAGTATAACAAGTACAAGTGGCGACAAACAAATGGCCACACGTAGCACCTATAAGATATATGTGGCGTATGCCGTGCTCAAGGCCGTTAAGGACGGTAGATTTTCATGGGCATCCGTATCAAGCAGTTTCAATAACATGATTATCAACTCAGATAATGAAGCCGCCGCCCAGTTACGGGGACGCGTAGGTGGGGCGGGAGCAATAAACCAACTGCTCCAAAATGAGGTTGGTTTAAGCAACAAAACTGTTTTAGGTGACGACCCGTACACAGGTCCAGGTGGTACTAACTCTAAGTCAACGGCGAATGATTTCGTAAAATTCCTCAAAAAACTTGAAAACCGTGAACTACCAGGACTGGATAAAGATGCGGACAAGGAATTGTATAACCACTTGCTAGGCGCCATGAAAAACCAAAGCGCACGGACCACTGGCATTAAAGCTGGTGTAGGTGCTGGCACGGAGGTAGCTGACTAGCCGGGATGGGGACCATCGCCTGGTGCAGCTACCGCTGACGTAGGTATTGTATATTCACCAAATAAATACGCAATCGCTATTTTAACTACATTTGGTAATGAAAACTGGACCTACGTGGCAAAGGTTGCGCGTGAAGTCCATGCTGTTATGAAAGATGTTCAGACTGCAAGTGAAACTGCAACAGATGGGGGTGAAGTACTGGACGGACATAGGTTACCTGCCACAAAGGGAGGCACGGGTTATGAGGACCCTGTAGGGCCTGATGGAAGGCTAACTGCTGGTGATGTTGGTGCAACATTAACCTTTCCAAGCCACGTATCCCACGGCAAAGAATACCAAGATTATTATATAACTATGAGATGGGAGTACGTTAAATGGTCATGGGATGGTACTGCGAGTGCCTTAGACAGTGGAAAATATAGTTGGTATAGCAGCAAGCCAAGAAAAGTGCTCGTGACCAACCCTCGCACAAAGAAAAGTATTATAACTGTGATAGCCGAGGCAGGCCCAGCGCCATGGACAGGTGCACGCGGGGGGCAGAGCGAAAACGGATATTCAAGCCCTCAGAGATATACTCCCTCAAATTACACCGGGCGTGTTTCAGGTTTACCCCCTGTTGCAATTGATGCACTGGAAGCTAAGCAAACAGAAAATGGCGAAGGAGATAAGTTACTCTATGCTTGGGCGCCAGATCAAAATGCAACGCCAGGACCCACGGATGATACGGCCAGCGATAATACAAGCGTAGGAAACGGAAGTGCCTGCGTTTGTCGTGATTCTGTGGAAAATGTAAAGGCAGGCGTTGCAACGGGAACGATGAAAAAATTCATAGAGGCCTATGGCCAAACTGTATTCGACGTGGGAAAACAATACGGTATTCCGTATGATGCAATATTAGCCCAAATAGGCCTTGAATCTGCTTGGGGGAATGCAGTACCGGGAGGGAATTCTAATAACCTCTTTGGTATAAAGGCGTACCCTGGATGGACAGGTGAAACCGTTTCTAGTGGAACACAAGAAGACGATGGCAGTGGTGGTATGACAAGTATTACCGCGGACTTTATTAAGTTTAATAGTATTGAAGAAGGAATTGAGGGGTATGCTCAATTTATTCACCGTAATTCAAGATATAAAACAGCTCTTAAATATCCAAAAAATCCTGTTAGATACATAGAAGAAATAAAGAAGGCTGGGTACGCCACCGATAGCCGATATGTATCCAAACTTGTGGGAATATTGAAAACAGTCCAGCAGTATATTGCTGACAATAACTTATTCCCGCCATCATCAGAAGTTGAGCCAGATAATGCACCTCCCAACGCACAGGTTAGTAGTGGTACTCCTGTTTCAAGTGGTGGATGTGCTGATGATTCGGGTGGATCCAGTGCGTCCAGTGGAGATATTATAGGAACTGCGATAAAGTTATCGTGGCCCGAAGACCGCGGAACCACCCCAAAGCCAGAGTATGCTGATGCGTTGAGGGAGTTTAACCCGAGTGTAGCTGGTATGGCTGCGGATTGTGGGGTTTTCGTATCTACAGTTATGCGTGCTTCAGGTGCAGACAAGAACTATCCACCATCAGGCACATGGATCCAAGAACCGTATATGAGCAGTAGTTCAAAGTATGAGTTCTTTGGAGGCAATTCAGGGGCTAGAATTAGATCTACTGCAGATTTAGAGCCAGGAGATATACTTGTCGTAAACGCGGGAAGTGGGGTTGGAGGAAGTGGACATATACTAATTTGGCTCGGACCTAACCCTACTGGAAAAAATATTGCTTCTGCCTCTTTAGGAACACGGGCGGGTAACTTAGGAAACCTTACGAGCCTCAATGACGAATCGGGTAGGGGGTGGTATTCTGTAGGAAGGTTGAAATAATGGATATATACAAAAAACGTACCACAGGCTTTATAGTTTTACTGACGCTTATTTTTGGATACGTTGTAGTATCCTCGATTAGCAGTAGTAGACACAGTGCAACCATAACAACTGAAATCATCCCTAGCAATACGACAGTAAAATTAAACGGTAAGGGTATAAGAAATGGGAAACATAAAGTAACTCCTGGTACATACAAACTCTTAGCTACACGTGAAGGGTTTAAAACAGAAGAAAGAGAAGTTACCGTACGCGCTGATGAAGAGAGGTATGTGGGTATAGCGCTACAATCAAACTCTGAGGATACTTCAGATTGGTATACAAAGAATAAATCCGATCGTATAAAAGCAGAGGGTATAGCTAGTAATAACTTTGATCAGAACAATAGTGAACAAGCACAACTCAACCCCCTCTTTCAACAGTTACCTGTCTCATGGAACCATGGTATGACCTCCATAGGGATCGGGCCATCAAGCCGAAGAGAAAATCAAACAGCCGTAATCATCCAAGAGGATTCGACTGTAGGTAGGAGTTCTTTGATTAAATGGATTCGAGATCAAGGGTATAACCCTGGGGATTATGAAATTGAATTTACAGATTATATTAACCCAGCACTTGAGGACTAAAGCATGAATAAAAAACGTTTTATAACCTATGGATTTCTTAGCACTATACTCTTTGTGAGTGTAGTATTAGCGTTTAATTATTTCACCTCTTTCCAAACTTTATCGATATCTTTTGCACATAACTCTTTGAAGGCAGAGATTTATCCAGCAAATTCTGGTGATGGAGCGGATGAGTTATCTTATATACACAGTCTTGTAGAGTCGGTTGGCGAAGACAAGACTGTTCGCCTCAAAAAAGGTACATATATAGTAAAGTCACCTCAATCAGGTGACTACAAAGAAACGCTTACCCGGGTAGTGTTAGAGAGTAGCAAAGAAAGTGTCTTTATTCAACCAGATTACACTGACCAAAAACTTAACAACTTACTTACACAAGAATCTACCGCTATCCATACTGCGATAGCTGCAAAATACCGCCGAATCCCAGAATTGTACACAATTAGCCAAGGGAAGTTGTTTGGACAAGGTGAATGGTATGCAACAACTTTGGTGTATAAAAACCAAGCAGACCTTTATCAAAGTGACACTCTGCGCATAATACTCCACAAAGACGGAGATTCTTGGAAAGTCGCTACCACACCTCCTGAAATTATTATCAGTAAAGTAATTTATCCTGATATACCCAGTTTTGTTATCGATGGCGCCAATAATTTATAGTACTACCCTATAAAGCGATCACTTTTGCAGAGTCGGTAAAATGGTCGATAACCACATCGGCATCTGTTGTTGTTATGAGACTTTGATATGACTTGAGAAACGTGACTAAAGCTTGGCGGCGTTTGCCGTCGAGTTCGCTGAATACATCGTCGAATAATAATATTGGCTTTTCGTTTCGTGCGGTTTCAATATATTGAGCTTCCAACATCTTCAATGCCAATACGACAGTGCGAATTTCACCGCGCGAGGCCACCTCACTTGCATCCTTGTTATTGATATACAGTCTCACATCTTCTCGATGCGGTCCACGGCTTGTAAATCCTAATATAGTGTCACGCTCTATATTTTTCTCTAAAGCCTTTAGAAGGCTTGTTTCGTAGCTTCTAGCTTGGATGGGCGTAGTGTAGCTCAGCTCTACTTTGGTGGTATTACTGGATATTTCGCTATATAGTCCACTAAGCTTTTTGTTGAATTCAGTAATGAGCGACTGACGTTCGGTAAAAATTTTTCCGGCGAGTTCACTTAAGCGTAAATTCCACACAAATAGCTGGTCGTTAGCTGGCGCGTTTTGCTGCTTTAAGAGCGCATTCCTTTGAGCAAGCACGCGCTTGTAGTGCATAAGGACAGCTGTATACCCAGGAAGGGTTTGACTTAATATAGTGTCCAAAAAAGTTCGGCGTAGTTCCGGACTACCATGAAAGAGTAAAAGGTGATTAGGCTCAAACAGCACTGCTGGTATAGTTTTTTCCCGGGGTAAACGTTTATACTCTTTGTCTTCTATTTCAAAGGTCTTTGCAATCTTGTCTTCTTGCGCCATGAGTTTTACCACTCGCACCTCTGTTTCGGTACTTACATCTATTCGAGCCCAAGGAGCATTAGTTTGTAGGAGTTCTTTGTCTGTGCCTTTAAATGATTTTCCATGCAGCGAGACTAATACTGCCTCTATAATGGTAGTTTTACCACTCGCATTGGGCCCAACAATGATATTTACGCCTGGGTCGAATTCAAACGCGCCTTCAGTATAAGAACGAAAGTGTTGTAGGCGGACATAGGTTATCATGCATTCATTTTAACTCTTGAGTGGCATAATGAGGTGCGTATAGTCTTTTTCACTTGGATCAGACAATACAACCGGGTCGAGTTTACCGTTAAAGCAAAAATCAATTTCCTCACTATGAAAAGCATTGAGTGCATCAAGCAAATAACGGGAATTAATAGTCACCTCGCCATCACCGGTAATTTTTCCATCAGCGCTAGCAATATTCTCACCAACCTGCGAAGCAATTGAACGAATACTCAAGATACTCTTGCTTTCGTCAGTTGTAATTTTAATACTTCCTGCACTCTCACGAGCAAATAGGCTTGATACTTTTGCAATATTAATAAGGTCAGCCCGTTTCAGATGTGCCTTGTTTGTAAATTCCTTTGGTATAAGTTTTTGATAATCTGGGTATTTACCTTCAATTAAACGTGCGACTAGTTCTACGTCACCAGCCTTAAACAGTACCTGTTGATCATTATAGGTAATTACTACACTATCAGAGAAATCATGAACGATTCGCAGGACATCTTGCATTGCAGAAACAGGAATTAATAAATCAATACCATCCACTTTAGCTGATATATGTTTTGCCGCTAGCCTATAGCTGTCGGTTGCTGCTAGATACAGATTGGAACCGTCACTATGTACATAGACTCCGGTAAGTACAGGACGAGCTTCATCACTAGACGCCGCGAATACGACTTGCTGTAAGGCGTGCTTTAAGTCGACACCTGGTAGAGATATTTCTGTACCGCCTTCAATAGCAGGCATAACGGGAAAATCTTCGGCAGCCACACCATTGATAACTGACTGGTATTGATCAGTAGTTATGTGTAGCTTATTATCTTCTAATTCTAGGTTGATAACACTTGGCGGCAGGCTGCTGATAAAATCCTGCATAAGCCTGGCGGGTATGGTGATTGACCCTTCTTCTTTTACCTTGGCTCCACAGTACTGCGTAATAGCAATGTCGAGATTGGTAGCCGCAATGCTTAGCCTGTTGTTCGTAGTTTTTAGGAGTACGTTTGCAAGTATCGGCAAAGTACCTCGTGTGTTAGCGACCCGAGCCACGGTATTAAGGGCCTTGCTGAGATTTTCCTGGGTGACTTGCAGCTTCATAAATAAATACTCCTTTATTTATATATACATAGTTTTAGTTATTATTAGCCGTGTGTAAAATGTGTACAAATTATAAATAACAGATTGAAAAACAGAAAAACTTTGCGTAGAAACGTGGGTATAAAAATTGTGCAAAGTTGGGATAAAGCTGTGTTTTTCCATATACTCCCTCATGCCTTCACGGCTAAGCTGCGGAAATGTGATCGTTTGTGCACGGTTCATCCGCACACCATTCACAGCCAGTCCACAGGCTTTACACATGGAGCCGCTCCTTAATTTCAGTCACCGCAGTGCGCAGTGTTTCATCAACTCGAATCTCTTTTTCTATTTTTTCAACAGAGTGTATTGCTGTAGTATGATCTTTTCGGCCGAGTTCTCGAGCAATCTTAGGAAAACTTAAGTGCAGTTCACTCCGTAGTATATACATAGCAACTTGCCGCGGCACCACAATATCTTTATCACGTTTTGGACTCATAATGTCGCTAATATCTACCTGAAAATATTTGGCAGTACGTTCAATAATTTGTTTGGCGCTGATATGTTTTGGTCTTGTTGCAGAAACACCAAGAACACTCATAGTCGTTGCGAGGTTGGGTGTTAAACCGCGCATTTCACAAAAGGCTAACAACTGGTTAAGTGCTCCTTCAAGTTCGCGAATATTTGTCTGGACGTTATTCGATAGGTATTCCGCAACATCATGATCAAGCTCCACACCGTGATTATGTGCTTTAGCTTGCACAATAGCACAGCGTGTTTCAAAATCTGGGTTTTGCATATCAATACTCATACCCCATACAAACCGCGAGCGTAGGCGCTCCTCTAGGGTTGGTATTTCTTTTGGCGGTTTGTCGCTGCTAATAATAATTTGTTTATTAGCTTGGTGGAGAGCATTAAAAGTATGGAAAAATTCCTCTTGGATTTTTTCTTTGCCTGCTAAAAATTGTACATCGTCGACAATCAAGACATCAGCACCACGGTAGTAATCGGCAAAATCAGTATTTTTCTTAAACCGTAGCGCGTCAACGAACTCTTGCACGAATTGTTCAGTTGACACATAGACAACCCGTGCATTCGGATTACTTTTTAATACAGTATTACCAACAGCTTGAATCAAGTGTGTCTTACCGATTCCTACGCCACCATACAAAAATAACGGATTATATTTACTACCCGGATTTTGAGCAATAGCTTGGCACGCCGCATGGGCTAATTCGTTACCGGATCCGACAATGAAATTCTCAAAAGTGTAACGCTCATTAAGACCTTGTCGATAAGAGTGAGCCAGCTTACTAATAACGGTGGTCTTAGATCCCACGGTGGTTTTATTTGTGGAGGAGGGTACTGCTTGGGTTTTTAAGAGAGGCTGAGATTCATCAATACTCGATTTTTGCTTGCCTGCAAGTGCGTGGATTTTGTATTCGACCACAGGAGTGTTAACACCATTCTTCTCCAGCGTTTCACATACTAATTGATTATATTTTCGTTCCAATTGTTGCTTTATAAAGACATTAGGCACACCTACCACAAGCACATTATCTTCGTGTTTTAGAAGAGTGGTGTTTTTGAACCAAGTAATAAAATTACCTCGGGAAACCGATAATTCTATTTCTCCTAAAACTGCTTGCCACAAGCCGCTTTGCATATATCCCCTATACTTTTATACCTCTAATATACCCCACAACTCATATAGTTTTCCACACCTTCGACACAAAACACAACAGAATCAGACTAATAATACGCGATATGGGGTGAATTTATACACACCCCTAACTCCCATCTGTTAATCTGTGGAAAATATTTGGAAATAAGTGGAAAACTTGGTAGAATTAGTGGGCAAACATTGTCATTTTTACGCTGACAATATCAACATAAATGTAATCTGAAGACACATGAAGCATATTCAGGTGAGGTGGGTCTAGTGTCAAAACAACAGAGTAAGGTACAATAATACGTATGCCAAAACGCACATACCAACCCAAAAAACGCAAACGTGCTCGCGAGCATGGTTTTTTTGCTCGCATGAAGACTCGTGCCGGCCGTGCAGTGTTAGCACGTCGTCGTCTTAAGGGTCGCAAACAGCTGTCACACTAAAATAATAAGGGAGCCGCAGGAAAATGCTTGCGCGAACGTATCGCTTTCACGGACACGGAAGCTTACGCTATGTATATACTCGCGGAAAAGCTGTGCGCGGCTCTTTTGGTGTTTTGAAATATACGCCAAATACTAAGCGCAAAAAATGGCGTGCAGCAGTTGTAGTGAGTAAAAAAGTCCATAAATCTGCAGTTGTTCGTAATCGCATACGGCGGCGCCTTTATGAACTGTTACGTACCTCCATACATCCTGCCGCGGAACCTGTAGATATCGTGTATGTAGTGTACGCACCAACCGTAGCTGATATGCCTGCCAGTGAATTACAGAAAACTATTTGGTGTCAGCTCCAAAAAGCCGAAATTAAACTCAATCCGCATGCTATAGTAGATAAGAAGGAGTAATTGATGTTCGATACGCTGATTGTACAGCCTATATTTAACCTGTTAGTGCTTATTTATGCACTAATTCCAGGGCATAATTTCGGGTTGGCAATAATTCTATTTACGATCGTTGTTCGATTGTTGATGTGGCCGCTTGTGAAGAAGCAGTTGCATCAAACAAAAGTGATGCGCAAACTCCAGCCGGAGATGAAAAAAATCAAAAAGGCTGCGAAAGGAAACCGCCAGCAAGAATCTATGATGATGATGGAGTTGTACCGCGAACGCGGTATAAATCCATTTGCCTCACTCGGACCGCTTTTATTACAGCTTCCTATATTTATCGGTCTATACAGCGGCTTACAGCGCGTGGTCAAAGATCCGCAGCAGCTTATCGATTTTTCTTATCCGGTACTCCAAAACACCGGGTGGATGCAGCAGCTTGCTGATAACATCCATAAATTCGACGAGACCTTATTTGGAATCGTTGATCTCACAAAAGCTGCACTTGGCGGTGGCGGGATCTATTGGCCGGCAATGTTGATTGTGATTGCAAGCGTGGTCATACAATACTACCAGGCTAAACAACTTATGCCGCAGGACAAAGAAGCTCGAAGTTTACGCCAAATTCTCAAAGAAGCGAGTAGTGGTAAACAAGCTGACCAATCAGAGGTAAATGCCGCAGTTGGGCGCAGTACCAAGTTTTTGCTGCCGGCAATGGTCTTTATTTTTACTGTATCAATAGCCTCAGCACTAAGTCTGTATTGGCTCGTTTCAGGCCTTGTAGCGTATATCCAACAAGCAATTGTTCTTAATAAAGATGAAGAAGAAATGAAAGCTATCGTAGACGGTAAAGCGTCCAAAAAAGATACTAAAAATATTCCTGAAGCGGAAATTGTAGAAAAACCGAAATCAAAAAGCAAAGCAAAATCTTCCAAACGTTCAACCAAACGTAAAAAGAGGAAGAAATAATGAGCACGAATGAAATGGAAGAATCAATTCAATTTGCCAAAAAATACCTCGAAGATATCTTGTCGTTTTTTGGTCTTAATACAGATATTTATGCTACAACGAGCGATGAAGAGGTAATTGAGCTCAATATTCCCTCAACTCACCTCAACGGCTTTTTAATTGGTCAGCATGGTGAAACTATGCGAGCTTTACAGTTTTTAGTAAGTAACGCACTTCGCACAAAAAACTATCCGGTCACTCGAGTGAGTGTAGATGTAGCTGACTATAAGAAACAACGTGCCGATCGTATCGCAGAAAAAGCAGAAAATTGGATAAAGAAAGTTAAAGAAACCGGCGAACCTTTCGACCTTAAACCTATGAGTGCTGCTGACAGGCGAACAGTACATAAGCTTGCTGCAGAGCACGGTATTGTGAGCGAATCAGTTGGCCAAGGTCGTGATCGTCACATCGTGCTTAAGCTGGCAGCTGAATAATTCAACCTTACTTTTTCTCAAGTGCGTTCTGGTAGATCGCTAGGGTTTGTTCAGCCATTTTCTTCCAAGAATACTTCTTTACTTGTTTTTTGCCCGCAGCGACCAATTCTTTCTGGCGTTTTTCACTAGCAAGTACTTTTTTAATCTTTTTAGCAATATCTTCTTCACTGAAGGGGTCGATATATTCAGCAGCGTCACCATAGACTTCAGGTAGACAAGTTGCATTACTACTGATAAGCGGAGCGCCATAGAGCATTGCTTCAAGTCCCGGCAACCCAAACCCTTCACTGAGTGAGGGGTATACGTAGGCTTTAGTATGCTCCATCGCCCAGCGAAGCTGCCCATCTGGTATAAAATCGGTGAACAGAACTGATTCTTCGAGTCCGAGTTCCTTCACAAGTGCTACATATGATTTGTAGGAGGCGTCCTTTTTGCCAGCGATAACCAAGAGTAGGTTAGGGTACTTTTCTCTCACCAACACAAATGATCTAATAAGCCTGCGTAGGTTTTTATGGGGCAAAGGTCGGCCATTAAACATAATAAAATCTTTGTCTTCCAAGCCGGGTATAGGTTCGGGTTTTTGGTCAAAAATGTCAGCCGCCTCGTAGGTGGCGGTAATTTTACGGCTGTTGATATGTGCGAATTTTGCTACGTCATCTTTTACAAATTCTGTGGGCGTGATGACATGCGTGGCCTTGCGGAGAGATACACGAATGACCCATTTATACACCTGTTGTTTAATCCAAAAGATCAAACGGTTTTTACTAGGATTTCTAAAACGTGTGGTGGTTAAGTCATGAATGGTGGTGATAGATTTACCCATGTAGAGCACTGGTTGTTGAACCATACCAAAATGCACCAAATCTGGCTTAAGCCTATACAATTGCCAGGCTAAGCCGAGCTGTTCGCCAAACCCAAATTCCTTATACCGCGATTTAATAACGGTAAACTTCGGCGCTACCTTATTAAAATGTTCTATACGGTGCGACTTTGTAAGTACCACGACATCAAAAGCCGGTTTTAATACATATAAGTTTTCAATAAGCATATCAATATAGCGACCGGTACTTGTGCCAGACTCCCGAGCATCAATGACTATTTTTTTCATTTTTTCTCCTTAATTTCCACCATTTTGCACGCAAGTTTCGTAAATTTTTAGCATTTGGCGGTAAATCCCAGGTCAGTATAGAACGTATATATTCATCTGTCACTTGCTTATGCTTTTGTATCGTTCGCCGTTCTTTAAAAACGTGGTAATGATTTTTAAGATATACCAACTGTCCTTTTATTGCTGGCCAACCTTTTCCAGTTACACATGCTTTAGCTATCATACTCCAGTATGCAAGAAAGAGGCGGGGGAGTATTATCGGTATTAGGCTGTTTGGTACATTTTTCCAAAACAGCATCGGCAAGTTCTTCATCGTTTGATATGTTGCAAATCCCTTAATACGGCTACTTGTGGCGCTGATCTGATGATACGCGATTGCCGTAGGTGTAAATCGAACTTGCCAACCTGCTAACTGTGCCCTAAAACTCAAGTCAACATCTTCGTAGTAAGCAAAGAACTTTTCATCAAATAACCCAATTTCTTGGAGCATTTCACAGCGGTATAAACTGGCGCCACCAGAAGCACCAAAAATTTTAGTCTGCGTATCGTAAGTATTAAGTTGGGACTCATTTCGGCCTCTTGGATACGGTAAACCCCAGGTTGTATATAAGTCTCCAGTACTATCGAGGTGACTACCGTCACTACTCACTATTTTACTGGTGACAATACCAAATTTCGGATTTTTTTCGAGGGTTTTCACCAGTTCAGAGAGCCACTCCTTATTAACAGTCGCATCGTTGTTAAGTAGCGCCACATACTCACAACCATTCTTAATAGCATAACGGATGCCTACGTTAACACCACCTGCAAATCCCAGGTTTTCCTTTTGTGGCAACACAGTAACTTTTGGGTAATTTTTTGCAAGAAGCTCCCTAGACCCATCTACTGATCCATTTTCAACCACTACAATTTCGCAAGGTATAGTTTGTTGTAAAAGTGAGTCCAAACAAGCCGGTAAATCTTCTTTGCCGTTCCAGTTCGGAATAACAACTACAGCTCGGGGTGTCGACGTATGTGTCATATTCAACTATAATAACGTAAAGCTAATGAAACAGTATATCTCTAAGCAAAACCGGGCTTTGCTCAGCGAACTCGTGCGTACAGACTTTAAACTTCGCTATCAAGGTTCAGTTCTCGGTTATGCATGGTCGCTCCTGCGGCCGCTTCTTTTGTTCCTCATTCTTTATATCGTATTCGTGCAAATTCTTAAATTTGGCGGCGATGTACCTCACTTTCCTATTTATCTTTTGTTGGGTATTGTGTTGTGGACCTTTTTTGCAGAGATGACCAGCCAAAGTCTTGGCTCGATTGTTGGCCGTGGTGACCTTATCCGTAAAATACGCATACCCCGCTGGATGATTGTTTTTTCAACAAGCATTTCGGCAATAATCAACCTATTCCTCAACCTTTTGGTAGTAGGTGCTTTTCTGCTATTTAATAAAGTGGAGCTCTCGTGGAGCATATTGTGGCTACCACTTATCCTTATTGAAATTTACCTATTCGCTTTAGGTATATCATTATTTTTATCGGCAGCATTTGTAAAATATCGAGACATCAATTATATATGGGAAGTTATTCTTCAAGGTGCATTCTATCTAACTCCTATCTTGTATTCACTTACTCTGATACCTAATGAAATGTTCCAAAAACTACTACTTATGAATCCTATGGCGCAGGCAATACAAGATGCACGCTACAGTGCTGTGACACACGAGACCATTACAACCCACTCGATCTTTGACGGCGGTTGGTATATGTTTATACCGTTTACCGTAGTCATAGTAGTGTTAGTTGGGGGCTTGCTGTATTTTAAGAAAGAATCAAGGTATTTTGCGGAGAATGTGTAAATGAGGGAGAATGTAGCAATAGAGGTAGAAAATATCTCAAAGTCATTTAAGCTACCACACGAAAAACAAAACTCAATTAAAAGTGCTTTTGTTAATTTTTATAAACGAAAAAAGGGTTACGAGAAACAACAAGTCTTAAAAAGAGTTTCTTTTGAAATAAAGCAAGGTGAATTTTTTGGTATTGTAGGTCGTAATGGTAGCGGCAAGAGTACGTTATTAAAACTTTTGGCGGGTACATACACTCCTGAAGAGGGATATATTAAAATTAATGGTAAGCTTACCCCATTTATTGAATTAGGTGTCGGTTTTAACCCAGAACTCTCTGGCCGAGAGAACGTATATCTTAATGGCGCTTTACTAGGATTTTCGCGTAAAGATATGGACGCTATGTATGACGAGATTGTGCAGTTTGCTGAGCTTGAGCGTTTTATGGATCAGAAATTGAAAAACTATTCATCGGGTATGCAGGTTCGGTTAGCTTTTTCAATTGCTATTCAAGCTAATACCGACATACTACTCCTAGATGAAGTTTTAGCTGTAGGAGATGCAGCATTTCAGCAAAAATGTTATGACTATTTTGAGAAATTAAAAAGAGAAAAGAAGACTATTGTAATTGTGACTCATGACATGGCTGCTGTAAAACGTTTTTGCACCCGGGCTGCTTATATCGTAAATGGAGATATTAAGAAAATAGGGGATCCCTTAGAAATTACAGATCTTTATACGGAAGCTAATATAGAAGGTATAGAAAAACAGCATAGACAATTCACAAGCTCTCAGCATCATAACTTAACGGCAAAAATAATCAAGCAAACACCACAACAAGTTATTATTAATTTTCAATACAAATCTGACCAAAAAGAAGAGATGTATGTAGGAATTTCGGTAATAAGAGAGGGTATTTCAGTTGCCGATATAACTACTTCACTTGAAAAGCCCCTAATCTCTAAGGGAAAACTTACCTATACATTAAATACAGAAATATTTAATGAAGGAGTTTACCAGATCACTGCTTCTCTTTTTAAAAAAGCTAACAGAGAATGTGTCGCAATAAGCAAGGAACGTAACACTTTTATCATAAAAGGTGAAGGTGACATAACTCGAGGAAATGCCCTAAAGTTAGCCGATACATGGGAATATAATTAATTCAATATGAAACGTATTAATGTAACTAAAACTTTTCTACCTCCTCTTTCCGAGTATGAAGCTTATCTGAAAAAGATATGGGAAAATGACCAACTCACCAATCAAGGTCCACTTTTGAAAGAATTTGAAATAAGCATGAGGCAATATTTCGGAGTAGATAATTTCCACTTTGTTAGTAATGGGACAACAGCGCTTCAGCTTGCCTTGCGGACTCTTGGTATTAAAGAAGGAGAAGTTATTACTACTCCTTTTTCTTATGTAGCAACTACCTCTGCTATATTATGGGAACGGTGTGTACCTGTCTTTGTAGATATAGAGCCTAATACATTTTGCATAGACCCAGATAAAATAGAAGCTGCTATTACTCCTAATACTAAAGCAATTATGGCAGTCCATGTTTTTGGAAACCCATGTAACATAGCTAAGATTCAAGATATTGCAAGAAGACATAATCTGAAGGTTATATATGATGGTGCTCACGCTTTCGGGGTAAAGTATAAGGATCGATCTTTATTAAGTTATGGCGATGTTTCAACATGTAGTTTTCATGCTACAAAACTGTTCCATACTATTGAGGGGGGTGCCGTTATCACGCCTCATACTAATGTTAGTCAGCGAGTAGAACTAATGAAACGTTTTGGTCACAATGGTGATGAGCACTATATGTTAGGTATAAATGGCAAAGCTTCCGAATTTCAGGCAGCAATGGGCTTAGCAAACCTACCATATATAGAAGCAAACATACGAAAGCGTAAGGGTATTACCCAATCTTATAATCAACTTTTAACACCTACATTACAGAGACCTCTAAAATTACCCTTCACAGAACACAACTATGCCTACTATCCTATTGTATTTAAAGATGAAAAAACATTACTAAAAACAATTAAGGCACTTCATGAGAAGCAAATCTATCCAAGAAGATATTTCTATCCCTCGCTAAACCAACTTCCATATATAGAAAATACTCAACAATGTCCGATTTCTGAAGAGGTATCGAGAAAAATCCTATGTCTTCCGCTTTATGCAGATCTCACAGTAGGCGAGGTAGAGAGGATAGCAAAAGTAGTCAATAACAATGTTGCGTAATATCATAAAAAAACCTATACGAGAAGATTTCGTAGTAATTGATTCACAATTTCCACAAAAAGATCCATTTGCTTTTAAGAATGTAGAGATTACTGAATACCTGAAAAGGATTAATAATTTTAAAAGCTATACAATGTATCCTATGATGCCTGATGAAGGAGCGTGGTTTACTCATGGGTACGGTATTACATATAAAGAATTCAAAGCTAACAAAGAGGGTTATTTAAGGCACTATAAACAGGATCCAGATAAAATTAATTATCTTTTTCCTGATCAGAAGTATAGTTTTAAGCTTGCCTATACTTATTTTTTGGCAGAAACCTATGTGTTATTACCCTTTTTAGAGAAAAATAAAATTCCTTTTATTTTTGTGTTGTATCCTGGGGGAGGATTTGGGCTAAACTTTAATAAGTCGGATAATATGTTGCGAAGAATATTCCAAAGCAAATATTTTCGTGGAGTTATTACTACTCAAGATATAACTAAAGATTATTTAATAAGCAAGCAACTTTGTCTAGAGAAACAAATCCATCATATATATGGTGGATTTGTTCAATTTAAGAAAAGCGATGTACTACCAAGAAAAAAATACAAAAAAGAAAAAGATACTTTTGACATTTGTTTCGTTGCAGCAAAGTATTCAGAAAAAGGTGTAGATAAGGGTTATGACTTGTTTATTGAAGTAGCCAAAGAGCTATGTAAAAAAACAAATGACATAATGTTTCATGTGGTTGGAGGATTTAATAAAGAAGATGTAGATATATCTGGAATTGAGTCACGTATCAAATTCTATGGTTACAAAAAGCCTGATTTCTTAGTGGAATTTTATACACGCATGGATATTTTTCTTGCACCCAGTAGGCCATTTAAGCTCTTCGAAGGAAGTTTTGATGGCTTTCCTTTAGGGATAGATGCAGGATACTGCGGAGTAGCTATATTTGTTTCTGATAAGCTAAAAATGAATAAGCACTATACTAATAACCGAGACATAGTGATAGTTAGTTTAGATAAAGAAAAAATAGCCAATAAGGTTTTGCTGTATTATGATAATCCTGAGAGACTTTACCGATTATCACAATCTTGCCAAGCCAAAACCCAAGAATTGTTCGATACCAATTACCAAATTAACGAAAGGTTGAGTGTGTTTAGCAAGTTTCAATCTCTAGAATTACTATAGGAGTTATGATGAAAAAGAGAGTATTAGTCTTTCCTTGTGGGTCAGAGATTGGGTTAGAGGTGTATAGATCCGTTAGTTTCTCTACACACTTTAAGTTATACGGAGGTTCATCCGTAAAAGATCACGGAAGATTTGTATATGAAAACTATATCGACAATCTTCCTCATATTGATGATGATAACTTTGCCCAAAAAATAAATGAAATCATTAAGAAATATAAAATAGATTTTATATTTCCTGCACATGATAGCGTTGTTTTAAAAATAGCTCAGCTAAAAGCAAATAGTAAAGTTGACTGTGAGGTGATTACTTCGCCTGTAGAGACCTGTGAAATAGCTCGATCAAAATTAAAAACATACGAAACATTTGCTGGTATTATTCCTACACCTAAAGTTTTCAAAAACCCAGTTGAAATAGAAACAGCAGATTTGCCCGTATTTCTGAAGCCTGAGGTTGGCCAAGGTTCAAAGGGAACCTATTTAGCAAAAAGTTACGAAGATATAAAATTTTACACTACCAAAGACATTTCATTGTTGGCTCTTGAGTATCTCCCCGGCAAAGAATATACTGTGGACTGTTTTACAAAGAGAGACGGAGAACTGGTTTTTTGCCTTGGCCGTGAACGAACCAGAATAAGCAATGGTATTAGCGTCAATTCTACAGAAGTTGATGACCCACGGTTTAAAGAAATTGCTCTGACAATAAACAGAACACTAAAGTTTAGAGGAGTATGGTTTTTCCAGGTCAAAGAAAACACTAAAGGCGATCTTGTCTTAATGGAAATAGCTCCGAGAATAGCTGGAACCATGGGTCTTACGCGTTGTGCGGGGGTGAATTTAGCACTTCTGAGTTTATTTGACGCATGTGGTTATAATGTAGAGGTTTCCAAAAATTCCTACTACATTGAAATAGATAGAGCATTACAAAATAAATATATCCTTGATATCGCTTATAAACATGTTTATCTTGATTTTGATGATCTTGTCATTTTTGAAAATAAGATTAATCCAATTGTTATTTCTTTCATCTTCCAATGCATTAATGAGAATGTGAAAATTCATCTCATAACTAAACATAAAGAAGATCTTCATCAAACTTTAAAAAAATATAGATTGTCCAACCTTTTCGATGAATTAATATGGCTTGGTGAAGAAGAAAAAAAATTTAAATACATTAAACACAAAGATGCAATATTCATTGATGATTCGTATGCTGAAAGAATAATGGTAAAGAAGGAGATTGGCATACCTGTATTTGACGCTCATAATATAGAGGCGTTATTGCATTAAGAAAATTACTAAGAAACATCAATCTGGCGTATAATAATATAAACCAAAATTGGAGTAACGTAGGTGAATTCAAAGAAGCAAATATCAGAGTTAGATAAAAAATACTTCAAGATGCTAAGACAAGATGTATCAGACTTTATGAAGGCGTCAGGCAAGCAGTATGATAAGGAAGGTCTGAAAGTTCTGGATATTGCTCCTCAAGATCATGAAGGAGCGCGCCCTTATTTCAAAAAGTCGACAGTTGAAACATTAGACATTGATCCAGATTCAGCCGCAACATATGTTGCAGATATTTGTGCCACCAATTCCAGTATTATTCCAAGCGAACACTTTGATATAGTCGTATGCACTGAGGTGCTCGAGCACACACTACAGCCTTTCCAGGCTGTTAAAGAAATTAGCCGAATCTTGAAGTTCGGGGGTATTGCTCTAATTTCTGTACCTTACAACTTTAGAATACACGGTCCATTACCAGATTGTTGGCGCTTTACAGAACATGGACTTAGAGAGCTATTCAAAAACTTTGAAATTATTAGCCTTGATAGTCTTGAAGATGAGGATAGGTTTTTAGCTCCTATCCACTACACAATGGTAGTAAAAAAAATTTAACATGTATAACCTAAAGCCCAAACTGAGTACAGTGGTTATAGCATATAACCAAGAGGAGTATATTCAAGAAGCATTACAAAGTATTGTTAGTCAAAAAACAGACTTTCAATGTGAAGTAATCGTAGCGGATGATGCTTCAACCGATAAAACACAAGATATAATAAGAAAATTTGCCGCACAATACCCTACGCTTATTAAACCTATACTAAGAAAAAGGAATATTGGTGCTTGGAATAATTTTGTTGATGCTTTACGTAAAGCAAATGGAGAATATATAGCTCTTTGTGAAGCTGATGACTTCTGGGTAGATAATCAAAAAATCCAAAAACAAGTAGAGTTTCTAGAGAGAAACAAAAAGTACGCTCTTTGTTTTCACCCTGTAAGAGTAACTTTTGAAGATTCAAGTCGAAAAGAATATGTATATCCTAAGTTAGTAAAGAAGTCTGACTTCACATTGGAAGAGTTGCTAAATCAAAACTATATACAAACTAACTCAGTTGTATATCGGAGACAAGATTATAGGAAGTTAGCAAAAGATGTTATGCCCGGAGATTGGTACCTGCATTTATATCATGCTCAATTTGGCAAAATTGGGTTCATTAATAAAACCATGTCAGTCTATAGGAGACACAAGGGAGGTATTTGGAAAGGGGCCATAGAAAAGAAAGAGGATTTTTGGCTGAAATATGGAACGGCTCATATAAAGACGTATAAAGAGATACTGAAGATGTACGGCAATGACCCTAAGCATGTTCAGATTATATATGGTGCGCTTGCTCGTGTACTCGACTTGTTTATTGAGTTGGATAAAAAAAATAGACCACAGGTCTTAAGAAATGCTGTTGAGCAATTTTCAGACATCATAATAGACTGCCTCATTAGCCAAAGGCAGACACAACAAGACACGATAACAATAATTAATCACGATAATGAGCATTTACATAAAATGCTTGAACTTAAAGAAAATCATGTAAAAAACCTTGAGAAACAGTTAAGAATAATTCATGATTCACGACTTTGGAAATTAACACAAACAATAAGTAAATACAAAAACAGGTTTTAGAACTGTTTCTTTTTGTAATTTAAATTATACTTTCTTGCTCTTTGCTAAGGCACTCTTTACTGTCTGAGTTAAGGCAGTGTTCCAATCTTTAGGTAGGTTGGTTTTTTTAGCATTTTCTATCCTAGTTTCAAGAGATAAATCACATGCTTTCAACAAGCCTTCTTTCACAGCGGGCACCGACGCCTCAACAAGTATAAGGTTGTCATTATATTTACTCAGGTCTTGTTTAGTTTCATACTTAGTTGTTACAACGGCTGCACCCAGTGAAGATAATTCGAGGGGTGGATAGCTAGGATGAGGAGCCATCATCAAGGAAATAGCAACATCAACTGTTTTTGCAAACTCATAATATTCTTCTATGCTTAGCTTGCCTAAATTAGTAACTTCTTTACCTGATTCGAGCAATACATTGCTGATTCCATCTTGACCAGCCATAAAACATTCCCATTCGGAGGGGTCAAGGTCTTGTTCTGTAAATACTTCGTCAAGCACTTTAAGAGCTGTATAAAAAAGGTTTCTTTCTACTGAAGGCCGACCGTATACAAAAAGTCGCCTCTTTTGTTTATTTTGGGCTGCTTTTGAAGCACCCAATTCCCAAAGATTAACTGCTGGCTCAAAAAATAGAGTTTGTTTTGATATGTAATCATAACCTTTTGCAGACATGAAATCAGCCATTAATTTAGTATTGCAAACGGGCACAAATCTATCCGATTTATAAGTACTTTCTGCCAATGTGTACATATCACTATTGTTGTAGAAAATAGGTTCATAATCCTGGATAAGGTATATGAATTTTTTTATCAGGGGTAACCGCTCGATTAAATATGCATCCCACCAAGCTGAGCAAATTAATGTGTCATCAGGGTGGAGATCGATATAGCCGTAATGGTTAAATTTTCTAGGAGATAGATCTGATAACTCAATATCATGCTTGAGTATAATATCGTTCTTTTGGTAAAAATCTTTTAATTCTTTGCCTTTTACGTGTCCCTTTTTTAAAGTCTCAACAATAAGCAGGGGAGTATCTGATTCATTGGCGGTCAGGGCAGCGTAAATGAGCGCCGTAGCAGTACCTCCGAAAAATGAACTTTTCTGTAATGATGGTATAAATAAAGTTGTTCGTGCGGGGCGACCGGCTTTCGGCAGTGCAGGATGTATTGGAGTTATGTAAGGAATAGACTCATAGTATAATTTTTCAAACTGAATTTTGTCTGTCAGTTTTATTGTATCATCCATCCCATTGATGATACGATGAGCTTTATTCTCTACTCTACCTGAATAGTTTGCGCCTACAGAAAGGACACGTCGTGATATGTGAGCACTTTTACGTACTCCCCTTACGAATGTTCGTTTAATCATCTCATTCCCTTAGTTATTTTTGGTACAAATGGATCTCCTACCTTAAGATCATAGCCATTAATATAGGAAAGGTAAGAGTAATAGAAATCCACATAAGGTATTGGCTTGTGTGATCGTGATTGGCTTTCTTTGTGAATAATGTATCCTTTATGTGCAATCCACGTTTGGTAACCGGCTTTGTTAAGTCTGATACACAAATCCACATCTCCGCCTCCGATAATAAATCGTTCATCAAACCCTTGTACGACATCAAATTTTTTCTTTTCTACAAGCTGCACTGCACCTGTAACAGCGGTAAGCTTACGATCTTCATTAATTGGGTAGGGGAAATCGTCGGTTGGGCTATTAGCGGCAGCCAGGGCCTTTTTATAGGGCTTACCTATATATACATGATCTCCTAGGCTTCCTGGATGTAAATAAACACCCGCGTGCTGAATGGTCATCCCATCGCCGTAAAGTAATATACAGCCAACCATTCCAACATCTTTTTTTGAGGCAAGACCATACATATGTTCAATAGTACCTACCGAGTTCTTGGTAAGCTCAGTATCATTGTTAAGAAACAGGATGTAGTCGCCACTTGTTTGTTGAACTGCCCAGTTGTTAATTTTCTGGTAATTAAAAGGACGATTATACTCTAAGAGTTGGATATTTTTATAGTTTTTAATTCCTTCTCTAATCTGCTGTAATTCTATATCAGAAGAATTGTTACTAACAAGAAAGATCTCTTTGAGTGAGGGGCCATATTGCAATAAAGAAGCTACTGCAGTAAGAGTCATTTTTGACTTATCTTTAAAGGGAATAATTACAGAAATGTCGTATATTGCTTTACTCACCATACTATTCTAGCATGCTTTTCTTAAATAGGATCACCTGATGGAGAAGCAGTGATAAATTCATTTGACGCATTGAATGTATTTGATGCATTACCACCCATAGATAGATATTTATCGTACGAAGTAATGCGTCTCTTTTGACCACCAGTGCCGTAATAAATAGTACCTTCATGATATGCGAAAGCAGGGAGAACTTGTTGAGTTTTAGACAAAGAGCGAATAGGATGATTGCTATCAGTGAAGCCTGATCCACCATTTGCTATAACTGATGAATTAATTCCCCACTGATTTTGCTGGGCAGTACCAAAACTCCAGATTTTTCCTTGAAGGTCAATGAACTGATACGACAAACCATTATCTGTTGTCACAAAACTACTTAATGTCTTCGGAGCATCATATCTGTTCAGCACACTATTAGGTAGTACGTATGCCTCACTATATAGTTTGTACTGGGAGAGTTGAGTAAGAGAGGTCAGTCTATACACTGACAGCTTTGCACCCTTTAGATACAACGTATCGCTCCCAGATACTTTGAATAAGCTACCCTCTCCAAAATACGGTATGCCATTACTAATCCCTGCAAGTGCCTCCTCGCTTACATTAATGGTATCTGAAAGACTATACCCAAGGGCCCAAAAATCATTCATACTCAAAATAACACTTTTTTCACCATTTTTAATAATATAAATTGCTCCATTCGGAGTTCTGTAGGTATTCTTTGGCTCATCAGCACCTCCAGAAGGCAAAGTAGTGACATATGGCTCAAGATCAGCAGAAGTAACGGGAGTAGGCCATGAAGCACTATTTTGTGTGATATTGATTTTAGCTCCGTTATTTACAAAGTACACAGTGTTATTACTGGTTTTGAAAAACTGGGTAATTACACCTTGTACTGGGGGGCCGCTTGAAACATAGGATGATCTTGTATCTTGGTATGCACCTCTACCAGGGAACCAGCTTAAGTATGTCGAGTAGCTATACAATTTATAGAATTTATTGTTAATATGATAAAAGATACTCGGATCATTGCCAAATTTAACTAATACTCCTTGTTCAACATAAGGAGGTCCATCTGTTTGGCGTAGATTATATGAAGAATAGATAGGAATTGCGTAATTACCATTCTGCCCATCCTGGGTAAGCGCTGCTGGAGAAAGATAAGGTCTACGAATACCATTCGTAACTTTATAAATAGTATAACTATGGTTCATAAGCCCATAGACAGTAGGTCCATTTCTCATAAAGCTAGCTATGCTGGAATTAATTTGTCGTACACCGGTTGTGCAATTCAGCACCCAATCGACACATATCTGTGCACTAGGAATACCATATTTGTTTCCTCCATCAGCCAGGTATACGGTAGGATCTCCAGGAAGAGAGAACAAAGTTCCTAAAACCCCTCCATCAGCCAGGCCATTAATATAAGCATCAGAGACAGGGGTTACGCGGGTCTGTGAAAGCCCATAATTAACTAACATCTCAAAAGAAGGTACGCCGTAACGAGTGTTAGTTGAAGCATCTATAAGATATACTGTGGGGCTACTTCCTTGTATTAATACGGTACCTTTAGTTGGGCCGAACCAGAGCTCAAAGAAATATACAAAATTATAGCTTCCACTATAGTATCTACCACTTGTTCCGTAAGGTGCTCTACCATAAAGTCCTTGCGGATTGTTATATGCATGGGGTGTATAACAATACAGTGAAGAAGTTGCAGCGTTTACAATAAAATGAGTTCTGTAATACACACCGTCTTCATCATAAAAGTTTACATTTTGACCAGGGTATAGGTTCGGTTTATAAAAGTTCTTTTCAGTTCCACATACCCAGCTGCTGCTTGGCGTCCACCAATTAAAATTGCCATTCGCACGTTCGTAGTGGTATCGAAGAGCCCATGTACCATTATCTATCTGATAAAAGAAATTGCTAGCACCACATCCACCTGTAGTAGGGCAGCCATAACCCATTGCCTGATTAATTTGCCAATCGGTAGGGTTAGGACTTGTGATAAGGCTTTGTTCTTTTTGAAGAGTTGCAAGGATGACCTGAGGATTTAACCCATATACTTGTGCTGTATAGTATATGATATGTGATGCAGGAACAGTTTGATCGCAAGGCGCTCCGACAGCTGTGTACCACTGTCTTTCCTTGCTATCCTGTGCGTAGCAGTTTAATGCAAAGCTCCTTGTAGCCAAGCCGCTTCCTTTGCTTATAAGATGATTTTGTATAGCAGTAAGACTCATAGAGTTTGCGTTTAGGAACGTCGAATTATCAATCAAATTACCGCCGTCGTATTCAGCACTAACAGATTTAGATGGCGCAAAAATGAGCGCCCCGATAATGAATAATGACAAGACTATCACATTTCGTCTTAAAGATGAGTTCTTAGCGAACATCATTTAAACCTCACGGGAATTTCTACATTATTAACTTCTGTGCCATCTTCACGCATATTGAAGATATCGAGTCGTCCTTCTGAGGCGTTTGTAGAGAAATTAAAAGTACCCGAAAAATTTCCATTAATGACAGCAATATCACCTTGAGCTATCACACCTGACACGTTATCTATTAGGCGGAAAGAAACCTTAGGGATTACAGACTTACCTGAAAGAACGCTTCCAGAGGCAAGAGAAGCATTTGCATTAGGGGTATATACCGTGATTGATCCATTAGGAGAAATAGTCCATTGATTTTGGGAAGGAATGGAACCTATGGAGCCTTGGTTGTCTGTCAGGGTACCTTCATTGCTATCGGAATTTGTATTAGGTTGCCTATTATCTCCTTCAGAGAAATCGGCTTGGGCAGTAGGTGCATCACTTGTTGTTTTAGAAGTCTTGTCTACAGTATGTTGTGAGCGATTTAAGAAAATAGTAGTTTTGCCAGTGAGTTCCAAAAAACCGAATAACATTAACCCCACTATTGCGCACCCAACAACTACGAATAAGGTTTTTCTATTATTGGGTGTTATGTACTTTTTCATGTTTTTATTTTACCATTATGTCTTTAAGTTTAATTATACATTAATTATGTAAAGTTTTATCCACGAAGCCGTTTATTTTACTACAATATGTAGGTTTTGCTTTTAGGCAAAGGTAAATTACAATCTAACAAGAGACTCATGAAGCATAATATAAAAAAAATAGTTGGCCTCCTGCAATATGCTATAAAAAATTTAAATGCAGCTAATTCTTTTCTTTTTTTAGCTCTTCTATTTGGTCTGATTTTTGCACTAAGGACACCGTTATTATGGGGTGCAGACGAGACTACTCATTTTGCGAGAGCTTATCAGGTTTCTCATGGGGGAATAGTTTCAGAAAAATTAAAGTATCCATGGGGAGATTATAATTTTGGCGGTCAAATACCAAAATCTGCTTACAGTTTAATAATGTATGTTAACCAAGACGTTACTGAAGATTATCAACAAACTAAATATAACACTAAAAGAGTGGACAATAGTGAAGAATACAGCAAATATGCCAATAAGAGTATGGAGGGAGAAAAAGAAACCTACTTTTTCCCAAATATGGCAGCATATTCTCCGGTCGCGTATATGCCCACGGCAACAGGGTTAGCCATTTCTGAAGGCTTAAACATAAATGTAGGTATGTCTATTAGAATTGCTCGAATCTTTAATTTGATATTTTATATTGTACTTGTATTTATGGCGTTAAGGGCACTTAAAGGCTTAAATATTTCATGGCTGTTTCTAGCAGCATCCTTGATACCCGCTGCACTCTTTAGCGCTTCTATGATCTCTGCAGATGGAGTTGCGAATGCATTTGCTATATTACTTTCTGCACTGGTAGTCAAAGCCTGGATATATAAGAAGAAGCTTAGTAAACTTGAGACCTTGTTGCTTGCTATGGCTGCAATTTGTATGCCCCTTGTTAAACTGCCTTATATCTTTCTTTCATTAGTAACTCTTGTAGTACCAGCGAAAAATATTCCTTTCCCTAGGGCTTTATTCATAAAAATTAGTATAGTTACATTCGCATTCATTGCTTTTGGCGTATGGGCTTTGCTGACCCCTGAGGTTGCAAATTCAATAAGATTGATTGGCACAGGAGAGAGGTGGCAATCTATAAGTGTAGATCAACAAAAAGACTTTATTTTATCTCATCCAGTTAGCTTCATTGAAGCATTTTTCCGTACCCTGTTGCTTAGAGATAATAATTTATTAGACGGATTTTTTGGACAATTTGGCTTTGTTTTTGTAACAGTTCCTGCAACAGCGATAGTTACGAGTATAGTAAGCATTATGCTTGCTATACAACTTGTAGAAAAAAAGATTGACATCAACAAAAAGAGATTAACATATGTGATCAGTTTACTCTTTGTGTCAATAGGAGGGGTTTTTGGTACATTATATCTAACGTTTACAAACGTCGGTGCACCAATCATAGATGGTGTTCAAGGAAGATATTTTCTTCCATTTGCGCCACTCGTTTTTGTGGTTATTGCCGTTCTTTTGCCGAGATATATAGACAAAGTTAAGGCTAAAGACGTTCAAAAAACTGGTACTCTAATTACGGTGCTCATATTTCTCGGTCTATCTATAACAACAGTAAAGTTTTTCTACGTACTATTTGGATAAGCTAAATCTATTTTTTAAAATCCACAGAGCATGTGAAAGACCAGTCTTAAAGTAGTCTTGTTTTGTTTCACCTAACCTTTGGTGTTGAGCAATACTATATTCAGTAAAGCCGATTTTCTTATTACGAGCAGCATTAATTTTAATTTGGGGGCTTAGATTCCATTCACCCATAGTTAATTTAAGGTCTTCTCGAACTTCTTTTCTGAAGACCCACATGCCCGAAAGAGCGTCTTTAATAGGAATTCTATATAGAATACGAATTTCCCAATTAAGTATTCCAACTCCAAGCCTGAGCTTAAATGGTATTTTGGTCCCTTTCTTTAATGGATAACGGTTACATGACATAAAGTTCAGCTGGTTTTTTAGGAAATAAGTAACTATTTCTTTTATATCTTCTATTGGATAGGTTGCATCTCCGTCGGCACCTATAATGATGTCTCCCGTTGCTGCAGTGATACCAGTCATGTGAGCAAAACCGTAACCTATGCCATCAATTGTGCGGTTATCCTCAAGTATTTTCAAGCGAGGCTCTTTTTTTGCCAATTTCTGTGCAATTTTTATAGTATCATCAGTAGATTTATTGCTTATAATTATGATTTCGTCAACTACTTTCGGAACGCGTCTTATAACTTCTTCTAAATGTGAACCTTCGTTGCGACATGGCAAACAAAGAGTAATACGTTTACGTTTTAGCATTAATTATTTATACCTTTACTTTTAAAAATAGTTCTATACCCAATATAATTGAGAACCAGTGAAACACAAACACCACAAACTTTTGCAAACATATTAAAGGTCCATAAGTGATCTTTAAAGAACGCTACCGAATCAAAGGAATGCAGTACAGCTGTTATTACAAGAGACTGTACTATCCATACGTTAAATAAGGTTACTGAGACGAACAGTAAGGCTGTATGACGTTTCTTTTTTTGTGAACGAAATACAAAATAATGATTCATAAAGAAACTGAAGCAAAGGGTTATCCCGGTAGACATAATACTTGCGATAACTGGTTTAATCCCTAACAAATTGGCAAAAATTGCATACAAGGATAAATCTATAAGGGTATTTATAGAACCTATAAATAAAAATCTCACAATACTTTCATGTCGCCGTACAAATACCAAGAAAGGATCATTTTTGTTAGTCTGTTTTTCCATGACAATTAATAACTATCTTAGCATGATAGACGCAGAAAAACCCAGGAGCTTTATTTGTTGTTTACAATACCAACCAGGTATTTCCCATAACCACTTTTGACAAGAGGTTCAGCAATTTTGAGAAGCTGCTCTTTGTCTATAAAACCTTCTCTGTATGCAATTTCTTCTGGACAGCCAATTTTGAGACCGGTGCGCTTTTCGATAACGCGGATATATTCTGATGCGTCGTTCATAGACCCGAACGTGCCAGTATCAAGCCACGCTGAACCACGGTCCATAATCTGTACTTTGAGTTTACCGCGTTTCAAATACTCTTCATTAACTGAGGTGATTTCGATTTCACCTCGATGACTAGGTTGTACGTTTTTAGCAATTTCTATCACGTCGTTATCGTAGAAATAAAGACCGACTACAGCGTAGTTAGACTTTGGCTTTTCAGGTTTTTCTTCTATAGAAAGTGCATTCATGTTTTTGTCAAATTCTACCACTCCGTACCGTTCTGGGTCAGAGACTTGATAAGCAAATACCACTCCACCATCTGGGTTAGTAGACTCTTTCAGGCTTTCTCCAAATGCATGACCATAAAAGATATTGTCTCCCAGAATAAGTGCGACTTTGTCGTTACCTATAAATTCTTCGCCGATAATAAATGCTTGGGCCAGGCCATCAGGGGATGGTTGGGCGGCGTACTGTAAATTAATACCCCAGTCCGACCCGTCGCCGAGCAAGCGCTGGAACTGGTCTTGGTCATGTGGTGTGGTGATAATCAAAATATCTTTAATACCGGCCATCATAAGCGTACTTAGCGGGTAGTACACCATTGGCTTGTCGTAAATTGGCATCAGCTGCTTCGAAATGCCCTTTGTTATAGGGTACAAACGTGTACCAGATCCACCAGCGAGAATAATCCCTTTCATTATGCTAACTCCTTTGTAATATACGCCTTTAAGTCTACTCTCCAATCACTTGATGTAAAGCCTGTAGTTCGGATTTTACTGAGATCTAATGTACTTTGCAGTGGCCGAGGGGCAATACCTTCTTTACCGGCGAAATACTCTGCAGTAGTAGTATCAGTAACAATTAATTGATTAAAACCAGCCTCTTTAAAAATGACCCGAGTAATTTCGGACCAGCTTACCGAATCACCCGAGTTACTCACATTATATGTGCCAAATTCTGCTCTAGTTTTTAGTAAATGGTCAGCTGCTTTTACAAGCTCGCTTGTAAAAGTGAGGCGACCGATTTGGTCAGCAACAACAGTCGGGCTAATGCCTTTTTGGCCGAGTCCAAGCATAGTACGGACAAAGTTTTTACCTTCGCCGATTACCCAGCTGGTACGGAGAATATAGTGCTTTGGGCTAAAGCTTACCGCGATATCGCCCGCAGCTTTGCTTGTACCATACACAGAAAGTGGCGTGAATGGCTCGTCTTCGGTATGCAGCTCGTTGGTGCCATCAAATACATAATCAGTAGAGATGTGTACTAGTATAATATTGTGCGTTATTGCAACTTTTGTAAGGTTTGCAGGTCCATTAGCATTAACTTTCCAAGCTGCTCTGCGGCCATCTGAAGTTTCGGCACCATCCACATTGGTAAACGCAGCAGCATTCAATATTGTGGTGACGTTATCCCAGCCAAAATTTTCTACGGCCGACAGGTTGGTGATATCTAATTGGTCGGCATTGACAGCCTTAGCATTAGGGTATTGTGCTTGAAGTGCTTTTCCAAGCTGACCGTTTGCTCCAACAATAACAAACTTTGAATCATCCATATTTACAATCCGTACTCTTTCCTGAGTTCACTGAGCATAGGATGATTTTTATCCTTTTCTGAAAGCTCAACTTTATCAAGATCAATAGGCCATTTAATGGCAAGTTCTGGATCGGCAAGGTTCACGAAGGTGTATTTTGCTTCGGGTGACCAATGGTCATTAACCAAATAGGTGTACACAGTGTTATCTTCGAGTGTTTGGAATGAGTTGCCAAGACCGCGCGGCACAAAAATTGCGGTGCCAGGATTCAGCTCAAAAACTTCTACTGCACCAAAATTTCCAGTAGGCCTAAGGTCTACAATTGCTGCAAATACAGTACCATAGCCAACAGAGATGAATTTTTCCCAGGGTTCAGCATGGATACCACGTGTCACACCTTTCTTCTGATTGAAGGAAATATTATTTTGGATTACTTGAAAATCTTCAGGCAGTCCATGTTTTAAGAATTTTTCCCGCTGGAAATTTTCTTTGAACCAACCGCGGTTATCACCATGTACCGGTAATTTAAATTCGATAAGTCCTGGAATATTTGTTTTACGTGAGCTGAGTTCGTTGTAGTGGTCTGGGTCAAACGACATTTAGTGTCCTTTTGCTTTATACTTAGCTTCTGTTTCCTCTTTTTGGGGCTTCCACCAGGCTTCGTTTTGCTGGTACCACTCAATCGTGGCTTTTAGACCAGATTCAAAGTCGGTGAAGCGCGGTGTCCAGCCGAGTTCATTACGAAGCTTAGTGGCATCGATAGCGTATCGTAAATCATGACCAGGACGGTCGTTAACATGTTCATAATCTTTTGGATCTTTACCCATAAGTGTCAGGATAAGCTCAACTACATCTTTATTGCTTTCTTCGCCATCAGCTCCAATGAGATATGTTTCCCCGATCTTGCCTTTTTCTAAAATAGTGAGCACGCCTGATGAATGGTCTTCTGCATGTATCCAGTCACGAACATTTTCCCCAGTGCCGTATAAGCGTGGTTTGCGACCCTCTAAAATTTCAGTAATTTGACGAGGAATAAATTTCTCGACATGTTGATATGGGCCGTAATTGTTTGAACAGTTTGAGATAGTTGCCTGTACCCCAAAACTACGTACCCATGCTCGTACTAATAAATCCGACCCTGCTTTTGTGCTTGAGTAGGGGCTTGAAGGATTGTACGGAGTGTCAGGAGTAAATTTATTTGGATCGTCTAATTCTAGGTCGCCGTATACTTCATCAGTTGAAACGTGATGGAGCCGCTTGTCGTGTTTGCGTACAGCTTCAAGAATGGTGTAGGTACCGATAATGTTGGTATCAAGGAATGGGCGGGGGTTAGCAAGGGAATTGTCGTTATGCGATTCGGCGGCAAAATGGATAATTGCATCGTGTTCTGATACAAGCTGATTGACGAGTTGTTCGTCGCAAATATTGCCGACCACAAGTTTTACCCGAGATTCATCGAGCCCATCCAAGTTTGCTTTGTTGCCCGCATATGTTAGGGCGTCGAGTACAGTTATTTCCCAGTCCGGCCGCTCACGATAGACGTAATGCACAAAGTTCGAGCCGATAAACCCCGCACCGCCTGTAACAATAATCTTCATCATCTTACAGTATACCAGCTAAGCGTTTGTTATGAGGTTTGTGACTTTCGCAACAATTTGCTCGAGCTCGGCTTTGTTTTTGGCTTCGGCATTGAAACGGAGTACAGGTTCGGTGTTGCTAGGGCGGACGTTGAACCAGCCATTTTCAAAGTTGACTGTGAGTCCATCGAGCTTGTCCTGTTTTTCAGTCAGGAAGGCAGCAGCAATTTTATCGATCATTGCTTGCTTATCTTCGACTTCAAAGTTGGTTTCAGGAATTTGTACGTAGGCTTTACGGTATTTTTCAACGACCTTGCTAAGCGGCTTATTGCTGGTACTTAGAATATAAAGCGCAATTACGGCAGCGATGAGGCCGCTATCTGCCATGTAGTTATCGCGGAAGTAGTAATGCCCACTGTGTTCGCCGGCAAATACGGCATCATGTTCGCGCATATAGCTTTTGATAAAAGAATGCCCAACTCTAGTGCGAATACCTTTACCGCCAGATTTTTCGATAGCATCACTCGCAGCTCGTCCACAAATGGCGTTGTACAGAATAGTGGCGCCATGATTTTTATCAAGGAAATATTCTGCCAAAAGTGCAGTCATGACTGTACCGGTTAACGGCTCACCGTACTCATCGATAAGTACCGCTCGGTCGCCGTCTCCATCAAAGGCAATACCAGCATCCAATTTCTTGCTTCTTACTTCATTTTGTAAATCGACAATATTTTCGGGGATTAGAGGGTTGGCAATATGGTTTGGGAATGTACCGTCAAGCTCGAAGTACATTTCCTCAACCTGGAACGGTACATATGGCTCAAGTTCCGGAAAAATTTTGCCAGCCATACCGTTGCCAGCGTCGACTGCAATAGTGAGGGGCTTCATTTTTTTGGTGTCGACAAACGATAACACGTGAGTAATCCAGTCTTCAGCAAGATCTTTCTCTACCACGTTGCCGAGCGGAGCATCAGTAGGGAAATTACCGGCTAGTACGAGGTCACGAATCTCTAACAGGCCAGAATCTTCGCCAATTGGCTTAGCTTCTTCCCGACAAAATTTTATGCCGTTGTATTCGCCAGGGTTATGGCTAGCAGTAATCATAGCCCCACCTGCAAGTCCAAAGTTACCAACAGCAAAATAGATCATGTCACTAGTGACTTCACCAATATCCCATACGTCGCGCCCTTGTGCTCGCAGGCCTTCGATCATGGCGCTGGCAAGTTCCGCGGAATCTGGACGCATATCGCGTCCGACGGCCACAATACCACTATTCGGTAGCCATGTGGCAAGGGCTTGGCCCATGAGACCCACTGAATCACTGTTAAGTTCACTCCCAACTTTACCGCGTACATCGTAGGCTTTAAATACATTTGTTATATCATTTTGTGCCATGTTACTCCTTGATCTATGATTTCATCATGCATCGTGTGTTACCATTTTATACATGATTGCTATTATCATAGCAGGTGGCTCGGGTTCACGCTTGTGGCCATTATCAAAACCTGACTATCCAAAGCATTTGCTCAAAGTTGATGGCGATGACTTATCTCTGCTGCAGCATACCTATGAACGCGCCAAGCGGGTGGCTGAAAGTGTCTATGTGGTATCTGAGATAAGCCATATCGAACATGTAAAGCAGCAATTGCCCGAACTTTCCGAAGATGCTTTTATTGTTGAGCCTGGCCGACGGGGAACGGCGAATTGTATTGTCGCAGCGCTTGCGGCTATAGAAGGCAAACATCCAAGTGATGAGCCGATAGCTTTTATGCATGCCGACCACTATATCCGCGATATTGCTGGTTTTGAATATTCTTTCAAAATAGCTTCGAATGCCGCAAAAGCGAACCGACAGATTATTCTTGTGGGCGTGGAACCGGACTATGCAGCGACTGGATTTGGATACATCAAAAAGGGCAAGTTACAGCATACCGACGGGCAGTTGAGTTTCCAGGTTGATGCATTTAAGGAGAAGCCAGACTACGTCACAGCCAAGCAGTATTGGCAGAGCGGTGAATACCTTTGGAATTGCGGATACTTTGTAGCTACGACGGATGCATTCTTGGAATCAATGTGCAAATATGCTCCGGGTTTACGCGAGAACTATGAAGCATTACGTAACTCATCTAAAGAGGAATACGAGTCTATTTATTTAGGTTTTAAGAGCGAAGCGATCGACTATGCATTAATTGAAAAAGTAGACAATTTACTAGTTGTACCTGCTTCTTTTGACTGGATGGACCTCGGCTCATTTACTGATATGCATAAAGCGGTTGGTAGCGATGAGCAAGGTAACTACACCTATGGGACCGTAGAGCTCGATGAAGTTGAAAATTCGTTCATCCATAATCATGAAGACAAACCCTTGGCAGTTATCGGGCTTGATAATGTAGTAGTGGTAAATACGCCGCACGGTATCGCTGTAATACGTAAAGACCTTTCACAAAAAATCGGTGACGTAAGCAAACGGTTTAATGCTTAATTAGCGGGGATTGAGCGTTAAATATAACAAGGTTTGCACCTTCGTGCTCCGATCTATGTATATTGATACTTTGGCTTGCCACACGTGTCTCCTTTTGAAGTAGTAGTTAAGCCAGTTAATATTCATAGCCTATGCAGCAAGAGGCACTCGTGCCTGGTATACGCTATCCACTACTACCTGGGATGCTACAAGCCATCCGGTAACTAATTCTTGTACCGAAGGATCCGCAAGAGAGGTACTCTCTACATGTCGGGCTGAAATACTCCCTTCAGGAGGGTCAATGCCTACATCTTCACATACGGTAGCAATATAGCCGATACTACTAAGGGGATCTTGTACTTCCCGATGACATTCCGCAGCTACAGCTCCACTGCTGAAGCCAATAGTTTCACTGTCAATAAAATGCGCCTGGAGTGCCATGAATCTTAAATCCCCCTTAAATTTTTAACCTTATTTCCATGGTACGCTCCCTAAAAAGGGGTTTCAACCGTTTGAGCGAACTTTTTTAAAATTCTCTGTAATTTATTCCACAGCTACCACTTGCTTAAGTAGATGCATGACGGGGACAGTGTTTGTAACTTAAATATGTGCCTGTATATAGGCGTGCATTTTTTCTTGAAACGTGTGGGGGGTGAAACCTTTGGCGACCGCGCTGATTGTTTTTGGATCGAAAGAAGCTCTATTAAAAGCATGCAAGGTATTGCACAGGCTTTCTACGGTTGGCTTGCTGAAGAATTCACCCGTTACGCCAGGTTTTACATAGTCCAAGGCCCCGCCCGCCTTATAGGCGATGACGGGTGTGCCAGACGCAATTGCCTCTACAGGAGTAATACCAAAATCATCAAGCCCTGGGAAAATAAGCGCTTCAGAGCTCGCGAATACTCTTTCAAGTTCATCGTCTGGCGCCCGGCCTAAAAATTCCACAGAAGGGCCTGCCAGCGAACGCAAGCGTGCATTATCAGGGCCGTCTCCAATGACTTTTAGCGGCAGGTTTAATGTAGTACATGCCTGGACGGCCAGATCAAAACGTTTATACGGTGTTTGGCGGCCGGAGATTACGAAACCTTTACGCGGTAAATTTTGGTTTTCTGGTTTTTGAAAACGTTCAAAATAGACCGGTGGGTGGATAACTTCAGAATCACGTCCGTAATATTTTTTGATATCAGCTTGAATATGCGACGAATTCGCAATTATGTAATCGGGGCGTTGCGCAGCTTTATAGTCCCATTTTCGAAGCGGTGCAACAAGAAGTTTTAGTCCAATTCGCGCGAGCCAGTCCATTTTTCCGAAGCCAGGTTGTTGCATATATTGGTCATAGCGGCTCCAATAGTAATGGGTAGGTGCATGACAATAATTTATATGAAGCGCTTTTGTCTTAATGCCCTTGGCTTCAGCGCCAGAGCTACTAATAACTAGATCGTAGTCATTAAGTTTTAGGTGAGTAAACCACCAAATCCTTAAGAGCGGAATAAACTTGCGGAATTTTCCTAAGTGCTGCAGCCAACCAGTTACTACTTTGTTATCTAATCGTTTACGCCATTCGGGTGTGCAGTATGAGGTATATATGGGTGCGTCAGGATACATTTTGTGTAGTTGTTCTACAACAAGTTCAGCACCGCCACCAATTAGCCAATCGTGTACGATTGCAACTTTTAGATTTTGTGTTGCCATTTATTTTGCTCCAGTTCGATCGATAAGGATACGGATGGTTTTAAAGAGAATAATAATATCAAGCCAAAAGCTCCAATTCTGCACATAATATAGATCTAATTTACGACGTTCTTCGAAGGGTATATTACGTCTTCCGGACACTTGCGCAAGACCGGTTAGCCCGGACTTAACGCTTAAAATCGCATGACGCTTATTGTATATGGCTAGCTCTTGAGGAATCAGCGCGCGAGGACCCACTAAACTGATGTCTCCTCGGACGACATTAAAAAGCTGTGGTAATTCATCAAGGCTTGTGGCACGTATGAATCTGCTAAAGCGGCCGTAACGCGGATCATTCGGTAGGTAGTCACCGTTGTCACGATATAACTGGCTAAGCTCAGGACGTCCCATTTTGGCGAAGGCCTCTTCTGGAGTAAGGCCATTAAATTGCTTTTTAACGGTCTGAAATTTAAAAACCTGGAATTCTTGGTTAAACCGAGTTAATCTTGTCTGACGGAAAAATACACCGCCCCTGGTATTAATTGCGGTAGCAATAGCTATAAGAAGCATAAGCGGTGAAACAATAATTAAAACGAGACCACCTACCACCAGGTCAAATAATCGCTTAACGACACGGCCCCAGCCGAGTAAGGCAGTTTGGTGAACGTTAATAACTGGTACTGATGAACGGAATAACTCTACGTCGATATTACCGACGAATAGCTCGGTATTACCTGGTACGAAACGGTAGCTAATATGGTGAGTCTGGGCATATTCTAAAATTTCCTGGTTCTTGGTTTCGTCAGCGTAGAGTTCGGTTTGGATGATACCATGAAGCGGCTGGTCCTTAATGATCTCCAGCGCTTCCTCAAACGAACCAAAATTGGCAGGGATAGCTCGTCGTTTGTCGCCAACAATCCCAAGCACATGATAGCCGGAACGGCGACTATCAGACAAGGAATCTGCAAGTTCAGCCGCCATCTGAGTGTTACCAACAATTAATACATGAGTAATGCCGATGTTATAACGAAACAGCATGGTGCGTGTAGCACGGGCGATGGTACGGAAAAGTACGAGAAAAAGAAACGCTAAAATAAGGCCGTAAACAGGTACAAGTTTGGCGGGAAAAATCGGATCGACACTAACAAAGTTCCAAAAAATAACAAATAAAAAGCCAATGAACGATCCAACGGCCAATCGCCCAAATTCGGAAAAACGCTTCTCATAAATTGAAGTATTATACAGTCCAAGCAAGGCAAAAATAAGGATCCAAAACGGCAGTAGAGTTAGGAAAATACCTACGTAGGTTTCTGCTGGTATGGCATGTGGAAAAGGGTTGTCGCTGAAGGTAACACGGAGTAAATAGGCACCTATGAAAGCTGCAACCAATGCTAAAAAGTCGCCCACAACCAGACAGAGGTTGTAAATAAACGACAAGCTGTTTTTCATATATAATCGATTGTATCACTTTATGAGACGTATAACGGATACTTTATTAGCGCGGTGGCTCTTGATTATAGCAGTGGTTATTCTAGTTGCCATGCCATTCCATGCTGTAATCACTGTAGGGCTTTCCAGTCTCTTTGGACACTACACGGTTTTACGATTATGGAAAGAGGTGTTGCTGTTGGTTGGAGTAGGAATAAGTATTGTTTTACTAATTCGAGACCAACGGTTTAGAGAAAGCCTTTGGAGCAATCGTTTTACGCGGCCAATTATTATACTGATCAGTCTGTATGTTGTGCTTCATATACTGTTAAGCGGTGTAGCATTGCTTCGTGATGACGTAACGCTAAAAGCGCTGGGATATGGTGTTATCAGTAATCTACGCTTCTTAGGGTTCTTTGTAATATGCTTGCTGGCGGTTAGCTATCACGCGAGCTGGATTAAACAGCATTGGCAGCAAGTATTGTTGTGGCCGGCAGGTATTGTAATAGCTTTTGGGTTACTACAGATGTTTGTGTTGCCAGTAGATTTTTTAAAACACATTGGATATGGTTCTGATACGATTGCACCATATATTGCAGTTGACCAGAAAGTTGAATATGCTCGCATCCAATCAACCCTCCGGGGTCCAAATCCTCTGGGGGCTTATCTTGTAGTTATCGTAACGGCATTCGTAGGGTTATTAGTAGCGCGGCGTTTACGCTCGTGGAAGCTTCCAGTCGCACTAGCAGCAACAATAATAGTTTTATACGGTACGTATTCAAGAAGTGCGTACATTGGAGCGGTAGTTTCGGTATTGCTTATCAGTTGGCTGTTAGTACACTCAGCGTACGTTCGAAAGGTATTAGTAATCAGTGCTCTAACTGTGGTCATTGCAGGATCGGGTGCTTTGTTTGTATTGCGAGATAATGACCACATACAGAACATACTGTTCCATACCGACGAACACTCTTTATCAAGCAAAAGCTCCAATGATTCACGGGCCAATGTTATGAAAAGAGGCTTAGAGGATATTACTACGCAGCCGCTTGGCCGGGGTCCAGGTACAGCAGGTCCAGCCTCGGTTTATAATGACAGTCAGGCAAGGGTGTCTGAAAATTACTTTATTCAAATTGCACAAGAGGTTGGTGTCGTAGGGTTAGTAATTTTCTTAGGTATTTGTTTCTTTGTGGGGCGGGCGCTCTGGTATGTACGCGAATGGAACGTGTTGCCAGTGATATTGCTAGCAAGTTTTGTTGGTATAACGATTATTAATCTCATGTCACATGCTTGGGCAGATGACACTTTAGCCTATGTGTGGTGGGGTTTTGCCGGCTTGGCAATTGGAGGCGCAGTATCCGCAAGTAATATAAAAGGGAAACATGGTAAAAAAACCGTCTAAGAAAACTGTCTGGCAATTCGTACTGTATAACATTGGCGGCGTGAGTTTTTTTGTTGTGGGGTATGCTGTATTTTCCTTACTGTATGGATTATTTTCTTGGCGCTGGTGGATTGCGAAAATTATTGGCGACTTGAGTGGTTGGGCAGTTAACTATTTGATTCAACGGTTCCTTGCTTTTAGGGAGGAAAGCAAAGGTCATGGTGAAAGGAAGCTGCTTGTTCGATTTAGCGCTATTAGCCTTATTAACGTCGTGATAGACTATGCGATTGTAGGCGGCCTTAAATGGCTTGGTATTTCTCCATTTATCGGTTTGTTTATAGCAGCATGGTTCTTCACTATTTGGAAATATCTCTGGTATAAATTCTGGGTATTTAAAACTCCTGCAAAACCCGTGGCATAATAGAGTTATGACAGATACCGTACGCCCGAGTAAAAAGCAGCGTGAGCTACTAACATTCATTGAAAATTTTATTGCTGAGCACGGGTACAGCCCAAGCTATCGGGAAATTATGACAGGCTGTAGCTACACTTCAGTAGCGACAGTGGCACTTCATGTAAATAATTTAATTAAACGTGGGCACTTAAGAAAGCGGGAGAATAACGCACGCTCTCTAGAAATAGTAAGCCAAGACGCAGTAAAACAACCTGTGAGCACGAATCAGGTTAAGCCAGCTGAAGAGAAGTGGCTAATACAAAAGATTGATCATTTTTTTCATGAGGCTGAACAAAACAGCCAAAATGACCCGGTTACACTAGGTAACTTGCAGACCCTTATAAATGCGTTAAAAGTACTCGGGCTTGATGGAGCAGCTCAGAGTTATATTGCCAGGCTGACAAAATTGCGTGAAACTACCGAAGCTCTACCTGAAGCATAAGTCTATTGTTGTATACTGGTGATGTATAGAAGTGGGCTGCTATGTATAGATTAGGGCGTAAAAGTAAAAAAGGCACCAAGAAGAAAGTATGGATGTTCATACTTCTCGTCATATTCTTGCTTATCGGAGGGGCGGCTTATGCGACTTTTAAAATACTACAAGAGCCTGATGAGACTATTACTACTACTCAAGCAATTACTCGGGAGTATGCACCTCCGCAGGGTGAAGATGTTAAGGAATTTAACCAGGATATCTACACTATATCCTTACCGAGTGACTGGGTGTTGAAGGGCCATAATGAGGCGCCATACAACATGTATTCGTACCAAGCAACCAAAAAGAATGCTGACAACCGTTGGCTTGAAGTGTATGTTGACCGGGTACCGTCAGACGTAGCTTTTAATCGCTTGCTGCCTGTTATTGTTGAAAATAACAAAATTGTGGTAACCGGATCGGTTTCAGAAAACTGCGTAGAGTTTACAGGGCCACAAGGTAATCCGACGGCAGCCGGGGTGCCGGCTTTAGCAGCTAAGTGGCAGGGCGTAGATTTCATGTGTGACATGAGCAATTACACTCGGAACGTGGTAGGGGTTGGTACTGTAGCTTCGAAGCATGCTATTACGCTGACCGGGCCAACTGCTGGTCAACATGTATTTTATTTCAAATATATTGACCATAATATTAGCCCAGATTACCAAATTTTAGAAAAGGCGCTTGAGAGTCTAACGGTTCACTAAATTAGCGTAAGGATTGTGTTTAAAAATACTATATCTAGTGTGACATAAAGTTGTTACACTAAAGCCAGTTACTTTTATAAATCAAAAGCTGGAAACAGGTGAAATTCCTGTACTGTGCCGCAACGGTAAAGAGGTAGTCCTAAGAGAAGCCGCAAGGTTTGTCTCACTATCCAAAGTCCGATACAGCAAGTTAAGACTCCCGAGCAGGAGCAAAACCTTAGAAAGGTTTCTATTCTTCTCGCTCGGTGGAGACAAAGGGGAGATATGGAGCGTTGTCTGGTTGAGCAGCTACCTGAATCAAGGGTGTTGGATTATGAAGCGCGCGCTAAAAACGATGCTGAAACATGGTTAGCTGAAGTGCTCGATGGCAATATGCGGACGCCGTTTGAGTTCGTATTTGATGGCCGAGAGCTATACGCAGATGATGGCGGAGCATGTAAGCCGATCTTTGAAGAGGCCCTAAAAGATGCAAATGCAATTGCAGATGCAAGCCCTAACCTTTCGTTTGAGCTTCGTAGGAGAAGAAAGGAATTGGAAGAGTACTATGACATGCTTGCAATGGCACGGGGAGAGCTGCCGAATACCATGGTAGTTGTATCGGATTTTCCTCCAGAACTTATGGACACACATGAGGATGTAGGCGGTTACAATGTGAAGCGGAAGCAAGCTATGTTGCGGGTCCTAGCCTATCGTGATGGCAAAATAACTATGACTTCACAATCACTGGACTTAAGTAACAGAGAAGCACTAGAGGCGATATATCAACATTTGGGCGTGGAGTGTGAAAGTGGCGAATTATTAGGGCAGAGAATCCATATAGATGCCTCATCAGAACGTCAGGAATTTCTCGTAGATGAACTTACGGGCGTGTATGACCGCTCCTTACAGCAACAAAAGGGTGGCACGTGGCACGCGGGGCAGAGAGATGTACGCCCCCTTAATACGTATGAATTTGTTTGTCAGCAGACAGACCTTACAAGTATTTTAGCCGATGAGTTTTTGAAAGGGTCGTATAGTTCTGAAATCGTGTATGGTATAGCAGCTGCAGCTCGTAAACGGTATATGGGTTACATTGAAGTTCGCATATTACATGATTCCATATACATAGATCCTCAAATTAGGCAGCAGCTTTTATGGGAGGAAATTATGCAAGCAACCACCGAGGCTAAAACCCAAGGTATTGTATTTAGTGGTTGTGGTGCTAGCGTAGGTGTTTCACTTGGTGCCGAGGATCAACTTTCCGCAAATGGGTATGGCAATAAAACAAATGCTGAAACAAAATATAGCTTTAATAAAAAAATGCACTGTGTTGTATGCCAAGCTCCACCTAAAGAAGGTGAAAGTAAAAAAATGTGCGGACCATGCGGTATCTGTAGATCGTGTGATACTAAACTTAAATAGCACAAAATCAAGAAGCGTATAATTATAAAATATGGCAAAGCAACGAATTGGTATATATGCTGGCGTGTTTGACCCTGTGCATAGTGGGCATATTAGCTTTGCATTGCAGGCTTTGGAAGAGGCAAAACTTAGGGAGGTATATTTCTTGCCAGAGCGTAAACCACTATATAAACCTGGTGCAGAACACTATGGCCACCGGGTAGCAATGCTGCGCCAGGCCTGTAAACCGTACGAAAAGTTGGCGCTTGCAGAAGTTGTTGAGAGAGAATTTTCGATTAAGAAAACAGTACTGCGGTTGGAGCAAACGTTTGCTGATGCGACTTTGGCGTGGCTTATGGGCGCGGATGTATTTGTACGTATTCCAGAGTGGAAAGATATAGATACTTTTATCAAAAGGGCGGAGTTCGTTATTGCTGTGCGTTCTGATGAGGAATTAAAGGCAGTGATGGCCACGATTGCACGTCTACATATTCCCTCGAAATCCGTCCGCATTGTAGATAGTCTGCGGCCAGAAGTTTCCAGCACAAAAATGAGGTATGCAATCAGGCGGAATAAATACGTTGACGGGCTATTGCTGAGTGTTGCAAAATATGCCAAACGAGAGTGGCTCTATGCTTCTGTTCGACAAAATGTTTGACAAGCATAAGCGTAACTTGCTACTATACGACTACTTCTAATGCAGATGCGAGACTGCTAAGAGACAAAAACACATTAAAACAACAAAAACATCATGCGGTTGGCGAGGGCTGTTTGCTGTTTTGGAGAAAAAATATGTCAGTTAAAGTAAAGGTAATTTCACGGCGTGAAAATATAGCTGTTACCGTCTATCGCCCTTCATGGCAGGAATTTTTGCAGTACTAATAAGTATTAGTTATTGCTGATTTTGTTTTTTATCAGCGATGGCTTTATCGAGTACTTCAGAAAAAGATTCTACGGTTGGTTGAGGGTTTTCTATAACCTTACCGTTTAGTACAAACGTAGGAGTGGCTTTAACTCCTACTTTTTTACCTTCAGCAAGATCAGCATTGATGGCATCGTTAACTGCCGAGCTCTTAAAGTCCTTATTAAACTGGTCAACGTTTAGGCCAATCTGTTTGGCATAAGTTTCAAATACACTGGTTGGATTACTTGCAGTAGACCAGTCTTGTTGATTGCCAAACAATTTGTCATACATTTCCCAGAATTTACCTTGCTTACCAGCGGCCTCAGCAGCTCGTGAGCCTGCAAATGCGTTCGGATGAATGGAAACGAGTGGGTTGTTTCGGAACTGAAAGGTTACATCTGATGAGTATTTGTCAGTTACCTGTTCCACGATGGGGTAGTATTGTCCGCAAGCTGGGCACTGAAAATCTCCGTACTCTACTAATGTTACGGCACCTTCGCCCTTCACATGGTTTGTTGGTTTACCTTTTGATTGTGGTGCAGATGCATCATCATTGCGGAATACCAAGAATCCTACAAAAATAATAAGTATGGCCCCGATTATTGCCAAAAAACGTTTGTCCATGAACCCTCCAATTTCTGTCAGTATCTAGTATAGCGCGGTTACCTGGCTGTGCAAAGTGAGCTGAGCCTTCTAAAAAAACGATGAACCCGGTAAGATGGTGGTATGACTTTAATCTTCGGCGCTTTATTTGCGGGTATTACCTTGCTGGCAATCGGATTGCAGCGCACCTACTACCACTATCCAGTGAAGGAATTAAAGCGTCGAGCTCGAAATGGCGATCCTTTAGCACAGTTGTTATACAAACCTGTAAGTTACGGGATAAGTCTACAAGTATTACTGTGGCTGACTGTAGTTATGAGTGCAGCGATCTCATTTGTATTACTTTCACGTGCTTTTGCCGCATGGTTTGCGATTATTATTGTGGCATTTTTGCTATGGCTGGGTTTTTTGTGGCTGCCTTCTAGCCGCTTAACAACGGTAAGTACGCATATTGCAGCATGGTCGACACCTGTCATTAATTGGCTGCTTAATTATCTCCACGTACCATTAGAGTGGATTGGTAATTTTTTCAAAAAACACCGTCACTTCAATGTAAAAACCGGGTTATATGAAAAAGAGGATATTGTTGAACTCCTAGAGCGCCAACGCGACATACCCGAAAGCCGTATCACAAAACATGATATCGATCTGTTACAGCATGCCCTACAATTTGGGGACAAGCTTGTGCATGATGCGTATATACCATTCCGAAGCGTAACGCAGGTAAATAACCAAGAAGCAATCGGGCCAAAACTGATGGACGATTTGTATAAAAGCGGTTTTTCGCGGTTTCCAGTGTATGAAGGTGAACAGACAAACATTATTGGAACGCTATATATGAAAGACCTAGTTAAGAAAAAGTCCGGTGGCCATGTGAAAGACGTTATGCGAAAAGAAGTGTTTTATGTACATGAAAACTTTACGTTGCAGCAAGCCTTGCAAGCTTTTCTAAAGACCAAGCACCACTTATTCATAGTAGTAAACAGCTTTGAAGAGTTCGTTGGTATTATTACAATTGAGGATATTTTAGAGCAGGTTATCGGCAAACAAATTGTCGATGAGTTTGACCAATACGAAGATATGCGTGCTGTCGCTGCTGCCGCTGCTAAAGTAGATCATGATATCAACAAGAAGGCTGGTGCTGAGCCTGTAACCGAAGCCGAAGAGCTGCTCGCTGAGCCAACAGATGGCGAAACCCCCGATATAGTGGTAAAATAGCTGCAATGAGAACACTAGTAAAAGATAGCGTCAACCGCGTTGGCGAGACAGTTGTATTAAAAGGTTGGGTGCAGTCGCGCCGCGATCACGGCGGATTAATCTTTATTGATATCCGTGACCATACCGGTATTGCACAGTTGGTAATACAGCCAGAAGCGACCGAAGCATTCGCAACTGCCGAGCAGCTTCGTGACGAGTTTGTGATCAGCGCCTCTGGAGAAGTGCGAGAGCGTGAAGAGAATTTAAAAAATCCACACCTCGAAACAGGAGCCATTGAAATCAAGGTTACTGAACTTACTATCTTAAACCGAGCCGAGCCTTTGCCAATTCAAATCCATGGTGACGCAATGGCAGGTGAAGATTTACGGCTCAAGTATCGATATTTGGATTTACGGCGACCAAAAATGCAAGATATGTTAAAGAAACGTGCTGCATATTACAAAGTCATCCGTGACTATATGGAAACGCAGGCTTTTACCGAGGTTACGACGCCGATCTTAGCAAACTCGAGCCCAGAAGGTGCTCGTGACTTTTTGGTGCCATCACGGGTGCATCCTGGAAAGTTTTACGCATTGCCCCAGGCGCCGCAGCAGTTCAAGCAGCTATTAATGGTTGGCGGCGTGCCGCGTTATTACCAAATTGCAACGTGTTTTCGAGATGAAGACCCGCGGGCCGATAGGTTATACGGTGATTTTTATCAGCTAGACCTTGAAATGGCTTTTGCAGAGACTGGTGAAGAGGTACGTGCAACTATGGATCCGCTCATGAAGCAGCTGGTGTCAGACTTTGCCGGCAAGCAATTATTGACTGAAGATATTCCTCGAATTCCATATACAGAAGCCATGGAAAAATATGGCAGCGATAAACCTGATCTGCGTTTTGGCATGCAGCTTATTGAGCTTTCCGAAGAGCTAAAAAACAGTGAATTCGGCGTATTTGCAAACCCTATCAAAGACGGCGGATGCGTAAAAGCTATTTGTGTCGAAGGGGGTGCTAGCTTAAGTCGTTCACAGATCGACCAATTTACCGAAATTGCAAAATCTGAGGGTGCTGGTGGTTTAGCATATATTACATTCACAGATGGTGAAGCGAAATCGCCAATTGCCAAATTTTTGAAACCCGAAGAACTTGCTGCTATCCAAGAAAAAACCGGCGCCAAAGACGGTGATGCTATCTTTTTTGGGGCGGATACGAAGGGGATAGTTAATAAGGTGCTTGGCCGGTTGCGTAATGAGTTTGCCGACCACTTCAATTTGAAAGATCCGAACATAGTGGCATTAGCGTGGATTGTCGACTTCCCGTTTTATGAGTGGGACGACAAAGCTAACAAGCTTGATTTTGGGCATAACCCATTCTCTATGCCAGTCGGTGGTGTCGATGCGCTCAAAAATGAAGACAAATTATCTATTATCGCTGACCAGTACGACATGGTTATGAATGGGTATGAAGTGTGCTCAGGGGCGGTACGAAACCATAATCCGGAAATTATGTACCAAGTTTTTGCAGCGCTTGGATATGATAACGAATACGTTGATGAAAAATTCGGCGCTATGATCAATGCTTTCAAATACGGTGCGCCGCCACATGCTGGCTGTGCCTTTGGCCTAGACCGAATATTTATGGTACTAACAGGTGAGCACAATATTCGCGAAGTTGTCGCATTTCCAAAGAACGGCTCTGGTATAGATGCTATGATGAACTCTCCAAGCCAAGTAGATAAATCTCAACTCAATGAACTTTCTATTGGCATAAGTGAAACCTAAGCCTATGCGGGAAAAATAGCCTAACTTAGCGGGATATATTACTGCAGTCTCAAAGGATCCAGAGCTGCCCATATAAATGGTTTGTAAAATGGCGATCTTTCTGAAAAATCTCTTAATCTTTAAATAATTTTTTATAGGCTTGGCGGGCTTTGATGATTTTTGGCTGGATAATAATCGTGCAATAACCAGCTTCAGGATTTTTATTGAAATAGTCCTGGTGCTCCGGCTCGGCTTCATAAAATGTTTCAAGTGGCTGTAACTCGGTTACTATCGGATCATCCCAGCATGTTTTTGCTCGCTCTATAGCCGCTTCAAACGCCGTTTTCTGAGCTTCATCTGCATAGAGCATAATTGATCGGTACTGCGGGCCAACGTCATTACCTTGACGGTTCAGGGTAGTTGGATCATGGATTAAGAAAAACAGGTCGAGCAAATCTTCGGGTGGTAAAACTGATTCGTTAAAGGTCACCTTCACAACTTCTGCATGGCCAGTTTTTCCAGAGGATACCTGATGATAGCTTGGTGATGTTACCTCGCCGCCGGCATAACCGCTTACTACTTCTGATACACCTTTAAGCCTGCGGAACACAGCGTCCACACACCAGAAACATCCACCTCCAAGTACATAGGTAGTCATAGTTTTATTATACGCCGCTTTGGTATACTATATAACAGAGAAAAGCATATGCGTTTAGGAAAAAATAAAGATGACGAGGGTGTAACACCCGAAGAGCAATTAGAACAAAAAGTTGATGCCATGATGGATGTGCATGCTGATGATGCTGTACCTGAAAAAGTTATTAAGCCTATTGAAATTAAAACTCCTGAAGAACAACCGGTAGGTACCCCGCCTCCACTAAATATATTTGAAGATCCTAAAACTGCACCTGAAGTACCAAAAGAACTTAAGAAGGGTTTGGCTCCTATAAAAACCAAAAAAACTGATATTCCACCAGCAAAGGTAGAAGAAGAAACCGCGTTGCCTGAAGCTACAGATACTGATACTGGCGAGGCGACTACAGCAGATCCATTGAGTGACCCGCAAACAGATGCGGCAGTTGATGAAATTACACGTGCTGAATCCGACAAGGCTTTAGCCGCCGAGGATGCGGAAGTGGCAAAGGCATTTGATAGTAAAAAGCCATCGCTTAAACAAAGAGTCAAGGATTTTTTTGCGGCGTGGTGGGCAAACAAATGGGCCCGGTATGGTACGATTGTGGGCATTGTTGCGTTACTTATTGGCACTGCAGTATGGCCAACAAGCCGATATTTTGTACTAAATACTGTAGGTGTACGTAGCAGCGCTTCAATAAAAGTAACAGATCAATCGACCGGTCTTCCGTTGAAAAATGTGTCAGTACAACTCGGTACATTATCCACAAAAACTAATGGCGATGGCGTGGCGGCTTTTAAACAAATTAAGCTTGGCTCACAGACATTGAATGTCGAACGGGTGGCATTTGCTCCCGTTAATAAGAAGGTGACTATTGGCTGGGGTTCCAATCCATTGCCCAGTATTACCTTGAAAGCTGTAGGAGCCCAGTACATTTTTCAGCTCAAAGACTATTTATCTAGCAAGCCCGTAGACAGTGCTGAAGTTACGAGTGAAGACGCAAGTGCATTTGCAGATAAAAATGGTAAAGTCGTACTTACACTTGATAATCCTGCAAGCGATACGATAGAAGCTACGATCAAAGCCCAGGATTACCGTACTGAAAAACTGAGTTTTTCTGCAAGCACTAAGACAGTGTTTGACCTACAGATGGTGCCGGGACAGCCCGTTGTGTATGTCAGTAAACAAAGCGGAAAATATGATGTCTATAAAGTTGATATTGATGGTAAAAATAAACAAATGTTGTTGGCTGGCACAGGATCAGAGCGTCGGGATGGTATAAGCCTTGCGGTTAGCCCTGATGGATCAAAAGCAGCCCTTGTGTCATCACGAGGGACGAAACGTGACGCAAACCGATATTTACTCGATACCCTCACGCTTATTGATACGAAATCTGGACAATCAAAGGCAGTTGATGATGCTGCTCGTATTCAGCTTATTGATTGGGTAGGTGACCAACTAGTTTATACAGCTACCTACGCCGCTCCGAGCGCCGCGTATGCTCAACGCCAAAGACTGGTTACATATGACACAGAGAAAAATGCCCAAAACCTACTGGCAACCAGTAATTATTTTAATGGTGTAGCAAGCATTGGTGGGTCGGTCTATTATGTGGTAGCTCCTGGCGATCCTAAAACCCAGGCAGGTTTTTATAAAGTTCGCATTGATGGGGGTAATAAACAAACTCAAATTATATTAGCCAATAAGCAAATTGGTACATTGGTGCGCACGGCAGAGACTGATTTTGCGCTTGAAGGTCCTGACGGGTGGTACCAATACACTGCTGGTGACACCACCGCTAAAAAAGGTAACCCGCCGAATGATCCGTACGCTAATCATCAGTACGTTATGGCGCCGGGTGGGTCTAAAAGCGCTTGGGTAGATAATCGTGATGGTAAAGGTGTTTTACTGCTTCATAGTCAAAAGGCTGATGATAAAACAGTCGTGTCGGCTAGTGGCTTGACTATACCAATACGTTGGATGAGTAAAAATACGTTGGTATACCGAGTGAATAATGCCAGTGAGACTGCAGATTATGTCAAAAATATTGATGGCGGTGACCCTAAGAAGATCAGTGATGTAACTATGACTTCTGGGCTGGTTATCAATTATTAAACAGCTGTTTGATATGATGGTATCCAGACGTGGATAGTAAGTATCAAGAATTCTTTACATTACTTTGGGAATATTACGAGTCGCATGGTCGGCATGATTTGCCATGGCGACTACCTGATGAACATGGCGAGTTTGATCCGTATAAAATTATGGTCAGTGAAATTATGCTGCAACAAACTCAGGTTAATCGAGTCATACCAAAATATCAGATTTTCCTTACGCACTTTCCAACCATCAAGGCTCTTGCGAGAGCGCCGCTTGGTGATGTATTGCGAATATGGCAAGGTCTGGGGTATAACCGTCGGGCCAAATTTTTATGGCAAGCTGCGCAGAAAGTTATGAATGATTTTGATGGTAGTATGCCAAGTACTGAAATGGAGTTAATGAATTTACCGGGTATTGGTAAAAATACTGCTGGTGCTATTCTTGCATATGCATATAACCAACCAGCAGTTTTCATCGAGACAAATATTCGCACGGTCTATATTCATCATTTTTTCGCTGATAAGCAGGGGATTGACGATAAAGAGCTTATACCGATCATTACGCAAACTCTTGATACTAAGAACCCGCGAATCTTTTATTGGGCGCTTATGGATTACGGTACACACCTTAAACAAACCAAAGGAAATCTTAACAAATTAAGTAAGTCGTATACAAAGCAGAGTAAATTTCATGGATCGAAACGCCAGATTCGCGGTGCTGTAATTCGGCTATTGAGTAAAGGTAGTCATACCTATAATGATTTGATGAATAAAATCCAAGATGAGCGTCTCGAGACAATCCTAGAGGATTTAGTAGCCGAAGGTCTTATTACAAAAATCGGCAAATTCTATAAACTGTAATCTGTTACAATACTTAATTGAAACTCTATGAAAATCATAAAAGATCTTTTGCAAAGTGTAGAAGTACTACAGATTCCTGGCACCGTAGCTGTGTTGCCGACGGACACTATCTATGGTTTGGCGGCTCGTGCGACGGATAAAGTGGCGGTAGGTAGACTATATGCGTTCAAAAACCGTGAACACAAGCCAGGTACGGTTATTGCCGCGGATATTGACCAACTTGTAGCTCTTGGTATCCCTCGGAGGTATTTAGTACCAGTAGCTAGCTATTGGCCGAACCCAATCAGTATCGTTATCCCTTCGGTGCCGAATCTCTCTTATCTGGATTTAGGTAAGTTTTCGCTGGCAGTACGGATACCTGCAGATAAAGCAGTACATGAATTGCTGGTAAAAACAGGGCCTCTTCTAACAAGCAGCGCCAATTATCCGGGTGAAGCACCAGCTCAAACTATTGCAGAGGCACAAAAGTATTTTGCAGATCAGGTAGATGTCTATGTAGATGGTGGCGTCATGACTGAGCCAGCGTCAACAATCATTAGAGTTATTGATGATGCGGTCGAAGTGCTCCGTGAAGGATCTATTAAAATAAGTGAAAGCGGGGAAATAATTCAATGACATTTGACGAATACCAAAAGCAGGCATTAACAACGGCACATAATAACCCTGACCCACTCATGGATAAGACCATTTGGGCTATGGGTATTGCCGGTGAAGCCGGTGAAGTATTGGAGAAATGGAAAAAGATCGTCGCTTATAAAGAGGGTAAAATTTCAGATGAAGATTTAGGTGAGCTTAAGAAAGAACTCGGTGATGTAGTGTGGTACATTGCAGTACTTGCAGACAGTTTGGGTTTAACATTTGAAGAAGTCATACAATTAAACGTACAGAAGCTAAAGGACCGCAAAAAGCGCAAAGTCATCAAAGGCGCCGGTGACAACCGATGAAGCATCTTCCGAAAAGATTGTACTAGCTAGATTTAATTTGTATTTTATGGTAAAATATAACGAGAAGTATAACTCGCTATATTGCCTATGGAATTTGATAAAAAGACCAAGATCGAGGAAGCCGAGCACGCTGACAGCGAGGCTCCTAAAAAGGTAAAGAAAAAACGAGTATCCAAAGAAAAAAAGACAGATGTAACCATAAAAAAACGTATCAAGGCGCCTGTACCAGCTGAAATCTTGGCAGAAGAAGACAAGAAAGCCGATGAAGAAAAACCAAAGGCAAAAAGATCAAAGAAAAAAGCCAAAAAAGCTACAGTAGCAGGAGCTGTAACAACGGCAAAACAAGAGCATACTAAGCATGAAGCTGATTTACCAGATCCCATAGAGAATAAAGGAGCCAAGGGGTCAGAAGTTGTTCCCCAAAAAGAAACTACCCCTACTGAGGAGACCGAAGTATCTGCCGATAGTCGTGAAAAGCACGCTGGCCAAGAAGTGCCAGGAGAAGAAAGCCACAGTGACCTATCGAGTGAGTCATTTGAAAAGACAATTCTACCGCATGAAGTCGAAGAGGAAGAGGGTGAGCTATTCATTTCAGAACGTCTTCGCCGGCTTATTGGTAGAGACGAAAATGAGTCCGAGGCTTCACCCGAGACAGCAGAGGCAAACGTAGCAGAAGATAAAGAAGAATCTACACCGCCTGCTTCTGCTACATCCAGCACAAACAAAAGTAAGCAGTCTCACCAAACTGCTGCCTCGCAACAGCCAACCACATCTACACCACCGAAAAAGGGAGCCGCAGGTAGTGGAGGGTCTGGGGCTGTGCCGCCGCTTGCTCAAGCCGGTTTTCCCTCTAGCTTCTCCTCGCCAAATAGTGCTCGCACAGCTGCGAACCAAGCACCTGCTAGTGCAGATACCACGCCATACCGCAATCGCAGTGCAGAACGCCGTAACCTTGTGGCAGGTATTATAGTAGGTGGTATCATTGAACACATTCGACATAAACGCCGCGAAAAACGACTGAAAACGGCGCACAAAAAAGAGATTGAAAAACTCAAGGAGACCCAGCAATTCCAGGCAGTAGAACAGCGTAAAGAAAAACGTGCATCTGAACGTACTAAAACAGCGCTTGAAAAGCAACTTGAGCGCCTAAAACAAAAGAATGCGCCTGCAACCAGTGAGGTAAGGCCTAAGGAACTCCGTACAAAAGAACAGCCAGCAGCAGTGACAACATCCGCCGAAGCTCAGAAGAAGCCAGAACCATCAAAGCCTGAGGCGATTCCAGCCGCTTCCTTGTCGTTTTATGAAGACTTTAAGCGCAAATACCGTTCAACCGAAACAGTAGCAGCTGCAGCAGCTACGGCAGAATCAAAGCCTCCAGCAAAAACTTCTGAAAAACCAGCGCCGGTTCCAAAGCAACAGCCAGAAAATATTGACGAACCGATTCAAGTCTCCCCAGACAGACGGGTAGAGACCAGCGCTTGGCATCGTATTGAAGTTGATAAAAAAACTGGCCAGGCTGTTGAAAATCCAGAACTTGCGTATGGAGAAGAATTCCAGAATGAACAACACCAGGAACAGTTACGGAAACAGATCGATGAAGCCAGTATTAATAGTGAAGAAGTACGACAAAACTATATGCCAATGGTAGATAAGACGGCCAGTACAGTTGTACAAACTCACGACTCTCTACCGGACGCTTCAAGTTCACACAGGCAAAAGCCGGAAAAAATATCTTCAGTGTCGTCATCGTTAAACGATACACTGCAGGATCTGCGTGGCCGTGCGGGAGACAGTACAGTCGTAGATTATGTACTTGTCGGGATACTATTTTTGATCATTATCGCAATTATTGCGCTGCTGATATAAAGTTCTGACGCAGCCATTCGTCGAGACTGTTGCCGCCTCCTGCCGTAAGGCAGAGTACTAAATCACCGTTTTCTGCATGTTTTTTAATAGCGTACTTAAGATTTTCATCAAGTTGACTCGGTACAGTTTTTTGTTGAGCATGTTCACTAAGCAAGCGGCAAATGTCTTCAGGGCTTAATAAAGGGAGGTTAGGATCTTCGCGAGCCAGATAACTCGGCACGATATATAGTTGTTTTACATCATCAAATAGATGCTTCAGTTCGTCTTTAATAAAATGCTGCCGCGTATTATGTAACCCTTCATAAACAACTACAACTTCTGAGCCCGCTACTTCCTTAGCAACTTGTAAGGCACCTTGGATTTTTGGTGGAGTATGTGCGTAATCTGTATATATGTTCGGTGCAATTTGTTCGAATCTGCGACTAACTCCGGGGAAGCGGTTTATATGCTCAACTAATGTTTGTAAGGGTAGTTGAGTAATGGCCTGCACTGCCGTAACAACCTGTAACGCATCTCGGCGATTTACTTCACCTGGCAAGGTAATTGCTTGCAACGCCTTGTCGTGTTCCGACAGGATACTATACTGCGGTAGGGCTGGCACATGTAATTTATCACTGTCATTTTCCCAAAGCACCACAGAAGTAGAGTGGTTGATGAATTCCTGAAACGCGTCTTCGTATTCTTGACGCGTCGGGTAGATGTCGGGATGATCCCAGTCAATACCAGTAATGAGGGATAAATAAGGCTTAAATGCTAAGAAATTACGAGCATATTCGTCAGCTTCGTACACAAAATATTCACTGGATGGGTCATAAGCGCCCATATCGCCGAAAGGTATTTTAGCGCCGACCGAGTAACTTACAGGCAGGCCAAGCTGTTTGAATAGCCACACAGCCATAGCAGTAGTTGTGGTTTTTCCATGCGTACCGGCAATGGCTATAAGTTTCAATTTTTTTGTTTCAATAATATGGTTTAGCAATTCATCGCGTTTACTGATTCGTATAGCATGTTCTTCACAAAATGTTAACTCAGGAGGATTGTGTTGCTCACTGGTAACGGCAGTAGTGTAGATAAACCAATCAATAGGTTTTTCGGCGTGAACCGCAGCAATTGCCTCGTAATCTTGTCCGATATGAATATTTTGAATCCCTTTACTCTTCAGATAATGAATATACTGAGAATCTTGCTTATCAGAGCCCGAAACTGTAAATCCAGCTTGGTTGGCGATTAATGCAAGGGGACCCAGCCCCGTACCGCCAATACCTGAAAAATACACATGCATGCTATCAGTCTACCATGATGAGGGTATGGTACACTGAATATACTGGCGTAAAATAAAAATATGCAAACCACCGAAAAAAAACGACTGCATCACGCATGGACACAGATCAGGCGTATTCGTCTTGAGTACTTGATGATTGCTTTTGTGATTATGTTGTTTGTAACGGTTTTTGCTTTGCGGCACAATAACCAGCAAATGCTATCCCTAAGACAGGCGGTGTTTACTGCTGATGAAAAAAATGGAGATGTTGAAGGGGCACTTAGGAAGTTACGTCAATATGTGTATGCACACATGAATACAGATCTAAATACTGGGAAAACTGCGGTCTATCCACCTATCCAGCTGGAACATACGTATGCCCGGCTGCTGGCTGCTCAACAAGAGAGCGTCAAGCAAGCGAATCAACAAATCTACACTGAAGCACAGAGTTACTGTGAAAAGCTCCATCCTGAGAGTTTTTCTGGTGGCCCCCGTGTACCATGTATTCGTGACTATGTCGCAGGCAAGGGGGTACACATTACACCAATTCCAGACAGTCTCTATAAATTCGATTTTGTCTCGCCAAAGTGGTCGCCTGATCTCGCTGGTTGGAGCCTAGTAGTAACTGTTATTCTTGGCATCTTACTCATTATTCGAGCAGTCATACCACTTATCCTTAAATCGTTGAAAGTAATTTAAGGGGTAGTCGGGCTATTTGAGGTAGGTGTATTAGGGTTTGTAGTGGTGTTTCCGGTGTTTGTTGGGTTATTTGCACTAGAGTTTGTATTGTTGTTTGTGCTGTTAGAGTTTGAGCCATTAGCTGTGGGGTTCGATGATGGATTATTTTGACCGGTGGTAGAGTCTGAGGACTGGCCGTCATTTTCGGTAGATGCCGGTGTTTGTTGTTGTGTGGTTTGATTATTACACTTTTGACCGTTTGGATTTTCTTTTTGCCATTGCTTGATAGCGTTCACAACTTTTCCGTCATCATTGAGATTTTCCCAGAAAAGGACTTGGTCACGGTTTACAATCATGCGATCTTGTGGACAGTGTAATTCACTACCTAATTTTACCAGTGAAATATTTGCTTGTTGATTATTGCCGGATTGGCCGTTAGTCGAAATATAATAAATGTCGCTTATATCAATATAGCGTTCGTTTAGAGATTTAATCTTACCAAAGTACGCTTGGCCGCCGTTCAAAAATACTGCTTGATAACGATTTTTATCTACCAGTGACGCTTCAGATGATTTGAATGAAATACCAAAAAGAAGGGCTATTACTAAGATAAGCAGGGAAATTGAAAGAATGATACCCAATATGAAAGCAGGGCTTGTCTTATTTATGTTACCTAATCTTTTTTTGTTAAGCCCTTTTTTGTTATCAGGGCTTATCGAGCCTGCAGGGCTGCCGGGAGCAGCGGGGCGGGCGCTTTCACGTTGAAAACCGCGAGACGAAAATTCCATGTATCTCCACCTATTTATTCTTTTAAATACAACCATAAGTGTAATACATAAGCGTAACCTTATGCAACTTTATAGTACAAAAGAGGTGTTAAAGGGTTGACAAACAAAATACCACCAGAGTATGTTAGGGGTACTACCACTAACTATAAGAGAGGGAGACCATAATATGGCAGCATACAAGCACACTAACTCAAAGGGAGTAACTTACTACCTAAACTCAAAGAAGGTAACACTTCGCGGTGGCAAAGAACAAACAATCTATTACTTCAGCAAAGACGAGCGCAAAGATACTGGCACAGATCTTCCTGCAGGCTACGAAGTAAATGAAAATCCACGCAACGGTTTCCTTACTGTAAAGCGAAAATAATTTAAAATTATTTTCTCGTAAAAATACCTGGGTCCATCCGGGTATTTTTTATTGTGAAAAAAATAATGAAGCATAGTCCAAGGTGTAGTACAATATTTTGGATGGCAAAACCAATAGTAGAACTCAATAAACTTGTAAAAGAATACAATAATAAACAAGTCGTTAAAGGGATTAGTTTTTCGGTAAACGAAGGGGAGATTTTTGGTATTTTAGGGCCGAATGGCGCTGGAAAGACCACTACACTTGAGATGCTTGAAGCACTACGGCCTATTGATGGTGGCACAGCAACTCTGGCGGGCATTGATGTCGCTTCCAATCCAGAGAAAATCAAGTCGCTTATCGGCGTGCAGCCACAGACACCCAGCTTTGAAGAAAAAACTAAACTAACCGAACTAATTGAAATGTTTTCAGCCTTTTACGGCGAAAAGGTTGATCCGCACCAATTCTTGAAGGAAGTTCATTTAGACGAAAAAGCTGACAGTTATCCTGAACAGCTTTCTGGTGGGCAACGCCAACGCTTCTCAATCGCTGCTGCATTAGTGCACGGGCCGAAGGTCTTTTTCCTAGACGAACCGACAACAGGACTTGATCCACAAGCACGCCGTAATCTATGGGATCTTATCCGCGAAGTTCGCGACCGTGGCGTTACCGTTATTATGACAACTCATTATATGGATGAGGCTGAGTTATTATGTGACCGTGTGGCCATAATGGACGAGGGGCAAATTATAGCGCTTGATACACCAAAAAATCTTATCAAAGCACTGCTTAAGCGAGGCTTTAAGAAATCACAACATGTTGAACAGGCTAATTTAGAGGATGTCTTTATTGATCTTACTGGAAAGGCATTGAGGGACTAATTTATGAATATACGAAAATCATTATTACCAGTTACTACGTATGTGCGAATTGACGTAAAGCGCTTGTTTCGCGACAAAGTTGCAATATTCTTTGTATTTTTATTTCCACTGATTTTTCTGTTTGTATTCGGTTCGATCTTCCGGGGTGACAATGATGTCTCATTTCGTGTGGCATTACTAAATGAATCAAACAGCGCGTTTTCTAAAGAGTTTTCAGACGAAATCAAGAAAAATGATATTTTCAAGGTTGATAATGAAGTTACAAATATAGACCTTGCAAAAGAAAAAATGAACCGTGGCCAAATCGATGCTACTATCGTACTTCCTAAGTCATTTGGTGAAACCAAACAAGGTCAAAATTATCCAAGCGGCGAAGCAAAGGTTATTTATGATCAAAACAACCAATCAGCCGGCACGACGTTAAATTCAATCATGGAAGGCATATTCAAGGATATTAACCAAAAGCTAGTATCCACACCAACACCCTTTACGGTGAAGTCAGAATCTACTGCCACAAAAGGCCTATCTCAGTTTGACTACACATTCACAGGTATATTGGGCTTTACGTTGCTATCACTCGGCATCTTTGGTCCGACAAGTGTATTCCCACGACTCAAACAGCGTGGTGTACTGAGGCGTTATCACCTCACTACCCTTAAGGTATGGCAATACTTTGTCGGTAATGTACTCTCCAACGCGTTTGTCGGTCTCCTCTCGGTCGCTACCATGTTCATAGCCGCGCTAACGATATTTGACCTGAATATGAGGGGTAATTACCTGAACCTTATAGCGATTGTCATACTGGGAGTCATATTATTGTTTGGCATTGGACTAGCAATTGGTGGCTGGGCGCGTACTGAAAACCAGGCTGCGCCGCTTGCCCAAATTGCAACATTGCCGATGATGTTCTTATCGGGGGTATTTTTCCCTACATTCCTGATGCCAGAACTTTTACAGAACATCACTAAATTTATCCCATTGACACCCATTATTGATTCGCTGCGCATGATAGTGACAGAGAACGCATCGCTGCTTGACCTTGGGCCACAGCTGGCGGTAATCTTCGGCTGGATAGTAGTAATTTACTTGGTAGCCTTCAAAGTATTCCGTTGGGAATAATAATTTAATGTAAATTTAATAAAACATTGATTTTTACTCATCAACGTGTTATAATATAAATATTATGGCACACGTTGAAGTGCATCAGGCACAGCTGCATTTTGACCTCAATCCAGAGTCACAAGCTCAGGCAATAGAAATACGTACTGTGGGTACGAGGCCGGACAGTACAGTAAATTCACAGCCAAAACCAGAGGTGACTGTCGATACTGGTGAACAAGATACTGCGATAGATAGGCTGGTAGACCAAGGTTTTACGTATGCTGCAGCAAAAAGTATGGTCCTCGGAACGTTGGCCACAAACCAAAATGAAGTTGAAGTAGCCATACAACACGAACAGCCAAAAATTATAGAGCCGAGGAGAGGTCGTAAGGTACAGCCAATTGGTAAAAATGACCGTCGACGTCTATCATCTAGAGGTAAAATGATTGCTGATGAACCTCCAGCACATATAAAAAGATATTAAAACCCTTCTTGATATACGATAATTAGTATTTGATGAGTTATGTAACAAAATTACCCAAACCATTTTTTGTATTGGCACCGATGGATGATGTGACCGATACGGTGTTTCGCCGTATTGTTGCATCGTGTGCGGCTCCTGATTTATATTTCACAGAATTTGTGAATGTTGATGGTTTACAGAGTCCGGGGCGACAGAAACTTCTGAAGAAACTTTTGTTTACGGAAGAAGAAAAGCCTATTGTTGCGCAGATTTGGGGTAAAAACCCTGAAAACTACTATAAAACTGCCACAGAGTTGGTAGATATGGGGTTTGCTGGCGTAGATATAAATATGGGTTGTCCAGCCAAATCCGAAGTTAAGGCCGGTACATGTAGTGCACTTATTAATAACCGGCCATTAGCCGTAGAGATTATTAAAGCAACACAGGAAGGCGTAGCTGGACGTGTGCCTGTAAGCGTGAAAACGCGGCTTGGGTTTAATGAGGTAGACTTCACCTGGCATGAATTATTATTGCAACAAAATCTAGATATGTTGACTGTCCATGGTCGTACGCGTAAGGAAATGAGTAAAGTTCCCGCACAGTGGGATCGTATAGGATATATTCGTGAGCTGCGTGACGAGGCAAAAGTAAATACCTTGATAGTAGGTAATGGCGACGTCGAAAATAAACAACACGGTTTACAGCTGGCAAAAAAGTATGACCTTGACGGCATAATGATTGGCCGTGGAATTTTTCATGATCCGTATGCGTTTGCAGAAGAAAGCCCTTGGCAATTTATTTCCAGAGAAGACAGAATTGCTTTATATAGAAGACAAGTAGAATTATTTGCTGAAACTTGGAAAGATCGCGAGCGACCCATTCATACACTCAATAAATTTTGCAAAGTGTATATCCAAGGATTTGACGGGGCAAAAGAGCTCCGCGAACGATTTATGGCTGCCGCATCTACTGAGGAGCTATTGAAACTTATCACTGAAATTTCTCCGTCATAATTCATGCTCATCATATATTTCAAAAACTCTATTTGATTTTTTACAGTACTATGTATAACATAGTACTGTATGGACGATACTAGTAAATTATCCTCTTTCATAACTTCCGCCGATACACAAATGCGTAAAGGGCTTTTGGTGTACTGTGTGTTACTGCTCTGCCAACATGGCAAAGTGTATAGCTCTGACATCATTAATCACCTGCGGTCAGCAGAATTGATCGTTGTTGAAGGTACGCTATACCCACTGCTTAGTCGGTTAGCCAAAGACGGCTTACTTGGGTATGAGTGGCAAGAATCGGAGCAAGGTCCGCCAAGAAAATATTATTGGCTGACTGATGAAGGTAAGGATGTTTTGCAAACGCTGCAACAGACATACCATAAGTTGCATAAGTCCGTGACAAAGCTTGAGAAAGGAAAGGAACGAGCATGAACGAAGTAACTCGCATTCATCTTGGGCGACAGGCATTTACTATTGCCGCTGATGCGCACAAAGAACTTCGCGAATATATTACTGCGATAAAAAAGCATGTTGGTGTAAACGAAAATGAAGTCATCGAGGAAGTTGAACTTCGTATGGCGGAGTTGCTGCATGAACGTGGCGTAAGCGAGGAGAAGGTAGTACTACATAAAGACGTAGTCTATCTGAAGGAACAGTTAGGGAGTCCGAAAGATTTTGCTGACGAGAATGCAGATACGCAAACCGAGCAAGCTGATGAGGCTGCTGCTTCACAGCCACGCCAATTGTTCCGTGATACTGAAAATGGCAAGCTTGGCGGTGTGGCGGCGGGTTTGGCTGCTTATTTCGGCATTGATGCTACGTGGGTAAGGATTGGTTTCATTATTTTGACATTAGCTTGGGGCGGCGGCATCTTCTTGTATCTGCTTTTATGGCTCATAGTGCCTGAGGCAAAAACAGGCAGTGATTATCTACGACTACACGGCAAGCCGATTACTGTCGATACCATCAAAGAATTTGTTGACCAAAATGATATGCCCAATAAAGCCAAGCAAGCTGGTTCAGCATTGGCACAAATAATTGCTGGCATTGGTAAGCTAATTATCTTTTGTTTTGGATTGTTCTTGGCGGGCATGGCTGTGCTTGGCATGTTATGGACGATCGCTTTTGGTATCTATGCTTTTATTGCGCCCGACCGGTTATTTGACGCCGGCCGGATATTCCCGGTAGAAACACGAGACTACTGGCTATTAGTGTTAGTAGTTATGGTGGCGGTTAGCATTTTCGGTCTGCTCTTTGTTGCAGGATTGTCGCTGATGCGCCGCAAATGGGTGTTGCCAACATGGGCCGCTGCGAGCTTAGCAGTGGTTATTTTTGCCGGTAGCGCGGTAGCAATCCCATTGGGTGCCGCAACCGCGCCCCAAATCCAAGACCGCTATAGAGCCGCCGAGCATCATGAAACGCGGGGCCTCAAGACTTTTACGAACTTAGAAGTTACTGGTAGTGAAACGGTGGTTCGTTATGAGCCGGACGATACATATTCATTGGATATCAAATCAGTTGGTCGTATTGATAAAGCTGCTATAAAGACTGATATAGAAAACGATGGCACGCTAAAAATTAATACCAAAGATTTTCGTGGTGAGAATGGATGTACACTCTTTTGCATCGCAACGACTGATGTAGAGCTCACTGTACGTGCACCAAAGCTTGACAAGGTAGTTTTGCAACACGACACAGTATTCAAACTGAACGAGCGATTGCGCCAAAATGATTTGACGGTCGAAACTCACGGTATCGTGCAGCTTCGTATGCAGTATATTAATCCTGCACAAGCAACGTTGACTACGAATAACCCGTGGCAGTCAAAGACGTTAGTTCTTAAAGGGCTAAAGGCTGACGCTATACGCGAAGATGAAATACGGAACACCGATTTAGCCGGATTTATTATAAGCCACAGTGATACGTTTATATACAACGGTAATCATAGTTGTGAAGAATATAATCCGATTGTGTACTTGGATAGTGCTCCACAGGTTATTCAGATAGGTGAACAAAAGTTTACCAGCCAAGACAACTTTATGAGCAACCGGACGATTGACAAGAGCAATAGGGTTAACTGCGTCGTTATTCGATAAGCTTGTGCGTAATAAGGTATACTGCTAAGAAAGGAGCAACTGTGTGATAGAAGCAAAACACTTAAGTAAACACTACGGCAAAAAACAAGCCGTAAACGATATTTCATTTACCATCCAAACAGGTAAAGTTACTGGATTTTTAGGCCCGAATGGCGCTGGTAAATCTACGACTATGCGTTTGATGCTCGGGTTGGATAATGGCAGCGGCACTACAACCTTTGACACCAAGCATCTATATGACTATAAGCAGCCATCAAAGGTAGTAGGTATTTTACTGGAAGCCAAGGCATTTCATCCGACACGCTCAGCACGCAACCATCTAAAAATTTTAGCGGCGGCAGGTAACATTCCTGATACTCGTGTGGATGAGGTTCTGGATATCGTTGGACTCAAGGATGTGTCTAAGAAAAAGCCAGGTAAGTTTTCGCTGGGCATGAGCCAGCGCCTTGGTATTGCAGCGGCAATTTTAGGACAACCAAAATACTTGATCTTAGATGAGCCAGCTAACGGCTTGGATCCAGAAGGCATTGCATGGCTGCGCCAATTCATCAAAGATTATGCCGCAAATAACGACAGTGCAGTATTTGTTTCAAGCCATTTGTTAAGCGAGATGGCGCAAATGGCAGACAATGTCGTAGTTATTGGCAAAGGGAAATTGATTGCCAATACATCTATTAAAGAGTTGGTATCAGGCAGCTCCCACACAAGCGTATTTGTGCGCGTAGCAAAGTTGCCTCAGCTAGAGAAGCTGTTAGCTAAGCAAAAAGTTGCCTTTGAAAAACTTGACGGCGGCCTAAAAGTTGGCGGAATTACTACCGATAAAATCGGCAAACTTGCCTTTGAGGCCGGCATACCGATTTTGGAATTAGCTAATCGGAGTGCTTCGTTAGAAGATGTCTTCTTGGAATTGACCGAAGGCGAAGAAGAATACAAAGCCCACAGTCAGAAAGGCGGTAAATAATTATGTTGCCAATACTTAAATCTGAATTTAGAAAGCTACTGACGATACGTTCCACATATGTTATAGCCTTTATTACTCTTGCACTCATATTTCTCATGTGCTTCTACTTCGAAGGATATAAGGGCAATACTGGTACAGCTGCTTCAAAATTAACAGGGAACGCTCTGCAAGAGCTAGTAGGCCAGGCAGCTGGTATAGGTGCATTATTTGTGAGCATCATCGCAGTGCTTTTTATGGCCCACGAATATCGCTATAACACGATAATGTATACACTCACTATAAATGCTCGGCGTACAAAAGTGTTACTGGGCAAGCTCATAACCATTACTATATTTGGAGTTTTATTTGGCCTGGCAGTTGTATTATTTGGAATTGCTTCTTACTATCTTGGGCTACAATTCCGTGACGCTACATTACCGGCACAAAATTTTGATGCTTTGACACAATTCGGAAGGGTTGCGGCATATTATGCGGGTTATGCCCTTGTGGGTATGTTGCTGGCAACGTTGCTCCGTGCGGTCGTAGGTGCGATTGCAGTATTGTTGCTTTTGCCTACGACGATTGAACCTCTTCTTGGGAACTTACTGCTAAAAGACAATGCTGCATATCTGCCTTTTGCGGCGCTTGACAATATCATGGAGGCAAGTGTAATCAAAGGTAATATTAGCACTGGTACAGCGCTGTTAGTATCTGCTGCGTATGTAACTGTTGGTTGGCTTATCACCTGGTATCTCTTCCTTCGCCGCGACGCTAATTAGTTTTTGCAGTAAAGTGCGTACCAATCTTACCGTTTAGGGCTCTTTCTATTGCCCATTCTGTGCAGCCATTTGCAATATACATTTCCACCCCATGTTCGGTAGCGATTTTAGCCGCTTTGAATTTACTCGCCATACCTCCAGTGCCATTTGCAGAACCAGTGCCCCTTGCGATATGTTGATATTTCCCAGTATCGTCTATTGTCGTTATAACTGTGTGATGGTCATTGATGTCTTCATAGACACCATCAATGTCACTGAGTATTATGAGGCGTGTACGTTTGAACAAGCCACTTTTATGCAACAAAATCGCAAACCTTGCAGCAAGCGTGTCGTTATCGCCAAAAGAAATTTCTTCGTGAGAAAGCGCATCATTTTCATTTGCGATCGCAATATCACCACGTTCAAATAAGCGTGTCGTTACAGTACGCAGCTCTACTCCTTCAGGAGACTCCAGCTCACGTTTTGTAAATAATAATTGGCCTACAAGCTTTGATTTTAGTGCATTTTGCCAATAGCTCATGAGTGTTGTTTGTCCAAGACAGGCCATACGCTGTTTCTCGATGGTATCTTGTCGGGTTTCATGCGTACGCTTCTCGTGGCTGTAGGCGTAACCAGTTGCAATTGCTCCTGAAGATACAATAGCCACTGCCATGCCCTTATCTGATAAAGCAGTGACTTGCTTCCCAATGTTGTTAAAGGAATGCTCATCAAGGGCTAGCCAGTCCATACAACTTTTATCAATCAATGTGCTGGTTCTAACCTTTACGATCACTAGTTCGTCAAATTTTTTAGTTGTTTCTAAAGTTTCCATATAACAAATCTCCATACAGTACACAAGAACTCTCATGGGCATAAAAATAGCCCCTTCACCGGGGCTTGCTTGTGCTATAAGATTAATGATTTAGAAAACGTTAAAACACCCCGGCTGTCAAAGCGGAGCTGGAATCGGTAAAATCGCTCGTGAAAATAGTAAACGATACTTCATTGTCAGTTATTGTAACACAGGAAATACGTAAGGGTTTAAAGTTGTGCAGCAAGCTGCTGGTCTTGCTCATTTATGGCAATAAGTTCGGCGCTAACAACAGCCTGTAGAATTTCTTCAGGGCTGATGGTTGGTGCGACGCCTATTCTTTCTTCTAGATGATGACCTTCTACGATAGGTTTTTTGCCACTAAATTCTACAGTTAAGATGTTTACCGCAGTCTCGCCAATATAGCGAACGGTTACGCTGTCTTTTTTATGGTTACCAAATTTTTCAGGGCTATCCGTTCCGGTATTTACCTTAAAATCTGCAGTAGGATTTTCGGGTAGAGGACGCCACATTGTAATTTTTTTACCGTTTTGTGATCGTAGGGTTATGGAGCGTGGTGCATCAGGCCCGAAGGGGTCTTGACCGGGCGTACTTACGGACTCAGTCCATTTTTCAGTAAAAGCAAGAGCTAAGACTCTGCTTTGGAGGTGATCTGTCATAATTATATTATACCATAATTATTAATATAAAATCAACAAACACATGATCAAGCTGCTAATAAGCAAAAACCACTCGTAAAGAGTGGCATTTCTTTATGGTGGAGATACGCTAAGTCTATTTGAAACGCGCCCACTAGAGGATATTCTAGCAGACATAGCCGAGGGCTGGGGTAATACACAGCGCTGTATAGGCAGAGTTAGGGCTAGTGCATTTACTGAGGTTAGCTATGTACTCTAAGGTAGCTAGGAACATAAGACGAAAGCGTTTGAAACAGGGGTATAATACGGTTATGAGCCAAGACCCCTCTAGCCATCCCCCACAGCACATAGATGACATACATACCAAGCTCATTAGTCGTGTTGAGTTTGCAGCTAAACGAGGCACTGAGTTCAGTGCGGAAGTTCGCAAATGGGGTAATGACCACCCCGTATCATTAAGTGGTGAGATAGCTGACGACAGGCTATCCTATAAGGTTATTTTGAACTTTAGCCAGCAACCAAACCTTGATGACTGGGGTCGTACTTTTGGCGATGCAATGCACAATCTGAGGAGCGTACTGAATAATATGGTAGCGGAGATTGCACTGGCGGAGGGGGCGACAAAAGAACAAATCAAAGGTGTTCAGTTCCCAGTAGCGTTGACTGCGAAGCAGTGGCGCTCCGAAAAAAGGCGAATACAGGCACTGCCTCTCACGGTACAGGCAGCCATTGAGAAAGTGCAGCCATTTACCGAGATGCCACAATCACCTGAACAGCACCCTCTCGCAATCCTCTCTGCGCTCAGTAACCAGGATAAGCATAGGCTTGAACTTACCCCTGCTATTGAGCCATTGCAGTTAGCTCACAACACTTCCATTGAGTTTGAGGAAGTTCCCGATCCATCTGTGTTGCAGCAGGTAATGAATAGAATGGTAATTGATGGTCGCTTCCAGGATGGAGTTGAAGTGATTACTCACGATACAACCCCATACCGCATTGAGCGGCTAATTGGTTATCATCAGTATCACGGCAGGGTACAGGTAGTCACTGATGAAGATGTTACTCTTAGCCCCGCCGAGGTGATGAATGCCGTCTTTCCAGCCGTAACAAACATCATTGACGGGGTGTTATATGCTTGGGCGAATGGTGCTAAGCCACCCAAGGACGATAAGTAATGGCTAAGAAAAAAGTGTTTGGAAAATGTAGGATTTGCGGCAATGAGAAGCAGCTTACCCAAGAACACTACATACCTCGCGCAGCTGGTGGAGGCGCAAAGATTACGCTTTATAGCGGTGATGAGCTGGTAAAGACGCTTAATAAAGATGAGGACGGCAACGAGTATAAGCCGCGTGGCAGAATTAAACAAAATGGACTTTCTGACTACTCCTTATGCAAGGAATGCAATGAGCTGTCAGGCATTTTATATGACAAAGACTTCGCCGAGTTTTATAAGCGCATTCACTATGTAATAACTTCATCAACCGAAGTCCCTGAGGGTCAGACCATAGATGAATACCTTGATAAAAAAGTTGCAACCATAGTATTGAAAGATATTAAGCCGCTTAATATCGCTAAGCGTATGCTGGTGTCCTTTTGTACTATTGAACACGCTGGGCTTACTGACCGACAGCCAGAGATAAGAAAGGCTATCCTGGATAAAGATTACCAACCAAATACTGATAACTTTGCTTTATATATGAGCCTACATTTAGGCAACAGCGCCTTTTTTGGTACGGTTGCCGCATTAAAGAATATTGGTGGCAGACACTTCACTCAGGTGTATGCAGGAATTGAGAGTGAGTTAGTAGCGTTCTATTATTCTGCGGATAAAGACACAAAAGCCGTGGGATTAGATAATTGTACCGATATTACGCCGTGGCTTACGAGGTATAAATATGACCAAACAGCAACAATAAAGCTAGAGTTAATGTTTAATAAATCGCTAATGATACGCTTTCCGATAGGCTCTTAATTCGTACAGATGAGGTGGGGGGTATGCCCCTCTACCTCTGTTAAATGACACTCCGCTGTAACAGTGGCGAATTTTCGGCTCTCATATTGACCAAGCGTTTTTTGGCAAAAATAGGCAGTGCCGAATTTTTGTCTCTGGGGTTGAAATACCAAGAAAACGACCTAATTTTGCTACAATAAAGAAGTCCAAACCAGTTACGAAGGATATTTTTATATCCCAGCTTTTTAGTTTGAAAGCGGATAAACCCAAACAGGGGCATCTTGCTGACAAACAATAAGGGTTTATCCTTTGTTGCTGGTTTGGACACCTAGGCAGGGTGTCCCTTTTTGTTTGGACCACCTGCGAGCATCAAAGTAAAAGGAGGTCCAAAGTGAACAAACAAATCTTTAAAAAATGGTGGTTCTGGGTCATCGTAGTTGTCGTACTCGGTGCTATTGGTGCGGCAACTCAACCAAGTAGCGATACTACAACAACAAGCAACCCTACTAACACCCAAATAGCTGCTAACAGCAGCAGTGCCACCGCTACCTTGCCAAAGCTAAATGCTGACGATTACAAAGGCAAAGAGGGCTTAGTTGTTTATAAAGACCTTAAAGCCAAAGGCTATAAAGTTAACGCAGCATTTGAAAATCAAGCGCTCACTGATATTAACGGCAAGGCATCCGATCTATTTGAGCCGCTGGACGTTAATAAAGCTTCCGACAGACAGTCAGTTGACGCATTTACTGTTGGTGATTTAGTCCAAGATGGCGACAGTGTAGAGCTTACTATCGTTAAATCTACTAACTAGAAATACGCTATACTAGAAACACGAATATTAACAATCCACTCTATTTTGTGTAGCTGTAATAGCGGAACGGACCGCGTAAAAAACGGGCAGCAACAAAACATAAAATTGTAAGTAAAACGAGGACGGCTCGGCATAAAACGGACTTATCAGTGGCTAACACGCCATAGAACACTACTTAGTGTTTGCGGCTGGGAGCAAGTCCGTGAGTACCGTTTCTCAGGAGCAAGAAGTAGGCAGCCTCGTAAAGCTAATAGAGGTTTTGCAACAAATAGACACATCAGCGCCAGACGCTGAGATTAACGAAACATCAATAGATGACAACAATGGTGGGCGCATCATCTTATAGCCAATGGTAAAATTGGCATAGATGTACGATGATGACGAGATAGATTTAAAGACGCTCAAATATGTTTTGTACCTCCGCAAATCCACTGAGGATGAGGGACGGCAAATCAGGTCAATCAAAGACCAAGAGCGTGATTGTAGAGACTTAGCGCAGCGTCTAGGGTTAAATATCGTCGCGGTTATATCCGAGCAAAAATCAGCAAAGAAACCCAACAATCGCCCAGAGTTTACCAGTATGCTAAAGCGCATCAGGCTCAAAGAGTTTGATGCTATTATCGCGTGGCATCCTGACCGACTTGCCAGAAATATGGTTGAGGCTGGCAAGATTATCCATATGCTAGACACGGATATTATTAAGGACATCCGTTTTGTTTCGCACCAATTTTCTAACGATGCCAATGGCAAAATGCTTTTGGGTATGCTGTTTGTATTCAGCAAGCACTACTCCGACGACCTCTCGGCTAAGGTTAGTCGTGGAGTTAAGGGCAATTTGCGCGACTACAAATCAGGCGGCACGCCAAAACACGGCTATATACGCGACACTGAGGGTATATACCGCAAAGACGATGACAACTTCGTAATCATACAGACGGCGTGGGATATGCGAGCTAAGGGCGTAAACCAGCAGGAGATTTGCGACTACATAAACTCTCAGGGCTATCAGAAATACATAGCAAAGCGTGGCGGTCATACCACTTTTATAATGACCGACAGTACACTCAGTAATATATTCAAAGACACCTTTTACTATGGCGAGCTGAACCAAGCTGGTCAGACGGTTGACCTTGTGGCAGCGCCAGTACCGTTTGAGCCGATGATTAGTCGCGACACATTCTTTATGGTCCAAGAGCTGAGCAGGACGAGGCGGCGCACCAGCAAGCAAAGCCGCAAGCCACTACTACCACTCCGCTATATGGTTTACTGCGATGTTTGTAAGTCTGATAAGCCAATGCAAGTAGGGCGTTCAAGGGGCAGAGACGGCGTATCGCGCCTAAATTATCGTTGCCTAAACAAAGATTGCTCACGACCAAAGGGCTTTAGGAGTGTTCGCGGCAAGCTGGTTTTTAGTGAGATTGATAGGGTAATCAAAGAAAAACTACTCAGCTTACCCGATAGCGCATACGATGAGTACCTAAAAGAGATTAAATCTTATAGCGATACAGCGAAAACAAAACTGCGCTCCGATCTAAGCAGGGCAAAAGCGACAAAAGCTGGTTACGAAAAGAAAATAGCAGAGTTATCGCCAAGCCTATCAATACTAAAAGACGAACACGCCAAACAAACAATCAGCAGTCAAATCGGCGAGGCATCGCAACTTGCACAACAGCAAGAGCAGCTTATTGAGAAATATCAAAGGAGTATTGAGCGCAGCACCCTACCCGCTATTGATAAGGATGAGTTTAAGGCTACTCTAAAAGAAATGGCGCAAAAGCTTAAAGCCGCCGACGTGGTTCAAAAGGACATCATTGTCAGTAATTTGTTTTTGAAACTCCATTTTGACCAACAAAAAATGACGCTTTACTCCTTAAAAGAGCCGTTTGCGTCATTAGTTGCGTTATCCTCGTTCCAATATGGTGGGGGTGGTTGGAATCGAACCAACTACCAAGCGGTTATGAGCCGCCTGCTCTAACCGATGAGCTACACCCCCTCATCGATATATAACAGATACGAGTATAGCAGATTTCTGCCAAAGTTATATAATAGAAATACGTGTTTGAAAAAATCAAAACCTACCAAACCAAAATAGTCCAAGAAGCGCGCGTATTTCAAGATATACGAGCATTGGGTATAGCGATGTTCTTAGTCATTGCCTTACTCATTAGTTGGAGCGGTATAAAGGTTATTGAAACAAACTATAGCTTACAAAAAGAGATTGCTCGTATGGAGCAGGAAACAGAGGTTAGACGCTTAGAGAATCGTAACTTAGAACTTGAAAATCAGTATTTTGAAACTGATGAATATTTAGAGTTAGAGGCTCGCAAGAACTTTGGCTTAGCAGCTCCAGGAGAAACAGTTTTGGTTGTGCCCAAAAATATAGCTCTGAAACATACTATTCCAGAAGATCAAGAAAAAATATCCGGTGTAAAGAAGAAGGAAGATAAAGCTAAATGGCAACAAAACGTCGATGCATGGTTTAACTTCCTTTTACACAAACAGTAGTTATTGACAAAAACACCTCAGATAGGTACTATATAAGCTGACTTTGCTTTAGAAGCACTGATACGCGGGGTGGAGCAGCGGCAGCTCGTGTGGCTCATAACCACAAGGTCGCAGGTTCGAGTCCTGCCCCCGCAACCAAACAAGGACCCGTCTCTGGACGGGTTTTTGTTTTTGAGCTTCTTAAAGCATTAGTAAGCTTCAGCCTTGCGATGCGTTTTGCTCATGCTTGCAATATGGAAGGGAATTGATAAAAATACTTAACAACGATGGCGAATACCCTTACACTTCCCGGCTTTGTAGATGTACATACTCACTTACGAGAGCCAAGCACCAATGATGTAGAAACGATTGCCAATGGAACGCGCGCAGCTATGATAGGTGGTTTTGTGCTTATTTGCGATATGCCAAATAATCCTGGTAATCCAACATGGAGCGAAGAAAAGTTAGATGAAAAAATTGCTATTGCTGCTCGCGATGCTCATATTCCCACCGATTTTTACGCGGGTGCACAGCCAGAATCAGATAATATTGGTGAACTTGCAGGTATGGCGCGTAAGGCAGTAGGACTGAAACTGTATGGTGCGCCAACAACCGGCAATGAGCGTGATTACGAAGCAAAAGATTTTGAAGAAATCGTACAAGAATGGCATCGGGTTGCGCCGGACAAGCCAATTTTGCTTCACGCTGGTAGAGACAATTTAAGTGATATGATTACACTTGTAGCAGATATAAATGACCATCCACTTCACATATGCCATGTCAATGATCCGTACGAAGTGAGGCAAGTTCAAGCTGCAAAACAAAATGAGCTTGACGTTACTTGCGGCGTATGCCCACACCACCTCTTTAAAACTTCACATGATGTAAAGAGCCAAGGATGGTTTGCTCGTATGCAACCACCGCTTGCTCGTCAGATTGAGAGTGAAGAATTATGGTATATGCTTGCAAATGGACAAATAGACATTATAGAGACTGACTACGCACCCCATAGTGTTAATGCGAAAATGGATGCCGAGCACGAAAATCCTTCTGGTATTCACGATCCGCATCATAGAACATGTTTTGGTGTACCAGGTATTGAGCATGTAGGCCCTATGTTATTACGGCAGGCGCAACTCGGCACTATAGCTATGGACAGATTAATTGAGGCGCTTGTCGATAACCCTTTACGAATGCTTCGTATGGACGGACCATCAAGTGAAGTAACGTGGAGTATGGAACACTTTGTTATCTCACAAGATGATGTAGCTTCAGGTGCGGGTTGGACACCCTACCTGGGCGCAGTAGGAGTTGGCAGAGTTATAAAATCTGTCATCAATGGTAGAAATGTATATGAAAGGCAGAATTCATGAACGAGATACGCATCGGCCATATTGAAGTAGATTCTCCATGGGGCAACGCAGGTGGCGTTATAAAGCATCCTCAGGAAGTAGAGAAGATGGCTCATGCGGGAGTAGGATGGATCGAGGTCGGTTCGTATACACTCGAGCCGCGTGCTGGGAATGGACCGAATGGCGAAGTGGTGTATCACCATGATGCTAAGACTGGTGAGACATACAATGCGCTCGGTATGCCGAATAAAGGCATGGATGAAGTGGAGAAAGAAATTCCTGAAATGGTCCAGATTGCTCATGGATATGGAAAAATGCTCATTGTTAATGTAGCACCTGTAAGCGAGAACCCGGAAAGTGAAAGTTTAGAACTAGTGCAACGTGCATATGAAGCCGGTGCAGACGCTGTACTGTTGAATGCAGGCTGCCCAAATGTAGTTACCGAAGATGGAGGTCGGCACGAAATTTTAAGCCATAACAAACTTGCATTATACGGAGTATTACGTGCATTGAAGCCGGTTGTTGAGAAATTTAAACCTGTATTTATTCGAGTATCGCCACATGATTCACAAACAGCCATACACGATATGCTAAGGGCAATACACGTATCAGGAACGGTGGGCGCATTGTTTACACCTAATACATTTCCTAATCACCGACCTTTAGATGAAGAGGAAAGCCCTATTTTGGAAGTACCGGGAGGAATAGGTGGTAAAAGTGGCCCGGCTACGGCAGACCAGGCATACGAACAGACACAGTGGCTTACTTCGGCAACTTTATTGGACGTAGTGAGTTCAGGCGGAATTACTAATGGTTACGAATTACGGCGGAGACTAGGAAATGACAGAGAGCATATGGCCGTTGCTGGTGCAGGTACAACGTTTTATTATGAATCAGGTGACTGGGAGCAAGATACTGATCGTTTACTTTGGGAGTTTGCTCAAAGCCAACCTTAAGATACAGGATCAAAAAATTCGGCGGGTCGATTCATTTCATCAAGGTGTTGTTTGCGCCATGTATTGAATGCTTGCTTATGAATACCGTTTTCGGTGATGAAGTTATTGAGATGTTCTGAACCGAGAAGACTTGGTAGTAGTACATAACTTACACCTAATTTGTATAGCTCGGCAGCTTCATCATGGTCATTGGCATAACAAACCAAAATAGTATTCTTGTTATGTCGGCGTACGTATCGGGCGATAGTAATGTTGACGGTATGGTCATCAATAGTGTTAATGACTAGTTTAGTCTTTTCTAGGTTGATCTCACTGAGTAGCTCTGGATCGGCAACATCGCCATACATATGGGGAATATGTTTACGTTTAAGTTCTTCGATAACATCTGGATCGTAATCAGCAACAACATAGGGTAGTTTCATTTCATGGAAAGTTTTGAGGAATTTATGCCCGCCATTACGGTACCCAAACAAAACCAATTCATATGATTTGGTGGTTTGAGCTTTCTCTTTAACTTCTGCTCGTTCAAATAGGTGGAGCTTATTTTCCAGTTTGGTATAAATCCAGTCATCGTATTTCATGAGGTATGTCGAGATAGCGATGGTAATAATAGCAATCAGGGTAATAATAGCGCTCATTTTATCGTCGACTAGTCCGGCGCTAGCTGCAAGGACGACAAGGATGATAGAGAACTCACTAATTTGGGAGAGGTTGATTCCGGTCTTGAAGCTTGTACGTTTTGTATAGCCTAATATACCAAGCGATGTCATAACTATTAGTGGCTTAATAATGATGACAATTGCTGAAAGTACAAGTGCAGGTACTACCCCTGCCGCTAGGTTATCGATTTGTAGCCGTTCACCGAGGCTAATGAAGAATAAGATGATAAAGAAGTCTCTGAGAGGCTTCAATCGAGCGCCAATTTGATGGGTATATGGCAGGTGTGCAAGTGTCACACCCGCAAATAACGCACCTACTTCAACTGAAAAACCAATTGCGTTTACAACTGAAGCCACGCCAAACCCCCATGCCAGGGCAAATAAGAAAAGTAATTCTTGAGATTTAGCAATGTAGCGGGTAATTGGCGGCAGAAGTTTGGTGCCACACAAGATTAAAATACCAATAACAGCGAGACCCTTCAGTATCAATAAGCCTATATCCAAAGAGGTTAGTGAGTCGCCTGTCTGAGCAGCGACAAACAACAGGGCAAAAGTAGCGATAATGTCGTCAACCAGAATAACGCCGATGGCAATTTGCCCATTCAAGCGGATAAGTTCTTTTTTATCACTCAGAACCTTAGCAATAATAATCGTACTACTGAAGAAGAGTGCAAGACCGGTAATAAGTGCCTCTTGTTGCGTGAAGTGAAACGCAGTACCAACAAGATAGCCTAATGTTCCGACGGTGAAAAACAGGGCAAGTGCCGTAAGAATAACCGGTTTTCCAAGGCGCCTAACCATTGCAACGCTTAGCTCCAGGCCGATAATGAAAAGTAGTAAGGCGATGCCGATTTCACTAAAAGTATCAAAAGCGTCTTTACTGTGAATAAGATCAAGCACGGACGGACCAACCACGATTCCGGTCAGTATATAACCCATGATGAGCGGTTGATGCAATGCCCGCATAACGAGTGCTACGAGTGAAGCCACTACAATAACAAGACTCAGTTGTGTAAAGACGTCATTATGCATGTGCCAGCTCCTGGCAGTCCTGTTTAGTTGTCGAAAGCTGGTAGATCACTATTTATATGATACCAAATACATAAAGAAGATAAGATGTGGTTTTATGTGAAATAGACCACACATACTGCTATTTCCCTAGGCTAGTATACTAGAAGTATATGTTTATTATTCCACCGATTGGGCGTTTGTTGCGGCGGGATGTGCTGCTTCTACAGGTGGTTCCAACACTTGTGGTATTTTTGGTGCTTTTAACCTTCGCAATTATTAGCTGGCGGAGTGCGGAAACGACGTTACAGGCCCAAAAGAATCAAACAATTGATGAACGGATGGATACCCTAGAGGATACGATTAGAAATCGTATTCAGAACAGCGAGGTATTATTGCGAGCCGGCGCTGGCCTTTTTGATGCGTCGGAGGCGGTTAGCGCGCAGGAATGGTCACAGCTGTATCAAAAGTTTGACATTCCACAAAAGTTTGCAGGGGTAAGTGCTATAGGCTACGCGCCAATTGTCCATGCTCCTGATAAAGCTGCTTTTGAAGAGACACTGAGAAAAGAAAATAATAATCCAAATTTAGCAATAACTCCTTCTGGTGACCGGTCGCTCTATGTGCCTACGCTATACTTTGAAAGTTTCCGGAACAATACAGGGACTGGCTTTGGTAATGATATGTATGTCAATTCTTCGCGACGCGCAGCCATGGACATGGCGGCAGATACAGGCAAGCCGGTTATGACTAGTAAGGTTACGTTTATTAACGGTAGTGCTTCCGGTGTCATACAGTATATGCCCACGTATACTCAAAATGCTCCGTTAAATACACGGGAAGAGCGCCGGGCAGCCTTACGAGGATTTATCTTTGCATCTATCCGTTTGAATGAACTTTTCAAACAAACAATTAATACGAATAATTTCGAATACATTGTGAAAGGCGCTGATGATAACGGCAAACAGCAAGTATTATTCAGTTCATTAGAAAATAAACACGATGAAGCTTCGGATGCAAAGCTAGTGAGATCATCGGAAATAGATGTACTAGGGCAAAAATGGCAAGTTGAGCTATTGGCAACTAAAGGAATTGTTTCCAGCACCGATAATGAGCGTCCATCTACTATTTTGACGGCAGGTATCGCTATATCCCTCATTGCCAGCGTAGCGGTTTATTTACTCATTCAGTTCCGTACACGTTCTTTTGCGCTGGGTGAGGAGCGAAAGCTGCAGCAGGCTAAGGATGAATTGCTTTCTTTGGCATCTCACCAGCTTCGTACGCCAGCAACTGGTGTGAAGCAGTACATTGGTATGGTGCTTGACGGGTTTGGCGGCCGTTTATTACAGGGCCAAGTTAAGCTGCTTGATCAAGCCTATAAATCCAATGAACGCCAGCTACAGATCATCAACGAATTTTTGTATGTGGCAAAACTCGGGTCAGGCAGCCTTACTACCACGAAGCATACATTCGACCTGGTATCGGTGATGCGAGACGTCATAGAAGAGATGGATTTAGAAGTGAAGGACAAAGAACACACACTTAAGGTAACAGCTCCCACGCTTATTGAGGTAGAGGCGGACGAGCACAGCGTGCGCATGATTCTTGAGAATTTACTATCGAACGCCATAAAATATACTCCCAACCATGGACACATCGACATTATAATCAGCAAAGGCAGTGAGGAGGTAACAGTCGCTATTAAGGATAATGGGATAGGTATTGCTAAAAAAGATACTTCATTGTTATTCAAGCAGTTTTCGAGAATTCCGAATGAATTTTCGGTTAATATCAGCGGCAGTGGTATCGGACTTTATTTATCGCAACAACTTGCTGAGCGAAACGGCGGGCGAATAACTGTCTCAAGCGAACCGGCAGTAGGCTCTACCTTCACTCTGCACTTACCTTATAAGTCTGTAAAAAATCTTACTAAACGTCACAAAAAATTATGATAAGCTGACAAAAATGAATAAGGCCGGTAAAAAAGTTTTGGTCGTTGAGGACGAACAAGCACTCAGCGCAGCGTATAAGATAATTCTTGAAAGTGCAGGATATCAGGTACGGACTGCTTTTGATGGCCAAGAGGCTTTGGATGAAATAAGCAAAGAAGCTCCAGATATTATCTTGCTGGATCTTAAGATGCCGCGTATGGATGGTATTGCATTTCTTGAGGCCTATCAACCGCAATTATTAAAGGACAAACCGAAAATAGTTGTATTCAGTAATTTTGATTTGCAGGATGAGATTGATCGGGCATTTAGCTTGGGAGCTGATAAGTACGTACTAAAGGCATGGGCTGCCCCTAAAGACTTGCTTAAAATTGTTAGCGAAATAGAAAAAAACTAACGCGCTAGGCTTCTAAGTTGGTAATTTCTTTACCAACTTCACGTATAACGAGTTTTTTGTCGACAACGTATTTTTTATTTCTATACGCTACTGCACCTGAACGCTTGAGGTTGCCAAGTTCGGTTGCAACAGTTTCACGAGTAAGCCCCAAGCAGTTTGCAATAGTTTGATGAGTGAGGGGGATGCCGAGTGTATATAAGCCGCTTGCCATTTCCTCGCCGTGCCTGATAGCTAAAAAGTAAAAGAAATATATGATTTTGTCTTTTGCGCGTGGTTGTTGAAGCGCAAGGTTGCGTATAAGGTTGCTATTTGACTCGTGTAAAAAACGATCAAGCATATAGGCGGCAATTTCTGGTTGGGTACGCACAGCTTCATAACTGGACTTTTCAATAGGGGCCAATTCGCAGGGAGTCAGTGCTTCATAGTAAAAACTAGCGGTAGACGTATAGCCGTGTAGCCAATCTATAGGAAATACGTCACCAATCGTATAAAAGCCAACCACATACTCTTCGCCTTGGTCATCAATTGCATACACTCGGACGGTGCCATCTTTGACCAGAAATGCTTGTCGGGGCGCTTCACCTTGAAAATAAATAATATTTCCCTTGCCATACCGACGTATGGGATCGCAGATCGACTTAATACTCGTGTGGTCAATTTTCGGTGACATACTCTTAGTGTAAACCTTTGTGGGGTATTTTACATAATAGCTGTGATCAAGCCCACAGCGCTTATCTTAATTTCTTCTTACTATATAGCTAATGTTCAAAGAAAGAGGAGGAACATATGCGACAAAATAAGCGATTGCAACATAAAATCGATTCATTTCTGAACCGCAAGACTACACAATACCCTGAAATCAATGAATATGCGCGGGATGTTTCTCGTCTGTAATATACGTACGCGTCACATACTGTAATCAGTGTTAAATCGAAGGAGGCTTATGGGCATAATTGGATGGATTATTCTAGGAGGACTGGCAGGCTGGGTGGCTTCAATGATAATGAAGACTAATGAGGAGCAGGGCATCTTTCTTAACGTGATAGTTGGTGTCATAGGCGCAGTGATTGGTGGATTTATCGTTTCACTATTTGGCGGTGAGGGTGTAGATGGATTTAACGTTTCAAGCTTCCTTGTAGCCTTGCTCGGCGCTGTGGTACTAATAGCCATTGTAAAAGCGCTGAGAAGGGCATAAGTCAGCATGACAACAGAAGAGGTTTTATTGACGGTACTCACAATCGCTATTGTTATCCTGATCATTGTGGTAGTAACAGTACTTATGATGGTGTTAAGTATTGCGCGGAAAGTAAATCACGTCACTGCGCAGGTACAGCTTATTACCGATAAAGGTGCCAAAGTTGCAGAAGCATTGACGCCGGTAAGTGTTATGACGCTTGGATTATTGCAAGCGATGAAAGTAATAGTAAGAAGGAGATAACAATATGTCGCACCATGCTCACCATCAAGATCCTAGTAAAATCCTCTTAGCTGCCGTACTTGGGTTTGCCGCTGGAGTATTGTTTGCACCTCGAAGTGGAGAAGAGACTAGAGCTATGCTGAGAGAGCGTCGAGAAGAAGCTAAATGGCGCATGAGAAATGCCAAAGAGGAGCTTAAACGACAATCGTCAGAAACGGGCGAGCAGCTCAAGGACGCTGCAGAAACAGTTCGCGAAGGTGGCAGACAAGCGGCTGAAGCAGTGCGCTCTGGAGCGCGTCGAGTAAAAAATACGGCCGAAGAAGAGACCAAGAAGCCATAACATAAGCATATTGACTTTTTTACAAAATTGTGTATAATTTAAAGTGTTTGATAATTCAGACAAACACATATAAAATAAAGGGGCACCTTTTAAAAAACAAAAACGAAAGGACCAAAATGAAAATAGGCGACAGCGCCCTATCTTTTGAGTTGGTTCCAACCAACAACAAAAAAATATCAAAACTTGATAGCTGGTTTAAAAGCCTTTAAAAGCTTCCTCAAGTTGCGAGTAAAGACCTCTGAATTTTCAGAGGTCTTTTAATATATGCTAGAGTATGCATAAAGTCTAATGAAGGATAGGTATGGCCAAAGCAAAGTTACCACCCCGGCACGAAATGTTTCCAGAAGAAATAGTAGCGCTTCATGATGAAGGTATGCCATACCCCGCTTTGTATATCGGTCCACTTTTCTTGGGCGGTGAGGAAGAGGCTCAATATAGACTAGACAAAGAGTTAGAAGGTATCCCTGAAGAGCCAGGTGATATGCCTCTGTAGCCATTAAAAGCCTCTAGAGTTTATAGCAAGCTCGAAGGAGTAAATACTTGAAAAATCATCATTAATATATTAAAATAATCGAGCAAACAACTGCTGGTCCTGAGGTAAAGATATCTTAGTTGAGAGTGTTGTTTAGCTCGTTTATATTGAGGTATCTTAGGCTATCCATATGCCTGCTCCTTAGGCGTGGCACGACTATAGAAAGGGGGCCGCTTGTGTCGGACCCGAAAAACACCCACAAAATATCGCGGGTGGTGAAGTTGGCATGTGCCGCAGCTGTATTGCTGTTGGCACTTGTCTCTGTGTCGAGTAGCGCTTTTGGCGCCACTCGACCTGCCAGATCTACCGTGGCTCAGACCGCTGATCGGAGTTCGAAGAATTCGGCTTCGGTAAGAGTGCTGGCTCGAGCGGTGGTGAAGCTGCAGAGACAAGTCTCATCGCTTCAGAGACAGAGTCGCAGAGACAGCAGAAAGATCTCGTCGCTGGAGGCAGAGGTCAAGCTGCTGAAGGAAGCCAGAGACATCCCCGGTCCCCAGGGCCCTCCCGGTCCACCTGGCCCGAAGGGTGATCCTGGTGAACCGGGCCCCAAGGGCGATACCGGAGACCGGGGTCCTGAAGGACCGCGCGGCCCCAAGGGTGACACCGGCGAGCAAGGCCCTCCGGGTCCCAAGGGCGAAGATGGCGAGCAAGGCCTGCAAGGTCCTCCTGGTCCCATCGGCCTCACCGGCCCGCCTGGCATCCCTGGTCTCGACGCCGGTACGCCGCGCGTGGTGACGGATGGCAACCTCCAGGGTTGGAGATTGCTCCCAAGAGGCACAAACCCTGACCCAGGTATCAATGGCGTCGTCGAGTTCACGGACGCACCTGGCGCACCGCTCGGTACAAAGGCACTGCGCCTGCGCACCGACACCGGCAGAAACGTCAGCGCGGTGATTCCGTTGCCAGTAAAGGGCATGAAGCTCTCCGACGTCACTACCGCCAGCTTCTGGACGTACGTGGAGTCGAGACATCAGGCTCAGCTCGACGTGAATCTCAAACTGGAGATTCTGGGCGCTGACGTCAGAGACAGCGTCGACGGTTACACCACGTTCGTTTTCGGCCCGGAAAACAACCGGGACCAAGGGCTGGACGTGCTTGGCGTCTGGCAGCGTTGGAACGCTGCGGACGGCAGATGGTGGTCTTCGAAGGATCTCAACAACGGCACCTGCAACGATGCGGCCAACCCGACAACCGGCTGGTGTTACCTGAGAAACCTCGATCCGAGAACCAAGAACGCCAGAATCACGTCGGCGCGTCTCGAGATCGGGCAGAATTCGGCTGAGGGTTGGCCGGGCTCCAGCATGCTGATAGATGGCCTCGCGTTCGGCGCGAACCACTTCCTCGGCACCCACTACGACGCCGGCGGCTAATCGCTAGCGTTCGGCGCACCGAAGTAAAAGAATAGGCAGCCTAAAGCCTTCGATATTAGGTAAAATAAACCTGGAAACAGGCGGCGGGGGACCGTGCTTCATGGCATTGCCATGCTTGCATTGAGTCTCCTGCCGTAAAACACCTCAAATTATTATTTGATATATTCGAACCACTTACAACTATATGAAAATCAGTTAAGAACAATGGTTATGTAGTGTTTGAAAAATTAGATAATAATTCCTAGCTTTTCTAACAAAAAGAACAGATATGCCGAAAAGAAAATTTAGCTAATAAAAACGGTACTCATGACTTTTACGGTTGTACTGATATTTCCTGAGGTAACAGTTAGATATGTAAGGGGAGTGGAATGTATGTACAGTATGACCATAAAGTACACCCCGCTTCAGTTAGACGTTACGATGACAAATGAAAAGCCAATATCCCGCCAGCCTCAATCTTTTCTTTGTATCCAGGAAAGCTGAAATAAACTTTCTTAGCATCTTCAATATTTTTAGCTGAAGGTAATATTTGACCGAGTTGTAGGGCCTCAAGCATTTCGTCGAGTGAATTGTAATGTTCGACCTTTACTACAGATTTTGTTATCTCAGCATGACCGCATACAAAAGTTAGTTTATCACCTTGCTTGATAGACCTATATTTAATTGTTGAGGCTCGCGTTTCTATTGTTTTAGTGCCATTTGCTATTTCCTGAAACTTATCTCTGTCACTTTCTCTAAAAACAAGACGATGTTTTTTCATTGCCTTCATAATAACAAAAAGGATCTGCTAAAAGCCCATTGATGATCGGATTTGGTAGCGGCGAGTGGACTTGAACCACTGACCCCAGGCTTATGAGTCCTGTGCTCTAACCAACTGAGCTACGCCGCCTTAACAGATACCAAATATAACATGAACGCAACTATTTTGCTAGGGTCGATACTATAAAACGTCAAAGAAAAGTAGACCTACCACACAAAAGCCAGTGCTTACCACAGCTGTACGGCTTACGTGCGGTGAAAGGTGGTGTGCCAGCCGTGCCCCAATGAAACCCCCAAGCAATGACCCGAGAAGCGGTGCTAGTGTATACTCCCAAGCTATACCTCCAGTGAGCGTAAAGGTAACAGCGCAGGTGAAGGATATTGAAGCCGCCATGACATTTTTCATACCATTAAGCTGGTAGATGGTTTTTAGTTTCGTAAAACTTAGGATTGCCAAAACAATAAACCCAAAGCCAGCCCCAAAGTATCCCCCATAGAGTGCGACCGGTAACAGTAAGAGGGCTAGGAGGAGGGTGGGGGAGGTCTTACGCATATGCTTTGGTTTATGGATGTGCTTATGCAGCTGAGGCTGGAAGGCGAAGAGGAGTACTGATAATAGAATCAGCCAAGGAAGGATAGTCTCGAAGGTGGAATGAGGTGTACGCGTTAATATGTAGGCACCTGTGCCAGCGCCAAGTGCGCAGGGTACAACAAGCCAAAAGTAACGTTTCGGAACCTTTTTTAAATCTCTACTGTATCCTTGCACCGAAGTAAGAGCACCTGGCCATCCAGCAAATGTGCTGGTCATAGCTGCTGAAAGGGGTGAGAGTCCTGCTGCGAGAAGTACGGGAAACACAAACAAAATGCCTCCACCAGCGACGGCGTTGACCATACCGCATAAAATACCAGTTACGAATAATGCTGTTTCTATCATGTTTATTTTATGTTTACTACTTAAATCGTAGCATATCTACGCAAATAGTTCTGGCTGAGCTTTTTTAAGATTCTGCCAGCATGGTTCAAAAAGCGGGGAAGGAAGTGTCTTGAACGTACGCCACTGGTGATCGAGATATTTATCTGGTTCCGTAATAGTTGGTTCGCCTTCCAGCCAATCACTCTCTACCCAAATGGTTATATATTGTTTGTTATCACCGGGAAAGAAATCTTCAGTCAACGCCAGGAAACGTACGTTTGTTATGCGCATGCCAGTTTCTTCAAGGACTTCGCGGGCAGCGCCTTCGGCTATGGTTTCACCAAAATCTAAATGTCCACCAGGGATACTCCAGGTGTCGTGACCGTGTGAGCCCCGGCGCTTTCCCATCAAAAAGGTACCATTCCTCCAGACAAATACACCAATGCCAATGCGTACGACAGGTTGGTTCATAAAAATTTGACTATCTCAGCGTTATTGTAGCGCATTCTGCGTTTGGTGAGTGGCAGATTGTGGGCTGAGCGGTATAAGGCTCGTCCAAAAGCACCATGGGAAACGACCAAGACAGTGTCGTGTTCTAGACTTTGTAAGTACTGGAAGGCTTTATTGGCACGTTTTTGTAGCTCAATTAATGTTTCAACGCCTTCATGTTTGTCAATGGAAGATTCATCGAGCAAATACCTGGCACCTATTAACAGGGATAGTGCGTTAGTGCCTTCCAGGCTGCCAAAATGACGTTCTTTAAACAGATCATTCACCATGATATTCTCATGTGGGTAGCCAAGATGCGTGGCAATATGTTTAGCGGTATGGTGGGCCCGTTGGAGGGGTGAAGTGACAATAAGGTCGAAATATAATCCCTGTTGCTTAGCAGTAAGACCGGCATTTTTGGCTTGCTCATGACCCTCGGGTGACAATGGCGAATCAGTATGTCCTGACCATTGGTTCTGCTTATTCATTTCACTGAGTCCGTGCCTGACGAAGTACAGATATTTCACGTATTGTGTTCCTGGGTAAACCATTTTGCAAAATCATGCCACACATCCAGCGTTGTTGCCCCGCTAAAATAACTGCCGTCATCTAGTTTTTCGGCAATAGTCCTTCCGTCAGGCTCGAAACTGATGATTTTTTGAATAGTGGAGCCGCTTTTGCCACGGGCTGTATGTAACGCTGTGCCAATCGTCTCATTTTTGAATAATTTTTGCTGGTTTTCGTCTTGGTATACCAGTATTTGTGTGAATAATGAGCTGCGGTTATCGATACTCTGTAAAAGGCGAAGGTAATCTTCAGGCTTAAACCATGTGTTTACCGATTTTGCATAGGTGCCTGGAAAACCGTTTAGTCCCAAGAGCGCCCAACTATCGTCACTAATGATCACAGGTTCTTTTGCGAGGGCAAAGGCTGCTTCAGCTTTCTTCTTGGCGACATATTCAGAGTCTTCAGACTGGACTTCATCAACCGCTAAGTCCTTTTGTACAAGCTTGACGCCATATTCTTTACACACCGTAGTGCCCATAGCTACTTTTTGGGTATTGCCCGTCGAGAACAAAAGGTGTTTCATTGCTATAATTATTACAGATATGAATATAGAGGTGCAACCAGGCAGATATGTTGTTGCCGTCAGCGGCGGCGTTGATTCAGTTGTCTTGCTCCATATGCTAACGCGAATGCCTAATATGCAACTTATCATGGCTCATTTTGATCACGGAATTCGCGAGGATTCAGCCGAAGACAGGCGTTTGGTTGAACAATTATCGCAAGTGTATAAGTTACCTTTTGTGTACGATGAAGGGAAATTGGGCAGTAAGGCGAGTGAGGCTGTGGCCCGTAATGCCCGTTATGCATTTTTACGGAATGCTCGAAACAAAAGCAGGTCGCGTGCGATCATAACCGCCCATCATCAAGATGATGTTATAGAAACGGCACTTTTAAACTTGCTTCGCGGCACTGGAAGGAAGGGGCTGGGTTCACTTCGTTCAACTGACGGCATTGTGCGGCCGCTGCTCAACATCCCTAAGGCAGAACTTATTGTGTACGCAAAAGCGCATAATCTTCAGTGGAGAGAGGATAGTACAAACTTTGATGAAACATACAAACGTAATTACGTACGCCACAATCTAGTGCCAAAACTTACTTCCAAGCAGCGAGAAGAGTTATTAACATATATCACAAGAATTCACGATATAAATCATAAGATTGATACGGAACTTGCAAACCATCTTCATGTCCAGCCTAACGCTACGCAATTAAACAGGAGATATTTTACGCAACTACCCCACAGTATTGCTAAGGAAATGTTGGCGGCGTGGTTGCGTCGTGCTGGAATTAGGGATTTTGATTCAAGGGCATTACAGCGTATAGTTGTGGGAGCAAAAACATTAGACACCGGTGCAAACATAGACATTGATGCTAGGTATAAACTCGTCATTAATAAGAGTAATTTGGCACTCGAGCTACGAGACCGCTAGTAAAAGCTGTACACGCACTATATAATAGGATACACATGAAGAATAACGCATTTAAACCTCCTCAAAAACCCAAGAACAACCGTAAGGGCTTCCGCACGTTCGGCTTTATAGCACTTCTTACTTTGATTGCTTTAGTCGTTTTAGCAACTTACAACCAGCCAAATAGTCTAAAGGAAATACCGTTTTCTGATGTAATTTCTCAAGCTAACGAAGGGAAGTTTTCAGAGATTGTCGTTTCGGGTAATGGTAACGAAATGACTATTACCGAAAAGGGCAAAAAAGATCCGACGTTGAAGTCGTTTAAAGATCCAAGTTCCTCGCTCAAAGACGAAGGCTTGAACACCTCTAAGGTGACCGTTGAATATGAAAAGGCCGCCCAAAGTTCGTTGTGGTCTAACCTATTATTGTCATTATTGCCAGTTATCTTAATTGGCGCGCTGTTGGTATTTATGATGCGCAGCGCCCAAGGCCAGGGCAACCAGGCGCTAAGCTTTGGTAAGAGCCGGGCCCGTCTGTATGGTAACGAAAAGGACAAAGTGATGTTCAAGGATATCGCTGGTTCAGATGAAGCAAAACAAGACTTACAGGAAGTGGTCGAATTTTTAAAGTACCCTAAAAAATTTAACTCTGTCGGTGCACGGATACCAAAAGGTGTGCTTTTAGTGGGGCCCCCAGGAACCGGCAAGACAATGCTTTCCCGCGCAGTAGCCGGCGAAGCTGATGTTCCATTCTTTAGCATTTCAGGCTCAGAATTCGTAGAAATGTTTGTAGGTGTCGGCGCTTCACGCGTACGCGATCTGTTTGCAAAAGCAAAGAAGAACGCTCCATGTATTATCTTCGTTGATGAAATTGATGCTGTTGGGCGTCGCCGCGGCTCTGGCATGGGTGGTGGGCACGATGAACGTGAGCAGACATTAAACCAAATTTTGGTTGAAATGGACGGATTTGAGCAAGGACAAAATGTTATTGTTTTGGCTGCCACTAACCGTGCTGACGTACTGGACCCAGCCTTGTTGCGACCAGGCCGTTTTGATCGTCGCGTAAATATCGGCCTGCCTGATCGCAAGGACCGTGAGGCAATTCTTAAGACCCATTTCGCGAAAAAGCCCCTTGATGCCAAGGTGGATATTGACGCATTAGCTGCCAAAACTGCAGGTAGTAGCGGTGCTGACCTTGCGAATATTGCGAATGAGTCTGCAATCATTGCAGCCCGTAACAACCGCAAAGAAATTACCAATGAAGACGTTACTGAGGCGTTTGAGCGCGTAGCAATTGGCCCAGAGCGCAAGAGCAAGATCATGAACGACAAAGAAAAAGAAATTACTGCGTATCATGAAGCGGGACATGCACTTGTTGGCCATGTTATGCCAGATAGCGATCCAATCCATAAAGTAACTATCATCCCTCGAGGCGGTACTGGCGGTGTTACATGGGCTATCCCTCCAGAGGATAAGAGTTACCACTCGATCATTGAATTTAAGGATGTGCTTGCCCGTATGCTCGGTGGCCGTATTGCTGAAGAAGTTATATACGGTGCAGACCGTGTTACGACTGGTGCAGGCAGTGATTTACAGAAGGCAGCTGAGCTTGCCCGTGACATGGTAGTCAACCAGGGTATGGGTAGCAATAAGTTACGCGATCAGGTATTCCATGTTGAGAGCGGCATGATGATGGATCGTATGATGCACGAACGTGAATATTCAGAGGAAACCGCAAAATTAATCGACCAAGAAGTTGAGTCATTAATACGTGAAGCCGCACATCGCGCGCGCCTAGTCATTAAAGCAAACCTTCACAAGCTGGATGCCTTAAAGGACCGCTTACTAGAAAAAGAGACCGTAGATGCTGACGAGGTTGTAGAGGTGCTTCAAGGCACGTCTATGCCAAAATCCGCAGCCCTTTACTAGGCTTTAGCCATTAAAAATGCGACAATATAATACATAACCACATTCGTGGTCTAGGTTTTATATGGTACGACTTTCACAGCAAACCCCAGCAGAGGTAACTCCCGGAGTAGTCTTACTACTCCAGGTACCGCGCACTAACGAGAAGAAAGAACTTGCTGCCGAGCAAATGTTTGCCAGTTTGCACGGACTCTTAACAATGCCTGCTAAGGGGAGGTTTCGTCCGGCAGAACGAGAACGTATTAGCTTTGAAATTGCGGTGCTGAAAAAACGCATTGGTTTTTACGTCTGGGTACCAGAATATTTGAAGGGTTTCGTGGAGGAGCAGATTTATGCCCAGTACCCAACAGTCCATATTTCTGAGGTTGAAGATTATGTAACGCATGGCGAACAGCATTTTAGTACAGTTTTAAGCACAGAGCTACGCCTAACAGGCAACGACACCCTTCCTATAAAAACCTTTCAAAGTTTTGAAGTAGATCCGCTTGCTGCAATCACCGCGACGCTTGCGAAATTTGATGATGATGAAGAGGCGTGGATTCAGATGCTCATACGTCCTGCTGCTGGCAATTGGCATAAGAAAAGTGAGAAATACATAGCTGGACTACGTGGCGGAGGTGGTAGCGGCAGTGTATCTGGGCTTCTCGGTGCGTTATGGGCGCCGCCTGAGCATGGCAGCGGCGCAGCAAGCAAACCGGCGGATTACGAACAGATTCGGATTAGCGGCGCAGAAGAAAAAAGTCAAAAATTAGCTTTTGAAGCCCAAGTTAAAATTGTCTATCGAGGCAATGTTACTCCACCGCAAGCCCGTTTGCGCGTACAGTCCATCGTTGCAAGTTACAAACAATTCAATACGACGTATCTTAATGGCTTCGAGTCAAAGCGGGTGGCTGAAGATTCTCATGCGCCACAAAAATACCAAACACGTACGCTACAGAAAGGCTTCATTTGCAACATCGAAGAAGCCGCCACGTTGTACCACTTGCCGCATACTAATGTAGAAACGCCGTTTATTTTATGGGCCAGCGCCCAGACCGCCGAACCACCGGCTAATTTACCGGTAATCGGAAGCGAACCACGCGATGATGTCAGCCCGATTGCTACTACGAACTTCCGAGGACACAATACTATGTTCGGCTTGCCTCGGTCTGACCGCGGAAGGCACTTGTATATTATTGGTCAAACTGGTGTCGGTAAATCAGGTCTTTTGGAGCTTTTGACTATCTCGGATGTGTATAGCCCCTATGGCTTTGCAGTTATTGACCCACACGGCGATTACGCTATGAATATCTTACGGCGTATTCCCCAGGAACGGGTGAACGACGTGTTGTACTTTAACCCGGCTGATACAGCGTTTCCGATTGCCTTTAACCCAATGGAAGTACTTGATCCAAAACTCAAAACCCATACTAGTTCAGAGCTGGTTGGCGTATTGAAGCGTATGTTTGACAGCTGGGGACCGCGGTTGGAATATATCCTTCGGTATAGTATTTTAGCGCTACTCGATTATCCGGAAGCGACCATGCTGGATATCACCCGTATGCTTACTGATAAAAAATTCCGTAATGATGTGCTGAAACATGTACAGGATCCGGTAGTCCGTAACTTCTGGACAGTTGAATTTGCGAGCTGGAACGACAAGTTTGCCGCAGAAGCAGTAGCGCCGGTGTTGAATAAAGTGGGCGCTTTTACTGCCAACCCATTGGTGCGTAATATTATTGGCCAGCCCAAAAGCAGTTTTAACATTCGACAGATTATGGACGAACGTAAAATTCTCGTGGTCAATTTGAGCCGGGGATTAGTAGGTGAGGACAACGCATCATTACTCGGTGCGCTTTTTGTCACTAAAATGCAGCTTGCCGCCATGAGCCGTGCCGATATTCCGGCTGATCAGCGCAGTCCGTTCTATCTCTATGTTGACGAGTTCCAGAACTTCGCAACCGATAGCTTCGCAACTATTCTTTCCGAGGCTCGTAAGTATGGTCTAAACTTAACCGTGGCGAACCAATACACGGCACAAATGCCAATGGAGGTTAAAGACGCAGTGTTTGGTAACGTAGGCTCTATTGTGGCATTTCGTATGAGTGCTGATGATGCAGGAACAATGCAAAAGTATTTTGAGCCGAAATTCACCGACCATGACCTCGTACATATGCATAACCGTAACTTTGTCTTAAGCATGACCATAGAAGGCGAAAAAGTACAGGCATTTTCAGCGACAAGCTTGAACTTACCTCCGTATGGTGATGATTATACCCATGCTATCGTTGAACATAGCCGCCGCTCCTATGCTTCCAGCCAAGAATTTGTCGAGCGTTATGTAGGCGAAAGGTACCTATTTAATACAAAGCAAGCCCAAGCTTCACAGCCTAAGACAACCACATCCTCTAAGAAAGAGGAAGACAAGTCTGCTAAAATTGAAAAACCTGCGACACCAGCTGCTCTAGCAACAGCAAGTGAAATTAGTCTGGAAGAAATCAACAAACCGAAAAAACGTAAAAGAACACGCAAGCGCAAATCAAAAGCAGCTGAAACATCTATAGCTAAACAAGACACGCCACAGGTTCGAGATTTCGACCCGAACGACACGGTGAAACTATAAAACTGTACCGATTCACACTATCTTCCGTATGCGTTACGCACTATACTGGTATGAGACAGAAAATTAGATATGCAAGCAACGAAAAAAATTAGGAAAAAGGTTTCTATAGGTAATATTGCTGCGCTTTTAGCGGCAACTGCCTTTTTGGGGCAGCTGCTTGGTTTGCTGCGTACCCGCTTAGTGAACGCAAACTTCGATGCAGTAGGCCCGAATAGTACCGATGCTTATTTCGCAGCGTTCAATATACCGGATTTTGTCTTCTTCACCTTATCAGCAGGAGCGTTAGGCGTGGCATTTATGCCGGTCCTTGCTGACCGCCTAGCTAAAAGTGATAAAAGAGGTATCTGGATGCTTTCCAGCAGCCTTATGAATTTCCTTGCCTTAATAATGCTTGTTGTCGGTATTATAATCTTTGTATTTGCCGAACAGCTGATACGGTATATCGTTGCGCCCAACCTAACCCCTGAACAACTCCATAATACAGTAGTCATTATGCGCTTTTTAGCGTTTAGTCCGCTGTTATTTACACTTTCAGGTGTTATTATGAGCGTTCAACAAACACTTGGCAGGTTTTTCTTTTTTGCTATTGCACCGCTCTTATACAACCTGAGTATCATCGCTAGTATATTCATATTTCGTGATAATATCGGACTGGTTGGTTTGGGTATTGGCGCGCTTGCCGGTGGTGTCATCCAATTACTTATTGCTATTATCGGGTTGTACGGCACCGGATTTAAGTGGACACCGCGTATACATTGGAAGAATGCAGATTTCAGGCTTATTTTGCGCCAATTGCCGCCACGGTCACTTGACCAAGGTGCCGATCAGATTAATAGTATTGTTGAGACGAATTTAGCAAGCCGTTTAGGGACAGGTACTATCAGCCATTACAACAATGCGTTTACCCTGCATAATGCCCCGATTATGCTCATTGGTACTGCAATTGCAACCGCAGCATTTCCATCAATGAATAACCGCTTATCTCAAGGCCGACCAGATCTATTCCGTAAAGAATTCTTAAAAACACTCAGGGCGATGATATGGATTATTATGCCGGTCGCGGTGATTTGTTTCTTTGCCCGAGGTTACTTAGCACGGCTTTTATTTGCAAATTACGCACCAGAGATTGCCTTGATATTTGGATTTTTGACTGCGGCTATCTTCTTCCGTACAGTGTATGCCTTAGTATCCCGTTGGTTTTATGCCCAGAAAGACACGTGGACGCCTTTGATCGTGTCTGTCTTTACTATAGGTTTTAACATTGTGTTAGCATATCACTTAGCAAAGCCGGGAAGCTATGAGGCTGCTGGGCTCGCCATTGCACAATCAATTGTTGCAGCAGTGGAGGTGTTTATTTTAGGTGCGATCATGGTCTGGCGCGACCATAAATTATTTGACGCAGATTTCATTAACGGCATTATAAAGATTATTTCGGTAACTGGGTTCAGTGTGATTGCTGGTTATATTATGATTTCATTCTTACCACTAAGCCTTGGTGATACTGGCTTTGTCACGTTGGTTACCAAGTTCTTAGCTATCGCTGGTGTTACCGCCGTAGTCCACGTAACAGTTTCAGCGCTTATGGGTCTAGAAGAAGCAAAACCGATATTCAAATGGATCCGTCGCGTGATCTTCCGTCCAATCAAAGTCCAATTTTAGTTCAGTGTTAACATAGCCTGGCTTCGGTGTAATTACGCGTGAGGTACTGGGAGGTTGTGGATAAAAGTATAATTGACTTTTTATCAAGCTTATGTTAATATGAGCTAAGCGTAGCAATATAAAAACATGAAAACATGACAAACCCTAATAGACTAAGCCCAGATTTTAAAGTTGTAGGACCCGATAATTCCGGATGGTGGCTGACTACTACGTATGAGCAGCCGGGCACAAGCGTGCCATTTGATGCAGTAAATGGGGTAGCAGTAGAGCAGGCGCTCAATACTCCTACCTACGTTATTGATGCGACCATTGCTGATGATAAGACAGAGGGATTGTATTTAGTAGCGAGCGGTTGTTTACTTGATGTTGAAAAATTAGGGAACAGCTTTACAAAGGCCCATGCTTCTGGCGAGGGCCTAAGAAGTATTACTATGAGTGAGCTGTTCACGACGGGTACTGTTTTGCCGCTCACACAAAATTCTCCATTTCGTTTACCACCTCAAGAAATTGGAAGTAATGTTGTTGTAATGCGAGGTAAGGACAAAATGAGCCCTACCGACAGAGCAGCCTCTATACGTCGTATAGAGGCTGACTTAAGACCGTATGGTGTGCATGATAGGGAGCGCGCACTCAAATTTGCAGCTCGTCTGGGGTTGAGTCATGGAGTTATCCCAGAACACCTCAAAGCCGACTTAAGCGGCACTTCGCCCATTGTACGCACGGCAGACCGCCTTAAGTATGCGTTCGCTCCGGCATACGTGCAAGAGCAGTTACACAGACCACTCAATAAAACTGAGGTTATTGATGGTGTGAGGGATTTTATAGCGACAAAATTGCGTGAGCACAACGTCGCAGTTTTACGCGGTAATGGCAATAAAAGCTAAATATGCTTTTCTAAGATAGGTCTTACGCAATCAAGCCTCATTACTACAGCATGTTGACACTACCTCTGTTATAATAGAGCTTAATGACTTTAGAGAAAATTAGGAATTTTTGTATTATTGCGCATATTGATCATGGCAAGTCGACACTTGCCGATCGGTTACTGGAAATGACCGGCACGGTTGAGAAGCGCAACATGAAAGCCCAGTTGCTGGATAAAATGGACCTCGAGCGGGAAAAAGGTATTACTATCAAGCTTGCTCCAGTACGCATGGAGTATAAAGGACATGAGCTAAATCTTATTGATACACCGGGTCATGTCGATTTTAGCTATGAAGTATCTCGTAGTCTTGAAGCATGCGAGGGAGCATTGCTGGTAGTAGATGCAACGCAGGGTATACAGGCACAGACATTAGCAAACGTATATTTGGCAATGGCGGCCGATCTGAAAATTATTCCAGTGCTTAACAAAATAGATTTACCAGCGGCTGATGTTGAACGGGTAAGCGCAGAAGTTATTAACTTGCTCGGCTGTGAAAAAGAAGAAATTTTACACATCTCAGCGAAAACTGGACAAGGTGTAGATCAAGTATTGGAGCGAATTGTAGCTGATATTCCGGCGCCTAAGCAATCCGAAGCCAAAGAAACCCGCGCTTTAATTTTTGATTCTTACTATGATGACTACCGCGGCGTTATTCTGTATGTCCGCGTGTTTGATGGAGAGATTGCAAAAAATTCGCAAATAAAAATGTTTGCCACTGATGTGTCGGGCATTGCGTTAGAAGTTGGCGCATTAAAGCCAGATATGCAACCGGACAAAGCACTTGGCAGTGGCGAAATTGGTTATATCGTAACTAATCTTAAGACTACCCGAGAAGCAAAAGTGGGTGATACCGTAACACTGGCAAGTCAACAAGTCAGTGAGCCTTTGCCCGGATATAAAGATGTGAAGCCGTTTGTCTATGCTGGTTTTTTCCCGGATAGCAATGAAAATTACCAGCTGCTCAAAGATGCTATCGAAAAACTTTCTTTAAGTGATTCAGCGCTGCAGTTTGCTCCGGAAAATTCACCAGTACTGGGATTTGGTGTCCGCATTGGATTTCTAGGTTTACTTCATATGGATATTATCCGCGAACGTTTGGAGCGAGAATACAACCTTGAGCTTGTTGTTACTAATCCGTCCACCGACTACCAAGTTAGCTTACTGAGTGGTGAAGAAATTGATATTAAAAGTGCCAGCGAATTACCCGATCCAGCAAAAATCCAGGAAATCCGCGAACCTTGGATAAAGGGAGAAATTGTAGTGCCTGATAGCTATGTAGGTAGCGTAATCCAGCTTATCGCCAGCAAGCGCGGCGTACACAAAAACTTGAGTTATGTTGATGCCCGGGCGCTTATCAGTTTTGAGGCGCCGCTTGCCAACCTGCTCACAGATTTTTATGATCAGCTCAAAAGTATTACATCTGGCTACGGCTCATTTAATTATGAATTGGATAATTATCGGGCTGAAGATTTAGTACGCTTAGATTTTTATGTAGCTGGTGATATGGTCGGCGCATTGAGTATTATGGTGCACCGCAGCGAAGCCCAAGGTTTGGGCCGTGAAACAGTACAGAAACTCAAGGACGTTATTCCGCGGCAAAACTTCCAAGTAGCCCTTCAGGCGGCTATCGGCGGCAAATTTATCGCTCGTGAAGACATATCTGCATACCGCAAAGATGTAACGACTGGCTTATATGGTGGAGATGTGTCGCGAAAGAAAAAAGTTTTAGCCAAACAGGCCAAGGGTAAAAAACGTCTCAAAAAGTTTGGTAAAGTCGAAATCCCCGCCGAAGCCTTCACGGTCATGCTCAAAAGAGACTAGTCGCTTTGCAGCGCCTCTTGTTCGCGTATACGTTCATTTAATGCAGAGATAATATCTGCGGTAACTTGTTCAGGGCTTTGATTGCCATTAATTTCTATCACCATCCCTTCGTCACGATAAAAATTAATGACAGGTATGGTTTTAGTTTTAAATTCTTCTAGGCGGGTTAGTAAAATATCTTCAGAGTCATCTACCCGAGTACCTCTATCTTGTGTTGATTGTGAGATTTGCCACCGTTTTCGCTCCTCGCCTTCTTTAACATGAAGGTAGATCACGATACGCAAAGGATGGTCGGCAGCAGCGGTTGCTTCTAACACCCCTGCTTCTTCACCATGCCATCTTCCTACAGAGCTAAGTATAAGCGGCTTACCCTTAAAGTCCTCTTGACTTAAATACGGTAGGACGATTTGCAAGTAGTCGTCAGTAGGGATTAGCCGTCCGGCCGCTACGTCTTCTTGAATGTGTTCCGGGATAACGCTGCCGCGTAAAATATCACCACCGCCTAGCAACACACCACCAAACAATTCTGCCAAGCGTTTGCCTTGGGTATCTTTGCCAGCGAAAGGAATGCCAAAGATATTGATTGAACCTGCGCCAAGCCAAGTTTTAATTTTTTTTATTTGGTTTTTATCAACATAGTTCATTAAAGTAGTATACCGAAGTCATAATGCTTCTACAACTATAGCTAGCAGTCTTGATACTTGAGTGCTAAAAAGTTATACTATGGCCATGACAGAGCGACAAAAGCAAATCCTTTTTGCAATCGTTGAACAGTATGCTGAGGTGGCCGTGCCAGTTGGCTCAAGCTTGCTTGCCAAAGTTTTTAAGGTAAGTTCAGCGACTATTCGTGCAGAGATGGCCGAGCTCGAACGCCATGGATATATCACACAGCCGCATACCAGCGCAGGGCGCATCCCCACAGACAAAGGCTATCGGTTTTATGTAAACGGTATTTCTGAGCAGGATCAACCTACCTTGTCGGATCGGCGTGCGGAACGGGCTCTGACTGCACGTGTAGAAAGTGGCGGATTACCAGAGCGGACAATTCGGAATGCAGTAGACACATTAGTAGAATTAACGCACAATCTCGGGCTTGCAACTATAGGAAACCAGCTCTATATGAGCGGGTTATCAAATTTATTTGGCCAACCGGAATTTATACAGAAAGGCCAGGTGCAGCAAGTCGCCCAACTTTTGGATAACCTAGAGCCATGGTTGCGTGAAGCTGCACCAAATGAACCGTTGAGCGTATATATCGGCAGCGAGAATCCAATTGGTCGCAGCGCTGGAGTGAGCCTTATCATCAGCCGATTCCGTAGTCCTTACAGTGAACGCAGTTATATTGGTACGCTCGGCCCGACTCGCCAGAACTACCGTGAAGTTATGACCTTTGTCCGTCATGCCGGTGTAACGCTGGAGGAGGCGCTGTACGAGTAATGATTCCTGAGTTCCTTTCCTTTTGGAATGATGTATTGGAGTTACAGAAGCGACAAAAAGAAAAGAGAAAGTGGAGAAAGAAAGCGAAGTAATTATGACAAAAGACAAGAAAGACTCGGCAGATAAAAAACCAGTAGTTAGTAACGAAGAGTTACTGCAAGGGCAGGTGGCTGAATTACAACAGCAGATTGCAGAGCTGACTGGCGCCCTACAGCGCGAGCGGGCCGATGCCGCGAATATCCGCAGGCGTCATGACGAACAAATTGCTGGACTGCGTACTAGCGTAAAAGCTAGTGTGGTCCGTGACCTTTTACCGATTGTTGATAATTTTGAGCGCGCACTAAAACATGTGCCAAAAGAACTTGAAAATAACGATTATGTCAAAGGTGTTCAAGCGGTTGTTAAGCAGTTCGAAAAAACATTATCGGATATTGGTGTGGAACGCATTAAAACGGTAGGTGAAGCGTTTGACCCGCATTTCCATGAAGCAGTTTCTATGGAAGAAGGTGAGAGCGATAAAGAAATCGTCAGTGAAGAACTGCAGTCTGGCTACAAACTCGGTGACGAAGTACTCAGGCATGCCGTAGTGCGCGTAAAGGGTTAGTTTCATGTCATACGAATCACCAATCACCGGTGCAGAAAGGGCTAAAAAAGCCCAAATAATAGGCACATTAGGCGAATACGCTTCAAGCGCATACGTTTTGCAGACAGAATTATCACTCAATACCCATGTATGGGCTAGGCTTGCTGGACATGTTGAAGCATTTCACGGTCAGTACGGGGAGAGGATTCGTATTGATACCGAACAGCGTTGGCATGACTTATTAAGCATAATGGTTGAGCGACAACAAGAGGAACTACAGCACATAAGTAGTTAATTCCTAGAGGAGCATAAAAACACCCGAACACATACTGGCCTCATCGGGTAAATAAATTAGCACTCTTGACATGTGAGTGCTAATTTTTTATGCTAAAATAGTATTAGCACTCGAATATGCTATCTGCTAACGGAAAGGAAAAGAAAATGGGAAAAATTATCGGAATTGACTTAGGTACAACAAACAGCGCTATGGCTGTGATGCAGTCTGGTAAACCTGAAATTATTGCAAACTCAGAAGGTAACCGCACGACACCATCAGTCGTAGCTGTTAATAAGAATGGTGAACGTTTGGTTGGCCAAGTGGCGCGCCGCCAACAAGTTACTAACCCTAAAAACACTATTTATGAAGTAAAGCGTCTTATCGGCCGTAATTTTAATGACAAAGAAGTCCAGCGCGACCTCAAGCTTATGGGCTACGAGATCGTAAAAAGCGGTAACAGCGTGAAGGTAAAGATGGGCGACAAAGAATACAGCCCAGAAGAAATTAGTGCCATGGTGCTTTCGAAGCTCAAGGCTGATGCCGAAGCTTTCTTGGGCGACAAGGTAACAGAGGCGGTTATTACCGTACCCGCGTACTTTGATGACTCCCAGCGTCATGCCACCAAAGACGCTGGCAAGATCGCCGGCCTTGAAGTGAAACGTATTATTAACGAGCCGACTGCAGCGGCACTTGCCTATGGCTTGGATAAAGAAAAGGCTGACGAGAAGATTGCCGTATACGACCTTGGTGGCGGTACGTTCGACGTATCTATCCTTGAACTTGGCGACGGCGTGTTTGAGGTAAAGGCAACTAATGGCGATACTCACCTTGGTGGTGCTGACTTTGACCGCGTGTTAGTAAATTACTTTGCTGATGAGTTCAAGAAAGAACACGGCATTGATATCCGTGAAGACAATGCGGCGATGCAACGTCTACGTGACGAAGCGGAAAAGGCAAAGATTGAGCTTTCAACTGCCCAAGAAGTAGACATTAACCTGCCGTTTTTGACCGCGGATGCTGAAGGTCCAAAGCACTTCGAGCATAAATTAACCCGCGCTAAACTTGAGAGCTTGGTGGCTGATCTTATTGACAAGACTGCTGACCCCTGCGAGAAAGCCCTTAAGGACGCTGGCATCAAAGCCAGTGAAGTTGATGCCGTAGTGCTGGTTGGCGGTATGACCCGCATGCCAGCCGTGCAGGAAAAGGTGAAGAAAATTTTCGGCAAAGACCCAATGAAGGGCGTGAACCCTGATGAAGTAGTGGCTATTGGCGCGGCGATCCAGGGTGGCGTACTCCAGGGTGATGTAAAAGATGTGCTCTTACTTGACGTAACACCATTGAGCCTTGGTATTGAAACTATGGGTGGTGTAATGACAAAGCTCATTGAGCGTAACACCACTATTCCAACCTCAAAGAGTGAGGTATTTAGTACGGCTGCTGACAACCAACCACAGGTAGAAATCCATGTTGCCCAAGGCGAACGCGAGATGATCGAAGGTAATAAGAGTCTTGGTCGCTTTGTGCTTGACGGTATTGCGCCAGCACCCCGTGGTATTCCACAAATTGAAGTGACCTTTAATATTGACGCCAACGGTATTTTGAACGTAACCGCGAAAGATAAAGGCACCGGTAAAGAACAGCATATTACTATCCAAGGTTCAGGCAGCCTTGACAAAGAAGAGGTTGAGAAGATGGCCAAAGACGCTGAAGCCCACGCCGAGGAAGATAAGAAAAAGCGTGAAACAGTTGAAGCCCGTAACCAGCTAGACAGTGCGGTCTACCAGGCTGAAAAGCTCAAGAGTGATAATGGTGATAAGATTTCCGATGAAGATAAGAAAACACTTGAAGAAGCTGTAGAGGCTGCTAAAAAGGTGGTTGCTGATACTGATGCCGATAAAGACAAGCTTGAAGCAGCAGCTAAAGAACTTAATGATAAATTGATGCCAATCGGTGCCAAATTGTATGAAGCTGCAAGTGCTGAAGAAGCTAAGAAATCCGAAGGCGATTCTGAAGAGAAGAAGTCTGACAAAGACGAACCAATCGAAGGCGAAGTCGTCGATGATAAGAAAGAAAAGTAATGTCTAAGCCCGAGAGTACTCCCCCTGATAATGATCCAAGCGTAATCTTTGGTAAGTCTTTAGGGCGAGAGATGTACTTTGAATTATTTGATAAATTTGGATACGACTCTGTAGCTCTTGAAAAATCAGCAGCGGGAGCAGTAGCTGTGGCTGCTCATTTTTCAGGGCTTAATAAAGGCGAAATCGATATTGATGTAGCTACACGGGCTCTTGTGTGCCAACTAAACCAAGAAGCAGGTGCGGAGTTCTAGAATGGCTCGTCATGTTGAACTAGCCTTAAGCTGTGGGAGTTGGCAAGAAGCCCAAAAGATTGCTGACTCCTTGCTTGAGAAAAAGCTCGTGGCATGTGTGGAATTTTTTGAGACAAAGTCTAAATACCATTGGCAAGGCGGGCTAGAGACAGCCGACGAAATAAAAATGATCATGCACAGTGCGGAACATCTGTTTGATACTATAGAATCAGAAGTTAAAAAACTACATAGTTACGAAACATTCGTACTCCAGGCCATTCCGGTTACTCATGTATCTGCTGAGGCTAAAGTATGGCTGAAAGACACATTACAAACAGATAGTACGCTACACTAATACCATGCCTTTTTATTTGCAGAAATATATATCTAAAAAAGATACGACAACGTTCGTAGATAAACTGATGAGTGCTGCGGCAGTCATCCACCCCTTGACTGCTACACCGCAAGTTTGGCTTATTTATTCAACCCAAGATGCTACCGGTGTTTCGCTTTCAACATGGATTGGCTTTATGTTGCTCGGCCTTATTTTCTTGGCATATGGTATATTACACAAAATTAAGCCGTTTATTGTAACCCAGGTGCTATGGTTTATCGTAGATTTCTTGGTGGTAGTAGGAGTAATTTTATATGGCTAAACGAGACTATTACGAAATTTTAGGGGTTAAGAAAGACGCCAGTGCGGATGAGATTAAAAAGGCATTCCGTAGGGCGGCTATTGAGCACCACCCGGACCGTGGCGGCGATGAGGCGAAGTTTAAAGAAATCAATGAAGCTTATGAGGTGCTCAAAGACCCATCCAAGCGCCAGCGTTACGACCAGTTTGGCCATGCTGGCGTGGGCGGTAATGGCGGTGCCAGCGGCAATCCGTTTGCCGGATTTGGCGGTGCTGGCCAGGAAATGCACTTTGATTTCGGTGATCTAGGGCTTGGCGATATATTCAACAGCTTCTTTGGCGGCGGCCAATCAGGAGGGCGTAGTCGGCAGGCTCATGGTAACGATGTAGAGACACGAGTAGAGATCTCTTTCGAGCAAGCAGTCTTCGGTACAGAAGCGACGCTGAACCTTACGTTAGAAGACACCTGCGAACACTGTAAAGGTACTACTGCTGAGCCAGGATATGAGCTCAAGACATGTGACACCTGTGGCGGCGCTGGTCAAGTAGTCACCCAGACCCGCACTATTTTTGGCAATATCCAACAAGCTACAGTATGCCCTACTTGTAAGGGTACGGGGAAAGTCCCAGAAAAAACCTGTACCGTTTGTCACGGTAAAGGCACTAAGAAAAAGAACCAGAAAATCGAGCTTAAAATTCCAGCTGGCATAGACGATGGTGCAACTATTCGCCTGCGCGAGCATGGCGAAGCAATTGCTAACGGACCAAAAGGTGATTTATACGTCAATATTCGAGTAAAGCCGCACAAAAAGTTTACCCGCGAAGGCGACCTCATCTTAAGCCAAGAACACGTCAGTATGATTGATGCAGCACTCGGTACGGAAATAGAGGTAGAAACGGTAGATGGACCAGTAACTATGAAGGTCCCTGCTGGCACCCAAAGCGGCTCAGATTTTAAGCTGTCTGACCACGGTGTACCGCATATGCGCGGCAAAACCCGTGGCGCCCATATTGTCACGATTATTGTAGATACCCCGACCAAGCTCACCAAAAAGCAAAAAGAACTCCTTGAAGAGTTCAATGGCACCCACAAAAAACGCGGGATATTTTAGCTCTCAGTTTTTTTATCCTGGTCTTGCAATGCTTCAAGTAAAGCAGGTAGATCTCGTAGATCAATAGCGTGTTCAGCAGCAAGGGCGCCTATATCACGCGCGATTTTTTGTTGTACTTCATCACTATATTTTTCAAGTTTACGTTGTTTTTTTATAGCACTCATAGCTTGATCAGCCTTTTTGACAAATTCGTCTGCAGATTCATCAGTATGAATGAGGCTACCAATAGATGCCTCTACTTTATGCTTATGTAATTTTTCTTGGACTCGTGCCTTGGCAGTTTCAAGCCCTTTTTCATCTTTTACTCCCCGTAAAATAACTATAAATTCATCACCTGCATATCGTATAACGTCACCTGATCGAGGTTTTCCTTGGTACACTCCATCGTGTCGCACCGCTTCCTCTAGGCCTTTGGCGGTATCACGAAGCAGCTGATTTCCTGCTTCATGTCCTTCAGTGTCATTTTTTTGCTTTAATCCATCTAAGTCCATGAAAAGAAGTGCGACTTCGCCTTTATTTTCTTCTAGAATTGTAGGCAAGTTTTCATTCAGCCATTCGAAATTATACAAACCCGTGAGTTTATCGTGAGTGGCACGATGTAATAAATCGGGCACAGAAGCTACAGAATGTTCTGCGGCATGTTCCGGTAAAATATGACTAGACGCTTGTTTTTCTGGAGGCATATACTTAATTATAGCATAAGTATTATAAATAAGCAATAGCATTATATAATTTGTGTCTGTACAAAATCTTAAATCTGTTTATATAATGGGGTAAATGAAAAAGCTTGTGCCAAACCAAGATGGTTTTATACCTATGCTGATCGCCATTATTCTGATAGTCGGTGCCATAATAGCTTTTGCATATCTCCGCGTTTCCAACGCCCAGTAGCTTGAAATTTATCTGTTAATGTGATATAAATAACAGGTGACAGAAAAGATAACTCCACCGGTATCAATGCTCCTGGCGTTTAAACGGGCCGAAGAGTCCAAGGCGGCAGAGCAACTTACGTATCCTAACTTGTTAAACATGCATCCTAATGACATGAATCCAGAAAGCAAAGGTATCGTGTATGTTGCAAGGGAACGAGACGGTGCTTTCTGGCGCGAGCTAGCCGATGCCGAGTTAGGCAGCATACAAGAAGCTGATCGGGCAAGAGCTATTGCGCTTAGTAACTTTGTACTACTTAGCCATCAATTACAAGATGGCTTACATACAAGCCGTGAACGCTTTTCGCAGCAGTTTACTGAAGCTTCAATTGAACTATATGGCAGTCCTGAGTCAAAGTATGTTGCAGCACTCGCAGCAAATAAACTGAGCGAATGCAGACATTATCAAGGAATGACCGGTGTAGACCAAGAGAGGGTATCGCGACTTACAGAATTTTTCACCGGACAGCTTGGAGAGCGGAAGTCAGATATAGATACCGCAATGAGTCCAGAAACCATTGATGCATTAGACCGGTTCAAGGATATGTTAGAAGACCGGTATTCAGATGTATTTGCGGTGTTTGAAAGTGCTAAAGATAAAGAGAAGGTGTCTCCCGAAGAGGTGGCAGAGTTATTTAATCGCTGTCTAGAAATACTCGCGGATTCTAATCCTGCCTGGCAAGACTGGAGCGCTGGAGTTGGCAAGAAGCGTGCTATGAGTGCGAATAGCCACAAGAAGCGTATCAGCGTAGGGAGCATACCACGGCCAGGTGAAAGACTACTGCCGTTGGTTGCGCATGAGATGCTTGTACACGCACAGCGTGCAGTAAACGGCAGTGCAAGTCAAGATCATATAGTTGGACATGGGTTGCCAGAGTCCTTAGACGCTGAAGAAGGGCTCGCAAAATTTATGGAGATAGCCATAAGTGGAGATAGGACCGCATTTGCCGTCAACGACCTTTATATGAATACTGGTTTTGCACTAGGTTTACTAAATAAAGCACCAATAACCCGGCAAGAATTGCAGCAGGTATACGTAGACATGTTGGTTGTACAAGCACAAGCTGAAGGTAGGACAATTGACCTGGGTGATATGACCTCGAAATCCTGGAGTCATGTTAATCGAATCTACCGTGGCTCATTAGGTAATGAGCATATTGCAGTTAACACAAAGGATATTGCTTATTATGCTGGCCTCATGAAGATTACCGAATTCGTACAAGATAGATTACGCGCCGGACAAGCACCCGCAGATATTTTTGATTATCTAGTGTCTGCAAGGTTTGATCCCGCCAATAAGCAGCACGTGGAGTACCTTAAAAAGGTGGGTATAATCGAGGAAGCACCATAAGCCAATGAAAAAGAAAAAAGTATTGGTTTTAGTAAGTAAACGTCCAGTAAGCCCGGATAGTATGAACTGGCATGGGCTTACGGAATGGCTTAATGAGTTACTTGGAGAAAATGTAATAGTCGATATATCGGCCTTGAGCGATTTGGTATATGTGGCAGGAGAAGTATCTACAATTTATGATCCGGAAAAAGGGTATGATATCGCAGACTTTGATCTGGTAGTCATGCGGACAGTCGGCAAGGAATTGGAGTGTGCTATCGCTGTAGCACACTACCTGGCTGCAAAAAATGTACGCTTTACTGATAGCTATACATACACCCAGGGCCGGGGTAAACTGGCATGCTCATTTGCGTGCGTAGCGAATGGTTTGCCAGTACCGCAAACGGTATATGCGAAACCAAAACTTTTGCTAGAGGCTATACAAAACAGTGATCTCGAATATCCCCTTATTTTGAAGGCTGACCAAGGGAAAAAAGGCAAGGATAACTACTTAATTACCTCAAAAACTGAGCTACAAAAAGCACTAGCAAACTGTGCCAAGCGTGAAATAGAGGTAATTGCGCAGGAATTTATACCTAATGACGGGGATTACCGTATTTTAGTACTTGATGGTAAGCCAGCCTTTGCGCTGTTTAGGCAGAGTGCTGGCAAAACCCATCTTACAAACACTTCTCAAGGTGGCACGGCTTCAAAAATTGCGATAGAATCGCTTGATCCGGAATTGGTTACTGATGCAGTACATGCCGCAGCGCTTGAAGCGCTTGAAGTGGCTGGTGTTGATGTGGTGGTAGATAAGAACACCTCAAAATACTATTTTTTGGAAGTAAATCGTGCGCCGCAAATACCAACGGGTGCATTTGCCAATGAGAAAATGACCGCGTATGCACAAATGATTAAAGGGTATTTGCAGAAACTTCCTGAAGAAAAAACGACGATACCAAAAGAACTGTCGGTGATTGGTAGTACTCAAAAGATAGATTTTGTAGACGCAGGTGCTGTAGGTGTTCTGGCGAAGATTGATACAGGTGCGGATTTAAGCAGTGTTTGGGCTTCAAATATTATTGAAACTTCTGACGGCCTTACCTTCACACTTTTTGGCGAAGGAAGTCCGTACTTCACGGGTCAACCTGTAACAGTTAAACGAGGTAACTACAAGCGCCGACTGATTGTAAATTCTTTCGGTACCAAAGAAAGCCGGTACGTGGTACGGTTACGTATTAGAGTGCAGGGACGTGTTATTAGTACGTCATTTACGCTAGCGGACAGAAGCCAAAAAGCGTACCCCATATTGCTTGGCAGGAAATTTTTACATAGGAAGTTTTTAGTTGATGTGTCGAAAGGCGATCCCTTGCCTGGAAAATAAACAGAAAGAAAAAAGCCTCGTTGAACTTAGTAATTGCGAGGCGTAAGCTGAGGAGAGAAATATGAAAATTGTAATTTTATCAAAAGGACCAGGCAACTATTCAACAAAGCGCCTGAAAGAAGAAGCACTGAGCCGGGGCCACGAAGTGCGGATTATTAACTATGCAAAATGCTATGTTTCAGTGGAAAGCAATAACCCAGTTATCCGATATAAAGGGGAGGAATTACGTGATGTTGATGCAGTTATACCGCGTATCGCTTCAAGTTTGACCCGTTACGGTAGCTCTATTGTCAGGCAGTTTGAAATGCAAAATGTGTTTACGACCACCAGTTCCATTGCTATTGTACGTTCACGTGACAAATTACGCAGCATGCAGCTACTCGCGAAAGCCGGCGTAGGTATTCCTAAAACAGTGTTTGCACGCGAGACTGCTGATTTTGATGACGTACTTGCTCAGGTGGGTGGTGCGCCGGTAATTATTAAAGTGGCTCGTGGTACACACGGTAATGGCGTAGTGCTTGGGGAAACCCAAAAGGCTGCTAAGGCAGTAATGCAGGCATTCTACGTTGAAGGCGTAAACTTTTTGGTACAGGAGTATGTCGCTGAAAGTGCTGGTGTCGATATCCGCGCGTTCGTAGTAAACGGCAAGGTTGTGGCGAGTATGAAACGCCAAAGTCTTGATGATGATTTTCGATCCAACTTGCATCAAGGTGGTACTGGTACTGCAGTAAAATTGACACTTGAAGAGCGTAAAACCGCCCAAAAAGCTGCTAAGGCTATGGGGCTGCCAATCTGCGGTGTCGACATGATGCGCAGCGATCGTGGCCCGCTAGTGCTTGAAGTAAATGCAAGTCCTGGCTTTGGTATCGAAAAGGTGACGAACCGTAACGTTGCCGGTAAAATACTAGATTATGTCGAACAAAACGCTAAAGGCAGACGCAAAAAAGATAAAGTTGGCGCTTAGCGTTAGTATAGCCACATTGTTAGTAATAGGTGGTGTCGCCGGATTTTTGTATACGAAAAAACATGACAAAGCTAAGCGCGACATACTAATTCTTAATAACCGACGTATTTTTCTTGAAGTAGCTGACACCGATGCTAAACGAGTGCAGGGTCTCAGTGGGCGGGATGATCTTCCTAAAGGAAGTGCTATGCTGTTTGCATTTCCAGAGTCAAGTAGACAATGTATGTGGATGAAAGATATGAACTTTTCTCTGGATATGGTGTGGTTGGACGGCTCGAAGAGAATTACTAAAGTAAAGGAAAGTGTTGCACCAAGTACGTATCCAGAAAGTTTTTGTGCAGACAACGCGAAATATGTGCTGGAATTTAATGTAGGTACAATTAAAGAAAATAATCTAAAAGTTGGGCAAAATCTTAACTTTTAACGTGCTATCATAAGCGTAATGGATGCGAATATTATTCTGGCTATACTGGTATTTTCGCCAGTAGTAATTCTAACTCTCTTCAGGGCGAATGCTGCCACGGCATTTTTGGCTCTCTGTCTAGGCAGTGTATTAGGAAGTTTCGTAGCAAAAGACCTTGTTTCTGCATTGAAAGGCTACATCGCTCCGCCAACAGACGTTACGGCAACCATCGCAAGCCTGGTTTTACTGTGGTTGCCGGTAGTGTTAGTAGCGATTTTTATGATGAAGACTATTGCGCCGAAACAGCGCTTAGTGAATGCCATCCCAGCCTTGGCGGTGGGTTTGCTCGGGACATTACTATCTGTACCATTTTTTACCCCAGAGCTTCGGTCTTCGGTAGAAGCAACTGACATATGGAAAAGTATCGAATCATATAAGGCATTAATTGTTATACTAGGCACAGCAATAAGCCTCGGACTTTTGCGCATGCGAAAGAAGGGTGATGATCACTTGAAAAAAGGTAAACACCATTGACTTTTTTGAGAAAATAAGCATAATGTAAGGAGTTAATTTCCCTGAATCTAGGGAAAATCGCGGGACCATAGCTCAGCTGGTTAGAGCACCTGCCTTTTAAGCAGGGTGTCCTGGGTTCGAGCCCCAGTGGTCCCTCCAAATCGTTTATGCTTAAACTTCTCTGTTTTGAGAAGTTCGTTTGCTAAGATTAAGCAATGAGGCTCAAGGCGCAACAGTCATTCACTAAGCTTGGTAAAATCTCATTGCTATTAATTGCATTAACTTTTGTTTTCTGGCTTTTTGTTAATAACGCTCAGAATTGCTTGAGCCGTGATTTCGTTGAGCAGGCACCACCTGCAATATGTTGGCGAGAAACTAATGATTATGAATCAACCATTGATTATAGCCAGGTTGTTTACTTATGCCTATTAGTGCTGGCTATTGTAATTAGTGCAGTGACCTTTAGTAGAATGAATATAAGGCGTTCCGCAACAACGAAAACTGAGAAACGAAAAACCGCTTTGTTCTTAGCAACTTTTAGTAGCCTTTTGCTTCTCTTTATTATCACAATCTTCATCGTCTGGCAACGTACAGCCTACAATAACAATAATTATGCTTTGAATACAGCTACACATTTAGTTGTTAGCATCGGGTCTCCTATATGGCTGGCAGTCACTTCTGCAGCTGCAACTTACGGATTGAGCTCAATTAAGCGAGATAGTGTTTAGCTGATCAAGATTTTCAATTTTAGTTACAATAGTTTGCGCCTTGCATCCGTATTAAAATTAATACTTTTTTCTCTAGTATCTATCATCCTTTTTAAGTTCAAGAAAAAGCGTTAAATCTACGTTTCGCAAACTCCGTGCTACAAGTGCTAACCCACCGAGAAGTGTGAGTATGGTTGTTCCAATGAGTACGCTAACTGCTAATAACCTATTCATATATATACTTAAAAACCCGACCACTAATAAGTCTATGAACTTTCTAACCAATTACATACGCTCGTGAGCTAGCGATATACACGTGCTCGAGGTGTTAAATAAAGCTGTGTGAGGTGTTAGCTTATGAATTTGAGGAGGTCATACACAAGGAAAGCAGGCCATACCAGCGCCTTTAGTATAGCGATGATAACTTGTCCAAATCCGTCTGCTTGCTGTATATAGAACACTAGAGCGCCAATAAGTCCGAGGCCGTAGACCGCACCTCCTCCACCACTGGATACTTTTGTTTTATTGTCTGACATGCCTTCCTCCTTATCTATTATTACCGAATTGGTTATCGTCCATATGTTTTATAATACACTCCGCAGAAAAAATCATAATAACAAAACCTATAAGCAAATACACAATCTGCACCCAGGATAACCGGGCAACTAAATACATCTCGGTAATAATCCAGGCTTCTAGGATTAAACTGGAAATAAAGGCAAGGGTAAAAGCGTAGTTTTTGTGTCGAAGAAGCGCAATGCCAGCAGCCAACGAGCTACCTCCTACCACTACAATAAGTGAGAAACTTGGCACGACAGCATTTGTAAAAAGTCTTGGTTGTATTTCCAGTTTGGAGGTATCAATCCAACCAAATAAGAGTCCAAGCCCGCCTCCCAGTGCCGTTATGGTGTTAAAAAGTATTAAGACTATAAGGACTTTTCTCATATGATCCACCCCTGATAACTTAACTGATGTAATAAGATAAACTGCCGTTTCGTGTACCTAGAAGTCAGTGTGACACGAAGGAAAAAACGGTAATATGGCATTTCCTATAATAAATTAGTAATTTATATCACGTTTATAAAAATACAATTCAAGAAGGATTACGTACAAAAGCAACTACTGCCAGCCTGCCGCTTGATTTTTCAATAACCTGTCTTCGGGTTTCTATATAGCTTGCAACGCGGGATCCGACTGCTTCAGTCATTTCTCTTGCGCTCAATGAAGGCGTGCGATCATGATTCATTACTGCCGTGGTGTTCTCTCCAATTCCTTGGAGGCCGCACCGTTGCCCGTGCCTGCGATGGTTTGTTGGCTTTGCAATGAAGAAACGTATGCCTTGTAGCTCATCGGGCGCTTCTTCGTGCGAAATAGTGAACCCAACGCTCGGACCCTGATCGATATACGGATGGTCGAGAGCTTTGAATATTCGATCAATAGTTTCGGGGGTTATGGCTGCCCCTTTTTCTCGGTAGAAATCAGGAAGGGTTAGACTTGCTTCAGTATGATGGGTCATAACGTTATAATAACTCCAAGTAAGAGATTTACGCAAAACTATAGGTTTTGTGCTATAATAACAGATAAGAAACAGTTATCTTTGATGGAGTTTTGAGCGTGGCAGGACACAATAAATGGTCAAAAATTAAGCGTGGTAAGGCAGTAGAAGACGCCAAACGTGGCGCGGTGTTTACTAAAATTGGTAATCAGATAGCGCTAGCGGCAAAAAATGGCGCTGACCCTGATATGAATCCGGCGCTAGCGTTGGCTATTGAAAAGGCTAAGGCTGCCAATATGCCGAATACGAATATTCAACGTTCCATTGACCGTGGTTCAGGGAAGTTGGGTGGTGCGCAAATCCAGGAAGTCATGTATGAAGGCTATGGCTCAGGCGGCGTAGCAGTACTGGTAGAATGTGCTACGGACAATGTAAATCGTACCTATCCTGATGTAAAGCTAGCATTTAGTAAACATGGTGGCAGTATTGCCGAGAAAGGTGCCGTAGCCTTCCAATTTGACCGCAAGGGTATGATCCGGGTTAAGGGCGGTGGCGATGACCTTATGCTGCAGGCATTAGATGCGGGTGCCGATGATGTACAGGAAGAAGATGGTGAATCGGTAATCTATACTGACCCGAAAGAACTTACCAAAGTACGCGATGCGCTCAAAGAAGCTGATATGGAAATCATCGAGGCTGAACAGACATTCGTGCCAAATAATACGGTAAAAGTAAGCGACAAAGAAACCGCCGGCAAAATTATGCGCATGATGGACGCGCTTGAAGGTTTAGACGACGTAGTAAATACCCACGTCAATTTCGATATCCCTGAAGAACTGTTAAGCTAAGTCTATGGCTTATGATATAGAACTAGCTTTTGCTAAGACGTTGGCATACGAAGCTGGTGAAATAATGAAAAAATATTTTCGTGCTGACCAGCATGTAGAGACCAAGGAAGACAATACTCCTGTAACAATTGCCGATAAAAAAGTAAATGACTTAGTCATAGAGAAAATACGCACCAAATTCCCCGAAGATGGTGTTATGGGGGAAGAAGCCAGTTGGCATACTGATTGCGCACGCTTATGGGTGTGCGACCCGATTGATGGCACTATAGGTTACACCATGCGTATACCGACTTCTATGTTTTCGATTGCACTCGTTATCGATGGTAAGCCGGTATTGGCTGTTACGTATAACCCAAGGGTAGACGAGTTGTACTCTGCTGTACTAGGTGAAGGGGCGTTTATGAACGGTCATCCAATTAGAGTGTCTTCAAGGGCGTGGGGTGAGGGTACGCGCATCACAACAAGCAGCCATGAAGGCACTTTTCGTAATAAGGAAGTGTTACAAACTCTCAAAAAACAGAGGGTCTATGTGCATGCATTACTCGGCTTAGTGCATCAAGGATGTCTTATAGCGGAAGGGGCGATTGAAGGACGTATTTTCTTATATAACGGCGCCCATGATATCGCAGCAGTTAAACTGATTATTGAAGAAGCTGGTGGCAAGGTGACTGATCTTGACGGGAACGAGCAGCGTTATGACCAACCGATTAACGGCGCGGTTATGAGTAATGGCTTAATTCATAAGGAACTTTTAGAGCTCTATGCGAATTCTCGGCATTGACCCAGGTACAGGGATTTTAGGGTTTGGAGTCGTAGAGTCCTCTAAAGGGAAAGTCCAGCTTGTTGATGCGGGAGTGATTCGTACACCTGTAAAAGAAGATGACGCAGTGCGTCTACAAACGATTTACGAAGAGTTAACCGAAATTATTGCTGATACCAAGCCAAAAGTTATGTCAGTCGAAAAATTATTTTTTGCACAAAACGTGACTACCGCTATGACGGTCGCGCAAGCCCGGGGTGTGGTGCTGTTGTGCGGCAAACAAGCAGGCCTAGAAATTTTTGAATATACGCCATTACAAATCAAACAGGCGCTGACTGGCTATGGACGTGCTGACAAAAAACAAATGCAAGAAATGGTGCGGGTTACGCTGGGCCTCAAAGAGGTGCCGAAACCTGATGATTGCGCTGACGCGATAGCAGCCGCGCTCATACACTCGCAAAGTGTGAGATAATATACCTAATGATAGCAACACTCAAGGGGACTATTACTGAAAATCTCAACGGTATCATATTGGAATGCGGCGGTGTTGGATATGGCATACTGGTAAGTAGTACTGATGCGGACAAACTACCGGTAGGTGAACAGGTGAAATTGTATATTCACGAACATATTAAAGAAGATGCCCATGATCTGTATGGATTTATATTACCTGCGACAAAATCGCTATTTGAACAACTTTTGAGCGTAAAAAATGTAGGGCCTAAAGTAGCGCTTGCTGTACTCGATATTGGATCTGGCGATGCGGTGCGCGAGGCAATTGCTAATGGTGATGTGAAATATTTGCAAAGTGCCAAAGGAGTTGGCAAACGGGCCGCTGAGCAAATTGTTGTAGAGCTTAGAGACAAAGTTGGCGCTCCGGTTAGTGAGGCAGCTGAGGGTGTAGTGAGCCGTTCTGGGGTTAATCAACAAGACGAAGCTTGGCAGGCATTAGTGGCACTTGGTTTTACTGAAGCCGATGCTCAGCTTGCGCTTGATAAAGTAGATAAAAATTTGCCAACAGAAGAACGTATAAGGTTAGCACTCAAAAAATAGTTATGAAGCTACATGCTACTAGACTAACTGAGGGTGAAGATTTGAAGGAGTCGATTACGCAATTTGTGGTTAGTCGCGGTTTATCTTCGGCGGTTATTGTAAGTGCAGTCGGTAGTCTGAGTAAAGCACAAATCCGTATGGCAGGTGCCAAGCCCGGCCAACAAGATATTCGTCAATATGAAGGCACCTTTGAAATAATTTCGTTGATAGGAACAATCGATTTTCGAGGAAGCGCTCATTTGCATATCGCTTTTTCTGATGATGAAGGAGTAATGACCGGAGGACACTTGAAAGAAGGGTGTATAGTCCATACAACCGTAGAGCTTGTTGTAGCAAGCGATTCCGAACTATTATTTACTCGTATCCATGATAAAACTACTGGTTTTGATGAACTCTCTGTAACTCATCCCAAATAATAGGTGCAAAGGATAACTGGTATAATAGAGTAAATGGCTATTGAGCGGATTGTAAATACGAGCGTTCCGGATGATGATACCGGACAAGAAGAGCAGCAGTTTGAGAATACGCTGCGGCCGAAAGATTTTACGAGTTACATCGGACAGGAGCGCTTAAAGAAAAATGTAAAGCTGGCGATTGATGCTGCAAAAAAGCGGGGTGAACCGATAGATCATGTACTTTTGTACGGCCCTCCCGGCCTTGGTAAAACCACTATGGCTAGCGTGATCGCAAATGAGATGGGGTCGCAAATTCGGATTACCAGCGGCCCAGCAGTTGGACGGGCAGCAGACCTGGCAAGTTTACTGACTAATTTGCAAGACGGAGATATTTTATTTATTGATGAAATCCACCGACTAAACCGAAGCGTCGAAGAAGTGCTGTATTCGGCAATGGAAGATTTCAAGCTGGACATTATGCTTGGCAAGGGCCCAAGCGCAAAAAGCCTGCGTCTTGATTTGCCTCAGTTTACAATTATCGGTGCTACTACACGCACAGGGGCTTTGGCGGCACCGCTGCGTGATAGGTTTGGTATCATGCATCGGTTAGAATTCTATACGCCCGAGGAAATTACGAAGATCGTAAACCGTTCGGCAACTATTCTAGACGTAAAGATCCATCCTGAAGCGGCAGATATTATTGCGACACGATCGCGTTTGACGCCGCGCATTGCCAATCGTTTACTTAAGCGGGTGCGTGACTACGCGGATATCAACGGTGATGGAATCATTGATACGGTTGTGGCACACGGTGCGTTAGATTTGTTGGAAATTGATACAATTGGCCTTGATCCGGCGGACCGGCGGATTTTGGAAACAATTATTGAAAACCACCAGGGTGGTCCGGTTGGTGTGGAAACCCTAGCGGCAATTACAGGTGACGAACGTTCGACCATTGAGGATTTCTTCGAGCCATATCTTATGCAGATCGGCATGCTAGAGCGTACTCCGCGCGGACGAAAGGTGACACGCAAAGCCTATCAGCACTTAGGTAAAAAACACGTGAGCACCGAAGGAAGTGCCCAAACAAACCTGGTATAATATATTTATATGGAACCACAAAATCCAAACCAGCCTGAGGAGCAGGATTATTCAAAGCCGGTTGCCTACGACAACCAAGGTCGTCCACTGTATGCGCACCCGCCTGTCCAAACGCAACCTAAGCCCCAGCCACAGCAAGAGCAAAACCAGGCTTTCCATGTTATGCGTCCATTCGACCCGGAGGCGCCTACTATTTCTGCCGAGACGAAGGCTCGAGCTGAAGCATCACGTAAAAAATACCCGGGCCTTAATCTGAGCGAGGGTGAGTATGTCATCAGTGCTGTACGCCGTCACCCGATAGGTTTAGTGCCGATTTTCGGCTTTGTCGGCTTTATGGTGATTTTTTTAATAGGAGCTATTCCGTTTTATGAATCGTTCCGCAACTCTTCAGCAAACCCTGGTGGCATGCCATCGACAGCAATCGTAGCAGTGCTTGCATTATTGCTCGGCGGGTTATTCTTAATTGGCGGGCTGATAGCCGCATACGTCTATATTCAGAATAAATTTTATCTTACGAACGAAAGTGTAATCCAAGAAATCCAAAACAGCCTGTTCTCGAAGCATGAGCAAACAGTAAGTTTGTCTAATATTGAAGATGCGAGTTATCGCCAAGAAAATATTCTCCAGAGTGTTTTCAATTACGGCTCGATCCGCTTGTCTACAGAGGGAGATGAAACAACTTACCGGTTTAACTATGTTGCAAACCCTAAACGTGAAATCGCTATTTTAAATAATGCTGTAGAAGCCTTCAAAAACGGCCGTCCAGTTGTTAATGACTAATTGTAGTTATTCGCTGAATGGATTTTCGCGGGCCTGGTTAAAGATAGTTTGGACGTTTACGTTCTGAGATTCCAGCCCTTCAATAGTTTTAGCAACTTCTTTGTCTACTTTAGGGTGGGGTACAGCTTGGTATTGCTTTGCTACAGCTGCTTCATCAGGTTCTTTATTGGAAAGTGCCGTAACCTGCAAAATAATGTACGCGTAGAGTAGGCTGAATGCCGCAATGCCCAAGAAAAGCGCATGTGCTTGCAGTAATGCAAGGGCTTTGTTGGCGTAGGCGGTAATGGTTGCTTTGTCTATATTCATGTCTATTTATCGGGCTTTATATATACATTAAGCATAACAGTAAAGGTCATAAGATTCCGATTGTCTTTTTCAGGCTGAATGGAAATATTAGTTACATGGGCAGTGCGGCGGTTTTGTTCCAGTTTTTCCAGGAAAGTTAGTAGGCGGTTATAGGTTACCGGTTGCTTGCTTGCAGAGTGTACAGTAATTTCCATAGTGTAGAGGCCCGGAGTGCCAGGTACGGCTAATAGCTGGGTTTTGTCCGGATCGCCGGTGGTTTTTGAGGAGCCAGTGGATTTTTTAGCCCCAAGTGTTGAAGCAGGTAGCTGTACGGTCTCGAGCGGCACTCCTGACTGTTCGGCGATGGCTACGATTTCTCTTACTGTGCGGGCCTGATCCTTTTCTTGTGGAACGATCGCTTTGCTAATTTTCTCAAGCTCACTGTAATCTTTAATATCACGTTCAGCGCCGGCTAGGGCGGTTTGCCGGTTCTTTAACACCTCTTGCTCTTCCTTTAGTTTTACAAGTTGATTGCCTTTCTCTTTAAGCATGTCAAGGCCGGCATACGTTATACCGACAGTGGCTATAATGAGCAATACTGCTAAGCCCAGGAGTCCAAAGAACGCTTGTTTGCTATTCTTCATTAGTTACTCCCCAGTTTTTTAGTTTTAAGCAGGGTGAAGTCATTGTTTTGGCTGAATACGGCAGTTAACTGGGCTTTGCAGGGATATGCTGCGTCAGCTTGTGCGCTTTCAGGCGGCGTGCAAGTGACCTGGATTAAATCTACTTTACTGAACACGCTGTTTGGATGCTGTTCGAGGTTTACCTGGATTTGTGTGGCGGAATTATAATCTTTTGCTCCGGCTTGCAGATCAACAGCACCGTCCAGTTCGCTGCTTAATTTTAGATCTTGCAGCACGGTATTCGGTGGCATGGCCGCACCGACTTGCCTAAGAAGCTTAGAAAACAAAATTTCCTGAGACAGTACATTAACCGATAGTTTCAGGCTGTTGCTAATATCCTGGACACGGGCTAAAGTTTCTTTTTCATGTTGGGCTTCCAGAGATTTTTCAGCTTTACTGACGGTGTCTTTATATAGGTTGGTCTCTTGCTGTAGATAAAGCCATCCGCCAGCAATTACAATAACAAGGCCTGTAATACCTATAGCCAGGCCGATAATAACTTTCACAAGCTTCGTATTGTGGTGGGCAAATGAAAGGGATTGCTTAAGGTCAGAAGGCAACAGATTTATCATGCGATAACTCCCTTCGACTGTACAAGCCCTAGCCCAGCTACAGTCATATACATAGAACGCTCGGCATAACTCGGTGGTTGTAATTTGCCATAATCCAACACTTGCCACGGGTCAAACATACGTACAGGCATACGTAAATGTTCGGTTAAATAGTCATTAAGCCCCGGCATATTGGCACCGCCGCCCATAGTAATAACCTGGCCGATCTTATTTGTACCGTCACCACGTTCTTCATAATAGCGCACCATGCGTTTTACTTCTTTGATAGTTTGACTGAGGAGGGGTTCTACAGCGTCACGGATCTCTTTTTGTTTTTTACTGAGACTCAAGCCATATTTGGTTTTAATAAGTGCCGCTTCTGCTTCGCTGACATTCAGGGCATTTTTAATATTTTCGGTAAATAAGTCACCGCCGGATTGCACCGTACCGGTTACCGTAACATGTTGGTTGTCAAAAATTGATACATCGGCCGAGCGAGTGCCAAAGTCTACTAATACACCGGGTATTTCATTGTGGGTATCCAGTCCGAGTAATCTAGTAGACGCTAGGATGCTTGGCTCAATAAACACCACTTCCAAGCCCAGTACATGCATGAGGTTGGTATATGAATCTACGATATTTTTAGACACCGCTACCATATATACAGTTACTTCAGTTTCGGTTTTGGCAGTAATTGTGTAATCCAGATATAGTTCGTCTAAGGGACGGGGGATATACTGTTCTGCCTCGCTTTGTATGGCCTCAGACAACTCCTTGTCGCTCATTTTTGGCAGCTGCATTTCACGGGTATAGGTGCGGAATGTCGGCACTGATAAGGCAACCCGTCTGGTTGTAATATCGCCAATTAGTTGGTGTGAGAAAAGGTCTTTAACTGCCTTAGCCACCACCTTAATATCAATAATTTCGCCGTCTTTCATGGACTTTGGGTCGAAGTGGACTATGCCGTAGCCAACCACCGGACGTTTTTTCTTGGCCTCCGGTCCAATTTCCATAACTTTTACCGTGCCAGTACCAATATCCAGCCCAAAAAGCGGCTTGTCCTTAAAGAAAAGTGTTGTTTTCGCGGTGCCCATCAAAGCATAAGTTCCTTTACCATGAATTATACCAGAGTTATGCTATTGCACCTCGTTGAATATTCGTTGGTAGCTACGAATTGTCCAGGTAGTTGTGCCGGAAGAAAGAGAAGTACCGAATGTAATGTTGCCTGCGCCATCCATATCGACAGTCTGGCCGATGACCGAGCCCACTAATCCGCTGCCGGTAATCTTTGCCTTCGACCAATATGCCCATACGGCAAGGCCAGCGTAGCTGCCACCGCCATCAACGGTAACATTTTGTTGCTTCTGGGAATTAGATAAGTCAGTGCCTGTTATGTTCGTACATGCCGGGCTGCAAGAGGCTGTACTCTTGTAGCTGATCACTTGCGCGCTGGTACCGCTGGCATTTGGTAACACGGCCCCACCACCACCGATATTTACTGTACCGTCTACGATAATCCTTGGCGGCGTAGTACCTAGGCTATCTGCTACGCGGATTTTTGCGCCACCGCCGATAGAGAAATTGCCAGTTATATAGACATCACCGGTAATTGTCAGGTCACATGAACTACTAATATCTACGTTGCCAGTTAACTTTAAATTTGCAGGCCAGGTGCGCACAAAGCCAATAGGGTTTACCCAGTTATTACAGTTATAAGTATTGCTACTCATGTTGCCAGTAGTGGTCATACGTGCAATATGTGCTGCGCGGTCATACGTAGGTAGTGGTAGGACGTCGGCAACGCAGCCGGGTATCAAGCCTTGGCCGCCATTACCGCCTTGGATGCTTGGATTGGTCTGCCACGAAGCTACGCGGATGCTGGTTTGCCGTGTAGCGCAGACATTACCGTAGATAAATGTGCTGTTGGTAAAGCTGATCGGTTCGCCATTTGTACAAACTTGCGGAAAAGTTGGACCTGGGTTATTGCCAGTCGGGCAGGCAGCATAGGCGACATTAAGGTTTACCGGTTTGTTGTAGCTGCCAATACTTGCGGCACCGGTTAGTTTTACAATGCCGTTTACATGCACGTCTGAGTTGTTGATATTAGCACTACCGCCCAGTATAAGCCCGCCAGCTCCCGCATACACAGCGGGTGAGGGTGCGGCTGTACCAACGAGGCTCACTCGTATAGTACGCTCACCTACAACTTTGCCGGATTTAGGCCGATAGGTTTTACCGGTGGATTCAATAACTTTTTCACCGTTAGGGTTATTCTTGACTACGGTCTTGTATGTTGCGCGACCACGATCACTATCATTAAAGAAGTTTTGCTCGGTGCCGTAGCCAGTAAAATTATTATCTTCGTTTAGCTGGCTAAGTGTCTCCTCGATGCCCGCTTCAGCCACCAAAGTAGCGTTTGTGCGGTATACATTCTCGCTGGTGCGAGCGTACTGGCTGATCACCAGATCCGCTAGCGAAAGCCCTACAAACGTCAATATCATGCCCACCACAATAATAGTAATCAACATTACGCCGTGTTCGTCTTTAGGTTTCATAAGGAGTCTGTGTGGTAACTTATTCATTTCTAAATACCGTCCTTGTTGAATATTTGGCGTAGATATTCTCGCCATATTTCACCTTACCTAGCTCGAGGGTAATTTCTACGGAGCGGGCATCATTCGGGCTAACCTGTTGGTTGTTGCCATCAAAGTATTTTACTGAAAAATTCGTCACGTTATTAGCCATAGTGCTATCGTCTGGGCACCCTGGGTGGTTTTGGCCAACCGGACAACTAGTCTGGACTGCATTGTTAGCTACATTGGCTGCAAGTGTACGACGGTAGAGTGTGCCGTTATTTACAAAATATATCCGGTTATTTTTATAACTGGTGTAATGCAGTGGGTCGGCAAACAAGATGTTTTTATTGCGGTCTTGGGCGGCAGTGGCTAGTATCATTACGTTGCTGCCACCGGTCCAGGTGGTTCCTGCGCCTGGAGCGTTTTCATCGAGCAAACTACTGGTGGCATATGCATTGCTACTGAGACGGGCATCTTCGCTGATATTATCCAAAGTTATCTGTGCTTCACGGAGTAGATCGCTCCGGGCACTGTCTTTGCTAATCTGTGCGAATGAATCAATAGTAAAGCTCATTACCACAATAATCAGGATGCCGGTAATAGCCGTGGCTACAGCCAGTTCTACGAGTGTAAAGCCACTTTGGATGTGTCGTAGGCTTTTCATTGGCCAATTCCTAGCTGTCCGATGAGGGAACTTAATTTTACGTTCTTCTGCTTGCTACCATCCCGATATGTTACTGTTACATCCACGCGCCGTATACCGGTACTAGGTTCACTGATAGCAGCGGTAGCACTACGCGGTTCGGGTAGATTAGACGGTAAACTGTTGGTAAAAGTAATAGTGCTGCCAGGTGTCAGGGAGCCGTAGTTATTGTTACGCAGTGATTCAATCTGCTGTTCACCTGCGCGGGTAGCAGCCTCCATGAGCTGGGTGCTATGTTGGGTGCGCTCAATGGCTATGAATAGGGTAGTCACGGCAACGACAATAAGGCCGGTGACTACTGTAGTCACAATCAGCTCTACTATTGTAAAACCACCCTCATTTGTTTTCATGCTTACGCTTATTTTATCACATAAAAACAGGTTGCAAGGCGCAACCTGTTTTTATGTACTAGCCAGTACAATTATGGAGCCGGAGTAGTTTCTACTTTGTTTACACTCTTAACTTCATACAGTCCTGTGTTATGGTTAGACACCGCAGGATCTTTTTTATTCTCCAAGTTAGTACTTAAGACGTAACTTTGATCATTGTTGGATGGTGTGTAGGTATAGGTAGTATTACGTGGGCCTTTCATATCATCGGCAGATATGTCTGCTCCCTCAAAGCCTCCGGTGGAAGTGAGCTCAGTAGCGCTTGGGTACTTATCATTGTCATTAAAGTAAGTTTCAAGCTTTGTTTGCAAGTTCTTCATGTCGTTCTTGCGGTCAGTATCACGACCACGAGCCTGTGCAGCAAAGAGCTGTGGCAAGGCAAGTGCTACCAAGATACCGATGATTACGATTACGACCAAAAGCTCGATGATCGTAAAACCTTTTTGATTTGTTTTTCGCATTATGTGGTGCCCCCCTAATGGCGAACTTAATTTTAATAGT
>Ga0164243_10000088_pt1 | contig 237052 bp, 203 predicted proteins | sample OricompcompostOP_FD_108781 | JGI IMG/M metagenome (GOLD analysis project Ga0164243, IMG submission 108781) | Organic Plus compost microbial communities from Emeryville, California, USA - Original compost - Organic plus compost (OP) | ecosystem: Engineered > Solid waste > Mixed feedstock >... | reverse complement strand
GGCTTGGTTGACCATGAGGCAAGTAACCTGGAAGTGACCAGGGACAACGCTGTGGCCGATGGCGTGGACTACAACGAGGTGACGGCTACGGTTGTCGACACGGCCGGTACACCGGTTGCCAACAGGGAAGTAGTGTTTACAATTACCAGACCGGACGGTACGGTACAGGATACAACAGTGGCAACGGATGCAGAGGGCAAGGCGGTTCTGCCGATCCGGAGCACGGAGCCTGGGGAGGTAACAATAGCGGCTACAGTCGACGGCTTACCGATCAGCGGCAGCCCAGTTACCATAACCTTCGGTGAACTTGGCGACTTAAGCATAGATAAAGTAGCTGATCAGGACAGCTTACAGGTAGGTGAAAGTGCAAGCTTTACGTTGACGATTACTAACAATAGTTCGACAATTATTTCAAGTGGAAAAACCATTCATTTGGTTGAATTACCGAGCGAAGGTCTAGTAGTTACAGGATATGAGGTGACTTCCGGCAATGGTTCCGTGGAAGGAAATGGAAATACAGCGATAATAACGACGACTACAGAAATACCGGTTAATGGTACCATCGTGGTTAAAGTAAATGCCGATGTATCAGACGACGCACCAGAAAATATACATAATGGTATTCAGGTGTGGGGTCCTGACAAACCGACTACGGAAGATCCTGATGATGAGAGCCAGACCCCTGACGTTCCGGTTAATCACCTGACTAATATGTCAGTCGAGAAAGTAGCGGATCAAGAACAGGTTCAAGCCGGCGAACAAACGACGTTTACCGTAACGATTACTAATGACGGTCCGGCGACCGTACTACCAGGTAAAACCATACATATAGCCGAATTACCGGGTGAAGGATTGACGATAACAAATTACGAAGTTACTTCCGGTAATGCGTCGGTTGAAGGTGCAACAAATGCAGCGGTTGTTACTACCGATCGCGAAGTTGCGGCAGGAGAACAGATTGTACTGCGTATTACTGCTATGGTATCTGCAGAGGCTCCGGCATCCATTACCAACGGTATTCGCGTATGGGGTCCGGATAAACCAACAACAGATGATCCGGATGATGAAGATCAGACCCCTGATATTCCGGTAGAATACCAAGTTCCCGAGGCGGTTGATGATGAAGCCGAAACGACTTCCGGTACACCGGTAACCATTGACGTGTTAGCAAATGATGGAACCGGAGATTGGCCAGTTGATCCTTCCACAATTGCTATTGTGAATGATCCTCAAAATGGTACGTTGACGATAAACCCGGATGGAACCGTAGCTTATGTTTCGAATACAGGCTTTGTAGGTGTCGATCGGTTTACCTATACCGTAAAAGATGACCATGGGCATATCAGTAATACCGCTACTGTTATAGTGAATGTCGCGGCTAATCCGCTGCTCATTCCGAATGTATTCACACCAAATGGTGACGGTAAAAATGATCGTTTTGAGATTGTAGGTATCGAGGGCTATGATAGGGTGGAACTGTATGTGTTTAACCGTTGGGGTACTGAAGTTTATGACAATCCGAATTACAATAATAATTGGGATGGACAGAACCTGAATGAAGGCACATATTACTATATGATTAAGTTGATAAAGGACGACGGTCAGGTGGAAACGAGAAAAGGATGGGTGTTAATGAAAAGACAATAAATAAGGACATGGGTACGGAGCGGTTGACGAAAGTCAACCGCTATATCAAACTTAAAAACGATGAAAAACATTAAACTATGGATAAACATTATGTAAAAAGACTCGTTATACTGATGGCTTTGTCCTTCGGATTGATCGACGTACAAGCCCAACAAAATATTCAGTTTACGCAATACATTTTTAATTCCTTAAGTGTAAATCCGGCATATGCGGGATATAAGGAAGAATGGTTTGCCCAGATGGCTTTCCGCAGTCAATGGAGTGGAATTGACGGAGCTCCGAAAACCGGTCAAGCTTCCATTGATGGGGTGTTGGGAATGAATAAGACAACGGGAGTTGGTTTACAATTAACGGCAGATCGACTAGGTGCACAAAGTGCCACATCCGTTTATGCAAATTATGCTTATCGCATGCGTTTGGATGCGGAAGATTCACAACGGTTAAGCTTTGGATTGGGATTTGGGTTTACGTCATATGGTTTGGATGGTACGAAGTTAATTGGTGTGAACCCTGGAGACCCCACTGTCCCAGCAGGAAAAATTAGCAGCTTTATTCCGGATTTGCGCTTAGGAGTGTATTATTATAACCCCAGATGGTATTTGGGTGTTTCTGTCATGGATTTGCTTTCTGGCGACAATAGTAATAATATTTTCCGCTGGGATGCAAATACCACTTCTAACCTGAAGAGAAAACGTCATATGTATCTGATTGGAGGGGCTCTCTTTGATCTTTCTGAAGATATGAAGCTAAGGCCAAGTATGATGATTGCAGAAGATTTTAAAGGACCGACGAGCGTGGATTTGAATGCCATGTTTGTTTTTGGAGATCGAGTTTGGTTAGGGGCTGGATATCGAACCGCACTAAGTTTAGGTAAATCTTATGCTGAAGGGCAAAATCTGCGAAGTTCAAATGCCATTATGGGAATCGCTCAGTTCTATATTAATAATCGACTAAGGATAGGTTATTCGTATGATTATATACTGAGCAAATTGAGTTCGGTGGAAAATGGCACGCATGAAATTACAATTGGTCTTACTTTTCCGCAAGGAGGTAGTCGCCTAATTAGTCCACGATTCTTTTAATAAGAATGCCGATGGAAATATTGAAATTAATGTAGAATTCGATGAAAAAAATATACACAATTCAACTCTTGATGCTCTTATTATGTAGTAATATAGGAGCTTTTGGACAGGAAACCCCCTCCTTACGCGATAGGGCAAATCAATTTTATAAGGAATTTCAGTATGCGAAAGCAGCAGCGATCTATGAAAAGCTTGTTGATGTAAATAAACCGAAACAAGCTGATTTGGAAAATTTAGCTGACTGCTATCAAAAAATGAACAATTATCAAATGGCAGAACAATGCTATGCCAGGATCGTCGCCGATTCGACTAGCGGACCCGAAAATTTATTGCGATATGCAATGGTCTTAAAGTCCAATGCCAAATATGCCGAAGCGAAACAGTCGGCTGAACAATATGCAGCAAAAACAGGTAGTCAAGATTCTGCAAGATCACTTATTCAAAGCTGTGATTCTGCTCTCCTTTGGATGCAACATGCTACTACGCATGTGCTTCGCAATGAAAGCGCGGTGAATACTGCCTTGTCTGAATTTGCAGCGTATGCCGCGAGTGATGGAAGCCACGTTTTTTATGTTGGGGAGCCAGACGCGGTGATGTTTAAGAATGTATACGGATGGACAGGCAATCCTTTTTTAAGGATTTACAATACAAGGAGAAATAGTGACAATAGTCTCCAACAATCAAATTTATCGGATGCACCTTTCAATAATGAGGCTTATCATGTGGGGCCGGTAGCGATTAATCCAGAAGGTACTAGCTTTTATGTTACTCGAACTTATTCCGGAAAATTAAATGAAAAGGTAAAGGACGATAAAAAGAACTACCGGATGAAAAATCTGGAACTCTACATCTATACCAAAAATGGTGATGGTACATGGACGAATACACCTTTTCCTTATAACAAGGTGGAGGAATATTCAGTTGGCCATGCAGCCTTAAGTTCGGATGGGGAAATACTTTACTTTGTTTCGGATATGCCCGGTGGACAGGGTGGGACAGATATATGGTATTGCGAACGACAACCGGATGGTAGTTGGGGATCACCGCAAAATGCAGGACCTGTAGTGAACAGTAAGGGAGACGAAATGTTTCCTAGTATAGCTAAAGACGGAACCCTGTATTTCTCGAGTAATGGATGGCCAGGCATGGGAAATCTGGATGTTTTTTCTGCGAAGGGGGCTAAAGGACAGTGGAGCAATGCGATCAATATGCATTATCCGGTTAATTCTCCGGGCGATGACTTCGCTTATATTGTAAATCAGAGTACCAACACTGGTGAAATGGGTTATTTGTCATCTAACCGCCAAGGAGGAGTGGGAAGTGACGATATCTATTCTTTTACTTACCAAAAACCTAAATACACCGTCTTGCTGGTCGGAAATGTGTATGACAAAGACACAAATGAAAGCATAAAAGGTGCCAATATCACCTTGTCCGATGCAACTAAAACACTTGTGGAAAAACAACAAAGTGGCGAAAATGGTGCTTTCTTATTTGAAGTAGACCCAGAAAAGAGCTATAGCATACTTGGTGAAAAAATAGGTTTTTACCCAAATACGGTGAATACAACAACGAATGGCATAAGTCCAGGCGATACCGTAAAGGTTGCATTGTATTTAGATTCGCTGAAAAAGGGGAAAACGTTCCGCTTAGACAATATTTATTACGACTTTAATAAATATAATATCCGTCCAGATGCTGCCGTTATTTTGGACGGCCTAGTAAAAATCATGCAAGACAATCCGACATTGAAGATCGAACTTTCATCGCATACAGATAGTCGAGGCAGTGACCAATATAATCAGACTTTGTCGCAAAAGCGGGCGCAGGCCGCAGTTGACTATCTAGTTTCTAAGGGCATTACCCGCGATCGGATGATTGCAAAGGGATATGGCGAAAGTCGATTATTGAACCGTTGTGCGAATGGAGTGAAGTGTTCCGAAGCTGATCATCAGTTGAACAGAAGAACGGAATTTACTGTTTTAGAACGCTAAATTTTTTCATCCTTTTATTTATCGGGAAGTACTGCCGATAGCGAAATATCAAGCGATGGCTGGTAACCAAACATCGTGACCGGACAGGTTTTATCATTGGTGCAGGTTGATGAGAGAAAAATAAATTTTAATTAAGTAAATATTGCTTGTTAATTAAACTTTTATAAATCCTGAACAAAATGAACAAGCAGCATATCTTTTTTTTTTGTTCGTTTGTGTTTGGAAATGATTTCTCTAAGTAAAGATTTGTGAACGGGTGTTCTGTTTTATTAGATAAAGCACTTTCATTTCTACTTAAACTGTTGTAATCCGATTATTCGGTTACGTGATTTGTGATGTTATTACTTTCTGAACGTGCAATTATTAACCTGTGCTGTGAGAATTACCTATACCGGTCTTATATTGATCGTGTTTTGGCTTATCGGTATCGCAGATGCACGTGCACTTCAGCGGATCGAAACCCCTAAACAAGACAATGCTCGTCGGGATAGTACCTTATCCACCCCTGATACCTTAAAACACTTCGCTGATACCCTTAAATTAATTTATCCCTTGAAGGATAATCCATTTTTAAACCTAAATGAAAATACAGGAAGGGGGATAGGATTGGGCTTGCCAAGTGTGATCGGACGACGTGTTGAGTTCGACCCAATAGGAAAGGGGTACCTTTTAAGAGATAGTATCGGAAGTTTTGACTATCGTGCACCGCGTTACTTGGGATTGGAGGAGTATCAGCGTTATGAATCGAATACACTAAAGCGCCGTACTTGGCGCGAACTGTCTGCCGCTTATAGTGAGCAAAAACGTAGGGAAGGATTGATCCCTTCGATTGAAGTAAATAGTCCGACTTTTGAGAAAATATTTGGAGGAAATAAAATCGATATTATTCCAAGGGGAAGTGTCGACGCGACTATAATGGGACAGTATAATAAGAACGAAAACCCTTTATTTAATGAGCGTCAACGAGAAACTTGGGGTTTTGATTTTGATCAACGCATTCAAATGAACTTAACGGGACAGATTGGTGAACGGATGCGGTTGACGACGAATTACAATACAGAAGCCCAATTTGATTTTGAAAACCAGGTGAAGCTGGATTATACAGGAAAGGATGATGCCATTATTCGCCGTATCGAAATAGGAAATGTGAGTATGCCTCTTAATTCTTCGCTTATATCGGGCAGTCAAGCCCTGTTTGGTGTGAAAACGCAACTTCAATTCGGTAGACTGGGCGTTACCAGTGTATTTTCCCAACAGCGCTCCCAAAGTAAGGAGATTACCATTAGCAATAGTGCAGAGCAGAATGAATTTGAATTGAAAGCAGATGATTACGAACAGAATAAGCATTTCTTTCTGGCCCAATATTTTAGGGATAATTATAATAGGGCAATGGCCAACGCTCCATTGATACTGACAAATGTAAACATAACCCAAATTGAGGTTTGGGTAAGCAATAGGAGCAATTCAATACAAGATAGTCGCGATATATTAGCCTTTATGGATCTCGGAGAGAGCAAACCCTGGAATACGCAGCTTAATCTTCCAGGGGCGTCGCTATTTCCGGCTGCGGGGGTTGTTGGTGACCCAGCTTTTCCTGAACAATCTAACCGTCTGTTGCAGATGCTGCAGCAACAGTATCCGGATACGCGCTATAGTTCATCTAATGCGGTAACGGCAATGTTCGCTTCTAGTGGTGGTAATGCTAACTATGCCCGCTTATATAATGCGAGAAAGTTAACCCCAGATGAATACACGTTAAACGCCCGTTTAGGTTATATTTCCTTAAATACGCCGTTAAATGGCGACCAAGTTTTAGCCGTTGCCTATCGATATACCGCCAATGGACGGGAATACCAGGTGGGTGAATTTTCAACAGATATTCCCCTAACGCCTTCTACACCGCAGGTATTGTATACGAAGTTGCTTAAAAATGAAATTTTAAGGCCGGATCTTCCCGTTTGGGACCTAATGATGAAAAATATTTATTCAATAGGGGCCTATCGAATAGGGAAAAATCATTTTACGATGAATATCTTCCGCTTAGAAGAGCAAACGGGAGTGGAACGTCCGGTGATGTACGAAGGGCAACGTACGACGAATAAACTCTGGATACAGCTTACGGGGTTAGATCGCTTAAATCCGCAAAATGATAAACAACCGGATGGTGTATTTGATTTTCTTGAAGGACTTAATATTGATCCGGAAAACGGGCGATTGATCTTTCCGGTAATAGAACCGTTTGGAAAGGACCTGGCAAGCTCATTTGCCCCTGGAGAAGAGGCGCTTGCACAACGTTATACCTTTCAAGCACTATATGATTCGACGAAAGTAGTCGCTCAACAGCTTTTCCCGGATAAAAACCGGTATGTGATGCGCGGAACCTATGAGTCGGAAGCCGGATCAGAATTTCAATTAGGAGCGATCAATATTCCTCCTGGATCGGTACAGGTCTTTGCTGGCGGCATTCCTTTACAAGAAGGCGCTGATTTTACAGTGGATTATGATATCGGAAGAGTACGTATTCTGAATGAAGCCCTGTTGCAATCGGGGCAGAGTATCCGGATCCGGATGGAAAATAACGAGTTATTTGGCCTGCAACAACGAAGCTTGTTTGGAACACGATTAGACTATACAGTGAATGATAAACTCCAATTGGGTGGTACAATAATGAACTTGTCGGAACGTCCGCTCACACAAAAAGTCAACATTGGTCAAGAACCACTGAATAATACCATGTGGGGCTTTGATGTCAATTACAATAGTCCTTCGCGGTGGTTGACTCGTATGGTTGATAAAATTCCCTTTATCGACACAAAGGAGGAATCGTCTATCTCATTTTACGGCGAATTTGCTGCACTGAAACCGGGGCATTCCAGTGCAACGAATGTTGCGGGATCAAATAATGGGGTAAGTTATATCGACGATTTTGAAAATAGCCGTTCCTTTATCGATTTAAAAGGTGCAACCAGCTGGCAAATTTCGGGCACACCAAGAATGTTTCCCGAATCGGATCTGGAAGGTGATCTCCGCTACGGCTTTAATCGTGCCCGTTTGGCTTTTTATAATATCGACCCTATTTTTTATCGAAACGATGGACAAACTCCTGCCAATATCAGGCAAAATTTAGCAGAACTTTCTGATCACCGTGTGCGGGAAGTCCTAGAACAGGAGGTTTTTCCAAATAAGCAAACGGTTACCGGCCTACCTTTATATATGGCTACATTAGATTTGGCTTTTTATCCGAATGTTAGAGGACCTTATAATTATACCACTAATGGACTTAATGCCGATGGTACGTTAACGGACCCGCGATCGCGCTGGGGAGGCATGTTCCGTCAATTGCAAACACCGGATTTCGAATCGCAAAATATCGAATTTATCGAACTATGGGTGATGGATCCCTTTATCTATGACCGGAATGCCAGAGGGGGCGACCTCTATTTTAACTTAGGAAATATTTCGGAAGATATTTTAAAGGATGGCCGGCGTGCCGTAGAAAATGCCTTGCCGGTAAATAACGATTTTTCCGGAATGGATGAAACAGTATGGGGGCGCGTACCCAAATTACAGCCTGTAGTGCAGTCTTTTTCCAATAATCCGGCTGAACGTGAGCTTCAGGATGTTGGCTTAGATGCATTGGGCGATAATGATGAACGGAACCATTTTGCTGATTTCCTTTCGCGCTCGCGGAGCCTGTTGGGTTCCCAATCGATGCAGACCCTAGAAGCCGATCCATCAGGAGATGATTTTAGTTATTTTAAAAGTGAGGAATTGGATGCGCAACAAGCGGGAATCCTGAAACGTTATGAAAAATATAACGGGCCTGATGGCAATAGTAAAACAACGGATCAGGTTGGTGGGAATAGTGGGGTTGAAACTTCTGCATCAACGTTATTACCCGATGGAGAAGATGTCAACCGAGATAATACCATGAATCAGGTAGATAACTATTACCAATATAAAGTTTCGATCCGTCCGGCAGATATGGAAGTGGGAAAGAATTATATCGTTGATATGATTGATGCTCCTGTTGAGTTGGCCAATGGACGAAAGGAAACCGTACGCTGGTATCAACTTCGTATTCCCTTAACGCAATATGAATCGAAATTTGGCGACATCCAGGATTTTAAATCCATTCGTTTTATCCGAATGTTTCTCACTGACTTTTCGGATACAACGGTGCTGCGGATGGCTAAATTACAGCTTGTACGGGGGGAATGGAGGCGGTTTAACGAAGAGGGGAATCCAACCAAAGTTATCGTCGATCCTAGTTTAGGAACACCCGGCCCCGACGGTTCTACCTTAGACGTTGCAGCAGTAAATATTGAGGAAAATGGCAATAGGCAGCCTATTCCCTATGTCGTGCCACCTGGGATTGAACGTCAAATCGATTATGGCAACTATAATACCAATGTGCAGTTGAATGAACAGGCGCTTTCACTTACCGTTAGCAACCTACAGGATGGCTATGCACAAGGAGCTTATAAAACGGCTTCCAATGATTTCCGTTCTTATCGGCACCTACAGCTATTTGTCCATGCGGAAGGAGATCAGGTAAAAAATGGAGATTTGCATGCCTTTATTCGTGTCGGTACCGATGGCTTGGACAATTATTATGAGTATGATATGCCTTTGGAGATTACCATGCCAGGTGTGCGGGATCCAGATGGTATATGGCCTTCTGCCAATCGAATGAATATTGAACTTAAACTATTTCAAGAGGCAAAAACAGCTCGGAATGCGGCAACACTTCCCGATGGAAGCCCTTGGCCTATTGATTTACCGTATAGTTTCACTGATGGTATGAACACGGTAACCATCAAAGGACAACCAGATATCAGCAAAGTACGTTTTTATTTATTGGGAGTACGAAATCCTTTGAAAACATCGGGCAATTCTAATGATGATGGAACAACAAAAACGGGTATCGTGTGGTTTAATGAATTACGGTTAACTGATTTTGATGACCAAGGGGGGTGGGCGGCTACAGCCCGATTAAATGCTAAATTGGCGGATTTTGCTGATATCACGATTTCAGGAAGTAAAAGTACAGTGGGTTTTGGTGCAATCGATCAACGCATAAGCGAAAGAAGCAGAACAGACGACCGCTTCTTTGATTTTACGGGAAGTGCCGAATTAGGAAAGTTCTTCCCGGAAAGAGCTGGAATTAAGATTCCTTTCTATTTTAATTATTCTAATCAGGTGCGGACACCACAGTTTAATCCGTTAATGCCCGATATTGAGACGGATGCCTCTTTAATTGGGTTGAACGACGCACAACGGGATTCACTTCTACGTTTGATACAAGACTATACAACACGCAAAAGTATCAGTTTTATGAACGTAAGAAAATTACGAATGGACAATGACAAGCCAGTGAAACCTTGGGATATCGAAAACTTTAGTGTTTCATATGCTTTTACGCAGTTTTATCATCGGGATTATTTGACAGAGCAGTCACTGCAGAACAATTATAACGCTTCTCTGGCGTACGACTACGTACAGACCAAGGAAAAGTATATCGAACCATTGAAGAACATATTTAAAGGGAAATATACTCGGTTGTTACGCGATTTCAACATTAATTTGTTGCCCTCATTTTTTAATTTCCGTATTGAAGTGCAGCGGCTTTATGCCGAAAATACGTTACGGACTGCGAGTTCTCCGGATAACTATCTTCCCGCAGGGAACATTGGTACACTTTACAATAAGAATTTTACAATGAACCGTTATTATGGTTTGAGTTGGAATTTAACCCATTCACTTAAATTGGATTTCAATGCCACGAATTACGCCATTATTGACGAGCCCTCTGGCAGATTGGACGGACTGAAACGGGATACACTATGGGAAAACTTTTGGCGTTTGGGAAGAACAGTCGACTATAGTCATATGATGAACCTGACTTATAATGTGCCTCTCGCTAAAATACCGGGTTTAGACTGGATCAATTTAGCCGCTCGATATGGTGCGCAATTTAATTGGCAAACAGAACCTTTGTTAGCAATTAATGATGCGAATCTTAATGTAGGAAATACCATACAAAACTCCAGAACCATCCAATTGAATCCACGGATTAACCTGACTGCTTTATTTAATAAATTTAGCTTTTTCAGGAATGCGAAAAATAACAAAGAAAGTACCCTTGGAATGCATATGCTTACCGACTTTATTGCTGGTTTTAAAGATATCAATGCCGCATATACGAGGGTAGATGGCACGTTTCTACCTGGTTACTTAGGTAAGACCAATATCTTGGGTTACGATTTTGGAATGGATGCTCCTGGTTTTGGGTTCCTTTTTGGCGGTCAAAGTGATATATTGGGAAGGGCTATGGCCAACGGTTGGTTAACCGGTGATAGTTTACAAACGCAGTTATATACTAAATCATTACGGGAAGACTTAAGCTTTCGGGCAACCATCGAACCCATTCGAGATTTACGTATTGACCTTACCGCAACACGTGTGGAAAATAGAAACTTTACAACACAGATTTTATTTAATGATGGTACAGGTACTTTCGAACAAGTAACTCCCGTTACTACAGGGGATTACAGTGTTTCTTTTTTTACATTAGGAACTTCGTTTTCTGATAAAGATGGGCTCTTTAGAAAATTTCAAGCAAATCGCGATGTAATCTCTAGGCGACTTGGAGAGCAGAACCCGAATTCTAAAAGTATCGAAAACGGTTTTGCAGAAGGTTATGGTAACACATCCCAAGATGTAATCGTAGGTGCGTTTCTTTCTGCCTATACCGGACGAAATCCAGAAAAGCAAAGTTTAAGTTCTTTCCCACGCTTTCCTATTCCCAATTGGCGAATTATGTACAGCGGCTTATCGAAAAATCCTTTGTTTAGTGAATACCTGAGTTCTTTGGAATTGTTGCATGGTTATCGCACTTTATACAATGTAAACAGTTATACCACATTGATCCGTTATGCGGAGGAAAATGGAGCATCGATTGTGAGGGATGTGAATGGAAATTTCTTGCCGCGATATCAGTTCTCACAAATTACGTTACAAGAACAGTTTTTACCCTTAATTGGCTTCAATGCCCGTTTTAAAAATAACTTAACCGCAAATGCGGAGTACCGTATGGCTCGTACCTTAAGTTTAAGTTTGCAAAACAGTCAATTAGCGCAGCTATTAGATAAGGGCATGATTATCGGAGCTGGATACCGGGTGCAAGGTTTCCGTTTTCCTTTCGGATGGTTCGAACAACGCAAAATGAGAAATGATCTGACTTTTAAATTGGATGTAGCCGTAAACGATTCAAAGACCCTGGTTTATCGCCAAGACACTAATTTTTCCGAAGTAGCATCAGGAAATAAAAATATTACATTACGTCCGTCTGTGGATATGATGCTAAATGACCGGTTTAACATTCGCTTGTTTTTTGATAGCAATTCAGTAAGGCCTTATACCTCGCAAACCTTCGCTACAGCATATAGTAACTTTGGGTTTAATTTGAGGGTATTGTTGCAGTAATCAGCTATCGGTAGTCGCTTTTGGCTTGGTACGGGCTGATTGCTGACGGCTGATTTCCGAAAGCTATAGATTCCCCTTTGCTTTTTCAGCATATAATAATATTTTTGGCGAAGAATTAACAACAGCAACCTGCCTTAAACGGGTACTCAATATTTAAATAAAAAAAGAATGAATTTTCCAGCAGACTTGAAATACACAAAAGACCACGAATGGATTCGTGTAGAAGGCGAAGAAGCGTTTATCGGGATCACCGAATTTGCTCAACGCGAATTAGGTGATATTGTTTTTATCGAAATACCTTCGATAGGGGAAGAAATAGCGGCTAATGAAGTGTTCGGAACTGTTGAGGCAGTAAAAACAGTTTCTGATTTATTTATGCCGGTAGGGTCGACCGTCATCAGTATGAATGAACAACTTGATAGTGCACCTGAGTTAGTAAATACCGATCCTTATGGCGAAGGCTGGATGGTAAAAGTAAAAATTAATAATCCGGAAGAGTTGGCTAACTTATTGTCTGCCGAGGCTTACCAGGAATTAATAGGCGTTTAAGCACAAAACCTTGGCCGTTTTGCCGAAACGCTGCTAGACCATACATAAATTTCACAAATGAAGCATTTTACATTGGCAATCACTTGGGCGATTATTGTTTTATTGCTTACCTGTTTGCCTATGGAAAGCACCGTGGAAAAAGTTCCCGCTTTTGAGGGAATGGATAAATTGGTCCATACCGGATTTTTTTTCGTTTTTGCTGCGCTGCTTGGTTTTGGGTACAGTTCGAAGCATAAAACCCGTACGGCACGATGGACAACCGCTTTTATTATTTTTGTACTTGCCATTGCCTTTGCTTTTTTAACGGAGTTATTGCAATATTTCATTTTTACCTACCGAAGCGGCGATTGGTGGGATATCTTTGCGGATACAGTTGGTACTTGTATGGGATTGTTTGCTTACCTATTGCTTCATCGCGATTTTATAAAAGCATAATAGATGTCTGTTTATAATCAAATCTGCCCATGATAAAGTGGCTTTTTCGATTAATGACCTACATGGCCTTTTTTTTACTAAGTGCCTGCGGTTTATTTAAAAAAGGATGCAAATGCCCGCCGATAAGATATGAACAGCATGTCCCTGGCAAGTAATATGCTGGTTATCTTTTTGGAATCAATCTAAATAATTGTACCTTTGGCTTTATTTTGCACATAATGAAGCTAACAGCACTCAAACCGGGGACGACGGGAATTATAAAAGCATTTACAGATTTAACCCTTTCCATTAAGTTGATGGAAATGGGTTGTCTTCCAGGCGAGCAAGTGACATTCGAAAGGATTGCTCCTCTAGGTGACCCCATTGCTATTTCGGTAAGTGGATATCAACTGAGCTTGCGAAAAGAAGAAGCTGCGACGATTATTATAGAAGAAGTTAAGTATACATAAAAAACCACTTCATGAAAGTTGCGTTAGTAGGTAACCCCAATACCGGAAAATCAACACTATTTAACCGTTTAACCGGACTGAACCAAAAAATAGGTAATTTTCCAGGTATTACGGTAGATAAGAAAACAGGCCACTGTAAGCTCCCCAACGGCGAACAGATTGAAGTAATTGACCTTCCGGGTTGCTATAGCCTGTATCCCAAAAGCAAAGACGAATCCATAGTATTAGAAGTACTGACTAACAGCAAGAACGACGCACATCCGGATCTGATCATTGTTATTGTAGACGCAACAAATCTTAAGCGTAACTTATTACTGTTTACTCAGGTAGCCGATTTAAAAATTCCGGTTATTTTGGCGCTTAATATGATCGACGCCGCAAATAAGGAAAAGATCATTATCGATATCGATAAATTGGCTCAACACTTGGGCGTACAGGTGGTTCCGATCAGTGCAAGAAAAAACGAGAATATCGAATTGTTGAAGCAAGCAATTGCTGATGCACCTGCCATAGCACTGCAACGCGAAAGTATTGCCATTAACGAATTGGCCCCTGGACTTATTTCGCAGATCAAAGCAGATGTGAAAGTGAAAGAAGATTATGTGGCGCTTCTACTGGCACATCAACACGAAATTTTGGATTACCTTACGGTAGATGAAAGTAACCATATCGAATCATTGGAACACGCCAATGGTTTTCACTCCCAAGAATCGCAGACGAAAGAAACCATTGCTCGTTATGCTTTTATCGGTGACGTACTGCAGCATACTGTTAAACAACAGCCGAAGCGTATTGTTGATACACCTACAGGGAAAATCGATCGCTTATTGACTCATCAAGTTTGGGGATTTGCTATATTCTTAGCCGTTTTGATGCTGATTTTTCAAGCTATTTTTTCGTGGGCGGCTTATCCGATGGATCTCATCGAACGTTTTTTTGGATGGCTGGACGAAAGTGGTAGACAATTGATGCCTCCGGGAGTATTGGCTGATTTATTATTCGACGGTATCTTAGCAGGATTAGGTGGAGTGCTGGTGTTTATTCCCCAAATTGCTATCTTATTTGGATTTATTGCTATTCTGGAAGATACGGGTTATATGGCCAGAATTACCTTTCTGATGGACAAAATTATGCGTAAAGTGGGATTGAATGGTAAATCGGTTGTGCCTATGATCGGCGGTTTAGCATGTGCCGTTCCATCGATTATGGCTACTCGTAATATCGAAAGCTGGAAAGATCGTATCATTACGATTATGGTAACCCCTTTGGTGAGCTGTTCTGCTCGTTTGCCTGTTTATACCTTGTTAATCTCTTTGGTCGTGCCGGATGAAAAACATTGGGGTTTTCTTAATTTGCAAGGTCTTGCTTTGATGGCGATGTATTTAATTGGCGTAGTTGGTGCGATACTCGTAGCATGGGTAATGAAAAAAATCATTCAAGTGAAAGAAAGCTCATACTTTATCTTGGAGCTGCCTGTCTACCGGTCGCCCCGCTGGAAAAATGTGTTCCTCACCATGTATGAAAAGGTAAAAACCTTTGTTTTGCAGGTTGGTAAGGTTATTATCGCCATGTCAATTATTTTGTGGGTAATGGCTACTTATGGCCCCCCTAAACGGATGAAGGCTGTTGAAGCGAAGTATCAGACACCTGCTTATCAAATAAAATACAGCCCAGATGAGCTCGAATATCATTATGCGGCAGAACGCTTGGAAAATTCTTATGTTGGCATTTTGGGTAGAACAATCGAGCCGGTTATCCGTCCATTGGGATTTGATTGGAAAATCGGTATTGCGTTGATTACCTCTTTTGCTGCCCGAGAGGTTTTTGTTGGAACGATGGCTACCATTTATAATATGGCAGAACCTGAGGACGATACCAGCGGAATTCGCGAAAAAATGGCTAACGCACGCGATGCCGTAACCGGTGAACCGATTTATACGGTGGCTTCTGCTTTTTCGTTAATGATTTTTTATGCTTTCGCTATGCAGTGCTTAAGTACGGTTGCTGTAGTTTATCGGGAAACCAAGAGTTGGAAATGGCCCGCCATTCAATTTGCTTACATGACTGCTTTGGCCTATTTTGCATCACTGTTGGTATATCAACTGTTTAAATAATTGACGTCGAATAACTAAGAACAAACAACGAACAACCAAAGGGATGATTGAAAAAACAACCCTAGCCCTTGAAAAATATGTGCCCAAAGAAGCCGCATCCATCTTGGCGCGTTGGATACATCAAGCGCCGTGTCTTTTTAAAATAAGCAAAGGACGACAATCTAAGTTCGGCGATTATCGTTCTCCTTTTAAGGGCAAAGGGCATCGTATATCCGTCAATCACAACCTCAATCCCTATGCTTTTCTTATTACCTCAGTACATGAATTCGCCCATTTAAAAACTTGGAACGAGTATCGCGATCGCGTAAAACCACATGGAGAAGAATGGAAAAGGAATTTCAAGCTTTTAATGCAACCCTTTTTGGCACTGACTATATTCCCTTTAGATATTAAACAGGCAGTTCAACGGTATCTGGATAATCCAGCTGCCTCCAGTTGTAGTGATCTGACTTTATTTCGTGTTCTGCAGGAATACGATCAACCTAAAAGTGGTTATGTTAAAGTGGAGGAAGTACGGTTAGGTACCTTGTTTACTTTGGGGAATGGGCGTATTTTTAAAAAAGGAGAGAAGGTTCGTACCCGATTTCGGTGCCTGGAACTCAGTTCCGGAAAAATTTATCTCTTTAGTCCGGTAGCCGAGGTAAGGCCGGTGATTGGATCGTATTTAGAAAAGGGTATTGAATATGGAGATGGCGAAAGCTAGCAAAATAAGGCATTGACGCGCAAGATCGAAAGTATATAGTGCGCAAATTAAAACAGAACACCATTTTTTAATCGTCTTGAACTAAAAAATAAAGCGGATCGCTATGACCTAATTGCTAAGAGCTATACGCAAAATTCAGCGATTGCTGTAAGTTTTGCTCGATATATCCTAACTTTGTGGCATGGAAATAGTTAGGGATTTTAAGCTACCAGGCAAATACTGTATGTCTTTAACCGATTATAAACGGTGGTTAACCCGAGAGGTAGCTATAGGCGATGTGCCTATGGGAGGGCGAAACCCCATCCGGATCCAGAGCATGACTACGGTCGATACCATGGATACATTTGGGTCTGTAGAGCAGACCTTGCGTATGGTAGCGGCTGGCTGCGAATACGTCCGAATTACCGCACCGAGCGTAAAAGAAGCACACAATTTAGCAGAAATAAAGAAGGAATTGCGGAAAAGAGGTTGTATGGTGCCTTTGGTAGCAGATATTCATTTTACACCTAATGCAGCAGAGATAGCCGCCCGGATTGTCGAAAAGGTACGCATTAATCCTGGGAATTATGCGGATAAAAAACGCTTCGACCAGCTTGATTATACCGATGTTGCCTATCAAGGTGAACTGGAACGTATTTATAAGAAATTTGCACCTCTGGTAAAAATCTGTAAGGAATATGGTACGGCCATGCGCATCGGAACAAATCATGGCTCTTTATCCGATCGTATCATGAGTCGTTATGGGGATACTCCTGAAGGTATGGTCGAATCGGCGATGGAGTTTATCCGGATATGCGAAGACCTGAATTATCACAACCTGGTGATTTCCATGAAATCCAGCAATCCGCAAGTGATGGTTCAAGCTTATCGGTTATTGGTTGAAAAAATGGTGGCCGAGAATATGAATTACCCTTTACATTTAGGTGTGACGGAAGCTGGAGATGGAGAAGATGGCCGAATTAAATCGGCAGTAGGTATCGGAACACTTTTGGAAGATGGGATTGGCGATACCGTTCGGGTTTCGTTAACGGAAGAACCTGAACTGGAAGCACCTGTGGCCAGGGCCTTGGTTAATCGCTACGTGAAAAGAGCCAAATCGGCAGATGATGTGCAAGCTCAGCAGCCTAATGAAGATTGGGCAACACCAATAATCGGCAATCAAAAACGAATAACGAATAACGAATATGCTAGGCGCGAGACTACCGAAGTGAATGCTTTCATTGGCGGAACATTGGTTCCTCGTGTATTGGTTGATTTTTCGCATAAGCGTTTAATTGATCCGGCAGTGTTGAACGATGTAGGCTATCTTTATGATCCTTTGCTGGATAAGTTTCATATGGGAGAACAATCGATCGATTTTCTCTACCTGGGCAATAATCTGCCTTCATTTACTATGCCTGCTAATTTAAAGCAGATTTATCGATATACAACTTGGCTTGGTTTGCAACAGAGAGCAAATAGCCATCCCCTGTTTACCCTAAGAGAATATGCTGATATTGCCCGTCAGAATGGAGAACGGGATAAGGCGATGAACCTGGTTGTTGTACGCTATCGCGATCTCGAATCGGATGACTTTAAGAACATGATAGTGGATAACACGTTGGTATTTGTCCTTGAAACGGATCTTGAGCACGGTATGGCCGACCAACGGCAATTCTTTTTTCAATTAATGGAATGGAAGCTTCGTGTACCGGTAATTATTAAACGTACATATCCTTCGGAAGAATTTAACGGGCCTGTCGGTGATTTAATGAGCCCTGAGGAACCGATTGCTAAGTTGCAGTTGTATGCAGCTACCGATATGGGAGCTCTGCTCATCGATGGGATGGGCGACGGAATTTGGATCGATTCGCCTGCAACACCGGCGGATAAGCTGGTTTCAGCATCTTTCGCAATATTGCAGGCTACGCGATCGCGAATATCCAAAACCGAATATATTTCGTGTCCGAGTTGCGGCAGGACCTTGTTTGATCTACAGGAAACTACCCAAATGATCCGGAATCGAACCAATCATTTGAAGGGATTGAAGATCGCTATTATGGGCTGTATCGTGAATGGGCCGGGTGAAATGGCCGATGCCGATTATGGTTATGTAGGAGCGGGGCCTGGTAAAATTACCCTTTATCGAGGGAAGGAAGTGGTTAAACGCAATGTAGAAACTAGAGACGCTTTAAATGAATTAATCGGTATCATTCAAGACGATGGAAATTGGGTGGATGATATCTAGAGTTGTTGGTTCTTGGGCTTTAGCTACAGCGATAGCTAACTAGAATCATTCAAAATAAGTTTGCTGTTACACTTAATATTTTCGTGCTTAATCCTTAAGTTTGCATGTATTGCAAAATATATAAATTATCTTGGAATTTTTTATCATCTATATATTAACAGCATTGGCGCTGTTTTCATTTTTGGCGGGCTTTACCTTGTTTGCCGTTTATGCAGAACGTAAAATTGCTGGATTTGTACAGGACCGTTTGGGACCTATGGAAACCGGAAAATTTGGAAGCCTGCAAACGGTGGCTGATATCCTTAAACTGTTGCAAAAAGAGTTTATTGTGCCTAGTTTAGCAGATAAAGTACTTTTTACATCGGCTCCGGTAATCGTTTTTATTGCAGTGTACTTGGGCTTTGCCGCAATGCCTTGGGCCCCAGGATTGGCTCCTGCTACCCTTAATTTAGGGCTCTTTTATATCATTGCAATTATTTCGGTAGAAGCTGTCGGTGTATTAATGGCGGGATGGGGATCAAACAATAAATTCGCTTTGTTGGGATCGTTACGCGGCGTAGCACAGATTATTTCCTATGAGATTCCTGCCGGACTTGCCTTAATTGCTGTTGTAATGGTTACGCAAACACTTAATATGCAGGATATTGCTATTAATCAGGGTGTTTTAAGCCACGAAAAAATTTTGTTTTTTGGCCTTTGGGATGTCCGAACCATCGGAGGTTTCTTTGCCTGGAATATTTTTCAGGTTCCACACCTCATTGTCGTATATGCCATATACTTTATTGCTTCCTTGGCAGAATGCAATAGGGCGCCTTTTGATATCCCGGAAGCGGAATCTGAACTCGTTTCGGGATACCATACCGAATATGGCGGTTTGCGTTTTGCCTTTTTCTTCTTAGCCGAATACTGTTTGATGTTTTTGGTGTCGATGATCGGTGTTGTGCTCTTTCTGGGAGGATGGAATACGTTTTTGCCGAATATAGGATCGTTACGATTGGCCGATTGGACAACAGGAATGGGATGGGGAATTTTTTGGATACTGATTAAAACCTTAAGTGTTGTTGGCCTACAGATTTTAATCCGTTGGACATTACCTCGTCTTCGGGTAGATCAGTTGATGAATTTATGCTGGAAAATTTTGACACCTTTGGCTTTCTTATGTATGGGCATTTCGGGTGTTTGGCGAATTTGGATAATGGCTTAATGATGGGTAAGGATATAGAAAGGAGAATAGGATGATGTTTAGAAAAACGTGGACAGCTTTTCGTACAGCAATAAAAGGGTTAAGCTTAACGCTTAAACATTTGCTGTCTGCCAGTAAGGCAAGAGCTGAATTAGATATCAAAAAGGATGACTATTTTGTTAAACAAGAGGGACGTACTACCATACAATATCCAAAACAGTCAATACCCATACCCGAAGTAGCACGCTACCAGTTGGATGTAGAAATTGACGATTGCATTGTTTGTGATCTCTGTGCGAAAGCTTGTCCGGTAGATTGTATCGAAATCGAAGCGATTAAAGCTACGGAAGCTATAGGTAAGACCTCTGATGGAAGTGTAAAACGACTATATGCCGCAAAATTTGATATTGATATGGCTAAATGTATGTACTGTGGTTTATGTACCGTGGTTTGCCCAACGGAATGTATCACAATGACCAATCAATACGATCGAAGTTTTCCGGCGTTGTCTGATTTGGTCTATCAATTTTCGGAGATGAGCGAAGCAGAAATCGAGGAAAAGCGAGAAGAATTGAATCGGTTTCAGGCTGAGAAGGAGGCAGCAAAACGAAAAGCATGAATTTAGCTTTAGTGCTCTTTTATCTGCTTGCTATAACAGCAGTCGGGTCTGCATTACTTATTGTACTGCTGCAAAACCTGGTTCGTAGCCTTTTCCTTTTTTTTGTGACATTATTTGCTATAGCTGGGTTATATATTTTTGCCCTGGCCGATTTCGTTGCTATTACACAGGTTATCGTTTACGTAGGAGGAGTTTTGGTGTTGATGCTTTTTGCTTTCATGCTATCTAATCGTACCTTACTTTCTGATGTAAAACAAGGCCTTAAAAGTGTTTTTGCCTTTCCGAAGTGGCAAGCGACTTTAATTGCTACAGGTTTTTTTGCCGTACTTATTTATATTATGCAATTAATTTTTGCGCAAGATCCGGAATGGATAGCGCAGGCTAAGCTTCAACACCAGTTGATTGGCGTGAACGATAATACTGTCCGGTATATTGGCGTCAATATGATGAGCTTATATGTCTTACCATTTGAGGTGATCTCGATTTTCCTGATGATGGCTTTAATGGGTGCGGCACATTTAGCTAGAAAGGAGGAACCTCTTTCATGATTCCCTTAAGTCATTTTTTAACCGTAAGCGCGATTTTATTTTCCATAGGGTTGTATGCTGTATTATCAAAAAAAAATGCCATACTGGTGCTTGTTGGGGTCGAACTCATGATTAATGCTGCTGCACTGAACTTAGTTGCTTTTGGCAGGTATGATGGAAAACAATATGAAGGGCAGATTTTTGCTTTGTTTGTCATTGTACTCGCTGCTGCGGCCGTGGCCGTTGCTTTGGCCATTATTCTTTCTGTTTATAATCATTATAAAAGTATTAATCCGGACGATATTAATAATTTAAAAGATTAATGGATCAACTTAGCCCATCATCACTGGCGGTGTATCTGGCCATGCTCGTATTGCTGGCGCCTTTTGGCTCCTTCCTCTTATCGGCCCTTAGTGGAAAGAAGATGAAAAGTGGCTGGCCTGCAACAATCGCTATTATCCTGAGCTTAATCGCTTCTGTTATCTTGTTTTTTTCTGTATGGAATAAAGAAGATGTGCATCAAGGGTTTACTTGGTTTACTATTGGCCAGCACCGTTTTGAGCTGGGAGTATGGTTAAACAATTTAACAGTATTGATGCTTTTGCTGGTCTGCCTCATTGCTTTGCCTGTACATATTTATTCTGCTGTTTATATGAAAGGCGATGAAGGAATTCACCGTTATTGGTTATTCCTTAGTCTCTTTTGCTTTGCCATGTTAGGGCTGGTTATGGCCAGCAGCCTGTTAACGATGTATATTGGATGGGAACTGGTAGGCTTTTCTTCTTATTTACTAATTGGATTTTGGTATACACGGGATGCCGCCGTTCGGGCCAATAAAAAGGCCTTTTTGATTAACCGTATCGGAGATCTCGGATTTTTAATCGGTATCGCTTTACTTTACGGTCAGTTTGGCACCTTAGACCTGAACGCACTATTTGGAGCAGACGGTTTGATCGGCCAAGCCTCGATCGACAGTCAATGGTGGCGCTATGGCAACCATTCCCTGCCAGTGATGTGGTTGAGCATAGCTGGCCTTGCATTTTTTCTGGGTGCTATGGCTAAATCGGCTCAATTCCCTTTTCATATTTGGCTGCCTGACGCGATGGAGGGACCAACTTCCGTTTCTTCCTTAATTCACGCGGCTACGATGGTTGCTGCAGGGGTATTCATGCTGGTCCGCGTATCGCCACTCTTTTCTTCCGAAGTATTGTTAATTATCGCCTGCATAGGTGCGTTTACGGCGTTTATGGCCGCTTCGATTGCACTGACCCAAAATGATATAAAAAAGACATTGGCCTTTTCTACTGTTTCTCAATTGGGCTTTATGATGGCAGCCATTGGAATAGGGCAATTTGGTGTGGCCATTTTTCATTTGGTTACCCATGCCTTTTTTAAATGTTTGTTGTTTCTCTCCGCAGGAGCCGTGATCCATGAAATGCATCATCTTAAAACAGCCCACGGCCTGGATATCGATCCACAGGATATACAAAATATGGGTGGTCTGCGGAAATATATGCCAAAAACTTTTTTCCTGACTATTATTGGTGCTATATCATTGGCGGGGCTTCCATTAACAGCAGGTTATTTGTCAAAGGATGCGATTTTGATCTATGCCTTTGAGTGGGCCGAAATACGTTCGTCCGTCGCGTTGCTGATTCCTTTGACCTTATTATTGTCTAGTGCTTTGACCGCTTTTTACATTGCACGTTTAGTGTTTAAGGTGTTTTATGGGAAGCTTCGCCTAAACGGGACGTCGGTTGATTACCATCCGCACGAAGCGCCTAAAGGCATGTGGTATCCAATGGCCTTTTTGGCTTGTGCGTCGTTCTTTTTCTGCTATTCGTATAATCCATTGGTGTTTGAAGAGGCTTGGCCATTGAATGGTTTCCCTAGAATAGAGCAAATGGAAAGAATGAATATTTATCATACCGTGATTCCTGCCCTGGTCAACAGTATCGCCATATTAGGTGTTTTTATAGCTTGGCGATGGTATGCACAACAAAAATATCCACTGTCCGCTCGAGGAGGATTATATCGATTTTCATTTGCGCAATGGCATCTCGATCACGTTTATTCCAAGCTAATCGTTAAGCCTTTGCTTTTTTTATCTGATCTATTATATGGCTTTGATAGGCGGGTCGTAGATGGCTTCGTTGATCTATGGAGCGGAATAACACGTAGATTGTCGGTATTGGCTGCATGGCTTGATCAATATGTGGTAGATGCCTTCATTAACCGAATTGCTCAACTGGCTTTCGTAATGGGAGGGGTGTTCAGAGGATCAAGGCAAGGAAAGGTGCAACACTACTTGTTGGGTATGTTTTTGATTTTTTTTATTGTTATGCTTTTAGGGCTTAAGTTCTTATAGGCTTTTGTTTGAAATATATGAGCTGGATATCGATATTAATCTTTTTACCTCTTTTAGCTTCGGCGTTGATATTGTTATTGCCAAGCAGTAAAAAACACGTATTTCGCTATATCGGTGCCTTTGTCTGTTTGGCACAATTGTTAATTTCCGGATACCTGTACCGACAATTTGATCGTTCAATGGGAGGTATTACGAAGGCCGATACCTTTCAATTTGTGGAAAGGCTTCCTTGGATCAGGCTTGATTTGGGAAATATGGGTGTACTGAAAATTGATTATTTTGTCGGTACAGACGGCATGTCTATTCTTTTTCTTTTCCTTACTGCCTTGGTTATGCTGGTTGCGGTATTTGCCTCTTGGGAAGTAACCAAACAACTGAAAGGATACTTTGCCCTGCTGATGTTACTGAATACGGCGATAATGGGTGTCTTTGTCGCCTTGGATTTCTTCCTTTTTTATGTCTTCTATGAATTGATGTTGTTGCCTTTATATTTTTTGATCGGTATATGGGGCGGGGCCAGACGGGAATATGCGGCGATGAAATTTTTTCTGTATACGCTATTTGGATCGGTCTTCATGTTATTGATAATAGTGGGCTTATATTTTTCTGTTCAGGATGCTTCCGGTGCACATACCTTCGACCTTTTGACGATGATGAATCCGAACAATTATGTTCCTGGGTCGTTGTTCGATTTACATGCAGGTCGATTGTTATGGGGCATTCCAGCTCGGTATTTGGCATTCATCGTACTCTTTGTTGCCTTTGCTATTAAGGTGCCGGTGGTGCCGTTGCATACTTGGCTCCCTGATGCGCACGTGGAAGCACCAACACCGGTTTCCATTATTCTAGCTGGTATTTTGTTAAAAGTTGGTGGTTATGGAATTATCAGAATCTGTTTTAGCCTATTTCCGGAGGTCGCACAGAACTGTACGTGGTGGATAGGATTAATAGGTGTGGTTTCTATATTATATGGTGCGCTGAATGCCCTGGCCCAGCAAGATTTAAAGCGAATGGTTGCTTATTCTTCTGTATCGCATATGGGATTTGTTTTGCTTGGCTTAGCTTCCCTTACCGTGGAAGGCGTCAGCGGAGCAGTTTTCCAAATGGTAAGTCATGGCTTTTTATCGTCCATGTTATTCTTTCTCGTGGGAGTATTGTATGATCGGGTGCACGATCGCATGATTTATAATTTCAGGGGGTTGGCGGGCTTAATGCCTAAGTTTACGGTATTTGTAGCTTTGGGCTTTTTCGCTTCGTTAGGCTTACCCGGCTTTTCTGCTTTTATTGCGGAAGCCTTTTCTATCATCGGTGCATTTAATTCGGAAAGCACAAATGGTGCGTTACCCAGATGGATGGCCGTCGCCGGAAGTATAGGAATTCTGTTGAGTGCCGCTTACTTCCTTTGGACCTTGCAGCGGATGTTCTTTGGCCATACCCGCGTAAAAGGAGGGGCAGCATGGGAACAACAGCTTACGGATTTAAACAGCAGGGAAACGCTCGTTTTGCTGCCACTGATTGCATTGGCATTGGTGCTTGGCGTAATGCCATCACTTACCTTTGATACCGTTAACGCTTCGGTTTTATCATTTGTCAATTGGATAGGAATAACTCATTAAAGAAAAGGGAAGGCAAATTTGAATATGCAGGAATTTATACCAAACGTCAGCGAGATTATAGCCAATGTTGGTGAGGGGGTGCCTCAGGTGATGCCCGAACTACTGCTCAGCCTTGCTTTTTTGGTAAGTATCTTTACGGGTATCTTTAAAAAATCGGTGCTGACCTATTGGGTGACTTGCCTGGGTGTTATTGCTGCAACAGTGGGTTATGTTGATCAATTTCAACACCCGACTAACCATGCTGTCTTGTTTCAAATGATCGTTCCGGATAAACAAGCCGCCTGCTTGAAGGGAATATTATCTTTCACTTACTTGCTATTCCTGGTTTTTGTAAAATATCATCAGCCCTTGCGCCAACATGGGAAGAGAATGGATGACTTGTTAAGTGTGGTATTGGCAATACATATCGGACTCAATCTTTTGATCATGACCGTCAACTGGTTAATGGCTTATATCGCTATTGAAATGATATCGGTAGGATCATACATTTTGGTTGCTTATTTGGGTGCGAAAAAAGAACAGGCCGAGGCTGCTTTAAAGTATGTGCTTTTTGGAACAGCATGCTCTGCGGTCATGCTTTATGGCTTGTCTCTATTATATGGGTATACAGGCGGTTTATCGCTAATCGATGCTCGACAGCTGACTAGCTTTAGCGAGATGCCAAAAGCAGCCATGCTCGTCGTCATGTTATTCATTTTTACCGGAATAGGATTTAAATTGGCCTTTGTTCCTTTTCATTTCTGGACTCCGGATGTTTATGAAGGAGCGCCAACGCCGGTTACGGCATTTTTGTCGACAGCTCCTAAGGTGGCGGCTATCGCTTTTTTGGCAAGGATGTTGGCTGCATGGAACAGTTATGGGCCCGGGCTTCCCCAGTTGCTACTGGATGTATTAATGGCCTTTAGCATAGCGAGTATGCTTTTAGGAAATTTAGCGGCCATTAGACAAAACGCAGTTAAGCGTATTATGGCCTATTCTTCTATCGGACACACCGGCTTCTTGTTAATGGTTATACTAACGGGCATGCCGCATGCCTTTACGGTGATGTATTTTTATTTGGTGATTTATGTCATCGTGAATATGGGCGTCTTTATGTTGATTGATTTTATAGAAACGAAGTGGTCAATCTCACACGCAGAACAATATAGCGGCCTTGGAAGAAGCCAACCGCTTATCATGACAGCAATGGCCCTATTGATGATCTCCTTAATCGGATTACCGCCAACAGCAGGGTTTGTGGCCAAGCTATTAGCTTTTTCTTCTGTTTTATCCATTTACCAGGAATCCGCTCATATTGGCTGGCTATTATTGCTGATAACAGGGGCCCTTACTACGGTTATCGCCTTGTTTTTTTACCTAAAAATTCCTTTTTATTCCTTTTTGCGCCGGGGCAATACCTCATTTTCTAAAGAAAGGTTTAGTTTTTTAGTCTCAATAGCCGTCATTTTGGCGATATTAAGCCTGCTGTTAGGTGTTTTTCCTGCACTTGCTCTTTATCCCGTTTCTTAAAAAATGCGTTAATATTGCTTTTTTTTCGATCTTTACTGAGATCTTTATTCCTACCTATGGTAAAAGGAAGCTTTATGTTATAAAAAATTAATTTTTTTGGTTTATTTATTGTCTAAATTAATATATTTGGGCGAAAAATTTGCAAAAATCACTATGAATTCCAAAAAATCAATTGTTCCTTTTGTGTTTTTATTAATCTTAGTTGTATTGGCTTTGATTTTTCCCGCTGTTCCTTTACAGGATGTCAGTAAAGCCGAATATGATAATGGCGACGTGGCGTGGATGCTGACTTCTACTGCGCTAGTGTTGATTATGACACCCGGTTTGGCTTTTTTCTATGGAGGAATGGTAAAAAAGAAGAACGTGATATCAACTATGCTCCAAAGTTTCATATGCATGTGTTTGATCGCTGTAATTTGGGTGGTGTTTGGCTTTAGTTTGGTGTTTGGCGAATCCGTACATGGTATTATTGGAAATCCTGCCACATATTTTATGTTTAAGGGTGTATTGGATGGCCCTAACTGGCCTGCTGCTCCTACCATCCCTCTTGCCTTGTTTGCCATGTATCAGCTCAAATTCGCTATCATTACACCGGCATTAATTACAGGGGCATTTGCAGAACGGATTCGTTTTACCTCTTATGTTTTATTTGTATGCCTATTTTTCATATTTATCTATGCACCGTTGGCTCATGCTACTTGGCATCCTGAAGGACTGTTGGCAAGTATGGGGGTGCTCGATTTTGCAGGTGGCACTGTAGTTCATATGTCAGCAGGTGTTACCGCTTTTGTTTCGGCAATCTATTTGAAACGTGGAAATAGCAATGGCGGACATGATCCTGCCCGTGTAACCTATGTATTGATCGGTATGGGACTGCTTTGGTTTGGTTGGTTTGGATTCAATGCCGGATCGGCATTTGGAGCGAATGAGTTGGCAGCCTCCGCATTGGCGACTACTACTACGGCTTCGGCTGCTGCGGCCTTATCCTGGATCTTTTTTGATGCAGCAAGAGGGAAGAAACCAACAGCAATGGGTGGTTCGATAGGTGTTGTGGTCGGCCTAGTTGCGATTACACCTGCGGCGGGTTTCGTTACCATCCCACATTCGTTGATCATTGGTGCAGTAACCGCCGTCATCTGTAATCTTTTAGTAGAATGGCGGACAACCCGCTCAAGAATTGATGATACCTTAGATGTCTTTCCCAGTCACGGTGTAGGTGGAATGGTGGGGATGATTCTGACGGGTGTTTTTGCTTCGAAAGCCGTAAATCCAGCAATTGCTGCTAATGGGTTGTTATTTGGCGAATCTTCCTTGTTTTTGGCGCAAGTAATCGGACTCGTTGGTGCAGTTGCCTATACCTTCATTGTAGCCTTCATTTTGTTAAAAGTGACAGACTCGATCAGTAAGCTGCGTGTTTCGGCCGAAGAGGAGGAAATCGGACTGGATATTACACAGCACGGTGAAAAGCTTTAATAGACGCCCCGCTCTTCAGTAATGATATAAAGGCACTCCATTTTGAAGTGCCTTTAATTTTTTACAAAGCGGTGTTTATTTTAATAGTCTTCTCTTTGGGCATGATTGGATAAATAATTAATTTTGCGTGCTCAAACCCTACTATGAGCGACGCTATTAAACATGAGTGCGGTATAGCATTGATTCGTTTGCTAAAGCCTCTTTCCTACTATCAAGAGAAGTATGGCACCTCTCTTTACGGACTCAACAAACTTTATCTTTTGATGGAAAAACAGCATAACCGCGGACAGGATGGCGCGGGTATTGCAACGATAAAGTTTGATGTCAAACCAGGTAACCGGTACATCAGCCGGTACCGAGCCACGGGTTCCACAGCAGTTTCTGAAATTTTTGAATACGTACAGAGGAAGTTTGCTGCTGTCCAGCAAGCAGAACCCGAACTTTTTCAAAATTCGCATTGGCTCAAAGAAAATATGAGTTTTGTTGGTGAGGTATTGCTCGGACACTTGCGGTACGGAACTCATGGGAAAAACAGCATTGAAAATACTCATCCGTTTTTGCGCCAAAATAATTGGATGACCCGTAATTTGGTTATTGCAGGTAATTTCAATATGACAAACGTAGATGAGTTACTGGAGCAGCTGTTTGAATTGGGGCAGCACCCAAAAGAACAGGCCGATACCGTAACCGTTCTAGAAAAAATAGGCCATTTTCTGGATACGGAAAACCAAGAGCTGTTTGATCAGTTTAAAAAGCAAAGTTATTCGAATATCGAAATCAGTTCGTTAATAGCGAAACATTTGGATGTCGCTAAAATATTAAGGAGATCTGCAAAAACCTGGGATGGGGGATATACAATTAGCGGTATCTTGGGACATGGCGATGCCTTCGTTATGCGCGATCCTGCAGGTATCCGTCCGGCTTATTATTATCAGGATGACGAAATTGTTGTGGCCACTTCTGAGCGCCCCGCTATTCAAACGGCTTTTAATGTGGATTTTGAACGAATTAGAGAGATCAAGCCTGGACATGCGCTCATTATAAAAAAAGATGGAACAATAACCGAAGAGATGTTTCGCGAACCCGTAGAGCAAAAGTCCTGTTCGTTTGAGCGGATTTATTTTTCACGGGGAAGCGACGCAGAAATTTACCAGGAAAGGAAGGAATTGGGAAGATTGCTGTGCCCATCTATTTTGGAAAAGGTGAATTACGACATTAAGAATACCGTGTTTTCTTTTATTCCGAATACAGCAGAAGTAGCGTTTTACGGAGTAGTCGACGGTATTAACAATTACGTGCGAAAATTGCAGAAGGATACCTTGTTGAAACGTGCGGATAAGATATCTGATGAGGAGCTCGATGAGATGTTGAGCATTTCACCACGATTCGAAAAGCTGAGCATTAAGGATGCCAAATTGCGTACATTTATAACACAGGATGCCGATAGGCAAGATATGGTAGCTCATGTGTATGATACCACTTATGGAATTGTACAAAAGGGAAAAGATACCATTGTCACGATCGATGATTCGATCGTTCGCGGAACGACATTAAAACAGAGCATATTAAAAATTTTGGATCGTCTCAACCCGGTTAAGATCATTATTGTCTCTTCCGCCCCTCAGATTCGTTATCCCGACTGTTATGGTATTGACATGTCGCGTATGGGTGAGTTCGTTGCTTTCGAGGCGGCAATTTCTCTGCTACGCCGCAATGGAATGAACTACATCATTGATGAGGTTTACCAAAAGTGCCTTGAATCGCAGGATCAGGAAAAAGAACAGGTACAAAATCATGTTAAGGATATTTATGAACCTTTTACGTACGAAGAAATTTCAGATGAAATCGCGCGTATCGTTACACCGATCGATATTAGTGCAAAAGTAGAAGTGATTTATCAAACCTTGGAAGATTTACATAAAGCCTGTCCTAAAAATAAAGGAGATTGGTATTTTTCTGGAGATTACCCTACACCAGGAGGGAATAAAATCGTTAACAGGGCTTTTATGAACTGGGTAGAAGGAAAAAATGTTAGAGCTTATTATTCCGCTTAGGAGTTAAAAGGTAAAAAATCAAAAGCTGGGCTGATGCTCGGCTTTTCTTTTTTTAACTTAAAACGAAACTAGCGATTAAAAAACTGATGGCCGATTTTTGATGGTAAACCGCTTAAGCGGCTAATAACCTAACACCTAAAAACTAATTAAACAATCGAATGAGTAAAAACCAACTCATACATTAGACGTAGGGCAAATACAATAATAAGTGCGCCTGCAAACTTGTTTATTTTATTTAAGGTGCATTCTTCAATTTTGTGACTCAGCTTGTCGGCATAGAACGCCTTAATGGTGTCAATACCTAATTGGGTTAAAAGTACACAAGAGAAAAATAGGATAATGCGCTTCAAATCAAATTTATCACTGATGGAAACAACACCACTGGTAACGCTTATCCAATAAAGTAATAAGGTGGGGTTGAATATGCACATCACCAATCCCTTGACAAAATAACCACTGTGTTCTCTTTTGGAAAGGCACTTTGACTTTTTGATATGTACTTTTTTTCGGATATAGTGAATACCAACACCTAATAATACAATGCTGCCGATAAGTCCCAAAGGAAATAAAAGTTCTCTTTCCTGCGCAATGTAGGAAGAACCATAAAGTGCGAGAGCCACATAAAAAACATCGGCTATAAACACCCCAAAAGCAAACGAAAGACCTCCATAAAACCCTTTTTCGATGCTTGTTTTTAGTAATGCGAAGAATGCAGGACCGGTTAAAAAAGATAAGATTATCCCTAAACCAACACCTGAAACAATAACTTCAATCATCTTTTTTCATTACTGGTTGATGTGCAATAATAGTAAAAAAATATTAAATAGTACCTGATAGGAAAAAAAATGTACTAGATATCGATAACGGACTTCAGCAAAATCGCTAATTTTGACCTTTTATTGCTTAATTCGTATCGACTTGTTTCGATAACGGACGTTTTGTAAAAACTTTGTAATATAACAAGATAACGATGGGTCAACCTAGTTTTGATGAAATTTTTATGGATTTAGCGGTAAAGCTCGCTGAACGTTCACATTGTGTTAAGGCGCATGTCGGCGCAGTTTTAGCTAAAGATACCCGAATTATCTCTATTGGTTATAACGGACCACCTTCGGGCACACATAATTGTGATGAGGAGTGGCCTAAAGAGGGGTGTGCCCGTGATGCTAGAGGCAGTTGTTCATTGGCCTTGCATGCGGAGGAAAATGCCATTCTTTATGCGGTTAAGAACGGTGCGGCGCTGCAGGGAGCCACGCTCTATACCACGTTATCACCCTGCTTGCCTTGTGCACGGTTAATTTTTTCAGCCGGAATTGGTAAAGTATTATACAAACATTCTTATGCTGAATATAAGGGGCTACCCTCGGATGAAGGTGTTGATTTTTTGAACCGCTTTGGGGTAAGCACGTCAAAATATTAGAAAAAAACAATGGGACACACAAGTTTAGCGGCCTGCGTTCAGGATTTGGAGAAACATGGGCATTTGATACGGATTAAGGAGGAAGTGGATCCACATCTTGAAATGGCGGCTATTCATCTGCGCGTGTACGAAAATCAAGGGCCTGCCTTATTTTTTGAACGTGTAAAAGGAAGCCAATTTCCCGCAGTGTCTAACCTTTTCGGTACGTTGGAACGATCACGGTTTTTATTCAGAGATACCTTGGATAGGATGAAAATGCTGGTCGATCTCAAGATGAATCCGATGAAGGCGATCAAGAATCCGTTGAATTATGCCGGAATTTCATTGCAGGCGCTTGCTGCTTTGCCGTTGAAAAGGAAAATAGGGGCTCCTATTCTTTATGGGCAAACTAAAATTAGCGCTTTACCTCAAATTGTGAATTGGCCTATGGACGGAGGCCCGTTTATTACGATGCCTCAGGTGTATACTGAAGATCCGACTAAGCCAGGTATTATGCAGGCTAATTTGGGTATGTACCGCATTCAATTGGGTGGGAATGATTATGAACGGGATAGGGAAGTAGGTTTACACTATCAGTTGCATAGAGGTATCGGTATTCATCAAAGCAAGGCCAACCAAATGGGCAAACCATTAAAGGTAAGCGTATTTGTTGGTGGGCCGCCTGCTCATCCTTTGGCTGCTGTTATGCCGCTGCCTGAGGGCCTTTCGGAAATGACCTTTGCCGGTGCATTGGGAAATAGACGGTTTCGGTATTTTTATGACAATGAAGGATTTTGCATTTCTGCCGACGCTGATTTTGTAATAACAGGTACGGTATATCCCAATGAAAATAAACCAGAAGGCCCTTTTGGGGATCATTTAGGCTATTATAGTTTAATACATCCTTTCCCTTTAATGAAGGTGCATAAAGTGTATCATCGCAAAAATGCTATATGGTCTTTCACTGTTGTAGGAAGGCCCCCACAGGAAGATACGAGTTTTGGTGAACTGATTCATGAAATCAGTGGGCCGGCCTTGCCTCAGGAAATTGGCGGTTTACATGCTGTCCATGCGGTAGATGCCGCAGGAGTGCATCCTCTTTTGTTTGCCATCGGTTCTGAGCGCTACACACCTTACCTTCAAATGAAACGGCCTCAAGAGCTGTTAACCATTGCTAATCAAATTTTAGGGAAAAATCAGCTGAGTTTAGCTAAATATCTGTTTATTTCCGCATATGAGGATAACCCTGCACTGAATATTCATCGGGTGGACGAATTCCTTGGACATATTTTAGCGCGTATTGATTTTACACGCGATTTACATTTTTATACCCGAACAACCATTGATACCTTGGATTATACCGGAGAAGGTCTTAATGCAGGTTCGAAAGTGGTTTTTGCTGCAGTTGGCGAAATAAAACGTACGCTTTTGTCGGAATTGCCGGGTGCTTTCGTATTGCCTAGGCCATTTAATGGGGCGAAGTTGATCATGCCGGGCGTTTTAGCGGTCGACGGCCCCGCCTTTGAAAGCTATGCTGCTGCAGAAGAAGAAATTAAAGAATATGCACAAGTTTTGGAAACTTCGGATCTGACAGGCATCGCATTGATTGTAATTTGTGATGATGCAGGTTTTACATCGGCAAACTACGCCAACTTTGTATGGGTTACTTTTACGAAAAGTAATCCTTCTCATGATATTTATGGTGTAGCCAGTTTTACCGAACATAAGCATTGGGGCTGCCGGGGCCCGCTCATTATCGATGCCCGAAAAAAGCCACAACATGCCCCCCCTTTGGAAAAAGTCCCGGAAATCGAAAGGAAAGTTGATGCCCTCGGTGCCAAAGGAAGATCGCTTTACGGAGTTATCTAAAGCGTATTAGTTATAAGCTGTTAGGTCTTATCCATTGCCTTTTAAGGCCTAGATCTTGGCTTATTTAATAAACTGATGCCTAATACCTAACGGCTATTTCAAATTTTATTTGGACTGATTATATATACTTGCTATATTCGCATGCACATCAAAGAAAGATTGATTATTCATTATGCCTTGTGGTTTAGCTAGTTTAGAGGAGATTTTTAGAACAACGCATGGAGTAGTTTTCCAATGTAGTAATAAAAATTGCTACTGGTTGGATTTTGGCGGAGATTGTACTCCATTTAAAGTGAATGATTTTATCCAGTTAAAAAAGCAGGTTGAACAGATCGATATCGACGCGATGTTACTGGATCCAAGACCTGGGGCGGAAATAGCGATTATTATGCCTTTTCGATCGCATAGGTGTTTTGTTTTACAAGTAGAAGATGTAATAAACCTTCGGGAATTACTGCGGGGCGCAAAGTTTATGATGGAGCTACCCGGCCTTATTAAAGATTGCTTAAAGATTTCTCCGGCTTTATACGCCTAATTCTATTTTTCTTCTCTAATTTAGACTCAATACGTATTGTTTTTGTTTTAAGCAAGTTAGCTTAATTTTTATTTCCTTTGTACATGTTTTCGGCATCTTATTTGTGCCGAAATTTTAAATTGACAGATATGAAAGATCTATTGAGATTAAAGACTTCTTTAAGTGAAGAAATAGAACAGATACTAAATGAACAAGTAAAAGTTGAAGCCCATTCTTCAGCAATTTATTTGGCCATGTCCTCTTGGTGCGATGATCAAGGTTATGATTTCAGTGCGGCTTATTTTGCCAAACAAGCTGATGAAGAACGTACGCACATGCTAAAATTATTTCATTACATCAACGATAGAGGAGGTAAAGCAATATCCCCTGAAATTACTAATGTTCCGAAGGATTTCGAATCATTTCGAGGTGTATTTGAATTGGCATTGGAACAGGAAATGCACGTTACAGCCCAATTTAATAACATTGCCGATAAATGTTTTAAAGCGAAAGATTTCGTAACTTTCCAGTTCATTCAGTGGTTCTTAGCCGAACAGATCGAGGAAGAGTATGTTGCACGGAGAATATTGGAAATGTTTGATGTAATCGGTGAAGAAGGAACAGGGCGTTGGGAAATCGATAAACACGTTCCCAAAGTGAGTTACAGCGCCGAGTAGATCGAATCACCAATAAACAATAAAAAAAGGTTGTCATTTTTTAAAATGACAACCTTTTTTTATTGTAAGGTTCTGATTAAATTTTTACATTACGGCAAAATTAATTGTTATACGCTTATATAAAGGAGTTAATTAGATTCACCCAATATGAGCGTATTCATTTATTCAAGGTAGACAATAGGAAAACGTGATCTTGGTATAACAATTTAAAGTTGTTTTTCGTTAAAATTTAAACCCACTAAGTAAAGTATTTGGTATCATCTATGCACAAAGGCCTATTTTGCATGCTATTGATTTCCCTTTTTTGTTTTACCGCAAAAGGTCAAATACAAACGAGGGAAGTGCGGGGGGTGGTACAAGATTCGGCGGGGAGGCCTCTTATAGGCGTAACTGTCCGTCTTTATGCAAAACAAGATACCATGATGGTTAGTACGAATGAACATGGCCGTTTTGTTTTTAAAAAAGTTGCTGCTAATGATTTCAAATTAACGTTTAGTCTGATCGGATTTCAGCTTTTTGAACGCCATTATTCTTCTAACGTGCTCTTGCCTATCACCGAACTGGTTACGGTTAACCTAAAAGAACAGCCCCAGGAATTACAGGCAATTGCCATATATGGTGTAGTTCCCGTTGTCATCAAACAAGACACGGTACAATACAATGCAAAGGCATACAGTGTTCGCGAAAATGCATTGCTGGAAGAGATGATTAAGCTCATGCCCGGCTTGCAGGTCGACCGAAATGGAAACATTAATGCCCAAGGTCAACGGATATCCCGAGTAAAAGTAAATGGGAAGGATTTTTTTGATGGCGATGTGTTAACCGCAACGCGTAACTTACCGGCCGATATTGTAGAAAATGTCCAGATTATCGATGATTACGGTGATCAAGCAAATATTACAGGAATCCGAAATACCGAACCGGAGAAAGTGCTAAACATTACCATCAAAGAAGATCGTAATGTGGGGGCGTTCGGACAACTTACTACCGGCGGAGGAGTAGACATTAACGATAAAGCAAATACGCGCTATATTGGCAGTTTTTCGGCAAATAAATTTAAAGGTGATAAACAGCTATCAATCCTAGGCTCGACCAATAATACGAATACGAGCTTGTTTAGTTTCGGTGATGTGAGTGGTGCTGGCGTGCGCAGCGGGCCTGATCTGAATAGTATGATTGATGCCGGTGACGGAATCAATACGGCAAATTCCATTGGATTTAATTATCGTGATGAAATCACCAATGGTGTAACAGTATATGGTGGATATACCTTCGTTAAACGAGATAACAAAACACTAGGTACTACCGGTTTACAAAGTATTTATCAAAACCGGACGATCCAAGCCTTGGATGAAGTGAATTCCTTTTCTTCCAATATCAAACATAAGCTCACTTGGACAATTGAAGCGAACATTGATTCTGCTAATTTTTTGAAAGTTACTCCGAGCGTATCTTATTTGTCAAGTAACCTCGAAAGTGAAACACATAGCACTATAATTAATAATGCGCTTTTTACGGATCGGCTTTATAATACTTCCGGAAATACAAGTGATCCCAATTTAAATACAGACCTGTTTTACAATCACCGCTTTTCTAAACGTGGCAGAAACTTCAGTCTTAATTCAAAAATGGAATATTTTAAGCGCAATCGTGAGGATGAAGTGAGTGACTTTACCACTAATATTGATTCGAGTTATTCCCGGCCGATTATCGATACGGAGGCTTTGAAACAGGTATTGAAGAATTATAGCTACAGCCGGACCTTCACCTTAAATATGTCGTATACCGAACCGATAACGAAAAAGAGCTACATGGAACTCAATTATCAATATGAATCGAATTCGATTGCCAACGCCCGAAACACGTTTAATATTGATTCTGCTTCTATTTTTCCGCAACCGATCGACTCGCTTAGCATCGATTACAATTACTTATTCCAAACCCATCAATTTGGCCTGAATTATCAGGGTAACTTAAATAAATTTAAGTATACGGTTGGTTTTGCCCTTCAACCTACTAAATTGGACGGGAAAACGCCTTCGAGAGATGTGGTAACCCATATTAATAACTTAAATATTGTCCCCAGTGCCCGTCTACAGTATTCCATTAATCGAACCAGCAATCTTGCACTAAGCTACCGAGGTCAAAACAATCAACCAGCATTTACGCAGATCCAACCTATTCGAGATGTATCCAATCCACAATATATTATTGTAGGAAATGCCAATCTGAAACCCGAATTTATGAATATGATCAGTTTGCAATATCGGCATTTTAATATGCAAAGTGGCAGCTCATTGTTTACCAACTTCTCATTTACAAGCATAAAAGACAAAGTGGTAACCAATCGCATCAATATTCCCAATAGTACAAAACAGGAAACAGATTTCCTAAATACAGATGGATATTATGATATGCGGGGATTTTATCACTATAGTACACCCTTGGCAGGAAAAGTCTTAACGTTAAACCTGAATGGTGCTTTAGACTATACTAATAATTTGACCTATATAGATAATATCCGGAATATCGGAAAAAACATCGTATATACACAAAATTTACAAATCGATTTTCAAATCGAGGATATTTTGGAAGCCGATTTACGAAGTAGCTACACGCATAATAAAATTAAATACAGCATTCCTTCCTTTCTTGATGATGGGGCGAATACCTTTAGTTTAGGGCTTGGTGGCCGAGGGTATCTTCCTAACAAGTGGACAGTTGGTGTTGATTTCTCCCAAGGATTTAATTCCGGATACAGCAGTTCCGTAAACGTAAATCCAACCCTACTTAACGTGTACTTCGAGAAATTACTGTTTAAAAATGATATGGCGGCTATTCGTATACAAGGATTCGATTTGTTTAATCAAAACACTGGTGTAAGAAGGGAGATTAATGGTAATGATATTTATGACGTCAGGAACAATAGATTGGCCCGTTATTTTCTCATTTCTCTAAATATCCGCTTGCAAAAATTTCCCACTAAGATTTAGTGTTTTAAATATCAATTGCGTTATTCTGCATGAAAGCCGAAAATAGGAAGCGCTTCAGCAACAACGAAGGTACTGCCGCCGATAAAAAGGAAATCTTCTTTTTCTGCATTGCTTAATGCTTGCTTAACAGCGGTTTCTACATCTGTAAAGGCCTCTCCAATTAACTGAAAATTACTGGCTTCCTGTTGTAAAATAGGGGCGGGGAGCGCCCGATCTAGCTTTGGATTACAAAAATAATAATGTGCTTTTTGAGGTAAAATCTGTAGCATGTGGTTAAGATCTTTATCGCGCATTACACCTAAAACTATATGCAATGATTGGTAACGAGTTGCGTTAATGTTTTGCATCACCTCTTTCCAGCCGCTTTCGTTATGGCCAGTATCGCATATAACCAGTGGATCGATCGAGAGCGTTTGCCAACGTCCAAATAAACCGGTGTTTTTTTGAACAGCTGATAAACCTTCTTGAATATGGTGGGTGGTGATATGATAACCTCGATGTATCAATTGTTCTATTGCAACGATCACACCTAAGCTATTCTTCTGTTGATAATGGCCTCTTAAATCAAGTTTTAGTGACCAATCAGACCCTGTCTTCGAAGTAAGACGTATATATTGATAATGGTTATCGGTACGCACCTGCATGAATTGCCATTGTTCACTGGCAAAGTACAAGGGCGCATTTTTTTTGGTTGCATGTTCGATAAATACAAAGGCAGTATCGTCTTGTTTTTCACTGATTACAACGGGTATACCTTCTTTAATAATGCCTGCTTTTTCCTCGGCTATTTCGGCCAGGTCATTACCAAGCATATGCATATGATCAAAGCTGATATTTGTAATAAGCGACAAAAGTGGTTGGATAATATTGGTCGAATCTAAACGGCCGCCCAAACCGGTTTCAATGATGGCAATATCTACCTCCATATAGGCGAAATAATAAAAAGCGAGCGCAACCGTAACTTCAAAAAAAGAGGGTTCGACTTTTTCAATGAGCCGCTGATTCGTTTTGACGAAATCGATCACAAATGCTTTAGGGACCATTTCTCCGTTCACTTTGATCCGTTCTCGGAAATCAAGAAGATGGGGAGAGGTATAAAGGGCCGTTCGGTATCCTGCTGTTTGGCAAACAGAAGCTAACATATGAGAACTGCTGCCTTTACCGTTGGTTCCTGCGATATGGACAGATCTGAAATGTTCTTGCGGATTCCCCAAGGCATCACAAAGTTTTTGGATATTCGTCAAATCCTTTTTAAAGGCTGAGGCGCCATCGCGTGTAAACATAGGCAAACGGCTGTATAAGTAGCCAATAACCTCCTCGTATGTCATGAAATTAGCAATTATAGGAATCTATTTTACCTTGAAGTTGAAGACTACAATGCCTGATTGTATATCAGGGCCGCCATCTGCAGCATTCAAATGCGCATTTCTAACCGCTATCTCGCATTTTTCCCAGAGGCTCGCATCGGAAAGGGTAGTTCCTTTGGCACCTGCACGTGCCCTAATAATGTTTCCGCTGCGATCCACCGTAATCTCTACCGCAACTCTTCCCGCTAACTGGCCCTTATCCTCAATTTGTGGCATAACGGTGAACGAACGGTTTGGAAGGCCTACCAATCCATTTCCCGATCCTCCTTCCCCATAGTTAGAGGCCATATTGTTCCCCAATTTACTGCCCTGGTTTCCCGGAGTACTTCCCGTTCCGTCACCTTCTGTTGATCCGTTGTTTTTTTTGCCGGTGTAAAGGGCATTGGGATTAATTTTAGGCTTGCTCTCTTTTTTTTCGGGTGTTACCGTAGGGGTATTCGATGTAGGTTTGCTCTTTTCTTTGGTAACCACTTCTGGTGCGTCTTCCATGTCCTGGGTGACGATAGATTTATCACTGCTCTCTTGCGAAGCAACAGGTGTCGGTTCTTCTTCAGGTACTACTTTATCGGGTCGGGTATTGTTTGCATTGGGGTCTACAGAGGGTTCTTCTACACTCATGTACTCGTCGCCCATCCCTTCTTCGGCCGTTCCGTAATTAACAATTAATCCTCCCATTCCAAATTCTGTTGGAGGAGAACCCAATATCCAAAAAAAGCATAATACTAAGAAAGCACCGAATATACCTGAAGATATAGCCAATGCCTTTGGGTAATTATTCTCTTCTTTATGTTGGTATCTCATCTTTCCTCTCCTTGAAACACTAATCCTTTTCTTTTGGTTCGGTAGCCAATACCAATTTTAATTTTAGTTTGTTAGCTATATCCATAACTGATATTACATCTTCAATAGCTACCGTTCTATCAACATATAAAAGTACCGTTAATTCTTGACCTCCCTGCACATAACCTTGTAAGGTTGGCATAAGCTGGTCTAAAGGTACTTGCTTCTTTTCTACAAAGTACTGCAAATCTTTGTTAATAGACAAGCTTATTGTTTTTTTAGCAACAGATTGCTCACCCGATTGAGAACGGGGAAGCAGTAATTTAACCACTTGCGGATTGGCTACAGCCGATGCTAAGAGGAAAAATAAGAGCAGGAAGAACATAATGTCGTTCAGCGCGGAGGTATGCACTTCAGCCGCCGGTCTATTTCTTTTCCTTAAATTCATATCATTTTCTTTTTATCGGATTTGGTTGCTAACTTCCGGGCTCGTCCAACAAATCAATAAATTCGATAGCATCGGTTTCCATTCTTAAAATCAATCGATCGACCATCATATTGAGTATATGGTAACCTATATAAGCAAGGATACCAACAATTAGCCCGGAAGCCGAAGTCACCATTTTCGTGTATAAACCTCCAGATACCGTGCCGATCTCGATGACACCTTTAAGTGATACCTCATGGAAAATGGTAATTACCCCAATGATAGTGCCGACAAAACCAAGCATGGGCGCGATACCTGCAATAATACCCAGAATATTGATGTTTTTCTCGAGTTTGGAAACTTCTAATTTTCCAACATTTTCAATAGCTGCTTCAATATCTTTTATGGGCCTTCCTATTCGGGTTAATCCTTTTTGGAGCATTCCCCCAAGTGGCCCCTTGCTGTTCCGGCATAAGGCAAGTGCCGCATCTAATCGTCCTGACATGATATTTTGCTTCACTTGTATCATTAGATTCGAATCATAACGAGAAGCTTTTTTAATCGTCAGAAAACGTTCTATGAAAATTACCAACCCTAAAAACGTGAGTACCGCGATGGGAATCATTACCCATCCCCCTTTGATTAGCAGGTCCATTAAACTTAAATCTTCAACCGGCGCTGCAGAAGGGCCCGCGGTGGTAAGCATAGAATCTAAAGTGGCTGGCGTATCTATTACTTGTAATAAAAACATATGGTATAAGATAATTTGATGTTAATGCTGTTTGTTTTATTTAAATTTTAAGCCAAGATATCACTTATTCCTAAATTTTTCAGGGATATATATAAGCTTCACGACTTATTTCTTTGCGTACACGCTCTAAATCTTTTAAGGCCGCTGCGCGGGTAAGATACGAACCATAGCATATTTTTTTTCTGTTTCGAGGCACTTTACTATCTTGCACAAACGCTTCTATCCCGATCGATCTAAAATATTTGGCTTGCTCAATGGCTAAGTTTAATTTTTTAAATGAGCCGATGACAATAGTAAATGGTGCTGCCTCTGATGCCTTTTTTACTAGCGGTTGTTCTGTTGATGTTTCCGTACCTTGTTTTTCGGAATTTTCCGAAGGATTTTGGGCTGGTAACATACTATCGGTAACTAGTGTATCTGCTGAGGCCGAAGTTGGCATAGCTTGTGTAAGTGTATCAGGCTCTAAAGCATGTTGTATTTTTACTTGGCGCTTATCTACAGTTGTTGATTTTCTGCCAAATTGATACCAAATGTAAAAGGATAACATGGCTGCCAGTGAAATTATGGCAATACCCCAAATCCAACCATTCTTTCTTGTTTTTTCAGCTTCTTCTACATCTTCTTCAATTACCGGTGCTGGAATCTCAACCTCTAATGGTTGCTCTACCGGACTTTCGACTCCCTCTAATACTTTGGAAGCCATTGGGAAAGTGTTGACAGGCTGGAGTCCCCAGCTCAATTCCCTGGATAAAAAAGTCGTGTCACCGTTTGCGAAATTTAAGGTGCCTAGCGGGTCTATTTCGACCGTATTATTGGTCTTTAACTGCGTTATAAGTTCGGTTACCACTGCATCTATTTCGCGCTGCGCCTCTTCAACAGGCAATTGGTATTTTTGACTCACATAATGCAATAAAAGCTGGTCTCTTTCTTGATCGCCTTCAACAGTTAAACGATAGGTAAAACCTGGTGGAAGAAAACGCTGTGTAGCTTCATCATATCTCGCAGAAATGCGTTGCTTACTGAATACACCAATACCCGATAGCCCTACCTGAGGGTAGAAGTTTAACAGATGTTTGATGTATTGACCGATATCCAGCATTATTGTTCCCTTTAATTTAGTCGGCAAAGTTAGAAAGCTTTGTACTTAAAATGAAACGTTTACACCCCCAATTATATTAAAACCTAAGCGCGGATAATATAGGAAACGTTCATAGCTGTTGTTCAGTAAATTGTTCGCTCTTAGATAGACGCCAATTTGTTTTGTCGCACGATATTCAATCCCTCCACTGATATCTACAAAACTAGGAACAGAAACACTTACTGCCTGTGGCGCACTTGGGTTAGATTCTATCGCATCGGTATAAATGTCGTAGGTGCGGGCTTCCATAGCATCGTTAAAGAACAATTCGCCGTCGATATATACCTTTTTACTGATATTAATACGGGTATTTGCTGCAACGCGCATTTTTGGAATCAACCAGGCTTCCGCTTCGTTTCCAAGGTCGTACTCATTAAACAGTAAATTTCCGCCTAAGCTAAAGGCCTCAGATATACGTAAACTCATTTCTCCCTCAAGACCATACACCTTGCTATTGTCGCTCCGATCATATAGTATATCATAGCGCGAAGGATTTACTGCATTAACCGTATATAAAGGAACATCGTTTAACTGTTTGTAAAAGACACCCACTTTATAATTCAACGCTGCTCCGGCATTTCCCTTAATTCCTCCAAAAATATTTAATTTTTCTAGCATGTTATGAATAACCAACCTGTTGGCTGAGTCGAGAAAAGGTGTTTCATTGATGTACGGGTTTTCGTTGGCTAGGTTACGATAAGAGGTCTTCACCACGTCGCCTTTTATACCGGCATATAAACTGGTGTATCCAGGGATAAGGGAAAACTCCAGATCGGCCGTAGGGAAAATGTTGTTTCGGGTTTCTTCCCCGCCAAATTCGCTGACTAAGGTTGCACCCAAAGTGATTTTATAGTTATTCCCTTTAAATCGAATATAAGGATTTAAACGCGCAATATTATTTCCGGTACTGTGCCCGTCGCTTTCCAATAAGGTAAAATCCCCGGAAACATTGGCCCCAATGTTAAAAGCGTTTACCTTTTTATTAACATTTCCACTTAAGGCGATGGCGTTTTCCTTGGTCGAAAAAGCATTGCTGAATAGGTAACCGTCGGCTTTTAAGGAATAGCTTAGTAATTCCTCATTATCCTCAAAATTGTTATTTAGCTCGCCTTTGATGTAGAGATCATTGTAATGTTGTTTGGTCGGATCCGTAGTTACCGGTTCTCCGGGTGTCAATAAATCACCTATCGCTGAAGCACTCGATGCAGTTCCATAATAACGGGTCGCATAGCGATTATAACCAATCTCACCACTTACTGTTAGCCGATCCAAAACCGATCGTCCGAACAGGCCAACCTTCTGCTCACTGAAATTTTGCCCGTTTACTTCGGTGCCTTTCTGGCTTAAGTGCTTGGCAAAGCCGCCAACTTGCAACCCTTGATCTTCCCCATTACTAATATAGACTTCGCCCAATAAGGTGTTGAAATTACCGGCACCTATCTTTGCGTAATTGTTCGTAAGTATATCTGGCCTCCCGGTTGGAGCCTCTTGGATTTCCAGTCGATGTGTTCCTGTGTTGATGTCTAATTTTTTGTCATAAATATGATAACCAAGCTTGGATAGATACTTCCGATTGTTGGTCAAGTCTGGGCTTTGTCTGATTTTTACGGCGTCTGCAAGAATAGGGCGGTAATCTCTTACTACATCAATCTCTCCTAATTTGCCGGTGCCTTCTTCCGGGGTCTTTTGTTCTTCTTGGGCAAGAGCAGAAAAGGTACAAAAACCTAATCCAATCAACAAGGTGTATCTAAATATAGAAGAATTTATTGTCATAAGTTTTTTTGTTATGCGCTTGATTACTGAATCTTTTATCACCTTTATAGCTTCTGTTGAACCGTTGAGTCGATTATCGTTGTGTCTTGTTGGATTGCTGTGCTATCCTTGGTGTCCGTTCCCAAAGAATCGGTTTCAGTGCTATCTAGTGTTTTCGTCGAATCCACCTTCTTTTCCGTCGAATCAATTACTGTCTTCATCGAATCGATGTTTTTACCTTTCGTTGTTTTCGAATTTTTATTGTTCAGCTTGTCTAATTTTTCCTTTGCCGTTGGGATAATGTCGTCCTTCCCTTCGTAGTTTTCAATGATACTTTGCAGCGTGCTCTTCGCTTGGAATTCATCTTTTAATTTGGTATAGCAATCTGCTAACAGAATAAAGCTCTTCGCTACCCAATAATCATAGGAAGGCATATTTTTAATCAGATCGAAGGCCGTTTCCTGGGCTGCTTTATATTCCCCGGCTTCATATTGAAGCATACCGATATTGTATTTAGCTTCCGCCCCAACTACAGTTTGGCTTGCCGAAACTGCTGCATTTAATTCCTTTTTAGCCGTCTCTATATCTCCTTTGAGCATATGTGCTTTTGCCGCATATAAATCCGCTTTGGCTTTATCTTCTGCCGAAGATTTTTCATATTCCTTGACATATCTGGAATACATAAGGGTATTGTCGAAATCGTGGATATTGAAATAAGCAACCATCAGATTGTTTATCGCAAAACCATAGTGGGATTTATATTCGGCGGTTAATTCTAATTTTTTTAGGGGCGCTATCGCTTCATTGTATTTCTTTTGATCCAGATAGAGGTTGGAAACGCTAATTAACGTTTGTTCTGTATAAGCACTTGTCCAATCGTTCAGGATGATGTTATAATCGTGTAGTGCTTCCTGCGGATGTCCGGTCTTGTATAAACTTTCTGCCCGAATAAAACGTGCGAACTTTTCTTGTATGGGTTTTGGAAATTTATCGAAATAAGCATTTACTGCGTCGATTGCCGCTTGATAATCACCCCTTGAAAAATAATTGTTAGCCACTTGGAAGGTTACATTATCCTGTTCGGCAGTCGAAAGGTTCCCAATTGCCGTGGTGCTGGCGTAATCAAGGAAACCTTGTGCATCTCCTTTGTCAATGTAAATGTTCTGTATGGATTTCAGCGCCTGTTTGGCTTCTTCAGTAGTTGGATACTGCTCTACCACGCGCTGAAAAGTTCGTATAGCAGCGTCATTATCATCGTTATTAAATTGTACTAAACCGATGGTAACCAATGCGCGCGGAACATAACTGCTTCTTGGATATTTTTCAATCATATCCTGCAGACCCCGTATGGCTATTTCATTTTCTCCTGTTAAGAAGAAGGTATAAGGTATTTCAAAGCTAGCATCATCTGAGTAGTTAGAATTTGGGTAGCGTGCCAATAAATCGGTCATGATGGCAATTTTGCCTTGCGTATCACCTTCCAATCCTTTAATAATGCCACTTTGAAACAAGGCATAATCCTGCGTTTTCGCCTTAGTGCGCATGAGTTCATTATACTGATTCATGGCCCGGCCATAATCTTTCAACATAAAATAGGAGTCGCCCAAACGTGCTACTGCATCGTTTCTGGTATTTAATTCAATGGGTTCCCCACTATTTAGAAATTTCTCCAAGTAATTTGCCGAAACCCGGAAATTGTCGTTTCGAAATGCCGCATAAGCTAAGGCATAATTTGCGTAATGATAAACATCAGTGTTTTTGGCTGCCGGGTAACTTAAAAACTTTTGAAAATTGCTTACTGCCTCCCCGTATTTTCTAACTTCATACATCGCTTCTGCTTTCCAATAGGTGGCCAATGCCAATAACTCAGGCTCGATGGGGTTCTTTTCGGAACGCATAAACATCGAGATGGCATTTTCAAAAGCCCTCTCGTTATAAAATTCCAACCCCCTATAATAAGTAACCTTCTGATAGGCGGCGTTAGCATCGTGATTTCGATTGTTGATCGACTCCAACACATCTACAGCAGCGCGGTAATTCTTCGTGCTGAGCAATACTTCGGCCAATAATGTTTTGGCTTCATTAAGGTTTGCCGAGCGTGGGTAGGTTTTTAAATACTCTTGCGTTGCGTCCAAGGCAACTTGGTGGAACTCCAGTTCGTACGACAACTTTGCATAGTTCAGCAGGCCTTGCTCTTTCATCGTTGGGTCGAAGTCTAGCTTTGAGGCTTTAAAGAACGCATTTCGCGCACTTTCTTTGTTGTTGAGATGGATAAACGAATCGCCTAAGATGATCATGCCATTTTGAAGATAAGCATCCGGTTCGTTCAACTTTTCGAGTTCTTTTATTGCTTTTTCATAGTCGCCATTTTTATAGGCAATATAACCGATCTGATAATCATCTTGGTTGTTTTGTGTTTTTCCCTTATCCTGTGCCTGAAAACGGTCGTAGTACTGTTTTGATTTAACGAGATCGTTTTTTGCAAAATAAGTTGCCCCCACAATCCGCAAAATTTCGGTTTCGTTCTCTTGCTTGGTTTTTTCCAGTATAGGTAAGATATACGCCAAAACATCATCGTAACGCTTGTCTAAAAAATAAAGCGCTGCAATATAGTAGGGATAACTACTTTCATAAGTTTTAGATCCCTTTAGACGCTCAAATTCGCGTAACGCCACGTTGTAGTCTCCATTCAGATAAGAAATATAAGCATAGTAATAAACGGAGGCTTCTTGGTATGGGCCGCTTTCATCTTTTAGCCGTTCGAAGAGCGGCTTTGCTGCTGCATAATCTTCTGTCATAAACAAACTATAGCCAAGCTTAAAGCGGTATTCCGCGTTTTCAGCCCCACTTAAACTGCCTTCGTCTAGCTTTTGAAACCATTCCAATGCCTTTTTATAATTCTTTTTTCCGAAATAAGAACGGCCAACCTGAAAATATGCAGCTTTGGTATTGGCACTGCTTGGATGGTCTTTAATAAACTTTAGAAATAACCCTTCGGCGTCGCTATTCCCTAATTCAAGCGCGCAGATCGCCTGATAGAACCGTGCATTCTCTTTTAGGAGGGAAATCTGATCGCTTTCGTCGGTCTGGTTCGTTGTGTTGGTCCTAATTTCTTCGACTTTGCCAAGTTGATTAAAGGCGGCGGCGTACTTTCCCTTCTCATAAAGCTCCATTCCAGTTTTATAAGCCTGATTAACTGATTGCCAAATACTTTGCTGGGCAAAGACTGAAGAGGTAAAGAGGCTGAGAAGTAAGCTTATACGGGTGAATTTTTTTAACATATGGTCCAAAATCTTTTATACTAAATTAGCGGGATGTAATAATTTTGTATGTACTTTGTTTTAAAATTTACCAAACATTTGTTAACAACTTGCTATATATAACGGATTTTCCGGGGAAATAATGTGTTTATGAAATCTTTTGGTTGACATGTGGATTTGTTATCCACGACTTCCTGCCAAGAGATAAAGCACAGCCATTCTAATCGCTACCCCGTTTTCTACTTGATCCAAAATAATGGAATGTTTGCTGTCTGCTACATCACTGGTAATTTCTACCCCTCGATTAATAGGGCCTGGATGCATAATGGTAATCTCTTTGTCGAGGGTGTCGAGTATCGTTTTGTTTAATCCATAAAGCATTGAGTACTCCCGTAAAGACGGAAAGTAATTAATGTCTTGACGTTCCAATTGAATGCGTAACATATTGGCTGCATCGCACCAATTTAAGGCCTTAATCAGATTATGTTCTACCTTTACACCTAAAGACTGGATATACTTTGGGATTAATGTTGTTGGTCCGCATACCATAACTTCGGCACCAAGCTTTTGCAAGCACAGAATATTGGAAAGCGCAACCCGCGAGTGCAAAATGTCGCCGATGATGGCGATTTTCTTTCCGGCTACTTCTCCAAATTTTTCGCGTATCGAAAACGCATCTAACAAGGCTTGCGTGGGATGTTCATGTGCCCCATCACCTGCGTTAATAATCTGGGCCTTCACGTGTTTACTTAAAAAAACACCCGCTCCGGGATAGGGATGTCGCATCACAATCATGTCGACCTTCATCGCCAAAATATTATTTACGGTGTCGATAAGTGTTTCCCCTTTACTTACTGAAGAAGAGGAGGCCGCGAAGTTGATAACATCCGCCGATAACCTTTTCTCTGCCAATTCAAAAGATAATCTTGTCCGCGTTGAATTCTCAAAAAAAACATTGGCAATCGTGATGTCTCGCAACGAAGGTACTTTTTTGATCGGACGGTTAATCACATCCTTAAACGTGTCTGCCGTTTCCAATATCAGGTTTATGTCTGCCTTTGAAAGATCTTTAATTCCTAAAAGATGCCTTGTGCTTAGCTGCTGTGCGGTCTCTGTCATCTTATGCTGTAATCAAGATATTATTGGTTTTCTTCTGTTAGTAAGATAATTTGATCTTTGTTTTCTGTTTCCTGCCAATTCACAATTACTCGTTGTGAATTGATCGAATCAACTTGTATACCAATATAATTTGGTTCAATGGGAAGGTGGCGGGAAAAACGTCGGTCTACCAATACCAATAATTCTACACTCTGAGGCCTTCCAAAGGCTTGTATAGCATCCAAGGCCGACCGGATTGTCCGTCCTGTCCATAAAACATCATCGATCAAAATGACCTTTTTATTTTCAATCACAAAATTGATATTGGTACTATTCGGAACTAATGGGCCATTCTCTTTTCGCCTGAAATCATCCCGATAAAAAGTAATATCAAGTTCGCCAGATAAAATCGATTTGATATTTAATAGGCGCTGAAGCTCCGCTTTAATACGCTTGGCTAAATAGATCCCCCTGGGTTGTATGCCGATGATAACCGAATTTTCGAAATGATGGTGATTTTCAATGAGTTGTTGACAAAGACGCTGTATGGTTATCTGAAACTTCGGACCACTTAAGAGAATCGACTGCTGCATCAGGTGATTATTTGTTTTATCCTTTTACTTAAAAAAACAAAATTTATTTCTTAACCCATAATACGACTGTTCGCACGTGCCGATTAGGAAGCGTAAAATTGTTGTTTAATTTGCAAACTTAGACAAATTGCCTTTTATATGCAACTTTCAATAAGCATATAAAAGCGACTTGGCGATCGCTCATCGGCCATAAAATAAAAAATAAGAAATTAATGAAATGAAGAAGGGAATTGCCGTTCATATGTTGCCCATTACTGCTGTCGAAAAGGCAAACAAAAGACAGGCAGTGGTGTTAACTACATAAAGAATTGACCGATGAGAACATTATTTTATATCATTGCCGTTATATTGCTCTTGGGTTGGGCGTTTGGCACATTTGTTTATGCTGTCGGTAAATTGATTTATATCCTGTTAGTTCTTGGAATTGTCGCTTTTGTTTTGGGCTTGGCGAGAAAAGATACCAATACCGGGCGCTAGTCGTTCTGGATATTTTCAGAATCTTTATTTTGCGGATGAGCAGACAAACGCGGGTCATACTTTAGGGTTGGGTCAAGCCAATACATCTGAATGATCCGCGAGTAACGAAAATTCAATGGCGATAGTAGTAATATTCCAGGAATAATAATAGCTAGATATAACCAAGGATTGTCTGAACCACCAGAAAGCATGAATGTAAGCACACCAAGTGTGATGATTTCTGCAACATTAAAAACATAGGTTACATACATCGCCGTATAAAAATATCCCGGATTTCGTTCAAAAGTTAATCCACAATGACTGCAATGATCGTACATTTTATTGGATAATGGTCCTTTAAACATATTTCCAACTCTACATCGGGCACACTTCCCCTGCAATAAGGAAGGAAAAAGAGGAATGGGTTGAGTGCTTCTATTATTGTCTTTCCCTTGATTCGCCATGTGGTGAGTTAAAATAAAAATAAAAAAGCCTCAATTTTTTGAGGCTCTTAATTGATAAACAATTAAGCAGTCTTTTTTAGAATGAATAATCATCATCTTTTTTTGAATCAGCCGGAATAGCATTTTCGCTGAATTCATAACGCTTTTCTACTACTTCCTGGTGGGCTTTGATATATTCAACTGTATCGTTGAGCCCCTCAGCAAATTTCTCAAAATCTTCTTTGTATAAGAAAATTTTATGTTTTACAAAAACACCATCTTCCAACCTTTTCTTACTTTCCGTAATGGTTACATAATAATCATTGGATCTTGTGGCCTTCACATCGAAAAAGTAGGTACGCTTACCTGCTCTTACTTTTTTTGAAAAAACTTCTTCCCGTTCTTTGTTGTCAAAATCTCCCATTGTCAAATCTTTAAGTTTAAGTTCTCCGATTCGGCATAAATATAAATCAATATTTTGAAAATATGCAAATTGATTTTAATATGCTTGAAAAAATAGCTCCTATTGTTGCTTTTTTTTAGTTAAAAAACAAGAAAAAAGGCTTGATATAGCGGATTTAAGGCTGGTATAGCGAGAAAAGGGGGGGTAGAAAATAAAATGAATTCAAAGCGTTATTTATCGGATAGGTGATCAAACCGGTCACCAAAATCTTCATCAATTTTCCAACTCTTTATCATGTCGTCATCTTCTAAATTTTTCATGTCCACCCTCCAATCCTGCTCAGCACCTAAGGTCCTCAATAATAAATAGAGATTATTGAGGTCGAAATCTGTCCGCTTCAGACGAATGAGGTATTGGTTTTCCGTGATTTCAATATTCAAGCTATTCATATTGCGAGTTTTTCTCAAAGTTTGGAATTACTTTTAATATAGTTGTTAAGACATCATTAAAATTTGGTTAATAGCTTGAAGCAAAAGGAGATGCCCGAACAGCAACCGGTCACGGTTTTGCTATTCGGGCATCTGTTTTAGACCATGTCGATTTACGCGTTCTGCGCTTGGCTTTGGCGGATAATATTTAATGCACCGCCGGCTTTAAACCATTCAATTTGTTGCGCATTATACGTATGATTTACCTGAAAACGGTCCTCCGTACCATCGGCATGATGTAGTACCACTGTTAATTGTTTCTCAGGAGCAAAGCCTGTTAAGCCAATCACATCAATGGCATCATCTTCCTGTACCAAGTCATAATCCGCAGGATTACTGAAAGTAAGTGCCAACATGCCTTGTTTTTTTAGGTTGGTTTCATGGATACGGGCGAAAGATTTTACCAAAATTACCCTTACACCTAAATGGCGTGGCTCCATAGCCGCATGTTCTCTCGACGACCCTTCCCCATAGTTTTCATCACCAACAACAACTGTGTTAATGCCTGCTGCTTTATAGGCACGCTGTATAGCAGGCACCGGGCCATACTCGCCCGTTAGCTGATTTTTGATATTGTCAGCGCTATCGTTAAAGTAATTGATTGCACCGATCAGCATATTATTGGATATATTGTCTAAATGTCCGCGGTATTTTAACCAAGGTCCGGCCATAGAAATATGGTCTGTTGTACATTTACCTTTCGCTTTAATCAGCAGTTTCATGTTGGTAAGGTCGGTACCTTCCCAAGGCTTAAAGGGTTCCAACAGTTGTAAACGGTCTGAAGAAGGGCTTACCAATACTTCTACTTTGCTTCCGTCTTCAGCCGGAGCTTGATATCCAGCATCTTCTACGGCAAAGCCTTTAATTGGTAATTCAAGTCCTTGAGGCTCGTCTAATTTAACCTGTTCACCTTTCTCATTCGTAAGTGTATCGGTTAACGGATTAAACAGCAATGATCCGGAAATAGCCATTGCGGTTACCATTTCCGGAGAAGCTACAAAGGAATGTGTGTTCGGGTTTCCGTCGGCGCGTTTAGCGAAATTACGGTTGAAAGAAGTAATAATTGAATTCCGTTCTTTTTTCTCCGCACCATGACGGGCCCACTGGCCGATACACGGCCCACAGGCATTGGCCAATACTACACCGCCTATTTTTCCAAATGTATCCAAAAATCCATCGCGTTCCACGGTATAACGTACTTGCTCAGAACCCGGAGTCACAGTATATTCCGATTTGGCCACTAAGTGTTTTTCAACTGCTTGTTGTGCCAAAGAAGCGGCACGGCTGATATCTTCATAAGAAGAGTTAGTGCAAGAACCGATTAAACCTACTTCCAGTTTTTCTGGCCAACCGTTTTCTTTTACCGCTGCCGCAAACTTGGAGATTGGCCAAGCTAAATCTGGGGTAAAAGGTCCGTTGATATGCGGTTCTAATTCAGATAAATTAATTTCGATCACTTGGTCGAAATACTGTTCGGGATGGGCATATACCTCTTCATCTCCAGTCAAATGTTCTTTAATGCCATTTGCAAGATCAGCAATATCTGCGCGATCTGTTCCACGGAGATAAGCCTCCGATTTTTCATCGTAACCAAAAATAGAAGTCGTGGCCCCTATTTCCGCTCCCATATTACAGATCGTTCCTTTCCCTGTAGCAGATAACGAACGGGCACCTTCCCCAAAATATTCTACGATAGCGCCGGTACCTCCTTTAACGGTTAAGATACCCGCCACCTTCAGAATAACATCTTTTGCAGCCGTCCAACCGTTTAATTTACCGGTCAGTTTTACGCCAATTAATTTAGGGAATTTAAGCTCCCAGGGTAATCCGGCCATCACATCACAAGCATCGGCACCGCCTACACCTATGGCAATCATTCCTAAGCCGCCAGCATTCGGTGTGTGCGAGTCGGTTCCAATCATCATTCCGCCCGGAAAAGCATAATTTTCCAGAACAACTTGATGGATAATCCCAGCTCCAGGCTTCCAAAAGCCAATACCGTATTTATTGGAAACTGAGGCCAGGAAATCATAAACTTCTTTATTCTGATCCGTAGCAATGGCTAAATCTGTTTCCGCACCTACTTTCGCTTGTATCAAATGGTCGCAATGTACCGTTGAAGGTACAGCTACTTGTGGACGCCCAGCTTGCATAAATTGAAGCAGGGCCATTTGCGCAGTTGCATCTTGCATCGCTACACGGTCTGGAGCGAAATCAACATACGATTTTCCACGACTATAAGCTTCTGAAGCCTCACCGTTCCATAGGTGAGCATATAAAATTTTTTCAGTTAACGTAAGGGGTTTACCAACAACCTGGCGAGCCGCGTTGATCCGGCTTTCGTAGCGTTTGTAAACCGCTTTGATCATTTCTATGTCAAATGCCATTTTTTAAATATATTTTTATATGGATGTAATACGCTTTTTGGGCTGCTTTGAAGCGACGGGATTTGCTCACATGGGTTTCGCTTACTCATAATCAGCTATTAAAGCGTTGCGAATTTACAAAAAATTGGAATGATTCGTATAGGATTGCTTGAGGAGCTGTTATTTGGAAATGATCTAAATTGTGTGAAGCAGATTGCTTTCCCTCGAATAAAATAAAAGGACAAACTAAAATAAGGCCTGGTAACGTATTTTTTATAAAAGTTTATGACCCGATTCCTTATATTAGCTGAACATAAACGAATTAACCAATTAAACTGATGAAAAAGCAACATCTATCGAGAAGGAAATTCCTCGAAACAACAGCATTTGCTGCGGCAGGGCTTGCCTTTGCCCCAAAGTCAAGTTTTGGTATTCCCGCCTATATCAGCAGATTAGGTAAACCGAACTCGCTTTTTAATGGTGTGCAGGTTGGCGTTATTACCTATTCTTTCCGAAGCATGCCCGGCAGTGCCGAACAGCTCCTTCAGTATTGTTTAGACTGCAACGTCAGTGCAGTGGAACTGATGGGTGATGCCGTGGAGACATTTGCCGGAGCTCCGCAGGCCCCTCCACGCTTGCAGGATAAAACAGAAGAGCAAGCGGTAAGAATAGCTTACCTTAAAGAATTGGCCAATTGGCGTGCAAAGGTGGCCATGACCAAGTTCGAGCAACTTAAAAAAATGTATAACGATGCTGGGGTTGCTATATATGGCTTTAAACCCAGCGCGCTTGGCGTAAATAATACCGATGCAGAGATCGACTACGCCTTCCGCGCTGCCAAGGCGTTGGGGGCTAACCAGGCTACGGTAGAATTTCCTCAGGATCCGGCTCAAACGATGCGTCTTGGGAAAATAGCAGCAAAAAACAAGGTGTATGTAGGCTATCATGGGCATTTGCAGCAAAGGTTTGACATGTGGGACGGCGCCTTTGAACAGTCGCCCTACAATGCCGCAAATTTCGATATGGGGCATTACGTAGCTGCCGGATTTAATCCACTTGACTTTATAACCGCTAAACATAAACATATTGTCAGTATGCATACCAAAGACCGGAAAAATAAAAGCCATGGAGGCGCCAATATGCCTTGGGGAGAAGGCGATACGCCGATTACGGCGGCTCTTCAACTTATGGCCGCGCATAAATACAAATTTCCGGCTACCATTGAACTGGAATATGATATACCTGAAGGCTCAGACGCGGTAAAGGAAGTAGCTAAATGTGTAGAATATGCTAGAAAAGCCTTAGGAGCCTAAGTGTTTTTCATCGGGTTTGAGTATATGGACAAAAATTGCGTATCTTAGCCACCCCAAATTTTCTTTATGGATACAACATTTGATTTTGAAAAGCCGATAGCCGATTTGCTCTTACAAATAGAAAAGGTTAATCAGGTGGCCGATAAAACAAAAGTCGATATGTCGGCTACATTAACCGAGTTGGAGACGAAGTTGGAAGAAACTAGGAAAGAAATTTACAGCAACCTAACGGGCTGGCAAAAAGTACAAATGTCTCGCCACCCCGATCGGCCCCAAACGATGGACTATGTTCGGATGATCGGTGAAGATTTCGTCGAACTGCACGGAGATCGAAATGTACGGGATGATAAAGCGATCGTTGGCGGCCTAGCTAAGTTGGCGGGACAGTCGGTTATGATCATAGGGCATCAAAAAGGAAAAAATACCAAAGAAAGGCAATATCACAATTTTGGTATGGCTAATCCGGAAGGATATCGAAAAGCCTTGCGGTTAATGCGCATGGCAGAAAAATTTGGGAAACCGGTAATCTGCTTTATTGACACCATGGGCGCTTATCCCGGACTGGAAGCGGAGGAACGTGGGCAAGGGGAAGCTATCGCACGCAATCTGTTGGAAATGGCTGTTTTAAAAGTGCCAATCATTTGCATCATTATCGGTGAAGGTGCATCAGGTGGCGCTTTAGGCATCGGGGTGGGCGATAAAGTGTATATGCTCGAACATACCTGGTATTCTGTAATATCGCCAGAATCTTGCTCATCGATACTATGGCGCAGTTGGGACTATAAGGAAAAGGCAGCAGAATGCCTGAAACTTACGGCCGAAAATATGTATGGCAATGGCCTGATTGACGGAATTATTCCAGAGCCTTTAGGAGGTGCTCACCGTGATCCGGTTAAAATGGCCGAAACGGTTAAGGAACAGATCGTACGTGATCTGGCCGATCTGACGGGCAAAAAGATCGAGCAGTTAGTGCACGATCGCATCGAAAAGTTCTGTGCTATGGGCGTGGTTGTAGAGTAAAATTTTATTCGACTTATCGAGGTTTCAAATCAATTACCTAACTTTGGCCCATGCAAGAAAAAATTATTATTCTTGACTTTGGGTCGCAGTACACACAGTTGATCGCTCGCCGGGTCAGAGAGTTGAATGTCTATTGTGAAATCTATCCTTTTAATCACCTTCCTTCATTTGATGAATCTGTAAAAGGAATAATTTTATCTGGAGGCCCTGCCTCGGTAAGGCAGGTTGATGCTCCACAAATCGATTTTCAGCAATTTCAAGGTCAATACCCTATTCTTGGCGTGTGCTATGGCGCCCAGTATATGGCACAACATTCGGGTGGCGAAGTCATGCCTTCCGAAATTCGGGAATATGGAAGGGCAAATTTACTGTTTGTAAATGACGCAAGCCCACTATTGAAAAATATACTCCTAGATTCCCAGGTATGGATGTCGCACGGAGATACCATAAAACATGTGCCCGAATCTTTTGAAATCATTGCTAGCACCGATAAAGTGGAAGTAGCCGCCTATCATGTTAAAGGTTCTCATACTTACGGTATCCAATTTCATCCTGAAGTTACCCACAGTGTAGATGGAAAAACCCTTTTGGAAAATTTCGTTGTCGGCATTTGTGGATGTAGCCAAGATTGGACACCTGATACGTTTATTGAAACAACCGTTAATGTATTAAAGGAGAAGATAGGTAGCGATCATGTCATTATGGCCTTGTCTGGAGGGGTTGATTCTTCCGTCGCTGCTGTTCTGCTTCATCAGGCTATAGGAAAAAACCTACACTGCATTTTTGTTGATAATGGTCTGTTGCGTAAAGATGAATTTGAGCAGGTGCTGGATTCCTATCAGCATATGGGATTGAATATAAAAGGAATAGATGCCAAAGCCCAATTTTACGAAAAGTTGAAGGGAGTTGCCGATCCTGAGCGGAAGCGTAAAATTATTGGTGGTTCATTTATTGATGTATTCGATCAGGCAGCTCATGAGGTACAGCAGGAATTACCAGCAGGAGTAGAAGTGAAGTGGCTAGGGCAGGGTACGATTTATCCCGATGTGATCGAATCCGTATCAGTAAAAGGGCCTTCAGCCACTATAAAATCACATCATAACGTAGGTGGTTTGCCTGATTTTATGAAGTTAAAAGTCGTAGAACCACTTAACACATTATTTAAAGATGAAGTTCGAAAAGTGGGGGCCACACTAGGAATAGATCCCTTGATTTTAGGGCGTCATCCGTTCCCGGGCCCAGGATTGGGGATCCGTATTTTAGGAGAGATAACTGCCGAAAAGGTACACATTTTACAACAAGCAGATGATATCTATATCCGGAATTTACGGGAATCGGGCTGGTACAACAAGGTTTGGCAAGCAGGGGCAATTTTCTTGCCCGTACAGTCTGTAGGTGTAATGGGCGACGAGCGAACTTATGAATATGTCATTGCGCTCCGCGCAGTTGGATCTTTAGATGGTATGACTGCCGATTGGATTCATTTACCTTATGAATTATTGGCTAAGATATCAAATGAAATTATTAATCATGTTAAAGGGATAAACCGAGTTGTTTATGATATTAGTTCAAAACCACCGGCTACTATCGAGTGGGAGTAAAATCGTTGCTTTTTTCGCTTGTTTGGTCGTTTTAGGAGCTTGTTCTCCTAAGGTGTTGCGTTCAAGTAAACCCAAAGATGGTCAGGTCGTCGTCGAAGAAAAGGATAAATCAGGCGAAAAAAATAAAAGTGAGGAAAAGCCGGTAGAAGAAAAAGCCATTGTGTTTAACGACATTGCGCTTATTCTTCCTTTCCAATTGCATAAAGTAAGTCAAGTACCCAGTAAAGCCGATGTTGATCGTGCTGCTCTGGCTCTTGATTTTTATCAAGGGTTTAAGATGGGTATTGACCAATTAGCGGTCAATGGCAACAACTTTCGGTTAAATATCTTAGACAGCAGGGACAATACCGTTGAAGTACAACGGTTGGCAGCGAGTAAGGAAGTTCAACAGGCGCAATTGATTGTCGGACCTGTTTTTCCAACAGAAATCAATGCATTTAGCAATACCGCCAAGCTGACAGGCAAACTGCAAATTTCGCCGTTGGCTGCGAGAAGTCCTTCCGGATATCAGATGAATAATTTGGTAACGGTTACCCCGCCAATTGATATACATGCCAAAGCAATTGCTGATTTTATCGCTAAAGATATCGATACAGGCGATAAGGTTGTTATTATAAATAACAATGATGACGACAGCAAAAAGTTTTTAGCGCCTTTAAAGGAAGCGCTAAATATGCATCATGTCCCGTTTAATGAGGTGTCGGCGATGCCGGATATTGAACCAAATTTAGCCGCAACCGGAAAAAATTTAGTAGTTGCCGGCGCCACTAATCCTTTTTTTATTTCTCCCTTGCTGGTCGAATTAAATAAGCTTAAAACGGAAAGTGCCTATTCAATTTCTTTAATTGGACATCCTAACTGGGTTAAATTAGATCTGGATCGGGGTTATTTAATGGCTTTGAATACCTGTATCAGCTCTTCTTTTTACGTAAATGATCAGGATGCAGCTACTAAGCAATTTATTGCAACCTACCAAAGCCTGTACCGCGTAGCGCCTTCCGAATTTGCATTTAAGGGGTATGATACAGGGGTTTATTTCGGAAGGCTGTTGGCAAAATACCCCAAAGACTATGCGAGGAAACTGATCGATGCTAAATATAGGGGTTTATCTATAGGTTTTGATTTTATCAATGAACCAAACGCCGGTTTTGTCAATAACCGGATAACCCTCTTACGTATTTCAAATAATGGCTTCACGCCATTTCGCTAGGCCGCGCGCACATGGAGCTAAAACATTTAACGGCACAACTGAATACGTTTGATCGTCTTTTGAGTGAATATGAAGGCAGTGAGCATAAGGAACCTCTGGCTCGGTTCCTGACGGCTTTTTTTAAGCGGAATAAACAGATGGGATCAAATGACCGGCGTAGAACCAGCCGTTGGATATACAGTTATTACCGTCTGGGGAATACGCTCCCTGACAGTTCGCCAAAAGAACGCTTGGTTATAGCCGAATATATATGCCATGCCGAAAGCGATTTGGTTTTACATCAGGCCCCCCGGCTTTATGCCTCCATTACCTTGCCCTTAACAGAAAAAATTCAGATCCTAGAAAGGGACTATGCTTTCCGTCCGGATCAACTCTTCCCGATGCTTGAGCTGGCTTCGGAAAGTTTAGATAAAACAGGTTTTCTCCGAAGTTTCTTTACTCAGCCGGATCTCTTTATACGGGTAGTACCTAAAGAAAAGGATGCCGTTCTCAACGTCTTGCAAAAAAAGCAAATCGCTTATCAAGAGAAAGACCAGTATGGAATCGCGTTAGCTAATGGTACAAGGTTAGAACAATTTCGGGAACTGGTTGGTAAATATCAGGTGCAGGATCTGTCTTCCCAAAGAACAGGTAAATATTTTGAAGCACATGCAGGCGAGCAGTGGTGGGATGCCTGTGCCGCCTCCGGAGGTAAGTCTTTGCTTTTGTGGCAAACATATCCCGGGGTGCAGATTTTGGTTAGCGATATCCGCCCCAGTATGCTGCGTAATCTGGATGAACGCTTTGAACAAGCTGGATTAGTACATTATCGCCGTAAAATTATCGATTTAACGAAGGATCCACATCATATATTGGGTGCCGAGCAGTTTGATGGCATCCTTTTGGACATTCCATGTTCAGGATCGGGAACCTGGGGTAGGACTCCGGAGATGATGCGTTCTTTCCATCGTGAAAAGCTACGTTATTTTGTCGATTTGCAACGTAAAATTGCTCTAAATGTGATCAGCCATTTAAAGGTTGGTTGCCCCCTCATTTACATGACTTGTTCGGTTTACGCCGATGAAAATGAAAAACAGGTGCAGTTTTTGGAGGAATACGGACTTCGGTTGGAACGTATGCAACTATTGGAAGGTTATTACGAAAATGCCGACACCTTGTTTGTTGCGCGATTGATCAAATCGTTGTAGGTTATCTGGAACGAGTTATGACCTCGATTCAACTGGCAACTCGCAACACATAACCCGTACTCCATTTACAAGCCTGTGTTACTCCGGAATAGTTTAATGGCAATAGCTAAAAGAATAACACCAAAAGCCTTTCTCAAGACGGCTAGCCCCGTTCTTCCCAATATTCTTTCTAACCGATAGGTGTTTTTCAATACAAAATAGATAATTCCGATGTTGATTAATATGCCGACAATAATATTTTGTGTGGCATATTCTGATTTTAAGGAAAGGATAGTAGTCATCGTCCCTGCTCCGGCAATAAGTGGAAAAGCGAGTGGTACGATGGAAGCTGTTTCAAATGAATCATCCTTAAAAAAACTAATGCCTAAAACCATTTCCATGGCAATAAAGAAGATGACCAACGAGCCGGCAATAGCAAAAGAAGCAATATCAATACCAATCAATTTCAACATGCTTTCGCCGATAAATAAAAAGGCGATCATCAATATCAAGGCAACAATACTGGCCTTGCCCGATTCGATTTTACCAGCTTTTTGCCGTAGATCAATGATAATCGGGATAGATCCCAAAATATCAATGATCGCGAAAAGGATCATGGTAATCGACGCGATTTCTTTAACGTTGAAAAACATAGCGAACCAAAAGTATTAAATTGTTTCTGATAATAAAAAGGCTCACTAAGAATTAGTAAGCCCTTTTTATTGTATGCAGTGGTATTCGCTATTCGGTTGCTTTAGCTTGTTCTGCTTCTAATTTTGCTTTACTGTGGCTCTTGCTATAGCTGAAATAAACAATAATACCTAAAGCCATCCAAATGGCCAAACGCTCCCAGCTTTCTACAGGTAGGCCTGCCATCATGGTTACACAGATAATAATACCTAAAATAGGCACTACAGGAACCCACGGTGTCCTAAATGGACGTTCTAAATGTGGGTCTCTTTTTCTCAGGATAATGACACCGATACATACCAGCGTAAAAGCAAACAGGGTTCCGATACTCACCATATGCCCGAGATCTGAAACAGGAACGAAGCCTGCGAAAATACTTACAAACATCATGAAGAGCAAATTGGTTTTCCACGGTGTGTGACTTTTGGACAAATCCGAGAAAAAGCGAGGAAGCAATCCGTCCTTGCTCATCGTGTAAAATACCCGGCTCTGACCAAGCAGCATGACCAATATTACCGATGTATATCCAGCCAAAATAGCGATAATTAGGGCTAAATTCAGAAAGGTGTATCCCGTTTTCGCGAAAGCGGTAGCCACAGGTTTGGCATCGCCTTCGAAGGCCGTGTAGTGCTCCAGACCAGTCATCACGTACGAAAAAAGCACATAGATTACCGTACAAACAACTAAAGATCCGATAATACCGATAGGCATTCCCTTCTGCGGGTTTTTTGCTTCCTGAGCTGCAGTACTTACCGCGTCGAACCCGATAAAGGCAAAGAAAACTACTCCCGCACCTCTTAATACGCCACTGATCCCAAAATGGCCGAAATCAGGACTTGTGAAGAACTCAAAAAAACTTAATTTGCCTGCTTTTACAGCTTCTTCCCCTGCATTAACGGGAATAAAAGGATGGTGGTTTGCCGGATTGATAAAGCTCCAGCCCAAAGCGATGAATATGAATACAACGGCAATTTTAACGACTACTAATATGTTGTTAACCAAAGAAGATTCCTGTGTGCCGCGAATTAACAACAAGGATAAGAGACAAACAATAAAAATAGCGGGCAAATTGACTAAACCACCTTCCCATGGCCCATGTAAAAGTGCTTCGGGAAGATGTATATTCAATGCTTTCAGTAATTGCGAAAAATATTGAGACCAGCTCGCTGCTACTGTTGCAGCACCAAGCGCATACTCCAATACAAGATCCCAGCCGATTATCCAAGCAACGAATTCGCCCATAGTGGCATAAGAATAGGTGTAAGCACTACCAGCTACCGGAATCATCGAAGCAAATTCAGCATAACACAATCCGGCAAAGCCGCAGCCAATGGCAGCGATAATGAAAGACAGGATAACAGCCGGTCCGGCGTTGTCTGCTGCTGCAATACCGGTAAGCGAAAATAATCCCGCTCCAATGATCGCACCAACACCTAATGCAACAAGATTATAGCTGGATAACGTTCGCTTTAGGGTGCCTTCTCCGCTAGATTTGGCTTCTTGAATAAGTGAAGGGATAGATTTTTTATAAAACATAGTATTCTGTGTTTGTTATGATAGTTTGATTTTTTCTTACTTGTAAGAAGGTAAAGGATTATGCTGGTAATTTTGATTAAAATAGTCCTTTTTGTATCTCACTTGATTGATTTTTAAACTTAAAAAGCCAAACCTACAACTTTTCTGTAAAAATAAAGAAGAGAATGTTCGAAAAGAAGCAAAAATAACTGATTTCCTGACTTGTTGAATGTCAGGAAATCAATTGTTACAACTAATTGGTTTACTGATCGTTTTTTTGATTCCCAAATGGACTAACAAATGCTGTTTTATGTGTCGTTGCTGACTTAGAATAGGAAGTAAAAGCGGGCTTATCGATATGGATATGCGGAGCAATGATGAGCGAAACGATAGACATCAGCTTAATTAAAATATTCATGGATGGGCCCGAAGTGTCCTTAAATGGATCACCCACAGTATCGCCGGTAACCGAAGCCTTATGCGGTTCCGATTTCTTATAGTATAGCTGTCCATTGATCTCGACACCTTTCTCGAATGATTTTTTTGCATTGTCCCAGGCCCCGCCAGCATTTGATTGGAACATGCCCATTAAAACGCCGGATACTGTAACCCCGGCAAGTAAACCTCCCAGTACCTCAGGACCAAAGGTGAAACCGACGATAATGGGAACAATCAGTGCAATGGCACCCGGAAAGATCATCTCCCGAAGGGATGCTTTGGTAGAAATTGCTACGCATCGACTGTATTCGGGTTTAGCTTTATATTCCATAATGCCCGGAATTTCCCGGAATTGCCGCCTTACTTCTTGTACCATATCCATTGCGGCTCGCCCAACCGCAGAAATACAAAGGGAAGAAAATATAAAAGGGATCATTCCGCCAACAAATAAACCGGCAAGTACATCGGCTTTGTAAATATCGATCCGGTCAATACCGGCGACACCAACAAAAGCAGCGAAAAGTGCTAAGGAAGTTAAGGCTGCCGAGGCTATTGCAAATCCTTTTCCGGTAGCTGCTGTCGTATTACCTACGGCGTCCAAGTTGTCGGTCCGATGCCTTACTTCTTCGGGTAGCTGACTCATTTCGGCGATACCCCCGGCATTATCTGCAATCGGACCAAAAGCGTCAATGGCAAGCTGCATGGCCGTGGTGGCCATCATCCCGGCCGCCGCAATGGCTACGCCATATAAGCCAGCGAAATGGTAAGAACCGTATATTCCCGTAGCTAGCACTAAAATGGGTAATACAGTAGACTCCATTCCAACAGCCAATCCGCCAATAATATTAGTGGCATGCCCGGTGGATGATTGTTGAACAATCGATTTTACGGGACGTTTTGACATGGATGTATAGTACTCCGTAATTACGCTCATCAGCGTACCGACAACCAATCCTACTAGAATAGCGAAATAAGTGTCGAGTTTACTGAACATAAAGCCCCTGATTTCCAACGTTTCAGGTAATAACCAGTTCACGGCAAAGAAAGCAGCAATTGCCGTGAGGATGATGGATACCCAATTGCCTAAATTAAGTGCAGATTGTACACTGCCATTTTCATGATTTATCTTTACTAGGCTAGTTCCCAGAATAGAAAATAATAAGCCTAATCCGGCAATGAACATCGGTAGTAAAATCGGAGCGATTCCGCCAAAATGGTCGGCCGAAACAATTTCTCTGCCTAATACCATGGTGGCCAGAATGGTAGCAACATAGGAACCAAATAAATCGGCTCCCATGCCGGCTACGTCGCCAACGTTGTCTCCTACATTATCGGCAATAGTGGCCGGATTGCGCACGTCATCTTCCGGAATTCCGGCTTCAACCTTACCTACTAAGTCCGCCCCTACATCTGCTGCTTTGGTGTAAATCCCTCCACCTACACGGGCAAATAGAGCGATAGATTCTGCTCCTAGGCTAAAACCGGCGAGAACTTCTAACGCTTTTTCCATTTCTTGGCCGTTAACGTTACCGTCTACATTCAGAACATACAGGTGATAAAAGACAATAAATAGAGAACCGATGCCCAATACGGCTAAACCGGCAACACCCAGCCCCATTACGGATCCTCCGGTAAACGACACCTTTAGTGCTTTTGCCAAACTTGTTCGGGCGGCTTGAGTAGTCCTCACGTTGGCCTTCGTGGCTACACGCATGCCGATATATCCGGCAAAGGCTGAAGTTACAGCACCTATCACAAAAGAAACGGCAATTACCCAGCTCGAATATGGACTTTTTGTGCCCGACCAAGCTAATAGTATAGCGGCTATAATAACGAAATAAGAAAGTATTTTCCATTCCGCTCGGAGGAAAGCCATTGCTCCTTCTGCAATGTGCTTAGCCAGTTCGTGCATATTCGCGTCCCCTGTTTCCTGTTTGCTGATCCAAGCCGATTTAAATAGCATAACGGCTATGCCAATCACACCGAAAAGCGGTATGATGAATAATAAATTGCGCTGTAAGAAATCCATAATTTAAAGAATTGCGTTTTTGTTGTTACTTTAAGGCTATATTGGTTAAAATATAAATTGGTTTTCGACCAAAATAAGGAGGCAAGTCGACATAATCAAATTATTTCTGCTATTTTTACTAGCTAAACCCATTTAACCGAACATTATATGCAAAATACATCCTCAGAAGATCACATGAAGCGTGAACTTGGCCTATTAGATGCAACCATGTTGGTTGTTGGATCCATGATTGGGTCGGGAATTTTTATCGTCAGTGCCGACATCGTTCGGCAGGTAGGAAGTACCGGATGGCTAATTTTAATTTGGATACTTACCGGATTGATTACATTAACAGCGGCGCTTAGTTATGGTGAACTTTCGGCCATGTTTCCGAAAGCCGGAGGTCAATACGTCTATCTGAGGGAGGCCTATAATAAACTCGTTGCATTTTTATACGGATGGGCATTATTTGCTGTTGTCCAAACCGGAACAATCGCCGCTGTTGGTGTTGCTTTTGCTAAATTCACGGCTTATTTGTTCCCTAGTGTAAGCGATGAACATGTACTGCTTGATGTGGGTGTATTCCGGATTAATGCCGCACAGCTCCTGGCTATTTTAGTGATCGTTGCGTTGACCTGGCTGAACAGCCGGGGGGTGAAGAACGGAAAAATGGTACAGACCGTTTTTACGATCGTTAAAATTCTCTCTTTGGGTGGTCTTACCCTACTTGGCTTAATAACCGCATTCAACAGTGAATTGTGGCAGGCCAATTGGATGGATGCTTGGCAAGCGAAAACTTGGCGGGTAGAATTAAGCAGTTTTGTGCCCATCAGTGGAGCAGCCTTATTTGCGGGGATAGTTTCGGCAATGGTGGGCTCGTTGTTCTCCAGCGATGCTTGGAACAATGTGACGTTTATTGCGGGTGAAATACAAAATCCAAAACGAAATATTGGATTAAGTTTATTTTTAGGTACGCTAATCGTGACGATTATTTATGTATCGACCAATGTGATGTACCTCGCTACGGTGCCGCTGCATGATATTGCTTTTGCGCCAGCAGATCGGGTTGCTGTAGTAGCCGCCCAAGCTATTTTCGGACAAGTGGGAACAGTGATCATCGCGGTGATGATCATGATTTCAACTTTTGGGTGTAATAATGGTTTGATCTTATCTGGAGCACGGGTATATTACACAATGGCTAATGATGGCGTTTTTCTTAAACAAGCTGCTCACCTGAATAAATTCGAAGTGCCGGGGTGGGGGCTTTGGGCACAGTGCGTATGGGCCTCAGCATTGTGCCTTACCGGCAAATACGGCGACCTGTTAAACTATGTTATTTTTGTGGTACTGATTTTTTACGCCTTAACTATTCTGGGCGTTTTCATACTGCGGAAAAAAAGACCGGAAATAGAACGTTCTTATAGAGCATTTGGATATCCGTTATTGCCTGCTATTTATATTATAGCTGCTTTTACCATATGCATCGGCCTATTGATTTATCAACCTACCTTTACTTGGCCTGGATTGATCATTGTATTGATCGGGATTCCTGTTTATTTTTTTATGGCAAACAAGAAGGACGTTCCCGAAAACAGATAGCCTATGTTGGTGTGGTTACAAAAATACTTTGGTCTTCATCGCAGAGAAAAAAAGGGGATAACCGTTTTACTGTTGTTAATTAGTGCGGTTTGGCTATATCCTGTGGTTTATAATTGGATCAATAAACCAGACCTTAGTCGTTATCAAAAAATACTGGCAGCGCAGTCGCCAATAAAACCCGATACAGTTAAACAAGAGCGAACAACCTACGCAAAAGAAAAAGCGGAGATTAAATACTTTTATTTCAATCCGAATCATTTGCCTACGGAGCAATGGAGGCGTTTAGGACTTAGCGAAAGACAGATCAGTAATATTGTTCATTATGAAGCGAAAGGCGGAAGCTTCAAGCGACCCGAAGATCTAAAGAAAATATATAGCTTGGATGAAGAGACTTATCTTGGATTAAAACCGTATATCCGTATTCCCGCTGATTTGCGAAGCAAAGCACCTAAATCAAGAGGAATCTCCCAATATAAGAAAAAACAGCCGCCGGCTATACCACAGATGGATTTGAACAAAGCCGATTCGTTAACGCTGATGCAGCTGCCGGGCATCGGTCCGGTGTTCGCTTCACGTATGGTAAGGTATCGCAATTTATTAGGTGGTTTCTACCAAATAAGCCAACTGCTAGAAGTATATGGCATGGATTCGCTGCGGTATCAGAAAATAATACCTTTTCTTTCCCTCAATAAGGAGGACATTGTTCAAATTCCAATCAACCATGCCGACTTTCAGCAATTAAAAAGACATCCCTATATCCGCAGTAAATACGCCAACATCCTGATCCAATACCGAAAGCAACATGGTGCTTTTTCTGCTATTGACGATCTTGCCCAAATCCGTATTTTTGATGCGGTGTATCTCCATAAAATAGAACCCTATTTAACATTTGATCCATGATTGAAGCACAATTGAAAGCCGCCATTCGCGATGTTCCCGATTTTCCCAAACCTGGCATTATTTTTAAAGATATCACACCGATTTTAAAGGATGCCGAATTATGTAAGGCTGTGGTCGATACGTTTATTGTCGAATTAGAAAAACTCGAATTCGATGCTATAGCCGGGGTAGAAAGCCGCGGGTTTTTATTTGGGTTTCTATTGGCCAATCGATTGAAATTACCTTTTATCCCGATTCGTAAAGCAGGAAAGTTACCTCATCAAACCACAAAACAGTCTTATGCGCTGGAGTATGGCGAAGCAACTATTGAAATACATACCGATGCCTTTGCCCGAGGATCAAGAATATTATTACATGACGACTTATTGGCTACCGGGGGGACGATAGTTGCGGCAAGCCAGTTAATTGAACAATTGGGAGGTCGGATTGCGGGTTATAGTTTCGTAATCAGCCTGGATTTTCTTAACGGCGCAGAACGATTAAAGACCTTTAGCGATCGGCTCATCTCGTTAGTGAGCTATTAGCTTTTTGTTTGTTTAAGGTCAAAACCTCTTTTTTTTTGAGTCATTCCGATATCTTTTTGCATTTTTTTAAGCATTTATGAGTTTGGCATGTTATTTTTGCAAGATCATAGATTGAAATGAGTAAAAGTAACAAAAACACCATTCAAGAAAAAGATGCTGTTTTGATAGGTGCGGGAATCATGAGCGCAACCTTAGGCATTATGTTAAATCAAATCTCCCCTGAGGCCAATATAGAAGTTTTCGAACGGTTAGATGAGGTAGCTGCTGAAAGTTCTGATGCGTGGAACAACGCAGGAACAGGGCACTCGGCATTATGCGAACTGAATTATACACCTCAATTGCCGGATGGGTCTGTTGATATCAAAAAAGCAATCAATATCGCTGAACAGTTTGAAGTTTCCAAAGAATTTTGGGCTTACTTGGTTGCTCAGGGAGTTTTAAAAAATCCCGATCAATTTATTCGAAGCGTACCACACATGAGTTTCGTTTGGGGAGAAGAGAATGTCAAATACCTGCGCACACGTTACGAAACCATGAAAGAACACCATTTGTTCAGGGGAATGGAATATTCGGAAGACAGGGATGTACTGAATGAATGGATTCCTTTAATTATGGAAGGAAGGCCTAAAGATCAACCGGTGGCGGCAACGCGAATGGAAATTGGTACAGATGTTAATTTCGGTGCATTAAGCCGTTGCTTATTTGAATACTTGCGTAAACAAGCTCATTTTAAGCTCAGGCTGGCCCACGAGGTACGAGATTTAGAACGTTTGCCTGATGGTCGTTGGAAAATTGAAGTAAGAAATAGCACAACGAAAAGAAAGAGAACAGTTATTTCCAAATTTGTGTTTATCGGCGCTGGGGGCGGAGCATTACCACTATTGGAAAAATCAGACATAAAAGAAGGGAAAGGCTTTGGGGGGTTCCCAGTGAGTGGGCAATGGCTTCGCTGTACCAATCCTGAAGTTATCGAACGCCATAATGCCAAGGTATACGGTAAAGCGGCTGTCGGCTCTCCGCCCATGTCAGTCCCCCACTTGGATACCCGGATTATTGACGGCAAAAAAGCATTGTTATTTGGCCCTTATGCTGGCTTCTCTACCAAATTTCTGAAGAATGGTTCGTGGTTGGATTTGCCATCTTCGATTAAAATAAACAATATTCGACCCATGCTAGCGGCAGGTTTGGATAACCTTAAACTCACGAAATACCTGATTGATCAAGTTCGCCAGTCTCCAGACGATCGCGTGGAAGCTTTGCGCGAATATGTGCCCACGGCACGGAAGGAAGATTGGGAGTTGGAAGTTGCCGGCCAGCGTGTGCAGGTTATCAAAAAAGATCCCGTTCACGGAGGTGTTCTCGAGTTTGGAACAGAGGTTGTAAGTAGTGCAGACGGTTCGTTAGCGGCTTTATTAGGGGCCTCTCCAGGGGCATCCACTTCCGTATCAATCATGATCAAATTATTGCAGAAATGTTTCCCAAATCAGGTAAATACACCAGAATGGGAAAGTAAATTTAAAGAGATGATTGCTTCCTACGGAAAATCCTTGGCTGCCGATGCAGAATTGACCTTAGCTACAAGGAAAAAGACAGGCGAATTGCTCCATCTCAAACAATTAGTAGAAGAAGGAATGGAAAATTAATCATTTTCCGTTCAAGATAACAAAGGGGCCAACCACGTGTTTGCCCTTTTTTTTTAGCGGTAAAATGCCCACAAACGGACATGCGATGTACGAAAACGAACATATTTTTGTTTCTAAATTTCTTTTTCTTTCATTTAGAGGGAGTTAGGGATTTGGCAATTTTATTGTTCGGGCTAGAGGATTTGTTTTATAGGTTAAGGAGATTAGGAGCTTTATCATTTATTGTATAATTTTAATTCAATTTTTAAACTAACCAGTTTTGACAGCAAAAATTCAAAAGCAAACATGGCTTAAACAATGCATTCTTAAACAATTGTATTATAATCGGGCTTTATCTTTTGCCGAATTGTGCGCGCGCACCAATAAGAGTTTACCCGTAGTCTCTGATGCGGTAAATGCATTGTTAAAAGATGAATATATTATAGAACATGGTTTGGCGCCTTCTACAGGGGGGAGAAGGCCAGCTACCTATCGGCTAAACGCGCAGAAAAACCGCTATATTGTCGCCGTAGCTGTCGACCAATTAGAAACAAAGGTGCGTGTTTATAATTTAAATAATAAATGTTTATATGAAGTGGAATCATTAAAGCTCGATCTCGCGTGCGATGAGGGTGTATTGCAGCAATTGATCGCTTTCATTAAACAAACCCTGGGCAGTAATTTTTCAAAAAAAGAAATATTAGGCTTGGGAATAGCGATGCCTGGAGTATATAATTTAAAAAGCGGTACTAACCATACTTTTTTTCCACATATTGAAAATCTCCCGCGGTACATTAGCGAGTCGCTTGGCGTGCCGGTATTCATTGATAACGATTCCAGGGCCATTGCTATGGCCGAATTGAATTTTGGTGCCGCGAAAGGGTATAAAGATGTAATGGTACTGAATATTGGTTGGGGAATTGGATTGGGGATGATTGTTGATGGCGATATTTTTAAGGGACATAATGGCTATGCAGGAGAATTCAGTCATATTCCACTGGCCAATAGTGATCACTTATGTTCATGTGGTAAACGTGGTTGCTTGGAAGTAGATTCTTCGTTGTTGGTATTAGTCGAAAAAGCCCGACAAGAAATGAACAAAGGAGAAAAATCAAAGCTGGAAACCTTATTCCGGGATACTTCACAACTAGCCGGCGAACATTTGTTAGATGCGGCAAAAAGTGGTGACCCACTGGCCATCTCTCTATTAGCAGAAGGCGGACGTATTATTGGCAAGGGTTTAGCTACCTTGATTCATATTATGAATCCGGAGCGTATCATCTTAAGTGGTAGGGGCGCATCGGTCGGAAAAATTTGGTTGGCCCCGATTCACCAAGCCATTAATGAATATTGCATACCCCGACTGGGAGAACAAACGTCGATTATCGTATCGGAGATGAAGGATGCGCAGTTAGTCGGGGCCGCTTCTTTGGTGATAGAAAGCTGCACCTTTACATAAATTCGACCGTCCTATTGATTTCGGCATCTCTTCTGTGGTTGGTGCTGCTCTTTCCCATTGGTTTAATGATTGCTTCCTATAGTATTGTAACCTTACGATTTTAGATTCTCCTCTTTTGAACTTTTCGCTGTTTCAGTTGTTTTAAAGAAATAAAACTGAAAACTTATGTTAGAGCGATTTGCAAAATGGGCAGAAGAAATAGACCAACACTGGATTGGCTATTCTACTACTTATAATACGGAAGCTTTTATTCTGTATGATTCCCTGAAAAATGAAGTTGCCAGAATTGATTATAATGATGGAAGATACGATATTTCCGGCACTGACATTCCTGTTGTCGAAAAACTAACGGATCTTACGCAACATCGGCATCATTAATTTCGCCTAATGGTATCATTGGCTAACAACGACAGTCAGTGTGAAATTCCCGTTATAGGGATCACCGGCCATTTGATTTTCGCTTACCACAATTTTATAATTACCTGGTTGCGTAAGGCGGTATTCCATAGTTGGACCAAACGGACCGTCTGCTGTACCATCCGGCATAAAAATCTGCGCTATCCTGACATTTCCCTCCCGTTCATCGGGTTTTACAGAAGCGGATAAGGTAGCATTTGCGATTTTGTTTTTAAGGGAAAATACAACGTGTCTTCCTTTTTTCATTACCCCTTTTTGTCTCGCTTTTCCGTCGATCAAGGTTAAGGATATGGTATCCTGATCGAGTGCTGGTTTTTCCTCCGGCGTGGCTTCCATAGCATCTGTTCCCGTAGTATCCACAATAGATGATATGGAATCAGCCATAGATGATGCCGTTTCTTTTTGTTTATCTTGGTTTTGGCAGGATAGGAAAACGAAACCGATAATAAATAAGCTGTATTTGACTTGCATAAGGAGGTTTTATATGTTACGTATAAAAAAACAACAAATTACTCATTTTGTTCCATATTATTCAAAGCTAAAAAATCCAATGAAGTAATACATAATAATATTTGCAGATACAGGCCTATTTACTATCTTTGCCAACACATTTAAAATGGGGGTTTAGCTCAGCTGGCTAGAGCGTTTGCATGGCATGCAAAAGGTCACCGGTTCGACTCCGGTAATCTCCACGAGCTCCCGCTTAAGCGGGATTTTTTTTGTCGATGTTCTACTGTTATATTCTCTATTCCGAGAAGCTGGACCGCTTTTACATAGGCCATACCACGGACTTATCGGTCCGTCTGGAGCAACATAATACAGGCGGGTCGACTTTTACGGCCAAGGCCAGCGATTGGGTGTTGAAATATTCGGAAGCGTATTCCTCGAGAGCGGAAGCGGCGCATAGAGAAAGGGTAATCAAGCGGAAAAAAAGCAGGAAATACATTGAATGGATGATCGCTCAACAATAAATTCAGGTCAGAGCGTTTGCATGCCCCGACGATTGTCGGGGAAAAGGTCACCGGTTCGACTCCGGTAATCTCCACGAGCTCCCGCTTAAGCGGGATTTTTTTTCAACCCCAGCTCCGAAGTTTTCCACAATAGAAACAAATTAAAACCACATTTGTATCCTAATAACCAGATTGGGTTTTATCATTATACAAAAAAGGAGGTTACCATGAGCCTTATCAGAAGCAGACAAAGGTCGCCAATGTTCAGTTCGCTATTTGACGACTTTTTCGGAAGAGAATCATTTAATACACCCTGGAACAATTTACGTTCAACGGGCAATACAGTTCCTTCCACTAATATTAGGGAGACCGCAGACAGTTATGAAGTAGAAGTTGCAGCTCCCGGATTAAAAAAAGAAGATTTCAAAGTAGAGTTAGAAGGTAATACATTAACGATTTCTTGCGATCAGGAACAATCGGAAGAAAAAAATGAGGATGGATATAGCCGCAGAGAATTTAGTTATCAGTCCTTCAGCAGAAGTTTCGAATTGCCCAATGATGTAGTCGACGACGATAAGATTACCGCACAGTATGAAGACGGCATTTTGAAGCTCGGCATTCCAAAACGGGAGGAAGCTAAAACAAGAACACCAAAACGTATCAATATTAATTAATCCCAGAGAAAAATAATTTTAATGTTGAAAACCCAGCTCTGGGAACATACTTATTAAACAAAGATAGGCGTGTTACTGAGGCCTTAGAATTTATCCAAGGCCTTTTTTAACTTTAGCTTGAAAATAGATAAGTGTCTGCCTGGCCTTGGTATCAACTTCCTATACTTTTTGTTCCTGAATAAACTATGAATTCATTACAGGATGAAAAAATAAAGCTCGTTAAAGAACTTTTTCTTATGCATCTTTTTATATTGGCAAACTAACTTTTAAACTGATATTTCTTCCCATATTATAGATCCCGTAACTGCCGTTTGTAGAACGTTCATAATATTCAAAATATTTAAGCCTATTTAGATGAGATTGATACGCTCTGTCGAATAGATTTTCGACCTCCAAAAATAGGTGTAAAAATGTTTTTTTGCTTTCTCTTCCTTTAACTGTCGCCCCTAGTCCGCAATTAATAAGGGTATAACCTAGAGAGGTCGTTTCGGCTCCATCTACTGCATAAAAGCGGTTTTGCCGATTATAATGATCGGCCTCTAGCTTGAAATAGGGTGTGTCAAAAACGCCAAACGCTTTTTGTCCCTTAATCTGTATCGCAGAGCGGATATGTAAAGGGGGAATCAACGGAAGGTATTTGGCATCTTCTCCATATTGATCAAGCAGGGATTGATCTTTGTTCAGTCCAACTACATAAGCCATACTGTTATTCCATTGAAGCCAGGGTAACCACGATGGGTGCAAGTTCAAGCTCCATTCCGTTCCATACAATCTGGCCTCGGACTGCTGAAACTGATAAGTCGTATTGCCGGGCACAATAATGATCGGATTGCCATTTTCATCGGTCAATCTGGCTTGATAGATGTAGTTCTGGATATTATTGTTGAAGAATTCCAAGCTGAGGTCCAGATCGTTAGTATAATATAAAAATCCGATATCTTCCTGAAGGTTAAACTCCGGATCAAATGATCGGTTGCCTAGATAGACAATATGTGCTCCGGGATCAAGGCCGTTAGATCCGATCTCCGTGATGTTGGGCGAACGGTAACCTCTGGCGACATTGGCTTTCAGTAACAAGTTATCCGTCATGTTGTAAGCAAAACCCAGGCTACCAGAAATTCCCTGATAGCGATGGCTAAAAGCAGGGAACTGCAGTTCTGCTCCCAGATCAATTGGTTCCACGATATGCTGGTCGAAACCGGTTTGCGGATTATTTCCAACATAAAAGTCTTTCCATGTGATATGGCGATTATCGTAACGCAATCCTCCAGAGAGATCTATTTTCCCAAAAGATCGTTTGGCAAAAAAATAGGCGCCAATATCAAATAAATGGTAATCAGGTATAGGAAAATCTGTCGCATCTCCGCTTGTATTGGTTTGATACATCCCATTCAATCCGAAGGTGCTTTCGATATGGTGAATTGGACGCAGATTGTATTTGAGATCATAGTTCAAGGTATTCAGTATTACATTCAGACCGGCTTGTTCGGGCTGTGTTGGGTGATTGTACTCTCTCCGCTGGCTTCGCTGTCCGCCCAGGGAAATGTTTAGCCAATCGTCCCCGAGTTTGATCGCATTGGTGTTATACAAGCGATAATATTGAACATGCTGATGCAACGGATTAATAGAATAGCTTTTAAGTTCATCGTCTGGTACAATAGGCCGGTTTTTAATATCATCTCCCTCATCGAGTACCTGTCTAGTAAATTTTCGGGTAATTGAATCACGGCTGCCGTCAGGGATCTCTTGCAGATTATCATATAAAGTCGCGGCAAGCTTGGCGTTTCCCCAAGGTTTCTCCACCTGTACAGAACCGGATAGGTCGTACTCACGGAAAGCGGTGCCATAGACCGGCCCGTCGATTTTATTAGAATAACTTTGTGCTGTTTTGGTACTTACCCGAAACGAATAAGTCCAGTCCTTATGTCGATATCCTAGTCCTAAGGAACTGCCGATAAGCTTGTTATTTGTATGATAGTCGATGGTCAAATCACCGGTAAACGACTTGCCGTCGAAAACAGGGGAGGCCGGAATAAAATTAATAACACCGGCAAGTGCATCAGAACCATAGGTTAAGCTTGCAGGACCTTTTACAACCTCAACACGAGACAAGCCGTACTGGTCAATTTCTATCCCATGTTCATCACCCCACTGCTGGCCTTCCTGTCGTATACCGTCGTATAAGGTTAAAACGCGGTTATAACCAAGTCCGCGGATAAATGGTTTGGACACATTGGGTCCAGTTGATACTGAACTGACACCTGGAATCGCTTTGGCCAGGATGTCAATTGCATTATTGCTGACATTTTGATGAATGGCAGCTGTACTGACAATGGCAATGGGAACAGGGCTTTTACGAAGCGCTTCGCCGCGACTAACACCGGTAATGACGACTTCATTGAGGTTGGATTGGCTTTTACGTAAGGAAGCCTGAACAACAACGGTACTGTTCTGTTTAACCCTTACCTGTTGGCTGTATTTTTCGTAACCGATGCCGGAAAATATAAGGGTGTAATCTCCTTCAGGCACATGCTCTAGTATATAAAAACCCTGATTATCGGTTTTAGTCCCAATATGATGACCGGATAGGGACACTGACATAGCTGGAAGTGGAATGCTGTCGGTTGTTACTTGACCTTTAATACTGCCATGCTGTGCAAAAACAGGAAGTATGAATATACTATATAGTAGAAGGAGTACCTGAAATTTTATCGAAGTAAACATAATGAATAATAAAGATTGGTGTGGTAATGAATAGATTAGGAACAGTTTTTTCCTTTGGCAATAAATCGACCGACGGAAAAGTGGATTCCCCTGGTGTTTAAATAATATCCATGCTTTCTCTTACAGGATAATATGATAAATTAGGCAATCAATGTGCGAATCGAATTGGCATGAGAATGGGCGGCCCTCGCAGAAACAGGGGGAAAAGGTAAATAAAAAAGATTGCGGTATCCTGTTTTTGCCATAAAAACTGAGGACTGCCTTGTGCTGTTAGTGAATAAGTAAGCGCAACAGGTAGAAAAATAGCATGGAACAGCGCATTAAGCAGTTGATATTCGTTTTTCGTATGCTGATGATGTCCCGCACCCGGCTTTTCCTTAGGAAATGGATGAGCGTGAACTATGGTTATTCCTCCCGCAAGGTGATGGACATGTTGGAATAGAACATTGTTGGCTAACAGCAGACCGAACAAACCCAGATGAAACCAGGCGATGGTTTTCCTCAAAGACCTTTTTCTTAAATGGTTCAACCGTAAATAGAATAACATAGGGACGCTTGCTGCTAAGTACAATCAATATTCTTCATATTTCTGCCATCTTAATATTAGTAGCATGTACAGAAAACGGTATGCTTTTTTTCTATATTTTCGGTTTTTCAGTCTTCTTTTGAGCTACAATTCGTTTTCCCATTCTCCATTTCCAAAATTGAAGGTAATCTACAAATAATGGTATATTTATGTATGCTATCGCTAGTTCCCGACTCTAGTCAATTTTATATATTTTCAGGAAATGCATCCTCCCATAATTTATGGGTCCAATCGCTAGCTTCTTCCTCGGTCAGTAAACAGTTTTCCAACTCGCGCTGACATTTTTCCTTATCTACATGCTGACCGATAAAAACAAGTTCGTTTTCCCGGTCACCCCATTTTTTATCCCATTTTTGTTCTATGGTTTCCCGGTTTTCATGATACGCCGCATATCGTATTCGTTCTTCATAAGGCATGCTGCACCACCATTGGCCAGCGCTTTCAATTCTTAGACTGCCCCCAGCCTGGCTGAAATTAATCGCTTGAGATGGTCTGGAAGCCAGCCAAAAGAGTCCTTTTGCACGTATAATATTGCTTGGATAATCCTTGTTTAAAAACTTAAGCCATCGGTTTGGATGAAATGGTCGTTTTGAACGGAATACAAAAGAAGATATACCATATTCTTCTGTTTCCGGTATGTGTTCTTGCTGAAGCTCCTGTTGCCAGCCAGTGGTTTGGTACGCTTTTTCCAAATCGAACAGCCCGGTATTGATGATACGCTTGGGGTCTACTTCGCCGAAGGCTGATCGTATAATCAAAGCATCTGGATTGAGTTTGTTAATGGTGGCTTCAAGTAAGCCAACAGTTGAATCAGCTACGAGGTCGGTTTTGTTCAGCACAACGACGTTGGCAAATTCCAACTGATCAGTCAAAAGATTCACAATGGTACGGCTATCATACGCGTCATCGGTTAGATTTCTATCTAACAATAATTCATCGGTGCCGAAATCCTTAAAAAAATTAAAGCAGTCCACCACCGTTACCATCGTATCGATATAACTAAAAGAACCAAGATCGATGCCCTGTTGCTCATCAATATAACTCCAGGTCTGTGCTACCGGAATCGGCTCTGAAATACCTGTGCTTTCAATCAGGAGGTAATCAAAACGATTTTCTTTGGCCAAACGTTCTACTTCTATAATTAAGTCTTCCCTTAATGTACAGCAAATACAGCCATTGCTCATCTCTACCAGTTTCTCCTCCGTGCGGGAAAGGGTATGCTCACGTTCTACCAGTTGTGCATCGATGTTCACCTCGCTCATATCGTTGACAATAACTGCTACCTTTAAATTTGCTTTGTTGTGTAAAACATGATTAAGTAAGGTTGTTTTTCCGGCGCCCAAAAAGCCGCTCAATACCGTTACGGGCAATTTTTTTTGTGTCATAAATTATCGCTATGCTGTTTTCTCTCTTTATATAATAGTGCAACAATATTGCAAATATAATAAAATAGTTTATATTTGCAACAATGTTGCTTATAAGAAATGACGAATTAATCACCTCATTAATGAGGTGGATTGACTGGCGCCTATGATAAAGCAACATGGCGAACATGAAAAAACACAAGATAATTATGAAAGTTAATTTATCGGGGAAGCTGGACCATATTGGTTTTACAGCTTCGGCATTATGTGCCGTACATTGCGCATTAATGCCATTTGTCATTACACTCCTGCCTTTAGTAGGGCTGGAATTCCTTTCGAGTATATGGGTTGAAATAGGTGTTATTGCCCTGTCCTTAATTATTGGAATAAGCTCGCTTATTCCTTCCTATGTAAAATATCACCGCAAGCTCCTTCCTCTGATTTTACTGTTGCTTGGATTCATTCTCATATTCGGAACACATCTGTTGCAGTGGCATGAACTTGAGCCTGTCTTAGTACCCTTAGGAGGAATAAGCATTGCCCTGGCACATTATATAAATTGGAGACTGAACAAACCATTTCATTGTCATGGTTGCAAAACACAGAACGGATAAGCTATGGCGATAAATCATCCACAACTGGAGTTTAAGGAAATTACGTTTCGATACCGGAAAGATCGGATGTTTTCTTTTCCATCGCTGACTCTTTATGAACATGAACAATGTCTGATCCTTGGCGATTCAGGTAGTGGCAAAACCACTTTACTTCATATTCTAACGGGGTTGTTGCGCCCCTTCACGGGTACCGTCTTATTAAACGGTGTGGATATTTACCGGCTTTCGCCTAAAAAGCAGGACCAATTCAGGGGAAAACATATCGGACTGGTTTTCCAACAGAGTCATTTAATTAAAAGTCTGACCGTCCTTGAAAACATGAAGCTGGCCAGATGGCTGGCTGGATTACCGATCGACAAAGGGGAGTTATTGGCAGTATTGCAGCGATTGGGCATAGCAGACAAAGCTACCTGTTACCCATATCAGCTGAGCCAGGGACAGGCACAGCGGGCAGCCATAGGCCGGGCCCTGATCAATAAGCCGATGATTTTGGTGGCAGACGAGCCTACTTCGGCACTCGACGACCGTCATGCAGCGATCGTGCTGGAACTGTTATTGGAGCAATCGAAAGGTTTCGGAGCCACATTGATCATTGCCACGCACGATAAAAGGATCAAAGATCGGATTTCGCATACTTATCAGTTATAGTAGCTTATGAATATACTGCTGGTCGCCCATAAAAATATTACCCGGAACTCACTCTCGTCTTTTCTCGGCGCGCTGCTGTCGGCTTTGGGAACCGCGATCTTTTGCCTGGTATTGTTGCTTTCTTCCCAGTTGTCGAAGCAATTGGACGCGAATAGCAAGCATATCGATTTAGTGGTCGGAGCAAAGGGCAGTCCGCTCCAGCTCATATTGAACAGTATTTACCATGTGGATTATCCCACTGGTAATATTCCACTTGAAGAAGCTCAAAAACTTACAAAAAGTCCTCTGGTTAAATTGGCTGTGCCACTTTCCATGGGCGACAATTATCAGGGTTTCCGGATTATCGGTACGGATAGTTCCTTCCTTAAGCTTTATGGAGCAGCTATTGCCTCGGGGAAATGGTGGTCTAAAGATTTTGAAGTCGTAATCGGTTTTCAGGTCGCACAAAAAAAACACTTAAAAATCGGGGATAAAATAATCGGTGCCCATGGGCTTAGCAATAGCAATGATCTTCATGCAGACCATCCCTATACCATTACCGGTATTTTGGAAGAAAACAACAGCGTTGCAGATCAGCTCGTTTTAACCGGTCTGTCAAGTGTGTGGCATATGCACGAACACGAAGAACACCATCATCATGAGCACAAAAGTGGTCATAATGAACCGGATGAAGACCACGAAGTGCATAGTTTAATTGAGCTGACCGATCATGGCAAGGAAATTACCAGTATGTTGATACAATATAAAAATCCAACAGCAATAGCCATGTTTCCAAGAATGGTAAATCAAACTACGGAAATGCAGGCTGCGTCTCCCGCTATAGAGAGTGCGCGCTTGTTTTCTATGCTTGGAATAGGTTTAGATACGCTAATGTATCTGGCCTATACCCTGATGCTGATTGCTGCGATCAGCGTATTTATCAGTCTTTACCATGCTTTCAAAAGTAGAAAGTATGAATTGGCCGTTATGCGGACCATGGGGGCATCCCGTCATATATTGTTCGGTATCATGGTAACAGAAGGAATCTATATTACTGTTGTCGGCTCTTTAACCGGAGTGTTCCTCGCCCATCTGGCAACCTATTTCATTTCACGTTTTGGAAGCAATGAAATGGTTTCACCTTGGAGATTCAGTGGAAAAGAAGGGTGGATACTGCCTATAGGTTTGGCTTTAGGTTTCTTAGCGGCGTTGATCCCGGCGATAAAAGCGTACATGACACCCATTTCAAAAACTTTATCCAGATAAATGATCATGATTTTTCATTCTGCAATACTATCGCTGCTCTCTTTTTTTATCTGGCTTTCTGCCGTCGCACAACAAGTGCCCGACCATAAACCGATGATGAACAGCACATGGGAAAGAATTGATGAGCTGATGTATAAGGTGACCACAATGGGTGACGGTAAAACGGTTTATACCCCCTTTTTTCCGGCTCCACTTAAAGAACTCGACAACACCATTGTTATTTTACCGGGATATATGGTCCCCTTGCAACCGGGAAGGGATCATCATCTATTTATGTTATCGGTTCTTCCTGTAATGCAATGTATGTTCTGTGGCCAAAATGGTATTCCACCTTTGGTACAGGTAACATTAAAAAGCGGCAAGGCTCGATTTTCCGATGCGCCGTTTAAAATAAAAGGACGCGTCCACCTGAATACCGATCTCGAAAAAGGAGCAGAAATTCAGATTTTGGACGCGGAAGTTGTTAAGTAAAAGTCCACAACCGCTAAACAAGCGCAAATCCAGTCGTTTCCAACAAGAAGTTATGGAGCTCGAAATTTTTAACAAAAGGTTTCAGTTTTTCACTTCCCGGTCCAAACATGGCGAGTTCCACATAATCTGCCGAATGATCCATTGAAGCGGGCTCGGGCAATGATCCCATTCGAAACCCGGCAGCACTTCCTACCGGAAAGAACTTTTACTCTTTTGATCCTGATCGGATACCGACCTCGGATACCTATAAGGAAGGTGAAAAGTTAGCCGATCAGCTGATCGATGATTATCGAAGCAGGCACAATGGACAGTATCCGGATAAAATAGGATTTAATCTCTGGTCGGTTGAGACTATCCGTCATGAAGGTATCATGGAATCACAGATACTTAGCCTGTTGGGGATAAAACCTACTTACGACGGTTTTGGCCGGTTAAAGGGAGTAGAGGCCATTGCCGATACGACACTTGGACGACCGCGCGTTGATGTAGTGCCTACGCCCTCGGGTTTGTACCGTGACATGTTTCCGAATCTGATGTTACTGTTGGATAAGGCCGTTTCACTCGCTTATCAGCAAAAGGGGGCTAATTACTTGCGCGAACATATCGATCAAAGCGTAAAAAAACTATTGTCTTCCGGACTTACGGATACCACGCAAACCCGCAGGCTAGCTAGCGTACGCCTGTTTAGTACGGAAAGCGGAACCTATGGAAATGAGGTAAACGATGTGGTTCAGGCCTCCGATAAGTGGACAAATGATGAGAAAGTTGGTTCGGTTTACTTTAATCGGATGAGCCATTTATATGGACAAGGTTTGTGGGGAAATGTGCCGGAAGGTGAACTGCCTAAAACGGCAAAAGATTTAACGGTATCACTTTTTAAAAGTGCGCTGTCGGGCACCAAGGCGGTTGTCCATAGCCGTTCTACGAACGTATACGGGGCGCTCGACAACGACGATTTCTTTCAAGCTCTTGGTGGAATGGCTATGGCGATACGTCACGTCGATGGTACAACGCCGGATGTGATGATCACGAACCTAAGCGATCCCGGCAATACAAGGCAAGAATCACTGGATAAATTTATCGGACGGGAAATGAACACGCGTTACCTGAATCCTAAATGGATCGAAAAAATGCTCGACGAAGGTTATGCCGGTGCAAGGATGATCGGTTAGGTTGCCGATAATATGTGGGGCTGGCAGGTAACCACACCGGAAGCCATCGATGCGCAGAAATGGGAGGATTGGTTCGATACCTACGTTAATGATCGGTACGATCTGGATATTAAAGACCGGTTTGCCAAAGCCGGTAACCCTTATGCTTATCAGACCATGCTAGCCAGGATGTTGGAAGTCGTTAGAAAAAAATATTGGAAGCCTGATGAGAAACGCTTGCAACAGTTGATAAACGAATACCTCAAAACGGCGAAGGAAACCGGATTATCCTGCGCCAATAATGTATGTGGAAATGAATCACTGGTAGATTTTGTGGAACAATCAGTCAGCAATACCGAAAGCAAGGAGCTGATAAAAAATTTGGTGGGACAGTTGGGTAATATTCATCAAAATTCCGCTCCAATGAAAAGGAAAACATTATCGAAACCTCTCCCAGCGGCAGGAAGAAAATTAGCGTCTAAAAGTCAAACGCCAAGTCAACAGCCATCAAATCCGGGAATAAGCGGCAAAAAAGTTCCCAATGCGCGGCATGCCGACGGAAAGTCAGTTGCAGTCAAAGGTTATAAAATGGAAGAATCCAATCGAGCATCGGTAAATACCGATAATAAGCAGAGCAATAGGTCGAAGCCAGTTACTTATTGGCTTTCTTTGATCACCGCCTTGTTGGTTGTTCTGGGATTTTGGCTCGGTAAGAAGTATTGATTGCAGCTACATCCGGAAATTTTGCATTGGGTCAGTAATCTGTTAAATAGAAAGTAGAAATCGTTGTAAATAAAAATGATTATTCATGCATCAGCGAATAAGTAAAGCTATTTGAACAAAATTTTACGAGCGCGGCTTTTATTAATAAACTCAAGTTGCTAGTTATACAATTTTATTTAGTGTAAAAGCGAAGATAAAGAGCGTGATTTTGAGCAGCCATCCTTTGAAAGTGACAGCATGGATTTTTCTTAGGAACAGCCCTTTAATTTCACTGATTGTTGTTTCTACTCTTTTACGCATATATTCTTTAATAAAGGCAGCACTTGGGCTGTCTTTTCTTTTGCTGTTGGATTTGCGGTGAACCTTTAAAGCGATGAAATCGGTTTCCAATAACTGATCTTCGATTTCATAGTTGGTATAGGCCGAATCGGCAAACACTTCACTTTCGGCAGGCAGTTCCAGAGGTAATTTCTTTAATGCCTGTGCGTCATGCCCACTTCCGGGAACAAACCCAAATTCTACCGGTATACCGTCCCTGGTCACCAACAGTTGAACTTTTACACCATAAAAATATCGTCGCATACTCGTCTGTTTACCATGCCATTGTTTTCCTTTCAGCAGTTTGGCATTCATGATCCGGATATTGTCACAGACAGCCACAGGAAACGAATCGAGTATATAACTCATCTCACAGCTAATATATTTGAAGTAATAACCGATCTGCATGAACAGACTATAAATCAGTTCAGCCACAGCATGAAGCCTCCGGTTGAAACGGCTCTTATCCAACATCCTGGGAATCATGCCCGTCATCTTCATGAAATGCCTCGCTTTATCCTGATGCCCTCCGAAATACAAAGACGATACAATGGCCGTGGTAATCACTTCGCTGTCACTTACCTGCCGCCGCTTGTCTTCATCATGTCCAATCGTTTTCAACATATCATCGATAAAACAAAATATTCCTGTAATTTTATCCTTGGTAAGCATCTCTAATATCCTTTAGTTGTGGTAAACCAAAGTTCTTATTTTTGATGCTTACTTTTAAATTGCCGTAACCCGCAACTTGGGTTAATAAGTTATTTTCCCTGTTTGCCGGCGGATATTTTCGCGATGTAGATAGTCTTGGAAGGAGATATTTAATGGCTCTGCCCGACCGTTCAAGTCATAAACGATTACTCCATCGCGGATAGTCATTTCGCATTCCAGTCGGCGATTTCCCTTTACTTTGTAGCCTATATAATCGAAAAAACCAAAATCACCTTTTCGTATACCTAAAATAGCGATATCGGCTGGGGCTCCAACGGAAAGGTTGCCTAATTCTTCGCGATGGATAATCTTTGCGGACTCCCAGGTAGTTGCTTTAATAACACTATCCAAATTCATTCCGATGGCAAGGAATTTATCCATCACGGTAAGCAGGTCTTTCATAGCAGCATTCATGCTTCCTGTATGAAGATCGGTACTCAGTGTATTGGGAAAAAAGCCTTCCTTCGCCGCAGGAATAGCTTGAGAAAAAGCAAAACTAATCCCGCCATAACCCACGTCGAAATTAATTCCTTTTTTTCGGGCTTCATAGACGAAAGGCTTTACCTTGAGTGTTTGCTTGTCGACCAAGAATTCGCGACTGCCAAGTTCTGCAAAACAATGGGTGAAAATATCCCCGGGCCGTAAATGCTCCATAAATAATTCACGGATCGAGAGAGGGGGAGTACTGCCACCAAAATCAATCATTACCGGAAGCCCACCTGCCAGCTCACCTGCCTTTACCGCATGATCAACAGGTGTCCATTCATGCCCTTCAAAATGTGCAACCTTAAAGCCAACAATATATTGACGGTTCTGCATGGCCGTCAGTGCGGCCATCTTAGCATCCATATCAGCGGTATTTTGCTCATAAGCCCCGCCACGCATTCCCTCACCTACGATATTGAGGAATACCAATACGCGTGTTTTGGATAAAGCGATCGTCTGTTTTTTGTAATCGGCAAAAGTACGCCATCCCGGACTTCCGGCATCTACGATGGTGGTAATTCCATTACGAAAAGTAAAGCCATCGGGTGGGAGTGCATTAGGTGCATTCATATAGGCTTGATCTAGTTCTGTACCCCAATAGTTATGAGAATGAAGGTCTATTAAGCCAGGAATTACATACAATCCTTTAGCATTCACCACTTGGACGGCACTATCAGTTGGGATTTTTTTTGCTACCAGCGCAATTTTGTGATCTTTTATAGCAATATCCATTACTTCATTGATATGGTTTTTAGGATCGATAACATGGCCTCCTTTAATGACAATGGCATAGGTTTGCGCTTGGACCAGCGAATGCGAAATGATGTTCATCAACAATAATAGCCGTAAAAGTTTTCTAGTCATATCGGGTTTGTTAAAATGAAAAACAAAATAAATGCAATCATATTGCTTATATTGTTGTTACGTTGTTTAGACATGTTTTCATCCGTCTCCTATCGGTATGTAAATTTATTTTTACAGATAATGGCTTGTTTTAAGGGGGCAATATCAATTTTTGTATTGAATATTTTACTTCGTGGTACTGTAAAAAAAATTATATTTAGCATCATTGTTGCAAATAAAAATACCTAGAGTGATAGGAGATCGGTACAGCGTTTTTTCAGATGGATATAGATAAAAGAAATCTATTTGTTTTTTTTCTACTATTGTTGATAGGCTATCGGGTTACGGGACAGACCAATGGCCTATATATTGGCTTGGAAAGAAGCCCCCAAGTTTCATGGTTGTATACTGGTAATTCGGCTTTGCATAGTCGTATCCGATTGGGCGATCAATATGGTCTACTGGTACATTACGACTTTTACAAACAGTTGGGCATTGCGATGGATGCAGTGATTTCTACGCAAGAGGTCGGATTGAATTGGCAGGAAACATCATATCAGTTGAGAAGTCGCTATGTGAAAATACCCTTGCAGTTAAACTATACGCATTTGCCGATGGGACCATTTAGCTTGGTGGGCCGGATTGGCCCGGAAGTCACTATTTTGACGGAGGCCAGCTTAAACCAAAATGAGCAGAGCAACAATGTGAAGGCTGTATTCCGCGATGTGGGTATCGGCGCAGCGGCCTACGCGGGTTTCCGTTTATCCATTGTGGATTTTGTTTCTTTAAATTTGGGCATCCGTTTGGATCAGGATTTTTCCAATGGAATTAAAGCCTTAACTTTAGATGCTTTTCCATTGCGCAACAGTCGTTATACGGCCCTTGCTTTGGTCCTTGGGGTAAATATTTTGCATTACAAATGATAAGCGAATGAGTGTTACACTAACATAACGATTAATTTATGATCAGAAAAAGTATCTTTTTTGGCTTGCTCTTCTGCGCCATATGTTTAGGATGCAAACATAAAAAACAAGAGGATTTTGATGCCGGAATCAAAAAAATAGGCCATGTCGTGGTCATCTATATGGAAAACCATAGTTTTGACAACTTATACGGCGAATTTAAGGGGGCTGATGGATTAAGTAATGCTTCAGATACCGCAATCATTCAGTTGAATGGGATTGGAAAGCCTTACACCTATTTGCCCGCCATTCCCAGATCCAGCGTGTTTCCGGTGAATCTGCCCAATCATTATTTTAATATCGATCAATATGTGCCATCCGATCAGGAAATCCCGGATGTTTTGCATCGCTATTATCAGGAACGCTTGCAAATCAACGGCGGAAAGATGAACAAATTCGCCTATTATAATAATTCTAAAGGTTTAGCCATGGGGTATTATAAAACCAATTTACTCCCTTTGGTCAAATTTGCTAAAAAATATACACTTTGCGATCGCTTTTTCCATAGCGCTTTTGGCAGTTCCTTTCTCAATCATCAATGGTTAATTGCTGCGGCTACACCGGTGCACAAAAAAGCGCCTTCCTATATGGTTGCGAAATTGGATTCGGCTGGGAATCTACTTTCTGATGGTGCAGTAACGCCGGATGGTTATGCCGTAAATACCGTGTTTTCGGTGAATGCCCCTCATCCCGGAGGGACAGATACCGCTGCTTTGGTTCCGAATCAAACCCTTCCGACAATCGGCGATCGGCTAAGCGAAAAAGGGGTTTCTTGGGCTTGGTATTCCGGTGGTTGGGATAACGCATTGGCGGGGCATCCCGACCCAACTTTTCAATATCACCACCAGGCTTTTGTGTATTTTGCCAATTATGCGGATGGCACTGCTGCCAAAAAGGAACATTTGAAAGATGAAAAAGAATTTTTTGTAGCTGCTCAAGCAGGAACATTGCCGGCTGTATCTTTTGTTAAACCTTTGGGCATCGATAATGAACATCCCGGCTATTCTGATGTTTTTCACGGCGAAAGCCATGCGGTCGAGCTAATTGATGCCGTATTGAATGGACCTAACGGAAAGGATGCCCTGATTATCCTGACTTACGATGAGAACGGAGGCTTTTGGGATCATGTGGCTCCGCCTGTAATCGATAAATGGGGCCCCGGAACCCGGGTCCCGGCAATTATGATTTCTCCATTCGCAAAAAAGGGCTATGTTGATCATACCGCTTATGAAACGATCAGCATTCTTGCCTTCATTGAAAAGCGATGGGGATTGGAGCCTTTGAATAGCCGGGACGCCAAAGCTAATCCCTTAAGGAATGTGTTTGATTTCCAGCAGTAGTGCGGTAATTGCTGGAAAGGGTGGCTTGATCGACAAACTATAGGAGCGTGAATTTGCATGAATAGGGTAAAAGTCTTTAGAAAACGACGATTGATCATTTTTATTGGCTTGATGCTTTTAGGCTGTTTTGCCTTGCTATACTGCGACCGGCAACAGACAAGGTCTCCCGAAGAGCTTATTGCTAAACGTTTAGTGCTCCAAGTCGATAGCTTCTCCGCTTTTATAGAAAAGGACTTTTTGCCGACAGCTAAAACGGACACCAATGGAAAGCGGTTGCAAGCACGTTTTCTTAAGGCCAGACGGTTGTATAAACGTTTTGAATGGGCTGCCGAATATTTTACAGCTTCGACTTCCCGCTTTGTGAATGGACCACCGGTTGAAGAAATTAGTTTAACCGGCCGCTATACCTTCCCGCCCGAAGGGCTACAGGTGATCGAAGATTTGCTGTTTCCCGTTTATGACCGGCATAAAAAGCAGGAGCTCATTCGCTATTTAACCTTGCTATTGGCCAAATGCGAGGCCTATCGGGCTTATTTCTCCGGTATCCCTATTGCCGATTGGCAGGTGTTCGATGCAACTAAATTGGAGATTTTTCGGATACTCACGTTAGGTATTACCGGTTTTGATAATCCGCTGTCGTTGCATAGCATGGCTGAATCGGCGGTAAGCTTGGACGCAGTATTGGAGGTGTTGGAACCCTATTTGCAAAGGGGAAATGCCGATTCTTTACGCATCGAATTTAAAGCCGCTGCCAATTATCTCAGATGGCACCCGGATTTTGAACAATTTAACCGCGCTTTCTTCATTCGCAAATATGGTAACAGATTAAGTGATCAGCTCAGCCATTTGCAGGATAAATTGGCTGTTCAGATGATTCGATATAACCGGCTTTTACGACAAGATGCCCGAACGCTCTTTGATGCCGACGCATTTGACGTAAATGCCTATGCCCCTGGACGAGGTTTCGAGATCAATGCGAAGCGGGTTGCCTTGGGTAAAAAGCTATTTACCGATCCTATACTTTCCGGAACACATACGCGGAGCTGCGCATCTTGCCATCAACCTGGTCAGGCTTTTAGTGATGGTTTAATGCGCAATACAGTAATCGACGGTCGGCTTCCCTTGTTACGGAATACGCCTACCTTGATCAATGCGGCATTACAACCCTTCTCTTTCTATGATCTGAGGGCAGCTTCATTGGAAGATCAGGTGTATGATGTCATACAAAATAAAGAGGAGATGCATGGCTCTTTGCATGTGGCAACTCGAACGCTTTGGCGCGATGAAAACTATCGGCTTTTATTTACAGAAGCTTTTCCCAAAAAACAACGGAATGGTATTGATACCTTGGAACTTGCTAATGCAATTGCCAGCTATGTTCGGAGCTTGACTAACCTAAACAGCCGTTTTGATCGCTATATGCGGGGCGACAATCAGGCGATGAACCTTACAGAGATCGAAGGTTTTAATCTTTTTATGGGTAAAGCGAAATGTGCTACCTGTCATTATATGCCGCTTTTTAATGGTGTTTTTCCTCCTAAATATAACATACAGGATGCAGAAGTAATTGGCGTGCCACGTTCGTCAAAGAAGCCGCTCATTGATCCTGATATGGGTAGGTATACGATCCTGCCTTTCGCTTCCCAAAAAAATGCGTTTAAAACCACCGGCATCCGAAATGTCAGCCAAACAGCGCCTTATATGCATAACGGCGTATTCCAAACCTTGGAAGAAGTGGTCGACTTTTATAATTATGGAGGAGGAGTAGGGATGGGGATCGCTTTGGATAATCAGACCTTGTCGCCTGATTCATTACACCTCACCGATAAAGAGAAAAAAGCATTGGTTGCCTTTATGAAGAGCTTGGAAAGCCGATGATTATCATCCTCGACCACTCCTTTTTTTACTATTCTATATATTTTTTTAGGATATACTGTATTTTTAATGCAATTTTGTGGCGTACATAGTTAATCAACGTTTGCCAATGCTTTGGATTCGGAAAATACGGCTACCTATAACCATCCTTTTTTTGATGGTATATTGTGGTATGCAGCTATTGGTTCTGGTCCATTCGCATAAAGGTGTTTTTACCGACAAAGTCAAATCTGACTATAAACAGGTAGTTTCACCTGGTGGGAAGCTTTGTTTGGTGTGTGACTTCTTATTTAAAAAATTACCGGAAAAACAAGTGCAGCATTCCGTTTTCCAGTGGGGAACCTTATTTCTATTGATTTTTCCGTGGACTCTTCTTTTACAGCAATTATACCTAGCGGCTATTCTTCTCCGAAAGTCCGGGCGGGCACCTCCTCCCTTCTTCTATTTCTAGTTTATCTGCTTATGCACGTCCGACCATCATCTGATGTTGGACACATTCTTTTTTGGATATAGATCAATAACCGTCTTATTTTTTAATCTGCCCTAACATGAGGTTTTGGCCTTTTGCTATGCTTAGTTTTTGTTTTTGCCATTTATTTGCATTTGTTAATGCTCAGTTTCGGGTATTGGATAAAGAAGATCATCAACCGCTAGTTGGTGTTTATCTGACGGTAAAAGAAGGAGAAAGGCAGCTGGATGCTGTTAGTGATGAAAATGGATTTTTTCATTTGCACTTTTCGCTTCCTGCTAGGATAGGTTTGAAAACCATTGGCTACCGAGAAGTCAACGATTCGCTCCTTCTGCAAATGCCAGAAGTTATTTATCTGGAAGCCACCCATACAACCTTAAATGAGGTAGAGGTATCTTCCCGAAGCCTCCAAGCTACTACTGTTCCAAATAATAGTTATCACACAAAGGTCTTCAGTCATCAGATGATCGATGAAAAAGGAGCGGTCAATATGGGCGACTTGTTAAATACTGAACTTAATGCTAAAGTCATGAATAATGGAAATGATGGAAGCAGCCTACTTTTGCAAGGGCTCAGCGGGCAGAACGTTAAGATCCTTGTTGATGGCGTTCCGCAGGTGCTGGGCATGTCTAACGAGTTTGATCTACAACAACTCAATCTCACGAACGTTGAACGCGTAGAGCTGGTGGAAGGGCCGCTTAGTGTGCAGTACGGTACGAATGCTCTTGCCGGGACATTGAATATCATTACCCGTAAGCTGGATTCGGATAAAAATTGGGGAATGGGCCTGCATACCTTTATCGAATCCATCGGCCAATACAATACCGGCCTATGGCTCGGTAAAAGCTGGAAGGAATGGAACAGCACCTTGGATTTTAGCTATAATCATTTTCCGGGTTATGCGTCGGATCTTTATCAGTCGCACATCAATAATCCCAGTCATACCGTAAGGGGCTATAACTGGAGTCCAAAACGAATGCTTAACGGAACCTTTAAACTGTATCGCAACTGGAAGGGGATCGACATTGGTTTGCAGCACAATCAGCTTCATCAAGAAATCGATAATAAAGGCGAGCAAGATGCCGGAACAGCCTATCTTACGGCCAATGACAACTGGAACGTAACCGATCGCTGGAATACCAGTTTATATGCCCATGGAAAACTGGGCGAAAATACCCTGATCGATATGGCCAATAGCTATGGACACTATCGCTTGGATCAAACGGAGTATTTGGTAAACGTACAAAATGGTACCCGAAAGGTGCTGGATAATCCGGTCGACTTGTTCCATACTTGGACATTCAGGGGATCTTATAGCACGATAGCCAGGGAACAATTGGCATTTGATTATCAACTTGGATATGACCTAAACCTCAATGGCGGACATGGGGAAAGCATCGCCGACACGGCGAAAGCAATTAACGACTATGGCTTTTATGCTGGTGTGGGCGTAAAAATGTGGCATGATATGGAGCTGAGGGGATTGTTTCGCTATATCTATAACAATCGTTATGATGCCTCTTCGATTAATCTCTTGAGAATGGGGCTTCCTATAGTTCCAGCCTTTAGCATAAAGTGGGAGGTACGGAAAGCATTAACGTTATCGGCGTCCTATTCCAAAGCCTTCCGGGCGCCTTCCTTTTTGGAACTCTATCGCGAATTTATCAATGGCTCACATTACTTGATCGGCAATCCGCTTTTAATACCCGAGCTGGCCGATAATTACATGGGAATTGCACAGTGGCGTACCGGAGAAGTGGGTAAAGAATGGAATATCCGCCTATCTTTCTATAGTAACCGTATCCGTAATCAAATCGAATTGGTGCAACCCGACCGGACAACTTTACCCCCGCAATATCAGGATATTCAAGTGCCCAGAACCTATGCTAACATTCCATTATTTAAGACCAGAGGCATCAATTTGACCGTGGAATACCGTGAAGGTAACCGTTTTAGCTTCTGTCCGGGTTTCGCCTGGCTGGCACGTAGTGGCAGTAATAGCTTGGGGGTTTTCTATAACAGCTATGATGTGAATGCCAACCTGATGTTCCGTGTGCCTAAGACGGGCATTCGCCTAGTGGCTTTTTATAAATATAACGGTGCCATAGCGCAGTTTGGCCTGGATGCCAACGGAGATTTGGTCGATCAACGTCTCGGCGATTACCATTTATTGGATATCAGCGCCAATAAGGGACTATGGCAAGGAAAAATGGTACTTACAGCAGGTGTAAAGAATCTCTTAGGAGTAACCGATGTGTTGCAAACCGGACAGGGTACCACCGGACTGGTTGCCGGAATAGAAGATGTATCGGCTGTTTCCATTGCCTGGGGACGCACTGCTTTTATCAAGGCAGCTTTAAATCTTTAATTTTTTAAATAGTAACAAGAATAAAAATAAGTGATGATGAAAATCAAGATTAAACGACTCAGTTACCTGGCTTTATCTATAGGATTGCTGGCCGGATGCAGTAAAAATGATGATGCGCCTTACGTACCTCCCCTAATTGAAGGGAGCCAAACAGTTGCACTTGGTGAGAACTTCGAGAACCAGGTTTTTGTCAACCTTGCTAAACAGGAACTGATTTCCGTATCTTCCGGAAGTTGGGATCTGGCCTTCCAAAGTTCAGGCGGAACGGCCATACGCGTTAATACAGGAAAAAAGTCGTCGGTATATCTAACCGGTACGACGGATTTCGATGCGGTAACGACGGCCCCTGGCGCTGTTTCTTTCGCTTACGATGAACCAGAAGCAATGAGCGATCCCAGCAAGACGGCTATCGGCGAATGGGGGAATGACGGCACCAGCAAAAATCTGGTTTATGTGATTAACCTGGGCAATAATCCACCCGCTTCTTCTAATCCCATTGGCTATAAAAAAATGCAGGTGCAAGGTTATGCAGATGGTGTTTATACCATCCGTTATGCTAATCTTGATGGTTCGGAAGAAGCTATGGCGCAGATTCCGGTGAACGAACAGACAAATTTCACCTATTATTCTTTTGCGGATGGCGTCGTGACGGTCGAACCGAACAAGGATAGCTGGGATCTGGCCTTTGCCGGCGTTACCGTGGCGGGTGGAGGGCCTCCGGGAAGTTTTACTACTTCATTTGCCGTAATCAGCAATACACTAAATGGAACGCGTGTGGCCGAAGACGATCCGGGAAAGGACTTGGCGGATTCGGATATACCGGAAGACCCAATCAATCAGTTACCTGACGACGCGAGTAACTATGAGCAGATCACGAAGGCTGATTATGAACGTTTAGGCGGGAGCGACAATCCCTTGGAAATCGGGCGCGACTGGTACCAGATTTTAAAACCGCATCAGGATGGTGTTTACAAGGTTTATAGCTGGCGTACTTATATTGTCAAAACAGCGGCCGACGAATATTTTAAACTGAAGTTCACCGCTTACAAGAGTGTCGAAACAGGCAAAAAAGGCTATCCTTCTTTTCAATATCAGGAATTGCAGTAAACTGGCTATCAGCTATCGTTTCTATTTCGGTTATGTGGTTTTATCTTCTTACATAAGGCTAATAGCTGATTTCTGACGGCTGAAAGCTCAATAAAAATAATGATGTCAAAAAAACGGATTAGAAAAATTACTTTAGTGCTGCTGGCATTGATCGCGTTCGGTGTGACTTTTCGTTATTACCAAAGGCATATCAGCGCCACCCGTATCGCCTTTATCAATTATTCTTCTTTTCACTTGGCCAGGATACAAAAAGCAAATACCAGCAAATGGATTAGCATTGAATCCTTGTCTGAAGATAAATTGGACGCCTCATTAGACCACTTTGATGCGTTGTTTATTTTTGGAAGGGGCTTAAAGTTGAATGAACAACAGTTGGAGGCTATCCGCCGGGCGGGTAATAGGGGGTTGCCAATATTTGCAGAACTGCCGAATCCAGATCAGGAAGTCACCAATCTCCAAGGGAAAAAGCGGGAAGAGGTAAATGCCTATCTACGCAATGGTGGAGGAAAGAATTACCGTAACCTCTTGCTATACGCCCGCACCGTGTTGGATGGTAAAACCTGGTTTGCGCCTAAACCTGCGGCACCAACGTTTATTTCCAAGGATGTCTTGTTTCATTTGGATGATGACCGGACATTTGAAACCGCAGCGACTTATGAACAATACCTGAAAGCACAAGGGATATATCGCGAAGGTGGAGCCAGAATTGCACTGTTGACAAGTGTTCCGGGCCCTTTCAATGCTAACCGCGATCATTTGGATGCCATGATTGAAGCGTTCCAGGCGAAAGGTTGGAATGTCTATCCTATTGCCAGTACCACTAAACGCTTGGCTTTCTTAAAAGCTATTAAGCCTGATGTCGTGGTCGAAATGCCACATGGACGCATTAGTGCTGGAGATGCAGATCAAGCGGTTGCTTGGCTGAAAACACGAAATGTGCCTATACTTTCTCCCTTAAGTATCTTCGATAGTTATGAACATTGGCAAGCCGATCCACAAGGGATAAGTGGTGGCTTGCTAACGATGAGTGTCGTTTTACCGGAAATCGATGGAGCGGTAGCTCCCTATGCATTAACGGCCCAATTTCAGGATAAATCTGGTTATGCCATTTATCAGGTAATTCCTGGTAGGCTGGAAAAATTCTGTGGCTTGGTGGAACATTGGATTGATTTGAAACGCAAGGCAAATAAGGACAAAAAAATTGCTATCTATTATTTCAAAGGGCCGGGCATGAACAGCCTGATAGCTTCTAACCTGGAAGTAGTGCCTAGTCTATACCGAACGCTGCAGGCCCTGAAAAAAGCGGGATATACGGTGAATAACCTGCCGGCCGATGTCAAAGGCTTGGAAAAGCTCTTGCGTCTAAATGGAGCAGTGTTAAAACCTTATGCGGAAGGAACCTTAGACCGCTTTTTTCGGGAAGGGAATCCGGCTTTAGTGCCGGTCGATACTTTCCGGCATTGGGCGGAGAAAGATTTGACTGCAAAAATGCGGGAGGCAGTCATCGAAAAATATGGAGAAGCACCGGGAACATATATGGCTACCCAACGTAAAGGAAAAGACTATTTGGGTGTTGCGCGCATCAATTTTGGTAATGTAGTGCTATTACCACAGCCACTGCCGGGCATTGGGGATAATACGTTTGAATTGGTGCACGGCGCAAAAGTCGCTCCTCCTTATCCCTATATTGCTTCCTATTTATGGGCAAGGCATAGCTTCCAAGCTGATGCTATTCTACATTTCGGCACCCATGGCAGTTTAGAGTTTACGCCGGGAAAACAAGTGGCATTAAGTGATGACGACTGGAGCAATGCTTTGATTGGCAATACACCGCATTTCTACCTGTATACCATGTCGAATGTCGGTGAAGCCATTATCGCTAAAAGGCGAAGTTATGCCACCATTATTTCACATCTGACAGCTCCTTTCATGCAGAGCGGAACTTATCAAGGCTTGTCACGGTTGGAGGAAGAACTCCACCGTTGGGAGGAATTGGATAATCCCTCACTGAAAGCGGCCTATGGCAAGACAATTAGTGCCCGAGCTAAAACACTGGGTTTCTATCACGATATAGGAGTCGATACTAATCGGACTTTACATGCTCATGAGCTGAAGAAATTGTCGAACCTTGTGGAAGAAGTCGCCGATGAGAAAGTTGCACAGGGCTTATATACTATTGGAAAAGCGTATACCGAAAAAGAACGGGATCAAACGTTGATGCAATTATGTATAGATCCTATTGCCTACGGACTGGCTAAGATGGATATTGCCAAAGGGCTTGTTAATGCCGATATATTGGATAACAAATATGTATTCAATAAAACGTATCGGGCAAAGGCCGAAAGACTCCTATTGGCACGTCTGGCCTCGGCCGATACGTCCTTATCCGGAGTGATTAATGAAACGGATGCCAAACGAGCGTCGAGGTGGTTGGCGGTTATGCACAAACAACCGAAAAGCGAAACAAAACGACCTGTTTACGTAGATGAAGTTAATGGAAAAGAAAAGGCATTTGCAGAGGCTTTCTTAGCGGTACGTACAGCATTACGGAATATTTACCGTTATCGGGAAGCGTTGCATCAAAGCACTTCCCTAGAACTGGAGGCCTTGTTAAATGCCTTTAATGGGGGATATACCGCTCCCTCGGTAGGAGGCGATCCCATTGCTTCGCCCGCTGCCCTCCCAACTGGAAGAAATCTGTTCTGTATTGATGCAGAGAAAACACCTTCTGCACAGGGATGGGCATTAGGCGTACAGTTGGCACAAAAAGTAATAGCCGAATATCAGGCCAAACACGAAAAGCAATATCCGAAAAAAGTGGCATTGACACTTTGGGCGGGGGATTTTATCCAGACGGATGGGGCGATGATGGCGGAGGCGCTTTATTTACTTGGTGTAGAACCCGTAAGGGACGCCCTAGGTAAAGTGGTGGATATCCGTTTAATTCCAGCTGCACAGTTGAAAAGGCCGCGTATTGATGTCGTGATCCAAACTTCCGGACAATTTCGGGATCTTGCTGCTTCGCGCATTGCTTTATTGAACGAGGCTGTTTCGTTGGCCGCCCAGGCAGAAGATTCTTCCGGTGCACCCAACTTTGTCAAGGAGGGCGCAAAACAAAGTGAACGGATGCTCAAAGAAAAAGGTTTTTCACCCAAAGAAGCAAAGGAACTGGCCACGCTCAGGGTTTTTGGTGGCATAGATGGGCAATATGGATCGGCGATCATGGGTATGGTGGAAAAAGGGGATGCTTACAAGCATTCGGACGAAGTTGCCAATACGTATATTCATAATATGGGTGCTGTGTATAATGATGATAAAACCTGGGCCTATTTCAAAGAAGGCCTCTTTGAAACTGCTTTGCAACATACCGATGTGGTGCTGCAGCCTAGGCAAAGCAATACCTGGGGGCCAATAAGTTTGGATCATGTATATGAATTTGCCGGAGGAATGAATAATGCAGTGCGAAAGGTAACCGGCAAGGAACCGGATGTCTTTTTCAGCGATTTCCGTAATTCGCTCCATGCCCGGGTGCAAAATATGAAAGAGGCCATTTGGGTGGAGGCCAGAAGTACCTTACTTAATCCGAAATATGTGCAGGCCATGATGCAAGGGAGCAGTAGTAGCGCCGAAACCTTCGCTGAAACCTTCCGGAATACCTTTGGCTGGAGTGTGATGAAATCTGACGCAATCGATAACGCCCTTTGGAATGAATTGGAACAGGTATATGTGGAAGATCGTTTGGGCTTGCATACCCAGGCTTTTTTTGAACAACAAAACCCATTTGCATTAGAAGAAATGACGGGGGTACTCCTAGAGGCACACCGTAAAGGCTTGTGGAAGGCCTCTGAAGCGCAACTAAAGGCAACCGCTCTATTACATAGTCGGTTAGCCGGACAATATGGTGCGGGATGTAGTGCTTTTGTATGCGGAAATACGGCTTTAAGGGATGAAGTAAATAAACACTTGGACGATACGCAACAGAAGGCTTATTCTCAGGCGCTCGATGGAGCGTTGAACGCCGGAAGCGGAGAAAAAGATCAATTAGTATTGCGGAAAGAAAACCCTGCAAAGGCGGAGGCGAACGTACAGCGCCAAGAATCTAAGCGCTCTCATTTAATTTGGTATTGTTTAGGTGGATTATTCGGTTTGGGGATTCTCACTTGGTTCGTACGGCAGAGGAGGAAAAATAGATCTTAAACCCAATGGAACAGCTCATCCTCTTATTGACGGTAATGATTGCCCTACATACGCTGGTAGCTGTCAGTTTGTTCCCTTATTTCTGGCAGCGGTTGCTTTTTGCTGGTGTCAGCGCTTGTTGTACCTGGTGGATATACCCCTTAGCTATTGAACAGAACAAGTTGTTTTTGCAACAGATTTTTGCTGAAAAGGTGGACTATTTGAACGCAGGAGCGCTGTTGATGATGGAAGGAATTGGACTTATTGCAATTCGTAGTTTGCAATTGCGGCAATATTTTAATGCCTTGACAGGATGGTGGAATAAGCATCCGCAGATTATCCGATATCTGCTTTTCATCCCAGGGCTGGGATATTTTGCCGCGCTCTATTATGGTGAAGTGAAATTGTTCTTATCTATTGATCAGCTCCCTTTCGAGCAACTTAGCCTGATTTATGCCTGCTTGATAGGAGCTATAACATGTCTTTTGCCTACGCTGGTTGACTTTTTGTTGCCAGAAAAGGATCTTCGATTGGAGCTTGATTGTTTTCTATTGGCTTTGCAATCGTTATTGGCTATGGTATTGGCTGCTTTGCCTGGTATAAACGAGTACAGTCATCCGACAGATGGTGCGAAATGGCCTGCATTGCCGCTTTTGGCCTGGTTATGTTTATTATCTCTCGGTGTGGTAATCGGCTATATCCAATATTGGAAAAAAATAAAAAAGAAGAATAAATAATGCTTGTTCGTTGTGGCTATTGGATTTATAATTTACGAACAACGAACAAAAAGCTAAATGATTAAGTTATGCAATATTTTGATCAAGTAATTTTCTGGCTCTCCAGCGGTTTGTTGATTCCCGTAATGATAGCGGTGGCCTATTTTTTAGTACGGGCCGTTTTGCAGGTCGGGCAGTGTTACGGGCTATATGTACAACGTATGCGCTTGAGTAAGCGAATTAAGCCCGTATTAGCTGAGTTAAAGGACGAAAATTTGTCTAATTTAAGAGAAGCTGTTAACGGACAACATGGGGCCTGGTGCAGAGCATTACAAGCCTTGCTCGCCCACAGAAATAGTGTAGCCCATCGAAACAAAATTTTAACAACATTTGAAATTGAAGTAGAGAAAGAACTTGATGGCAGCAGAACCTTATCTAAAATGGGGCCGATACTCGGACTGATGGGAACCCTGATTCCAATGGGTCCTGCTTTGGCTGGTCTCGCAGCAGGGGATGTAGCCCGGATGAGCCACCATATGCAGGTCGCGTTCAATACAACAGTAATTGGATTGGTGATCGGCTGTGCCGGCTTCCTAATCTTACAGATCAAACAACGCTGGTATGCTGAAGACCTTAATCAATTGGAATTTGTAAACGACTTGATTCAGGAAACAGACAATACAACAGTACAATAAGCGAAAATTTATGCGATATAGAAAAAAAAGAAGTCGTTTTGGAAAAGAAGCGGAAGACGTAAATCCCCTACATGCCGTGGCCAATCTATTTGATGTCAGTATTGTATTTGCGGTTGCACTGATGGTGGCCTTAGTCTCCCGGTTTAACATGACCGAAGTGTTCAGTAAAGAAGATTATACAATTGTTAAAAATCCAGGGAAGGAAAATATGGAAATCATTACCAAGAAAGGGGAGAACATTAGTAAATATAAGGCAGGAAAGGAGAAAGCGCAGGATAGTAAAAATAAGGGTAAACGGATTGGAACGGCCTATCAGCTGGAGAGCGGTGAAATCATTTATGTGCCGGACACCCCTTAGATGAATACGTGTAAATCTTCTTCTGGTATCATTGAGTACGTGATGGTGTTATCTTGGCCAGAAAAATGAGTGCATACAACCGGCTTTTTATTAACATTAATTTAACCTATTGATAATGCTGCTTTCTGTTCGTGAGCAGGTAGATTCTTTAGATTTGTCTCATCATACCACTAGAGATGATCAACAAACTGTTTTAATTCTGTGTACTTCAGGAGGATATATTAACGACTTTACGATTTAGCGCATGACCCATCGGCTACATAACTTATCGATATACCATCTCCTGCTATATAGCATGATCTGGCTGTGCAGCTCCTGCAATAATCAGCAAGACAAAAGTACCGGACTTATTGGTGCTGGCAGCAGTTTTGATTATCCCCTTTTTTCCTCCATGTTCGCTGCTTACCATGAAAAAAACCAAATTCAGATTAATTATCAATCGATAGGTTCAGGTGGGGGGATTCTGCAACTTAATCATAAGACTGTTGATTTTGGTGCATCAGATGCTCCGCTTAACGAGGAACAAAGTAAGGATATCAAGGCAGCCGTATTGCATATTCCGGTTTGTATCGGCGCCGTAGTCATCAGCTACCAGATTCCGGGGATTAAAGACACCTTAAATTTCTCAAAAGATGTACTGGCAGCGATTTATCTGGGTAAAATAACCAATTGGAATGATCCGGCCATACAAAAAGACAATCCCTCGACTAAACTTCCCGACCAGATGATTACTGTCATCCATCGGTCTGATGGTAGTGGCACTTCTTTTATTTTTACCGATTATTTATCAAAGATAAATCCGACTTGGAAGACAAAAGTGGGCAGGGGCACCTCGGTTAATTGGCCAATAGGGCTGGGCGGTAAGGGGAATGAAGGAGTAGCAGGCCTGATTAAGCAAACTCCAGGTAGTATTGGGTATGTTGAGCTGTCTTACGCCCTGGAAAATAAGATGCCGGTTGCCAAGGTCAAGAATCTTTCGGGAAGGTTTATCCGGTATGGAGCAGGTTTTTTACCGATATCTTAACGGGCACACCATCGATCGTCATTGGCATTATCACCTATTTTTAGGTTGTCATGGCATTTGGTGGCTTCTCCGCCATATCTGGGAGTGTGGCGCTGGCCATTATGATGTTGCCTATCTTGGTGAAATCGACCGAAGAAACCTTAAGCTTGCTGCCCAGATCGCTAAAAGAAGCCTCCTTGGCATTAGGGGTTCCTTATCACAAAACCATCCTCCGTTTAATTATACCTTCCGCTTTAAATGGAATTATATCCGGAATCTTACTGGCCTTAGCTAGAATTGCGGGAGAGACGGCTCCATTGCTCTTTACTGCTTTCGGGAATGCCTACCTTACGACATCTCCCAGTGAGCCTATGCAAAGCCTACCGCTACTCATCTTTAACTACGCCACAAGCCCTTATCAGGAATGGAATCGTTTGGCATGGGGAGCATCATTGGTTTTATTGGTATGGATTCTACTGATGAATCTGGTTACAAAAATTATGGTCAAGAAATGGAAAATTACATATTAAGGACGAAAGAATTATGTGCTTACTTCGGCGAGAAATCCGTTGTGAGAAATGTAAACATTGCTTTTAAGCCCAATCAGGTGAATGCCATTATGGGGCCTTCAGGTTGTGGGAAAACAACCTTCCTGAGGTGTTTGAACCGAATGCATGAATTGACGCCGGTAGCGCATACTACGGGTGAGATATGGATGCACGAACAGAATATTTGTGAACTGCCCGCTATATTGGTAAGATCAAAAATAGGCATGGTTTTCCAGCAGCCTAATCCTTTTCCTAACCTAAGCATTTACGAGAATGTAATTGCCGGATACCTGTTAAACGGCGTGAAATTAAATAAAGAAGATAGAGATAATTTGGTATACGAATCGTTAAAAAGGGCGGCATTATTTGAAGAAGTAAAGGATAAATTAAATGCAAAAGGCGCATTTCTCTCTGGTGGACAACAACAGCGTCTATGTATTGCCCGTGCCATTGCACTTAAGCCGGAGGTGATTTTAATGGATGAGCCCACCTCGGCCTTAGATCCAAAATCCACCCAGCAAATTGAAGCATTGATGCAGCAGCTTAAACAGCAATACACGGTGATTGTTGTAACCCATAATATGCAGCAGGCCAAAAGAATAAGCGATTACTCTGCTTTTTTCTTTTTAGGTGAACTGGTAGAATATGCACGTACAGAAGAAGTGTTTCAAAATCCTCAGGACGAGCGTACTAAAAATTTTATTTCAGGCGTGTTTGGTTGACATCAAGTAATTTCTTCATGCGAGTTTAATGGTGTCCGAAATTCTCGTAAATCTAGATCTGCTAAGTATCTGTTTTGTGAAGTGATTGACACGAGCTTTAAAAAAGGAATAGCGGGTTTGTGGTTTTCCTTACTTATATTTTATTGCATTGTTGGCACAAAATCCACTGAAAATTAAGTTTATTACCAGGGATATATGATGATCCCTGGCTGTACACTCAAATAGAGCCGCTACTTTTCAAATCAAAGTTCTAAATGCCAAAACGGCTAGCGTTGGGTTTCCGGAATAATTTTTGGCCTTACAATAAACCACCGGAAACCGTAATTCTTTCACCTGTTATCCAGCCGGCGGCATCAGAACTCAAAAAAACGGCAACTTTTGCAATATCTTCCGGCTGCCCAATACGGCCTAATGGAATAAGCGGTAGCATTTGTTTCTCAATATCACCTCCAATAATTCCCATTTCATAATTCCCTTCTGTTTCTGTAATTCCAGGAGCAATCACATTAATACGAATTTTTTTTGGACCCAGTTCTTTAGCCAATACTTTGGTAATATTATCAATACCTGCTTTGGCTGCAGCATACACCATTACGCCCGGAATCGGATTTTGACTAACCGTAGAACTGATATTAATAATGTTGCCTCCATTTTCACCGAAGATTTCAACAGCTTGTTGAATCAGTAAAATAGGCCCTAATAAATGCGTGTTCACCTGTAAATGGAAACTTTCTTCCGTGATGCTATCTAGTAATTCAATTTTGAATACACCGGCATTGTTCACCAGAATATCCAACCCGCCAAATGCTTTTTTGGTTTCCTCAAAAAGTCTTTTAATATCACCAAATTTGGTGACATCCGCCTGTACAGCAATAGCAGTACCACCATTTTCTGTAATTTGATCAACAACTTTATAGGCAGCATCTTTGCTTGAAACATAGTTGACAATAACCTTAGCACCTGCTTTTCCGTATGCTTTTGCAATTTCGGCGCCAATTCCCTTTGATGACCCGGTAACTATGGCTACTTTGTTGTTTAATTTTAATTCCATTTTTATACATTTTATTAATACAAAACTATATTGTACATATCTTTACGTCAAGTATGTACTTTTTTGTATCCTACTTACTAAAAACAATGTATAATTGATTTTCAATTATTTATAAAATATTAAAATGAAAAATAAGAAGAAAGAATGCCCGGAAGTAGCCACTTGTTCTGTTGATTATGCCTTTAGACGCATTGGTGGAAAGTACAAAGGCCGAATTTTATGGTATCTGCATGAGCACACCGTTTTACGTTATGGCGAATTGGGTAGGATGATGCCGGATAGCACCACCAAAATGTTAACACAAACACTACGGGAATTGGAATCCGATCATTTAATCCGTAGAAAAATATATCATGAAGTTCCCCCTAAAGTGGAATATTCGCTTACAGACGTTGGAAGCGAGCTCATCCCTTTCATTCAATATTTGAAGGAATGGGGAGATAAACAAATAGCACTAGAAAAAAGCAAGGAATAAGTACGGTGCATAAGTTCCAGGAAGGCGGAAAAGCATTGAACCTCCTGGTCATCTACTCCGGAGATTGATGTTCAAGGTCTGCGTAATGCTAAGGCTATTTGTAAATGATATTTTGAACAAAGTAAAATTGATATTTTGAACAAAATAACCCTGAAAAAGTTGATCTACATTTGTTTCAACAAAATAATAAAAAAATGGAACAAAACAATTATCAGGGAGCATTGCAAAAACCATTAGCTTCTGGCTTCAACGCATTATCAACTTCAACCGAAGTGATCAAAGGAATTGACCTTACGGGAAAAATCGCTATTGTAACAGGTGGCAGCACAGGTATTGGATTAGAAACGGTAAGAACCTTGGCAAATTCGGGTGCAACGGTAATCGTTCCTGCGAGGGATCTGGAAAAGGCAAAGAAAAACCTACAATCAATTGCTCATGTAGAAATAGCGGCAATGGATTTAATGGATCCGACTTCGATCGACCGATTTGCCGAGACGTTTCTAGCATCGGGACGGCCGCTTCATCTGCTCATAAACAATGCGGGGATCATGTGGGTTCCGTTGCGAAGGGACAGTCGGGGTATCGAATCGCAACTGGCAACTAATTATTTAGCGCAGTTTCAACTTACTGCCAAATTATGGCCGGCCCTTAAAAGTGCTAATGGTGCCAGGGTTGTTAATGTATCTTCCCAGGGGCATCAATTTGCTCCTTTCAATTTTGACGATCCTAATTTTATAAACAGAAAATATGAAACGCTGCAGGGATACGGGCAATCGAAAACAGCCGTTAATTTATTTTCCGTCGAATTAGACAATCGCGCCAAAGCATTCCAGGTAAGGGTTTTTTCATTGAATCCCGGTTCTATCGGAGGAACCGAGTTAGCTAGAGAAGCTCCTATGGAACTATTTCAGCAGATGGGTTTTTGCGATGCTGAAGGTAATATCTTACCAGAAGTTGCAGCTTCGTTAAAAACAATTCCGCAAGGTGCCGCAACAACCGTTTGGTGTGCAACCTGCCCTTTGCTCGACGGTATAGGGGGAGTGTATTGTGAAGATGTAAATATAGCCGAAGTGGCACATGGCGATGCCTTTTCTAATGGTGTGAAACCGTATTCACTTGATGAAGCCAGCGCAAAACACCTGTGGACGTTAAGTGAAGAAATGATAGGAACAACATTCAACGTGAAGTAAGCTAAATCGATTTGATATTTGTAATTTTATACCCACTAGATACAACACAAGCAATATGGACTTTCAATTGAAATACATAACGCCTGACATTAAACTTTCTTGCTATGAAGACAAGTTGTTTAAGACGGAAGTCGTATTTGACCACCATATGCTGGTCTGGTTCATTTCGGGCGAAACCAAGATTATCCAGGCAGACGAAAGCTATTTGTTCAAAAAAGGAGATATTTTTCTCATTCCGAGAAACCAGCTGGCAACGATCATCAATTATCCCAAAGACGGACTTCCACATCAATCGGTTGTGATGCACTTATCTACAGACAGACTTAGGGAATTTTACGCTAAACTGGATGTCAGGCCAAAAACAGCTGCTTCACACAAAATCCGCAGTTTCAATAAACACCCCTTACTGGAAAGTTGCCTGGCTTCATTGATTCCTTATTTTAATATGCGTGAGGCATTTCCCGAAGCCATTGCTTCCTTAAAAATTACCGAAGCCATCAGTATTTTAAGAACGATTGATAAAAGCATTGACGCCGTTTTATCCAACTTTGAAGAGCCCTATAGGATTGATTTATTAAGTTTTATGGAAAGAAACTTTATGTTCAATATGCCCTTGGAAAAGTTTGCATATTTAACCGGTCGCAGTATCGCTACATTCAACAGGGATTTCAGAAAGGCATTTCACGCTACACCACAAAGATGGCTTACGCAAAAGCGATTAGAGTTGGCCAATTATCAACTTTCTGAGAAAAGGAAGAAACCTATTGAAGTATGCTACGAAGCCGGTTTTGAAAACTTGTCGCATTTTTCATATGCCTTTAAAAAGTATTTTGGTTACTCGCCAAGCGCGTTTCAGGTAGAAAAAGGTAGCAGATATGTTGTGAAAAGATAGCTGTTTTTAGGAGTTTAACCAATTGCTGCCAAGTTTATGTTTCGCCCAATTTTTCACTTAATCTCTGCTTTTAATCTCTGCTTTGTTGACGATACTAAAGCAAGGGCCCTATTTGAAGTGGTGTCTTCGTTAAATTCATCCATTTTAAACGCCTCAGATACCGTTTTATTTAATAGCAATCAGCAATCCTATTGAAATCTTTAATGAACGATACAATCAATAGTGGTAGGCCCTTTGTCTCTCTTTCCCTCTTCCTGCGCAAATGCGGCCGCGAGTACTTCCGCAAACAAGGCTGTTAGCAAACACCTATTGCACATTGATTTTTCCTGTTACTCATTGTTCAATTTCTGTAAACGTTCTTTTGCTGAAGGGATGACGTCATCATCTTCTTCATAATTTTCAATCACACTTTCCAACGTCTTCTTCGCTTGAAGCTTATCACCTTTGCCCGCATAGGCATCCGCAAGCAGGATGAAGCTCTTGGCTACCCAATAATCGTATGACCCCATGTTGTTGATCACGTCAAAGGCCGTTTCCTGGGCTTTGTCGTATTCCTTGTCTTCATACTGCAGTTGACCCATGCGGTATCGTGCCTCTGCGCCGACTGCCGTTTGGCTCTTCAGCGCCGCCAGCTTCAGTTCCTGCATGGCGGGCTCCACTTTTCCTTCCTGCAGCATGACCCGCGCACTGTATAAGTGTGCCTTCGCAATGTCCTCGTCAGACGACCGATCGTAGTCTTTAATCAACTTCACATACTTGGCCACCTGCTCGAAGTCGCCGATTTCGAAATAACACATCATCAGGTTCGTTATCGCGTAGCCATAGTTTTCTCTATATTCTGAAACGAGCTCCAGTTTTTTGAGGTGCACGATGGCCTCGTTGTATTCCTTCAAGCTCAGGTATAAGGCGGCCACCGTTAGCAAGGTCTTCTGGGTATACGGACTCGTCCAGTCGTTCAGGATCATGTTCAGGTCGCGCAGCGCTTCCTTCGGGTGCCCGGTATGGTACAAACTCACCCCGCGGATATAACGGGCATGTTTTTCCTGTATGGGCTTCGGAAATTTATCAAAATACGCATTGACCGCTTCCACAGCAGGCCCATACTCCTCCCTGGCAAACAGGGAACGGGCTGCTTGGAAAGCCAGGTTATCCTGCTCCGCAGCACTCAGATCAACGATATTGGTGTTGGTTGCGTATTGAATATAACTCGAAGCATCGCCCTGATCCAGGTAGATATTTTCAATGGAACGCAGCGCCTGCGCTGCCTCATCGGTTGTTGCATATTTCTCCACCACCTTCTGGAAGGTGGCCAACGCCGCTTCGGTATCATCTTTATTGTACTGTACAAGCCCGATGGTCATCAATGCCCTGGGGACATAGCTGCTGCGGGGGTATTGTTCGATCATTTGCTGCAGCCCTTCGATGGCGGCATCGTAATCTCCGGTAGTGAAATAGGTGTACGGGACCTCGAAAGCCACGTCGTCCGCATAGTTCGAACCCGGAAATTGTTCAACTACGGACCGTAGGGTGCTGAGCTTGGCTTCATTGTCGCCCTGCAATCCCTGAATAATGCCGCGCTGGAACAAGGCATAGTCCTGATTGGGCGCTTTGCTGTTGATCAGCTGGTCATAGTATTCGTTGGCTCGGTCGTAGTCACGCACGGACAAATACGAATCGCCTAAACGTGCGATCACGTCGTAACGTACATTTTCCTCCAGCGAACTCCCCTCGGCAGCCAAAAAGCGTTCAAAATAATCGGCCGCTATGCGAAAGCTTTCGTTGCGGAACGCCGCATAAGCCAGGCCATAGTTTGCATAAGTGTATACATTGGTGTTTCGTGCGGCGGGCAAGCGGAGGAACCGGGAAAAGTTTTCCACCGCCTCCCCGTACTTGCGCACTTCATACATCGCCTCCGCTTTCCAATACGTGGCCAGCGCCGCCATTTCCGCATCGATCGGGAATTTTTCCGATCGCATGAACAGGGATATGCTGTTTTCGAAAGCGCGCTCATTATAAAACTCCAGTCCGCGGTAATACGTTACCTTTTGGTAAACCCTATCGGCTTCCGGCCCCCTGTTATCGAACGATTCCAGCATAGCTACCGCTGCATGGAAATTGGTCGTGCCCGACAAGACCTCGGCCAATAGTGTTTCTGTATTTTCTGTTTTTTCAGCATCAGGTTCAATATCCGCATATTTCTGAGCGATATATTCCCGGAGGACCTCCCGGGCAACCTGGACGGAGTCTAATTCATATAAGATTTTAGCATAGTTAAACAGCCCATCCGATTTCAATGCCTGATCGAAATCCAGTCTGGACGCTTTAACAAACGCATTCCGTGCACCTTGCTTATCGCCGGTTTCTACGGCAATTTGGCCCAAAGCAATTAACGCGCCCTGATAAAAAGCATCCGGATCTGCCACTTTCTCCAAAATAGAGGATGCTCTTTCGTATTCGCCTGCTAGGTAGGCTATGGAGCCAATCCGGAAATTATCGATATTGCTGCGTGAAGCGTCCGGATGCCGTTCTATCAATTTACTGTAGTAAGCTTGTTTAAATTTGTTTTGTGCAAAATACGTGGCGGCGGCGATCTGCCGCAGCTCGACCGCAAGCGCGTCCCGGTCGATATGCATATCCGGACTACGGCGGATCTTTATGGCATCGGCCAGCATCGGCCGGTAATCCCGTACCACATCGATAGACCCAATAGGCGTTTCCCGTTTCTCACTGGCTTGCCGCTGTTCTGCCTGCTGTTCTTCCTCCTCCTGCGCATACCCCATAACCAGCAAGACTGAAAAGGCCGCCGTAAGCAGATATTTTAGGGAGCTATGGCCGATTCTTTCTTTTAATAACATTGTTCGTCTGTATTTCTGAGCTCTTCCAAACATTTCTTCGCCGAGATGATAAAAACCCAAATTACATTTTTTCATAATCAAATTTACGTATTTATAATCTTTTCACAGAATTGCACAAGGTGCTAACTAAATGCAATTATTCCTTTTTTTTTGGAATAGGAAGGTTCGTAAATGCTGTTTTGATAATCTTAGTAAATAACGAAATGTATTTTGAGAAGCGCTCAATTATTTATGTGATTTGGTTTTCCTGTCGTCTACTAGGATATCTTCCGTTCTTTGTAATTTGAAATTCGGGTAGTAACCTCGCTTTATCGGTATGGAAATATCGTCCAACGTTTCCGGTAGTTCCGCCGCATTTTCCTCTAGAAGACTCCGCTTAATCACCCGATACAAGTCATATTTTGATATACTATATTCGTTGGGATCAAACGGTAAAGCAGTATTAAAATAGCTGTAGAATGTTCGCTCTTTCTTTGTTTCAGGCTGCTGTGTTCTTTCATTGATATATTTCAGGTATTGTGCCGGGTTCTGCTTGATTTTTTTGATCTGTGCCAGGTATACGGCATAGGCAGAGTCGCGTTTTGCACTGAAACGGGAAGCGTTTCTTTTGGCAAAAGTTTCAAATTTCTCGTATTCTACTTTTTTGTAGACTAATTGACTAAGTTCTATTTCAAGGGTATCTTTGGGTTGAGAAATAGCCCCCTTGAAGGAAAGCACTAGTGCTATAAAGATGATATGTTTCATGATCTATTTTTTTATTGTATTTTACGATAATATTCCCTCGATCTATAGGTGGCACCATTGTAATTGTATGTGGGGCTCGTCGAACCATATTCAGAAGGTACATCCCTAGGATGGTGCTGGATGATTTCATATGTGCCCATTTTGCTGCTAATCAGCGTAGCGTTGCCTTGTGGATCCACACCTATAACCTTTCCGGAATGAAGTATTCCCTGACTGCCACCCTGGACGCCTTTATATATCACTACGTCTCCAACCTGAACAGCTCCGATAACCAGCTGCCAGTCACTTTGAGGTAAGCTTATACTGGTCACCCACTTCGGCCATCCATTAGCAGCTTCGGTTGCACTCGCATATTCTGGGCCGAAGGTATAATAATGGCAATTATAAGCATTTTGGTTTGGCACTTGTTCACCATTAACCGTTATGTACATCGGGGTGGTTTCTATGAGGTGATTTGCAAAACTTATTCTCCCCTCATAAAAGCATATATGGGTGGCAGATAAATGTAGTTTATCGTTTGTGGAGACGTATAACTATTGATTGCAAAAAGCTTTAGTAAATCTTTGTCTATTGTACCGGGTTTCATGGGATATAAAAAATTGTCTTGTGCTCTACTCCGATTTGGGCCTAAATAGTATACAACAAAAAAAGGAATAATAAAAGTTGCTCGAGTCTTCTTGCCAAGAAGGGGTAAATAGCTAAACTGTTTAAAAAAACTTAAATCGTTCATAAATTCATAAGCTATGCTATCATTTGTACTGACGGAGTATACCAAAGTTCGCTTTTCGTTTATTTTTTTTACATCTATCTTTATAGCAAACGTATAGAACATTGATGTGTCGTTTATCAACTTCGGTGAATTTTTGAATAAATGCCTATCAAGGCATTTCTCTTGTAGGTTTTTGATATAATTCTTTACGGCTAAAGAATCCTGAGCATGGGAATAGCTTATTGAGCATAGGCTATAGACCAAGAACAGCATTTTTTTTAACATATTACGATTGTTTAATTTTAATCGCATAAGGCGACTCCCTTTAGTGGCTGCCCGTTGGCTCCACTCCCCATATATTGGGCAGAATTTTGAATAATGTCTAATTTATTAATCATTGTACCGTCTTCCATTTCAAAGGAAGATGAATTTATGAAGGCTGCGGTTTGGGATAGGCCAGACCATGCCATAGAAAACCTAAGGGCAAAAAGAGATGAAAATTTTTGCGCTCCCCTTACTCATAGTTGTAAATGATTTTACTCTATCTTGTGAGAACCAAATATAAACAGAAGGTCGAGCCACATTTTTAAATTGAAGCACAAAAATGTGTGGTTTTTCCTTTTCATCGATTAATATATGCTGTTTTCCTTGCGGAAGACTGAATACGGAATAACTTCCCATTGATTATCGTTTTGTAACGCAGATCGCAAAGTGGATAATTGCAAGATTGTCCATTTCACCTTTTCAGACTGTTCTTCTTTTTTAATATCTGTTTCTATGCAAAGATGCTTTTTAATGATGTTTTCAAAGGAAAAGGAACTATTTGAGACGTCATTAAGAAACAATTTCACTTCATTAAGGTCGCAGGAAATAATTGTATTTTTATTTCTAACAAAAGTTGCTGTTAAAAAGGAAATACACATTAAAAAAGAAAATATTATTTTCATACTATAACTACATTAATTTATGGACAGGTCCCATTGTTCCTTATCTTGTTCCCCTCCCCCCATTACCCGAGCCATATGCATGAAAATGACCGAATTTTTATGCTTTAAATTAAAATAAGACAAATAATTCATAATTTATATGCCGGTTTGCGGTAATCGTTGTTCAATATACGATTTTATCTAGGAAAGAGGTTCGCATTTTGCCTAAAATGGGAGAAATAGGTTAAAATATTTGAACCTATCCGTTGTGACGAAGGATTTGAAATGTGAGAGTTTGGATTTAAATATTAAAGCAAAAGCGATTTTAATACCGCTTCTGTAACCGAAGAAAGATTATCTTCGTGTCTAACAACAATAAAGGGCGAGGACATGACTTCCGCAACCGCGGCGTATTTTCGTGCTTAGGAAAACAGCCTAATGGTCATTAAATAAAATATAAACCAAGATGAGTGAACAGAAAATATTAATGTCGGTTTCTGATGTAACGCCAGAAGATATACTCTTTTTGGTAAATGCTAGGAAAGGCTCGACAGGGAACCAGGTGAATCAATTTTTATCCCTGTAGATAGGAAAACGCCGAAAAATTCAATAAATATTGCTTTTAGCGCTAGTTGGTTTTTTGGTGTAGCAGGTATTCAGTGCTTTATGATTAAACAGGTGGGTATGGGTATCGTGTTCTTTTGGTTTTCCTTGCTCCTTGGCAATTCTTTCCAATAATCCGGTTACTGTCGTTGTAGGCATACTGTGGGCAACTTCCACCCCAATGGTCCGCACCGATTGATCGGTATAATATGGGCACGAAGCATCGTATATAATATCCAAAATATTTTGGGCATGAGTTAAATTAACTTCTTCCCCTGGATTAAAACGGTAAATGACACAACTGAAATCAATTCTCAACAATATGGTAGCCGCAACATATTTTCCCAACCTTTGAATATCCTGCTTCGGCAATCTCCAAGTACATAAATATTCTCTAAGACTTTCTGATAACCGGCACGGATACAGTTTTTGTGACCATTTTTGAATTATCGGCAAAAAAGAATATAGTAAAATAATCTTCCCCGAAAATTTGCCTAAACGTAACTTTTAAATTACCTTTGTCTTTGTGAAAGTAAGAGAGGTCATAGCTTTTAAAAACTATTTCGAGGATTTCCTTTTGGGACAACCAAAGAAAGTTCAAGATAAGATTTTTAAAATCATCGAAGCTATTGAAACTCTTGAACGCGTTCCGTCAAACTATTTAAAACATCTGACGGGAACGGATGGATTGTATGAAGCAAGGATTCAACTTGGCTCAAATATCTGGAGGGTGTTCTGTTTTTTTGACGGAGATAAATTGGTTGTTTTAATGAATGGATTTCAGAAAAAAACTCAAAAGACACCCAAGAACGAAATTGAGAAAGCGTTGAAAATAATGGCTGAATATTATGAACAAAAGAACAAAGGCAATGGAAACTAAAAGCTGGAAAGACATAAAGGACAACGTTTACGGAACAATCGGAACTGAAAGGCGCGATGAGCTTGAAAGGGATTTTGAATCTTTTAAGATCGGACTGCTTCTTAAAAAAGCCCGTGAAGAAAAGCAATTGACGCAATCCGAACTTGCCGAATTGGTCGATAAAAAACGTGAATACATTTCGAGGGTGGAAAACAACGGAAGTAATTTAACTTTAAAGACGTTGTTCGACATTGTTGAAAAAGGCTTAGGAGGGAAAGTGAAAATATCGATTGAAATCTGACCTATCCATGAAGTCTGTAAAATCTGAGATCATGATGCTCTTTGATTTTGTAGTCCTTGGTAAGCTGTTTCTTGACAAGAAAATGGTTTGTGTCAAGATACCTCCTTAAATCTTTGTGATGTACACAAATTTTCACATTGTAGGTGCCATCTGCTTTCTTGTGATGTTCAAACACCTTGGCGCTAACGGTTGCTATAATTTTTTTAATTACCACGCGAAAATTTCCGTAACGTATTTGTAACGGTTTTGCGTGAAGTTCAACAAAAAACTATGTAAAACCAGCCGTAGGGGCAATTTGCCCGTGACCGCTTCGCCGACGAAATCGGCTCAGAGAAATGAAAAAAAGCCGCTTCAAAATTTCTTCTGAAACGGCTTTTTGTGCGCCCACCTGGGCTCGAACCAGGGACCAAAAGATTATGAGTCTTCTACTCTAACCAACTGAGCTATAGGCGCGGCAATCTTTTTCGGATTTGCGAGTGCAATTTTACATATTTGTAGGCATATATTAAAATTATTATGCAAAATATTGAAAATATCATCTTTGATTATGGCAATGTGATTTTTAACATCGACTTCGCTCGGGCGCATCGGGCTTTTACTGAATTGGGTGTCAACGACGTTGAAAAAATATTTGCCCATACGGCGCAAAGCGAACTTTTTGATGCTTTTGATATGGGGAAAGTAAGCGCAGCTGAATTTCGGGACGGAATCCGGAAATTATCCGGAAAAAGCGATTTAACCGATGAACAAATCGATCAGGCCTGGAATGCGCTTTTGATAGGCGTGCCACAAGGTAATCACGAATTACTGCTGCAAGTTAAGGATCGATATCGTGCGTTTCTGCTGAGTAATAATAATGAAATTCACTACCAATGGATTATGCAGTACCTGAAAAATGAATATGGATTGGAAGACAACAGCATTTTTTTTGAACAAGATTACTATTCTCATTTAATGGGTATGCGAAAACCAAACCGGGATATTTTTGAATATGTTTTAGAACGGCATAACCTAAAACCTGAAAGCACTTTGTTTATAGACGACAGCCCCCAACATATTGCCACGGCACAGACTTTAGGCTTACAAACCGAACTCATGAAGGCGCCTGATACGATACAAGCGCTCTTGAAGCGAAAGGGAATAGTTAGATAAACTAGCTATTGGAGATCGGCTTTCGGCTATCAGCCCTATTTCGGTTTCAATAGCTGATCGCTGAAGGCCCATTACTTCTTTTTACGCCTTTTCTTTTCCGCCATGATCAAGCCTAACTCGCGTCCCGTTTGGCCTGCCACGGAAGTGTTCTCCTGTGCCCTTCGGAAAAGATAGGGCATCACCGCCTTTACAGGTCCATAGGGCATGTACTTAGCCACATTATAACCTGCTTCAGAAAGATTGAAACTTAAGTTATCACTCATGCCCAATAATTGAGCGAAGTAAATACGCTGATCGTTACGCGCAATTCCTCGTTTATCTATTTCTTCTGCCAATAAGGCGCTGCTATACTCATTATGCGTTCCGGCCATCAGGCCAATTTGGTCGATATGGTCCAAACAGAATTGAATGGCTAAATTATAATCGCGGTCTGAAGACGCCTTATCGGGTTGAATAGGAGAGGGGTATCCCATTTTTTCGGCTCTTTCACGTTCGATTTCCATGTAAGCTCCACGTACAATCTTGGCTCCCAAATAGAAACCGTCAGTTTGCGCTAAATAAAATTCGGCTTTCAGCGCTGCCAACTCATCGTGGCGGTACATTTGATAGGTATTGTACACAATTGCCTTTTCACGGTTGTATTTTTGCATCATCTCCCGCGCTAAATCGTCGATCACATCCTGAATCCAAGTGTGCTCAGCATCGACCAATACGGCAATATTTGCTGTATAGGCTGCTTCACAAATGCTGTTTACCCGCCATTTTACTTTTTCATATTCCGATTTCTCGCTATCCGAAAGTGTTTCATTGGCATTTATTTTGGCCAATAGGTCAAAGCGCCCCAACCCCGTTACCTTGAATACCGAAAAAGGAATATGTTGATCCTTTTTAGCCCGTTCGATGGTTTGTAATGTTTCATCCAACACATGGTCAAAGGCCTCTTCACTTTCTTCCCCCTCTACAGAGTAGTCTAGAATCGTACCAACACCCTGCTTTGCTAATTGCTGTATAGTCGCCTCGCACCCTGCAATGGTCTCTCCTCCACAGAAATGATCGAAAATGGTCTTCCGGATCAAGCCTTTAATAGGCAAGCCAACATGTAATGCGAAATTCGTTATAGGAGGTCCTACTTTGGTTAAAAAATTGCTCGAAATGATTTTAAAGAGCCAATATGCCCGCTCAAGCTCTCCATTGCTCTTGCTGCGGAAAGCAATTTCTGTATTATTAAAAGTGAGCTTTCCCTTCACTTGGGCTTGCTCTTCAGAAGATGAAATCATTCAGCAAACTTAGATATTTTTGTTTTGATATACAATGCACATCACGGGGCTCAGGATAGTTTTACACGGGGTAACAACGGTGTTGAAAATTGCATTTTATTGCAAATAATCTTAGAATTTATGTAGGTTTGGTCGATGATTATTTTTACATTAAAAGACGACCATATTCCCTTGATCCAACTGCTTAAAGCCGTCAATGTCGTCGAAAATGGAGGAGAGGCCCAGGCCGCTGTAAGCAGCGGTTCGGTGCGCTGCAATGGTGAAGTGGAACTGCGAAAACGCTATAAAGTAAAAAGGGGAGATGTCATCGAATTTTTAAAATACAAGATAATGGTTGAATAGCTGTCGGTAATCAGAGATCGGCTATCAGACATCAGCTATCGACCCTATAGACGAAATTGAAAATTAATAAAAATGAAATAAAGCTGAGGGCTAACAGCTAATAGCTAAAAGACCATCGGCTGTATATACGAAATTGAGGTTAATAAAATAAAAATAAAGCTGACGGCTGACGGCTGAAAGCTAATAGCTAATTATGGTTCACGAAATAAAAAGCAATACGTACTCGGTATATTTTGATCAACAACTGAAAGTCTTAGCCGATTTTTTAGATAGAAACAGCTATTCCAAAATTTTCATTCTAACGGATCGAAACACAGGCGAACATTGCCTACCGGTACTGCTGAAGGCGCTGCCTAATTTATCTAATTATGATCTGGTCGAAATAGACCCGGGTGAGGAGAACAAAAATATTGATTTTTGTATCGGTATCTGGAAAATGTTATTAGACTTTGGCGCAGATCGAAAAAGCCTGATGATTAACCTCGGAGGGGGTGTGATTACCGACATCGGCGGTTTTGCTGCCTCTACCTTTAAGCGCGGTATGGATTTTATTCAAGTGCCTACCACCTTGCTCTCGCAAGTTGATGCGTCGGTTGGCGGTAAAACGGGTATCGACATGGATGGTGTGAAGAATATCATCGGCACCTTTACTCAACCCAAAGCGGTATTTATCAGCACAATTTTTTTAAACACACTAGCGGAACGCCAAGTGGTTTCGGGTTTTGCAGAAATGGTAAAACACGGACTCATCTATGATCGGGATTATTTTAATCGATTGCTTACCACTTCTCCTTTGGCGATTGATGAGAAACTCATCTTCCACTCCGTGACCATCAAAAATGCCGTGGTTACCGAAGACCCCACAGAAAAGGGCTTACGCAAGATCCTGAATTTCGGACATACCATTGGACATGCTGTTGAGAGTTATGCTTTAGCCGATGGTACCTTACCTCTATTGCATGGTGAAGCCATCGCTATAGGGATGATCTGCGAGGCTTACCTCTCTCATCGGTTCAATGGAATGGGTAAGGAAGATCTGGATACCATCGTGCAATACATTTACCAGTTATTCCCAGCTTACCATTTCGATGCGGCGATTTATGAATCTTTATTTACGTATATGGTTAACGACAAGAAGAATACCAACGGAAATATAGGCTTTGCCTTGCTTAAACAAATTGGCAAGTGCCAATACGATCATTATTTAGAAAAAGAGGCGATCATGGAAAGCCTTGATTTTTATTGTTCACTTCATAACTAATTAAAAAACCATTTATTCAAATGAAACCTGCATAAATTGCCATAAACAAAAGAGCATGATTAATTTATGCAAGCTTCGTCATCAGTAAACAACAAATCTAATCAGATGAAAAACTTAAATTATGTCTCCTGTTTTATCGTAACTTTTTGTTTCGTACTTGTTTTTGCTGCTTGCAATGCAGGAGGTTCAACTCCGAGTGAAAAAGATAACCCTGCTATCCTTGTCTTTTCAAGAACCAATGGATTTCGTCATGAATCGATAGAAAAGGGGCTGGAGACCATTGAACAACTGGGCAAAGAAAATAACTTTGCGGTGGAACATACAGAAGATAGTACCTTCTTTACACCTGATCGCTTGAAGCAATTTAAGGCCGTCGTCTTTTTGAGTACTACCGGAGATATTCTCAATGAAGAAGAACAAGCAGCCCTAGAACAGTATATACATAATGGAGGTGGTTTTGTCGGAATCCATGCAGCAGCCGATACGGAATACGGTTGGCCTTGGTACAACAAACTGGTTGGCGCTTGGTTTTTAAGTCACCCTAAACAACAGGAAGCAACCATTTTGGTTGTCGATAAAAAGCATGAGTCCACCAAGCATTTAGCAGATACTTGGAGAAGATGGGACGAGTGGTATAACTATAAGAATCTTAATCCCGAAGTTCATGTACTGATGAAATTGGATGAAAAAAGTTATACAGGAGGCGAAAACGGAGATAACCATCCCATAGCGTGGTATCACGATTTTGAGGGAGGAAGGGCTTTTTATACCGGATTGGGACATACCGAGGAGAGCTATGATGATCCCGCTTTTATAAAACACCTACTAGGTGGAATTAAGTACGCGATGGGGAACTATTAGTTATTGGTAGCAGTGGCAGCGGCAGGGGCATGAAAGAATGCTAAAACTGCTACTGCAACTGCTACTTTTAATAAAACATTATATCAAGTACTCGAATAAGGTCTGATCACTGTTGATCTCTTTGAAATCGAATCGATGATCGCGCATGCGCTGCAATAAAGCATCGTAGTCTTCTACCCTTTGTAGCTCAATGCCAACCAATGCCGGACCCCGTTCCCTTTCTGTCTTTTTAATAAATTCAAAACGGGTAATATCGTCTTGTGGGCCTAACACTTCGGTTACAAATAATTTCAAAGCGCCGGGGCGTTGAGGGAAACGGACCAGAAAATAATGTTTAAGCCCCTCATACAATAAGGACATCTCCTTGATTTCCGCCATGCGGTCGATGTCATTATTTCCGCCACTAACGATACAAACCACTTTTTTGCCTTTTATTCTATCTTTAAAGAGATCCAACGCGGCTACCGATAAGGCTCCTGCCGGTTCAGCAACAATAGCGTCTTCATTGTAAAGCCGCAAAATGGTAGTACAGATCTTACCTTCCGGAACAAGTGCCATTTCATCGAGCAGTTCTTGGCAATATCGATAAGTAAGCTCGCCAACGCGTTTCACCGCCGCTCCATCTACGAAACGATTGATGCTATCCAAGGTAACCGGATGTTTCTGGTTTAACGCCATTTTCATACTTGGAGCACCTTCGGGTTCCACTCCCCAAAGCTGTATTGCCGGGTTTTGCGCATGGAGGTAATAACTCACGCCAGAGGCTAGTCCACCACCTCCAATAGGGAGTATCACTACCTCGGTATCGGGTAAATCCTGTAAAATTTCTACACCTACAGTACCTTGGCCTTCAATAATGGCCAAATCATCAAAAGGAGGGATGAAGGTCATGTTATGGACTGCAGTATATTGTAAGGCCTCTGCCAGACAATCATCAAAAGTATCGCCAACCAAAACGATTTTTACGAAGCCCTTTCCGAACATTTCCGTTTGGCTAACTTTTTGTTTCGGGGTAGGGCTGGGCATAAAAATTACACCCTGGATACCTAATTTTTTACAAGAATAAGCCACGCCCTGTGCATGGTTGCCCGCACTGGCACATACTACGCCATTAGTTAGCAATGCCGGAGAAAGGCCACTTATTTTATTGTACGCACCACGCAGTTTATACGAACGAACAATTTGTAAATCTTCCCGTTTCAGGTAGATATCCGCTTCGTAACGTTCAGAAAGCCGGGCATTATATTGTAGGGGAGTCCGGGTAACGACATCTTTTATGCGTTCCAGCGCGGCCGCCGAGTCGATCTGTTGTTCCTCAATTATCATCTTTATTGTTTTAGGAAGTGCTAGGCTTCCACTTTCATCAATTCTTTTAGATCTTCATCGCTGATCTGTTTCTTCTGGTCAGCTAAATCCAAAAAGCGCGTATATATCTCCGCTAAACGTTCTTTATCTAAGGTAAAACCCAATTTTTCCAAGTGGTGCTTTAACGCATGGCGTCCACTGCGAGCGGTTAAGATGATATCTGCCTCGGATAAACCGACATCCTCCGGCTTGATGATTTCGTAATTCTCGCGATGTTTCAAAAATCCATCCTGATGAATTCCAGAACTATGGGCAAAAGCATTACGGCCAACAATCGCTTTATTGGGCTGCACCGGCATATTCATCATTCGGCTTACTTTTTGGCTGATCTGTGTAAAGAGTTTGCTGTTGATGTTGGTGCTCAAATGCAGGCTTTGCTTATGTACTTGCATGATCATCGCCACTTCTTCCAAGGAAGTGTTCCCTGCACGTTCGCCAATCCCATTGATGGTGCATTCGATCTGACGGGCGCCATGCTGCACTCCTGCAATGGAGTTAGCTGTCGCCAGGCCCAAGTCGTTGTGGCAGTGCACTGAAATGATGGCCTGATCAATATTTTTTACATGTTCTTTTAAAAACTGGATTTTTGAGCCGTACTGGTCGGGTAAGCAATAACCATTGGTGTCGGGGATATTCACCACGGTTGCTCCGGCTGCAATGACGGCCTCTACCATTTTGGCTAAATATTCAATGTCGGCGCGGCCAGCATCTTCTGCGTAGAACTCCACATCCTCTACATATTTCTTCGCATGCTTTACCGCCGCTATTGCCCGCTCTAAAATTGCTTCGCGAGTGCTGTTGAATTTATATTGAATATGCATGTCCGATGCACCGATACCCGTATGGATTCGCGGGCGCTTGGCATATTTCAAAGCGTCTGCAGCAACATCGATATCGTTCTCATTGGCCCGGGTAAGCGCACAGATAATCACCTCGTTAACGGCCTTGGAAAGCTCGACAACACTTTGGAAGTCGCCTGGGCTGGATACAGGGAATCCCGCCTCAATGATATCTACACCCAGCTGTTCTAAATCCCGGGCAATTTCAATTTTCTCAGGAGTCGTTAACTGACACCCCGGCACTTGCTCTCCATCACGAAGCGTAGTGTCGAATATGTATAAATGATTGGGATTATGTAACATAGCTTTAAATTAAAAAGTAAAAATTCAAAATTACAATAGCTTTTTGCTTTCAGTTATCGGCTAATACCCTAAAGCCTAATGGCTAAAAGCTAATAGCTGCTTCAACACCTGCTCACCCATTTCGTTCGTGCCTAGTATCAAGGTTGGATCTGTCTGTCCATCTGCGATATCAGCAGTACGATAACCCATTTTTAACACTTGGGCTACTGCATCGGTAACTTTTGTTGCTTCTTCCTTTAGGCCAAAAGCGATTTCCAACATGAGCGCCGCAGATAAAATCGAAGCTAAAGGATTCGCCTTATTTTGGCCGGCAATATCGTGTGCAGAACCATGGATCGGCTCGAAGAAACCGGTACTGTCACCAATAGAAGCGGAGGCCAGCATACCCATTGATCCGGCAATTTGAGAGGCTTCATCCGTCAGGATATCGCCGAACAAGTTAGCCGTGAGCACGACGTCAAATTTCTTCGGGTTTTTCACCAGTTGCATAGCCGCATTATCGATAAACATGTGCTCGGTTTCTACATCTGGATAATTTTTCGCCACCTCTTGAACTACTGCTCTCCATAAACGGGAGGTTTCCAGCACATTGGCCTTATCCACCGAACATAGGCGCTTCTGTCTTGCCCGTGCTGCCTCGAAAGCCTTAATAGCGATACGCTCTACCTCATAGCGGTTGTAATTCATCAAATCGGAGGCAAAATTGCCATCTTCAGCACGTGTCTTTTCTCCGAAATATACGTCGCCTGTCAGTTCCCGGAAGAAGAGGATGTCGGTACCTTTTAAAACCTCAGGCTTTAAGCTAGAAGCACTTAAAAGTTCGTCAAAGAGTAAGATGGGGCGTAAATTAGCATATAGGCCCAGTTCTTTCCGAATTTTCAGAAGCCCTTGTTCCGGCCGTACTTTGGCACTCGGATCGTTATCGTATTTGATATGACCGATGGCACCAAACAAAATGGCATCTGAAGTTTTGGCCTTAACTAACGTTTCATCCGGTAACGGATTTCCCGTCGCTTCAATAGCTGTATGGCCCATAATGGCCTCATCGAACACAAATTCATGTCCGCCAGCTTCCGCTACTCCTTCCAATACTGCTTTTCCCCATTGGGTAACCTCTTGCCCTATTCCGTCCCCCGCTATGACCAATATGTTTTTTTTCATTTTTTTTACTTTAGCTTTCGGATATCGGCTTCATCCCCTTTCAAAAGCTGATTTCTGATTAGCCGATAGCCGTTAAACAAACGCTCTTGTTAATTCGTACGCTTCTATTTTTTCTTTATTGCTCAAAATATAATCGATATCATCATAGCCGTTTATTAAACAGGCCTTCTTATATGGATTAATTTCAAACGATTCACTTTCTCCTGTAGCAACCAAGGTTATTTTTTGTTGTTCGAGATCAACTTCCACTTGCGAAGAAGGATCTGCCTCAGCCGCCGCAAAGATCTTTTGTAGAAATCCTTCCGAAACCTGAACGGGCAGTAAACCGTTGTTCAGGGCATTTCCCTTAAAGATATCGGCAAAGAAACTGCTGACTACCACGTCAAACCCATAATCGGAAATAGCCCACGCTGCGTGCTCGCGACTACTGCCGCAGCCAAAGTTCTTACCACCAACTAATATTTTACCCTTATGCGTATCATCATTCAGCACAAATCCTGGAATTGGCTGGTTGTTACTATCGTAGCGCCAATCGCGAAAAAGATTCTCACCAAAACCCTCGCGGGTTGTCGCTTTTAAAAAACGAGCCGGAATAATTTGATCGGTATCGATATTCTCCGTTTGGATCGGTACGATAGACGATTGAATATATGTAAATGTTTTTGTTGCCATCTTTCTCGTTGTTCGTCGTTCGTTGTTCGTTTTTTATCCACCAACAACTAACAACTAATAACCATAAACTAAATTAACTCCCTCACATCGGTTACTTTACCGGTTACTGCTGCGGCAGCGGCCATTAATGGGCTTGCCAAAAACGTACGCGAATTGGGGCCTTGACGTCCCTCGAAATTCCGGTTCGATGTGGAAATGCAGTATTTGCCTGCCGGTATTTTATCTTCGTTCATGCCTAAACATGCGCTGCATCCTGGCTCGCGTAAGCCAAAACCGGCTGCTTCAAATATTTTATCTAGACCTTCATTTTTGGCTTGCTTTTCTACTTGCTTCGATCCAGGTACCACCCAAACGGTTACATTGTCTGCTTTCCGTTTGCCTTTGATAAAGTCGGCCACCTGACGCAAGTCCTCTATTCTCGAATTGGTACAGCTGCCGATAAACACATAGTCCACAGGATGACCTAAGATGGGGGTATTATCTTGTAAGCCCATGTATTGTAAGGACTTTTTATAGCTGATCTGCTCCTGTTTGTCAAAATTGGAAGAAGCCGGAATAATTTCTTTTACGCCTATACCCATGCCCGGATTGGTGCCGTAGGTAATCATCGGTTGAATGTCTTCGGCACGGAAGTTCAACACCTGATCGAATTCGGCGTCTTCATCAGAATACAGGGTCTTCCAATAGGCGAGCGCTTTATCCCATTCCTCTCCTTTCGGAGCAAATTCGCGTCCTTTTACATAGTCAAAAGTAGTTTCGTCGGGAGCGATCAGTCCGCCCCGGGCCCCCATTTCGATACTCATGTTACAGATGGTCATCCGGCCTTCCATACTCAGGGAACGGATCGTATCACCGGCATATTCCACAAAATAACCGGTTCCACCTGCAGCAGAGATTTGGGAAATGATATATAGGATAATGTCTTTTGCCCCAACACCCTTTTGAAGGATTCCGTTTACCTCGATCTTCATCCGCTTCGGGCGTTGCTGTAACAGGCATTGCGTAGCCATAACCTGTTCAACTTGCGAAGTGCCGATGCCAAAGGCTATCGATCCAAAAGCGCCGTGTGTAGAGGTATGGCTATCCCCGCATACGTAGGTGCCGCCCGGTCGAGTGATGCCCAGTTCTGGCCCTATTACATGTACAATGCCTTGATAGGGGTGGCCCAATCCATATAATTCAATGCCAAATTCTTTGCAGTTTTTGGTGAGCATATCCACCTGTAGTCGGGATAATTCTTCTTTTATAGGTTGATCTTGATGTAAAGTGGGAACATTGTGATCAGCAGTGGCAACGGTTTGTTTTGGTCGGAATACCGGAATACCACGCTGGCGTAAGCCGTTGAAAGCCTGAGGACTGGTTACTTCATGGATGAAGTGGGTATCGATATATAAAATATCGGGAAAACCCTCCTGGCTACTGACGACATGCGCGTCCCAAATTTTATCAAATAATGTTTTTCCCATGTTGTTTTTCTCTACTCCTCTTATATTATTTTAGTCATTATCGATAATCGATACGGCTAAATTACGGTTTTTTGCAAATTAAACGAGGCCTGCAATAGACACTCGTTATCGAATAACCCTCCTGGTTATAACCGCATTAACCAAGAGGGTGGTTGGTATGATGATTTATTAAACAGTTTCAGGTTGGTTTTCCGGACGTAAGCTACGTACCGCTTTTCCAGCCTGCCACATTTCGCTTTCACGCAGTTCTTTTAATTCGGCTTCCAATTTTTCGCGGTAGTCGGGCTGACTGTTGCTGTCGATCGAACGTTGCGATTCTTTACCAGTAGCGACACTTTCATATAATTCTTTAAATACAGGAGCCGTTGCATCGCGGAATTTCTTCCACCAATCCAAGGCGCCGCGTTGTGCCGTAGTGGAGCAGTTGGCATACATCCAATCCATTCCGTTTTCAGCTACTAGAGGCATTAGCGACTGGGTTAATTCTTCAACGGTTTCATTGAAAGCTTCAGAAGGAGAGTGCCCCTTATCGCGTAATACCTGATATTGTGCTGCAAAAATACCTTGAATAGCACCCATCAACGTACCACGTTCTCCCGTCAAATCAGAAAATACCTCCTTTTTAAAGTCGGTTTCGAAAAGATAACCGCTTCCAACTGCGATACCCAAAGCGATTACACGTTCCCTAGCCTTGCCTGTAGCATCTTGATAGATGGCGTAGCTGGAGTTTAAACCTCTGCCCTGTAAAAACATGCGGCGTAGGGAAGTTCCCGAACCTTTTGGTGCTACCAAAAATACATCCACATCAGCAGGGGGGATAATGCCGGTTTGCTCGTTAAAGGTAATACCGAAACCATGAGAGAAATAAAGCGCTTTTCCCTTGGTAAGGTGTTTTTTTACCGTTGGCCAAAGCTCTATCTGAGCCGCATCGCTTAATAGGTAACAGATAATCGTCCCTTTTTCCAATGCTTCCTCGATTTCAAATAGGGTTTCGCCAGGTACAAATCCGTCGGCCACTGCCTTATCCCAGGTTTTAGAATTTTTACGTTGTCCTACAATGACGTTGATGCCATTGTCTTTTTGATTCAAAGCTTGTCCTGGACCTTGTACACCATATCCAATTACCGCTACGGTTTCGTTTGCCAGTACTTCCTGTGCGCGCTGTAACGGGAACTCTTCGCGTGTTACGACTTCTTCTATTGTTCCTCCGAAATTAATCTGTGCCATTTTTTTTGTTTTTATTTAATAGTTATATAGGTATTAGCCCTTAGGTTTTAGCTAATGACTTTTAATTTTATTTTAAATGCTATCAGCTATCGGAAATCAGTAACCAGCTTTAGCTAATACAACAGAAATAAAGCCGAAAGCCGATGGCTGATCACTGACAGCTAAATAAGCTACATACTAAATACTTTATCCTGCTTATCAAGATACTCGTTTTCTACTACTCCCTGTGCGGGTTCGGCTTCTTCAAATTCCTTCAACTTTTTGTGGAAACCTTCGCTATCTTTTATGATCGCTATACGTGCGCTCCGTACAAATTCAATCAGGTTATACTGAGCAAGTGCTTCCGTCAATTTGTCGATTTCTTCCCGATGTCCGGCTGTTTCGAAAACCGTATAATCATTGCGAATCACTACAGCATGCGCACCATATTCCCGAAGTAAGCGTTCAATAGGGGCTTTTTCTGCAACGATATTAGTCGATACCTTATAAAGTGCCTGTTCTTGCCAGATCACTTCGTCATTGGTATTGTAATAGGCCTTTAACACCTCTACTTGCTTTTCAATTTGGCGGCAAAGTTTCCGCACTACCTCTTCCGATTCATTGATGACGATGGTAAAACGATGTATACCCTGCGCCTCCGAAGGGGAAGTATTCATGCTTTCAATGTTAATTTTACGGCGAGAGAAAATGATTGCAATCCGACTGATCATGCCTATCGTATTCTCCGTATATAAGGTGATGGTATATTCTTGCTTTTCCATTTTGCTACTTTTTTGCTTCTCCTGTTTGTAGGTAATCTTTTCGCTTTCTGCTTTACAGCTTTTCGCTTTTAAATTTACTTCAACCGAATCTCACTGACACTGCTTCCTTGGGGAACCATAGGAAACACATTGTTTTCTTTACCCACCATGACTTCTAACAGGTAAGCGCCATCATGATCCAGCATTTCCTGTAGCGCGGCTTTCAGTTCTGACCGTTGATCTACCCGTTTACCTGGGATGTAATAGCCTTTAGCTACGGCTACGTAATCCGGACTGGTGATGTTCACAAAGGAGTACCGTTTGTCGTGGAAAAGCTGTTGCCATTGGCGTACCATGCCCAAAAACTGGTTGTTCAAAATCAGGATTTTGACTTTAGCGCCAAACTGCATGATTGTGCCCAGTTCCTGTATCGTCATTTGAATACCTCCATCGCCTATAATAGCTACAACCGTACGTTCCGGGGCGCCATACCAAGCGCCAATAGCAGCCGGTAAACCAAATCCCATCGTACCTAAACCGCCAGAAGTGACATTGCTCTTCGATTGCTTAAAGCGGGCATAGCGACAAGCTACCATTTGATGTTGCCCAACATCGGTTACAATAACCCCATCGTCATGCGTTAATTCATTGAGTATATGGATTACTTCACCCATGGTCATTTCTCCCTCGTTGGGGTTCAGCTCATCCTGTATGACTTCTTTTACCTCTTCGTTTTCAAGCGTACGGAATTTGGCCAGCCATTCTTCATGCTTGTTTTCTTTAACCATTGCCGTAAGCAAGGGGAGCGTTTCTTTACAGTCGCCCCATACGGGTACGGTTGCTTTTACATTCTTATCAATTTCAGCGGGGTCAATGTCCAAATGGATCACTTTTGCCTGTTTTGCATATTTATCCAACCGGCCAGTAACCCGATCATCAAAGCGCATACCTATTGCGATCAATACATCGCACTCATTGGTTAATACGTTAGGCGCATAATTGCCGTGCATGCCAAGCATACCTACATTCAACGGATGATCTGAAGGTAAGGCGCTGAGTCCCATGATCGTCCAGGCAGAAGGAATGCCCGTTTTTTCAATAAATGCCTGAAACTCTTTTTCGGCTTTACCTAAAATAACCCCTTGACCAAATAAGACGAAAGGCTTTTTCGCTTCGTTGATCAACTCAGCGGCTTCCTCAATGTATTGTTTACGCACAATGGGAGCAGGGCGATAACTCCTGATATGCGTGCAGGGCTTATATCCCAAATAGTTGAATAATTGAAATTGTGCATTTTTGGTAATGTCAATAAGTACCGGGCCCGGACGACCTGTGCGGGCAATATAAAAGGCCTTGGCCAAGGCCATCGGGATCTCACTGGCATCGGTTACCTGATAGTTCCATTTCGTTACCGGAGTAGTGATATTGATTACATCTGTTTCCTGAAAAGCATCGGTTCCCAGCAGGTGCGCAAAAACCTGTCCGGTAATACAGACGATTGGGGTGCTGTCGATCTGTGCGTCGGCTAAGCCGGTTACCAGATTGGTAGCGCCCGGGCCACTGGTAGCGAATACAACACCCGTTTTTCCTGAAGTGCGTGCATAACCTTGAGCGGCATGGATGCCTCCTTGTTCGTGACGGACCAGAATATGCTTAAGCCTATCGTTATAATCATATAACGCATCATATATAGGCATAATGGCTCCTCCAGGATAACCAAAAATGGTATCCACTCCTTCCGCTATCAGCGCCTCCAATACAGCTTGCGAACCCGATAATTGTTTCGGCTTTGTCTGCCCTTCCTGGGCTTGCTGTGTCGTGTCTTTCGTGATTTCCAGTGTATTCATTTTTTTAGTATTGAGTATTGCGTATTGAGTACTGAGTATTGCGTATTGAGATCCCAATCTCACTACCCTTACCTCTTTTTTTCCTTACTCGCTTTCCGCTTTATAGCTTTCCACTTTATAGCTTTCCACTTTATAGCTTTCCGCTCTATTCGTCTGTAACACATCCTTTTGCCGCGTTGGAAACTGATTTGGCATATTTGTAAAGTACGCCTTTACTTACCTTTAATGCCGGTTGTTTCCAATTTCTTCTTCTTTCGGCAATGATCTCATCGCTTACCTGCAAGTTTATCGTATTATTGACGGCGTCGATTTCAATAATGTCATCATTTTCCACCAAACCGATTAAACCGCCCTCATAAGCTTCTGGCGTAATATGGCCTACTACGAAACCATGGGTTCCGCCACTAAAACGACCATCTGTAATCAGTGCTACGCTTTTGCCTAAGCCTGCGCCGATGATAGCCGAAGTTGGTTTTAACATCTCAGGCATACCGGGAGCCCCTTTAGGTCCTTCATTTTTGATCACAACAACGTCGCCCGGTTTCACTAGTCCGTTGGCTAAACCTTCGATTAGTTTTTTCTCGCCGTCAAATACTCTCGCTGGTCCCACAAAACGTTCCCCTTCTTTTCCTGAAATCTTGGCTACACTGCCGCCTTCGGCCAGATTACCATATAAAATTTGCAAATGCCCCGTTGGTTTGATTGGATTGTCCAACGTCTGAACAATCGGTTGTGCCTTAACGTTAATGGGCTCAACATCCGAAAGGTTTTCTGCCAATGTCTTTCCGGTAACAGTTAAACAATGGCCATGCAATAAGCCCTCATTAAGTAAATACTTCATCACAGCAGGAACACCTCCATATTGATGCAGGTCTTGCATTAAATATTTTCCACTCGGCTTAAAGTCGGCTAAAACGGGTGTAGTATCGCTCATCCGTTGAAAGTCGTCTTGCGTAATTTCCACACCCACACTTTTTCCTATAGCAATAAAGTGAAGTACGGCATTGGTACTTCCGCCAAGTACAACAATTACCCGTAATGCGTTTTCGAATGCTTCGCGGGTCATGATATCGCTCGGTTTGATATCCCGTTCCAAAAGGATACGGATATATTTGCCAACTTCGAGGCACTCCTTCCTTTTATCTTCGCTTACGGCCGGATTAGAAGAAGAATAGGGTAAACTCATGCCCAAAGCTTCAATGGCTGCAGCCATAGTGTTAGCGGTGTACATGCCGCCACACGCTCCCGCTCCAGGGCAGGTATGTTTGATCACGCCAATGAAATCCTCCTCCGAAATTGTTCCGGCTATTTTTTTACCCAAAGCTTCAAAAGCCGAAACTATATTGAGATCTTCTCCCTTATAGTGTCCGGGAGCAATGGTTCCTCCATATACCATAATGGAAGGTCGGTTTAACCTGCCCATTGCCATAATCGAACCAGGCATGTTTTTATCGCAGCCCGGGATGGCAATTAAACCATCATAGTATTGCCCGCCACAGACGGCTTCAATACTGTCTGCGATGATGTCCCGGCTCACCAACGAATAACGCATACCGTCAGTACCGTTGCTCATACCATCGCTTACACCAATGGTGTTAAATACTAAACCCACTAAATCACGGTCCCATACCCCTTGTTTCACCACCTGGGCCAGATCATTTAAATGCATATTGCACGTATTGCCATCATATCCCATACTGGCAATTCCTACTTGTGCCTTACTCATATCGGCATCCGTTAATCCGATACCATAAAGCATAGCCTGAGCAGCAGGTTGTGTTTTATCTTGCGTTAAAACCTTGCTGTATTTGTTGAGTTCAGTTGTTTGTTCAGTTAGCATTTGTTTTAGTCTTATTAGTCGCTATGGATATTATTCCCTCAAAAATATTAGAGATAAGCGTTTCATTTTTTCTTGGCCTTATCGTTTTCCCAAGGTAGTAGCTTAAACTTAGAACGGCAATAGCTAATCGAATTTTGTTCAATTTGATATAAAATTTTTTGCATAGGCTCATTGTTAAAATTTTATTTGGAATTGATTGTTTTTTCTGCTGTTTTAATGTATGGTAAATAGACTAAAACCCAATTTGGTATACGGTACAAAACTATGCTTGCATAGTAAAAATTGCCGAATTTCTTCTTAAAATAGCTCGATGAAAGGAGGAAATTGAAAAAAATAAGGCCCGGTAAACTACTTTACCGGGCCTGAAAAGAAGTGTGTTCTTCCTTATTTTTTTTCTAACACGCCTTCGGCAAGTAAGGTGATCTTATTGTTCAAGACTTCAATGACACCTCCTTTAATAGCAACAACCTGTTCTTCTTTATTTATTCTAATCGTTACATTCCCGTCTTCCAAAGTGGAAATAATAGGTGCGTGATCTTTTAAAATTTCAAAAGATCCTGCACTGCCCGGAACAGTAACGGAATGCACCTGCCCGCTAAATATGGCCTCATCTGGCGTGATGATATTCAGTTCTATCATAATATCGTACGGTATAATAGGTATGGATTATGGCCGTTAGGCAATCGTTCTGATCATACCTTATACTACATGTTAATTAAGCATTTGCTTCTTCTAATAGTTTTTTGCCTTTTTCTATGGCGTCTTCTATGCTGCCAACTAAGTTGAACGCTGCTTCAGGGTACTCATCTACTTCGCCATCCATAATCATGTTAAAGCCTTTGATGGTATCTTTGATATCAACCAGTACACCTTTTAAACCGGTAAACTGTTCGGCCACGTGGAAAGGTTGTGATAAGAAACGTTGTACCCGACGTGCTCTGGAAACGACTAATTTATCTTCTTCGGAAAGTTCATCCATACCGAGGATGGCGATAATGTCTTGTAATTCTTTATAACGTTGCAATATTTCTTTTACACGTTGGGCGGTATTGTAATGTTCGTCGCCTAAAACAGTGGGGCTAAGGATACGTGAAGTAGAATCCAGTGGATCTACTGCCGGATAAATCCCTAACTCGGCAATTTTACGTGAAAGCACCGTAGTGGCGTCTAAGTGGGCAAATGTAGTGGCCGGAGCAGGGTCAGTCAAGTCATCCGCCGGTACATATACGGCTTGTACAGAAGTGATAGAGCCTCTTTTGGTTGAAGTAATGCGTTCCTGCATCAAACCCATTTCAGTGGCCAGGGTAGGTTGGTAACCCACCGCCGAAGGCATACGGCCTAGAAGAGCCGATACTTCGGAGCCGGCTTGTGTAAAACGGAAAATATTATCAATGAAGAAAAGAATATCTTTACCTGCACCTTCACCATCACCGTCGCGGAAATATTCGGCAATAGTTAAGCCTGATAAGGCCACCCGTGCACGGGCTCCCGGAGGCTCATTCATTTGTCCGAATACGAAAGTAGCCTTCGAATCTTTTAATGCTTCGGTATCGATTTCTGCCAAGTTCCATTCACCTTTCTCCATGCCTTCCATAAAATGATCGCCATACTTGATAATGCCTGATTCCAACATCTCCCGTAATAAGTCGTTACCTTCACGCGTACGCTCACCAACACCGGCAAATACCGACAATCCAGAATAGGCTTTCGCGATATTGTTGATCAATTCCTGAATCAATACCGTTTTGCCCACACCGGCACCGCCAAATAATCCGATTTTTCCACCTTTGGCATAAGGCTCTAAAAGATCGATTACTTTAATCCCGGTAAAAAGCACTTCAGTTTCTGTAGATAAATCTTCAAATTTCGGAGGCTGATTGTGAATAGGACGACCGTTTGTTTTGTCCAAATCTTTGATGCCATCAATAGCATCTCCAACAACGTTGAAAACACGGCCTTTTATGTCATCGCCAATAGGCATTTTAATGGGGGCCCCAGTATCTATAACAGGCATTCCACGAACCAGACCATCGGTAGAATCCATGGCGATAGTACGTACCCGTTCTTCTCCTAAATGCTGCTGAACTTCCAAAACAATACGTTGACCGTTTGCTTTTTCAATTTCCAAGGCGTCGAAAATCTTCGGTAATTTGGCGTCCCCACCAAAGCTGACGTCTACGACTGGACCGATTATTTGCGCTATTTTTCCCGTGTTGGACATATAAAAAACAATGTTTTATTTAAATATTAATGTTAACCTACAGATTTATTGCCATTTATGGCTTTTTTTATTCGGACTGCAAAAATACGCTTTATAGTGGAATATCAAATACTTATGTAAAAGAAATTTTATAATTGTATACCAAATGGTCTGGAGTGAAAATCGTCAAATGCGAACACTTGTGATCATTTGCTGTTAATGTATCGCAGGGAATAATATTATTCCTAAATTGGCTGCCAATTAATCATACATCATAATAGGAATAACCGGAAAAACGGAGATGAAACGGATATTAGTAACAGGCAGCAATGGACTTTTAGGCCAAAAAATTACCGATGCAATGCTCTCCGATGATAGCTGCACCTATATTGCTACATCAAAAGGTGTAAATCGGCATCCCGTACAAACAGGTTATACCTATGTTCCCATGAATATTTTGGTAGAAGCGGAAGCTAGACAGGTGATTGAAACTTATCGACCTGATGTGTTGATTAACACGGCAGCGATGGCGAACGTAGATGCCTGTGAGCGCGACCCGGAAGGAAGCTATAAAATGAATGTAGAGGCGGTGTCGAACCTTGTTAAACTGTGCGAAGAGTATCAGATTCATCTGATCCATTTGTCGACCGATTTTGTATTTGATGGAGAGCAAGGTCCTTATGACGAAAAAGATGAACCTAATCCGTTAAATACCTATGGAAAACACAAATTGGAAGCGGAAAAAAAGCTGGCCGGTGCGTCTTGTCCGTGGACCGTTGTCCGTACCATTTTAGTTTATGGTGTATTGCAGGATATGAGTAGGTCGAATATTGTGTTATGGGCAAAACAAGCACTGGAAAAGGGGCAGAAAATTACGGCTGTAAACGATCAATGGCGCATGCCTACCCTAGCAGAGGATTTGGCGGCAGCTTGTTTAACTGTAGCTAAAAGACAAGCAGAGGGTGTTTTTCATATTTCCGGGAAAGATTTGTTCAGTATTTGCGAAATGGTAGACGCCGTGGCTGAACATTGGCAATTGGATTCTTCCTTCATCTGTAAAGAACCTTCGGCCGTGCTGAAACAGGATGCCCGTCGCCCCAAACGTACCGGATTTATTCTTGATAAAGCTTATGAAAAGCTGGATTATATGCCGCACAGCTTCGTTGATGGGTTGGAATTGATAAAACAGCAACTCAAAACACTATCCTCCGAACAGAAATAGAAAGAAATATTTTTTTATGAACCTAAAAAAGAGTAACTTGCTGCTAGCCTAAAAGCTTCACGTTTATTAACTCATATTGATTTGACTATGGAACCAGCTCTTTCTCCTATATTGATGATTGTCGGTGCTGTTGTAGCACTCTTTATTTTACTTTATATCTTGCCCATTAATTTGTGGTTTACCGCCCAATTATCTGGAGTTAGGATTAATCTCCTGAACTTAGTTTTAATGCGGTTGAGAAAGGTATCTCCATCTTTGGTCGTCAATGCCATGATTACTTCTACCAAGGCCGGATTAAATATTACTTCCAATGATATTGAAACCCACTATTTGGCTGGAGGAAATGTAAATAGCGTGATTAAGGCTTTGATTTCAGCAGATAAGGCGAATATTCCCTTGGATTTTAAATTGGCTACGGCTATTGATTTGGCCGGGCGGGATGTTTTCGACGCCGTACAGATTTCGGTAAATCCAAGGGTTATCAATACCCCTCCTGTAGCTGCTGTAGCTAAAGATGGCATTCAATTGATTGCGAAAGCAAGGGTTACGGTTCGGGCTAATATTAATCAACTCGTAGGAGGTGCCGGTGAAGAAACGATTTTAGCTAGGGTTGGCGAAGGTATTGTAACTACCATCGGATCGGCGGCAAATCACAAGGAAGTCATGGAAAATCCAGATAAAATTTCGAAAACCGTTTTAGGTAAGGGACTAGACAGCGGAACTGCTTTTGAAATTCTTTCCATCGATATTGCGGATATTGATATTGGTGAAAATGTGGGCGCAAAATTGCAAACCGATCAGGCCGAAGCGGATTTAAAAGTGGCGAATGCGCGAGCAGAAGAGCGACGGGCCATGGCGGTTGCTAACGAACAGGAGATGCGGGCCAAAGCACAGGAGGCCCGTGCGAAAGTTATCGAAGCGGAATCTCAAATCCCTTTGGCTATGGCAGAGGCTTTTAAAAATGGAAACTTAGGGATTATGGACTATTATAAAATGCAAAATATTCAGGCGGATACGGATATGCGCGAGTCCATTGCCAAACCGGGGGAAGGTAAAGGGAAGGGAAAGTAAATCGGTTGCGAGTTACCAGTACCAGTTACTCTCGTAACTGGTAACTTAATTTCCGGTTAACATTCCGTATCTTTGTACTTCAATGAGTGCTGCAAACAAACCTATTGCCGATCAGGATGTGCTGTACGAAGACAACCATCTTATTGCGATAAACAAACGCGCAGGAGATATTGTACAGGTAGATGATACCGGGGACCAACCTTTAGATGAAAAGGTGAAACAATACCTGGCTAAAAAATACAATAAGCCAAACGGTGCTTTTCTCGGTGTAGTGCACCGTTTAGATCGTCCGGTGAGTGGGGTAATCTTGTTTGCCAAAACAAGCAAGGCGCTTGATCGTATTAACCGCATGTTTAAAAATAGGGATATGAACAAGACCTATTGGGCCGTGGTTCGCAGTAAACCGCAGCTTACCGAAGGCGTCTTGGTACATTGGCTGGTAAAGAACGCCAAAAAAAATGTAACGAAGGCGTATGATCATGAGGTAAAAGGTAGTTTAAGGGCAGAACTGAGCTATAAGCTGATCGGTTCGCTCGATGGCTATTACCTATTGGAGGTAAAACCGGTTACGGGAAGACCTCATCAGATCAGGGTCCAATTAGCAACGCTCGGTTGCCCAATAGTAGGCGATAATAAATATGGCTACCCTAGGGGAAGCTTAAAAAAAAGTATTTGCTTACATGCCCGGAGATTGGTGTTTGAACATCCGGTAAAAAAAGAAATGATCGAAATTTTCGCCAACTTACCCAAAGACGGTTTTTGGGAACGTTTCGAACGGTTTTAGCTTTTAGCCTTTAGGTCAAGTTAGCTAAAAGCTCTTTTTATTTTTTAATTGATTAATATACATGGAACGCATTTGGGTTTATCAGGCAAGCAGGGAGTTAGGCGTGGAAGAAGAGCAATATGTAGCTTCCAAATTAGAAGCCTTCACGGCGCAGTGGAAAGTACATGGCAAACCTTTAGCAGCCTCTGTCGCTATTCGTTACCACCGATTTGTAATTATTGCTGTCGATCAGTCCGTAGCCATGCCTTCGGGCTGTTCGATCGATAAGTCGGTGCATTTGCTGAAAGAGTTGGAACAGGAGCTACAGGTGGAATTTTTTGATCGGATGCAAATGGCTTATCGCGATGAGCAGGGTATTGTAGCCGTTTCGCGCCAGGTTTTCGAGCGGCTGATCGAAGAAGGGAAGATTGATACCGATACGATTGTTTTTAATAATCTGGTTAGTAGTAGAGAAGAACTGGAAACGAAATGGGAAGTGCCCTTTAAAGAAAGCTGGCATGCCAAAGTTTTCCAAATGCCAAATCGGATCCGCTAGTCGGGAATGAGGCTATAGGGCATATAGCGCACAATGGCATTGGCTTTTCGGTTAATAAAGCGTGTCGGTTTTATCGGCGACCATCTTCTTGGGTTAGGTAGTACGGCAATTATAAGGGCTGCTTGCTTTTTGGTCAAGGCCGTAGCCGGTTTGCGGTAATAACGGAGTGCCGCCGCATTTGCACCATAAATGCCGTCGCCCATTTCAATCACGTTGAGGTATACTTCCAATATCCTTTCTTTGCCCCACAACAATTCAATCAATAGGGTGAAATAACTCTCAAACCCCTTTCTTAACCATGAGCGTCCAGGCCATAAAAAAACATTTTTTGCCGTTTGCTGACTGATTGTGCTTCCGCCTCGAATGGTTTTGCCGTCTTGATTTCGCCGGTATGCGTCTCTTATGGCTTGGATATCAAAACCCACATGTTTCATAAAATGGGCATCTTCGCCGGCAATAGCGGCTTTCTTCAGATTTTCGGAAAGCTCGTCATAGCTTAACCAGCTTTTTTCCAATTTCCAGTCTTTACCTTCCCACTTTCTTTCGAAACCACGTTGCAGCATGAGCCAGGTTAAGGGCGGATTGATAAAACGGAACAATAACACCCAACCGAAGGTAATGACGATAAAATATAACACGATATAGGCTGCAAAGGGTAAAAATTTACGTTGCTTTAAAAGCAGCAACAATCGGTCTTTATGTTGACCGGTGCGAGCCGTATGTTTCTTTTTCGCTTTATTCGCCCTGTTTTTTTTGAGCCCCCTTTTAACAGCCATATGAACAACAACAGATCCGTTGATTTAAAATATGGTGGCAAACCTAAAATAAAAAAATCAAAATCCCTTTATCTTTTTATTTAACCAAAATCAACTTCCAGTCTTTAGGCTGGTTATCCCATTTGACACTAACATGGTTTTTATCTTTGTTCCGCAAAATTTCCAGGTTGACTTTCAACGAATCGACGCTTAAATCCTTAATCCGGATCCAATCCAAATAAGTAGGTAAATAAGGATTGTCAAAATAAATGCTCTTTTGACTGGGTACTATGCGTATGCGCAATAGCGCCTTTAACAAAAGGAAAACGGATGATACCGACCACGCCTGCGGTGAGCAGGCAACCGGATAGGCGGTAGGCCCTTCTCCTTTTCGCCGGTCGAAGCCGCAGAATAATTCCGGTAAACGTTGTAAAGGAATAAAGAGTGAAGCATCGAAAAGACCGGTGGTTAACTGGGCTGCTTCCTTGATAAAGCCATACTGTGCAAAACCCTCGGCAATGAGCGATACATCATGCGGCCATACCGAACCATTATGGTACGACATTGGGTTATACCGTGCTTCATCTGTCGCCAGGGTCCGGATTCCCCAACCGCAAAACAGCTCGGGCCGCATGAGGGTCTTAACCAATTTTGCTGCACGATGGGGGTAGGCAATTCCGGTAAACAGTACTTGGCCGGCATTTGAACTTTTTACATTGCAGGGTTTTTTATCACCATCTAAGGCCAGCACGAAGCTATTGATTCCGTCGTTCCAAAAGGCTTCATTAAATGCTTTTCTAAGTTGTTTGGATTCTGTTTCCAGTCGCTCTGCAAGTGGTTTGTCGCCCAAAAGTTTGGCGAGCTTGGCTGCATGTAGCTTAGCCGTATAAACATAGCCCTGTACTTCACATAGAGCTATAGGAGGCTTGGCCAGATTGCCGTTGGCATATGAAATGGAATCGTAGCTATCTTTCCAACCTTGGTTAGTCAAACCATTTTCGGCTTTGTGATGATATTCAACAAAGCCGTCGCCATCCTGATCGCCATAGGTATCAATCCATTCCAGGGCTGCACAGATATTTGGCCAGATCTGCTTAATGGTTTCGGTATCCGCCGTTCGCTGATAGTATTCGCCTGCTAAAAGAATATATAGCGGTGTAGCATCAATGGTGCCATAATACCGTTTAAAAGGCACCTCATTTAAGGCTACCATTTCTCCGTTTCGGGTTTCATGCAAGATCTTTCCCGGTTCGGCATCGGCGGCGGCATCTGCCGTTGTGGCCTGATAAGCCGAAAGAAACAATAAAACATCTTTGGCCAAATCGGGGGCGAGCCATAAGGTCTGTAGGGCAGTTATGATGCCATCCCTGCCAAACGCTGTATTGTACCATGGAACACCCGCATAAGGATACCGTCCATGAGGCGTATCCGCCATTAGCGATACCAAATCGGCCCGCGAACGATGGATCCAATGGGTAAATTGTTCGTTGCTGGTTTCAACAATCGGAAAATAGGCGTTCTTTTCTTGCAGGTTTGGCGCTAACAACGCTTTGGCTCGTTTATACGTTTGCACAGGTTTACTTGTCCGGTCGGCTTCTTCAAAATGAATAGCGTAATCCAGAAACCTGGTTTGTTTGGCAGCAAGCTGAATGGGAAATGATGCCCGGTAGTCTTCATTGAATTGATCAAATGCCGTAGAAAAATGAACAATTGCTTTACGTTGCACACGATCTAGGCCAAGATAAGGTATTTCGATGTAGTTGTTACCATTGGCATGAATAGCTAATAACTTGCCCTTCCGTTCCCGATGAAGTCCACGTACCTCAAATATATCGGCAAAATCACCTTTGAATTGAAGTGAAAGAAATAATTCAACTGCGTAATCGAGGAAATTCTCAACCTCAATCTTCTCATGGAAGCCATCATCTTTTACAAACTGGCTTCTTCGTATATGTATCGATCCGTGTGGCAAAACGGTGCCATCTGGTAAGGTAAACGAAAGATTACAAAGATCGGTCGACAGGATATCGTTCTCTTCCGTGATGGTGGAGCTTAACAGATCAAGTTGCTGATCGTTTAGTAGTAAAATTAAGCAGTTGATGAAACGTGTATCACGGTTATATAAGCCCTGTATCTGCCTGCCTTTAGGATGGATATTTCCCCAGCGATTCAATATGGCGAAAGTATCGCAGTGGTTTAAAACCTGTATCCGATCGTCAACAGGCAGGGCATAGGCGTTATCTAACTCATTAATGTCCATAGCACAATGTACTGGTAACTAAGGTTAAGCAATTAACTTGGTGTTTTTTGTGGTGAAATTTTGTTCGTTGAAATAATAGGATACTGGTGGTTTTGTTAGCAATTCATAGCTTTTAACATAATTTGAAGCCATAATTTTGGCGCTGAAGCGTTTTTCAAAAGTTTCCCTGATTACGTTACGATCCAATAAGTCTACCCCATCCAAGGCGTTTACTGCTTCTTCGATAGAAGATACGATAAAACCGGTTTTGCCCTGTTCGATAATTTCAGGAACCGAACCATGTGGATAAGCAATTACAGGGGTTCCGCAGGCCATAGCTTCGATCATGACCATCCCAAAGGGTTCCGGCCAGTCTATTGGGAATAGTAATGCCCGTGCATTTCCTAAAAACGCCCGCTTTTCTGCTTCCCCAATTTCGCCAAGATATTCCACATGAGGTTGATCCATTAAGTGCTTGATATGGCTGTTAAAATAATGTTCATCTGCTTTGTCAACTTTAGCGGCAAGCTTAATTTTAAGTCCAGCTCTTTTCGCTATTTCAATAGCCCGGTCTGGCCTTTTTTCCTGCGATATCCTGCCGATGAACGCCAGGTAATCGTCTTTATTTATTTGTTTCTCATATAAATCTTCCGGAAGGCCATGGTATACGGTTGCCAACCAATTGGCTTCGGGTAAAGGCAATCGTTGGCTGTTGGAAATGGAGATTACCGGCTGTGTAGTAAACTTATGGAAAATATGCCTTAGTTCCGGAATATCCAAACGGCCATGTAACGTCGTGATACAAGGTGTTTTAATGAAACGAGAAGATGGAAAATGTAAATAATCGGTATGAAAATGAATAATATCAAACTCATGGGCCCGTTCAATTACTTCCTGCAGCTGCACAAAATGGTGTGCCAGAGGGTCCACCACATTAGGAGATAACCGTAATGCCCGATCAACATGGCTGATCAGCCGAGCCTTGGTAACCGAATCGCCGGCGGCAAATAAGGTTACTTCATGGCCTTCTTCTACCAATGCTTCAGTAAGATAAGATACAACCCGTTCGGTGCCTCCATAAAATTTGGGAGGGACTGATTCATACAATGGAGCTACTTGTGCAATCTTCATAAATTAAAAATTTATATCATCCTCAAAAGCTTATATCGTATAGTAAGAAAGGCTTGCATAAACAAGCCTTTCTTCATTGCTATATGAAATGAATTATGAAATCGCGATAAGGCGTGGAGCCTTTTTCTTTGCTTCCTCTCTCTTAGGGATAGTAAGATGAAGCAAGCCATTTTCATAACGGGCTTCTATTTTATCTTCATCTACTACGTCTTTTGGAAGTGTAAAACTACGCTGAAAGGACTGGTAACTGAACTCTTGTCGAGTGTAACCTTCTTTCTTTTCGTTCTTTTCATGTTTTTTGTTCGACGAGATGGTTAAGGTATTACCATCTAGTTCTACTTTAAAGTCTTCCTTATTCATACCGGGAGCCGCCATTTCCACCTCAAAATTATCGTTCGTTTCCTGGATATTTACAGATGGAACGGTAGTACTGGTGGCTGAATAATTATTCGTATTCCAATTAAACAGCTCGCTGGCAAAAAGATCGTCGAAAAATGTCGGAAATGCTGGGAACGTATTCCCATTTCTTTTGATGAGTGACATAAACAACCTCCTTTTTTAAACTTAACAATTAATTTCTTTTAACGTTTGCAAAAAAATGAAGATCAATTTACAACACAACCTATTCAATTGGCGTGCCAATTGATAACCATAGCCCGTAAACAAGGTTTTGAAACGTTCGTATGCTCGTCTGCTGAAAAAAATTCAGTTTTAGAAAAGAAAAAATTGCAAAGTAGCTGACAAAAAATCAGTCGATTTGCAGTCAAATAAGGATATGCGCTTATGGGTTTGATAAAGCAATCGAGGTAATAATAGGAGTAATCGGGTGTTTTATGTAATACTAATTTAATATATGCTTAACAAGTTATACTTATTCTTGCGCCAAAATTCCAAGGAGCATGAAACACTTTAGACCTAATTTTTGGATCAGTTTGTTTGTCGTATCGCTTACTTTTACGCAGCAGGTTGGTCTAGCAAAACCAAAAAATAGTCATTATCTAAAAGCGCCGCAGGAGGAAATCACCATTGGTGGTTTGGTCAAATCGGCCGAAACCGGTGAAACGCTACCTGCTGTTTCTATTATCGCTAATGGAAAAGCCGTTGGCGTAACGGATGTGAACGGAAAGTTCAGCGTAAAAATCCCCCGAGGTGCCGAGGTGAGTTTTCAATATATGGGTTTTCAACCTTACAAGGCAAACTTTACCGAGGAAAATCAGAGTTTGTTAATTTCATTGGGCAGTTCGAGTACCGACTTAAGTGAGGTGGTTGTTACCGCGCTTGGTATTAAGCGGGATGAGAAGGCTCTGGGGTATTCGGTTTCGAAATTGGATAATAAAGATTTAACCGAGGCTGTCCCGAATAACTGGTCGGAAGCGCTGAAGGGAAAAGTTGCGGGCTTGAATATCACTCAGGCGAGTTCAGGTCCTGTCAATACGTCGCGTATTAATTTGCGCGGCAATTTGTCGCTCGATCCCTCAAAAAATCAAGCCCTTATTGTGGTCGACGGAATTCCGATGATCAACGGTAACGTTTCTTCGGGCGTAGATCAGGCCTATGGTGCAGGTGCGAGCGGTGTCGATAAAGATATTCCCATCGACTTTGGAAATGGGCTGGCCGACATTAACCCGGACGATATCGAATCGGTAACCGTATTAAAAGGGGCGGCAGCAACTGCGCTTTATGGTAGTAGGGCCGGAAATGGTGCACTCATCATTACCACCAAATCGGGTACTAAGCACGATAGTGGAATTGGTATTACCATCAATTCGAATACGAGTATCAGTGATATACTACGTTGGCCGGATTACCAATACGAATACGGGCAAGGAGTGCAGAATAAGAATGCAGATGGGGAGCTATATTATTCCTATCAGCTTTCAGAAGACGGCCCCAACACGGGCTCTACATCCAGTGCATACGGTCCCAAATTCGATGGTCAGTCTTATTTTCAGTATGATCCAGCCACAGGAACACAATCAGCCACTCGCGTACCCTGGGTTCCCTATACAGATAATATCAAGAGCTTTTGGCGCACCGGAACAAATTTTACAAATAGTGTTGCGCTGGATGGTGCTACCGATCGTTTTTCTGCAAGGGCCTCCATTACACATACAGATAATAAATGGATTATGCCAAATACCGGATTTAACCGGTTGGTTACCAGCCTGAACACTAGCGCACAATTAACCGATAAGTTAAAGGTGAATGCCAAGGTCTCCATGACCAATAAAAATAGCGATAATCTTCCAGGTACCGGATATAACAATCAGTCCATTGCTTATTTCATGATTTTTCAAAATCCAAATGTGGATTTAGATTGGTATCGTCCAATATGGAAGCCGGGGATGGAAAATATTGAACAGATTCATCCATTTAGTTCGTATATAGAAAACCCGTATTTGATTGCTTACGAGATGACCAATAGTTTGAAAAGTACAAATATGGATGGGAACTTGCAGGCCATATATACATTTAATGATAAATGGGAGTTGATGCTGCGTTCCGGATTAAATATGCGCCAGGATCAGCGCGAACAACGCCGTCCATACAATACAGCGAATTTCCCGCAAGGTTATTACAAACAACAAGATGTATTTTTTAAGGAAACGAATACAGATGGATTGTTAACTTACCGGGATAAACTGAGCGAGGCGTTTTCATTTACCGGTTCATTAGGTGCCAACTTCATGCATAACCAAGTGAAAACCGACAATGCTGTCGTTAGAGGCTTAATTGTTCCTGGTATCTACAAACTTTCGAATGCACTTAATCAGCCTATTGCAGAAAATCAACTGATCGAACGGAAAACGAATAGCGTATATGGATTAGTAAATATCAGTTGGAAAGATAAGATCTTCGTCGATGTTACGGGAAGAAACGATTGGTCTTCTACGTTACCCGATGGCAATAATTCTTATTTTTATCCTTCCGTAAGCTCAAGTTATGTGTTAAGCGATTTGTTTAAATTGCCTAAGGCGATTTCTTTTGCAAAAGCACGTTTATCCTGGGCACAGGTGGGTACAGATACTGATCCTTATCGGACGGCATCCTATTTTGAAACTTCTCCTTTCCCAGGTTCGGCCGGTGCGCCTTCTGTATTGTTTAATGCCGACCTCAAACCGGAAATCTCTACTTCCTGGGAAGGTGGCGTCAACGTGATGTTGTTCCAGAACAGGATCAATGCGGATGTGAATCTATATACCAATCATACAATTAATCAGGTTATCGAAGTACCCCTGGATATTACCACCGGATATAGCTCCCAGTTTATCAACGCCGGTAAAATTCGAAATCAAGGAATTGAAGTCTTATTAAGCGGAAAACCGGTGGCGGGCAAAAACTTTAATTGGAACACTACCCTTACTTGGGCAAAGAATGTCAATAAGATCTTGACATTGAGTGAGGACATGGGAGTAGACCAGCAGTTGTATGCCGAAAGTGGAACGGTTTATTTTTATGCTACCAAAGGCGGATCCATCGGTGACCTGTGGGGATATGGACTGGTTCGCAATGAAGACGGGCAGGTGGTGTTTGACCCGAATACGGGATTGGCGCTGCGGCCTGATGATGTACAAAAAATTGGCAATGCTTATCCATTGTGGAGAGGTGGGTTTCAAAATGAATTTTCCTACAAAAACTGGCGTTTAAGTGTTTCTATTGATGGGCAATATGGCGGACTGGTGTATTCGCAAAGTCACCATAAAATGACCGAACAGGGTAAATTGAAGCATACGCTGCTAGGCCGTGAAACCGGAACGGTAATTGGGGATGGGGTGGTGCAAAATGCCGATGGATCGTATTCTCCGAATACGACACCGGTGGCCATCAATACCTGGTATGCTGATTATTACCGAAGGGCAAATGTAGAAACCAATAGTTTTGACGCCTCTTATGTGAAGTTGAGGGAAGTACGTATTGAATACGCATTGCCTAGATCGCTTTGTTCCAAACTACGTGTAAGCAACGCCAGTGTGGCTCTCTATGGAAGAGACCTGGCTATGATTTCCAAATTTCCGGTTTTCGACCCTGAAACGGCGGCACTTAACGGTGCTACCATCATTCCAGGTGTAGAAATGGGCCAGATGCCAACGCCTAGAACGTGGGGACTAAACCTTAATGTTAAATTTTAAAATTGAAATCATGAACGTAAAACCATACATCAAGTCGCTATTACTGTTGTCTTTTGTAGGGCTAAGCAGTTGTACCAAAGATTTTGACACGCTCAATACCGATCCGAACAAGTTGGAGCAGGTATCTCCGGGTGCGATGCTGACTCCGGTGCTCTATAACATGAGTACGTATTTTACCGGACAGAGTTATAATTTTGACTGGCAGCTAATGCAGGTCTGCATACCAAACCCGAGTGTCTCGAATGGTATTCACCGCTATGATCTCAATGAAAACTCCGGAAACGGTACTTGGAATACCTGCTATACCTGGCTGGCCAATATTCGGGAAATGGAGACGGCTGCCGACGAATATAATCTACCGGTATATCGGGCCGTTGCCGCCACACTCAAAGCGTATATTGTTGGCATCCTTACCGATAGCTTTGGCGATGTACCTTTTTCTGAAGCCTTAAAAGCAGAAGAAGGAGTTAACCAACCCCGTTTTGATACGCAACAGGAAGTTTATGAAAACCTCATCAGCCAGCTGGAAGAGGCGAATAACGTCTACGCAAACGACGAATCGGAAATGTTCGGAGAGGATCTGCTCTACGGAAACGATAGGGAGAAATGGCGTCGATTTAATAATTCTTTATTGATGCGCCTATTGTTGAGGGTGTCCAAACGGACAGAGATGAACAGCTACGAAAAATTGCAGCAAATTATCGATAATCCCGAACAGTACCCCGTCTTCACCGGTAACGATGAAGCAGCTCTGGTTACCATAACCGGAAACTCTCCATACGATTATGCCTGGGGAAGAAGGCAGGATTATGCAAATGCGAAAGCTATGGCCGCTTTCTTTGTCGACCTGTTGAATGCTCAGGACGATCCTCGCCGCGCTTTGTTTATGACAAGAGCCAGTCAGCTTGAGAATGGGAATTTGGTTGATATCGGGTATAAGGGTATACCCGCAGCCCATTCCGGGGATGCCTCGCAATTCAATTATAACCCTAGTCAGCCTAATGCTGATCTGATGGTGTACACGACTTTAGGCACAGAGGTTATTGAAGTGATGATGAGCTATGCGGAGGTAGAATTTATTAAAGCCGAAGTAGCATTGCATTTTGGCGACTTAAATGCTGCTAAGGAGGCTTATAATAAGGGCTTGGAAGCGGGTATTACGCAATGGAAAAATGGAGTAATGCCTGAAGATTATGCGAACCATCCCGCCGTAGCTTTTAACGGCACTATGAAGCAGTTGATGGAGCAAAAGTATATTGCCTTGTTTTATAACGATTATCAGCAATGGTTTGAATACCGAAGAACGGGATATCCGGAACTTCCTAAAACGGAGTATATGTTACACGACGGTGTAATGCCCACCCGGTTTATGTATCCAACCGAAGTAAGGCGTTTTAATCCAGAGCATTATCAGGAAGCCGCCGATCGCATTGGCGGGGATGATATCATGACGAAAGTTTGGTGGGAAAAATAGGTTTATTTCAGTTAATAAAGGAAGGGGATGTATCAACAGGTATCATCCCCTTGTTATTTTAACGCTTAGCTTAAGTAATTTACCGTTCCTTCAACACGTCAAAAAGCAGTTCCGGCTCGTTTGTGGTAATATAATCCACCTTTTGATCCAGCAGGTTTTTCATCTCTTCGGTTTCATTTACGGTCCATACGTTCACCGTTAGTCCGATCTGTTGTGCTTCTTTGATCCAGTTAGGGTTTTTCTTAAAGACACTAAAGTGATAATCAATGCCCGTATATCCTGCTGCTTTAACTTCGGCAGGTGCTTTGTCTCCGTTAAGATAAGCCACTTCAGCTTTCGGATCCAATTGGTGCACTAGTTTCCCAGCATCATAATCAAAACAGATGTATTCTACCCATTTTTGGGCACCTAATCGTTTTACCAGATCAACCGACATTTTGGTCAGCTGCAACGTACGGTCTTTACCCGCCTTTGAGGATTTGATCTCAAAAATCAGCTTGGTTTTCTTTTGCTTCATCCCCTCCAGAATATACGCTGCTGCAGTAGGTATTTTTTCACCGTTGGGATGTTTTTTTGACAATAGCTCTTGATAGGTAGAAGTGCTGATATCCAGCCCATAAAAGGTTGGATCGTGGTTCACAACCAAGCTGTCATCTTTTGTGATGTGTACATCAAATTCCGAACCGTGGCAGCCTAGCTGTATGGCCTGTCTTAGTGAAGCGATAGAGTTTTCAGGCAGGTTATTCTTCTTCCAGGCGCCGCGATGAGCAATCACTACATTTTTTTTGAATTGGGCGAAACTGCTTTGCATAAAGCAAAATAAACAAATTGCAATAAGTAAGGAGGTGTTTTTTTTGAACATAGCTGATTGTGTTTTATGGCCTCTATAATGAGGTTATTATTCCTACAAAAAAACAATATATTCTGTAAAGTTTTGCGTTCAAGGGTGTCAATTCATAATTTCTTAATACGCTAAAAAGTAAAAAGACTTGCATCCGTAGGTGTTTAAAGCGATATATCAAAGGTATTACCTTAAAATCAAATAGAGTAAAGCGGCTAATGCAGCGCCTATTAGCGGACCGAAAATGGGGATCCAGGCGTAGCTGGCGTTAAAACTAGCTTTATTTTTAATGGGGAGGAGGGTATGTACAAGCCTGGGCCCTAAATCCCTGGCTGGATTAATGGCATAGCCTGTGGTACCGCCCAAGGATAATCCGATTACCCATACTACGAAGCTGACCGGTATCGCGCCGATGGAACCTAAGCCGATGGGGCTCTTGGTTTCATTGATGGAAATTTCGCCGTCTGTAAAAAAAAATACAGCTAAAATCAACACAAAGGTTCCGATAATTTCGCTAATTAGGTTAAAAGGTAGGTTTTTGATAGCCGGCGATGTACAAAATACGGCTTGTTTCAACCCGGCATCTTCCGTTGCATCAAAATGGTCTTTATACATTAGCCATACCATGAAAGAACCGAACATGGCGCCAAGCAATTGAGCGCCGATATACGATAGCGCATCTGCAAGATTTAAATTGCCGACGATAACCATAGCCAATGTTACCGCCGGATTCAGGTGAGCCCCGCTATAAGGGCCGGCAATGACCACGCCAGTGAATACCGCCAAGGCCCAACCCGTTGTAATGACGATCCAACCGCTATTATGGCCATGCGTGCCCTTAAGTAAGACGTTGGCTACCACGCCACCACCCAAAAGAATAAGGATAAAGGTGCCCAAAAATTCTGCAATAAAAGGTGTCATAATTTTTATTAGCTAGTCGGTGTTATTAGCTGTTAGTTATTATCAGCTGTCATTCCTTATTCGCTTTCCGCTTATGTTCTAAGGCTTTCTGCTTCAAAGCGCGCCCAGGCTTTTGCTGTTTCTACGGCCCGATGCCAATTATCCATTTGGGTTTGTACATCGGTCTTCGTATCAGGCTCGAATGTTCGATCGATTTGCCATTGGCCCTTAATATCTTCGATATCTTTCCAGTAGCCTACGGCAAGTCCGGCCAAATAGGCAGCGCCAATAGCGGTAACTTCCGTTATTTCGGGTCTCACTACTTTTGCCTGTAAAATATCGGCTTGGAACTGCATGAGCAGGTTATTACCGGTGGCACCTCCGTCTACACGCAGTTCATGAATTTCTCGGCCAGCATCAGCCTCCATGGCTTTTAAAATATCAACAGTTTGGAAAGCAATGCTTTCCAGTGCGGCGCGGGCAATATGGGATGCTGTACTGCCCCGTGTAAGTCCTACTAGTGTGCCGCGCGCATAGGGGTCCCAATGCGGGGCCCCCAGCCCTGCAAATGCAGGTACCATGTATACGCCGTCGGTGTCATTTACCTGTTTGGCTAGGGTTTCAACCTCGGCAGAAGACTTAATGATGCCCAAGCCGTCGCGAAGCCATTGTACAATAGCCCCGGCAATGAAAATACTGCCTTCTAAGGCGTAGGTAATTTCGCTACCAATCTGCCACGCCACTGTGGTGACCAAGTTATTATTAGAAATAGTTGGCTTATTGCCAATATTCATGAGCATGAAGCACCCTGTTCCATACGTGTTTTTTACCATTCCGGGTTTGGTACATAACTGGCCAAACAGCGCTGCTTGCTGATCCCCGGCAATGCCGGCAATGGGTATCTTTGCGGCTAATATTTTTCCGGCTGTTTCGCCATAAACTTCACTGGAAGTCTTCACCTCAGGAAGCATACTTTTTGGGATACCAAACAGGGTCAACAACTCGCTGTCCCATTCACCCGTTTGAATATTAAAAAGCATGGTACGGGAAGCGTTGGTTACATCTGTTACGTGTTTTTGGCCTCCTGTAAGATTATAGATTAACCAACTGTCGACTGTGCCGAACAATAATTGCCCCTCCCTTGCTTTTTCTCTTGCCCCCTCTACCTGGTTGAGTATCCAATGGATTTTAGTGGCCGAAAAATAGGAGTCGATGAGTAATCCAGTCTTTTGGCGGATTTTCTCTTCATAACCTTTTTTCTTCAACTCGTCGCAATAGGCGGCCGTCCTTCGGTCCTGCCATACAATGGCGTTGTATATCGGTTTGCCGCTTTCTTTATCCCATACTATGGTTGTTTCGCGCTGATTAGTGATGCCGATAGCGGCGATATCAGCAGATTTAACATCGGCTTTGACCAAAGCTTCGGTGACAACGGCAATCTGGGAAGACCAGATTTCACGCGGATCATGTTCCACCCAACCCGATTTTGGATAAAATTGCGTAAACTCCTTTTGTCCCATGGAAACAATTTTGCCTGCATGGTCAAAAATAATCGCCCGCGAACTCGTGGTTCCTTGATCAAGTGCTAGAATATAGGTTTTATCGGTTATCATATTTTTAGTTTTTATGCATACCATAAAGCCGATTGCCGTCAAGGCAAATATCCAGAAGCCAGTGTTTGAAAATCCTTTACTTGTTGCGCTTGCCAATCCTGATCTCGACCGAGTTCTTCAGCCATAATTTCGGCCACTCTCGGGGCCATAGTCACAGCGTCCTGTGCATCTAAAAAAAGCATGCGTATTCTCCGGGCCAATACATCTTCCACCGTTCTTGCCATTTCATAACGGGTAGTCCAAACCACTTCAGCTTCCGTATATGGATAATCAGGGTGTAAAGGTTTGCTCCATGTTGGCTGTTGACTTAAAAAATCTTGAATGGCTTTTGCGTCGGTGCCGTAAACAGCCCAATGATCATCCGCAGAAACTTGCATAGCACCATGTATCGGTATGTTTTCGGTCTTGCAAGGTGTTGCGGAAAGTGGGGCCGTTTTAATGGCTTGGTTTACGGTATCTTCCGCCATTTTTCGGTAAGTAGTCCATTTTCCTCCAGTAATGGTGATCAAACCATTGTTGCTTACAATCAGCTTATGATCGCGAGAAATTTCTTTTGTGTTTTCCTGGTTGTCTTTTGGGGCAGCAAGTGGGCGGAGACCTGCAAAGATACTTAATATGTCCTTTCTGCCAGGTTTCCGGGTGAGGTATTGCGCCGCTGTATTTAAAATAAAATCAATCTCTTGCTCCAGCGCACGAGGTTCCAAGCGGTGTTCCTTCAGGGGGGTATCCGTTGTCCCTAGCACCAAGTGCTTATGCCAGGGCACGCCAAACAGTACGCGTCCGTCAATGGTTTTTGGTATCATTAAAGCACTGTTGCCCGGGAGGAAGCTATGATCGATGACCAGATGGACACCCTGGCTGGGGCGTACTAAAGGTTGGTGGTCAGGCTCTGCCAAGGTCATAATATCATCCACAAATACCCCTGTGGCATTAATAACAGCTTTGGCCCTAATACGATAAGTTTGCTCGCTTTCTTGATCCACAAGCGTAAAGCCATTTATTTTTTTTGTATCATCCTGATGTAACTGCGTTACCTTGGCATAATTTAATACCGTTGCACCGTACCCGTGAGCGGTTTGTGCAAGGTTGATCGCCAATCTGGCATCATCAAACTGCCCATCAAAATAACGGATGCCCCCGGTCAAACGATTCGGGTTCACACCAGGCAGTTCATCGAGTACTTCTTTTTTAGAAAGCAGGGAGGATTTCCCAATTCGGTATTTCCCCGCCATCCAATCGTATATTTTTAGGCCGATTAAAAATTTTAATTGGGCAAACCAGCTGTAGCATGGAATAATGAAAGATTGGACATGGGCAAGATGAGGTGCATTTTTGAAAATAATTCCTCTTTCGCGAAGTGCCCCGTAAACCAGTTTTATATTGCCCTGTGCCAGGTAACGCACGCCGCCATGAACCAACTTAGTGCTTCTGCTGGAAGTGCCCTTTGCAAAATCCGCTTGCTCTACCAATACCGTTTTATATCCCCTGCTGGCGGCGTCTACGGCGATACCGAGCCCTGTAGCTCCACCTCCGATGATGGCAATATCCCAAATAGAAGTAGCTTTTAATTGTGCCAGTGCCATTAAACGGTTAAAGGTATAATGGTTTTGGTCTGTTCCCTGCATAATTGAATTAGTCAATATAACAAAGGTAATGAACCAATCGAATAACCAAAATAAATTAGCGTTTACTTCAGGAAAAAATACGGCACAAAAAAAGGCCCTCTTTTAGAGGGGCCTTTTTCTTTATCCAGAAAGAAGCTGAATGCTTATTCAGCTACCACTTCGAATGGAACTTGAACTTTTACTTCTTTATGCAAGTTTAAGTTTGCGGTGTATTCACCCAACTCTTTAGGATCTACGTCAAAAGTAATACGACGGCGATCTACTTCAAAGCCTTGTTTTTTCAAGGCATCGGCAATTTGGATGGTATTAACCGAACCAAATATTTTACCAGTTTCACCAGCTTTGGCACCGATAGTTAACTTCACAGCCGCTAATTTCTCAGCCAGCTCGCTGGCATCTTTCTTAATTTTATCTTGTTTAAACTGTGCTTGTTTAATGTTTTCAGCAAGCACCTTCTTGGCAGAAGGAGTAGCCAAAATCGCTAGACCTTGTGGGATCAGGTAATTACGGCCATAACCGTTTTTTACCGTTACGATATCGTCTTTCTCGCCAAGGGTTTTAATATCTTGTTTTAAAATAACTTCCATGATGTGCTTACCTCCAGACTATTTTAATGAATCAGTTACATAAGGTAATAAACCAATGTGACGGGCACGTTTAACCGCCTGTGCCACCTTACGCTGGAATTTCAAAGAAGTTCCGGTTAAGCGGCGAGGTAAAATTTTACCTTGATCGTTTACAAACTTCAATAAGAAGTTCGCATCTTTATAATCAATATATTTAATACCGTTCTTTTTGAAGCGGCAATATTTTTTACGGTTATCCTCTACTTTAGGGGCAGTAACGTATTGAATTTGATCTTTAGCCATTATTTTGCTACCTCCTCCGTTTTAACTTCAGGTTTCTTGTTGAAAGCACCGCTGCGTTTCTTTTCGTTGTAAGCAATAGCATGCTTATCTAAAGAAATGGTTAGGAACCGCATAATACGCTCATCACGTTTGTATTCAAGTTCCAGTTTTCTGATTAATTCACCCGGAGCCTTGAATTCAGTTAGGTGATAGAACCCAGTTGTTTTCTTCTCAATTGGGTACGCTAATTTTTTCAGACCCCAATTATCCTCATGGATAATTTCGGCTCCGTTCTCAGTAAGGATGTTTTTGAATTTGGCAATAACCTCTTTCGCAACATCTTCTGACAACAACGGGGTAAGAATGATTACGGTTTCGTATTGTTGCATGTTAATAAATAATTTATTAATAAAGTGTTCCGTATTAAAACGGAGCGCAAAGATAAGGAGAAGATTGGTAATGTGCAAATATAGAATAGGTTTACTTTATTTTTATATTCCCTTTCTGCGAAAGGAATCCAATAGCCATACGCCAACCTTGTCCATATTAATGTCGATGTAACAAGGCTCTTGCTGTGCATGGCTTGAATCTCGATTTTTTTGTATTAATAGCATGTAACATGTTGATATTCAGATGTTAATGTTTGTTGTTAACAATTTATTAATCATAAATACACCTAAATGTAATAATAAATAAACCTCCAGTTTACACTAAAGAAAGTTCTTTGTAAAAAAATCACACATTGATTGAATTAAAATTAGAGGTTATGAAAAAAGTATTATTACCCTTCTTAAGCATTTTTGTGTTAGGGCTTGTTACAGTGAGTTGCAGCAGCGATGATGGCGGCACGGTAGAGCCTCCAGTTGAAGAGGGAGAAGAGATTGTGAAAACAGGTATTCTTTCAGCGGATGAAACTTGGACAGCAGAAAACGTGTATATCTTGGATGGTCGTGTAGTGGTAGACGACGGAGTAACATTGACCATTGAACCGGGTACTATTATTAAAGCAGAAGATGCACAAGGTTCCGATGCTTCGGCCTTGATTGTGGCTCGTGGTGGAAAGTTGATGGCAGAAGGTACTGCAGAAAGTCCAATCATTTTCACTTCTGTTAACGATGGCATCCAGCCGGGCGAAACAGCAAGTACATTGGAGATTGAAGATTCTGGACAATGGGGTGGTATCATTTTGTTGGGTAAAGCACCTATCTCTGTAGCTAATGCTGAAGGCGTTGGTTATGTAGAAGGTCTACCTGCAAACCTTGCTTATGCTGAATTTGGCGGAACTGAAGCTTCCGACAATTCGGGTTCGTTAAAGTATGTGTCTATTCGTTTCAGCGGTGTTGCTTTGGAAAATGACAGTGAAATCCAAGGTTTGACACTTGGTGGCGTGGGTAACGGAACGACTATTGATCATATCGAGATCTTCTCCAATAAAGATGATGGTATCGAATTTTTCGGTGGAGCAGTTAACGTGAGTAATGTGGCTATTTACGGCCAGGAAGATGACGGTTTGGATGTTGATATGGCGTATTCAGGAACAATCGATAACGCAATTGTTATAAAACAAGCGAATTCAGACAGTGGTTTAGAGATAGATGGCCCTGAGGGGAACGCTACCGGTAAATTCACCATGCGAAATATTACCATCGATATGGCGGGAGTTGGAGATAAAAAGATTGCTGACCTCCGTGATGGTGCAATGGGTACCTTAGAAAATGTATTGGTGACCAATATCAGCGAAACGGGATCTGCCGTTAACATTAACGACGCTGTTTCTGCAGCAAACTTAAGTGCTGGTGAATTAACCTTTACCGACTGGGTGTTAGCCGTTCCTGAAGGTAAAACAATTGCCGATCTGTTTACCGCAGCTCAAGGTGTTACTGCTGATGCCAGCAAATTTACAGATAATGCAACAGCTGGTACAGAAGGTGGCGCTGATTTATCCGCTTTCGAATGGACTTACATTAAGTCTTTAGGCGCATTCTAATATTCAGGCGTTAAATAAAAATTAGTTCAATCCATCTTCCAATATACGTTAAGTAAATGGAAGATGGATTTTTGCATGGAAATATACTTATCAAATAAAAATCATTGATGAACAAGCAGTGTTTTTTGTCGCTAATACTGTTTCTGTTGGTGCCGATGTGTTTATTCGCACAGCAGTCCAGTGTTGTTGGACAATTAGTGGATGAAGGGTCGAATGAACCTTTGCCGGGTGTCAGCGTGAATGTAGTGGGTAGTACACAAGCTACAAGATCAGACTTCGAAGGTGATTATACCCTTCAGTTAGCTCCAGGAGTATATACACTTAGGTTTAGCTATATCGGCTATGCCAGTAAAGAAATTACCGATGTTAAAGTAGAGGCAGGAAAGGCAACGATGGTAAATGTCGCCTTGGCTTCTTCGTCGGAAGAATTGGAAGAGGTGGTTGTTTCCGTGTCTGCACGACGGAATACAGAATCATCGCTGTTAAACGTACAAAAGAACTCGGCTATTGTGATGGATGGTTTATCCTCGCAGGCGATTGTTCGTTCCGGAGCAAGCAATATCGCGTCGGCCGTGCGCGTTGTGCCTGGTGTATCGGTACAGGAAGGAAAGTTTCTTTATGTCAGAGGGTTGGGCGACCGATATACGAAGTCTATTTTGAATGGTGTGGATATTCCGGGTCTGGACCCCGATAAAAATACCGTGCAGATGGATATTTTTCCCACAGGTGTTTTAGAGAATATTGTGGTCATGAAATCGGCATCTGCTGAATTACCAGCTGATTTTACTGGAGGTGTGGTGGATATCGTGACCAAAGATATCCCTGCCGAAAAACAAATTGGCCTTTCGCTATCTTTGGGTTATAATCCAAATATGCATTTTAAGGATAATTATGTGACTTATCAGGGCAGCAGTACAGACTTCCTCGGTTTCGATAATGGCGATCGAGACCTTCCAATTCCCAAAACATACGATATACCTACACCAACATCTAGCGACAGAGAGGAATTAGAGGGCGTTACGCGTTCATTTAACCCGTTGATGGCGGCAGAGCGTAAACGAAATAATCTTCCAGATCTTAACCTGGGTTTTGATTACAGTAACCAGTACGATTTGTGGGGTAATAAACTGGGGTTGATCGGTGTGGTAAATTACAGAAGAACCACGCTGTTTTACGAAGGATTTGAAAATGGTGTTTACCAAAAACCGAATCAAACAAGTGAAAGTTCGGAGTTGCGGGAAGACCGTCGGGCTTTTGGCGATATGGGTGAAGAGGATGTGTTGTTGTCTGGAATGTTAGGCCTGAACTATAAGACAGCACGTTCTAAATATACCCTGAATTTGTTGCATATCCAGAATGGCGAATCGAGAGCATCGTTGTACGACTTTACATCGAAAATATCCAATTCCGATGAACGGTATAAACATACGCTGGACTACAGTCAACGTTCTATTTCTAACTTGTTACTGAGTGGTAAACATAGCAATGAAAATGCGGATTTCATTACCGAATGGAAGGTTTCTCCTTCTTTGGCAAAGGTAAATGATAAAGATGTGCGGACAACTACTTTTTTGAGAACCCCTTCCGGTGGTTATACGATCATTACAGGAGCCGGATTGCCATCAAGGATTTGGCGGGATTTGGATGAGTTTGATGTAGTGGGTAAGCTTGATTTTACCAAGAAATTGCAATTATTCGATCGGGAAGCTTCCCTGAAATTCGGAGGATTGTATAGTTATAAACATAGGGATTACGCCATTAACTATTACAATATCAACGGACGTGCTTTTGATTTTTCTAGCGTTAATGGAGATCCTAATGCGTTGCTGTTGCCGGAAAATATCTGGACTCCTGAAACCAATACCGGAGTTTATATGCAGGGCACATATCAGGAATCTAACGTATTTGAAGCAGCACAACATACAAGATCTGCCTACGTATCGGGTGAATTCAAGCCAGGTGAAAAGTTTAAGGCGATTGTCGGTTTAAGAGGGGAACAGTATGTTTCGTATTTTACCGGTCAGGATGTAGATCACCATGTGTATGACAATGAGGAAACGCTCAATAAGTTCGATCTTTTCCCCTCGCTGAATTTAGTTTACAGTCCTGTAAACAATCACAACGTGCGTTTATCTTATTCGCGTACCACAGCGAGACCTTCTTTCAAAGAGCTTTCTGTAATCCAAATTTCCGACCCAATGACCGATACCCGTTTTCTGGGTAATATCGATCTAAAGCCAACTTATATCAATAATGTCGACTTGCGTTATGAAATCTTTGGAGAAGAGGCGCAGATGGTGGCCGTGAGCGGTTTTTATAAGTACTTTACAGACCCGATCGAATTACAATCCTATTCTGATGCTGCCCCGCAAGATCTGACGCCGCGTAATGTCCCTTCGGCAAAGGTTTATGGTGTTGAGGTAGAGGCCAGGAAAAATTTTGGCTTCATTTCCGAAGGTCTTCGTCATCTCAGTTTGAATTTGAACGCTTCCGTAATTGAATCGAAGATCGACATGACTGACCAAGAATACGAAGCTCGGGTCAATTTTGCGCGCGAAGGTCAGGTGATTTCTAAGGAACGTGAGCTTCAGGGACAATCACCCTACCTGATTAATACGGGTTTGAATTATAATGACCCCGATAATGGTTTTGAAACGGGACTATTTTACAATGTTCAGGGAAAGACGTTGCAGATTATCGGGGCAACCAAAAGTTCCGATGTTTATGCTAAGCCTTTCAATAGCTTGAATTTTAATTTTTCTAAGAAAATCGGTAAGGATTTCAAGAGTGGAACCATTAATTTCAAGGTGGATAATATATTGGATGCGAAGCGCCTAAGTGTTTATGAAGCTTACATGGCATCCGATCAGATCTATTCGCTACGTAGACCAAGGCGTACGTTTACCATCGGATATAGCTATAACTTCTAAGATTTAAAACGGATAATCGATCGATAAGCGGATCGATAAAAAGGCAGGAAGCGATAAGCAGTGCTTCCTGCCTTTTTTTGTTTCTCTTTGTCGGCCTCTCTTCTAATCTGCTCTAGCTATTGTTTAAGACTGCTTTGACATTTGTTCGGGAAGTCTTCGACTGCGCTTCGACTCGGCTTCGGGAGTTCTTCGACTCCGACTCGAAGACTTCCCGAAGCGCACCCGAAGAAGAGTCGAACAAGTCCCGAAGAAAGGTCTCCCAAATCTCATCCGCTTGTCGTGTTTTCCCCAAAATTCCCTATCTTCGCATCGATGGAGAATTTTATTGTTTCGGCCCGAAAATACCGCCCATCTACTTTCGAAACGGTAGTGGGGCAGCAACACATCACCGGCACCCTTAAAAATGCAATCAAAAACAATCAGCTGGCGCAGGCTTTTTTGTTTTGTGGCCCCCGGGGTGTGGGCAAAACAACCTGTGCACGTATTTTGGCGAAAACCATCAATTGCCAGAATTTAACGACCGACGTAGAAGCCTGTGGCGTATGCGATTCGTGTAAATCCTTTCAAAACGGTAATTCGTTCAGTATCCATGAGCTGGATGCAGCCTCCAACAATTCGGTAGATGATATCCGCAGCTTGATCGAGCAGGTGCGTATTCCACCCCAAACCGGAAAGTATAAAATCTACATCATTGATGAGGTGCACATGCTCTCTACCCAGGCATTCAATGCTTTCCTGAAAACCTTGGAAGAGCCTCCCGCTTATGCCATCTTTATTTTGGCTACTACAGAGAAACATAAAATCTTGCCTACCATCTTATCTCGCTGCCAGATTTTCGATTTTAATCGGATCAAAGTAGAGCATATTGCCAACCACTTGGCAGGAATAGCGAAAAGGGAAGGAGTGGTTTATGATGAAGATGGCTTACACTTAATTGCCCAAAAAGCAGATGGGGGGCTGCGGGACGCCTTGTCGATGTTCGATCAGATCGTCAGCTTCTCTGATAAAAATGTCAGCTATCAAGCCGTAATCGACAACCTGAATATCCTGGATTACGATTACTATTTTAAATTAACGGATGCTATTTTAGAAGAAGATTCGGCCAAAACCTTGCTTATTTTCGATGAAATCTTGTCGAATGGATTTGATGGCAGTCATTTTATCGCTGGTTTAGCTTCCCATTTCCGTAACTTACTGGTAGGCAAAGATATCAGTACCTTAAAACTGCTGGAGGTAAGCGAAAATATCCGGCAGCGCTATTTGGAACAATGTCAGCAAGTGGAGGTAGGCTTCCTCTTATCTGCACTGAATTTAGCCAATCAGTGTGAGATGAATTACCGTACCAGTAAAAATCAGCGTTTGCAAGTAGAATTGGCCTTATTGAAAATGTGCCATATTAAAACAGCAATACAGCTAACACAGATTGCTCCAGAACAGTTAAACCGGTCCGAACCGGTAAAAAAAAAACCGGATACTATAGCTGATTCGCCGGCTAAAATAGCTAGCACTCTTCCCCAGTCGAGCGCGGAAGCGACACCTGCCCAAGGAAAGGATGAAGCGGTAGAAGTGAATAATGAACCGGCACCTGCTTTATTGGATAAAGACACGATAGGCCCTCAAGAAGAAAGGCCGGCGGCAGTGAAAGTGAAGATGCCGAGCTTTAAGGACGTGAAGTTGTCTTCTGCCGTGCCAAGCTTAAAAGATGTTTTTAACGAAAAACAGGAAGATGATCTGAACGCAGATCCACAATATATTGCCGGAACGGCCAGAGAGCCTTTTACTTATGATCAGTTACTCCCATTATGGCATGCAATTGCTGATAAAGCCAAGGCAGAAGGTAAAATTAGCCTTTTTACCTTAATGACCGCTAATGCACCAAAACTGAAGGACGATTATCGCATTGAGGTAATGGTAGAAAATACCATTCAGGAAAACCTACTCATTACATCGAAAATCGATATGCTGAATGAGATCCGGGTAAAGCTTAAAAATTTTGCGATCGATCTGATCCCCGTTGCTGTCGAATCCAATATCGTCCGTAAGCCTTATACCAATCAGGAAAAATACCAAGCCATGGTGGCTAAAAATCCTTTAGTGGATAAACTACGGCAGGATTTCAATTTGGGATTTGAGTAGTAGCTGTAAGCTGTTGGTTATTAGCTTTTAGCAATCAGCAATCAACTTTATTAACTGCTTAAACACGAACAGCTAAGAACCAACAACTAATCTCTTTTCGGATAACCTTCTTCATCCAAGTCGTTGCGCTGATCTTCAGGTGTTTCCGATAGTTTTTCATCGGCTTTATTTAAACGGGTAATGCGGCCTTTGTCGACATGCATACCCAAATCATCCAGATCGGTTTCAAGCGATTTATTTGGATCATATTCATCCCCCAGATATTGATTGGCTTCGTCATAGGTCGAATTATCATCTTCTCCCTCTCGAGCTGCGGTATCATAGGGGTCTTCATGTTGATATTCCCGTTCCTCATTCGGATATTCCGACTCACCTTGTTCCAGGTCGTATTCGAAGCTATCTTCTTCTTCGTTATATTTCAGATCTTCAATATTTCCCCTGTCGGCCTGATCATTCTGAATCCGCTCATTTTCGTTGATATTTGGCTTGTCCTTGTTCATAATCATTTTCTTAATCTTCTTTCAATAAAACAGCGTAAGCGGCAATAGGTTTTTTCTTTGTTGTATCTTTGCATATGCCTAGAGGTTATTACTTGTTCTTTCGCTATCTGTTATCTATTACGTGTTTGCTAGGGCTATTAAAAATCGGAAATGCCCAGCAACCGGTAAAATTGGTGGATAGCCTAAAAGAGCATATGTTTACTTTCCAGGAGCTCGCCGTTTTAGAAGATGCGAATGAGGGTTTAAACTTCACGGATGTTAAGGAGAACGGCAGGGCACATTCCCGTTTTAAACCAAACGTACTCAGCACACCGCAGAACATACATCTCAACCGCTTTTATTGGTACCGGATCAAAATCGATCATCGCGCCACTGCCAATAAGCTTTTTGTGCTGGAGTTTTTTGATCAAACTATTGATGTACTGGATGCTTATATACCTCGGGGCGATGGATCTTATGAACAGATAAATCTCGGAGACCATCAGGATTACGCTTTAAGGCCTTTTTCTCATAAAAATTTTGTTATCCCTTTACCGGAAAATCTACATGGCGAGCAAAGCTATTACTTCCGTATAAAATCTTCACAACTTGCCGATGTGATTATTGTATTACGGTCCATTCAATTTTTTGTCGGTTACGGTTTAGGGGAATATTTTTCTTTCGGGATTTTTTATGGCATGATCCTGATTTTTTGCTTTTATAACCTCATCATGTTTTTTGCGGTCCGCGCACCGGCTTATTTATACCATGTGGGTTTCATGTTGAGTGTGGGTTTGTTTGAAATGGCCACAGACGGAATTGCTTATCAGTACCTATGGCCCAGATGGCCGGTATGGAACCAATATGCTTTTGGGGTCTTTCTCTGTTTAATGAGTGTGTTTGCTTTGCTGTTTACGCAAAGGCTCTTGTTATTGCGAAGGCGGGCTCCTCGGCTGCATACCTTTATTAATGGGATTATCCTCCTACGTGTGCTTTATTTTGGCTATTGTTTATGGATCGATAAGAGCCTTTTTAATTATAAGTTTCTGGAAGCTGTTCCATTAACGGTAGCCTTTGGTACGGGTGTTTATAGTTTTGTTAAGGGCTATCGGCCTGCGCGGTATTTTGTGATCGGCTATGGCTTTTTATTTCTGGGTTATTTGCTGAAGTTTCTGATCATGCTGGGCTATACCTGGCTCAATTTTGGGGTGCTGGCTTATTACAGCATGAGTTTTTGTTATATTCTGGAGATGACCTTCTTATCGTTGGCAGTAGGCGATCGGGTGCGGGTAATCAATATACGGAGGAAGAAGGCACAGGAGGAAGCGATTAAGCAATTGCATATCAATCAGGAGTTAAAAGATGATCTCAATAGAAATTTGGAAGCCAAGGTGGCTCAACGAACACAGGAGCTGGCCACACAAGCGGCGATTATCGAAGAACAAAATAAAGAGCTTTCGCAGGCAAATGCTACACTACAGGAACAGCGCGATGAGATTGCACGTATGAACCAGCTGCTGAATAAGGATAACCAATTGCTGAAGCAGGATGTAGAACAGGTTACTTTGGCACGCGCGATGTCTGCCGGCCTCGACTTCGATGAATTTAGTAAAGCCTATCCCGATCAAGAAAGCTGCCTGAAATTTCTGGCCGAATTAAAATGGAAGGATGGATACCAATGTAAAAAATGCGCACATACACATTATTACGCCGGTCATATCCCTTACAGTCGGCGCTGTGCGCATTGCGGTTATGAAGAATCGGCCACCGCCCATACCATTTTACAGAATGTCCGCATCCCGATCAATAAAAGTTTTTATTTGATTTATTTACTCTATTCTACTAAAGGAAAAATTTCGTCACACAAACTATCGGAGACCTTAGGCATCCGTCAAAGTACTTGTTGGGCCTATAGCAAAAAGATCAAGGAACAAATCGCAGAAAAGAAACTTTCTTTTAAGGAATCGAACGACAAAGGGTGGAGCGAATTGCTTTTCTAGATTTATGGTCAGGTTGTTACGCGTCCGCTAGGTTTTACCCTCTGCAAAATAGTTTGTAAACCACTGGCACCTGTTGCCTCGTAAGCAAAAGGTGTAATCACGTCATCGGTAAACAGCTTCAGTTTATTTGGGTCCGAACTCCAGGATTTTGTCAATGATTGTTAGGCCAGGTTCTATCAAGCGATAATGTTTGAAGCCTAAATTTAATTCTCGTTACGATGATTCATTTTGAAATAACTCGCCCGTTTTTTCTTTTTCAATTTTTTGCTGTTCACTTTTGATTTTCTGCGCTGCCCGTTTAATACCTATACTCAATCATGAATTAAGCAATAAAGCCTTAAACGAAGGGGCTGTCTTCATACCCTATTCACTAAAGAGGTTGATCAGAAATAATAAAGATATAGATAAGAAATATCACTGATATTAAATTTTACCGTTTTTTGACCGTAAATATACCGTAAATTTACCGTATTTTTTACGGTAAATTTACGGTAATATTATGGTGTATTTACTATAAAATGTCTTTTTATCCTTATTTCTTTATATGTTCTTTCTTATTTCTTTCTGTTTTTTGTAGTAAACACATTCTGCCAATGGTACCATAAGTATACGGTAACCATTAATCAGCACTACTGTGGAATTTTTTCCATCGAAATAACTCCTGCAGCTATTTTTCAGTTCTTGAATTAGTTTTTTAATAGGATACATCAAAAAAAAGTAACGGTATCGAAGCGTATTGTCGTGTATACTTTACACTATATCGATTCTGTAAGCTAATTGCTTGACCAACAAACGAAGAACGAAGTGATCGTTTCCGGTATCGAAGCGTATCATTATTTATGTAAATACTTAAATATCAGTATTTTATATTAAAAATCTCTTGTTTTTAAGTAGGCTTCTTCTCTATATTTGCGGTGGTGTTTACATAGGAGAAAACACCTGCTAACAAAATCTAGTATTAACCAATCTTATTAAACAATGTTGAGGAAATTTTTATCATTAATTTTCCTAATCACCAATATCGCTCTTGTAGCGGCACAGCAAGCGAATATTACAGGAGTGGTGAGAGATGCATCGGGCGAAGCTTTGCCAGGCGTATCGGTTAGGGTAAAAGGGTCGGCTTCGGGCACGACCACAGATGCGAACGGCCAGTTCAGCATTCCTGCCAGTGCGAGTGATGTGCTGGTATTTTCTTATATCGGTTACATACAAAAAGAAGAAGCCATTTCAGGTCGCACTTCGGTGAATATCACGATGCAGGCTTCCAATGAGCAACTCGACGAAGTGGTTGTGGTAGGTTATGGAACTCAGAAAAAGGGAGATATTACCGGTGCGGTAGGTATAGTAGATCAGAAAGCTTTCGAATCGCGCCCGAATACACAATTTGGAAGTGTTATTCAAGGTAAAGCCGCAGGGGTGCAGGTATCGTCTCCGGGCGGAAAGCCCAATGCGGGATTGAATATTCGCATTCGCGGTACCAGCTCCATCACCTCAAGCAGCGATCCTCTATATGTGGTGGATGGCGTGCCGATTGCCGATACCCGTTCGATTAACCCGGCAGATATTGAGAGCATGTCCATCTTAAAAGATGCGTCTTCGGCCGCTATTTACGGGGCACAAGGTGCCAATGGGGTTGTGCTGATTACCACGAAGAAAGGTAAGGAAGGGAAAACCCGGGTAGAGCTGAATGCTTATGGTGGCTTTTCTTCGGTATGGCGCCGCTTAGATGTGTTAAATGCCGATCAATACCGTGATCTCATGACCGAGCTGGGAAGGAATACCGATTGGGACCGCTATACGGCGAATACCAATTGGCAGGATGAAGTATTTCAAAACGGTTCTTCCCAAAACTATCAATTGGCCTTCTCTGGGAAAAGCAACAAGACCACCTATTATATTTCCGGTGGCTGGATGAAACAAAAGGGCGCTGTCCGGAGCGCAGAAACGGATCGTTATAACTTTAAAGTTAACCTCGATCAACAAGTAAATAACTGGTTAACCTTGGGAACGAATTTGGGTTATACCCGTTATCACGATGTGGACGTTGCCGACAACCAGGCAGTCAATCAGGGCGGTGTTATTTTAGGTGTATTGTCTACGCCGCAGAATATAGGCATATATAACGACAACGGTACCTTTACCAGTAATCCCTTTCAGGATTGGGAAAATCCCCTGGCTTTTACGGATGGATCGGATAGAGGATACCGGAATCAGCGTGTAATCGGTAATGTTTACGGCGAGGTGACTTTTTTACCGGGCTTGAAGCTACGCAGTAATTTTGGTATTGATGCCGGTAGCGGAGTATACGATTATTTCCTCGACCCACTTCGAACCAGTTACGGACGGGCACGCAACGGGATAGGGCGTTACAATACCGACCAACGCAATTACTGGATTGCGGATAATACCTTAACCTATAACAAACAATTCGGTAAACATAATTTCGGTGCCTTATTCGGAGTGGTAGCGCAGAAAACACAATGGGAAGAAAGTTCGATTGAGCGTACCAACTTTTCCGGTACCGCAATTACTACACCCAATGGCGGATCGATTATCCAAACGGCTAACGTAGCAAAAAGGGAAAAGGCCAATGCTTCTTTCATAGGAAGGGTGAATTACGATTTCGAAGGTAAATACTTATTAACCGCTAACTTCAGGGCGGATAACAGTTCTAACTTCGGGCCAGAAAATCGCTGGGGTTATTTCCCCTCATTCTCTGCCGGTTGGCGCCTATCACAGGAGAGCTTCCTAGCTGATGTTTCTTGGCTAGATGATTTGAAACTGCGCGCAGGATGGGGAATTGTGGGTAACGATAACGTGGGTGAGTATGCCTATTGGGGTAGGGTAGCCAGCGACGCGAACTATCCCATTGGTGGGGAAATCCTTCCGGGAACACGGCCTTCTTCTTTACAGAATGATAACTTGAAATGGGAAGAAACGCGGCAAACGAACGTCGGTTTGGATGTCAGCGCGTTTAGCGCCCGTTTGAACGTAAGCGTTGATGCATACCTCAAGAAGACCAACGATTTATTGCTTAATGTGCCTGTTCCCCGTTCTACCGGTTTTGATGTGGCTTTACAAAATGCAGGGGCGCTACAGAATAAAGGTTTGGAATTTCAGATCAATTCCAGGAATTTGGTAAACGAATTTAAATGGGAAACAGACTTCAATATTTCTTTTAACCGAAATAAGGTAACTGATTTGGCTGGAACAACCATTTTCGGTGCAAACATCGCCAGTCGTGGTGAAGTAAGTTATACCACCGTGGGGCAACCGCTTGGTCTATTCTATGGTTATGTATACACGGGCGTAGATCCGCAAACGGGAGATGCCTTGTATCTGAAAAATGATGGTACAACCACAAATTCCCCTTCGCAGGAAGACCGTCGGATAATCGGTAATCCAAATCCTGATTTTATTTATGGTTTGACCAATACCTTCTCTTATAAGAATTTTGGCTTAAGTATCTTTTTGCAGGGAAGTCAGGGTAACGATATTTACAATGGAACGCGGGTAGAGTCGGAGGGGATGATCGACGCAAAAAACCAAACGACGGCGGTGCTCGACCGGTGGACTACACCCGGGCAGATTACGGATATACCCAGGGCATTGCCAGACAATATCGCCAATTCGCAAAACTCCACCCGCTTTGTGGAAAATGGTTCTTACATGCGTGTGAAATCAGCAACCTTGAGTTATAATTTACCGGAAAGTGTGCTCAGCAAATGGAAAATCAGTAATGTTCGCGTATACGTTACTGGCGAAAATTTATTTACCATTACCGATTATAAAGGATTTGACCCTGAAGTTAATGCCTTTACAGGGGTAAATGATGCTACGCAAAATAAGAATACCTTTATCGGTATCGACTACGGTACTTACCCACAAACCCGAAACCTGATTTTCGGTGTGAATGTTTCATTTTAAGGATTTGACCAATGAGAACGAAATATATAGCAGTGTTGTTGGCTGCAGGAAGTTTAACCATCAGCCTGTCATCTTGCCAAAAATTTACAGATCTGGATCCGATTTCGGATGCAACAAGTGATAATGCTTACACTACCCTCCAAGAAGCAGAAGCAGGGCTTACCGGCGCTTACGATGCTTTGCAAGCGGAATACTATGTTTGGGACAATATCATTTTTAGTGACATTATATCGGACAACTATTATGCAGGAGGGGATAATCCCGAGATTTTTGCGGTCGACCTACTGGGTATTACACCTACAAATAGTCGGCTTTTCAATAACTGGACGCAGCTGTACAGCGGCATTATGCGGGCTAATACGGTGCTGGATAAGGTACCTACTATCGACGATCCGCAACTGGACGAAAATGGAAGAAGGACACAAATCCTTGGCGAAGCCTATTTTCTGCGCGCCCTGCATTATTACAACTTAGTAAAAATGTTCGGGGGTGTGCCTTTGGTGGTGTCGACTGAATCGACCTCGAAAGGGGAGTACCGTATCCCTAGGGCCACAGAGGCTGAGGTTTATCAGCAAATTATAACCGATTTAGAACAGGCGGCGGCTAGCTTGCCGGATCGTTTCTCCGACAATAACGACGAGAATAAGGCAAGGGCAACTAAAGGTGCCGCCAATGCGTTATTGGCTAAGGTTTATGCACAGAAGGCCGATCGCGATTATAACAAAGTGCTGGAATACTGTGATGCGGTTATTAACAGTCCGGCGGGCTACCAATTGCTTACCAATTTTGCGGATCTGTTTGACGGATCGCATTACAATAATGCCGAATCGATCATGGAAGTACAATATGTAGGTAGCACGGAAGGAAACTTCGGCCCACAGATGGCTTTACCTCCATCCCTCAGCGGTGATACCTGGCGAAAGTTTGTTACTCCTTCGCACGATCTGGTTAATGCTTTTGATAGCGAATCGGATGATATCCGTAAGAACAGCAGTATCCTGTTTGAGCAGGTGAGCTGGCTGGATGAATACTGGGGAAATCAAGCGAATAGCAGTATTCCTTTTGCTTATAAATGGAAAAGTGCCAGCGGTTGGGCTAGCACTAACCGCCAGTATGTGATTCGCTTAGCAGATGTTATCCTACTTAAAGCAGAAGCCTTAAATGAATTAGGCCGGGCGGCGGAAGCCCGGGAGGCATTAAACCTGATTAGGCAACGCGTAAATTTACCTGCCTCACAGGCCAGTACACAAGCCGAATTGCGTACGGCAATCTTAAAAGAGCGGAGGTTGGAACTTTGTCAGGAAGGCCAGCGTTGGGACGACCTGAAGCGTTTGGGCTTAGCTGTAGAAACGATGAACAATTTAAATGAAATTGATTTGCGTACGAATCAACGTGTGGATTATGGAATGACAGAAAATAAATTGCTATTGCCTATTCCACAACAGGAAATAAACAGGAATCCGGAGTTAACCCAGAATCCGGGGTATTAATATACGAAAGGAACGAGGTTGTCTCTTTAACTCCCTCGTTCCTTGTCAAAATTAAAAACCATGATAAGAACGCTTCTTTTTACCTTCTTTGTGCTTTTCTTTTTCCCTTTTTTAGCCTGCAAAAACGGTCATTCAACCGCTGAAACTGATGTAAGTACGCCCGGGGGAGGCGAAGTAAGTTACTACCTCACAAAAGGAGATAAGACGGCTTTACTTGAAAAACAGCCTGCTCTGCAATTCCGCGAAGGGAAGCCTGCGGCCGAAGCGATTACCATTGATCCTAGTGAAACTTTTCAGGAAATTGATGGCTTTGGTTTTTCCCTTACGGGTGGCAGTGCCGACTTGATCGCGGCTTTACCGCAAGCACAACAGGATAGCTTGATCAGGGAATTGTTTTCAGACGATGAACAAGCTATCCGGATCAACTATTTGCGAATTAGTATCGGGGCATCCGACCTCAGCGCTTCTACGTTTACTTATGATGAAGTGCCTGCCGGACAGACAGACCCCAGCTTACAGCACTTTAGCATCGGCCGTGAAAAAGAAAGCCTAGTTCCGGTATTAAAAAAAATTATAGCCCTTAACCCGGATATTAAAATATTAGGTTCGCCTTGGACAGCGCCCACCTGGATGAAAACCAACGGAGCGTTTAAGGGCGGAAGCCTAAAAAAAGCATATTATCCGGTTTACGCCCAATATTTGGTGAAATATATAAAGGCTATGCAGGCTGAAGGTATTCGTTTGGACGCAATTACACCGCAGAATGAGCCATTGCACGACGGTAATAACCCGAGTATGTATATGGAAGCCAAAGATCAGGCCGAATTTATCAAAACCGCTTTGGGACCAGCTTTTAAAGAGGCGAACCTGGACACGAAAATCATTGTGTATGATCACAATGCCGATCGACCGGATTATCCAATGGAAATTTTTGCCGACAAAGAGGCCTCGGCATACGTCGACGGTGCGGCCTTTCATTTATACGGCGGTAAAATCGAAGCCTTATCCCAGGTACATGAGGCCTTTCCTGAGAAGAACCTCTATTTTACCGAACAATGGGTAGGCGGACCGGGTAATTTTCCAGAGGATTTGAAATGGCATGTGTCGGCCTTGATTATTGGAGCGACGCGTAATTGGAGCCGTAATGTTTTGGAGTGGAACCTGGCTGCCGACGCCGAATATAACCCGCATACACCATCAGGAGGATGTACTACTTGTTTGGGTGCATTAACCATTCAAGGAAATGAGGTAACGCGGAATGTTTCGTACTATATCATTGGACATGCCTCGAAGTTTGTGCCTTCCGGATCGAAACGGATTGCTTCGACAAATTTAGACGGTTTGCCTAACGTCGCTTTTTTGACGCCGGATGGACATAAAGTGTTGATTGTGGTGAATACCGGCGATACGGCGAAATCTTTCGCTATTGTTGATGGTAATAGACAATTGCCGATACGGCTTGACGGTGCGGCAGCAGCCACTTATACATGGTAAATCAGATGAAAGCAATGCGATTAAAATTAAATAGGAAGAACAAAAGGCAAATCGACTGGCTTATTGTAACGCTCGTATTCTTGGCTTCCTGTAAGTCTAATGTAAATAAGCAGGAACAAAAAATGGCATCGACGCCTGTTTTTGATTTAAGTGATAAACAAGCCATTGTTTATACCACGGCCAAAGATAGCAACCTGAGGTTAAGCAAAACAGATCAGCTCAGTTTTCAACCTTTAGAACAACCCAAGGAAACGGATATCGCTATATTTGTAGATCCGCATAAAACCTTTCAGGAAATAGTTGGCATCGGAGGAGCCTTAACAGACGCTGCTGCAGAAACCTTTGCCAAGTTGCCTGAAGCCAAACAACAGGAACTCCTGACGGCTTATTATGATAAAAATAAAGGTATCGCTTATTCCTTAGGGCGTACGAACATAAACAGTTGTGATTTCTCGAGCGGCAGTTATACCTATGTAGAAAATCTGGATAGCACATTAACAACTTTTGATATTCAGCATGACCGGAAATTTAAAATTCCCTTTATAAAAAAGGCGATAACCGCGGCTGGTGGTGAGTTAAATCTATTTGTTAGCCCTTGGTCACCTCCTGCATGGATGAAAAATAATGGCAACATGTTGCAGGGAGGAAAACTCTTGCCGCAATTCAGGCAAGCTTGGGCCAATTACTATGTAAAATTTATTCAGGCTTACGAAAAGGCGGGTGTTCCGGTATGGGGGGTAAGCGTGCAGAACGAGCCGATGGCCACGCAAACCTGGGAGTCTTGTTTGTATACGGCCGAGGAGGAACGCGACTTCATTAAAGCCTATCTTGGCCCGACATTGCACCGGGCCGGATTACAGGATAAGCGGTTAATTGCTTGGGATCATAACCGCGATTTACTTTATCAACGGGCCAGTACGGTACTGAGCGATCCGGAAGCGGCAAAGTATGTTTGGGGAATTGGTTTTCACTGGTACGAGACGTGGACAGGTGCAGGCAATAATTTTGAAAATGAAAAAAGGGTGCACGAGGCTTTTCCGGATAAACAACTCATTTTTACGGAAGGGTGTATAGAAAAATTTGATCTAAATGATATTCACAATTGGCGTTTGGGTGAGCACTATGGTAAAAATATGCTCAATGATTTCAATAGTGGTACGGCGGCTTGGACCGACTGGAATATTTTATTGGATGAAAAAGGAGGTCCCAACCATGTAGGTAATTTTTGTTTCGCACCCATTCATGCCGATCTCCGTACCGGTAATCTGATGTATACCAATGCCTATTATTATATCGGTCACTTTTCCAAATTTGTGAAACCTGGTGCCAAAAGAGTAGCCTGTTCGGCAAGCAGGGACAGCCTGCAAAGTACTGCCTTTATAAATCCAGATGGGCAATTGGTGATCGTAGTATTGAATATAAGCGATAAAGCCGTGCCCTATAAACTTTGGATTGCCGGTAGAGCAGCAGATATCCATAGTAGGCCTCATTCTATAGCAACGATATTGCTGTAAAGAAACCACTCTGCAATAAGGAAAGCAAGCATTTTTACGAAAATGCTTGCTCCTCTTTGTTTTTCACTTTACTTTTGATTTACTTTACATCCGTTTAGCCGGAAGGGATGGCGAGGTGTTTAATTGTACCTAGAATCATAAAACAAGCAAGAATGAATTTCAAAAAGTTTACATTAATTTTAACATTGGTTTCTTCTACACTGATTTTTGGCTGTAAGAGTAAAAAAATGGTGGTAAACGAAGGTGCAGAGGTGGTTAATAACCAAGAGGCACCCGAGCCTATTGAAGGCGGAACAGTTACCAAAACCGATGAAGGTGTAGTCTTAACCTTTGAGTCGGATCTTTTGTTTGCCACCAATTCATCGTATTTGTCGGAAAAGGCAAAGAAAACGATGCAAAATATGGTAGCCTATATCAATAAGAACTACCCAAATGCAGAAATTGAAATTAATGGCCACACAGATGCAACGGGAGAAGAGGATTACAATCAATGGCTATCTGAAAAAAGAGCGGCATCCGTTAAGACTTATGCGGTAAGCTTAGGTCTGCATGAAGAAAACGTTACCACGAATGGATATGGCGAAAGTAAGCCGGTAGCTACGAATAGTACGGCCGACGGACGTCAGAAAAATAGAAGGGTAGAAGTGGTGATTTTGAAGTAGCTGTTAGGTTTTTGCCTTTAGGTATTAGCTAATCTAATGCTTAACAGCTACCAGTAAAAAGATTTTCTGCCTGTCAATCAGAATGATGGCTTTTAAACGGGAAAAAAGCGGTAAATTTTTTCAAAAAACTTTGGTGTATTCAAAAAAGACACTACATTTGCAGTCCCAAAACAAACGTAAAGCTTTAAAGAAGCCCGTTTAAGGAGGGTACCTTAGCTCAGTTGGTAGAGCAAAGGACTGAAAATCCTTGTGTCGCTGGTTCGATTCCAGCAGGTACCACCAACCCGTTTTACGACACCGTAGAGCGGGTTTTTGTTTTTGGAATTTTTCAAAACTACCTCAGGAGCTGCTTGAGTGCATATTTTGGGTTCGATGTCCAGCTGGATCAGCGATGCGGCCTGGTTGTTAGAGGACTGGGGCCAGGTCCCAAGCCTGGATATGTTTTATGCCCTGGTTTGAAGGTAGTGCAATGTCATCAAGCGAAACTATAAATTTGTCGTAACTATCCCGTATGGCTTCCAAGGGCGCATATTCACGGCGTATGGTCTGCTCGTCTGATAAAAGGTAAGTGCTTTGCACGTAAATTCGGCGGTCACCTTTGGTCGCCACAAAATCCACTTCTTTATCACCCAAGGTCCCTGTATATACTTGGTATCCTGCCCTGCGCAGTTCCAGGTAAACCAGGTTTTCCAGTTTATAGCCCGTTCCATAGCCAAAGCCCGGATAAAGAAAATTCCTGAATGAAAGGTCGTTGATGTAATACTTAGCGTTTCCCGAGATGGTTTCCTTGCCCTTAATATTGTATCGCTCAACTTTATGGGCTAAAAAGGTATCGGTTATAAAGCCGATATAATTTGAAATGGTATCGTACGATGTATTCCGTTTGTTGCTTTTGAAAAAGTTAACAATATTCGTTATCGAAATTAGATTGGAGGCATTGTTTACCAAAAAGACAAATATATCCTCGAGCAATCTGGGGTCTTTAATGCTATGCCGCTGGATAATGTCGCGTAGCAGCACTGTATCCTTGATGGCTGCGATATAATTGCGTTTGGTTTCTTCATTGGGTAGCACGAATAATTCGGGTAAGGCCCCGCTTTCCATATACTGGATATAATTTTGTTTGGAAAATTCTTGGGAAGTTATCCCCGCATATTCAGCAAAACTAAACGGAAGTACTTCAAAGTTTACATAGCGGCCGGATAACAAAGTGGCCAGCTCGCCGGACAACATCTTTGAGTTAGAGCCGCTGACAAAAATCTCATAAGGTTCGACGAAATCCTGCGAATGGGAATTTACAAAATGCTCCCAGCCTTCAACGTTTTGTATTTCGTCGATGAACAGATATTTTTTCCCGGCAGGGCTTAATTTACTGTTATAAATTTTCAGCAAGCCTTCCAGGTCTTTGTAATCCTTTATAAAGTCAAAATCGGTGAATTCCTTATTGATATAGAAGATATTTTGAGGGTGTATGCCGCTATCGATCAGCCGTTTGGCAATCTGCCTCAATATATAGCTTTTGCCCACACGCCGCTGACCTACAAGTACCTTAACTAACTTGTTTCCGGTGTAATTAAAAATACTATCAGTATAGTACTTCCGCGGGAAACCCAGCGCCGGAACATTGCCGTCCCAAAAATTATACTTGGCTAAAGAAACGAATTTTTCGTCCATACTCGAAAATAATTACACAAACGTACAATTTTTCGTCCATACTCGAAAAAATTCACGTATTCTTGATGAGCTATTCTTTTCGGTAGCTAAGACTACCGTGCTTTTATTTTATGCTATCTATGATCTGGTTTTGAACGATCCGCTACATATCGTTCAGGGAGAACCCGCTGAATGCTACTTTATATTTACCCAACTCTTTCTTAACGGTTTGAGCCTTTGCTTCCAGTAAGGCCATATCTATCTTTTTGGGGTTACGCTTTATTTCGGCAACAAGGGCTGTCTTATCCAGGCTGTTCAGGGCTATTAAGTCAATTTCGTTTTCGCCTTTATTGTCCCAATAGCTACCCACGTTGGTAACACGCTCGTTTTCGGCTATTTTCTCCCGGAAATACTTCTCTATTAACATGCCGCTATACTGTTCATAATGAGTTTCGATATACTCCCGGAGCAGTTCATATTTCCCCATTTCAATCAAAGACTCATTCGGAAAAATAAATCGGAACCAGAACCGTAGGTAGTTGTCGCTGATACTCCACCGCGCCTTACGGCTTCCCGGTTTTGCAAACATGGGTTTGTTCTTGCTGATAAGCGAATATTCCTTTTCCAGGTTGACCAGGTAAGCACCTGTATTTTTGCCGATAATGGAGTCTATTTCGCTTTGAGTGGTCTTCCCTGAAGCGATTAACTGTAGTATGGAAAAGTAATTGCCGTACTCTTTCCCGAACTCTGAAACCAATAGATCTTTCCCTTCGCCAAGAAACGGAGAGTCTGGTCGTGTCACCATATCTAGCATCAATTCTTTGGTTACAGCGCCAGCCTCCATCAGCAGTGTGATGTATTTTGCAACGCCTCCGGTAAGCATGTACAGGCAAAGCAGGTCATCGGGCGCATAGACGGGATTGTAATCCGTCAGGATCACTTTCAACACACTTACAGAGAATGGTTGCAGTAAAATCCTGGAGGTTGCGCGACCGAAAAGCGGCTCCTTCTTGTCCTCAAAGATTTTCATCATCATGGAATAGATGGAACCGCATGCGATGAAGTTTATTTTAGCCTCATCTTTGTGTTTATCCCACAAGTGCTGGATATCACTGAAAATGGCCGGATTGACATGGTCAAATTCCTGAAATTCATCGATAATCAGTGAAAAGTGCTCCTTTTTCGAATAGATCAGCAACTGTTCAAAAAGCTGGCGAAATTCTGTAATGGACCCAAAAATCTGCAAGCCCAATGCCTTCTGCGCTTCTTGCTGAAATTGCGCGCAAAGCAAATGTTCATTTCTGCGTGAAATAAAAAGGTACAGGCATTGCTGCTCTTTTACCGCTTCCAGTAAAAGGGAGGTCTTTCCGACACGGCGGCGACCAACCATGACTGTAAAACAGGCGTTAGTAGTCGACTGTCTTTGAATTACTTCAAGTATCTCGAGCTCTTTGTCCCGGTTATAAAATTTCATCCCTTATTTTGTAACGAACATTAAGATAATGAGTATTACAAAAATATGTATTCTGTTCCGTTGCTACAAATCTTACAGGAATTAATCTGGAAATAATACCGGCCGTTTTCGGCAATCATATTCAGGTTATGTAGTACAAATTTATAGTTCCAAATCCACGATTAAACGCAAATCAGGCAAGAAATAGTTCGAAATTTGTATCTTTGGGACCACCAGAAGCCTCTCTAATTCATTTTAGAGAGGCTTTTCTGATTATAAATTCAAACGGCCTCTTTGTTTTTATAGGTAGCCCCGTTTTATTTTCTGTCATGCTTTTGGCAATTCTAAAGGTTGCTAGACACGTTCCAGGATAAAGTTACCGTCAATACCTAGTTTTTGATGTACAGCTTTCAGAAAAGACACATCAGGATCGCGTTTGCCATTCAGTATTTGAGACAACTTAGACCCATTTACCCCCAAAATGTCAGCTAGTCCCTTTTGGGTAATGCCCAATTCTTCTTTTTTTGCCTGTACAACAGCGCTAATCGTTAATGGCAAAGGCATTATTTTAAGCACGTTATCCTCATATTTTTCAGCCAATAGACTTAACCGTTCCAATTCATCAGCCTCCACCGCATCTAACGTATGAAATCCGCCGCCTTCTGTGGCTTTTTGAATATATCGTTCAATCAATAACATAACCTGCTTATACTGCTTGTCATTCCTTATCTTATCAATCATAGCCATTTTATTAAAGTACAGCGTGATCCTTTATTTTATCATATTCCGCATGCGTCCCGATAAACCGAATATAAATAGTACGTCTATCGAAAAAGATCATAGCAATTAGTCTAAAATCATTACCTTTAATATTGAATACATATCTATCATTACCAATTGCATCAACGCTGCCAAAAGTATTTTTTACATCCCTAAAATCTGACCAATCAGCCTGCGATACTATCTTATACCAGCTATTCAAAGCAACCTTTGACGATGGATGTTTTTCCGCAAATGAATTAATGACAGTCTTAGCAATGATTACCATTAATACAAAGATACAAAATTTTAAATAATGAAATTATTTTCAGATAATAAAACAATGCCACTCTTACTAACGATTTACCTCCATTCCGCCATAAACAATAGTCGGGACCGTAAGTATAATGATGCCGCAAATCAGCTTTGATTCTGGAGTCATGTTGCTTTTTTCAGCAAACTTAGCGAGTGTCTTCCATGGGTTGCCTGACTTGGTCAGTAACGAATTCATGCCGCTTTCAACCTCCTATATTTTGCTCCGAAATAGTAAACGGAAAAAAGCGTTAGCAAAAGTCCAATGGCTGATAAAGCAATAACGCTATTGGAAAAAAACATCACCCAATTCAATTGGATATGGAAGATTTCTTTAGCCAGTAATACACCTATACTACCTACATAGGCAAAAGAATCGGCAAGATAAATCAAGAAGCCGACATTTCCGGGATATTTGAAGCTAGCAATCAGGCGCTCAAAGAAAACGGCATTAAAAGGAATATAAACCATGTATAGGCCAAGTCCGCTTCCTGTCATCCAAAGGAGAGGAGATAAATGGCCGTTGACAAAAATAAGGGTTACTGTGCCCGCCAATAAGAAGCCCAAACCGATAAAGGCATGTGCGGTCATCAGGGCCTTAAAATTATCTTTGATCCATACCATTCCCCCAATAAGAACCAATATAATGAGGGTGATAGGCGTTTCTGTTTGCGAAAAAATCAGCGGCTGGTCAAAGTAGCCCATCTCTTTCCACATTTCTGCACCGAAATTATCACGGATATCCCGGAAAATGGTCGCAAAAGTATAGATCAGGATGCTGGCTATGAGGCCGACCAGAAAGGTTTGTAAAAACTGATTCCGTTGCCCGGTATCCATAGGAAGGCGTTCCATGCGGTGATCTATATCTTGTTTGTCGGGAGGCGGAATTCTTTCTAACAGATACACGAAGACAAGTAAGGGAAAAGCAAATAAAAGCCCGGTATAAAAGGGCATCCAAAATTCGGATATGCCGAACGTTAACATGAGCCACCCACCGGCCGAACGGGCAAGGCCCGAGGCAAAGATGAAGCTGACCGCAAGGGTGGCACCGATAAAATCGGTGCCTCTCCTTCCTTCAACGTAGGAGAAAACGACGCCCCATAATAAACCAAGTGGAAAGCCATTGATAAAAAGAAAGGGTATGTTGAAAGGCGCGGGAACTAGGGCAAAACCTAACCAGCTCAACCAGGCGACGCCGGTAAGCAGTAAAATGACCGTTCCTCTGCCCGTACGTTTTAACTCGGCAATATATTTTACCCCATAGAATTTGGCCAGTAAATAACCCAATACCTGCGCTATAACCAATAGCGTTTTATAGCTATAACCAGCAATATAAAGCCCGTCAAATGTAGCTACAGTAAATGATTTGCGGAAACCGAAAATTAACGTATAGGCAAAGAATACAATAAGTGCTGCACAAATGTTAATCTTTAATATACTTCCTTTGATGGGACTGGGTTTTAAAAAAAGCTTCATTTGCTTGGGCTATTGCTTCCGGCAAAATAAGCTTTTTCGGGAAAAGCAGCAAGCTTTAGCAAAAACAGCCGAGACCTAAGCGGTTCGAACCGCTTAGGTCTCGGCTGCATGTTGTTGGTTTGGCCGGGTTATTCCCAGCCAAACAGTTGTTTCAGGTTTGGATTAAGTAAGATCTGCGCTTGAGGTATAGGGCAATAATAGTATTTGGGCGAAACGAAGGTGCCCATATCCTCTATAATTTGGATGTTTCCTGATGTTGCGCCACCTAAAAACAGCGATACTTCTTGTCCGAAGGTACCCACCCGGTAATACTGCAATACTTTTCCTAAGCTATTGGTTTCTTTATCATTAGGGATAGACTGCGACGCAGGAAGTAAGTAAATGTCCGGAATACCGTCGCCGGTAAGATCATGCTTACCCAATGAAGCGAAATAAATGCCTTGAGGTTCTTTTTCCAGGGATTTACCAGCTTCCCATCGCATTAAATCGTCATGCCGTTGACCCTCGAAAGCCAGCTCCACGCGGCGTTCACGTCTTATTTCTAAAATTTCACCACGTTGAGCACCAGTAACATTCGGAAATTTTGCCGCCTCTACTGGATCTATAGGCGGGTTTAAAGTCATGTGCGGCATACCTACACGATCCCTTAGTTTGTTGACCGTAAGGTCAAGATCGCTTTGGCTAAGTTGTTCCAGCTCAGCTTTCGCCTCGGCATAGATCAGCAAAATTTCGGCAAAACGGTAAAGGGGTACATCCATGTTGTTCCGTATGTCCTGATCCGTGCTATTATAAAAGCCTTTAATTTGGTGATAACCTGAAAAGTTTTTAGCTAACTGTTGTACATATAAACCAGCTCCTTGTGCATAGGTGCCCGAGCGATCTAGTATCCATCCCGGATAGGCGTAAGTTTGCGATAAACGCGGGTCGCGATCCTTGAATTCTTCCACAAATTCGTTTTGTTGATAGTTGGGTTGGCTGCTGTAGAAACTGCCATCCTTCATCAGATAGGCTTGTACCAAGTCTTTTAATGGATAAGTTTCGTAGTTGCCGAAGACCCCTTCACCGCTATCACCGTTTAAAACATTGGCTTCGTAAAAGCGGGCCATAATAATTTCAGGATTACCAGAAAGGTTTGCGCTGGCAAATAAACTACCGTAATCTTCTTCTGGATTACCTGTTGTGTAGATGCTGAAGGAGCCGTTATCTATAATATCTTTAGCAATATCCACCGCTTTTTGTAGGATGTCTGTAGCTGAACCACTGAGGTTTAATTCTGCATGGTATTTTCTAAAGGTGCCTTCATAGAGTAAAAACCGGGCATAGTCGGCTTTTACTACCCATCGGTTTACCCCTCCCGTTGGGGCAGCAGCGTCTACATTGTTCATAGCGAACTCATAATCTTCCATAATGTGGTTAACTATGGTTTCCCTTGGATCGCGTTGGGCAAATAAAACTGCTTCATTGTCGGTTGTTACCACGGTATCAATCCAAGGTACGTCAGAATATCGTTTCACCTTGTTAACGTAAAACCGGGCCCGGAAAAAACGGGCTAAACCCTCGAAATGATTTAGGCGTTCATTTGAAAGCTCCGCAGCACGGAAATTGGCTAAGAAGAAATTTACATTTCGCAACTGCCCCCAGTCCCAGCCACTGGTAATGGTAGCCGATGAGGGATTGGTGGTCATCATGTTTTTCATTTCTACACTTCCAGTCGAAAAGGCATTGTCTGTTAACGTATAAGCCTCATCGGTGTAGATATTGGTAGAAGGAAAATCGTACAGATTATAGGTGTACAAATTTAAATCTTCTTCGGTATTGAAAAAACTTCCGGCATCGATATCGGTCTCCGGTGTTTTATCCAGAAAGTCATCATTGCAAGCCATCATGGATAGTGCTAGGATGCCAATGCACGCGTTAACTCGAAATAATCTGTTCATGCGTATATCTATTTTTGTTGACATTTTTCGGTATTAAAAAATTAAATTGAGACCTAAGGAATAACTCCGTTGAAAAGGATAGGTCATCCCATTTCCTACCCGTCCTAGATTAGCTCCAGGATTGGTATTGATATTGGCATTTGTGCTTTCAGGATCGTAAAAGTCTTTTATACCAGACCATTCAAAGATGTTTTCACCGGCGGCATATACGCGAAGCCGTGAAATTCCGACACGTTTGGTAAGAGTTTCGGGCAAGGTATATCCAATCGTTATATTTTTGACCCGGAGATAAGAAGCATTCAATAGATAACCGGTTTGCGGAATGGCCAAACCCATAGCACCATCAATTCGTGTTCCCAAGTTGGCATCGGCCAGCCAAGATTGGAGGATAGGGTATTTACCGTCTAAATTCGCATCAGCTAATCCTAAATTGAGATAAGACTGTGAATGTCGTGCCCTTTCCTCTTCGCTATCTCCTTCAGGCCGATAAAAATCGAGCAAATGCGTGTAGGTATTGCCATAAGGTTGTTGATAAAAACCCCAATAGAAGTAATCGATCGGATAGTAATCCCGCTTTCCAACACCCTGTAGGAACACGCGTAGGTCGAAATTTTTCCACGAAGTATTCAAGTCCAAACCAAATTGATAACGTGGCGTCGAATTTCCAATAACAGTTAAGTCTTTCGTATCATCTAGGGTATATCCTTTTTCGATTTTGCCATTGCCATCACGGTCGATATACTTAGGCCATCCCGGTACAATTTGCAAGGCATCCCATGGAATGATAGCTGACTCGTCCAATTGCGCGATCTCATCTGTACTGGAGAAAAGGCCATCGCTTTGCAGTCCCCAGATTTCGCCTAATTCCATGCCTTTATAATATTGGAGAATGCTGCCGTTTGGATTATCAAAGCGGGTAATATGGGTCTTTGAGTCGGATAAAACGAAGCGTGCCTGAAAGTTAAGCGGGCTTCCACCTACATCATAGCGATCTTGGTAGCCTACGGAAAGTTCCCAACCCCTTGTCTGTAAATCGGCTGCATTCTCACGAGGCTCACTTGCCCCCAAGACATCGGGCAGGTCTTTACCTAATGTCAGCATATTGAGGGTGTTCCGTTTATAAATGTCAAACACAAGGGTAAAGCGGTCCTGCAAAAAGCCCATATCCAAACCGAAGTTCAACGTGTTGACTTTTTCCCAAGTGTAGTTCGGAGAAACCAGGGCGGGTGAACCGATAATGGTTGGACGGGCATCACCGATGAGGTAATTCGACTGTGATGTTGCCATCGAAGGGAGATAACCATAGTTGGTAATATTCTGATTGCCCAAAGAACCATAAGAAGCACGGACTTTCAGATTGTTAATGGTTGATCGTACCCCTTCCATAAAGGATTCTTGATCGATACGCCAAGCTGCCGACGCGGATGGGAAGAAACCAAAACGTTTGTTTTTTGGGAAACGTGAAGAGCCATCATAGCGGCCGTTGAATTCGACAATATAGCGGTCGTCATAAGTGTAATTTAGTCGACCAAAAGCACCCCTAATGGCATAGGTTTGGATATCTTCATCACCGTTGGTGATCCCGGTTGCCAGTCCGATGGTTGGAAAACCCGAGGAAATCAGATCCGCTCTACTGACATAAAAATATTCATCGCGATAATTTTCCTGGTTGTAGCCAATAACGGCTGATAAGCGGTGTTTTTCAAAACTTTTATTTAAGGTGCCATACAGGTTAAATACTTGGTATCCTATAGATTCTGATGCTCTTTGGGCAGAATTTTCTCCTTCTTCCCGTACATCATCCGGACCGTAACCGATTTTATATTTAGTTCGATAAGCGTTTGTATTGGATGAGGTGTTTCTAAATGTAAAATCACTATTTATAGTTAGCAATCTATCCCAGAACGCCATTTCTGCTGTGAAAGTAGACTGGATCATGTTTTGCTTGATGGTGGTAGTGCCACCATCGACGATTTGCGCCGCTGCCCTTCCCACGCTTGCATTGGCCCATGTGCCATCCGGATTTTTGTCCCAAGAAGTAGGAAATAGGTTATAAAGATCATAAATATTGAATGGTGTGTTGTAGGTACTGCTTGTTACAGAAGTTGCCTGGTTGGGGGCCGCATAAAATTGGCTGGGAGATTTTCGATTGGTAAAGGTATAGAAAGTGTTGTTTCCTATTTTTAACCACTTCTTTAGGTTATAATTAATTTTCGCCCTCAAGCTATAACGGTCGTAATAGTCATCGGCCAAGGTGAGTGGGCTGTTTTGCCGATTATATCCACCAGAGAGGTAATATTGTGCTTTGTTGTTTTCACTAACTCCGCTAATGGCCAAGTCGTGGTTTTGGTTGAAATTATAGTCGTCCAGGAAATAGCGGCTCCAATCGCGGTCGCCCATATATTCCCATGCTGTGGGATCCGAAGGGTTTATTCTTACTCCTGGGATAGAAGGATCGTCCGATCGTTCTCTGGCGTACTCATAAAACTGATCGCTATAGTTGACATTATCCCATGGGGTATTGTCTGTTGATAGCTCCAGTAGGCGGGAAAAGATATAAGGATCGGTTACCATCTTCGGTATCACCGTTGGTCGGTTTAAGCTAAAATTGTTGCTGTAGTTCACCGTAGCGCCCGCTACCGATCCGGTTTTTGTTGTAATTAAAATGACACCAAATGCAGCCCGCGCTCCATAAATAGCGGCTGCGGAAGCATCTTTAATAACCGACATCGTTTCGATATCTTGGGCAGCAAGTAAGTTCAGTTCTGCTGGGCTCACTTGTACACCGTCAATAAGAATAAGCGGGTCCCCACCATTGATGGATGTGATACCCCGAATATTAATATTGGCAGCAGCCCCGGGAGCCCCGGAATTAAATCGTATGTTTAAGTTGGGAATCATCCCTTGTAGACCCTGTGCGACGTTTGCAATCGGGCGATTTTGTAAATCTTCCGCCTTTACCTGATCGACGGCACCGGATAGGTTCACTTTTTTCTGTGTGCCATAACCAACCACTACTACTTCATTTAAACTCTGTTTGTCTTCCGCCAAGGCAATGTCGTAGTGTTCGGCCTGTGTCACGGTTATGTTCTTGGGTAAATAGCCAACTGCCGAGATGTGCAATACGTCGCCGGTTTTGGTTTTAAGGGTAAAGGTACCATCGATCTTGGTTGTAGTCCCTTGCGTTTGTCCAGTAACGGTTATACTTACGCCGGGCAGTACTTCGCCAATAGAATCGCGTACGATGCCTGAAATGGTTTTTTCTTCGGAAATTTGTCTGGCATACGCTCCTTGTTGGCCTATAAGCAACATCACGACGGCCAGTACGAGTAAGGTTTGTTTCATAAAATTCTTACGATTAGGGATTCAAAACAAAGATGAGTTTTGTATGTTAAGGGCGGATTAAAATTTCGTTATTTTAATTGAATGTTCATTCAATTAAATTTTCCTAATCGATTAATGGTGAGTACACCTGATTTTTGGGATTTTAAAAAAATGATTGGATAACCGGTGGCGTATGCGATAAAAAGTGGAGGAAGTCAATAAGAAATTTATGTGAACATCATGTTAAATTTCAAACAGGAGAATAAACGCTTAAACGGATATGGTTATCTTTAACCGATATCTGGCTAAGTATGGAAACCATCATTATTACCACCGATTTTTCGGAATCTTCCATTCACGCAGTGCGATATGCAGCAGCGTTGAGCCGGAACCTGATCATGCGGCCTTGGACACAGTGTGCTCGACAGCTTGTACAAAAAAGCTAGCGCATCATACCCGTTTGCCGGTGCTGTTATTGAGATAAGTTATCCGTGTTATTTTTGTTTGCGATTCGGAGAACATTAATACGATACCACTTGTTACGCTAATACTATAGTATAAAAATAAAATGGAAATCAACTTTGGGGTTATCGGTTTAATAGGCGTTGTTGTTCTGGTATTCTTGATATGGGTGCTGAGGAGAAACCGTAAAGATCAAAAAGATACGGAAAGGACAATCAATGCCGCTGAAATGAACCCGGAAAAACATAAGGATGAAGAAGTATAAGCATTAGTTTATTGAAAACGGGCATCCACAGCTAATGCTTTTACACCTACAATTTTCAACATGTCTCGAAATTCAGGAAAAAGTGGGTTTAGCAGGTAGTTGTATTCCATAGGGTTAACGGCCGACCGCACTTTGAGGGCGATCTGTTTTTGCGCTTTCACCCATTGGTTGCCAAGCCTTTGATTGTCCAGACAACCCACCTCCATCCAATTTTGGGGATAGGACTTAAGCGGGAGTGTATAGATGAGTTTCTCGGGACAGCTGAGTTCCAACCGCATAATAAATAACTGAGGTGGAATGTTTTCCGGATCAAAATGCACCAGACTTTCCAAGTAGGCTAGCGAACTGTTTTCGCTCGTATATAACATATAGGTGCCCTGGCTGTTCCAGCGTCCACCGAATTGGAAGGCACCCATGCCTGAAAGGTCTTTGGCCCGTTTTGCTGATTGAGCAATGCGATAGAGAAACATCAGGAATAAACCCCCTCTTCAATTCGTCCTAAAAGATTGTCGACCAGCATCAGTCCGGTAGGTAAGTGGAATAATTCGATTGGACTTTTTTGGTGAAGACCCCGGTTAGGACTGTTTAACCAGCGTTTTACTTTTTCTTCGTTCTCAAATACCGCATAAGCATGTTCTACCACTTTGGCGATTTCGATGATGTGCGAAGAAATTTGGGTGTCCAATAGGTCGTCTTCTTTCTTTCGCTCCAATGTTTTGGTAGAAAGATGAAGAATCTGTTCGGCGATATATTTTTTGGTTAAACCCATGTAAGCAATGAGGTGATCTAAAGAAGCTTTTTTTAAGCCGTAATTACTCAGTTCGATTAGATCGAAAACCGTATTGATCTCCATGTTAATAAGGTTTGGGCCACCAAGCAGATGTATGATGTCGTATTCCTTTTGTTTTTCCTTTGTTTTGATCATTGTCTTCATAACCGACATTTTTACCAAATTTAAGGAAAATTTGTCTTAAATAGAAATGCAGTATATCAGAAGCGATAGCCTAAATGCAAAAGAAAAAACAAAAACCACCATGAGCTGTTATATAGATGGTTAGGTTGATAAAAAACACAGGAATATAAGCCCGGCATCCCAAAAGCCGGGCTTTATACTGAAATGATAAAACCAAAAGATCTTTAACAATAATTTAATGTACAACAGTAGGGTTTGGCGTTTGTGCTGTCTATTTTTGTAATGCTATGCTTTTATTTGTGATCGATGCATTGGGTTGGATTGGGGTGATCCTATGCTTATTGGCTTATCTGTTGATCAGCTATCGGTATGTACAATCTGACGATTGGATATACCAACTGCTGAATATTATAGGAGCCAGTGGGTTGGTAGTTAATGCTTTATATTATCATGATAAACCAAACGTGATGGTTAACGTCTTATGGGTAGTAATTGCCCTGAGCAGATTGTTCCATTGGAAAGGCTTCATAAAATTGCGGAAATGAAGTTATCGGGATAAGCCCAGTAAATCGTACACTTCTTCTTTATAATCGGTAAGCCGCTTGTCGATTAACGTTTTATCTTCAACCAGCGATAAATAAAAATAAGCACCGTCTAGGAAAATAAAAATAAGATCGGCGGTATGGGCGGGATCGGCCAAATGAAGTAAATGCTTGTCATTTAGCTTTTGGAGCACAATGGTCAATGTGGACCGCAGCGAATTGAGAATGGTCAGGTATTTGCGTTTGGTTTTTTTATTCCGGAAACTTTCCGCGTAAAAGTCGTAAAACAAACTGTCGTCAAACAACCTATTCCATTTTTTGGAGAACAGGCGATCAATGATCTGGTGTAGCTCGGGCAAACCGTAATCCTTTTGGTGATCTATTTTAAAAATCAGTAAATACCGTTCCAGCAGGTAATCGATCAAGGCGTCTTTCATATCTTCCTTTGTTGCAAAATAATGGATAATAAGGCTGGGATTAATGTCCATTTCCTTAGCCACTTTGGCAATCGAGGTATTGTTATAACCGATTTTCTTCGATACTTTGTAAAAGATTTTAATGATCTCTTGTTTACGGGTGTCTTTTATGCTCTTTCTTCCCATGCGGATCCTGATGCTTAATTGCGTACAAAAATCTGTTTATTATTGAATGAATATTCAATTAATAAATAAAATAAAGATTTCTTAATCGTAGCTTAATAGCCAAAATTGATCTTCACTATCGGTTCGGATGTGTGCGATCAGCTTGGCAAGCTAATTTAATTGCTGCAATTTAGGTGAATTCATCATACTTGTCAAAAGAATAGCATTTGTTCCGTATATTCAATCTTGTCGGATTTTCGAAATAGCAAAAAAACAAAAAATGAAGAAACTCAGTATCGTATTACTTTTATGGATGTGTTCAAGCCTCGTTTTGGCGCAAAGGCAAAAGAAAGTGGTGTTTATCATAGCGGACGGAATAGCCGCTGATGCTTTGGAGCAGGTAAACCCACCGCATTTCAGGAGGCTGGTGGAGCAAGGTTGTTATTTGAGGGCGCACCAGGGTGGCGAAGCAGGGGGGTACAGCGAGACGCCGACAATCTCTGCCCCCGGTTATACCAATGTCATAACAGGCGTTTGGTATAATAAACATAATGTTCCGGATAACGCAATAAAAAATCCTAATTATCACTATCCCACTGTTTTTCGCTTGTTAAAGGATGCCTTTCCGGAAAAGAAAATTGCGGTATTTTCGAGTTGGTTGGATAATCGTACCAAATTAATCGGAGAAGGTTTGCCGCAAACCGGTCGGATCAAAATGGATGAAGCTTTTGACGGATTGGAATTGGATACGGTACATTATCCTCGTGAAGAGCACCGGTTTATGCATATCGACCAAGCGGTTACTGCGAAGGCTGCTGAATCGATCAAGGAGCATGCCCCCGATTTATCTTGGGTTTATCTGGAATATACCGACGATATGGGGCATATGTACGGTGATAGCCCACAATACACCAACGCAATCAAAAAAGTCGACGAGGAAATAGGCCAGATTCTTGCGGCAATTAACGAACGCGAGAAGAAATTTAATGAAGATTGGCTAATGATCGTGACAACCGATCACGGTCGTTCCGAAAAGGATGGTAAGGATCATGGCGGCCAATCTTTTAGGCAACGGTCTACCTGGCTATTGAGTAACCGGCCACTCGACAACGCTTACAGTAAACTGCTTTATCCAGCATCAGTTGATATTGTGCCCACTATTACTCAATTTATGGGTATCCCTGTTCCTGAAGCGACTCGTAGAGAGTTGGATGGCATACCCTTATTGGGAGAAGTGGCTATCGCCCAGCCGGAGGTCCATCGTTTAAAAGGACATCTGGATATTTCCTGGATACCATTAAAACAAGATGGTGAAGTTAAAGTATGGTTAACAACCACCAATAATAAAAAGACAGGGGGAGAGGATCATTATCGATTGATGGGCTCTTTCCCGTTGAGGAGCAAACATGCGCTCATTTCGGTTAACGATTTGCCTTCGCCTTTTTATAAAGTGGTGCTGGAAACATCTGAAAATACGGTAAACCGATGGGTAATGGATTGACGATCGACGGGGTTAAAAAAAGTTTTTATAAAAAGAAAACAAACACCAAATGTTAGCTGTTATCATTATAGGTTTAGGTTGATTAAAAAACATACATTTGTACAAAGCCCGGCATCCCCAAAAACCGGGCTTTGTTTATTAAAGGACAAGCGATGATTTTTATAATTTGATACTGTCTAAGTATCAGGTCTTCATGAAATCAAAAGCACCTTTTCTCAAGTTGATTCCGTATTCTAGATAGGCTTTGAGACAAGCAGCAAAATTGGCCCAACCCTCAGTATTCCGTTTTAACCAATCAATATCGACTGTATCGTTCTTTACATTTTTTTCTGCAATAGCCAAAAGGGTGCTGGTTTGATCTTTTGCAGGGGACAGTTGAAATTCAACCAGGTATTGATCATCCTCATCCCAATAAAAAGAAATATATTGATCAGTTTCCAGTCGTCCGACAAGAACAGGAACTTCAGTGTCGAATTCCGGAAATTTCCAAGTTAAGCGTTTCCCTTGTTCCATGATATCACTTCCTTTAGCGATGAAGTAATTGGCCATTTTTGAAGGATCGATAATAGCTTGATAAACTTCCGTTACGGGTTTTTGTATTTGGATTTTGACGTTAATTGTTAATACTGAGGGTTCCATCATTTTGCTTTGTTGTGCGTTCAATGTATTGAAAGCCGTTATTGTAAAAATGCCGTTTAGGATAGCAATTCTTTTAATAATTGAAAAAATTTTCCATTAGCCGTATAGATGCCATTATAGCCGATAATGAGGTAAAGCCGTGCATTTCCTGTATAATTTAAGCGGATGGGCTGCCAAAAAGCGCCAAAGTTTTTGGCGGATGCCGAGGAATAATATTCATCAAATCCGTGGTATAATTGTTTGATTTCACTTAGTGTGATGCCTACATTTTCGTCTTCGGCCTCCAAAAGAAGTTCCTTATCGGTAAGCGTAAGTATGCCGTAATGTTGAGCTAGTGGAGGGACGCCCGAAAAGTGGCGTACAGCAAAACGTTCGACAGTTGACCGCTGATGTATTTCATAATCGTGGATCCAAAGGGCTTTTTTCTGAAAAAGGAGCTGTTGCATCTTCCAAAGTTTTCGCTTTTAATTTACCAATTTTTTTCAATATGGTATGAATTGCTTATGTTTTTTTAATTTTATCGGCAATAGTTTTGACCCATTATGAAAGAAACCAGGCCTGCAAATGAAGCCATTTACGAAGTTCCGGCACGTTTCCGCTTCACCGAAAATCTGCATATCATCTTTTGGTTACTGAAAGACATTAGCTGGGCGATGCTCTGGAAGCCCCTCGGCTTGCTGATGATTGTCCCAACCTTATTGCTGGCCGTTAAGATTACCATACAGACCCGATATATCAAGAGTGAGCTCTTTCATAACCTAGCTGTTGTTTTTTGGATATGTGCAAACTGCACGTGGATGATTTTGGAATTTTTCTGGCCAGAGAACGATCAATTACGTTATTATACGGCCATTCCTTTTGGAATGGGTATATCTTGCATTGTATATTATTATCTTATTCTTTGGCCTAGTTCAGTTAATTATGTATCGATGCGCCGAAAGGACTAAATCGTCATTGTTAGGCAATAGCTTCGCAAATCAATTGGTTTGAAAGGTTAATGAGAATCAAATATAAAGTTAAGAGCAGCAAAGTATAAATGGTATTTTTAGAAACTGATCATGGTGATGATGAAAGCTTATGTTTTTGCCTTTTTGTTTAGCATAGTCAATTGGGCTAACGCCTATGCGCAGTTATCGCTAAAGCTGGATTCAGTTATCCAGCAATATGTTAAAACGGATGAGCCGGGTATCGCGCTACTGGTTGAAAATAAAGGGGATATAGTCTATAAAAAAGGCTTTGGTATGGCAAACAAGGAAGCTCATACCTTAATCCAGCCCGAAACGAACTTTCGCATGGCCTCAGTATCCAAACAGTTCACTGCGATGGGCGTATTACTGCTTGAAAAAGCACATCAGTTATCTTTTGATGACCCTCTAAGTCGTTATTTCCCCGAAATGAACCCAAAGGTTGCCAACAAGGTGCGTATTCGGCACCTGCTTACGCATTCTTCTGGCATTATCGACTACGAAGCGGTAATGGATCCCCATGGTCAAATGCAATTACTCGATCAAGACGTTTATGCATTGATAAAGGATGCCGACTCTACTTATTTTGAGCCGGGAACGCAATTTCGCTATAGCAATTCAGGATTTTGCTTGTTAGCTTTGTTGATTGAACGGATTTCCAAACAATCTTTTTCTTCCTTCATTACAAAACGGATTTTCGAGCCGTTGCATATGAACAGTTCACGCGTTTATGAAGCTGGGGCGAACATCCCCCACCGGGCAATGGGCTATGCTAGAGATGCCAGGGGTAATATCCGTTTTTCGGATCAAAGTTTAACCAGTGCAACCAAAGGCGATGGGGGAATATACACTTCGCTGCAGGATTACCTTAAGTGGAGCGAAGCTATTCGCAAGCATACCTTACTCAATTTGCAGAAGTCGCTTGCCCGGTTGCATTTTTCTATTCCCCAGGCTCCGGGGCATGATTATGGGGCGGGATGGTTCTATACGGATCCGACGAATCTGGCACTTTTTCATTCGGGCTCTACCTGTGGGTTCAGTACCTTCGTTATCCATATTCCCGATAAGCAGTTACTCCTTGTTTATTTTTCTAATATAGCCGATAACAGCGAACCTTTCCGTGAAATTTTGGGAGTGCTGGCGGCAGAGGGGTTTGCGTATCCTACCGATATTTTTTCCCTGCATCGGCTAACGATGTGATGTGCCGATTTGGTAAACGCTTCACCGGAACAAAACCAAGGGTATCATTACTTTGGGTGCCTAATTTATCTTTCTCTGTGGTGAGTACATGATTTGTATGCACTTGTGTGTGCTACTTCTTTTCAATCAAATAATACACGCAGGTAGTCAGAAAATCTCTAAAATAGGGGATATGTTGAATAAATGCATACTGTTCTTTAGGTTTCCAGCCAAATTTGAATTCATAAATAGGATTAATCAAATAATGTTTAGTACCTGTTATCGTATAGCCGGCACTACGTGCAATTTTTTCAAACCGAGCGATGGAGATGCCCGTTTCCCGGGTATCCATAAACCAATCCGGCTTTTCCTTAAAAGCCAGTAAGAGGGATTTATATATGGGTTTGGGCAAGAGATGAATCCAAGGTGAGCGCGATAAAAACTTACTTCGGCATACCTGCTGATGCCCACCAAAAGGCATCCGCCACGGTGGGAAGCCCAAAAAAATCTTACCTTTTGGAGCAAGGTAAGCCTGGAGATCATGCAGTAATTTTTCTTGGCCATGAATATGCTCGATGACGTCTTTTAAGACAATAAGGTCAAAACGACCAGCAAATTTTGTGGCAAATTCAGGATCAAATATGTCGTTCTGATAGATGGTAATTTTGCCCTGCTGGATTTCATCCTTTAGGTATTCGTTGGCCTGTTCAACACGTAACGCATCCCGCTCAACGCCGATCCCCATACTGGTTCGGTCAACGAATGCTTTTAATACTCCTCCCTCGGCACAACCGATTTCCAATACCCTTTGGCCCTTATCAAGCTGATAGCCGCTGCTTTCGATGAAAGGGATCACATAACGATTGGTATTTGTAATCTGCGTTTTAAAATATTCGAAGCGATTGAGGTGAAAATCGTACATATGTAATTAAGCATCCTGTTAAGGGGTTAACTCCAAGCTTAACCTGGCAGTCAATCAGGGAGCAATGATACAAAAATGCGCTAAGAAATTTTAGTGATTACCGCATAAAATTTCTATCTTCATTTCTCTTAACCAAGAAATGCGGTGCTTAAACGAGGAATGTGATACTTAAATAAAGTCGGCAATAGTTTGTTTCCCGGAGAATTTTATGATAATATAATATTGATGTTTTCCGGGTTTTTGCGTGAATAATGGGTGGTTTCTTTGGATTTGGGCAATGTTGGTGTATCTGTTTGTTCGGTATGGATGGTGTGGCCTTTATTTTAGGCTGTATCGTCTCTATATGGTTTTAAAATAAGGTGAAAATTTTAGTTACATTTAAAAAAAATAGCCATTTCTTGTGTTTTTTTGTATTAAAAATTGATTTTATGAAATAAAATATTACTATTATTGCTTTTAAATTGCCTAATTCTAAAAAGAATGTCAAGATATGTTGATGTGCCGGATGATGAATTGGCCGCTTTATTAAGAACTGACGATCAAAGTGCCTTTGCTGAGCTTTATAATCGGTACTGGGATAAATTGTTTAGCATCGCATGCCATCGCTTAGCGGATGAAGAGGAGGCGCAGGAAGTGGTGCAGGAGGTTTTTTTTGGTCTTTGGAAACGGAGGGCCACTTTTCACCTAAGGTATAATCTGGCGACATACCTCAGTGTATGCATCAAATACCAAGTGATTAACCGTTTGGCTAAACGGCATCGAAGCCGTTTGTATGTAAACAGTCAGCTGAACACGGAGAGTGGAGAAAACTATACCGATTTATGGCTTTTTGAAAAGGAATTGCGGTTGAAGCTGGACCGTTGTGTTAATCAGTTGCCCGATAAGTGCCGAATGGTGTTTCAATTGAGTCGAAATGAAGGAAAATCGACCAAACAGATAGCCAAAGACCTGAATATTGCTGAAAAAACGGTGGAGGCGCATATTACCAAAGCGCTTGCGGTACTTAAAAATGCACTCTTTCTGTTTTTTTTCTTCATTTTATTGTTCCTATTCAAAATATAAGTGATTTTTTTGATTTTTCTTAAAAAAATCAATGTCCACTAAGGGTTTTTCCTCATTGCTTTGACTATATGGTAAAACCATACCTGAAGTGAAGAGCAACGAGCATCAAGAATATATCCAGCACTTAGCAGAAAAATGGTTACAGGGTACGCTTAGCCCGGAAGAGGAGGCTTATTTTGAAAAATGGTATGCGGCCTTTAATGATGAAGAATTGCATTTGCCCAACAGCCGTTTCTCCAATGCCAATACCCTGAAAACAACCATATACCAAAACCTGATGGCTAGGGTCAATCGGGATCGGCAGCGCCGGCAACCTACTTTTCTTCGCTTTGCCATAGCGGCGGTGTTATTATTGGCCTGTGGAATGGCTTTATTCTGGAAATACAGTATAGAGCGTCCAACAGCAGTGGCCGATATTGCGCCCGGAGGGAATAAAGCCATACTCTCGCTGGCCGACGGTAGTCAGATCCCCTTAAGTAGTACGCACTCCGGCGTGGTTATCCGGGCTGATCAGCTGTTTTATAATGACGGTACCCCAATCGGTCAAAGAAGCGGACAGGAAAAACCCGGCGGGTGGAACACCATCACCACACCAAGGGGAGGCCAGTATCAGGTTATTTTGCCTGATAGTAGCCGGGTCTGGTTAAACGCCGCTTCGTCACTTCGTTACCCTGTTTCATTTTCTTCGAATGAACGCATAGTGGAACTGATTGGAGAAGCTTATTTTGAAGTGGAACATCATCGGAAATATCCATTTAAGGTGAAGATGGAAGGACAAGAAGTGGAAGTGCTGGGCACGCATTTCAATATCAGCAATTACGCTGCGGAAGGAACAGTGCGAACAACTTTATTGGAGGGAAGGGTAAGGGTGACGAATACGGCAAATGCGGTTTCCAAGGTACTCCGCCCCGGCCAGCAGGCTGTACAGAGCGGGAACTTGTTAACTGTAAACGAGATCGATACCGTTGGTGCAATTGCCTGGAAAAATGGCCTGTTTGCTTTCGATGATGAACCGCTTGAAGCGATCATGACCAAAATTGCCCAATGGTATGATGTCGAAGTAGTGTATCAGGAAGGCGTCAACAAAAGGCTCCTGTTTGGCGGTACGGTTTCCCGCTACGATCATGTATCGAAGGTATTGGATAAACTGGAATTAACCGGAGGAATAACATTTAAAATTACAGGAAGGAGGATTATGGTCATGAAATAAACAAAAGCTGTTTTTTTCTGAAAGTGCTGACAAATGAGATAGAAAGAGCTAGGAGTGCCTGCAACACTCCCAGCTGGGTCTGTTAAAAAAATCGTATCACCACAATTTAATTAACTTAACTATACAAAAGTATGAAATTTATTCATGTTTTTCGGTATGGGCGTCCTGCATATGCGCCTATCCGAACCTTTGGGATTTTGCATCCAGCAAAATGCTATACCGACCAGGCTTTAATACGAAGAATAATTATGCGGTTTCAATTGTTGATCGTTTTCATGACCTCTTTTCTGCTGCAGGTGCAGGCCTTGAGTTTTGCACAGGTTGTTACATTGAATAAGAACCAGGCATCGTTGAAAGAGATTTTTTCGGAAATACAAAAACAAACCGGTTATACTGTTATCTATCAGAGTAACCAGATCCGTGCTATCAGGCAATTGCGGGTAGCGCTGAATAACGTTTCGGTAGATCGGGCCATGACCAATATATTAAAAGGCTTACCCCTTACCTATATTATCAAGGATAAGGCGATTGTCATCAAAAGTAATCCTTTAATAGAAAGTGATGAACAAGTGGAAGCCACTATTCAACAGGTGTTTACGGTTTCCGGAAAAGTGACTGATGAAAAGGGAGCACCCATGCCGGGAGTAAGCGTGCTGATCAAGGGGAAGGCAGGAAGCACTATAACCGACCAAAACGGCGCATATAAAATTAATGTGGCGGATAAGAATGATGTACTTCTTTTCCGTTATGTCGGTTATTTGGCGAAGGAATTGCCCGTGAGTGGCCAGACGCTCCTGAATGTCAGTTTACAGCCCAATAACGAGGCGCTTTCTGAAGTGGTCGTGACAGCTTTGGGTATCCGGAGAAGTGAAAAATCCCTGGGTTATGCCTCACAGGAAGTATTAGGCGATAACCTGACCTTAACCAAAGAACAAAATGTGCTGGGATCGCTTACCGGAAAGGTGGCAGGGGTACAGGTTGTAGGATCCTCTGGTGCGAGTATGGGCGGAACCCAAAAAATTAAAATCAGGGGAGTAAATTCGATTAACGGGAACGACCAGCCTTTAATGGTCGTGGATGGCACACCAATTTCCAATAATAATTACTCAGGAGGATCCGGTCCGGATTATGGTAATGTTGGACAGGATATCAATCCAGAAGATATTGAGTCAATCAATGTGTTAAAAGGGCCAGCGGCTTCTGCTTTATATGGTATCCGTGGGCAATATGGCGTGATCCTGATTACCACCAAGAAGGGCGCAAAAGGTCCTAAGAAAGTAGATATTCAATTGAATTCTGCGGCATCTCTGGAACGGGCCGGAAATTTCTTTCCTCTTCAGAACCTATATGGCGAAGGGTCGAGCCAAACCTGGCGCACACTTCCTAATGGCGACAAGTATGTCGACATGATGTCGGACGAGAGCTGGGGGCCTAAAATGGACGGCACTTTGGTGCGCCAGGCTTTCAGTTTCTTTCCGCAAGATCCTACCTATGGGCAGTTGACCCCTTTTGTTGCCCATCCGGATAATATCAAATCCTATTATCAGGATGGATATAACGTGAACAATGGCGTATCGGTACTTGGCGGAAATGAAAACACATCCTATCGGCTCAGTGTAAACGACACCCGGATCGGAGGAATTGAACCGAATTCGTGGCTTCGCCGGAACAATGTCAGTTTGAGCGCTGGCATGGATATTACCAGGAAACTGAGTGTTTCCACTAACGTAAATTTTGCGACAAATAGCGCGCAGCGCCCTCCACAGGGTTACGGAGACAAATCTATGGTACAATGGTTGCCCCGGAGTGTGGATATTAACCGCCTGCGTGACTATAGCTATCCGGACGGAACTTTCGTAAACTGGAACACGAACCGGCCCAGTTCGGCAACGGGCGAGCTGAATAGCTACCAGCCCTTGTATTGGGTGAACCCTTTTGTGGAAGCCTACGAGAACCTGGATATGGATCGGCGCGATCGCCTGTTTGGGGATGTTGGTTTAACCTATCAGGTGCTGCCTGAATTAAAGTTCAGTGGTTTTGTGCGGATGGATACCTATACCCAGAATATCGAAAATATCTCCGTTTTCCGCTATTCTTCCACTATTCCAAGTTATGGGATCGGGAAGTACCAAAACCAGGAAATGAACTACGAGTTTTTGGGACAATACAATAAAAGCTGGGATGATTTTTCCCTGAATGTGAACGTGGGGGCAAACCTGTATACCCTCCGGAATTCCTATCTGCGGGAGCAAACCGTTGGAGGGCTTTCTGCCCCGGGCTTTTACAATATCGCCGCTTCTGTTGACCGGCCTAATGTGGTATCTAACCTAACCAGAAAAGAAATACGAAGTGTATATGGAATGGCTTCCTTTGGTTATAAGGATACGTATTTTGTAGATGCTTCCCTGAGAAATGACAATTCGTCCGCCTTGCCGGCCGACAATAATTCGTATTGGTACCCCTCGGTGTCGGGTAGTTTCGTGTTCAGTGAGCTGTGGAAACCCAAGGTATTATCTTATGGTAAATTGAGATTGAGCTATGCCCAGGCTGGATCGGATCTTAATCCCTATGAAACGGCCACTGCTTTTTCTGTAGGCACTGTATATGCCGGTGCGACCCGCGTAAATCCCTTGTATGTGCCGAATAATCTGAATAATCCGGAAATTAAACCTTCTTTTGCCCATTCTTACGAGGCAGGGATTGACCTGCGTTTCCTGAACAACCGTTTGGGATTGGATTTCACTTATTACCAACAGAACAATAAAAATCAGATTATCAGCCTGAATACTTCGGGAGTGAGCGGCTACCAGTCGGTAACCATCAATGCAGGCCTGATCCGTAACCAGGGGGTTGAGCTGACCTTGACCGGAACACCGGTCAAATCGGAGAAGTTCTCGTGGGATGCAACGTTGAATTTCAGTCGGAACAGGAGCATGGTGGTAGAATTATATCCGGGCATTGATGTGTATAATTATGGCTCTACCACATTTTCCAGTGTGACTACCTACCTGAATTCCTATGTAGGCAAACCCTTTGGCAGTCTTGTTGGACAGGCCTACCAACGTGATCCCGCCACGGGAAAAATTTTGCTGGACGACAATAACCTGCCCTTATATACCGATGCTACCCATGATTTTGGTACGGTACTGCCAGATGCTACCGGTGGTTTTCAGAATACGTTCCATTTTGGGAAATTTAATTTGGGGGCCATGATCGACTATCAGATTGGTGGAAAGTTTTTCAGTCGTTCGAAAATGATCCTGGTACGGACGGGAGTTGACCCGGTTACCGTGGAGACCAACGATCAGGGCAAAAACGTACGTGATCCGGTGGCAGAAGGTGGGGGAGTGAAAGTAAATGGCATCTCCCGTTCAACAGGTGAGGAAGTGACGGCCTATGTAGACGCCTATAGCTATTATAATCAGGTGATTGGCAGGCGGGTTTATGAGGAATGGTTATATGATGCCTCCTATGTTAAATTAAGAGAACTTCGCTTAGGTTATACCTTCGGTCAGTTGAAAATCGGAAATGCGACACTGAAGCGGGTAAATGTGGCACTGATTGCCCGGAATCCCTGGATGATCTGGCAGAAAGCACCAAAAGGACTGAACCCTTCCGAAATGTCGTCAGGAAGCCAGTCGATCAGTTGGTATGAGTCGGGGCAGACCAATACGGTGCGTTCCTATGGTGTTAATCTAAATGTGACCTTTTAATCAAACGGCAGAATCATGAAAAAAATATATACCTGGATGCTAATGGGCATCGCTTTATCGAGTTGTAATAAGTTTGATGAGGATATTAATCAGAATCCCAATTTACCAAGCCAGGCATCAGGTACACAACTGATCGCCAGCGCCGAATTAAGTTTACGGAGCCTCAGTTCTTCCCCTGCAGGCGAATTTATGGGCCAATATCTGGCGGAAACGCAATATGTTGGAGAGTCGCTTTATCCGGAAGGGGGAACGAGTTTTTATCCTTTGTTTCAGGAACCTTTGATGGATCTCGAAACCGTATTGAATACGAAGGAGCTGAGCGCGAGCGGAGGGCCGGTAGAGAACCAAATGGCTGTAGCGAAAATTTTGAAGGCCTATTATTTTTGGCATATCACCGATCGATGGGGGGACGTGCCTTATACAGAGGCTTTAAAAGGTGTTGCTAACCTAACACCCGTGTATGATACGCAACAATCGATTTACTATGCCCTTTTTGATTTATTGGAAGAGGCAAGTAACCAGATTGTGGCCGGTAATATTACAAATGACATTATCTTTGGCGGAGATATGGCCAAATGGAAAAAATTTGCCAATACGATCCGTTTGCTTATGGCCTTACGCTTGTCTAAAATAGATCCGGCGAAAGGAAGTGAGGAATTTAACCAGGCTTTATCTGCTGGTATTATGGAGGGGAATGCGGATAATTTTTTGTTTAAAAACCTGGCCGATGCCAATAACCAAAATTATTGGTATGGACAGATTGTAGGGCAGAACCGCCAATGGTGGGCTTTAACCGAAACATTAGTGGGGTATATGAAACCGGATGATGATCCGCGCCTGCCCATATTTGGAAGCCGGGCATCGGCTTCGGGCGAGTACGTGGGGCTTAAATTTGGCACGACAGATGCCAATTTACTGGGCACGACGGAGTATTCTCTGTTAGGGCCGGCAATTTATGCGCAAGATGCACCCGTTTATTTGGTTACTTATGCACAGGCCTTGTTTGCTAAAGCGGAAGCTGCCAAATTAGGTTGGATCAGTGGTGGGGATGTGGTGGCCAAAGAAAGCTATGAGCAGGCGATAACGAATTCCATAGCCCAATGGACCGGCAGTACGGATGGTGTAGGTGACTTTATTAATAAACCCGAAGTGCGATATCAATCGGCCACGGCTATGCGACAGATTGCCGTACAACGGTGGATCCATCTTTTCATGCACGGTTACGAAGCTTGGGCGGAATGGAGGCGAACTGGTTTTCCGGATAACCTGGTTTCTCCTCAGGGAAAGCCGGTGCCACGTAGACAATCGTATCCTGCTAATGAAGCATTTAACAATGCAACGCATTATAGGGAGGCGGTTGACCGGCAATTTGGGGGAACGGATGATCTTTCGGGAAGAGTATGGTGGGATAAACCCTAAATAAATAGCATGTTATGATAACTAAACAGATAAAAATAATGGATTCTTTTTTGCTGATCCCTAAAAGCGTAAGGGGATACTGCTTGGTACGTTACTTCATGTGCTTGTGCGTAATGGTCGGTATGTTGCCGATAAATGGCGTTTATGCCCAGTCGGAAAATCCCTTAAATGGAAAAATCATTTGTATTGATCCCGGACATGGCGGAACGGCAAAGACGGATAGTTATAGACAAGGACCAACAGGCGAAAGGGAAGAGTGGATTAACCTTCGGGTGGCCTTTTTATTGAAGCAATTGTTGGAACAAAAAGGGGCACAGGTGGTGATGACCCGAACCGAAGATGTGTTTGTTCCCTTGCCGGACCGCGCTAAAATGGCGGTGGAGAATCATGCGGACTTGTTTCTCTCCATCCATCATAATGCCACTGCCGATTCGGCGGTGAATTTTCCTATTATTTATTTTCATGGGCATGCTTCCGAAAATCAGGCAGGTGTAGCTTTGGGAAAAGCCGTTGCGAAAGCATTAAAGGAACAGTTTTACAGGCGGGAAACGCCTGTAAGCCTCGTTTCGGACCACACGATTTTTGCAAGCGGTGGTGCCAGTGTATTGCGGGGTACCTATGGTATACCGGCTGTATTATCGGAGGCTTCATTCTTTACCAACCCAACGGAGGAGAGGCTCTTAAAGGATACCTTACACAATCGGCAGGAAGCACAAGCCTATCTCATGGCTTTGGAATCTTTTTTTGCCAAACCGCGGCCGCCAATTTTGGAGAAAAATTCCCTGGTGTCGATCTCTCCTTTTAGAGCCGTGCAGGAGGCGGAACGCATGAGTGAAACCGCTAAGCATTGGTATGCCGATTATACGGAAGGTTTGCAGCTTATGCAGCAAAAGGATACGGCATCCCTACACCGGGCATATGCGCTGTTTACCCGTTCGGCCCGTTCTTTTCCCGATTCTTATGTAGCCAGGCAATGCCATCATAACCGGGCGGTTTTATTGCAGCGGGAGGGAAAATTGGCGGAAGCGGCAGAAGAAGAGAAGCGGGCAAATGAATTTTATGTAGAGGTGGACGGCCATGCATTGGTAGGGGCAGCATCGGTTGATAGTGTGTTGGCCGGAAAAATTGATCGGTTGGTGCTGGGGATTAGAAAGCAATATGCCCCTGATCAACGGACGAATGTTTTTTTTGCGACTGTTGAACAGGAACAGCCCTTGCAGGTAAAGGTGGAGACAACCGTTCCGGAGGCTATTCCGGCATTTAAAGCGGCCTTGGAGCAAGCGCAACTCCCGGCAACGGTTACTGCACAGCTTTTACCGGATGAGCAGGAACATGCCAAATCTTATGGGGTAGCAACCCTATCGGTTTGTAATAACCGGGTGAAACCGGGCAATCAGGCGGAATTGGTTACTCAGACGCTTTTGGGAACCCCTGTCCGGATCCTGAAACAGGAACATGGCTATTACCTCATCCGTACGCCTGATCAGTATTTGTCGTGGACAGCCAGTAGCGGAATTGCCGTGATGGACCGTGCGGGCTTTGAAGCATGGAAGCAATCGAAAAAAGTAGTATATGTAGCGGAGTTTGGCCATTCCTATTCGGAGGCATCTGAAAAAAGCTTACCGGTATCTGATCTGGTACACGGGGTTATCTTACAGCTGGCGGGAAAGGAGAAAGACTTTTATAAAGTGATTTATCCAGACCATCGCGTGGCGTATATTCCGGTTAAACAGATGATGCCTTATGAAAAATGGGTGGCACAGCCCAATCCTTCTGCCGATCAGATCTTGGATATCGGTAAAACATTGGTCGGCGTGCCCTATCTATGGGGAGGTACGTCCATCAAAGGGGTGGATTGCAGCGGATTCACGAAAACCTGTTATTACCTGAACGGGGTCATTATTCCGAGGGATGCCTCGCAACAGGCCTTGGTTGGTGAGGATGTAGCGGTATTTGATGAAGATAATCGGGTGAATATCGATAAATGCCTCCAAAATCTGAAGCCCGGTGATCTGTTGTTTTTCGGAAGAAGGAGGGCAGATGGCAGCCCGGTGGTGACGCATACGGGCATTTATATAGGGGACGGCGTATTTATTCATTCCTCGGGCCTGGTCAGGATCAACAGTATGGTAAAAGATCGGCCGGATTACATCGATTTAGTGGAAAAAAGATTGGTTGGGGCTAAAAGAATCTTAAATTCAATCGGAACACCGGGCATAACCCGTGTTCAGCAACATCAATGGTATGCTGATCGTTGAATTTCGATCGATCAGCAACATTATTGTCTCACAAAAGAGCTTGTTTAGTATGGACTCGAAGAAAAATAGCAGATGTAACAAGATCGTGAAGCGCTTTTTTTGAATTGTTGTGTTCAATTCCGGATTATAATTTTAATTTTAGCCCTTCATTTACGAATATCCTTTTTTATACCATGTTAAAACTTGTTTTTAAACCCTACGACCTTCGCTTGAACCATGTTTTTCGCATTTCACGTGGGGCGCGTACCAGCACACCTCTGGTGTTGACCAAGCTGAGCTACGAAGGAGTAGATGGTTTCGGCGAGGCATCAATGCCTCCTTTATATGGCGAGTCGATCGACTCGGCCTGTGCCTTTTTGGCTAAAGTGGATTTATCCCGGTTTTCTGATCCTTTTAACACGGAAGAAATATTGGCTTATGTAGACGGGTTGGCACCGGGAAACCAGGCGGCAAAGGCAGCCGTGGATATCGCGCTGCATGATCTGATCGGAAAGTTACTCCAAATACCCTTACATCGTTATTTTGGTTTGCCCGCTGTGCAACATCATACCTGCATGACGATCAGTATCGATACACCCGAGGAGATGGCCAAAAAGACGTTGGAATATCCGGATTACCAATACCTGAAAATTAAACTGGGGACAGAAAACGACCGAGCGATGATCGAAGCAATAAGGGCCGTTTCCAATCAGCCTTTTTTCATTGACGCCAACCAGGGCTGGAATGAAAAGGAAAAAGCTTTGGATTTTATTTATTGGCTTAAGGAGCAGAATACGGTGTTTATCGAGCAGCCGATGTTAAAAGAAAACAAGCAGGATCAGGCTTGGCTGACCGAAAGGAGTCCTTTACCTATTGTCGGTGATGAAGGCGTACAGCGCTTGTGTGATATCAAAGAAGCTGCTGGGCTTTATCATGGGGTAAATATCAAATTGATGAAATCTACAGGGATCAGGGAAGGCTTTAAAATGGCCGTTACGGCCAAGGCCCTAGGGATGCATGTCATGCTTGGTTGCATGTCTGAAACTTCCTGCGCCATATCGGCGGCCGCGCATCTGGGCGCTTTGGCCGAGTGGGTTGATCTGGATGGGAATCTGTATGTTTCAAATGACCCGTACCGCGGAGCTACCGCGACAAACGCCGGACTGATCAGCTTAACGGAACTGCCTGGGATAGGTTTAACGGAATCAGATTGGGAGGCGGTTGTATCATGAAGGAAACAACGGAAACTTTACCTTTGATCACCAATGATGCAGTGGTATTCGGACTATTAATGGTTATCTTGGCCTTGATTTTTTATACTTCTTCTTTGGATAACCGTTTTTTTAAGCGTTTATATACCATACTGCCTACCATATTATTAAGCTACTTCTTGCCAGGGCTTCTCAACTCATTCCATATTATTTCGGGCTCGCAATCCAAGCTCTATGATATGAGCTCTAATTATCTATTGCCTGCCTGTTTGGTGCTGTTTACGTTAAATCTAAATTTTAAGGAGTTGTGGAAACTGAGGCAGAAGGCAGGGGCAATGTTCATCACAGGAAGTGTGGGTATCGTATTAGGTGGGCCTTTGGCTTTATGGTTGGTGTCGTGCTTTTACCCAGAAATATTGGGAGGGGCGGGCGAAGATGCCACTTGGCGTGGGTTAGCAGCATTGGCCGGTTCATGGATTGGGGGAGGGGCCAACGAGGCGGCGCTCTACAGTATTTTTAAACCTTCTCCTAATCTTTTTTCGGCAATAATCGCGGTGGATGCGTTCGTGGCTTACGGCTGGATGGCTCTGCTGCTATATGGGGTAGGGAAAAACGAAAGCATTAACCGCTTCTTTAAGGCCAATAACCAAGAAGTGGAAGAGCTTACCGAGCGTATGGAAAAGGAAAATAAAGAACGTATACCGACGACTAAAGATTTAATTTTAATGTTAGGTTTGGCCTTTGGAGCGACTGGATTATCCCATTTCCTGGCAGAGCCCATCGCTGGCTGGATTGGTGTACACGCACCATCCCTGGAAAAATTTAACCTAACTTCTTCGTTCTTTTGGGTAATTTTGATTACCACTTTACTCGGGATTTTATTGTCTTTTACTGGTGCCCGCAAATTGGAAAATGCCGGTGCATCCCGATTGGGAACCGTATTCTTATATGTGCTTATTGTAACGATCGGTATGCAGATGGACATTTTTTCTATCCTAGGTAATCCCGCTTTGTTTTTGGTTGGTTTAATTTGGTTGAGCTTCCATATGGTATTGCTGATTATCGTTGGAAAGCTAATCAAGGCGCCTTTTTTTTATTTGGCAGTGGGGAGCATGGCAAATGTAGGGGGAGTCGCTTCTTCGACGGTTATGGCTGCTGCTTTTAATCCGGCCCTTATATCAGTTGGGGTTGTATTGGCTGTGTTTGGCTACGCTATCGGCACTTATGGCGGTTATTTATGTGCTATTTTGATGCAGTTGGTATCGAAGTGATGAATAACAAGGGGTTAACGGGAAACACGAAATAAGCGCTTTTCGCCCAAAAAAATGGTTATATTAGCAACTGATAACTATCGGTCATGCGTTTGGATTTCGTTGCCCCATTCATCTTGGATAAGTTAAAAAGGGAATTACCGTCTATTTTAACGTATCATAATGTATACCATACGGAAGATGTTTATGAGTCGGCGAAATCGATTGCCCTAGCAGAAAAAATAGAGGGAGAGGAGTTAGATATTTTATTAACGGCAGCTCTTTTTCATGATAGTGGTTTTCTGATTGCCCTCGCCGATCATGAAAGCAGCTCTTGCCGGTTGGCCCGTGAATATTTGCCGGATTTTGGGTATCAACCGTCCGAAGTGGAACAGGTGTGCGAGCTGATTATGGCAACGCGGGTTCCGCAGCATCCGAAAAGCCATTTACAGGAGATTATCTGTGATGCCGATCTGGATTATTTAGGGCGCGCTGATTTTCATGAAAAAAGCCGTGCGTTATTTGAAGAGATGAAGCAACTGGGTACCATTGCTGATGAACCGCATTATATGCAATTGCAGTTGGCGTTTTTGAAAAATCATCATTATTTTACCCATACCGCAAAGAATAGAAGGGAAGCGAAGAAAGCAGAACATGTGCGGGAAGTAGAAAAATATCAAGTAAATAAAATTAACTAGAACAGGAAAGACAGACCAATGAACATCAAACGAACAGCAGCCGTACTAACTGATATGCTTTATGTTATCGCCGGGATTTTGTTTTGCGGCTTTGCTTTAAAGGGATTTTTGGTTCCTAATCAATTTTTTGATGGTGGGGTAACGGGTATTTCCCTTCTGATCCACGAAATTTATCATATTAATATTGCTTATGTTATTGTATTGGCTAACTTACCCTTGATTATTATGGGGGCCTATCAGGTCAATCGTAAATTCGCTTGGAAAACCTTGATCTGTGTTGTTTTACTTGGTATTTGTTTGTTGTATGTACCCTATCCGATTGTAACTTCTGATAAATTATTGGTTTCTATTTTTGGGGGTGTCTTTATGGGGCTTGGAGTAGGTTTGTCTATGCGGGGAGGATGTGCTTTGGATGGGATTGAAGTATTGGCTTTATATACGCTCAAAAGAAGCAGTTTTACCATTAGCGAGATTATCTTAGGAATTAATATCGTTATTTTTCTCATTGCAGCGATACATTTGGGATTACCTACGGCACTATATTCTATCTTGACTTACTATACTGCGTCGAGAACAATCAGCTTTGTAATTGAGGGATTGGAAGAATATACCGCTGTTAACATCATTTCTGCCCATAGTGAGCTCATTAAGGAGAAATTGGTAAAAAAAATGGGAAAGGGCATTACCGTTTACAAGGGAGAGCGCGGCTTTCTAAAGGATAGTTTTGATGTGAGCCACTCGGTTGATATTATTTTTACTGTCGTTACCCGATTAGAAGTAAGGCGACTCAAAAATATGGTGCATCAGGTAGACCCTAGAGCTTTTGTCTATACACATGGTATTAAAGAAGCCGCAGGAGGTGTGCTAAAACGAAGAGCAAGGGAACATTAACATTGCCTTAGGCGATCACCTCATAAATAGCTACCGGCTTTGCCTTATTTTTTAAATTAACCGTTCCCAATGCGTTAAATCCGAATGACTGCTTGGCTTTTTCAAATACATGTTCAGCAACGATAATCTGTCCGGGTTTTGCGGCAGATTGCAGGCGCTGCGCTAAATTTACGGCATCACCGATTACCGTATAGTCTAAACGTTTTAAAGAAGCAGATCCGATATTTCCAGAGACCATCTCGCCAGAATTGATGCCTACGGACACCTGAGCTTTAAACGTTTGCCCGCCGGATTGGATTTCCGATAGGGTACCGATGCTTTCTTTCGCAGCTAAAGCGGCATCTATTGCGCGATCGGTGTGATATTCGCCTCTGAAGACGGCCATAACGGCATCACCCATAAATTTATCGACATGTCCGTTATAATTAATGATTTCTTTGACAATGATATCAAATAGATTGTTGATCAGCTTAACCACTTCATCTGCCGCTACATTTTCGGTAATGCGCGTAAAACCACAGATGTCGATAAACATGACGGTGGCTTCTACCGTTTCATTGATCAATAAACTTTTTTCAAATTCCTGATGCGTCATAAAGTTCAACACATTTTCGTCGACGTACATCTTCAGGATATTGTTCTCTTTAATCGCCTTTAAGGTTTCTTTGATTTGATGAACATGGTCGAGTGTTTTCTCGATCGTTAAGTCTAGATCGTCAAAATTGACCGGTTTACATACGAAATCAAAGGCACCGCGGTTCATGGCGGTACGGATATTTTCCATATCACCATAAGCAGATACCATCACGGCTTTAATCACTGGATTGGCTTCAGGAAGTTTGGTTAATAAGGTAAGTCCGTCCATTCCGGGCATATTGATATCACTGAGGATAATATCGATATCCTCTTCTTTTTTAAGTATCTCAAGAGCGGCGGTGCCGTCGCTTGCGAATAAAAAAGAATAGATCTTTTCCCGGATCTTTTTTCGAAACTTTTGCCGGATTAGTAATTCCAGATCAGCTTCATCATCAACAACTAATATTTTAGCCATGCTTTTCCAGATTTTTCAATTTTTCTTTCAATACATTAAAATCGAGGGGTTTGGTTAAAAAATCATCAGCACCTAATTGAATGGATTGCCGATAGTTTTCTTCGTCACCATAGGCGGTAATCATCATCACAAAAGGAGGAGCGGTGCCATGTGACGTACGGATATACCGGAGCAATTCCAGTCCGCTCATTCCGGGCATATTGACGTCCGAAAGGATCAAAACAACTTCCGACCCTCGGTTTGTTAGGTAATTGATGGCTTCTTCACCAGATAGTGCAAAGTTGAAAATTAGGTCGCCACCCCTTATTTCTTTTCGGAACCGTTGTTTAAAAAGCGGTTGTATATCCGCTTCATCGTCTACCACTAATATATTCATGTTATTCCGGTATGGTAATGATAAATGTTGCATATTCGCCCTCTTGTGTGTCGACTTTCAGTTCGCCTCCATGTACTTTGGTTATAATGTCGTAACTCATTGACAGGCCTAAGCCCGTTCCCTGTCCGGTAGGTTTTGTCGTAAAAAAGGGCTGGTATATTTTATCTAAGATAGATTGAGGGATACCCAATCCGTTATCCTGTATGGTGATTTCTACCGCGTTCTCCCCATTGGGATACGTTGTATTACGCGTTGTTACGGATACCTTGGGTTGAAAATCAGGACCTGCTGTTTTCTTTTTTTCGCTAACGGAATAAAAGGCATTGTTAAATAAGTTGAGTAATACCCTGCCCATATCTTGTGGAACGACCTCAATTGCATGGAGATCGGGCTCAAAATGTGTTTCCATGGTTGCATTAAATGTTTTATCTTTTGCCCGCAGTCCGTGATAGCTTAACCGAAGATATTCGTCTGCCAGAATATTGATGTCTGTTGCTTCCTTTTTTCCGGCACTGCTTCGTGAATGTTGGAGCATACTTTTGACGATGCCGTCAGCGCGTTTTCCATGAAGATTAATCTTTTCCAAATTTTGAGTGAGATCGGCCATAATGTCCTCTGCCTCTTCGCGATCCTCTTGAGGTATATGTTTAAGGGGGCCTTCTTTTAATTCTTGCAATAGTTCAACGCTGACCTCCGAAAAGTTGTTCACAAAATTTAAAGGGTTTTGAATCTCGTGGGCAATCCCGGCGGTGAGTTCACCTAAAGAGGCCATTTTTTCGGATTGGATTAATTGGGCTTGGGTATTTTTTAGTTCATCTAAGGCGGATTGCAATTCTTCTTTTTGTTTTACCAATTCGGCAGTCCGTTGTGCAACTTCCTGTTCCAGGTCGACTTTCAAACGCGCCATGATTCTATTTTGTTCTTCTTCTGCACGCCGTTTTGCCCGTTCTCTTTCCAGCGCTCTGGTTTGGTTCCGGCTAAGGAACCACATAGCACCAAACCAAAGGATGCCAAACAGCTTGGCGCTTTCGAAAAAGTTGTCGTATTGATCGTAAAATTCCTTTGCTATAAGTTCGACGAAATCGCTGATGAAAGCCAAGATGCAATAAGGCAGCATGGCATATAACAGTGTTCGGCCTATACGAAATTCCGGTCGGTTATAAACAATCCATAATAAAGCAAAAACGCCAATTTTTATGCCGAAATTAACTAAATAAGCATCCGATACCGCATCGAGTACAATGAGGGCCGTGGCGAGGTACATCCCAATTTTTGCGTAATAGGGAAAGTCGTAACTGACCGTTTTCGGATCGACTTTTCTTTGCAAGTAATTGATCAGGATAAGAGCGAATATGGGTTCCATTGTCATCGTTCGGGTATCTTGGTATGGTTTGGGCTATCAATGTTTATTATGCAGATAAGTCCTTTCAAACATAATTAATTTTGAAATGACATCCAATAAGAAGTGGTAAAGTTTAAAAGATTTGGTACATTATTTGAGTTTAGACGTAAAAACAAATAATATGATGAAAAAATTAACCTTAATGGGCCTAGCAGCAGGCATCCTGTTGTCTAGTTGCAATAACAGTCGAATGACCTCAAATGAAGCGTCGGATTCTGCCATAACAGATAGCGCAGAAGAATATACGCCAATCAATGCTACATCCGACACAAGTGATATGCATACTGCGCAAAATGCGTTGGATGTTGCCGGAACCTATAAAGGTATATTGCCTTGTGCGGATTGTGAGGGTATTGAAACGGTAATTACGCTTAAAGAAGATCGTTCGTTTGTGAAGACGACGACCTATCGAGGTAAGGGGGATGGAAAACCTTTTGAAGAAAGCGGAAAGTACAGCTGGGTAAATGGCAGTACCATTGCCTTGGATAATGACGACGCACCAAATCAATACTTCGTCAGCGAAAATAGACTGACTGCTTTGGATATGGACGGACAGAAAATTAACGGGGAACTGGCGGAAAATTATGTGTTGGAAAAACAATAATCGGGGAAGAGCATGGCCCGTTTCGAAAATTACGCAACCGATTGTGTGCTGTCACTATTTTTAATCCTGCTTAATTTACTGTAGTTTGCTTCATTAAATAGGATGAATAGAAGCAAATGAAGTATTTAAGGTTCGTGTTATACGGTTTTATCTGGTTGTTGGCAGTTAGCGCCAATGGTCAGCAAGTTAGGCCACAGAAGCCAATTGTTGACATTCCTATAGCAGGTAATACATGGCAAGGGGAAGACGGTATTTATCATACTTATGTCTGGTTCGGAAAGCCGGGAATTTTAGCTGTTTGGCTAAAAGGAGGAATAAAAGGCGACGTGCGACTTACTATTGACGATGAAAGCAAAGTGTTGGCAATCAGCGAGGTGTCGGACAGTTCCCATTATATAGGGCAGTGGACTGTGCAAGACAGCGGTTATCTCCAATTGAGCCTTACATGCAGTCGATCGATAAATCCGAAAACATTAATAAGTTACGGGTTAGGTGGTAGCGCAGTGAATGACGACATTCACTACGTGAAAAATAACGAGGGAAATTTCTTTTATTGGGGAAGGAGGGGGCCTTCTACCCACTTAAATTATCATGTGCCGGAAGATCGGGACATCGCTTATTATTATAATGAGGTTACCGTGCCAAAGGGCAACGATGTAGTTGGTTCTTATTTTATGGCAGATGGTTTTACCGGTGGATATTTTGGCATGCAGGTTAATTCGGCAACGGAACGCCGGATTCTATTCTCGGTTTGGAGTCCGTTTCAGACCGACAACCCAAAAGAAATTCCTGCAGATCAGCAGATTAAGCTGCTAAAATTAGGGGAAGGTGTGCATGGCGGGGAATTTGGTGATGAAGGGGCAGGTGGACAAAGTTACCTGCGTTATAATTGGAAAGCGGGGAATACCTATCGGTTTCTGTTGAAAGGAGAGCCCGTCGGGAACAATTATACCAATTATACTGCTTGGTTTTTTGCCCCTGAACTGGGTAACTGGCAACTGATTGCCAGTTTTAGTAGGCCTAAGACACAGTCATGGTTAAAAGGATTCCACTCCTTTTTGGAAAATTTTTCACCGGAGCAAGGGATTTATGAACGGAAAGTTCTTTTCGGAAACCAGTGGGTAGTAGATAGAAGTGGGGCGTGGATACCTATTCGCGAAGCCAAGTTTTCTGCCGACAATACTGCCCGTGTAGGCTATCGGATGGATTATGGAGGAGGAGAAGAGCATGATCAATTTTTTCTTCGCGGTTTCGGTTTTTTTAATAATTATACTCCTATTGGAACGCAGTTTGAACGTCAGGGAAAGGAGAGGCATCCGGTTATCGATTTTGAGCAACTTCCCTTGAAATAATAAAAATAAAGGCTGTCTGATGGGCAGACAGCCTTAACTTAACCAATTATAAACCTAAATTATGAGAAGGATCTTTATATCAACATCAGATAACTGATGATTAATTCCAATAGCACAAAATTACACAGTTCATTTATTCTTCAATAGCGTTATTTGTTAAATAATTGTTAAAAAAACGCATCAACTTCGCGTTATACCATTATTTAAACCATTTACTGAAACAGTATATAGTATTAACGAATAAACAGCAACTATCGTATGTTGAGGGAGAAAGATTGATTATTTTACATGATAGTAACAATTTCGGCATCGAGGTTCGTAGCTTTCTTTTTCACCAATAAGCACTTTCCCTTCCTGACTTGTCCTTCTAAAAGAATAAGTAGCCGGAGCACCGCAGCATACACAGACGGCGTGAACTTTAGTAACATGTTCGGCAATAGCCATTAATGCCGGTATCGGACCAAAGGGACGGCCTTTAAAATCCATATCAAGTCCGGCGACAATTACGCGGATTCCTTTATTGGCCAATATATTGCACACTTCTGGTAAATTATCATCAAAAAACTGAGCCTCATCAATACCCACCACTTGGGTTTGTGAACCTAAAAGCAATATGGCTGAAGAGTTTTCTACGGCCGTGGAGGGAATACTGTTTTGATCATGGGATACCACTTCATTTATGGCGTAACGGTTGTCGACCAGTGGTTTGAAAATTTCTACTTCTAATTTAGCGATCTGTGCACGTTTAAGACGACGGATAAGCTCTTCCGTTTTTCCGGAAAACATGGAACCGCAGATAACTTCAATATTGCCTTGCGGTGCTCTTCTGTTAATGAAACTGTGCTCACTAAATAACATGATTTTTATCGCTATCAGCTGTCAGTTATCAGCTGCCAGCTTTATTTTCGTTTAATTTGTATCGCTCATTTTTGAGCTGAAATCCGATCAGATGCTTCCTTATTGTCGGCATGACAATGCGCAGACAGTAACTTGATCACCTATTAACTAGACGATTACGTATTCCCTATTCACTGGTTTCCTATTCCCTAAAAATAAGCTGCTAATATCAGCATTTCGACTCATATTTTAAGGATGAAAAATCAATATTGGCTGTTTATTTCGCTTGTAATTCGTTACAATTTTGTTATGTTTGATACCTAGATCACGATTAATGGAACTCAATTTGTTTGCCCATAAATAAGTGATATTGAAAAATGCCGAAGTTCGTAATGGGTTGGCATAATTCGCGAAGGTTAGCTCAATATTTTATAGAAATTAAGCGTTATAGGAGTATGATAACACAGGAAAGTATTTTTGAGAAAATAGGAGATTTGTTAAAGGAATTGACAGATCATTACGATTTCATGAAAGAGCATGTCGCAGAACAGGGGGGGATTCATTTGGAATTATTCGAAGCGAATGTGCAGTATCTGAATGGTTATGTTACTATCTTGAAAAAGCTGATTGCTATTCCTGGTGAAGGACCTGTCAAGGAACAGATACCGGCAGAGAAGCCTTTGGCAAATGAAGAACACGCGGTTAATCAGGTAACGAAGGAACAGGAAGCACAGGCTTCAGCTGCAATACAAACTGAGGGAGAAGAAAAGACCCTGCTCAAAGAGGGTACCCCTGAACATCCGGAAATTGCTGAGCAGCATGTGCAGGAGACAGACTTTACCCCCGCAACCTTAGATATGGATCAGCAGGCGGAAGAATTTAAGCTGGAAAATAAGCAAGAGCGTAGTAAAGAAGAGCAGGTAAAAGAAACGGTAGCGAAAGAAGAGCATCAGCAAGAAGAGCCCTTAAAGCCGCAAATGGAAAGTCCTGATGAAAAGCGAGATGAAGAAGTGGTTAAACCTAAAGAGGTCGAACAAGTGGAGACAGGAAAACGAGAAGATACTCATCGTCAGGAAGTGATCGAAGAAGCAAAATCTTTCGAATTGCAAGCTAAGGAAGAGCAAGAGGAAAAACCAGAAATTCCCGCCGAGCAACCTGCGGGGCGCCCGATGACCTTAAATGAACTGTTCTTTGCGCAGCGAAAACAACAGGAGCAAGCAAAGTCAACGGAAGAAAAGCGACCAGATCCGAATAATGTTCCTCCAAGAGTAGGGATAAAACGAATGACTGATATCAAATCGTCGATTAGTTTGAACGATAAACTGTTGTTCATAAAAGATCTGTTTAATGGCTATAGCTTGGCCTATACGGAAGCGATGGAACTGCTAAATCGATTTGATAATTTTGAAGAAGCGGATGCTTTTCTACAAAGTAACTATGCCGTGAAGAATAATTGGGCAGCAAAACAGACAGCGGTTGATAAATTCTACACGATCTTAAAAAAGCGATTTGCTTAGACAATCCCTTTTCTGTTGGCATCGAGTTTTAGAAGAATAAAAAGCAAAATAGTAAAGCTGAGTAGCGAAGATCCTCCATAGCTTAAAAAGGGTAGTGGGATACCGATAACCGGCACAATGCCGATAGTCATGCCGATATTGATGAAAAAGTGAAAGAAAAAAATAGACGCTACTCCGTAACCGTAAATTCGTGCAAAAGAAGACCGTTGTCTTTCTGCAATCAGGGTTATGCGAATAAGGAGTCCTAAAAATAGGAGAACTACAAACATGGCACCGACGAATCCCCATTCTTCACCTACGGTACAAAAGATGAAGTCGGTACTTTGCTCAGGAACAAAGTTGTATTTCGTTTGTGTTCCTTGCAGATAACCTTTTCCAAAAAGCTGCCCGGAACCAATGGCTATTTTAGATTGATTGAGATTGTATCCTTGTCCTCTCGGATCGTCTATTTTACCCAAGATTACATCAATCCGATTACGTTGGTGTTCCTGTAAAATGTGGTTATAAGCATAATCGACACATAATACAAAAGCCGAGCTTGCTATGAAAAGAAATGCAGCAGAAGAGAACGCTTTTCTGTTACGTCTGAAAAGATAGGCACCTAAGGCGCACAGTAAGGCTAAAGTGCCGATGATATACCATTGTGAAAACACCAAAGTGAGGACAAACAGCACAATGCAAAGGAAGGAAAAGACCAACAGCTGGCTAGAAACGTAACCTTCCCGATAAAAAACCAAAATAAGTGAAAAAAAAGTGAGGGCCGAACCGGTATCCGGTTGCAACATAATTAAGGTGATCGGTACCAACAAGATCAGGCAACCAAAAAATAAGGTCTTTACGTTAGGACCTCTCGTATTCGAACTCAGGTAACGCGCTAAGAGTAAACAAGAACCCAATTTGGCAAACTCGGATGGTTGCAGTCGAAAACTACCGATAGAAATCCAGGCCTGATTTCCTCCTACATTTCTTCCGACGATCAGGACAAGCACTAGTAATATTAACGTAATACCATACAGAAAGGGGGAAACGTAGTTGTAAAATTTGCTATCGATAATCATGATAGCTGAAGCTATTAATATGCAAACGATGATGTAAAGAAACTGCTTGCCGTAGTTTGTGCTTAGGCTAACGAGGCTTGCATGGGCAGGATCGTAAACAGCAGCACGGATATTAAACCAGCCGAAGATGCATAAGCCAAGCCAGATCGCTATAGAGATCCAATCCAGCGAATTGAAAAATGTTTTTCTGGTGTTATTATACATCTTCTATTGTTTTTTACGTAATTTAACAGCATGATTGGCTTGTGAAAGCTCTTCTTCACGGATAACTGAAGCCGGAGTAGCACGTGCTATTTTCTCTTTTTTTGTATCTGCCGATCTTTCTTTTTTAGATTGGATGACCTGTTGATGCTCGGAAGCCGTTGGCTTTGGCTCCGGTTCGATCAAGTTGCTTTCTTTTAAGATGCGTTCTTGTACTGCTTGTGGCTTGGAAACCGTATCTTTCAAGTATTGTTCGACCAGCATACTGGCTATAGGTGCGGCATATGTTGCACCGTAACCTACGTTTTCAACAAATACCGCTATGGCTATTTTCGGGTTTTCGCGTGGGGCAAAGGCAAAAAATACCGAGTGATTTTTCCCGTGAGGGTTTTGGGCGGTACCTGTTTTTCCACACATTTCAATTCCCGGAATGGCCATATTGGGATTGTATTTTACTACCCGGCTCATTCCTTCAATAACCGGCTCAAAGTATTTTTGATCAATGTCGACTGATATTTTTTCCGTAAACTCTTTTTTTATTACTTTCTTTTTGCCGATCGATTTGATTAAATGTGGACGGTAATAGAAGCCCCTATTAGCTACAATGGCCATAATATTGGCCATTTGTAAAGTGGTAATTTCAATTTCTCCCTGCCCGATAGAATTGGATATATTAAAGCCTGATCCCCAGTTATCGTTACCATAACGTTTGGTGTAAAAATCGGCAGTAGGTAAGAGCCCGGGCTTTTCATTGGGAAGATCGACATCCAATCGTTGTGCGATGCCAAATTTCCTTACGGCATCGCGCCACAGCGTATACGCTTTAGATCCTTTCATTTGACGTTGATCGATCATGCGGGCATACACGTTTCCAAAATAAGTGTTGCATGAACCTTGTATTCCCCCGGCTAAATCAATGGTGCCGTGCACGTGAGTACAGCGCATAATCCTTCTTCCTCCTCCGTAATGGTATCCTCCTCCACAGGTAAATAAGGTATGTTCGTCAATTAATCCAGCTTGTTGTGCAACCAGCGCACTGACCACTTTGAAAACCGATCCTGGCGGGTATTGAGCCTGTATAGGCCGAATGAACATAGGTTTATTCGGATTGTTTAACAATTTCATGTAATTGTTTCCCCGTTCTCGTCCTACCAACATATTGGGGTCGTAGCTTGGCGTGCTGGCAAAAGCCAAAATTTCTCCTGTAGAGGGTTCGATAGCCACGACCGATCCACGTTTGTTTTTCATGAATTTTTCGGCTAGCTTCTGTAGGTCGAGATCCAAAGAAGACACCAGTCCTTCACCTGCAACGGCAACGGTGTCGTATTTTCCATCCATGAAATGACCCTTTGGTCGATTAAATGCATCAACCATCAGGTTCTGTACTCCTCGTTTACCCCGTAAGAGTTCTTCGTAAGCCTTTTCTACCCCGCTGACGCCGATATAATCACCTGGCCGGTAAAAATGGTTAGACCGTTCAATATCCCGGTCGGTTACCTCATTGATATATCCCAGAAATTGTGCCGCAACAGAATCGGGGTAACTTCTGACGGTTCGATTTTGCACATAAAAGCCTCTAAATTGATAAAGTTTTTCTTGTAATCGCGCATAAGTTTGGGCGGATAACTGTTTTTCGAATATGGATGCCCGGTAAGGTGAAAAATTGACTGCTTTCTGGAAACGGCTATCAAAACCTGCTTTGTCGATACCGATAAGTTCACAGAGGCTTAAGGTATCAAATGGTTTAACTTCACGTGGGGTAACCATTAAATCGTACACTGGTTCATTTTGTACTAAAATTTTGCCGCTCCGATCCAAAATGACTCCCCGTGCCGGATAAACAATTACTTTTCGCAAGACGTTGTTGTTTGCTGAAAGGAGATAGGATTCGTCGATAATCTGAAGATAAAACAGCCGTACCCCTAGCAGTAAAGCGATGGTTATAAAAATTCCCTGAATGATGTACTTCCGTTCAAAAAAAATGTCCATTAGTGTACCAAATCTAAGCTAAGAGCAAACCAGAAAAACAAATGTTCAGGTCCTATCGTCTACTTTTCCTATATATGAGCAAAGAAAAAAGCAATATTAATAGTAACGTAAATATACAACTAAATATGATACGACCTAGGGTATATTCGATATTGCTGAAGGTAAAAGCTTCCAGGAACATTAAAACGAGGTGATGAGCGAAGGTGAGTATTAAGCTATAAATAAAAAACCATCTAAAGTTCATTTCTCCGATGCTAGGTGTTGCGAAAGCTTCGTGATTATCCATTTGTACAGTCAATTTAATGAAAATTACACGTACAAAGGCTAGCGTAACACAGGCTGCGGTGTGAATGCCCAGACTATCATAAAAGGCGTCGACCAGTAATCCGGTAGAGAAAGCAATGATAAATAAAAGGATATTGGGTATGCTTAAAGGTAGCATGAGTAGGAACAAGATATAAGGGAAAGGGGCTGCAAGGTTATAGTAGCCAATATTCTTGAACAGCAATACCTGCATGGTAACCAATACCAGAAACCGGACTATATTTAACAGCAAAACGCTACTCATTGATCAGTGTATCTTGTTGGAGTTCAAGTTTTTCTTCTGCAAATTTATCTTTAATGACGTATACATACTGTAGGGTGTTAAAGTCGTTATTTAACTCGACCTCGATATCCAAAAAACTATCTCCACTTTTACTGGCTTTAATTACCCGTCCTATCGTAATGCCTGGAGGAAACAGGGAATAGCCCGAAGTAACCACTTCTTCGCCAGTTTTCACTTCGACATGATTCGGAATGTCTTTTAGCAGTGCCTTTCGGTAATCGAAATTTTCTGCCCCCCAAACCAAAGATCCAAAGGCATTGCTGGTAGCCAGGCTGGCACTGATTCGGGTATCGGCATGTAATAAAGATTGGATAACGGCAAAGTGGGGAGATACATTCAATACGATACCAACAATACCATGAGAGGAAATTACGCCCATACCTTTTGCGATTCCTTGTGCACTGCCCCTGTTAATGGTAAGGTAATTATTTTTTTGATTAATGCTATTGTTGACTACCCGGGCTACAATGTAGCTATACTGAACTTGCTCGGTTGAATCGAGCACCGAATCCTGTTCTACCCATGTATTATACTTAGAAGTCTTTAAAAGACCTCTAAGTTTTGCATTCTCTTCCGATAAGTATTTGTTTGTTTCTTTTAAATTTAAGTATTGGCTAAAATCATCGATTTTTTGATATAAACCGCCAATAAACGAATTGGAGGAGCTTAGTGTACTTGCCTGCTGATAGGTGTTATGATTAACCACCAAATAAAGCGAAAATCCGAAAAATAGGATAAAAAGGAAGAAGCTGTTATATCTACCGATGAATATCCAGAGATTTCGCATGGTTATTTGACGGTGCCGTGCACTTTTTTATTGCATTAAAAATTTATAACCACCAATATTTTTAAGTGCGATTCCTGTTCCTCTTACCACAGCTCTCAGCGGATCTTCGGCTACGTGTACAGGCAATTTGGTTTTCGCTTGTACCCGTTTATCCAACCCACGGAGCAGGGCCCCTCCTCCGGTCAAATAAATTCCGGTTTGGTAAATATCTGCCGATAATTCGGGAGGTGTAATTTCCAGTGCTTTAAGGATAGCTTCTTCGATTTTCGAAATCGATTTATCTAAGCAGTGGGCAATTTCGGTATAAGAAACCGTAATCTGTTTAGGCACACCGGTCATCAGATCGCGACCTTGTACGGCGAAATCAGGTGGTGGATCCTGTAATTCGGGGAGGGCAGCGCCCACCTCAATTTTTATTTTTTCAGCAGTACGATCGCCAATCATGATGTTGTGCTGACGACGGATGTACTGCACGATATCAGAGTCGAAATTATCACCGGCAACGCGAATGGATTGATCGCAGACGATCCCGGATAAGGCGATTACCGCAATTTCCGTTGTCCCACCGCCGATGTCGATAATCATATTACCCATCGGTTCTTCCACATCGATACCAATACCTACTGCGGCTGCCATCGGCTCGTGAATAAGATAAACCTCTTTGGCGCCGGCAATTTCTGCTGAATCGCGCACCGCCCGTTTTTCTACTTCAGTAATACCGGAGGGAATGCAAATGACCATACGTAATGAAGGGAAAAACCATCCTTTCCCTTTGTTGACCATTTTGATCATCCCACGAATCATGTGCTCTGCCGCATTGAAATCAGCAATAACGCCGTCTTTTAAGGGCCTTACGGTTTTGATGTTGTCGTGCGTCTTCCCCTCCATTTGCATCGCCGTCCGTCCGATAGCGATCACCTTGTTGGTTGTCCGATCAAACGCCACGATACTGGGCTCGTCTACAACAACTTTATCATTATGTATAATTAGGGTGTTTGCCGTTCCTAAATCTATGGCAACTTCTTGAGTAAACCAATTAAATAGCCCCATTCGGTATTTGTTAAATTGTTTTCGTTAATAGTTCGCAAAATTAAAATAAAAATACCGTAATATAAATTCCCTAGGCAAAACTTATGCGTTATGCGAGTGCATTTTTTTAATCGCCTATTGTTGTTTGAAAAAAATAAGTATTTTTAACAAAAAATCTAAACCGTTTATGCTAAGAATTATTTTATCTTTTTTCTTTTTGGGCTTGTCGTGCACAGCCTTCGGACAGGATTTTACCTTTGCTGCGCCAAATCCGCAAGACTTTTCTACAGAAAAGAACAGCTTAGATAGTATTTCGAATGCGGTAGTGCTCCGTGAATTTGGTCGCGCTGCTTTTCGGTACGACGACCGAAGTGGTGAGCTTTATATTGTCTTTAATCACCATGTGCGATTAAAGATATTTAACAAGGAAGGGTATCAATATGCCAATATTGTGATTCCGCTTTATCGGGATAAGACAAAAGAGGAGACTATAGAGGAAATTAAAGCGGTTACCATTAATCCTGACCACACGAAAACTCCGCTAGACCCCAATAAAATATATAAGGAAGATCGGAGTAAATATAGAACCTTCACCAAGTTCACCATGCCTAATTTACAGGAGGGAAGTATTATTGAGTACAGCTATACCTTAGTTTCGCCATTAATCTTCAATTTTAGAACTTGGGAATTTCAGGGCGACATTCCAAAATTGTATAGCGAATATGAGGCTCTCATTCCGGGTAATTACAACTATAATGTCGTGCTTCGCGGGCCGTATAAACTGACTGATCAAAAGTCTGAATTAGTAAGGGAAGGTTTTCGCTTACCGGGTTGGCCAATCGATTGTTCCAAGATGACCTATATTATGGAGAAGGTGCCAGCCTTTATTGAAGAAGATTATATGACGGCTCCTTCCAATTTTAAATCCGCTATATACTTTGAATTAGCTGATGTATACCTCCGTAACGGGTCGAAACATAATTATACCAAGGAATGGCGAAGTGTAGATCGGGAGTTGCTTGCTGCGAGAGAATTGGGCTTACAAATGAAGCAAAAAGACGAATTTGAAGATATTATACCCCAGCTTTTAAAGAATAAGACGGAAGCATTAAACCAGGCTAAGACCATTTATACGTATATAGGAAAACAGATTAAATGGAACAATTACTATGGTATATTCAGTGAAAATGGTGTAAAAAAAGCGTTGGAAAACCATAACGGAAATATTGCGGATGTTAATTTGGCACTTATTGCCGCCTTGTCGGCAGCCGGCCTGGAATCGGAAGCCGTTATTTTGTCGACGCGAGATAATGGTATAGTAAATAAGTTAAATCCGGTCATTTCGGAGTTTAATTATCTGATTGCTAAAGTAAACATTGAAGGTCAAAGTTATTTTTTAGATGCTTCAGATCCCATGTTGCCCTTTGGTATGCTTCCCCTCCGTTGTATTAATGATCAAGGGCGGGTATTAGCGCTAAAAAAAGATTCGTATTGGTTAGATATTAAACCTAAGCAGAAAAGAAACATACAATATTTAATGATCGCCGAATTATTGCCGAATGGGAAAGTAAAAGGAATTATGAAAACGAATAGTTTCGGTTATTCGGCCTATAGCAAAAGAAAGGAAATCGCTGCCTATCCATCTTTAGCAGAGTATGTAGAAAAGCGGGATGAGGGGTTGGCAGGATTACGGATTTTAAAATTCGATATTTCAGGTTTGGATACTGTTGAAATGAGAATACAGGAATCTTATGAAGTAGAGTTCGATCTATTGGATAGTTTGGGAATGGAGAAGGTTTACTTTAGCCCTTTTTTAGTAAACAAAATAAGTACCAATCCATTTAATTTGAATGAACGTACCTATCCTGTTGATATGGGGATGCGGATGGAAGAAGTCGTATCGATCGATCTAAAACTTCCTTCGCAGTTACAACTTGTGGAACAGCCAAAGAATTTGAATATCGCACTTCCAAATGGTGGCGGGCGTTTTATTAACAAACTAGAGATCAAGGAAGGACACCTGCTTTGTAGTCAGTTGTTACGGTTGGAAAAAGCGGTTTATGGTCCGCAGGAATATCTCATGTTAAAGGAATTTTTTAGTCGGATTATTCAATTACAGAAAACGGATGTGGTTTTTCAACAAAGCTTACAATGAAAGTAAAGTTTAAATTTTTCAGTCTATGGTTGCTTTTATCCGTGCAGCTTTCGGCTTTTGCGGAAATAATCTATCCTGTTGATCAGATCCCTGATGTGTTAAAGTCTAGAGCCAATGCGATAGTAAGAGAACAGCGGTGGGTGGTGGAAATGAATGCTCCGGATAATGTGTTCTTACGTGTCAAGGAAGCGGTAACAATAATGAATAAATCAGGGGAAGAATATGCCCGATTGGCACTTTTTTATGATAAAAACACCAGTATTCGAACTATTAAGGGAGCAATATATAATGAATTTGGTAACCTTCTTGGGAAAATAAATGAAAAGAGTTTTCAAGATGAAAGTGCGATCAGCAATTTTTCACTTTTTGAGGATAGCCGGGTAAAGCATTTTCTTCCTCCAATCCAGCAATATCCGGTAACAGTTGTATATGAATATGAGATGAAGTTTAAACAAAACCTCGTTGTTCCGGATTGGATTGCTAACCCTAATAAGGATATATCGGTAGAGTCGGCCAGTTATGAACTGATTTGCCCAGCTGCGACAGAAGTGCGGTTTAAGGAATATAATTATAAAGGCACTCGAGAAGAGAGCACCGACGGGAAAACAAAACATTATAAATGGACTGTTAGTCAGTTAAGAGCGAAAAAAATTGAACCTTATGCCTTACCTCCTGAGTCTTATCAGGTTCGCGTGAAAACGGCCCCTGTTTATTTTACTTATTATAAACAAGCAGGATCGTATCGCAATTGGAAAGAACTAGGAAAATGGATATATGATGCGCTGATAAAAACGCAACAAACACTTTCTCCTGAAACGCTCAGTCAGGTGAAGGCAATGACCGATACCTTATCTGATACCAGGCAAAAGGTAAAAGCTTTGTATACTTATCTGCAAAAAAAGACGCGGTATGTAAGTGTACAAATTGGTGTAGGAGGATATCGACCAATGGCGGCTGAGGAAGTGGACCGCTTAGGCTATGGTGATTGCAAGGGGTTGGTTAATTATATGCAAAGTTTACTGGCTGCCATTGATATTCCTTCGTATTATTGTGTTGTATACGGGAGCAGCGTAAAAAAAAATCTAGAAACAGACTTTGCCAGTATGAATCAGGGGAATCATGTGATATTGGCTGTACCTTTACCTCAGGATACGGTTTGGTTAGAGTGTACGAACCATATGGCACCCTTTGGTTTCTTAGGCGATTTTACAGATGATCGGATCGTGCTCGCCTGTACGCCGAATGGGGGTGAGCTATTACGTACGCCGAAGCTTTTCGCTACTGACAATGTCCAATTTAGAAAAGGAAAATTTTCGTTGCATACTAATGGAGATATTGTAGGAAGCATGCGAACGAGCTTTGAAGGAGGCCAGTATGCGAATCATCTCTGGCTAAAAGATATGTCGGGTACTGATCAACGCAAAAAAATGAAAGAGGTTTATAATGTTGATCAGATCGATTTTAATGCTATTCACTTTAAGGCGGAAGCAGATACGGTAAATCGGTTGTTGGAAGAACTCGAGCTGCAAATTAGCCGTTACGCTCCGATAAATGGTAAACGCATGTATTTATTGCCCAATCTTTTCAATAAACAGTCTTCCGCTCCTGACTTGCAGAAACGAATATCCCCTTTCCATTTTGTTCGAGGTTATCAGGATGAAGATCAATTTGTATTTGAACTTCCTGAAAATTTTGAGATAGAAATAAAGCCGAAAATAGTTAAGCTCGAAACAGCCTTCGGATATTTTGAATCGTCGGTTACTGAAGAAGATAAGCAAGTGCGTTACTTTCGGAAATTAGTGCTTTTTGAGGGGCAGTTCCTGCCGGAACAATACCAGGATTATGCCAAGTTTATTCAGGCTGTCCATGAATCGGATTATGGAAAGGTGGTATTGAAAGAAAAGGAATGACAAGTTCTTCAGCAATAAGATAATTAGTAGCGAACCGTGCAAGCAAAGCGTATCTTGCCTACCGTAGGCAGGCAAGATACGACTACCTAGTATAGATGGTTAATGCTTAAAATGCCTAATGCCTGTTGTAACCATCGTGATACCCTTTTTGTTCGCCATATCGATGGATTCTTGGTCTTTTATAGAACCTCCGGGCTGCAAAACAGCGATGATACCGGCATCTGCTGCAATTTCGACACAATCAGGGAAAGGGAAAAAGGCGTCGGAGGCCATGGCCGCACCGTGGAGGTCGAAGCCGAAAGATTTCGCTTTTTCTATGGCTTGTTTTAAAGCATCTACACGCGATGTTTGCCCCACCCCGCTGGCTAAAAGTTGGTTGTTGTTAGCAAAAACAATTGTATTTGATTTGGTATGTTTGACAATTTTGTTTGCGAAAAACATGTTGCGGTAATCTGTTTCAGTAGGGATGCGCTCCGTTACGACCGCCATGTCTTCCTTATTTTCAATGACCAGATCTTTATCTTGCTCAATAATACCATTTAATAAGGTCTTGAACTGTTTGGTCGGAAGATTAACAGTATTTCTTTTTAATAAAATTCTGTTCTTTTTGGCCGTCAAGATCCTTAGGGCTTCTTCACTGAAAGCGGGTGCAATCAATACTTCGAAAAATAGTTTGTTAATTTCTTCCGCTGTCTCTTTACCGATTTCTCCGTTGCAAATGAGCACACCGCCAAAAGCCGATATTGGATCGCAGGCTAAGGCATCTTTCCAGGCGTCCAATAATTGGCTTCTTGAAGCCACACCACAAGCATTTGTATGCTTTAAGATGGCAAAAGTTGGTTCGGTAAATTCGTCAATGAGTGCCACGGCGGCATCGATATCAACTAAGTTGTTGTAGGAAAGTTCCTTGCCATTTAATTTTTGGAACATCGCATCTAAATCGCCGTAAAAGGTACCTTTTTGATGTGGGTTTTCTCCATAACGCAAAGGTTGGGCTTGTTGTACGCTGTATTTAAAGACGTTTAACGGTTCTTCCTGGTTAAAGTAGTTAAAGATAGCGGTGTCATAATGAGAAGAAATATGGAATGCTTTCTTGGCGAATGCCTTGCGTTGATTTAATGAGGTATAGCCTTCATTTTCCTTTAGTATTTCAGCCAGCTCTCCGTATTGTTCACGGGAAGAAATAATTACTACATCCTGAAAGTTTTTAGCGGCAGCGCGGATTAAGGAAATTCCGCCAATATCAATTTTTTCAATGATTTCTGTTTCGGAGGCGCCAGAAGCTACAGTTTCTTCGAAAGGATAAAGATCGACAATAACCAGGTCGATTTCTGGAATTTCGTATTTAGTAATTGCTTCCTTGTCTTCGGTTAGCCCTCTTCTGTTCAGGATGCCACCAAATACTTTAGGGTGTAGGGTTTTAACGCGACCGCCGAGTATTGATGGATAACTGGTGAGGTCTTCTACAGGGATAACCGGTATATCCAGTCCGCGAATAAACTGTTCTGTTCCGCCGGTAGAATAAAACTGAACCCCAAATTGATGAAGCAACTGGATTAAAGGAGCTAGGTTGTCTTTGTAATATACCGAAATTAAGGCATTTTTTATTTTAACAGGATGACTCATTTATAGGAATTTTTTGAAAGTGCAAAGGTAGGGATTTTTTATTAGTTACGAGTTATGTGTTACGAGTTGTGAGATCATCAGATAGAAATAGGCTCGTAACACATAACGGGCAGCAGGCAACTACATGTTAAGTGCTTTAATGATATCCTGAATAGCCTTATCTCCATCCCAAAAGGCTTTTAATTGTTTGTCCGGTCCGTAGACAAAAGTTGCCGGATATTGTGTGGGTTTAAATTTTCCGATGAATTCATAGTTTTTATCCTGTAGCAAAGTGACGTTCCTTTTCCCATTCAGGGCTTTTCCATAGGATGCCATGAATGCGTTGATTAAACTTTTTTCTTGCATGGCTACTAAATAGAGATTGACGTCTTTAACGCTATTATAGCGTTGTCCTATTGCCTGTATTTCCTTTTGACAGTGACTACAGCCCGGATCGAAGAATAATATGGCTATATTCTTATTGTTTACAGCGAGATTGTTCCTGGTAAAAGGAGTGTCTTTTTCAAGTGTGTAAAAAGTAAATTCCGGAATGGTTTTAGGGACTTGCGTTTTGTTTTGTGCGCAAGCTTGAGTTAATGTGATCAGGAAAAAAGCAAATAAATGGCCTGAAAACAAGGTGCGGTATATGATTTTTTTCATCGTCATTGAATTGGCGTTATTTTTTTGTAAAAATAGCAATAAGCAGTGTATTCGGGGAAGTATAAAACCATTTTTACGTTTACATGTGGAAGTTGCCTCAATTTTTTGAGGCGAATAAGTATCTTTGTACTTTTTAAAGGCTTTAACAAAACCCCAATTTTACCAATGAAGAAACGCATAGCTATTTTTGCATCGGGTTCAGGATCTAACGCGCAAAAGATAATGGAACACTTTAAATATAGCGATGATGCAGAAGTTTCTTTAGTGTTGACCAATAACCCTGATGCGTATGTTTTGCAACGGGCCGATAATTTTGAAATACCTTCTCATGTTTTTGATCGTCAGGAGTTCTATGAAAGTAATGCTGTGGTAGCGTTATTGGAACGGTTGAAAATCGATCTGGTTGTTCTCGCGGGTTTTTTATGGCTTGTACCGAAGAATTTACTTCAGGCGTTCCCTAATCGAATTATTAATATTCATCCGGCACTTTTACCCAATTATGGGGGTAAAGGGATGTATGGCGACCGCGTACACAAAGCGGTTTTGGCCAATAAGGAAATTGAATCGGGAATTACTATTCATTATGTAAACGAGTTTTTTGATGAGGGTGAAATCATTTACCAAGCTCGATTTAAAATAGAAGAGGGGGATGATCTGAAGATGATTAAATTTAAAGGCCAACAATTGGAGCATCTTCACTTCCCCAGGATTATCGAGTCGTTACTGAAAAAGTAGCGGTGAGCAATCAGCTTTCGGCCATCGGCTTTCTTTTTGACAACTCACCAGTTGTGAGTTGTATAGCTTGTCCGCTTACTGCCGGATGAACTGATAAAAACGAGAACAAAACTAATGGCTAACAGCTATTAACTTTTTGACAATCGCATATCCCATATCATCTACGGGAAGTGCTGAATTTGCTAATATCACGATTGCTACTTTTTTCTTAGGGATGAAAGCCAAATAACTGCTACTGCCATAGGTGGCTCCATTATGCCAATAGATTTCCTGGAAATCGTCAATGCTGATATGCCAGGCTAACCCAAGGTCTTGGGTCTCGGATACTAGCCATGCTGGTCGTTGTGTTAAACGGATGGCCTCTCCCAAAGTTGTTTTCGGCGGATTTAAATTGGCCTCGGCAAACTTCATTAAATCAGGTAAAGATGACTTTAAAGAGCCTGCGGCACTCAATGCCAAAAAATGCCAATGCGGGGTTAGTTGCCCCTCTTTATTATAGGTAGGTGCAAAATTTGATAATTTGTCGCTTTCAGGGAATTCGGAAAATTGATGAAGACCTAAGGGTTGGGCAATGAATCGTTGAACCATTTCATGGTACGACGTATTTTGGGAGTAGCTAAGTAAATCGCCTATTAAACCATATCCCAAATTACTGTATTCATAGAGTGAGTCGGGTTTAATATGGCGTTTATAGTTTTTTAAGTAAGAAAACAACAGGGCTCGGGTATAATCTCGGTAGGGATCTAAAGGTTCTTTCGGGGCCAAATTGTCGGGTAAATAGGGTAATCCCGATGTATGCGTTGCCAGATTTCGAAACGTAATACCAGCAAGATCGGGGTTCTGGGCTACAGAGTCGGGTAAATAGTTAGTAATTGAATCGTCTAAATTGATCTTTTTGGTCAATGCTTGATGCGCCAAAAGGGTTGCTGTTATCGTCTTGCTAATTGATTCGATTTCAAATAACGTTTCGTGTCCGGGAAGTTGTTTGTTTCCATGTGTTGTTTCTCCATAATAGTAGTAACTTGTTTTTCCGTTATTCGATACTGCGATGCCTAAGCCGGAGCTATTCGGGTTTGCGGTATACCGAAGGGCCAGCGAATCAATAAAATTATCCAAATCGTTTTCCGCTGATTGAGTTTCCCGGATTGCATTTGTGGTATCTGCACTGCTTTGCGTATCGGCTTTAGCTGTGTTTGTGTTAACCGTATCGTATGGCTGAAGGAAAAATGTTTCTATTTTCTGGTTGGTATCTGTGCTTAAAGCTAATTTGAGTGTGTCTGAAGTGAAATTAAGTTTATAATAACTGAGGTTCTCTTCCGTAGCTAATAGTTCAGTGGATTCAATTGTTCCTAGCGGGTAAAGCTGCACTTGGAGCAAAGAGTCTAACTTAGCTTTGCTTACGTAAACTTTGGCACCTTCGCTCCACTGCTGGTATATAGAATCGGTTTCTTGTTTATTAAAATAAGCTTTAAACTTATCCAGAACCGGTTGATTAATATCCGATTGCTGAGCAAAAATGGTGTTATATGAGGATAAAAAAAGAAAAGTTGATATCAAATATTTAATCATTGAAAAGAAATGAATTTAGCTCTGTCAACTAAATATCTAACACTTGTTTTAGGCGAGCATAACCAGATTTGCTCACATTGACACGCATTTGATTGGTGAGAATGGCAATATGACTGTCTTTTTCAAAAGGCTCGAGCCGCGTTATACTATCAATTCTTACAATATAAGAACGATGGATTCTGATAAATATGTTAGGATCTAATTCTTTTTCAAAAAAAGCCATGGTTCTGTTTTTAAGGAACACCCCTTCTTTTGTATGTAATCTTACATAGTCATCATCTGCCTCTATGCAAAATATACTGTTAACCGGAACGACCTTTATTTTACTGCCTGTTTTTACAACGATTCGTTCTAGATTTTGTTGTGGAGACAAGTCGGCAAGCATTTTTTTTGTTTGTTCCTGTTGGGTTTGACTCTTTAATCGTTGTTGGTCCAGGAATTTTGCCATTGCCTGATCAAACCGAGCTTGACTAATTGGTTTTAATAGGTAATCAATAGCATGTTTTTCAAAAGCTTTAATGGCATATTCATCAAAAGCTGTAGTAAAGATAACCGTAGGTTGGTGATCTAATAGTTCCAACATCTCAAAGCCATTTAATTTAGGCATTTGAATATCTAGAAAAATGAGGTCTGGTTGGTATTGCATGATTGCTTTGGCTCCCTCAAAGCCGTCGTTACATTCGGCTGCGACCTCAATCTCTTTGTAATTATCCAAATATTCAAGTACGATACTGCGTGCTAAGGGTTCATCGTCTATTAGAACAGCTTTAATCATTTCTGCGGAATTTTAATCTTGCTCGTAAAGATATGGGCTGTATGTTGAGTTTGCAACAAATCTGTTCGTCCAAATAACAAAAATAATCTTCTTTGCACGCCCCGCAAACCAAAACCTGTGCCTTTATGCGGTCTGTTACTGCTTTGGTCGAAGGGATTTTGAATGGTGATGATGAGTTGCGTATCCTCACGTATGGCGCTAATACTGATCACTACATTTCCTGTTGTGTCATATAAACCATATTTGATGGCATTTTCTACTAAAGGTTGCAAAATCATAGCTGGTAATAAGCATCCTTCGCATTCTTCAGGATAATGGATGTCGGTATCTAAACGGTGTCCAAATCGCACTTTTTCAATCTCCAAATAAAGTTTAAGGTGTTCGATTTCGTCCTTTAAGGGAATGAGCTGTTGATCATCTTTTCTCAATGTACCCCTTAAGAAGTCGGAAAGCTGAAAAGTCATATTTCGCGCTTCTTCAGGTTTACGGCCGATCAATGCGATGATGGAATTCAGACTGTTAAATAGAAAATGAGGTTGCAGTTGCTGTCTGAGGTTATATAATTCGGCTTCCCGCGCCAATCGTTCAGCATCTGCTTTCCGTTGTTCATTTTCTTTTTGATCGTTTAGCGTATTCCATAATACCTGCATAATCGCTACCCATGCGATAATTAAGCTGTTGGTGCAATAACGGATAGGTAATGATATATCCAGAAAGTCTAAATAGGATTTATCTTTGATGAGGTAATGAATACTATAACGATTAATAGCGAGGCTGATTGCCGCTAAACATAGGCCCCAAATAATGATGTAGAAATAACGCTCTTTACGGGGCTGGTAGTAATTTAAATTATTGGCGATAATATAACATGCCGCTGTAATAGTGGTTGCACTGATTAAACTGTCCAAAAGCACTAACCGGTAATTGAAGCTAAACCAAAATAGCAAGGCCGTTTGGATAATTAGACTACCCAACCAGACACTTAAACAGCTAACGGTAATGAGTTTTTGCTTGGAAGTGATAAACGGTGCGGATGCCATTTTAAAGCGATTGACGATTAAATACTTTTAATAGTAATGCCTCCAAAAATGGATGTGCCTTTAATGATCAAATTTTTCTGCGGGTCAACAGCTACATTATTCAGGAACCGTTTATCTTCAACCCCTCCAAATACGGCGGTCATTTCCGGATGAACTTTCCAATGGGCAGGTACAATAATGGTGGTGCCACCGAAAATCTGTACGACGTCTAGTACTATGGGGTGTTGGATATCTGCCTGCATGAGATTAATGTCGGCCCCTCCCATGATATTGACAATGTCTCCCCCTTTAAAATCTTTTGAATAAATGTTTTTCTTGACCTGCCCGAATATCGATACGGTATCAATAAAATCTTCGGGATAAGTTTGGTAAGTTGAACCGCTGCCTTTATAAGCCTCATGAGGTCCAGTCGACGTATCGGCTGGACCTTGAGCAAAATTGGCTTGTGACTCATCGGAGGAAACGGGGTCGTTATTTACTCTTCGGTCCCAATCCATTTCCGTGTTCGCCGTCGGCCTTCCATAAGGACCTGTATGATCAGCTAGTGGGTCTTTTGGATCTCCTTCAGGTGGACCAAAGGGATGAAATCGGTTGCTTCGATTTCTACCAGAAATTAGCCAGGCGCCAAGCGCTATTATAAGTACCGGCCAGAAAAAACGATCGATATCTGCGTCGACAATCCGTTCCAGTAAAAAGTAGCCACCGATAAAAATTAATATGAAAGCAGAATTTTTTCTGAAATTATTCTTGGCTCCTATAATTAAGCCGATAATAATCAGCCACATTGGCCATGAGAATATCCACTCTGGGAAGTAAAAGATAAAACCGAGTGTTTTAGTCAGCATGGCAAATCCTATAATGACGATAAAAAGGCCAATCCAAACCCGACCTGAGTTCGATTTGCGATGCGGTGTATTATAGTTGTTCATTGTTTTTCAATTTTCTGTAAAGGTAAGGCTAAGTTTTATTTTTCGGTATCAATATTAGGTTTATATCCGGTGTTTTTCGGTAAAAGGCCTACTTTTATCGGTAAACGTTATCTTCATTTGTTTTTACTGTTATAATAAGCATGGCTTAGTTTTTGCTGCTTGCTTAGTTTGTTAAGATACTATAAAATTTATGAGCAAGTTATACATCTTTTTTTTTGTGTTTTTTTCCCCTTTTTGCAATAAATTATTTGCCGATACCTACCCGGAAGTATTATTTGAAAACAGCTTGATGCCTAGATCTTATTATTATTCCCAATCTACCTATACGGGAAATAGTTGGATAGGCGGTATAAACGGACATTTACCCGTGGCCGACAGTATTTATTTCACGCCGGGTAATGCATTGTTGTTAGATTATATCTCAGGCTCTACCGGTACCTGGGAAAGCCGGATCCATTACAACCAATCTTCAGGCTATTTAGCAAAAAATACGGATTTGCTCGTATTTAAGCTTTTTATCAATTCGGATACAAAAGTCAATGAATTACCGCAATTAAAGTTATTACAGGGCGAACTCCTGTCGCAGGCGATAAATTTAGCTAAATACATTTCTAATTACCAGGATAATATGTGGTTATCGGTTGAAATCCCGCTGAAAGAAGTAAATGGATTGGACTTTAATGCTGCAATTAGCGGAATCCAATTTATTCAGGGAGGCCGGGATGGTAAAGAACACCATGTGTTTTTAGATCAGATAGAATGTATACCGGCTAAGACGCCGGAGATGAAACTCACCGGGAAAGCGGTTTTGTCGTCGGCTTCGGCATATGAAAGACATGTTGATATTAGCTGGCTATTGCCCTTGACTCCCAGCATCCGTTACATCAAAATTTATCGTTCTGAAGACAATAAAAATTTTACTCCGGTAGGGATAAGGCCAATTACGTACAGTAAATATACCGACATTGTTCCTCGGACAAATGCGACCTATTATTACAAAATTGCATGGGTTGATTATAAGTATCGGGAGTCGCCATTTTCGGATGTTAAAGAAGTACAGACCAAAACTGCAACAGATGAAGAGTTGCTCGACATGGTAGAGCGGTCGCATATTGATTATTTTACGGAACAAACAGAATTTAATAGCGGTATGCATAAAATTTCGCCGTTGGTAAGTGATGCCCGGGTTTCGGTGAAGTCGACGGGATTGGGTATTCTGGCGCAGTTAGTAGGCGCGGAACGAAAATTTGTGCCGCGGACTTTATTGATAGAACGGTTAAATAAAATAACCAAGTTTTTAGGTAAGGCCGAACGATATCAGGGTGCATACCCTGAGGTGTTGGATGGACGGACAGGGGAGCCGGTGGCCATGGATTCTTGTGCAATAGAGGCTGACCTTAAATCGACTGCCTATTTAATGCAAGCCTTACTAGTGGCCCGCAACTATTTTAAGGGAGATAATCAGGAAGAAAAGGAACTACGAGACCATATTAGCCAATTGTGGGGAGATGTGGATTGGCATTTCTTTCTTAAAAATGAAGGGAGCCATTTATACAGTAGCTGGTCGCCCGCCTGTCGGTTTAAACAGGCGCAGCCTCTAGGTGGTTACAACGATAGTTTTTTAGCTTATTTTTTGGGAATTGCTTCCCCAAGTCACGCTATACCACCTATTTCTTATCAGTTGGGTTTCAAGCAGCCCTTACGTTATGTTGGGTCGGCCATGGGTAGATTTTCATCGAATCCCACCGATACTTTAATTAAGGATGAAGACCTGAATCGAAATGAAGTATTCAGCAAGATGCCTTTTGCTAGGGATACAACGGTTTATGGCATGCAATTTCTAATAGGCGACACACTTAGCTCCTTAATCGATTATCAACAGCTATTTTTGGCTTTTGATCCGAAGGAAAAAAGAGATGGGCAACTGGAATATTATCAAAATCAACAACGTGTAATGAATTACTATTACCGTAAGTCGCTCGATCAGGACGAACAATACGTAAGTTTAACCAATGCGGTATGGCCGTATACTGCGGTTGATTCGACGAAAAGTATGTTGTTTGCACCGGCCTCGGCTTTGGCAACCTATGCTTATACGCCGACGATTGCGATGGATGCGTTAAAAAATTATTATCGGAGTTTAGGAGCTATACTCTGGACGGAATACGGTTTTCGAGATTTATTGGATTTAAAACATAATTGGGTGTCGGATACCTATGACCCCGTTGATCAAGCCGTTGTGCCCATTATGCTGGAAAATGCCCGCACCGGACTGATATGGAGGCTTTTTATGGCAGATTCAGACATACAAAAGGCAACACAAAGTTTATTTGGAAAGAAGTGAGCAGAAGTAATATTTATTTTTTTTTCAGGGGGACTATGGCGGGCCGAACAGGCAAGCCTGAGCGGGATTATAAAGAAATGTGCAAAGTACTCCTTTGTGTACAGTCATTTTAGTGCGGAATCAATGTTGTTTTCATTACGTAGATACATTTGTTATTTTTTGAATGATCGATACGGTTGGAATAGCTTTATTTAACGTCTGAAATTTGATTGATCTTTTTATGTGCATATCTTTATGTGATATAGTGAGAAGAATTGGTGCTTTGCTATGGTCTTGGATGCACAAGCCTCATCACTACTAAAAAAAAGTTATAATGAAAAATAGCATAGGTATATTGATTCTTTTGTTTCTTTTTTGCGGATGTGAAAAAAACCAAAAGTGCGATACGTTGCGTTATACTTTTCATTTGCCATCGCAGCTGCTGGCAGATTACCCTTATGTAAAATTGTACCAAAACCAGGAGGATTTTTACCAAGGTGTCAACGCGATCACGGTTGAAGACAGTACCAATGGTTTAACATTCAGCACAATGGGTAATAATCAATTTACGCCGATATGGGATATACGTAGAGCAGATGGTACAAGCAGTTGGTCTGATCAGCAGGCTTTAGCCCAATTGGCCGATCATCAGGTTTTTTTTGAGGAATGTAGCGTGGATGTACATTATACTGATGCCGATGCATTGTTGCAAGCCATTTCCTCTTCTCCGATTTACACGCATTTGGCTTTACCGGGTTTGGACCAGGATGGGGGAAGTAAAACATGGGAAATTAGTCGGATTTTTGATGAAGATAGTGTTGAAGTTACGGAGCGTCCGGAATGGATTTGTATCAAATCGCTGGTATTTACCTTTTATAAGGGAGGCAAAGGAGGCAAAATAAAAATAGGAACCAATAATGGACAAAGTCCATGTGGTGTATATGAGGAACTTTTTAATGGAATGTCAGAAGCTTATGCCACGTATTCTCTAGAAGGGGAAGATCAGCGGGAATTACGGATAACAGCACCTGCGATATCTGATGCTTTGAAGGAGCAGTTAACTTTTCATATCGCAAGTTCCTCTTATGAACAGCTAGCGATCAGTTTGACAAATGCCGATGGCCAAATTGGATATGCTACTTTAACGCCGTTACAAGATGAAGAATAAATCACAAAGTTGCTTTTTTTTAAGCCTGCTCAGCTTGCTGTTCTTTTATAAAAGTAATGCACAGACATTGCAGGACTATGAAACGCAGATTCGGGACCTGGCGGGGTTTGGAAATAGTTATTTTGCAGCGTACACGAACCTTTTCTCTTCCAACTTTGGATTTTCGCTTAATCAAGGTTGGCCTGGAGGAAAAATTCCGGAAAAGGCCGGTCATATTTCAATTTCCCTTGTTGGTACTTCGTCACTTATTCCAATTGACAACAACAATCGCTTTATTGAAACCAATGAACTCTACCAAACCTCAGGAATACAAGTAGCCCCGCTAACGCCGGGGATTTTTACGGATGCTGAGGGAGGTGTGGCCCATTTTTTTCTTTTGGATCCATCAACAAATAATCGGTTGGTTGATCCTCGGGATGGTGCGTATATCAGTGCCGATTTTAATATGTTGAAAGGTTTAGGTACGCGTTTTGGCGTTACACCTTTTATTATACCTCAGATTGGGTTGAGTCTCGGACGGAGAACAGAAGTGATGCTGAGGGTGCTACCGTTCAATATTAATTTTGATGATGGCGATATGCGTGTTTCTGCTTTAGGCGGGGCAATAAGGCATGACTTATCACAGTGGTTTACTACGGAAGAAGACCCGGCGTTTTCTGTACAATTATTGCTGTCTTATATGCAAAACGAGGTACACTTTAAGCCAAATGGCGATCAATTCCTAACTTTTAGCAATGCATTTTTTAATACCGCTGGGACCAATATTGAATTGTCTCATCAAACCCATACACAACAGGCATTATTGTTTTTTAATTACAGGTTATCAAAAATAGTAGAGCTATATGTTCATGGTGGTGCCGTGCATCAGAAGAGTGATCTTGGAAGTGACGGTTTGTTTCAGTTTACAATTGATAATCAATATATTAATGAGGTGTTGACCGAAGAACAAAGCAGTCTGACGGTTTCGGATGTTTTTCATTCCAGATTAGAAAAAACAGTACCAACCGGTGGAGCAGGTATACAGTTCAGTTTTGGTTCATTTCAGGCTGAAGCACAATATTCCTATGCTAATACACATATTGGATCGTTGGGGTTGCGGGTAAATTTGTTTAAGAACGAAATGTAATTTTTTATTTTCAAATAAATTGCATACCTTTGTTGTCCCAAAAAAGAGAAAAGAAAGGGGGTATGGAGAAATGATTATCGTAAACATAAAAGATGGCGAATCCTTAGATAAAGCCTTAAAGCGTTTTAAAAAGAAATTTGAAAAGACAGGAGTGTTAAGAGAACTACGTGCGCGCCAAGCTTACGAAAAGAAATCTGTTACCCGCCGAAATCAAATTAAGAAAGCGATTTACAAACAGTCATTGAACCAAGATTCAATTTAGTTTGTTCCTTATAGATTTGTAAGCCATTGTACATTGTACAATGGCTTTTTTTATGGTTAGGTTTAGTTGTATGCATACGTTTCGGAGACCCAGGTTTGCTGTTGCTCTTCGTGCCAGGACGCCGTGTTTTCGAAGTAAGTAATCAGACTGGCTAAAAAATCATCTTCCCTTGCGTTTATGTCTCTAAAAGAAGAGCTATCTTCCCTATCGTAATATCCTCTTTTTTTGATGATAATTTCTCCAATAAGAAAAATAGCTTCTGCTATTTTTCCGAAATATTCCTGAATGGGCATAATTTCGGAGGTTCTCTCAGCCCCAGCCCCAAAGATTTCGGTGCTATGCGAAAAATAGAGAAGTTCGTCTAAAATTTCCCTCCATTCGTCGAGATCTTTGTAGGTGAATAAATCCTGAAGGAAAAGCGCAACATTATTCATTTCTTCATCAGTTAAATAGCGGTAATATTTTGCAGTTACCATTCGGCGGGGAAGATCAACACCAGCTGTTTTCCATCTTGGGCGTTGAAAAAGACGATGGCTTTCACTTAATTGATAATCCCGGTCCTTTTGTTGGTGAAGCACCCAAAGTAGCTCCATCACTTCAATAGCTTGTTTATGGTTGTATACGTAATTCCTTGCGTCTAGGTAATATCTTCCGTCTTGTTCTTCGATGTCACAGCAGGCGGCCTGAAGTAACTGGAATAGATCGGTTCTGAAGTATTCGATTTCGGTTCTGCTAAAACAAAATTCTTCTAGGAAAATGGTTGGATCTTGCGCTGCTTCAGGTGATAAATAGCGGAAGTGAATCGGATGGGTTGTTTGATTAAGTGTTTCCATATTGCTTATTTTAGGGGTTCAAATTTTTGTTTTTAAACTCGTATATTGCTTTCGGTGAAGTAAAGATACATAGTTTTGATAATTAAAAGAAACTTATTTGAAATTTTTTAGCAATTAAATGAAATTAATTTGAATAGTATAGGAAAACAGCTTAAGGAAGCTCGTTTATTAAAAAAAATGACATTAAAAGAATTTTATAGTCCGGTAACCAAACATGTAAGCAATCTTTCTTCTGTTGAAAATGGACACAGAAAGATAGGGAAAAGACTATTAAAAGAGATTATTCAATATTATCATATCAATACGAACTGGTTAGAGAAAGGAGAGGAACCCGTTTTTCTGGTTAATAAGACCTATCCTATGGCAAACCGTCGTAGTCAGGGATTTCATCCATTACCATCGGTACGGCAAGAGGTTCCCTATTATAATATTGAATTGACCGATATTGTTTTGGACAAGGGACAAGTTTTTCATGAAACACCGGAATTCTATATTAATTTTAAACCGTTTAATGATTGTACGGCTTATTTACCGATTTATGGTGACAGTATGTACCCCAAATTGGCGAGTGGAGAGATTATTGCGGTTAAAGAGATATTGAATAAGGATGTGATTCAATGGGGAGAACCTTATTTGGTTGTTACGAACGAATGGGCCAACAATATGGTAACGGTAAAATTGTTGTTTGAGCATCCGGATCCGGATAAAATTATTTTGAGAGCGGCGAATCCCGATTTTCAGGGCAATACAGTGATTGAAAAAAAAGCGATTGTTAAACTGTTTATTGTTAAGGGCAAGATTACGAGAAGCCAGTTGTAACCTAAGAGCGTAAAGCGTTAAAGCATAAAGCGAAAAGCGTGTCGGCTATCGGAAATTAGCTTTAAAACGAAATCTTAAAACGGGTACGGATAAAGCTGTTTGAAAGGAATAGGGTGAAAGTTAGCAGGGAACGAGTTAGTAGGGGTGCCAAGTTAACAGATTACCGGGTTAACAATATAAAACGAAAAATAAAGCGGAAAGCGAATAGCTGACGGCTGATAGCTAATAAAAAATGTATCTCGATCGATTTATTTCTTTTCTAACCTTTGAAAAACATTATTCGGCTCATACGGTGAAAGCTTATGAAAAGGATATTAGCTTATACCTATCGTTTTGGCAGAAAGAAGGCAAGCCTTTTGATGAATTGAATCACCGCGATTTGCGGTTTTATATAGCGGGGTTGGTTGAAAAAGGGATGGAGGCTTCGTCTGTGAACAGAGTTTTATCTGCTTTACGGACATATTATAAATTTTTACAACGGGAAGGCTTATGCGACAGAAACCCGACCTCCTTAATAAAAGCGCTAAAGACACCAAAGCGACTGCCTGTTGTTGTTCAGGAGGAGAAGATGAACAGCCTACTAGACCAGGAGGGGCTATTTGCGAATGATTTTGAGGGACAACGAAATCGCTTAATCATTGAGCTTTTGTTCGGAACAGGGATGCGCCTGGCTGAACTGATTCAGCTCAAGGAAAGCGATATTGATTTATATAAACATACCATCCGGATTTTAGGTAAAAGAAACAAAGAGCGGATAGTTCCGTTATTGCCCAGCTTGGAGAAGCTGATTGTGGATTACTTGTTAATAAAAAAAAGTCAAGATTTTCATAACAATTCCTTAACTTTAGTCGTTACAAAAAAAGGAAAACAGGTTTATCCTATGCTCGTATATCAAGTGGTTAAAGATTACCTGTCGCTAGTAACTTCTCAGGATAAAAGAAGTCCGCATGTGCTAAGGCACAGTTTTGCAACTGCTTTATTGAACAAGGGGGCGGACTTGAATGCCATAAAAGAGTTATTAGGACATGTCAATTTAACGGCCACTCAAGTATACACCCACAATTCGGTTGAACGGTTAAAATCAATTTACAAGCAAGCTCACCCCAAAGCTTAAAAAAAGGAGGAATTATGAACATTAGTGTGCAATCCATTCAGTTTAAGGCAGACAGGAAATTAATCGGTTTTATTCAACGTCGTGTCGACAAACTGGACCAGTTTTTTGATCGGATCATTGCTGGCGAATGCTATCTTAAGTTGGAAAATGTAGAAGATGAAGCAAATAAGATTACCGAATTCAAATTAAATATTCCCGGTAATCAATTGTTTGCTAAAGGGCAGGCGAAGAGCTTCGAAGAAGCAACCGATTTAGCTGTTGAATCCTTGAGAAGGCAGATCAATAAGCATAAAACCAAAATCCGATCGAAAGTTATTCCTCAGAAAGTGGTGCTGGTGGAGGCGCAGCAAGAAGAGTTTTAAAGCGATAGGAAGGCTGAAGAAAAGCTTCTTAAGTTGTTTAAGCACTTAAGGAGCTTTTTTATTTAGGTAATGCAAAAATATAAGTCTGACAAACAGATATTTTACCTTATTAAAAGTGTTTTTAAGATAAATATTTTCACTTTTTTTTTGAATTAATACTTTCTTGTCTATCTTTGCAGTCCCAAAGGGAACGCAGCGGGTTAGAACAGCAAAAAACAGCGTTCTTGAACGGGAAATGTTCTTTTGCTCAGATGGGATAATTGCCGCATTATGCGCATGTTCTTTGATAAGTATTGCCTCCTTAGCTCAGCTGGTAGAGCAACTGACTTGTAATCAGTAGGTCGCTGGTTCGATCCCGGCAGGGGGCTCAAACATCAAAAAAAGGGGGGATACCAGAGCGGTCAAATGGGACGGACTGTAAATCCGTTGCTTCGGCTTCGAAGGTTCGAATCCTTCTCCCCCCACCATTTTAAATGGTTTTTTTGAATAAGCGGAAGTAGCTCAATTGGTAGAGCGATAGCCTTCCAAGCTATAGGTTGCGGGTTCGAGACCCGTCTTCCGCTCGTTGAAATTTTCTATTGATGGGTGATTAAGCTTTAAATACAGCATAAACATCTGGGCTTTGAAGATTAAATAAGGTGGAGTTTGAAAAGGAGAGAAGAAATAACAGGGGAAGTTAAATCTGGAAACAGTTTTAGCTTTTTGTTGTTCAAACAAGCCGATGTAGCTCAGCGGTAGAGCACTTCCTTGGTAAGGAAGAGGTCATGGGTTCAAGTCCCATCATTGGCTCGTAAGTGTAAATAAAAAAACCAAAATAAAAATTAACTTACTAATTCACATACAAAATGGCAAAAGAGAAATTTGACCGCAGTAAGCCGCACTTAAATATCGGTACAATCGGTCACGTTGACCACGGTAAAACTACAACAACTGCAGCTATCACAAAAGTTTTAGCAGATAAAGGACTTTCAGAAGCACGTTCATTCGATTCTATCGACTCAGCTCCTGAAGAAAAAGAACGTGGTATCACGATCAATACAGCACACGTAGAATACCAAACAGCGAACCGCCACTATGCACACGTTGACTGTCCAGGTCACGCTGACTATGTGAAAAACATGGTTACTGGTGCTGCGCAAATGGATGGTGCTATTATCGTAGTAGCAGCTACAGATGGTCCAATGCCTCAAACTCGTGAGCACATTCTATTGGCCCGTCAGGTTGGTGTACCAGCTCTTGTTGTATTCATGAATAAAACTGACTTAGTTGACGACCCTGAGTTGTTAGACTTAGTAGAAATGGAAGTTCGTGAATTGTTGTCTTTCTATGAATACCCGGGCGATGACATCCCTGTAATCAGAGGATCTGCTCTTGGTGCATTAAATGGCGAGCAACAATGGGTAGATAAAATCATGGAGTTAATGGAGGCAGTAGATAACTACATTCCGATTCCTCCTCGTTTGACCGACTTACCATTCTTGATGCCTATTGAAGACGTGTTCTCTATCACTGGTCGTGGTACTGTAGCTACCGGACGTATCGAGCGCGGTGTAATCAATACTGGTGATCCAGTTGAGATTTTAGGAATGGGTGCTGAGAACTTGAAATCTACTGTTACTGGAGTAGAAATGTTCCGTAAGATTTTAGATTACGGTGAGGCTGGTGATAACGTTGGTTTATTATTGCGTGGTATTGAGAAAACGGATATCCGTCGTGGTATGGTTATCTGTAAACCAGGTAGTGTAACTCCTCACACTGAATTTAAAGCAGAGGTTTACGTATTATCAAAAGCAGAAGGTGGTCGTCACACGCCATTCTTCAATAAATACCGTCCTCAATTCTATTTCCGTGCGACAGACGTTACTGGAGAGATTACGCTTCAAGAAGGTGTAGAAATGGTTATGCCTGGTGATAACGTTACGATCAATGTGAAATTGATCAACGCGATTGCTATGGAAAAAGGTCTACGTTTCGCTATCCGTGAAGGTGGTAGAACAGTAGGTGCCGGTCAGGTAACTGAAATCATTGCATAATTTAAGTACAAAGTACTAAGTATTTAGTACAAAGTATAAGGAATAAAAACCAGTACTCGGATAGCGCTAAGCCTTCCGAGTACTTCCTTAATACGTATCATCTAAATACTACGTGCTTAATACTCAATACTAAAGAAATACACGGGCATAGTTCAATGGTAGAATAGAGGTCTCCAAAACCTTTGATCAGGGTTCGAATCCTTGTGCCCGTGCAAATATCAGTTGACAGATTATTCAACTTGTGAGCAGTTTCCGTGTTGAAGGCTGATAGCGAGATTTACTTCAATTATTATCGATAAAAATGGCAAACGTACTTGATTTTATTAAAGACTCTTATCACGAGATGACTCAAAAAGTATCTTGGCCGAGTTGGTCAGAGCTGCAGAGTTCAGCAGTGGTTGTACTGATTGCTTCCATTATTATAGCGCTTATTGTTTTAGCAATGGATCAATCATCAAGTGCGATTATGAATTTGATTTATAGTACAACAGCCTAAAGTAAGAGGAGAGATTAGCATGGCAGATCAACAATTGAAGTGGTACGTTGTACGGGCGGTTAGCGGAAAGGAAAAAAAGGTGAAGCAATATATTGAGGCGGAGATCAATCGTTTAGGAATGAATCATCTGGTGCCTCAGGTATTGATCCCCATGGAGAAATATTTCCAGATGCGAGATGGTAAAAAGATCGCAAAGGAACGCAATTATTATCCGGGTTATGTGCTTTTAGAGGCTGCACTGGATGGGGAGTTAGAGCATGTCATCAAAAATATAAATAGTGTTATCGGTTTTTTGGGCGACAATGCAGGTAATGCTATCCCGCTTCGCCAAGCTGAGGTGAATCGCATTTTGGGCACCGTAGACGAAATGAGCGAGCAGGGAGAGATGATGAATGTTCCTTATTACGTTGGTGAAGCGGTGAAGGTCACGGATGGGCCGTTTAACGGTTTCTCTGGCGAAATCGAAGAGGTTAACGAGGAGAAGAAGAAGCTTAAAGTTATGGTAAAGGTTTTTGGCCGGAAAACGCCGCTTGAGCTTAATTATATGCAAGTAGAAAAGGAATAGTTCTTTAAATAGAATTTACTTTTTCTCTGATTTAAAGAATTCAGGTAATTGCAAAAAAACATTTGCTATTATCTGAATTTTGTTGTATTTTTGCGCACTCTTTACCGATGGGTGTCTTGAGATTCTGTAGAAAGAGGTCTTAATTCGGCAAAATAGGTAAGAAACAAAATGTTACGTTATATTGCTTCCAACTTACTAACAAACATTTAGTAATTTAATTTAAAATCGAAAAATGGCAAAAGAAGTCAGTGCGTTAGTGAAATTACAAGTGAAAGGTGGCGCAGCCAATCCTTCACCTCCCGTAGGACCTGCTTTAGGTGCGAAGGGAGTGAACATCATGGAATTTTGCAAGCAGTTTAATGCACGTACCCAAGACAAGCCAGGTAAGGTACTCCCCGTAGTCATTACCGTATATGCAGATAAGTCTTTCGATTTTATCATTAAGACCCCTCCTGTAGCGGTTCAATTAATTGAGGTTTCAGGTATAAAAGGGGGGTCTGGCGAGCCGAACCGTAAGAAAGTTGGGCAAGTTACCTGGGCACAGGTGGAAACGATCGCGAAGGATAAGATGACTGACTTGAATGCGTTTACTGTTGAGGCGGCGATGAAAATGGTTGCCGGAACAGCGAGGAGTATGGGTATTACCGTAAGCGGTGATGCGCCCTGGAAGAATTAATTAACAGAAATCAGTTTAAGAAAGTGGCTAGATTAACAAAAAATCAAAAAGCGGCACAATCCAAAATTGAAGTTGGTAAAGCATATACTTTGCAAGAGGCTGCGGCCTTGGTGAAGGATATTACCACAACAAAGTTTGATGCCTCTGTGGATATCGATGTTCGTTTGGGCGTTGATCCCCGTAAGGCAAACCAGATGGTTCGTGGTATCGCTACGCTTCCTCATGGTACTGGTAAAACGGTGCGCGTTTTAGTTTTGTGTACTCCTGACAAGGAGGAAGAAGCGAAAGCGGCCGGTGCAGACTATGTAGGGTTAGACGACTATATCAGCAAAATTGAAGGAGGATGGACCGATGTTGATATCATTATTACCATGCCAAGCGTGATGGCAAAAGTAGGTAGGCTTGGTCGTATTTTAGGACCACGTAACTTGATGCCGAATCCGAAATCAGGAACCGTTACCCAAGATGTGGGCAAAGCGGTTACCGATGTTAAAGGCGGTAAAATCGATTTCAAGGTGGATAAAACCGGTATCATTCATGCTTCGGTAGGTAAAGTGTCATTTGATGCCAACAAGCTGTATGATAACGCTTTAGAAGTACTTCAAACGATTTCTAGGCTAAAACCTTCTGCAGCAAAAGGTACATATTTTAAGAGTATCCACCTCTCATCTACAATGAGTCCGGGTATTCCAGTGGAAACTAAATCAGTAGCGGGGATTTAATCATGAGAAAAGAAGAAAAACAAGAAATTGTTCAAGCTTTAACTGATCAGATCAAATCTTACGGTAATTTTTATATTACGGATACTGCTGATTTGACTGTTGCAAAAGTAAATAATATTCGTCGTAAATGCTTCGAAAAAGGCGTTAAAATCCGGGTGGTAAAAAACACCCTGATTGTAAAGGCTTTGGAAGCTGCTGGGGTGGATTCGGAGGAATTGAAAGGTACGTTGAAAGGTGCCTCTACGATTCTTTTCTCCGAAGTAGCAAATTTACCGGCAAAATTAATTAAGGAACTCCGTAAGGAAGGTGATAAGCCCGTATTGAAGAGTGCTTATATTGATTCGGCTATATTTGTTGGCGATAACCAGTTAGATACCTTATCTGCTCTTAAATCAAAAGAAGAGTTGGTTGGCGAAATTATTGGATTGCTTCAATCGCCTGCTAAAAATGTGGTTTCTGCCCTTAAATCTGGAGGCAGTACTATTGCAGGATTGGTTAAAACTTTACAAGAAAGAGGTTAACGGTCCGGAAACCGTTGTATTAATTTAATTTTTTTAAAACAAAAAAGTACATTCAAAAATTTAAATAAAATGGCAGATTTAAAAGCGTTTGCTGAGCAGTTAGTAAACTTAACAGTAAAAGAAGTTAACGAGTTAGCTCAAATCTTAAAAGATGAGTATGGTATTGAGCCAGCTGCTGCAGCTGT